>Ga0207655_1000009_pt1 | contig 664676 bp, 626 predicted proteins | sample KBSM44metaG_FD_184398 | JGI IMG/M metagenome (GOLD analysis project Ga0207655, IMG submission 184398) | Miscanthus rhizosphere microbial communities from Kellogg Biological Station, Michigan, USA - KBS M4-4 metaG (SPAdes) (version 2) | ecosystem: Host-associated > Plants > Roots > Rhizosphere...
GTTACCGGGGCATAATCTCTCCCGCGGGCTCAGGGGCACCAGGGCCAGGTGGTGCTCACCGGTAACCTCCCGATGATCAGTCGGGGATCTTCTCCGCAGGAGCGGAGAAGGTCAAGACATAAGGGCCGGGGTGAGGGCATCAGGCATTAGCCGTAATCAACGCCCGCTCACTCACCCCGCGCTTCATCACCCGATCCAGCACTTCCGCCTCCAGCTCCGCCAGTCTTGCCGACCCCACGCGGCGAGGACGCGGAATATCTACCGTCAGATCCAAACCAATTTTCCCTTCTTCTATTAACAGCACGCGGTCGGCCATCGCCACGGCTTCACTGACGTCATGTGTGACCAGCAGTACCGTAAACCCATGCTCCTGCCAAAGGGATTCGATCAACGCCTGCATTTCTATCCGCGTGAGGGCGTCGAGCGCGCCGAGCGGCTCATCGAGCAGCAGCAGGCCAGGGCGGTGTATCAGCGCCCGCGCCAGCGCCACGCGCTGCTTCTGCCCACCGGAGAGCGCCGCAGGCCACTCACGGGCGCGATTTTCCAGCCCTACGGCCGCCAGCGCCTGACGTGCGTTATCCCGCCAGTTTCCTTTCAGCCCCAGCCCGACGTTGTCGATAACCGTTTTCCACGGCAGCAGGCGCGCGTCCTGGAACATCATGCGTGTATCATCCTGAATATTCGCAAGCGGGGTATTACCTGCCAGAATGTCTCCGCCGTTAGGGGCTTCCAGACCGGCAAGAAGGCGCAGCAAGGTACTCTTGCCGCCGCCGCTGCGCCCGACAACGGCGACAAACTGCCCGGCGGGAATGTGCAAATCCAGCGCATTAAGGATGGTGTTTTCGCCGTAGCGTTTGGTGATACCGTTCAGAAGCAACGGTGTACCCTGGTTCAGTCGGGCGGTATTCATGCTTTAGCCTCCTGAGTGGTGTAGGCCGGGTTCCAGCGCAGCCAGCTGCGTTCCAGCAGCTGGGCGCTCACGTCGGCGAGTTTGCCGAGCAGGGCATAAAGAATAATGGCAACCACCACCACGTCCGTTTGCAGGAATTCGCGGGCGTTCATGGCCAGGTAGCCAATCCCTGAGTTAGCCGAAATGGTTTCCGCCACAATCAGCGTCAGCCACATCAGGCCGAGCGCGAAGCGAATGCCCACCATAATGGAGGGCAGGGCGCCTGGCAGGATGACGTGGGTGAAGAGTGCAAAACCGGATAATCCATAGCTGCGCGCCATCTCCACCAGGCCCCGGTCGATGTTGCGGATACCGTGCCAGGTATTGATGTAAATCGGGAACAGCGTTCCCAGCGCCACGAGGAAAATCTTGGCGCTTTCATCAATGCCAAACCACAAAATGACCAGCGGGATCAGCGCCAGATGCGGCACGTTTCGCAGCATCTGAATGGAGGTGTCCAGCAGCCGCTCGCCCCAGCGGGAAAGGCCGCTGATAAGCCCCAGGACCAGCCCGATACTTCCGCCAATCGAAAAGCCGATCGCCGCACGCCAGGAGCTGATCGCCAGGTGCTGCCACAGCTCGCCGCTCGCGCTCAGCGACCAGAATGCTTCTACAACGCCCTCCGGAGAGGGCAGAATGCGGCTGGACAACCAGCCGGTTGACGAGGCGAGTTGCCAGACGGCAATAATGCCGATGGGCAAAAACCAGGGGGCAGCGCGCAGCAGCCATTTTTGCGAGGTGGCAGACATGGCGACTCCTTAACTTTGTGCGGCTTTGCGCGGGATAAATTCGTTGGCCACGGCTTCGCCCTGAAGCTGGAGCTGCTGCGGCTGCGGAATTTCCGGGATGGCGACATCAAGGTGCGGGAACAGCAGTTCGCCCACCTTGTAGGCCTCTTCCAGATGCGGATACCCGGAGAGAATAAAGCTGTCGATGCCCAGGTCCGCGTATTCATTAATACGCGCCGCGACGGTTGGGCCATCGCCCACCAGCGCCGTGCCCGCGCCGCCGCGTACCAGACCTACGCCCGCCCAGAGATTGGGGCTGATTTCCAGATTTTCACGCTTGCCGTTATGCAGTGACGCCATCCGGTGCTGCCCAACGGAGTCGGTTTTCGCAAACGCGGCCTGCGCTTTCGCGATGGTGTCATCGTCAAGGTGTGAGATCAGGCGGCCCGCGGCCTGCCAGGCTTCTTCATTGGTTTCGCGCACAATCACGTGCAGGCGAATGCCGAAGCGTACCTTACGCCCGTGCGCCGCGGCTTTGGCGCGCACCTGCTCAATCTTCTCTTTGACCAGTTCCGGCGGCTCGCCCCAGGTCAGATAGAGGTCAACCTGCTCGGCGGCGAGATCCTGCGCCACGTCCGACGAACCGCCGAAGTAGAGAGGCGGGCGCGGCTGCTGAACCGGCGGGAAATAGAGCTTCGCATCGCGAACGTGGATATGTTTGCCTTCAAAGGTCACGGTTTCCCCTTCCAGAAGACGACGCCAGACGCGGGTAAACTCGGCGGACGCTTCATAGCGTTCGGCGTGGTCGAGGAACACGCCGTCGCCCGCCAGCTCCTGCGGATCGCTGCCGGTGACCAGGTTAAACAGCGCGCGTCCGTTGGAAAGGCGGTCCAGCGTCGCTGCCTGGCGCGCTGCGACGGTAGGCGAGACCACGCTCGGACGCAGGGCAACCAGGAATTTCAGGCGCTGGGTGACGGGAATCATTGATGCGGCAACCAGCCAGGCGTCTTCGCACGAACGTCCTGTTGGGATCAGCACGCCGGTAAAGCCAATTCGGTCTGCAGCCTGCGCAATCTGCTGCAGGTAGCCGTGGTCAACCGGGCGGGAACCCTCTTCTGTGCCAAGATAGTGTCCATCACCGTGGGTGGGTAAAAACCAGAAAAGATTCAGACTCATGATTTAGTTCCTTCTTTGCCAGCGGGCTGCCAGATGCGGTCGCGAATATCGACCTTTTTTGGCACCAGACGATTTTGATAAAAGAGGTCAGCGGTTTGTTGCTGAAGGGCAGCGACGTGCGCGTCAACGGGCTTAATGGTGGTCGGCGGACGATGGTCGAGGTAGCTCGCGATAACCGGCTCAGGTAGGCCCATGGTTTTTGCCAGCAGGGAAATGCTCTCCTGACGCTGGCTTTGCGTCAGCGCATCGGCCTGGGTGAAGGTATCAAGCACGCCCTGAATGAATTCGCCGTTCTTTTCCGCATACGGGCGCGCGGCCAGGTAGAATGAACCGGTCTGTTTCAGCGAGGTACCGTCTTTCAGCACCCGTACGCCGCCCTGAAGTAACGCAGCGGAGTAGTACGGGTCCCAGATGGCCCAGGCATCCACGTTCTTCTGCTGGAACGCAGCGCGCGCGTCGGCTGGCGTCAGGTAAACGGGCTGAATGTCGGTGAACTTAAGCCCGGCCTCCTGCAGGGCGCGCAGCAGCAGGTTGTGCGAGCTGGAACCTTTCTGGAACGCCACCTTATGGCCTTTAAGATCCGCAACGCTTTTAATGTCGCTATTTTCAGGCACCAGAATCACCTCGGCCTTCGGTTTAGCGGGTTCGACGCCCACATAGACCAGATCGGCCCCGGCAGCTTGAGCAAAGATAGGCGGAATATCGCCCGTGCTGCCTAAATCGATACTGCCGACGTTCAATGCTTCCAGCATCTGTGGTCCTGCCGGGAACTCCACCCATGAGAATTTGGTCTCCGGGAAGCGTTTTTCCAGAAGCTGGTGGCTTTTCGCCAGCACCATGCTGACGCTGCCTTTCTGATAGCCGATGCGCAGGCTTTCCGGGGGCGTTTCGGCGGCGTGCGCCACGGAGGAAAGGGCCATCAGTCCGGCCAGGCCGATACGGGTTAATGTTTTAAACATGCGCAACTCCTTGCGGTTGACCAAATGCGGGTGCCTGAATATCCCGACGATGCAGCGCGTGCCAGAAGGTTTCCAGCGCGCTATCGAGGCGGGTTTGCAGGTTCGGCGTAAAGTGGGGTTTGTGTTGATAGTCGATGACCTGTGAATCATCTGCAAAAACGCCGTGCAGGATCTCTTGTGCCTTCAGGGCGTTCAGCACCGGTTTCAGGGCGTAATCTACCGCCAGTAAATGGGCAACCGTGCCGCCTGTCGCCAGCGGCAACACGACTTTGCCGTCCAGCGCGCGCTCGGGAAGCAGGTCCAGCAGGGTTTTCAGTGCGCCAGAAAAAGAGGCTTTATAAATGGGCGTTGCCACAATTAAACCATCAGCCCCTTTGAGCTGTTCGATCAGGGCGTTAAGCGCGGGGCTGTCGAAACGGGCATAGAGCAAATCTTCAGGTTCGAAGTTATGCAGATTCCAGTGGCACACTTCCACATCCAGAGCGGTGAGCTTTTCGCGAGCGTATTCCAGCAGCGCGCTGGAACGTGAAGGGAACCGTGGACTTCCGGCCAGAGTGATGACGCGCATATTTGCTCCTTATAACCAATTGTTTGCTTTTATCTAACATTCATAACAATTTTAAGGAGTGTGACATCGTGGGTTTATTCCACTAAATGATTTATCTGCAATTAAAATGCGAAAAAGTGCATAAGAAGCGCGCTGCGAGGTAAACGATTGCGTTTAACGTGTTTTTTTTGCCGCAGGTCAATTCCTTTTCCCGGCAGGATCGCACATAATCCCCTCCCGGTTTGCACACCGGGAATCCAGGAGAGTTCATGTACTACCCCTTCGTTCGTAAAGCCCTTTTTCAGCTCGATCCTGAGCGCGCTCATGAATTTACATTCCAGCAGTTGCGTCGCATTACCGGTACGCCTCTGGCCGCACTGGTGCGTCAAAACGTGCCGGAAAAACCTGTGCAGTGCATGGGCCTCACCTTCAAGAATCCACTGGGCCTGGCGGCCGGTCTGGATAAAAACGGCGAGTGTATTGATGCGCTTGGCGCGATGGGCTTTGGCTCCATCGAAATCGGTACCGTTACCCCGCGTCCGCAGGCGGGTAACGACAAGCCGCGTCTGTTCCGTCTGGTTGAAGCTGAAGGGTTAATCAACCGCATGGGCTTCAATAACCTCGGCGTTGATCATCTGGTTGAGAACGTTAAAAAATCCCATTTTGATGGCGTGTTGGGCATCAATATTGGTAAAAATAAAGACACGCCGGTTGAGCAGGGTAAAGATGACTATCTGATTTGTATGGAAAAAGTCTATGCCTATGCCGGTTATATTGCGGTGAACATTTCATCGCCCAATACCCCGGGTTTGCGTTCACTGCAATATGGTGAAGCGCTGGACGATCTCCTTACTGCCATTAAAAATAAACAAACTGAGCTGCAGGCGATCCACCATAAATATGTTCCGGTGGCGGTTAAGATCGCACCGGATCTTTCTGTTGAAGAATTGATCCAGGTTGCCGACAGTTTAGTGCGCCATAATATTGATGGTGTGATTGCGACCAATACGACACTCGATCGTTCTCTCGTTCAGGGAATGAAAAATTGTGACGAAATGGGTGGGTTAAGCGGTCGTCCGGTACAATTAAAAAGTACGGAAATTATTCGCGCCCTGTCTGCCGAATTAAAGGGGCGTTTACCCATTATTGGCGTGGGCGGTATCGACTCCGTTATCGCCGCCCGCGAGAAGATGGCTGCGGGCGCATCGCTGGTGCAAATTTATTCCGGCTTTATTTTTAAAGGCCCGCCATTGATTAAAGAAATCGTTACTCATATCTAATCTTTTCTCCTAAACACGCAACCAGGGCTTTATTTCCAGCCCTGGTTGTTTTATATTCCGTCATTGTTGCTTATTTAGACATTATGGTCTTTTATTAATGTTGTTATAAACGAGGCGGCAAACAGGACATTTTTAGAACAGGGTGTTTGGGGACGGGAGAGACACATGCGAATTAAACCTGACGATAACTGGCGCTGGTATTTTTGCGACGAGCACGATCGAATGATGCTCGATTTAGCCAATGGCATGTTGTTTCGTTCTCGTTTTGCGCGTCGAATGCTGACTCCGGATGCCTTCTCTCCGTCAGGCTTTTGTGTTGACGACGCTGCGCTCTATTTCTCCTTTGAAGAAAAGTGCCGCGACCTGGTGCTTTCAAAAGAACAGCGCGCCGAACTGGTGCTCAACGCGCTGGTAGCCATTCGTTTTCTGAAACCTCAAATGCCGAAAAGCTGGCACTTCCTGGCGCACGGGATGAGCTGGAGCCCGGTCACGGGTGACGCGGCGAGCGTGAATCTGAGCGATACGGCCGAAGAGGTCAGTCTGCTGGTGGTCGAGCCTGGCGAAAACGCAGCGCTCTGTTTGCTGGCACAGCCCGGCGTGACGATTGCCGGGCGGATGATGCAGCTGGGTGATGCGATTAAAGTGATGAACGACAGGCTAAAACCGCAGCTTCGCGTGGATTCGTTCAGCCTTGAGCAGGCCGTTTAAGCCTCCAGCTGTACCGAGGTTTTTGGAATACAGCTGCAGCACAGAATCGTTCCGTCCTCGCCAATGGCTGATTTCTTCAGCGCACTGACTTCGCCTTCAACCAGTTTTATACGACAGCAGCCGCAGATCCCCGCACGACAGGAATACGGCACGCGGATCCCCGCCTGTTCAAGCTGTTCCAGTAAAACCTGCTGATTGTTTCCACGGATGAGTTTACCCTGCCAGTGAATGTCCACTGCCGAACTGACCGCGGTCTCAACGTCGACGAACTCTTCTTCCTGACCTGCGCCGTACACGCGCGCTGGCCCACGGGCGAGAATTTCCACCTCGTCACCCACGCGGATCGCGCCGCTTGAGCGGGGAATGAGGTTCTGACCGAAATCCACATCGCCGTTGTCCTGCGCGGTACGGAACGACTGCAGGGTTTTTAGCGGTTCGCCAGAAGGGTGTTTCTGACCTTTCTCCGGGCTCACGGTGGTAAAAATACAGCGGCTGCACGGCTTCACCACGTCGAAAATGACGCTGCCGATGCGGATCGTTTTCCAGGTATCCTCTTCCCAGGCTTCTGCGCCGGTCACGACCAGGTTTGGGCGGAACTGTTCCATCTGAACGCTGGCTTTACAGCGGTTCTGCAAATCACGCAGCGAAGCTTCGTTGGTCAGCAGGAAAGGAAAGCCATCGGCGAAGGAGAGCGGAACGGCATCGTGGCGCTTCACCCGACGGGTTAACGCCGGCCCGACCCAGCGCAGCTGAACCTCACGGGAGAAAAAGCCGCTCAGCCAGGTATTAACGTCAACGGGGGCAATACGTGCGGTAAAATGGTTACCCCACACTTCCGTTGGTGCGTCGACAGGCGCAAAATCAGCAAAGCGAACGACCGCGCTTGAACCGTCCGGTGCGGTAAGGTGCAAACCGTCATGAAGCGGGGAAGGGGTAAAGCGAACCATTTGCGGGAACTGGCGTGCGGTAATGAACGTACCGTCAGGCTCGGTGACCATAAAAATACGATCGAAGGCAAATCCGCTCATGTCAGCGAGCGCGTGAGAAACGCCGATACCGCGCATGGATTTCACCGGATGAATAAAAAGCCTGGATAACGTCGCCACTGCACACTCCCATAAATGAAAATAAGCCTTCAACTTTATGACATACACGCCATATTAGCTATAATGCGCGACAATTTTCTAAGAGTAAAAGTGACGATATGAATTCTCTGTTTGCCGGTACGGCCCGTGGGCTGGAAGAGCTGTTAAAAACTGAACTGGAAGCCCTGGGCGCGCAAGAGTGCCAGGTAGTTCAGGGTGGTGTCCATTTTGAGGGCGACACGCGGCTTATTTACCAGAGCCTGATGTGGAGCCGCCTGGCGTCGCGCATCATGCTGCCGATGAAAGAGTGCAAGGTCTACAGCGATCTTGACCTCTACACCGGGGTACAGATGATCGACTGGACAGAGATCTTCACCCCGGACGCCACCTTTGCCGTGCACTTCAACGGCGTGAACGATGAGATCCGCAACAGCCAGTACGGTGCTCTGCGCGTAAAAGACGCCATCGTTGACTGCTTTACGCGCAAAAACAAAGAACGCCCGAACGTCGATCGCGAAAATCCGGATCTGCGTATCAACGTCTGGCTCAACGGCGACACCGCCAGCATCTCGCTCGATCTGAGCGGGGCGGGCCTGCATCTGCGTGGCTACCGCGATCGTACCGGCATGGCGCCGATCAAAGAAACGCTGGCCGCCGCGATTGTCATGCGCTCCGGCTGGCAGCCAGGTACGCCGCTGCTCGACCCGATGTGCGGTTCCGGTACGCTGCTGATTGAAGCTGCCATGCTGGCAACCGACCGCGCGCCGGGGCTGCATCGCGGCCACTGGGGCTTTAAAGGTTGGGCACAGCATGATGAAGAGATCTGGAAAGAGGTGAAAGCGGAAGCTCAGACCCGCGCGCGTAAGGGGCTGGCAGAGTATACCTCCCATTTCTACGGTTCGGATAGCGACGCGCGCGTGATTGAGCGCGCCCGCAGCAACGCCCGCCGTGCGGGTATCGGCGAGCTGGTCACTTTCGAGGTGAAAGACGTGGCGAACCTGACCAATCCGCTACCAAAAGGCCCGTACGGTACGGTGATCAGCAACCCGCCTTACGGCGAGCGCCTGGACAGCGAACCTGCCCTGATTGCCCTGCACAGCCTGCTGGGCCGCAACATGAAAGACTACTTCGGCGGCTGGAATCTCTCTCTGTTCAGCGCCTCACCGGAATTGCTGAGCTGCCTGCAGCTGCGCGCGGACCGCCAGTTCAAGGCCAAAAACGGCCCGCTGGACTGCGTGCAGAAAAACTACCATCTGGCAGAGAAGGCAGCAGACAGCAAGCCATCCGGCGTGGCGGAAGACTATGCCAACCGTCTGCGCAAGAATCTGAAGAAATATGAAAAGTGGGCGAAGCAGGAAGGCATTGAATGCTACCGCCTGTATGACGCCGACCTCCCGGAGTACAACGTGGCGGTTGACCGCTACGCTGACTGGGTTGTCATTCAGGAATATGCTCCGCCGAAAACCATTGATGCGCAAAAAGCGCGTCAGCGTATGCTGGATGTGATCGCGGCGACCATCGCCGTGCTGGGCATTACGCCGAACAAGCTGGTGCTGAAAACCCGTGAACGCCAGAAAGGTAAAAACCAGTACCAGAAGATGAATGAGAAGGGCGACTTTATCGAAGTGGGCGAGTACAACGCCCGCCTGTGGGTAAACCTGACCGACTATCTTGATACCGGCCTGTTCCTTGATCACCGCATCGCGCGCCGTATGCTGGGCCAGATGAGCAAGGGTAAAGACTTCCTCAACCTGTTCTCCTACACCGGCAGCGCGAGCGTTCACGCCGGTCTCGGCGGCGCGCGCAGCACCACCACCGTGGATATGTCCCGCACCTACCTGGAGTGGGCAGAGCGCAACCTGCGCCTGAACGGCCTGACCGGGCGCCAGCATCGTCTGATGCAGGCCGACGTGCTGGGCTGGCTGCGTGATACCGATGAGCAGTTCGATCTGATCTTCATCGATCCGCCAACCTTCTCCAACTCCAAGCGCATGGAGGATAGCTTTGACGTTCAACGTGACCACCTGCGCCTGATGACCGACCTGAAACGCCTGCTGCGTAAAGGCGGCACCATTATGTTCTCGAACAACAAACGCGGATTCCGCATGGATCATGAAGGCTTAGCCACGCTGGGACTGAAAGCGCAAGAAATCAGCCAGAAAACGCTGTCTCAGGACTTTGCCCGTAACCGTCAGATCCATAACTGCTGGTTAATCTCAGCGGTCTGAAAGGAAAAATAAATGTCACTAATTAGCATGCACGGCGCCTGGCTGTCTTTCAGCGATGCGCCACTTCTTGATGATACTGAACTGCATATCGAAGATAACGAACGTGTCTGTCTGGTAGGCCGTAACGGCGCGGGTAAATCCACGCTGATGAAGATCCTTAACCGCGAGCAGGGTCTGGATGACGGACGCATCGTTTATGAACAGGACCTGATAGTTTCCCGCCTGCAGCAGGACCCACCGCGTAACGTGGCGGGAACCGTTTATGATTTTGTTGCGGAAGGGATCTCTGAACAAGCCGAATACCTGAAGGGTTATCACGACATTTCCCATCTGGTGATGACCGACCCGAGCGAAAAAAATCTGAATGAGATGGCGCGCCTGCAGGAGCTGCTGGATCACCACGGTTTGTGGCAGCTTGAAAGCCGTATCACCGAAGTGCTGGATCAGTTAGGCCTGGATCCAGACATGGAGCTGGCGTCTCTCTCCGGCGGCTGGCTGCGTAAAGCCGCGCTGGGACGTGCGCTGGTGAGCGGCCCGAAAGTGCTGCTGCTGGACGAGCCGACCAACCACCTGGACATTGAAGCCATCGACTGGCTGGAAGGGTTCCTGAAGACCTTTAACGGCACCATTATTTTCATCTCGCACGACCGTTCGTTTATCCGCAATATGGCTACCCGTATTGTTGACCTCGATCGCGGAAAGCTGGTGACCTATCCTGGCGATTACGATACCTATCTGCTGGAAAAAGAAGAAAATCTGCGCGTTGAGGAGCTGCAAAATGCGGAGTTTGACCGCAAGCTGGCGCAGGAAGAGGTTTGGATCCGTCAGGGCATCAAAGCGCGTCGTACCCGTAATGAGGGACGCGTACGCGCCCTGAAGGCCATGCGTAACGAGCGTAGCGCTCGCCGTGAAGTCATGGGCAGCGCGAAGATGCAGGTCGAAGAAGCATCCCGCTCCGGTAAAATCGTCTTTGAGATGGAAGACGTTAATTACCAGGTAGACGGCAAAGTGCTGGTGAAAGACTTCTCTGCTCAGGTACAGCGTGGGGATAAAATTGCCCTGATTGGCCCGAACGGCTGTGGTAAAACCACGCTGCTCAAGCTGATGCTCGGCCAGCTTCAGGCTGACAGCGGCCGCGTCCACTGCGGAACAAAGCTGGAAGTGGCCTACTTCGACCAGCACCGCGCCGAGCTGGATCCGGACAGAACGGTGATGGATAACCTGGCCGAAGGAAAACAAGAGGTGATGGTCAACGGTAAGCCGCGCCACGTGCTGGGCTACCTGCAGGACTTCTTGTTCCATCCAAAACGTGCCATGACGCCGGTGCGTGCGCTGTCAGGCGGTGAGCGTAACCGTCTTCTGCTGGCGCGCCTGTTCCTGAAGCCAAGTAACTTATTGATTCTCGATGAACCAACAAACGACCTGGATGTCGAAACGCTGGAATTGCTCGAAGAGTTGATTGACGGTTATCAGGGTACCGTGATGCTGGTAAGCCACGATCGTCAGTTCGTGGACAACACCGTGACCGAGTGCTGGATCTTCGAAGGTGAAGGCCGGATTGGTCAATATGTAGGCGGTTATCATGATGCGCGCGGCCAGCAGTCACAGTATCTGCTGCAAAAACAGGCAAAATCCAAAAATGCACCGGAACCTGTTGTCGCAAAAGCAGAAACTGTTAAAAAATCACCTGCTAAAATGAGCTATAACCTGCAGCGCGAACTTGAAGGGTTGCCGCAGCGTCTGGAAGAGCTGGAAGCCGCACTGGAAGCACTGCAAATTCAGGTCGCTGATGCGTCATTCTTTACGCAGCCGCACGACTATACTCAGAAAATATTGGCTGAACTGTCCGCGGCTGAAAAAGCCCTGGAAGAAGCATTTGAGCGCTGGGAGTACCTTGAGGCTCTGAAAAACGGCGCATAAACAGGGATAACATATGTGTGACCAGCACCATGCCGACAGGCATATATTATGCTCGCAATGCGATATGCTCGTGGCGTTGCCAGAGCTTGGTCACGGACATAAGGCAACCTGTCCGCGCTGCGGAGCCACGCTGACAACCGAGTGGGATGCGCCAAGGCAGCGTCCCACGGCTTACGCGCTGGCAGCCTTGTTCATGCTGCTACTCTCTAATCTCTTCCCCTTCATCTACATGAAGGTGGGAGGGATGACCAGCCAGGTGGATTTACTTGAGATCCCGGGCGTAATGTTCTCTGAGGATTACGCCAGCCTCGGCACCTTTTTCCTGCTGTTCGTACAAATCGTTCCGGCCTTTTGCCTGGTTGTGATCCTGCTGCTGGTCAATCGCGTGCGGATGCCCACCTCCCTTAAAATCAAACTTGCGCGCGTTCTGTTCCAGCTTAAAAGCTGGGGAATGGCCGAGATCTTTCTGGCGGGGATCCTGGTCAGCTTCGTTAAGCTGATGGCCTACGGCGACGTTGGGATTGGCAGCAGCTTTATTCCCTGGTGCCTGTATTGCGTACTTCAGCTACGCGCATTCCAGTGCGTAGACAGGCGCTGGGCGTGGGACGACATTGCTCCTGCACCTGCGCTGGCTCAGACGGTAAAAGCAGGCGTACCGGGGATCCGACAGGGGCTACGCTCCTGCTCGTGCTGCACGGCCGTGCTGCCAGCCGATCTTGAGGTGTGTCCGCGCTGTGAAACCAAAGGCCATGCGCGTCGTAAAAACAGCCTCCAGTGGACAATGGCGCTGCTGATCACCTCTATCATGCTTTATCTGCCGGCCAATATACTGCCCATTATGATCACCGATCTCCTCGGTGACAAAATGCCGTCGACCATACTCGCCGGGGTAGTGCTTCTCTGGGGGGAAGGGTCCTATCCGGTGGCCGGCGTGATTTTTATCGCCAGTATTATGGTGCCAACGCTAAAAATGATCGCCATCGCCTGGCTCTGCTGGGATGCGAAAGGGCATGGCAGGCGTGACAGTGAACGCATGCATTTGATTTATGAAGTCGTGGAGTTTGTAGGCCGCTGGTCAATGATTGACGTGTTTGTAATTGCGGTTCTTTCTGCGCTGGTGCGCATGGGAGGGCTGATGAGTATTTATCCCGCTATGGGTGCGCTGATGTTTGCATTGGTCGTTATTATGACCATGTTTGCGGCCATGACCTTCGACCCTCGTCTATCGTGGGATCGTGAGCCCGAGTCAAGCCATGAGGAAGAGTAAGAGCATGGAAAATAAGAGTGGAGAGGCTAAAGTGCAGAAGGTCAGAAACTGGTCGCCGGTGTGGATTTTCCCCATCGTGACTGCGCTGATTGGTGCATGGATACTGTTTTATCATTACAGCCATCAGGGGCCGGAAATCACATTAATCACCACCAATGCAGAAGGTATTGAAGGCGGCAAGACCACCATCAAAAGCCGCAGCGTAGACGTGGGCGTCGTTGAAAGCGCAACCCTGACCGATGATCTGACGCATGTCGAAATTAAGGCACGCCTGAACGCCGGGATGGAAAAACTGCTTCACGAGGATTCGGTCTTCTGGGTCGTTAAACCTCAGGTCGGGCGGGAAGGGATCAGCGGTCTGGGCACGCTGCTGTCCGGTGCCTATATTGAGCTGCAGCCGGGTAAGAAAGGCAACCAGCCGGGACAATACCAGCTACTCGACTCTCCGCCGCTTGCGCCACCGGATGCAAAAGGCATTCGCGTTATTCTGGACAGTAAAAAAGCGGGCCAGCTATCGGCAGGGGATCCTGTGCTGTTCCGCGGGTACCGCGTGGGATCGGTTGAGACCAGCACGTTCGATGCGCAAAAACGTACCATTAGCTACCAGCTCTTCATTAATGCGCCAAACGATCGCCTGGTGACCAGCAACGTGCGTTTCTGGAAAGACAGCGGGATCGCCGTGGATCTGACTTCAGCAGGCATGCGTGTTGAAATGGGCTCCCTGACCACGCTGTTTGGCGGCGGCGTCAGTTTTGATGTGCCTGAAGGGCAGGATCTGGGGCAGCCGGTTGCTGAAAAAACGGCGTTCAGACTCTTTGACGATCAAAAAAGCATTCAGGACGCGCTCTATACCGATCACATCGACTATCTGATGTTCTTCAAGGATTCCGTTCGCGGCCTGCAGCCGGGGGCGCCGGTTGAATTCCGCGGGATCCGCCTGGGTACGGTTGGGCAAGTACCTTACTTCGTGCCGGGGCTCAAGCAGATGCTGGATGATGATTACCGCATTCCGGTTCTGATCCGCATTGAGCCGGAACGCTTGATCAACCAGATTGGCGAAAATCAGGATATCGGCGCACATATTACCGATTTGATGAACCGCGGTTTACGTGGCTCACTGAAAACCGGCAACCTGGTGACCGGCGCGCTGTACGTGGATATGGACTTCTATCCGAAAGCGCCTGCCATTACCGGTATTCGCGAATTCGGCGGCTACACCATTATCCCAACGGTGAGCAGTGGCCTGGCGCAGATCCAGCAGCGTTTGATGGAAACCCTGGATAAGATTAACAATCTGCCGCTGAATCCAATGCTTGAAGCGGCGACAAACTCGCTGAGCGAAAGCCAGGCGACAATGCGCCGTCTGCAAACCACGCTCGATAACATCAATAAGATCACGGCAAGCCAGTCCATGCAGCAGCTGCCGCAGGATATGCAGAAAACGCTGCGTGAACTTAACCGCAGTATGCAGGGCTTCCAGCCGGGTTCCGCGGCGTACAATAAGATGGTGGCAGATATGCAGCGTCTCGATCAGGTATTACGTGAACTGCAGCCGGTGCTGAAAACGCTCAACGAGAAGAGCAATGCGCTGGTGTTCGAAGCGAAAGATAAAAAGGATCCTGAGCCGAAGAGGGCGAAACAATGAAAAAATGGCTAGCGATTGCAGGCGCTCTGGTATTAACGGCATGTAGCTCTGGCAGTGAAAATAAGAGCTACTATCAGCTGCCGCTGACCGCGCAGGCCGGGGCGCAGAGCAGCGCGTCTCAGGGTAACCGCCTGTTATGGGTAGAGCAGGTTGCGGTGCCTGATTATCTCGCAGGAAACGGCGTGGTGTATCAGACCAGCGACGTTCAGTACGTCATTGCCAATAACAACCTGTGGGCCAGCCCGCTGGATCAGCAGCTCCGGAATACGCTGGTGGCAAATCTGAGCAGCCAGCTTCCTGGTTGGGTTGTCGCCTCTCAGCCGCTGGGTAGCGACCAGGACACGCTTAATGTGACCGTAACGGGCTTCCACGGCCGCTATGACGGTATGGTGGTCATCAGCGGTGAGTGGCTGCTGAATCATCAGGGACAGCTGATTAAACGTCCTTTCCATCTGGAAATGAAGCAGCAGCAAGATGGATATGATGATATGGTCAAGGTTCTGGCTCAAGGGTGGGCTCAGGAGTCAACCAGCATTGCCAGAGAGATTTCCCGGCTTCCATAAGTAAAATTCATGATCTAAAGCCGCGCTCAGCGACTCGCTGAGTGCGGCTTTTTTTTCGTTTTGACTTCAGGTTGTTACTTGTGCCGCGTCACATTTTTTGTACAAATGATCTTCTGCCTGGCTCACAAATATGACACCCGTATGAATTTTGAACGTTGACGATAAGGCTGATTCGGGGTATTCGTTAACTGTGCTTGCACACTTTGCAATCACTGTTTTCTTTCCACCAGACAAAAGAATGAGGGAAACGAGGCATGAAGAGACAGAAACGAGATCGCCTGGAAAGGGCTCATCAACGTGGTTATCAGGCTGGCATCGCCGGACGTTCTAAAGAAATGTGTCCCTATCAGACCATCAACCAGAGGTCGCAATGGTTAGGGGGCTGGCGAGAAGCCATCGGAGACAGGGCAGTACTTGCTTGATAGCGTCTCTTTAAAAAAGAAACCTCCGCATTGCGGAGGTTTCGCCTTTCTGAAGCACCTGAAAGCAGGACTTAGAAAGCAGAGGTATCCTGGAACAGACCGACTTTCAAATCGCTCGCAGAATAGATCAGACGACCATCGACCAGCACTTCGCCATCCGCCAGGCCCATAATCAGACGACGGTTAACGATGCGCTTGAAGTGAATACGGTAGGTGACTTTTTTCGCGGTAGGCAGAACCTGTCCGGTAAATTTCACTTCGCCAACACCCAGTGCGCGGCCTTTGCCTTCGCCACCGAGCCAGCCGAGATAGAAGCCAACCAGCTGCCACATTGCATCAAGGCCCAGGCAGCCAGGCATTACCGGATCGCCAATAAAGTGGCAACCGAAGAACCACAGGTCCGGGTTGATATCGAGTTCCGCTTCTACGTAGCCCTTATCATAGTTGCCGCCGGTTTCGGTCATTTTCACGACACGGTCCATCATCAGCATGCTTGGTGCCGGTAACTGTGGGCCTTTAGCGCCAAACAGTTCACCGCGACCAGAGGCAAGAAGGTCTTCTTTTGTATAGGATTCGCGTTTATCTACCATGTTCTCAGTAAGCCTTATTTTAGTGAAGGACGCAGGATAGCTAACACGTGTACGCTGAACAAGTCCGATCAGTTCGGACTAAACCAACTCAGCCAGCGTAACGGCCATGGATATCGATGACGAGCATCCTGCTGCGTCGCCTGAGCAATGCGTTCCTGAATGGTCTGCATCAGCGTCGTCTGACCTTCGCCGTCCCATACCAGGTTTGTCAGTAAGGGTAGCGCATCCTCAATACCTTCGATGGCCCACAGGCTGAATTGTTCCTGTTCCACCGCATCAAGAAGCTCCTGGCTCAGACTCAGATGGCGCACGTTGGGAGCCGGGATGATGACGCCCTGCTTGCCGTTCAAACCGCGCTGCTGACAGATTGAGAAAAAGCCTTCGATTTTCTCATTCAGACCACCCACAGGCTGTGCGCGACCAAACTGATCCACAGAACCTGTAATAGCGATGTTCTGACTAATCGGTACTTCTGCCAGGGCGCTGATCAGTGCGCACAGCTCTGCCATTGAGGCGCTATCGCCATCGACTTCGCTGTAGGACTGTTCGAACGTCAGCGAGGCCGAGAAGGGGATCTGCTGATCAAGCTGCAGCTCAGACATCAGAAATGCCTGCATGATCATCATGCCTTTAGCATGAATGTTTCCGCCCAGCTCCGCTTTACGTTCGATATCGATAAATTCGCCGTCGCCAACATGAACTACACAGCTGATGCGGGAAGGTTCGCCGAACGCGCGCGGATGCCCAGGGAACTCAATCACGGACAAGGCGTTGATCTGTCCGATGCGCTCGCCTTCGGTTTCGACCAGAATTTGCTCCAGCAGAATTTCATCCTGCATACGGTCGGCAAGATAACCTTCACGCCACTCGCGCTGAGCCAGCATCTGTGCCATCTGTTCGCCGGTAAATGCGCCTTCACCGCTGATTACACCGACTTCACGCAGCTGTTTACCGATCCAGAGTGGACAAAGGGGCAGGGTTTCCTGATCGCCGGTGTAGCGTGTGGCTTCACGAATTAAACCTGACCACGCGTCCGCCGCAGGCACAGGCAGACCAAAACGTTCAGCGACAGCCAATACCCACTGGCACCACTGCGCCATATCATCGGCATCAGCAATCTGAATATTGTCTTCGTATTCGCTGTAAACAGCCTGTTCAGCCAGTTCCGGCTCCATCTCCTGGAAATCAGCCAGAGACTCGCGATCGCCCGTTAATACGACGGTCAAAGAGAGCGGCATCGAGGGCACAGACACGGGTAGAGGACGTGATTCGTCGTAACCGACCCAGTCGAAGCGCTGCTGGCTCACAATCGTTTTGAGCCGCATCCACAGAAGGGGCTGGGCGAGCAGGGTACGCAGGGAGATAATCAGAACGCCGCCGTTTGCGCGGTGAACCAGCCCCGGCTGCAGCGATAGTTCACCGTTAAACTGGCGCAGGCACCCGAAGAGCTGCTCGGCTTCGACCCAATTCGCGGTAACCACTTCACCGGTAGCGGCGAAGCGATCGTCAGCGCTATCTGCGGGTACGAAGGCGATATCATGGCCCGTAATACGATACTGACCACCAAAGACGGCATCCGTCTCGGGTTTCAACTGGCGCATGGCATCACCCAGAAGCGACAAATACTCGGCTTCTTCCGGGGCTTTGAGCAGCATGAAGGGAGATGTAGCCCATGGGCTTAACACCTGCTCCAGCGCGTAATGCAAACGCGGTTGTGTATCGCTAAGTATGAATTCGTGTTCTTTCGTGAGATCGGGCTGTGCAAATAGCGCCTGATAGCTTTCGGTATCAGGAACCAGGTCACGCCATGCAAGTTTCGTAATCGTCAAAGTTGATGTTTTTTAGTCAGATGTAAAACCGTGGAGTATACCGTAAGCGGCGGTCTCTTCCCAAGGGGGATTGGGGATTTCGGCGCGTGATTCTCCTGTGATGTTTCACAGGATATGATTTCTTTTCAGCAGATTGCTAAAAAACTGATATTCTGAACAGAGTTACGTGGTAACACTGAGATCGCAATGAAATATCAACAACTGGAAAACCTCGAAAGCGGCTGGAAATGGAAGTACCTGGTCAAAAAGCATCGCGAAGGCGAGCCGATCACCTGCTACCTCGAAGCCAGCGCGGCGCAAGAAGCCGTGGATATGTTGCTGACCCTCGAAAACGAACCGGTTCTGGTTAACAGCTGGATTACTAAGCATATCAATCCGGCACTGTTGAACCGAATGAAGCAAACTATTCGTGCGCGGCGTAAGCGGCATTTTAATGCTGAGCACCAGCATACCCGCAAAAAGTCTATCGACCTCGAGTTTATCGTCTGGCAGCGGTTGGCTGGGCTTGCGCAACGGCGCGGGAAAACGCTATCGGAAACGGTCGTACAGCTGATTGAAGATGCAGAACATAAAGAGAAGTATGCCAACCAAATGTCGAACCTGAAAAACGATCTACAGGCACTGCTCGGCAAAAAGTGATGTCTTACTTTTCTTCAGGCAATAAAAAACCCCGCATCGCGGGGTTTTTTTTAAGACGATAACTTATGCCGCAGGCTGAGTTACAACGTCTTTGATACCTTTAACTTCGATCTCAACGCGACGATCTGGTGCCAGGCAGTCGATCAGTGCAGCGCGAGCTTTCACGTTGTCACAGGTAGAACCGGTAACTGGGTTAGATTCGCCCATACCACGTGGGGAGATCTTGTTAGCCGGGATACCTTTAGATACCAGGTAATCAACAACAGACTGAGCACGTTTTTCAGACAGCTGCTGGTTGTAAGCGTCAGAACCGATACGGTCGGTGAAGCCCAGAACCACTACTGAACCGTCTTTAGGATCCAGGTTGCTCAGCTGGGTGTACAGCTGATCCAGTGCCTGCTGACCTTCTGGTTTCAGGGTAGATTTGTTGAAGTTGAACAGAACGTCAGACTTCAGAGTGAAGTGCTTGGTCTGTACTTCTGGAGCTGGAGCCGGAGCTGGAGCTACGATTGGAGCTGCATCTTCCTGCTGACCGAAACGATAGGAAACACCTACGCTCAGCATGCCGTTGTCAGGACGAACACCAACGGTGTTGCCGTCGCCGATGTTGTTAACCCACTGGTATTCCAGACGGGTAGCGATATCACGGGTCATTGCCCACTCAACGCCACCAGCGAATACTGGGGAAACACCGGTGTCATGGTTGTCGCCAATAACGCTGTTGCTGGAGTCTGCACGCCATACCATGCCGCCCAGACGGGTGTACACGTCCAGATCGTCAGTGATTGGGTAACCCAGTTTAGCGGTCAGCTGAACGCCTTGAGCTTTAAAAGCGCCGTTTACGTTGTCGCCTTTGTATGGCATACGACCTAACCAGTCGTAACCCATTTCAAAACCAACATACGGGTTAACCTGATAGCCACCGAACGCGCCTGCACCCAGCTGGCTCTCGTGAGTCGGGCCATCGTTGTTCAGCTGGCTGTTGTACCAGCCGGTGTCATGGAACTGAGACCAGCCCAGTTTACCACCTGCATACCAGGTATTATCTTTCGGAGCGGCCTGCGCTACGGTAGCGAAGCCAGCCAGTGCCACTGCAATCGCGATAGCTGTCTTTTTCATTTTTTGCGCCTCGTTATCATCCAAAATTTGCCATGAAAATCTCTGCAGAGAAATCACGGTTAAATCCTTCACCGGGGGGCGTGGTCAAATATAAACCTACCGATATCTTCGGCTTAGGCCGAGCACCCCTGGCGATGTAAAGTCTACAACGTAGCTAGAAACTTACAAGTGTGAACTCCGTCAGGCATATGAAAAAAAAAGTTCCGTATACCTATTATTTAACATTTTCTGAACGAAATTTGTGCAGTAAAATTAACGAGAACCGCACCACACAAGCCTTGCCGAAGATTTGGCGCGTGGAACTATTTCTGAATCTTGCTGTCAAAAAAAATTCCAGGAAAACTCTTAAATTTACTCAATGGTACAAATTAGAGTGAATTTTTAGCCCAGAAAGTTGTCCTCTGCGATGAGGATCGGCACTTACGGGTCGCATGATAAATCCGATAGCGTTACCTTCTTCTGCTGCTTCAGTCAGTCGGAAGTGTTCTTCTTCCGTCAATTCGTCAGACAACCAACCAATCACCACGCTGTAATTCCCCGTGCGTAAGGCGCGAATCATTGATTCAACCGTATCGCAAGGCGGCAGCTGGTTAATCTGCATCACTTTTGTCAGCGGCAGGCCCGCAGACTGAACCCATTCACGGCTCAATTTTTGCTGAGGCGTCAGCCAAAGCTGCCAGCGAGACTGCTGGCCAAGCTGCTGTAATAACGGCAGTAAAAAGAGTTGAGTCAACAGAGGCTGGTCTTCACGGTAAACCACTTCACTGATTAGCCCTGTCGAAACACGCCCGACGGAATTCTGCGCGCCATTGCCAGCGGAAGAAGAAAGAGAGGTAGAGCGATTTGCATAGCCTGAAGTGTACATATTCATTCCAGCCCTGTAGTTACTGTATGGATATACAGTAACCCCTGTATGCATAAAGATCAACTTCATTTTCGGAAAGCGACTCGCAAAATTCGTTCATTCTTGGCCTGCCCGGAAAAATCATCTTGCTCAACGGCAATAAGTTGCCTATTTTCCTGCTAACGGATCCGCTAGTAAGAAATGCTGCTGTTACTTTATGATTTACAAGGGAAATATCATGAAAAAGATATCTTATGATCGGATTTATAAATCACAGGAATACCTTTCCTCGTTGGGCGACATTCATCATCGCGCACTCTTTGGCGGTTATACCCTGGCAGTAGAGGATGCGGTATTTGCCATGGTTTCTGATGGCGAGCTGTACCTTCGCGCCTGTGAAGAGAGTGCAAAATACTGTGTAAAGCATGCCTCTTCTTTTCTGACATTGATGAAACGGGGCCGGCCTGTCCTTCTTAACTATTATCGCGTGGATGATGGACTGTGGCAGGACAAGGAGAAGTTGCTTCAGCTTTCCTCCTTTGCCCTGAATGCCGCCAGGAAAGAGCGTTCCGAGCGGCACCAGCGCAACAGGCTAAAAGATCTGCCGAACCTGACCTTTCAGATTGAGGTGTTGCTATACGAAGTGGGTATCACCAATGAAGAAACGCTGCGGGAGCTGGGGGCAAAGACGAGTTGGTTAAAAATGCGCGCGAGAAACAGAGGGTTGAGCGTCAAGGTGCTGTTTGCGCTTCAGGGCGCGATAGAAGGGTTGCACGAAGCGGCGCTCCCGGCCGATATTCGCCGGGAGCTGACAGAATGGTTTAATGCGCTACCTGCGATACCGGAGCATCATTCCTCAAGGTAGCAATTTGCTGTTGCAACCGGCAAATTTCCGGCAGCAGCGCGATAAGCAGGCCTATTTGCTGCAGCACCAGCGGAGCTTTGCTGTCGGTGCCTGGGTCAAGATGCGCAATACGCTGCGCGAGTTCATCCAGTGCTTGCTGAACGCGGGGCTCATCGGCTGGCAGATGGTGTAGCGCATCATCGACGTAGCAAACCGCGTCATCCAGCAGGTTCAGGATCCCCGGGTTCGTGAGCTTCTCGCGATGGGCTCCCAACGTTGAGATATAGCTGGTGAAGGTATGGTTAAGACACAGCAGACGGAAAGCCGTTTCCCGGATTTCCGCTGTCGCACGCGGCTCTGTGGACATATTCGAGACCACCGATGCCAGCTCAGCGTCGCTGTTATGCGCATCGCGGCGCGCGATTCGATAGGCGAGACGGTTATCGCGGCCCTGGTGGTACTGCTCAAGGATCGCGTCCAGATAGCGGCAGTTTGCATTCATTGCCCTGTCGAGTACGCGCGGTAAATTGCGGAAACGCCAGTCGGGCCAGATAAAACTCACCGCAGCCCAGGCGATAGCACAGCCGATTAGCGTATCAATCACGCGGGGAAGGGCGACTTCAAACCCTTCGCCCAGCAGGTTAAAGCACAGCAACACCAGCAGGGTAATAAACATCGTGGCATGCGCGTACTGCACGTTGCGAAACGCGAAGAATAAGACGCCGGTGATCACGATAAGGATCAGCTGTCCTTCAATAGAGGGCACAAAATAGAGAACCGGCAGCCCGATAGCAACGCCCACCAGCGTGCCGACAATACGCAGCGCGAGACGGTGGCGGGTGGCGTTATAGTTGGGCTGACAAACAAACAGGCTGGTCAACAGGATCCAGTAGCCATGGTGTAAGCCTGTTATTTGTATGAAGGCGTAGCCCACGCACAGGACCAGCGACATCCTCACCGCATGGCGAAAGAGGGCTGACTCCGGCGTAAAGTTACGGCTCAGGCGCAGCCACATATCGCTGAAACCATTCAGACTGTCGTCCGCAAGCTGGTTTTCAACATCATTGCCCGGCAGCGCCATCGCCTGCTCTGACTCAATGGTGGCCAGTTGGGCATCAATGGCGCGCAGGTTATTGAGTAAAAAACCCAGTGCCTTGATCTGTTCCGGCGATGTTCCGCTGGCCCGTACGCGATCGAGGGCGGCATCGAGGTGGCTGAAGGCGCGCTCAAAACGCGGGTCATGCTGATATGGCGTGCGCAGCAGTATCGAACGCGCGAGCTGCTGGCAGGCCTGAGACTGCATCGACAGCAGGCGCTGGAAACGGAACATTACGTCGCTGTAGCGGAACTTCTCGCGCAGGGCGCCATACTGAACATGCGATGAGCTGGCGCGCTCGTGAATATCCTGGGCGACAAAATAGTAATGAAGCGTTCTTCGGGTACCGCGCTGGCCGCGATCGCCCCGCAGGCGGGTCAGGAGAGACGCTTTTGTCTGGTTTAGCGTGGCCACCAGCTGGCCGTTTGCCAGCGCCAGATCGTAAAGCGGCGCCTGGCTCTCCTCTTCAATGTCCGGGTCAAACAGGCGTGACTTCAGCTCCAGATAATGGGCAAGCTGTTCGTAGCTACGCGCAAGGTTGTCCTGCAGCGCGCGAACCGGAAAAATCAGATGCCCGGTTAAGGTCAGAAGGTTATACCAGATCGCCCCCAGCAGCAGCAGAACGGGCTGCTGATACCACTGGTCGTATAACGAGACCCCAAGCATGGTATAGATGGCAATCAGCAGGGCGCCAAACGCGATGGTGGCATAGCGTTGCCCAAGCCCACCGAGGAGAATAAAGCCGCTGGTGGAAATCGTCAGCCCCAGCGCAAACAGCCACGGCCAGGGAAACAGCAGCTCTACGGATGCAGAAGCAATAAAGAAACAGATAAGCGTGATGACGAGGTTACGCAAGCGCCCGGCAAGACGATCGTCAAGATCCGCAAGTGCGCCAGCGACCACGCCAAGCGTCAGTGGAATGGTGAGCTTCACGTCGCTCAGCCACCACGGCAGGGCGACGGTGCCGCAGAGGGCAATAAATATCCTGACGTTATAAAGCCAGTTACTGTTCCAGGTGTAGCGGCGAAGCAGTGGGCTTAGCATAAGCGCGGCCAGTCCTTATTTACTGAAAACGACGGCGAGCGTTGGCTTCGCGCGCAGCTTGCGCCACTTCAACCGGGACGACTCTGCGCCCAACCGGCCACAGCGCGATAACGGCAATTTTAAAGTTGGCGATCCCAACCGGAATACCGATGATAGTGATGCACTGGGCGATACCGGCGAAGATGTGCATCAGGCAGAGCCACCAGCCAAAGAAAATCAGCCACAGAATGTTTAATACGGTGCCGCCGGTATTCATCAGCGCGTTTTTGCCATTCGGATTCAGCTCGTCAACGTGGACGGCTTCATTACCATAAGGAACGAACGACAGTTTGGTAATTTCCCAGCAGGAGCGCGTCAGCGGTAACGTGAAGATGAGCACGATGCTCACCAGCGTGGCAAAAAGCCAGGAAAGGGTGGTGGCAAAACCGCCAAGGACAAAATTCAAAACATTCAGAACGGTACGCATAAACCCTCATTTCCTTTCGATATGATTAACGCTGAATGATTGTAACGTTTTTTTAGGCTGGAGCACCTTAAAACTGGCAGTTAAACTATCAGACAAATTATCTCCTCGTGGATCCGGCTGGATATGGAACTGAAAGCAACTTCAATGGGCAAACGCCTGGCGCAACACCCTTATGACAAGGTTGTCCTCCTCAATGCTGGCGTGAAAGTTTCCGGCGAACGCCACGAATATCTCATTCCGTTTAATCAGCTTCTGGCTATTCACTGCAGACGCGGCCTGGTATGGGGCGAGCTGGAGTTCGTGTTGCCTGCCGATAAGGTCGTCCGTCTTCACGGCACGGAGTGGGGAGAAACACAGCGCTTTCACCATCATCTGAACACGCTCTGGCTGCAGTGGAGCCATGATATGAGCGTAATTGCAGCCCAGGTGTTGCAGCAGGTGTTAGACGATATTGCCCAGAGCAATGCGCAACAAAAATGGCTGACGCGTCAGCAAACGGCAGGATTGCAGCAAAAAATCAGACAGGCGCTCACGGCCTTACCGTTACCGGTAGCGCGACTGGATGAGTTCGAAAACTGTCGTGACGCATGGCGGGCCTGCCAGGCGTGGCTGGGCGATATGGATAAAAGCCGGCTGGCCCATAACCAGGCGTGGACCGATGCGATGCTCGCGCAGTACGCCGATTTTTTCAGCACGGTTGAATCCTCACCCCTCAACCCCGCCCAGGCGCGCGCAGTGGTCAACGGTGAACAGTCTCTGCTGGTGCTGGCGGGGGCCGGAAGCGGTAAAACATCGGTGCTGGTGGCGCGTGCGGGCTGGCTTCTGACCACCGGTGAAGCCGTGCCTGACCAGATTTTGCTGCTGGCGTTTGGGCGTAAGGCCGCTCAGGAGATGGACGAGCGAATTCAGGAACGGCTGCATACGCAGGACATTACGGCTCGCACCTTCCATGCTCTTGCCCTGCATATTATCCAGCAGGGCAGTAAAAAGGTCCCGGCAATCAGCAAGCTGGAGAATGATACCCCGGCCCGTCAGGCGCTGTTTGTGAAGACGTGGCAGCAGCAGTGCAGCGAGAAAAAGGCGCAAGCAAAAGGGTGGCGTCAGTGGCTGGAGGAGGAGTTGAACTGGGCGGTGCCGGAAGGCAGCTTCTGGCAGGATGAAAAGCTGGCGCGTCGGCTGGGATCCCGCCTTGACCGCTGGGTGAGCCTGATGCGCATGCACGGCGGAAGCCAGGCAGAAATGATTGAAAGCGCACCGGAGGAGATCCGTGCCCTGTTTTCCAAAAGGGTCAAACTGATGGCCCCGATGCTTAAAGCCTGGAAAACGGCGCTAAAGGAGGAGAATGCCGTCGATTTCTCCGGGCTTATCCACCAGGCCATTATCATTCTTGAAAAAGGGCGCTTTGTGAGTCCGTGGAAGCACATTCTTGTTGATGAGTTCCAGGATATCTCGCCGCAGCGCGCCGCGTTGCTGTCGGCATTACGGTCGCAGAACAAACATACCTCGCTGTTTGCCGTGGGCGATGACTGGCAGGCGATTTATCGCTTCAGCGGGGCACAGCTCGAACTGACCACCGCGTTCCACCACTACTTTGGCGAAGGCGATCGTAGCGATCTGGATACGACCTACCGCTTCAACTCGCGGATTGGTGAAATCGCCAACGGCTTTATTCAGCAAAACCCGCATCAGCTGGCAAAACCGCTCAATAGCCTGACTCAGGGGGATAAAAAAGCCGTTACGCTGCTGGCAGACGATCAGCTCGAGCCGCTGCTGGATAAGCTGAGCGGTTATGCAAAATCAGATGAACGTATTCTGGTATTGGCACGTTACCACCATCTTAAACCCGCCGCGCTGGATAAGGCGGCGACCCGCTGGCCGAAGCTGCAGCTTGAATTTATGACCATCCATGCCAGTAAAGGGCAGCAGGCAGACTACGTGATAGTGGTGGGGCTAAAAGAGGGGAGCGACGGTTTCCCTGCTCCGGCCCGTGAGTCGGTTATGGAACAGGCCTTGCTGCCCGTGCCGGAAGATTTCCCGGATGCCGAGGAGCGGCGTCTGCTGTATGTGGCGTTAACTCGCGCGCGTCACCGCGTGTGGCTGCTGTTCAATAAAGACGAGCCATCAGGGTTTGTCGATATACTGAAGAGTATTGGTGTGCCAGTGGCCAGAAAGCCATAACGATGTCAGGCACGTTTTTGTAAGCCGGGTAAGGCGTAGCCGCCACCCGGCGAAAAAGCTACTTTAATCGTTCGGCTAAATAACGCTGATAGTCCGGGATAAGGATCTCAACCGGCGAGCTAAACTGCGGCGACTCAATAATGAAATCCGCCGTCGAGAGGTTCGTCGCCACGGGAATATTCCAGACCGTGGCAAGACGCAGTAGCGCTTTTACGTCCGGGTCGTGCGGTACGGCGTTCAGCGGATCCCAGAAGAAAATCAGCACATCAATTTTCCCTTCCGAAATCTTCGCGCCCACCTGCTGATCGCCCCCCATTGGGCCGCTCAGCATGGCGTTCACTTCCAGACCGGTTTCACGGTGGATCAGGTTGCCGGTTGTCCCGGTGGCAGAAAGGGTATGATTCTGCAGCAGCGGCTGGTGGCGGCGCACCCAGTTCAGGAGCATTTGTTTACAGTGATCGTGCGCGACCAGCGCAATGTGTTTGCGTGCAGGAAGCGTGCGTGTTGTCAGTTCCATAATCTTGTCCGTCAGGTTACCTGGCTACACGATGACGGGAACGGCCTGATGCTGCAAGAGAAAGGACAAAAAAATGTGGGTTACGACGACGGTTGCTGCTTCGCCCATTGCAGAAAGCGAGCCCGCGTATCGGGGTCGGCCTGCTGGAACCAGAATTTCAGGCGCTGCTCGGTTAGCGTTTGTGACTGGGGCGGAATGACGTCAAGCTCGGATACCCCGGACAGAAGCGTACTGTCGTCCGCCATCATGGTGGCGAATTGCGGTAAAGAGGCTCGCTTACTGGCTTTGTTATAGATTTCCGTATCGGCTTCATAGTCTGTTCCTTTCGGCGTTGTGGTTAAGGCCAGGATATCCAGCTTCACCGGGATCGGCATGGAGTCTCCATCCAGCAGCTCAATACGCGGGGAGGCATCAAACGCTACGGACTCTTTCTCGGTTTCGAGCCGCGGCAGGTTAAAGTTCACCTGGCTGATTTGCTGAGTATTAAAGCTGACGACCAGCGGGGGAGAGATGTAGATACGCTGTTCATGACTGGCGAGACGAATGGTTTTCTCCACCCGAAATACCAGCTGATGGGGACCGTTATCAAGTTCAATGCTGTCCGCCCCGCGCAGCAACGAACTGGAGACTTTTTTCCCGTCCAGCACCAGCAGATCGATGTCGGTAGAGAGCCGAAGCGTAGTTGCATAGACGCAAACCGGCATCACTAACGCAATCACAGCAGAGGCAATGCCGGCTTTCATAGGGCGCTCCTGTTGAAAATACTTTCGTCGTAATAATGTATCTAAATTTTTCGATAATCACGTTTACTAACATATAGACATATTCTGCCGTTTTGCCCTCATACATCTGTATGGGATGAATGGTTGAGACGCGCGCTTTGGCGTACACTTTTAAAAAAGTGAGGAGGAAGACTATGAAAGAGAATGATATTGCCGAGATTTTAACGTCCACGCGCACCATTGCGCTGGTCGGCGCGAGCGATAAACCCGATCGCCCAAGCTACCGGGTCATGAAATACCTTCTCGATCAGGGCTATCACGTGATCCCGGTGTCGCCCAAGGTGGCGGGGAAAACGTTGCTGGGCCAGCAGGGTTATGCCACGCTGGCCGAGGTGCCGGAAAAAGTTGATATGGTCGATGTCTTCCGTAACTCTGAGGCTGCGTGGGGCGTCGCGCAGGACGCGATTGCCATTGGTGCGAAAACGCTCTGGATGCAGCTGGGCGTTATCAACGAGCAGGCCGCCGTGCTGGCGCGTGATGCGGGGTTAAACGTCGTCATGGATCGCTGTCCTGCGATCGATATCCCGCGGCTGGGTCTGGCGAAATGACGAAAAAAAAGCCCGATTATCGGGCTTTTTTTACACGCTTAGTTCCGCAGGCGAGGAGCCTGTAGCTGTTTGCGGATGGTCTGAGCAAGCTCGTCCATAGTGGGTTGTTCCGGATGTTCATCCTGCAGTTCACTACTCAGCTGCGCTTCGGCAAGATAGGTGTGAACCGGTTGTCCATCGTCACCTTCCATCACCACATGGTACCAGGGCGCGGCGCGAAGCTCTGCGTCAACCGCCAGCTCGTCTGCTGACGGTTCATCAAGGGAATACTCCGGGTCGATATCCACGACCACACCCAAATACCCAAGCAAGGTGTGGCGGACCTGCTGGCCGATACCAAATTTGCTGGCAATCATTGTCACCTCCCGGGAAACATTACTTACACTCTATGTGCGGGCAATATTTCTCTTTTCAAGTTACATGACGCGACAGGCAAACCCTTTCAGATACAGCCCTTCCGGGTAGGTAGCGATCACTGGATGGTCGGCCGCCTGACGGAACTGCTCTATAAATTGTACATCACGACCTGCATCTATTGCGGCATCAGCGATGATTTTTTGGAATAAATCTGTGGTCATCAGGCCTGAGCAGGAGAAGGTGAGCAGCACGCCGCCCGGGTTCAGCAGCTGGATCGCCAGCATGTTGATGTCTTTATACCCACGGCACGCGCCCATCAGCTGGCTTTTGTTCTCCACGAACTTCGGCGGGTCCATGACGATAACGTCGAATTTCTCACCCTGGTCGCGGTATTTACGCAGCAGCTTGAACACGTCGTCACGGACAAACTCTGCTTTGCTCAGGTCCAGCTTGTTGAGCTCAACGTTCTGTTTCGCCACGTCCAGCGCTTCCTGCGAGGTATCCACGCTCACTACCTGGGCACATCCGCCCATCAGCGCAGACACCGCAAAGCCACCGGTGTAGGAGAAGCAGTTCAGCACGCGCTTGTCCGCAACGTACTGACGCGTCGCCAGGCGGCTGTCGCGCTGGTCGAGATAGTAGCCGGTTTTATGGCCGCCCTGGATATCCACCAGCAGCTTCATCCCGTGCTCTTCAATCGGCAGCAGGGCCGGCGGCAGTTCACCGGTGACCGGGCCTTGCGTCAGCTCCAGACCCTCTTTTTTACGTACGGCCACGTCGCTGCGGTCGTAAATGGCGCATTCCGGGAACTGAGTCTGTAAGGCACTGAGCAGGGCGGCACGCTGGTATTCGGCCCCGGCGCTCAACAGCTGCAGCACCAGGAAGTTGCCGAAGCGGTCAATCGTTACGCCCGGCATACCGTCGGATTCACCGGCAATCAGGCGGTAGCTGTCCAGCCCGTCACGTTTTGCGAGCCACTCGCGCCACTGTTGAGCCTGCTGCAGGCGGCGGACGAAGAAATCGATGTCGACGCTTTCATCTTTATCGAACGTCCAGACGCGCGCGCGGATCTGGGACGCTGGCGAGTATGCGCCGCGCGCTAACCATTTCCCCTGGTGGTCAACGATGTCGATGGTTTCACCGAGGCTGGCTTTGCCTTCCATGCGGGCAACCGCGCCGGAAAAGACCCAGGGATGACGGCGCAGCAATGACTTCTCGCGCCCTTTGGCTAACACTAAACGTACACTCATAATTTGCTATTCTGTCGATTCCAATGAAATGGCGCGTAGAGTAGCACAGAAGCCCTGTGGCAATCATCTGCGGGCACTACGCGCCCGGTTAACTAAAAATGAGCCGGCAAATAGGCAAAGTAGTCAAAATCCGCCGGAATGCGTTCGCCGGTGAAGTCCTGGCAGCACATCCCCACGAAGGCACCGGTGAAGCGTTCTATGCCGCGTTCCTTAAAGTATTCATCGGAAAGTTTGCTGTATTCAATATAACCGCCGACGGGGAACCACGTTTTCTCATCAAGGGAATAGTAAAACCGTGCACCGTCATCTTTCACGCAGACTCTGAGAGAGACGAGGCCTTTTGCGGGGATCTTTACCCCTTCGCCTGTAGGCAGGGAGAATCGGTTAAGGTCATTAATCATGACGTTGACCGTGCGTTCTCCCTCTTCGTTACAGGATATGTTCAGGTAGATATAGTTGGTGGTGTCGTAATAGCAGACCAGCCCAGCCATCTGCTGGAAAGAGTGGGGCGTAAAATCAACGCAGGTCTGTGCGGTAAAGGCAAAATCGGTTTGCCTTCTTGCCAGCAGGCTTTGTGCGTGCTGCGAGCTCAGTGACTCATAGCCACGCAGCCGCAGCCAGCCCTGCCGTTCCTTTAGCGTACACATGTCATCGCTTAACGGAATGCGTAGCGACTGGTAGTGAAGGGGAAGTTCCTGCGTATCAAATTCATCTCGGGTAGGTTGCTCGGGCCATGGGCGCTCTTCCAGCGACGAACGTACCGTTAAGTCTGGCGTTATGGCGTTATTGATTAAGCGCAGCCAACCGTCTTCGCTCCAGTAAACCTGCTGGATGGCGGTTTCACGTCCCATCGGGCTACGGCCTTTTGAGGGCAGCGGGCGGCCGCATAAATGGACGATAAACCACTCTCCCTGACCATTATCAAAAAGATCCGCGTGGCCTACACGCTGCAGCGGCAGCCGACAATCGAAGCGGGACGTCATCATTTGCCCGATAGGGTCAGTTTCGTAGGGGCCAAACAGCGCGCTGGCGCGCGCCATCGTGACGCCGTGGTTATAAAACGTGCCGCCTTCAGCCACCAGTAAATAGAACCAGCCATTGTGTTCATACAGATGCGGCCCTTCGGCGATCCCCAGCGAAGAACCTGAGTAGATTTTGCGGCATTTTCCCGTCAGCCGTTTTTTCTGCTCGTCATACTGTTGAATGATGATCCCGTTCCATTTTGGAAATCCCGATTCGCCGCCGTCCCGGTAGCTCATCTCCATGCTTACAAGCCATTTCGACCCGTCGCTGTGATGGAACAGGGACGGATCGATGCCTCTGCTGTTGAGGTACGTCGGTTCTGACCATTCACCCTCAATATTCTCCGTCGTGACGATATAATTATTTGGGTCCCAGAAACGCCCCGTCACATTCTTAACGTCGGTGTAAACGAGATAAAATGTCCCCCCATCCCAGGACAGGCAGGGCGCATAGATACCGCCTGAATTCGGATTGCCGCGCATATTCAGCTGGCTTGTACGGTTTAAGGGATGCGAAATCAACTGCCAGTTTTTGAGATCGTATGATTTATAAAGGCTGACGCCAGGAAACCATTCAAACGTTGACGTTGCTAAATAAAAAACTTCACCGACTCTGATAATAGAAGGGTCTGGGTTGAAGCCCGGGATGATGGGGTTGGTGATAAGCGTCATAAGTTATTCCTGTCAAAAAGTTGCAGTCAGGTTCGCCCTATTTTCAGGCGTCGTATGATTGGTATTTCCGCATGATGAAAAACATCATCAAAACAAAGGCGGCGGGAATAAGGGTGAAGATAAGTCGCACAACCAGCGTGGCAAGTTCCGTTTGCGCTGAAGCGCTCCCCACATAGCCACCAAAGGTCAGCAGCCATCCAATAATGGCTCCCCCTACGGCAATACCGATTTTTATCGCAAACAGGTTGGTTGAAAAAACCAGCCCGCTGAGGGATATGCCTGATTCTTTTTCTATATTGTCGATGATGTCGCTCAGCAGGCTCCATTGCAGAGGGGCAGAGCTGGCATCAATAAAATGAACTAAACAAATTACGCCGCAGATTGCCAGCACGTTAGCGGGGGGGATGACAAAAAGAATAGCTAAAATAACGGCCTGTATAATCAGCGAGGCTTTGTAGGCGCGTACCCGCTCAACGTTTTTGTAAAGTAGGGTTGTCGATATTGCGCCGATAAACCTCGTGCTCAGAATGATAACCAGAATAGTGCCGACTAAATCAGCCCGTTGAAGGTAATAACTCACAAAATAGATGGCGCCGCCCGTTTTCAAAATGCCGGCGATAAGGCTGGCAATATTAAGGCCAAAGATACAGCGCCAGTTGTGGTCTTTCACAACAAGGGTGAGATCGTTATAAATGCCGCGAAAATTGTGATTTTTATCCACGTCTTTTGCAACGTGTTCTTTGGTCATGGCGAAACAACAGAAAAACATCACCGTACTTATCCCGCCCATAATGACCATTGCGAGAAAATAGCCCTTCTGTAAATCACCCTGGCCGAGGATTTTCGTTAAGGGCAATGCCGCTACGGAAACGATAATGCCCCCCAGCGCGGCGAAAGCGAAGCGAAAGGACTGCAGGGAAACACGTTCTTTCGAATCGTTAGAGATATTATTGATCAAGGCGCAATAGGGTACGTTAACCAGCGAATAGAAAAGCGATAATGCAGCGTAAGAAGCGTATGCGTAAACGATCCTGGCGGTCTCACCGACGTCAGGGGTATAGAACGTCAGGGCACCAAAAATCCCAAAGGGCAGCGAGAACCACAGCAGATAGGGCCTGAACTGACCGTACTTCGTTTGCGTATGGTCCGCCAGGTAGCCAATATAGACGTCAGCCACCGCATCGAAGGCTCTGACCACGAGGAACATGGTCCCCATATGAAAAGCACTCAGGCCATAGATATCGGTATAAAAATAGGCCATGAACAGCATAATCGTTTGCCAGATAATATTTGACGCTCCGTCGCCTAATCCATAGCCAATCTTTTCTTTGAAGCCTATTGTTTTCATAATAAATACCTTTTAATCAGGAGGATGAAAAACCTGGAGTGAGAGGCCAACCTCACGTTAAAAGATAAGTTTTATGAGAAAGGAAAAATGTACAGAAAAGGGAATTTTATATAATTTTTTTGCGCGCGCTGAGGCGTGTCGATCACATTTTCAACAGAGGCTGTCTGTGAAAGATTGCGCTTGCGGTTTTACAGATTATTCCTCTGCAGTTTTTTATCCCTCATTTTGAACGATGTCCTGCGTTTTTAACTGCTCCGAAGTCAGGTTACTGTTCCTGAATTTTCTGGGCGTAACGCCAATGACTTTTCTGAACTGATAGCAATAGTAAGCCGTGTCGGTAAACTCGCACCTATAGGCAATATCGGTGATGCTAAGATCCGTATTACGCAGCAGCTGCATGGACAAGGTGATTTTCTTTCTCAAAAGGTATTCTTTAAAACTGACGCACATCACTTTTTTAAACGAACGTGAAAAATGGCTGGCCGAAAGCCCAACGGAGCGCGCGGCGTCGTTTAAGCTGATGTTAAATGAGGTGCGGGTTTCGATGTCGATAACAAAATTAATGATGCAGCTAAAAATGGACGGATTATCTGCTTTTGGATAGACGCGCTCCGAGCGTTGAGCGTGCTGCAGCACCGTGTTCAGCAACAAAATCATTATGGGCTTAACGTCGCGCGCTGAATAACCGTCACCGTGAACGTCTGAGAACCATTCGAAAATGAACTGTATTCGCTGTGCATCCTTTTCCGTTAGGTAAGCGACAACGCCAACGTGTGGATCCAACGTCGGGAGAGGGTATTTAAGATGAGTTAGCACGGTATGTTCATACTGTAAAATAAAACGCTCATGATCGGATGAGAAGTCCAGCTCCATATCATGAAGCGTTAGCGGGCTAACATATACCAACGTATTATTTTGTATGTTGAACTTTTCCCTGCCGATACTATAGCTACCCCTGGCCTTATAAAACCACATGATCTCATGTTCAAAATGGACGTGGGGTTTAATGACCATGCCTTTATCCGGCACGCCTTCCCGGGCGCGTAATATGTAATTCAGCCCGGCATTGGTCTCTAATTTCTCGAAAAAATAATCTGACGACGGCATCGATTTTCCCTGATAATAATTCCCTGATTACCCGATCTGATAGCACAGTTTTATATTGGAACAAAGCGTGTTTTAACGTAACCGACGAGAGTTGAGCGGAGTGCATATTTTGCTATTCTTTTATTAAGAGAGAAAGAAGAGGGAGGGACAATGTCACACGTCTGCACTATTGCCTGGGTTCACGGCCTCGTACAGGGAGTCGGCTTCCGCTACAGCACGCAGCGCGAAGCCCTTCAGTTGGGGCTAACGGGATACGCGCGAAACATGGAGGATGGCAGCGTCGAGGTGTTAGCCTGCGGGGAGGCGGGACAGGTTGAGAAGCTGGTGGCGTGGCTGAAAGCAGGGGGACCGCGCAGCGCGCGGGTTGATAAGGTCTTAACGGAACCCCATCAACCCGGCAAGGAATACGTTAACTTCGGTATTCGGTACTAAATACACTTCACCGGCTTTGGCAGGCCGGCGATTTTGGTCGCCTGTTTTGCCGGACCTTTCGGGAAGAGACGGTACAGATAGCGGCTGTTGCCTTTCTCTTCGCCAAATGTGTTTGCCATCGCTTTCACCAGCATGCGGATGGCCGGGGAGGTATTGAATTCGAGGTAGAATTCACGCACAAAACGCACCACTTCCCAGTGTTCAGGGGAAAGGGTGATACCTTCGTTTTCCGCAATTTTCTCCGCCAGCGGTTCGCTCCACAGCGTAGTATCCTTCAGATAACCGTCGCTATCCGTCTCAATTTCCTGACCTGCAAAAATGAACATAGTCTTCTGTCATGTGAAAAAAATCGGGGACAGTGTAGCAAATAAGGCCCGTCGGGATAAACCGCGGCCTTACAGAAGCAGCTGCAGCAGGTTGTTGGCATTAAGCTTCTTCAGGGCGTTGCATTTGTGCGTTGAAACCTGCTTTTCGGACATCTGCGTCACGATGGCAATATGGCGCACCGGCAGCCCGGTGAGCATTAAATCCAGCACGTTGAATTCGATACCCGTCAGGCAGCAGTCAAGGCTGCGGAGGCGGCGAGGCTCTTTTGCCAGCAAATACGCCGCATCCGCAACGGCGATCCGGTCATCGATGATGTAAATCAGCAGCGTGCCGAAGCGTTTGCGCAGGTGCGTAGCCAGCGCCCAGCCTTTTTCATTACAGACCAGATAAAGACAGCCCTGCCAGCGGGCGGCTTCCAGCCTGAGCAAGATAGTAATCAACGTCTGATGCGTTGCCGCAACGGAAAAACGACAGCGAATCGCGAGGACGCGTCTGGCGAGCAGCGCCGGCTGCCACTGCACGGTGTCGCACTGAATCTGACGCTGAACGCCGCGGCGCAGCAGCGCGTAGCGCAGTCCTTCGGCATAAAATCGGTTATTGTCGAGAATGGCGTAACTCACGGTGACCTCGTTATAACGTGCTGGGGGTATAGATAACGCGCAGCGTGCCGGTGTAGTCGCCCGCGTTTTTGCTGCTGGCGGCAAACGCAGGCGTCTTCAGGACGATCGGCGCAGGGATGCAAAGCACGCTTTCACGACCGCCGGGCAGCACAACCTGACGCAGAAACTGCGGATCGTTCGTGCCTTGCCACACCAGGGTTTTGCCGTTTGCGGCGGTTTCTGTTGCGCCGGTGATCGGATTGGTCACCAGCACCTGATAGTCAAGACGATCCCGCGCGTCTGTCTGGCTTCCACCGCGACGCCGAATTGAAAACTCCCCTTCGGTTCGCCCTGCAGCGGTGAGGCCGTCGTCCTCAAACCGCAGGTAGGCGCGGGTGCTGGTGCTGTTGTTGCCGTCATACAGGCACATGTCCACCGTACTTTCACCCTGGATTTCGCTTCCGCCGGGCCGCCCGGGGAAGTTGGTCAGGTTAAGGTTAACGATGGGCGTCGAGTGCGGAAATGCCGGCAGATAAATCTGCTGATTGCCCGGATCGACCACCTCAATGCGCACCGTCGCCTGCCAGCTGGCGATGCTGAGATAGCCCGGGCATCCGACATTCACGTCATTAAAGTTCCCGCCGCAGTCGGCGCTTCCCCATTCACGCAGGCTCTGCTTCAGCGTGGCGGTCCAGATGCCGGGAAGGGCGAGCTTGTCCAGTTCGCTTCTCACGATGTAATAATCAAAGTAGGGTTCTCTGTTCCAGGCGGCGAGATCGCCCGTCCCGCCCGTCACAAAGCTGGCGAAGGTAAAGACTTTACTGTTGATAAACATGTGGTGCTCGCCGTACACCTTGATATCCACCGTTTTTTTAGTGAGCGCATGCGTAAAGCGAAGCGTAATGGGATAAGGCGCCGCCGGGTTCGCAGAAAACCAGACCGGGGCAGTCATGCAGGCACCGTTCGTAGGGTCGGTGCGGGATAAGCAGGTCAGGGTATTTCTCCCCCATTTTTGCGGATCGGCGGTATCGTAGCCGCTCGGCTCATGAACCCAGATATCAAAGCGTGCCGGTGGCGCCGAGCGATCGTAGCTAATCCCTACGCTGGTGTTTCTTCCGGCAGGGGCGCCCGCCAGCGTCTGGCCCGCCCACAGGATTAAAACCGGTAAAATAAAGAGGCACTTTTTCACATCATTTCCCTTTGGTGAGGTTCTCTGCGTTCATTGCGGTTGGGCCCGTCGGCAGCGAGCGTCCGGCGAGCATCAGCTGCGCCTGCTGCTGGACCGCATCCGGCAGGGCGGAGAAGGTGAGTTCCCGGCAGGGTATGGATCCCACGTAACGCACCACGTCGCGCAGGCTTTTCACGTTCAGCTCGCACTGATAAAACTGCTGCTGGCGCACCAGGTAGAGGTTGTGCAGCAGGGCGTCGCTGTGGGCGCTAAACCCGCCGTTGCCCAGATCGCTCCAGCCGTTCACGTTCAGCGGCACGCCGCCGATAAACGGCGAATGACGCTCGTCGGTCAGCTGGCCGAGCCAGGTGTAGCTTGCGGTAGTTTGAACGTCCCGACGCAGCATTTTGCCCGGCACCATAAACAGCGTTCTGCTGCCTGAGCCCCGGGTGATTTCGCTGCTGACGCCCTGGGAAACGTCCAGCGATTCGTTAACCGTCAGCGTGGTCTGCTGATACCCCGGCACCGCGAAGAGGGCCCGGCTGTTCGCCGGAATGTCCGCGCTGCCGCCGTTGTCCAGCGATACGGCGACGCGGGGATCCTGTGAATCTTCGGGCGTAGCGACGTTCACCGCGACGGCAGACGCAGGGCGTCCGTCGCTCCAGCGGCCCAGCCACAGGCCAGAACGCGACAGGGCAAGGGTAGAGCTGTAGTTGCCGCTGCTGCTCAGGGTATGTCGCCGATCCTGACGATCCCAGGCGTCGCTCACCGTCAGGCTTCCGTTGCCGTATCGCCCGCCCTGGCGCGTATAGGCCGAGGTGTTGAGCGAATCGCTGTTGATGCCCGAGGCGCTCAGGCCATACTCGTTCTCGCCGCGCGCGTCGGCATACCAGTTGTGCGCCACGTTGTAGCTCAGCTGATTTTTTTCCCGCTGCTGGTGCTGCCAGGTTGCGCCGAGAGAGGTATAGCCTGAGGCGTCGCCCTGACGGCTGTGCGCCAGCGACACGCTCACGCTCAGGTAGCCGCCCTTATCTTTGCCTTCGCGGGCATCATCCTGACGCATAAACAGGTTGATGCTGCTGTTGATATTCAGGCCGCGGGCGCTGAACGCGTTGCTCAGGCCGCCCTGCCAGGCGCGCGTGCGCGTGCGGGTCATATAGACTGACTCCCACGGCAGGCCTGCGTCGTGGCGATCGTCATTGTCCGCCAGCTCCCGGCGGGGGACGTAGCGCCCTTCGTTGCGGTTGTCTGAATACCCCAGGCTGGCGTACCAGGCACCGACGGGGATCGAGAACATCACCGAAAGGCTGCGGTAGCAGCCATTTACCGCGTCGAATCCCGCGCTCCGGGTGTTGCAGTTGTCCGCCGATAGCGCGTTGCGATAGACGCTCAGGGAAAAACCGTCGCTGTAGCTGACCTGCTGAATATTGCCGCGCTGGCCTTCGCTGCCGTAGAGGTAGCTAAACCGGGTGCTCAACACGCCGTCGATGGGGCCGGCATTGAAGCCGCGGCTCCAGTCGAGGGCGTTTTCAACAAAGCGCTGGTTGTTCTTCATCGTTGCGCCGCTGGTCAATGCCAGCGTCGGCGTGACGGGCAGGCGCACGCCCGCCTGCGCCACCGCGCGACGTTGTTCGCCTGAATCGTTATTGTCCGTTTCGCCCGCCTGCACGAACCACTCGACGCGGTCGAAGGGCGTAATGCCCGTTCGGGTAAAGGGCACCTGCTCGGTGCGCGTCAGCCGGTTGTTTTCATAGACGGACAGCGTCACGGTGTAGCTTCCGTCCGGGAACGAGCGGGTATCCAGATTTTGCGCCCCGGCGTTCAGGTAAAAGCTGGCCAGCAGCTCGTTGCCCCGTCGTGCGTCGATACGCGCGTCGTGGGAGAGCAGAACCGTGATGGGGGTACCCTTCGACTGCTGAACCGGATTGATCCATGCCCGCGTTGAGCCCGTACGCAGGCCGCGAATTTTGCCCAGCGGAAGCTGGCTGAGCGTAATGTTCCCCCCGGCATTGCTGAACAGATCGCGGGTATCCATCGCCCCCAACTGCACATAATATTGACGCAGGAAATCCTGGCGAAACCAGGCGTTATTCACGGTCATGTCCTGCTGCTGCTGGTGGCGTGAACGCTGGCCAAGCCAGGTCCAGTCCAGATTCAGGTAGCCATCCTCGGTGACGGCCAGCGCGCCGTTGCCCTGAACGGTGGCAGACTGGTAATCCCGGTCGGCGACAAAGTTGATATTTTGCTGATGAATCAGGGCGTTTTCGGTGCCCTGCGTGGGCTGATACCACTGGTTTTCCGCTGTCGTTTTAGGGAGAAATTTTTTGTCCAAAAACAGGCTTATACGGGCGTTGTTTTCGTCGTAAATAATGGCCGCATGCGGGGTTTCTATATAATCACATCCCGGTGCAGAGCCGTTGCTACTGCACGCCAGGTTGCCGTTGCGGGCAAGGGGAGCAGCCAGAGCGGCAGAGACGGTGGCAATCAGGGCGGGGGCGTCATTAAACTGGCGTTTGATGGCCGCGACCACGGTTTCCGGGGCGACAAAGCTCACCGTTTCAAGAGTGATATCCGTTTCAAACAGGCCAAGCGGCTCGCCGTACAGGCTGACTTCTGTCCACAGGCGCTGCGTTTTCGCGAGGTCTTCGAACCCTGCCGGAACGGCCATCTCAGCGCAGGCGAGTTGGATAGATGCGGGTAACAAAGCAACAAGGAGGAGAGTATTTCTGTGAAACGCCATGAACAAGCCTCGACATCATCCTGACGCCAGAGGGTGAGTACCCTCTGACGTTATTCCTTTAGGTGCTGGGGGTTATGCACCGCCTTCCGCGGTGGTTGCCTGAGTCAGCATCAGGCTGACAACGCCGCTGTACTGGCCGGTTTTCAGAATGCCTTTCGTGGTCTGGGAGATGGTCAACGGCAGTACCGCAGAACCATTCTCAATGCTGCCCGGGAACAGCTCGGTTCCGGTAAATTCGGCGTCGGCGGTGGTCAGGGTTTTATCACCCAGCTTCACGGTCATCGGTACGGCCTGATCGCCTTCCGTATTGCTCAGCTGCGCGGCGCTGACCAGACGCACTTTGACGTTGCTGGTGGCCGAGTTTGACCATACCTTGGTATTCACACGGTAGCTTTCCAGCCCGCGGCCCGGCAGATACTGCATATCGATGCTGGCAGGCAGCGGCGTATTATCGGCCTGGGTCAGATCGAGCTGCGAATCAACGCTGGCGTTGACGGTAATATCTTTTTGGATCGCCAGAACGCTAACGGATGTGGTCATCGCGGCAGCAATCATCAGAGGCTTAATTAATTTACGCATTGATATCTCCATATTTACAAATGAGCACCTTGGCTCTTTAAACAAACCACACGTGGTTTTTTTACAGTGATGTCGTGTTATTGCACGACGGGTAAGTCAGCTTCTTCAGCGGTTTTTTTCACCCAGTTGAAGTAGCGGAATTTATATTTCTGGCCACGAACCTGTGCGAGCGTTTTTAATTTCCGCTCGGTATCCGGGTAAATCGTGGCGTCTTCTTTCACCCATTTACAGGAGTCATCTGTCTGGCAAATACCGATCTCCCTGAGGGGCACCCGCAGCGTGCCGCTGTTTTTAATCATCCCGCGAGCAGGGTCGATTGACAGCGAAACCACGCTTTTTTCCGGAGCGAGGTGCACGAGCGCGCCCCAAATTACGTTGACCCCTAATGTGGCCGTCGCACCGGATCCTTCTGAACGCCCGGAAATAATGCTGTCCGGCTGTTTTACGCCTTCAAAATAGACTCGCCAGGTTGTCTCCTTCGCAGGTGGCGTAAGCGATACCAGGCGAACCACCCGCATTGCGCCTGCTGAGAGGGCGAATTTTTCGGGCGTGACCACCACGCCGCCTTCTTTCCACGAGGCGACGTCGATCTCTTTTTCCTGAGGCGTTCCCGGATTAAGAATTTTCTTTTGCCTCACTCGAATGAACTGAATATCATCCGTTTTAGAGGCGACTTTTATTTGTGCCGCACCGGAACCGTCAACGTTAAGTTCCATGGGATACACGCTCATATTGGCCATTGTCATTTCTGAGAAAAATGACAACGACAGCGCGGCGATATAAAAGGCAGTTCTCTTATTCACACTATTTTTTTGTTTCACTTTCGGTCCGCCTGCTCTGAGTTCACTCTCGGCGCATTAACACCAGGACACCCTCTGCTTTCACATTGCTTCAGGGCAGGGAAACTTTAACCAGAACAGCGGTTTGTGAAAATTTGTATTAATTAACTCGTTATATACAGTTTTTTATCCTGCTTTCCTGGCTTTAAGGTTGTATAGTTAAGCGAAAATACCGCGACCCGGGATGGGGAGAAAATTCCTTCTGATGAAAAAACAATCAGTTCAGGGTGGGGTTTTCTTGTCGATGTATCAGGGATTAAAAAGCATGCGGTAACAGCCGAGAATAAATGATGTTTTTTATATGCAATAATTCGTTGTTATTTGATCCTGAGGCACACGCAATAAGTCTTGTTGGGCAACCCGAGTCTGTATTAACGCTTTCGGCGCCAGCCGTACGCCTTTTACAGGAGTTTATTCGCCATAAAGGGCGAGACCTGAGCCGTGAGGAGTTGATTACCCGGGTGTGGCAGGAGTATGGCTTTACGCCGTCGGGAAATAATCTCAATAAAGCGGTAAGCGAATTACGCAAAAGCTTCCACGCGCTGGGTGACAGCCACGAGTTTATCGTGACCGTGCCCCGGTTTGGGTTTCGCTTTGAGGCCGACGTTATTTTCCAGCCCGTGGAGAGTGCTGCCCCGGACGTTCCGCAGCCAGCGCTTAAGCCATTAGTCGAACAGCCGTCAGGCTATAAACGTTTATCCAAAAAGTGGTGGCTGGTTTTGGGTGTATTAACCACGTCGGCTATCGGGGTTAGCCTCTATTTTAGCCGACAGCTTGAGATAACCGTGCCCGCGACGCTTAAGCCCGTTAAGGAAAAAATAGCCGGGTGCCGCCTCTGGCTGGTTAACGATCATGGCCGACCGCTGGTGCTATCGAGAGTGGCCGAGCTGCTGAAGCAAAACAACGTGGCGTGCGAGCGTGAGGAGTACAACATTTACTATTTCAGCGCCCGTTTTTCGCTTGCCGCCGCCGATGAGGTGTTCATTGGCGCCTGCCCGGTCAGTGAAACCAGCCTGTGTAAAACGATTCGCTACAAAAGCGGGGCGGAAGAATGAAAATCAAACTTCTGTTCGGTTTGGGGGGGGCGATAGTCGGAGGGGCGTTTGCGCTCTTTATCTATACGGGCGGAGCCTATAAACGCGATGCGCTGGCCTGCAGCACCGAGTTTAATTTTACGCGCAATGAAGGAAAGCCAAATGAAGTGAAGGTCAATACCGTTGCCCAGTTCTATTTTCATCGTAACGGGACCGGCCTGACCACATATAAAGGTGCGGCAAAGGCGGAAGGTCGGAACCTGATCGTTGACCGGGACGTGGATTTTACGTGGGAACGCCGGGACGACGATAAGGTTATCGTCCTGAGCTACACCAAAACCTGGCGTCGACACAATGACAACACGCCCGATGCGCAGTGGGGGAGCTTTGCCTCGCCGACCGCCCGCTACTATCTCACCATCTCCGAGCTTTCGCCCTCGGTGTGGCTGATTCAGGACCGGCGTTACCCCACCTATATTTGCCGGGGTGATTAAGGCATAAAAAAAGGAGAATGCCGAGGCATTCTCCTTTTTCGTATCCGTACTGATTAATCGCGGCTTGCGAAGCCCAGGATGCTCAGCAGGCTGACGAAGATGTTGTACAGCGACACATACAGGCTGACCGTCGCGCGGATGTAGTTGGTCTCACCGCCGCGAATGATGTTGCTGGTTTCAAACAGGATAGCGCCTGAAGAAATCAGAATAAACACGGCGCTGATTGCCAGGTGCAGGGCAGGCAGCTGCAGGAAGATGTTTGCCACCATACCCACCAGCACCACCACGATACCGGCCATCAGCATGCCGCCGAGGAAGGACATATCCTTACGGGTGGTCAGCACGTAGGCCGAGCAGCAGAAGAACACCAGCGCGGTGCCGCCCAGCGCCATCCCGATAAGGTCACCCATTCCGGCAGACAGATAGGCGTTCAGCATTGGCCCCAGGATATAGCCCAGGAAGCCGGTGAAGGCGAACGCGGACAAAATACCGACCGGTTTGTCAGCCGTTTTGTAGGTCAGGAACATCAGCCCGTACATACCGACCAGCGTCAGGATAAGCCCCGGAGACGGCAGCATCAGCACGGTGCTGGCGGTTGCGGTAATGGCTGAAAACGCCAGCGTCAGGCTGAGCATAAAATAGGTATTGCGCAGCACCTTATGGGTGCTGAGTAGCGATGTGCGGTCGCGTGAAGATGTAATTATACGATCCATGAGTCACTCTCTTATGACAGATGTAATTAACGGCAAGAATAGGAAACGGCGCGCCAGTCTCAAAGTGGTTTTACCCATCTTTACTCAGCACGTTAGCGGCGATGCTGGTGGTTTCGTCTGCAAAACTGACTTCCTTCAGTATGAACAGCGGTTTGAGAATTTTATTCAGATCAACCTCTTATAGGTTACTGAAAAATATTGCCTTATTTCACGTCGAGCGCTAAGAGTTATTTCCGGATCGTCATAAAACAGACAATAAGGCGAAGGAAATGAAACCACAAACACGCACTAACTTTACACTCTCTTTGTTAACCGCAGCCATTCTGTGCGCCAGCACGGCAGGCTGGGCGGCTAACGTGCCGGCAGGAACAACGCTGGCAGATAAACAGGAACTGGTCAGGAATAACGGCAGCGAACCGTCGTCGCTCGATCCGCATAAAGTCGAAAGCGATGTCGAATTCAATATTATCAGCGATTTATTCGAGGGGCTGGTGAGCGTCTCCCCGCAGGGCGACATTCAGCCACGTCTGGCGGAGAAATGGGAGAATAAAGACAACACCGTCTGGACGTTCCATCTGCGTCCGGGGATCGTCTGGAGCGACGGCACCGCGATTACCGCCGAGGATATCGTCTGGAGCTGGCAGCGTCTGGTCGACCCTAAAACGGCGTCTCCGTACGCCAGCTATCCGGGCAATATGCATATTGTGAATGGCGCGGACATTGCCCAAGGCAAAAAAGCCCCCGATACGCTCGGCGTTAAAGCCGTCAACGACACCACGCTGGAAGTCACGCTCACGCAGCCAAACGCGGCCTTCCTGGCAATGCTGGCGCACCCGTCGCTGGTGCCGGTAGATAAAGTCCTGATCGGTCGTTTCGGTGAGAAGTGGACCAAGCCGGAGCATTTTGTCAGCAGCGGCGCGTATAAGCTTTCACAGTGGGTGGTTAACGAGCGCATCGTGGCGGAGCGCAACCCGCGCTACTGGGATAACGAGCATACCGTAATCAACAAAGTCACCTATCTGCCCGTTACGTCCGAAGCCTCGGACGTGAATCGCTATAAAGCGGGCGAAATCGACATCGTTTATACGGTGCCGATCAACCAGTTTGCCCAGCTCAAGAAAACTCTCGGCAGCGAGCTGGATGTCTCCCCGCAGCTTGCGACTTACTACTATGAGTTCAACACCACCCGACCGCCGTTTAACGACGTCCGCGTGCGCAAGGCGCTGAACATGGCGCTGGATAAGGACATCATCGCCGAGAAAGTGTTAGGGCAGGGGCAGCGTCCGGCGTGGCTGATAAGCCAGCCGGATATCGGCGGCGTGAAGCTACAGAACCCGGACTACGCCAGCTGGCCGATGGACAAACGCATTGCCGAGGCGAAAAAGCTGCTGGCCGAAGCAGGATTTAACGCCGACCATCCGCTCAGCTTCAACCTGCTCTATAACACCTCTGAATCACACCAGCGTATCGCCATCGCCGCCAGCTCCATGTGGAAGAAAAACCTCGGCGTGGAGGCGAAGCTGCAAAATCAGGAGTGGAAAACGATGCTGGATACCATGCACACCCACAACTTTGACGCGGTGCGCTACGCCTGGATCGCCGATTACGACGACGCGGCAACCTTCCTGAATAACTTCCGCACCGGCGATAGCGAAAACACCAGCCAGTACAGCAATCCGGACTACGACAAGGCGCTGGTGGACGCTGCCAAAGCGAAAACCCCGGAAGAGCGCGGTAAGTTCTACCAGCAGGCGGAAGATTTGCTCGGGCGCGATGTGCCCGCCATTCCGGTTTATCACTATGTTCGCACGCACCTGGTGAAGCCGTGGGTGGGGGGATTCACGCCTGACAAGCTCGGGTACTACTTCACCAAAGATATGTACATCAAAAAGCACTGAGGCTGAGCGCTCTATTTTATGCTGAGAAAATGGCCAATATGTTGTCTATTCAACCGACTAAACGCATTTTGGCTATTTTTAAAGCGAACGAATGCAATCAGACTTTACAGCACGCAGTGAGGTGTTTATAGTTCGCCTCACTTAGGAAGCGTGGCCGAGCGGTTGAAGGCACCGGTCTTGAAAACCGGCGACCCGAAAGGGTTCTAGAGTTCGAATCTCTACGCTTCCGCCAAATTTAAACCCCAGGTTACTCGTTAACCTGGGGTTTTTCGTTTGGATTGACCGATCCGACTCGCAGTGTGAGTGTCGCCCGGTGGCGCTACGCTTGCACGGGCCTACGAGCGAATAAAGGCCAGAATGTCCGCGTTGATGGTATCCGCATGGGTGGTATGCATCCCGTGCGGGAAGCCCGGATAAATTTTCAGTTCGCTGTTCGCCAGCAGCTTGTCCTGCAGTAGAGAGGCATTTTTATACGGCACGACCTGATCGTCGTCGCCCTGCAGCACCAGAACGGGAACCGTGATGGCTTTTAAATCGTCCGTCTGGTCGGTCTCTGAAAACGCCTTAATTCCCTCATAGTGTCCCTTTGCGCTTCCGATCATTCCCTGACGCCACCAGTTCTGAATGGTGCCCTGCGAAACGTCAGCCCCATCCCGATTAAAGCCGTAAAACGGACCGCTGGCAACGTCGAGGTAAAACTGGGCGCGGTTAGCCGCCAGCGCCTTGCGGAAGCCGTCGAAAACCTCGATGGGCGTCCCGCCGGGGTTAGCGTCCGTTTTTACCATCAGCGGCGGCACGGCGCTGACGAGCACCGCTTTGGCGACGCGCCCCTGCGGCTGTCCGTACTGCGCAACATAGCGGGCGACCTGGCCGCCGCCGGTAGAGTGGCCAACGTGCACGGCGTTGCGCAGATCCAGGCTTTCAACCACGGCCGACGCATCGGAGGCATAATGATCCATATCGTGGCCTTCACTCACCTGGTCCGAACGCCCATGACCGCGACGGTCGATAGCGATAACGCGATAGCCTTCTGCGAGGAAGAAGAGCATCTGGTTATCCCAGTCATCGGCACTCAAAGGCCAACCGTGGTGGAAAACAATGGGCTGCGCCTCTTTCGGCCCCCAGTCTTTGTAGAAAATGTTGACGCCGTCTTTCGTTTTTACGAATGCCATACCGCAAACTCCTCAGTTAAAGGCAAAATGATCGCAGGCCGAAAGGCTCGAAACCTCTTAGCCCTGAATGATCCGGCTTTTTCACGTTTACCGTACCGGTAGAACCTTTAGAGTGTAGGAGAAATAACAGAGGTAGAAGGTTTCATCACCGTTAAAGGTAGCCATACGCACGCTGGCTGCGGAGGAACAGGCCTTGCGTTTTACACCCTGGCTGAATGAGTTTTGCGCAGGCGCGTAGAAATCGAAAAATTCCTGCTTTACAAGGCGCTAATAGGTGTTTATAGTGCGCCTCACTCTGGAAGCGTGGCCGAGCGGTTGAAGGCACCGGTCTTGAAAACCGGCGACCCGAAAGGGTTCTAGAGTTCGAATCTCTACGCTTCCGCCAAATTCGAAAACCCTGCGATAGCAATATCGCAGGGTTTTTTCGTTTTACAGCGCAATCACCAGTTCATCCGTATGGCTCCGCGAACAGCACAGCGCTACCTGCTGCTTAGCCGCGCATTTCTCCTCCTCCGACTGCACGCTATCCCGGTGATCGGCCACGCCGTCAATCACCGGCGTCAGGCACGCGCCGCAAATTCCCATTTCGCACGACAGCGGTACGTCCACACCGTTTTCCTGCAGTACCTGGGCGATGGTTTTATCCGCAGGCACCGGCCAGCGCTCGCCGGTGGAGGCCAGTTTGACCGAGAAGATCTCGCCCGCGACGCCGCCTGTGACAGGGGACGCGGGCTGAAACGCCTCGCTGTGAAGACGGGCGTCCTCCCATCCCTTCGCTGTAGCCACCTCACGCACTTTTTCCATAAATCCGGCGGGACCGCAGATCCAGGCGTGAAGCCCCGCCTCAGCCGCCGGAAGATGCTCTGCCAGCGCTGTGCGCGGGCTGATGGTATGAATGATGCACCCATCGCACTGCGAGAGTTCGCGCGCAAACGCCGCGCTTTCGCGGTTCCTGACGTAATAGTGAAGCGTAAACGGCGTTCCGGCCGCCTTCAGCTGCAGGACCATCGCATACAGCGGCGTAATGCCAATGCCCGCCGCCAGGAGCAAAACTCGCTCTGCCTGACCAAGCGGAAACAGATTGCGCGGGGCAGAGATCGTCAGCGTCTGTCCGGGGCGCAGCGTCTCGTGAACGTAGCGCGACCCGCCGCGCGAGGCGGTTTCCCGCCCCACGCAGATAAGATAGCTCCCTTCCTCACACGCCCCGGTCAGGGAATACTGGCGCACCACGCCGCAGGGCAGGTGCACATCAACGTGCGCGCCGGGCTGCCACGGCGGCAGCGCTTCGCCGTCTTCAGCCACCAGCCTGACGGCGAGGCTTTTGTCGCCCTCGCGCCACAGCCCGTCAACAATTACGTTCAGCATATTGGCCTCCGTCATACGAGGAAAAATTCGCCAAAGCCCATTTTTTTCAGTCCCCGACGGTAGGCAATTGAGCTTTTATCGGCGGGAATATGGGCTTCCAGCGTCAGGTCCAGCGGCAGGCTTTCCGGGCGCTGGGTTTCCACCATCAGGCGATCCTCTTCGAAGATGCGCAGGTTAAAGGCATGCACGTCTTCCACCGGAATATGCAGGTCAAGGTTGCGCGCAATAGGGGCGAACATGCGGGTCACGCGCGATGACACGGGCGACGCGGCGTTCATGATCACCAGTCTCGACTCTCCCGGAAAATGAATCGTCAGGGTGGCGGTAAACGGCAGATGCATTTCAAAATGGCGCAGCCACTGGAACCCTTCTGGTGCCTGCACGGGTGAACCGGCGGGATAGTTGCTCACGGAGCTCCAGTAGTCCGCCACGAAGCCGAACGGCGTCTCCTGCGGCTGATAGGGAGGCACAAGCTGGTTATTGGGATCGGCAAAGGTATCGGTGTGGATCCACGCAAAGTGCGCTACGTCCAGAAACCCCTCCACCTGACGCCCGGCGAAGCCGTTCACCTCAAACGCCGGGCAGTTGATCTGCTGAAATCCGTCGTCATCCCAGTGCGGCATGGTGGGCAGCGGCGCAGGATTGTCCGGGTCAAACGCCAGGCAGGTCCAGATCAGGCCGAAGCGCTCCTCCACGGCGTAGTTGATCAGGTTCAGCTTCGCCGGAACGGGCTGGTCGGGGCTGGACGGAATACGGTTGCAGCGCCCGTCCTCCCCGAAGCGGAGGCCGTGATAGGGGCAGATAATCCCGTGCTCGTCGTGAAAGCCGAGCGTCAGCGGCACGCCGCGGTGCGGGCAGACGTCACGGGCGACCACAACCTGGTCGTGGATCCGGTAAATCACCAGCTGTTCATCCAGCAGGGTCGCCTTGACCGGCGCCGGGCCGACGTCGCAGGCGCGCGCGACCGGATGCCAGCATTTTGCCAGGCGCAGCCAGTCCTCTGGCTCAAACGTGCAGTGGGCGGGTGGAGTCGGTTCTCTTTTCATCGTTATCCCTCTTACGTTCAGCCTAACGGGCCGCCCTGAATGGTCTCGCACAGACCGTTAATGATGCGCTCGCCGGTCTCCTCTTTGAGCTCCTGATACCAGGCCTGCGTCAACGCCATGTCTTTCCCGTGGGTGACGTCGCAGCGTTTACGCGCCTTCAGCACCAGGTCGCGCACCCGGTCGCAGCGCAGCGCTTCGTACTGCCGCAGCGCCAGCGTAATGCTGTGGTTTTCACGCAGGCATTCCCCCAGCACCACGGCGTCTTCCATCGCCGCACAGCCGCCCTGGCCGATATCCGGCGTGGTGCTGTGCGCGGCATCGCCGAGCAGCGCGACGTTGCCGCGCACCAGGCTGTCGAACGGCTCAATGTCGTGGATTTCAATGCGGTTGGTCGTTTCAGGATCCAGCGCCGCGATAAGCGTCTGCACCGGCGGCGCCCAGCCGCGGAAGTAGCCCGTGAGATCGGCGCGCAGGGTGATGCGATCCTCCGCCAGGCCCGCGGGCAGCGGCACGTCAAAAAAGAAATAAAACCGTCCGCCGGAGACGGGCATCAGCGACACGCGTTTGCCTTCGCCAACGAAGGTGGTCCACTGGTGCGCCGGAGCGATCTCTTCGTCAATCTTCACCAGCCCGTTCCAGTTCACGTACCCGGCGTAGCGGCGCTCCGGGGTATAGCCCAGCACGTACGGGCGAACCGCCGAGTGGCTGCCGTCGGCGGCAATCAGAAAATCGCCGGATGCCGTGGTGCCGTCGGTGAAGGTCACGCTCACGCCCGCGTCGTCTTCACTTACGCGTTCGACGCGCTTGCCGAACTGCACCCTGTCGCGACCCCAGAAGTCCAGCATTTCGCGCTGGAGTTCAGCGCGCGAGACGGGGCAGGGACGCCCTCCGGTACGCTCAACCAGCGGGGCCAGGCTAAAGCGGGTCAGGGTCTCGCCACGCCGGTAATCCTGGTAGGCCATAAAACGCATCGGCCCGCCGTAAGTCTCGATGATGTCGCCCATGCCGAGGTGCTGCATGCATTTCACGCCGTTAGGCCAGATGGAGATGGCCGCCCCGACGGGCCTGATCTTCTTTACGGCTTCAAACACGGTACAGTCGATGCCCGCTTTCTTCAGCGCGACGGCGGCGCTCAGGCCGCCAATACCCGCGCCAATGACGATTGCTTTCATGCTTCTCTCCTTTTGCAGGGTGTAAAGACATTCAGCAATTTGCGTACCAGGCTGCAGAGTGGCGAAAACGGCGTTGTGAGAGGCGAGTTTGCACTGCTAAGGTGCGCAAGCGCGGTGAGGGTGCCTTTTTATGAATCAAAAATTTCCTGTTGAGCTATGCGGAATCGACTGTTTCACACCTGCGCTCAGAATGGCGTAGTTTGTGCAAGAACCCGGAGGATGACAATAAAGGAGACGCTATGATCGCACTGCACGAGTTCAATCATCTTCCCCACGAAAAGGCGCTAGCGCTGATTCACCCCTGCGTGGCGATCCCCGGCTGGGCCGAGGCGGTGGCTCGCGGGCGGCCTTACGCCAGCCGGAGTGAAGTGTTCAGTACGGCAAAAGCGCTGACGCAAGCCTGGGACGAAGCGGCGCTAGCGCAGGCCCTGAGCGCCCATCCACGCATCGGGGAAAAGCCGGCGGGCTCACAGGCGGAGGCGGCGCTGTCGCGCCAGGAGCAGGGCGCGGTGAATGAAGGCGATGCGGCGCTTGCGCATGCGCTGCGCGAAGGCAATGCCCGCTACGAGGCCCGCTTCGGACGGGTCTTTCTGATCCGCGCGAAGGGCCGCAGCGGCGAGGACATTTTACAGGCGCTGCACGCGCGGCTGGAGAACAGCGACGCGCAGGAAATCCGTGCCGCGCTGGAACAGCTGCGGGAAATTACGTTACTACGGCTGGAAGGAGTCATTAGCGAATGAGCACACTCAGCACCCATATTCTGGATATCTCGACGGGCAAACCCGCAGAGGGCGTAACGGTTCACCTCGAACGGGAGGGCGACATCATGGCGACGGGCGTGACCAACGTAAAGGGTCGCATCACCGAATTTGTCCCTTTCCTGCCCGCAGGCCGCTATCGGCTGGTGGCGGAGATCGGCGCGTGGTTTAGCGAAACCGGTCGCGACACGCTCTACCCCTGCGCGCAAATTGATTTTGTGACGGGAGAAACGGCAGGCGAGCACTTCCACCTGCCGTTTGTGATTGCGCCCGGCGGGTGGTCAACCTACCGGGGCAGTTGACCATACCCGCTCGCCGTTGACCCAGGTCTCGCTGATGTTGCGCTCGTCGCCCAGGGTCATCAGCACGAAAAGCTGCTCGTAGATATCCTGACAGCGGCGATTGCGCAGGCGCTGCAGCGGCGTTACGTCAGGGCCGATAACCACGAAATCCGCCTCTTTGCCGGGCGCGAAGTTGCCAATTTTATCGTCCAGCCTGAGGGCGTGCGCGCCGCCCAGCGTGGCGTGGTAAAAGGCCTCGCTGGCGCGCAGGCGGTAGCTCTGAAGCTGGCCGACCTTGTAGGCTTCCCCCAGGGTGCGCAGCATGCTGAAGGTGGTGCCCGCGCCGACGTCGGTGCCGATGCCCATCCGCACCCTGTGCTGCCAGCAGGCGGGCAGGCGAAACAGCCCGCTGCCGAGAAACAGGTTCGAGGTGGGGCAAAACGCCACCGCCGAACCGGTGTCATGCAGGCACTGCCACTCGCTGTGGTGAAGATGAATCGCGTGGGCAAACACGCTGCGCTCGCCGGTCAGGCCGTAGTGATGATACACGTCGAGATAGCGCTCGTGCTCCGGCCACAGGTCGCTCACCCAGGCCACTTCGTTGGGGTTTTCGCTGAGATGGGTCTGCAGCCAGGTATCCGGAAACTCCTCTCTGAGCAGGCTGACCGCGGCAAGCAGCTCGGGGGATGAGGTTGGGGCAAAGCGCGGCGTAATGGCGTAGCCCAGGCGTCCACGGTGATGCCAGCGCTGGATCAGCGCCCGCGTCTGCCGGTAGCTCTGCCTCGCATCTTCGCTCAGGTAGTCCGGCGCGTGTCTGTCCATCATCACCTTTCCGGCGATAAGGCGCATGTTGAGGCGCAGGGCCTCGGTAAACAGCGCCTCGACCGATTCCGGATGCAGCGTGCAAAACACCAGCGCGGTGGTGGTGCCGTTGCTCACCAATTGCTGAATGAAAAATTCGGCGATCTCTTTCGCGTAGGCTTCATCGGCAAACTGGCTCTCCACCGGGAAGGTGTAGGTGGTCAGCCACTCCAGCAGCTGTTCGCCAAAGGCGCCGATCATCTCCGTTTGCGGATAATGGACGTGGGTGTCGACAAAACCGGGCAGCAGCAGCCTGCCGCGCAGGTCGGTGTAGCCCCTGTGGGGGGCAAGATACTGCTCGCCCTCCTGCCACGGCATCTGCGCCAGGATCTTCCCGCTCTGTATAAACAGCAGCCCGTCCTCAAGGTAGCGCGCGTGTTGGGCAATCGCGTCCGCGCTGTCGCAGACCCGGGCAATATCAAAAAATGCACCGCGGATCGCTGTCTGGTAATCCATCATGGTTCCTGCCTTAGTGTTTGCGTAGCGGGGTGATAAGGCGCAGCAAGAACGGTGCCAGAATGAACGGGCCGCAGAAACGCTGCGGCCGGAAGGAGAGGGTTACTCTTTTTGCGCTGCCACGCGGGGGCTGAACGACGTCGCGCCTGCCGTCTCGCGCTCTTCCCGCGCCAGCCAGCGGTAGGTCACGCCGCCGAGGAAGACGCCGATGAACCAGCTGAAGTTCGCCACCTCGTGCAGGGCCGGGATAAAGCTAATCACCAGGCCCACGGCCACGGACGGGATCAGCGCGCCAATGGCTTTCGGGTTAAAGCCGTTGCGGTACCAGTATTTGCCCTTTGGCGTGTCGTCGAACAGATCGTCAACCGACACCTTGCCGCGTTTAATCAGGTAAAAGTCGGCAATCAGAATGCCGAACAGCGGGCCGATAAACGCCCCGAGCACGTCCAGGGTGTAATGGATAAGCTCCGGCGAGTTGAACAGGTTCCACGGGGTGAGCAGGATCGAGCCGACGGCGGCAATCATGCCCCCGGTGCGGAAGCTGATCTTCTGCGGCGAGCAGTTAGAGAAATCAAACGCCGGTGAGACGAAGTTCGCCACGATGTTGATCCCGATCGTGGCGGTGATCATCGTCAGCAGGCCAATCGCCACGGCCAGATCGTTGCCCACGCGGCTGACGGTTTCGATCGGATCGGTGATCATGCGGCCAAACAGCGACTGGGTACCGGAGACAATCACCACGGTGACAATGGAGAACAGCAGGAAGTTAAACGGCAGCCCCCAGCGGTTGCCGCGGCGGATCTCGCCCATGCTTTTTCCGTAGCGGGAGAAGTCGCCAAAGTTGAGCAGCGGGCCGGAGAAGTAGGAGACCACCAGCGCGGTTGCGGTGATCATCTGCCAGGTCTGCTCGCCCGCGCTCAGTGATTTGCTGGCAAGGGTAAAGGAAATGCCGTCAAAACCGGTCTTGTATACAATCCAGCCTGCGAGGGACAGCATGACCACGTAGACCGCCGGACCGGCGATATCAATAAAGCGCTTGATGGCGCTCATGCCGTGCCAGAACACCATGGCCTGAAGTACCCACATAATGGCAAAGCAGATCCAGCCCAGCGGCGACAGGCCCAGAAACGCGCCGGTGGTAAGGCCTGCGAGAGAAGGCCAAAACTTCAGCGCCACCAGCATCAGGGCGTTGGCGGCCAGCCAGGTCTGAATGCCGTACCACGCAAAGGCGATCAGCCCGCGGATCATTGCCGGAATATTGGCGCCGAAGACGCCAAACGCCTGACGGCAAATTACCGCGTAGGGCACGCCCGCCATCTGGCTCGGCTTTGCCACCAGGTTGGCGCACAGCTGCACGATGCAAATCCCCACCAGCAGGCAAAGCAGCACCTGCCAGCTTGCCAGCCCGAGCGTAAAGAAGCTCGCGGCAACAACGTAGCCTCCCATGCTGTGGACGTCCGACATCCAGAACGAAAAGATGTTGTACCAGCTCCAGTTCTGGTCACGCGTCGGCGCCAGATCCTCATTGCAAAGACGTGGGCTATAAACCGCTCCGGAATCAGCGGCCGTACCCTGGTGCGCGTTATGACTGTTTGGCATGAATCCTGCTCCTGTTAATGAAAACCCGTTGAGTGGGAGTGCAAACGGTGTTGCAGGATCCAGGCCAAAATAATAAATCTTGTATGCAATATTTTATTTTTATGTATACGATTCGATAACGAAAAGTAAAAACGGAGTGGTGAATGAACAACATAAACGCCCTGCAGACCGCGCCAGACCTGCATGACAAAGATGAATCGATCTTTCAGGCGCTGATGACCGCGATTGTTGAACATCAGCTGCTGCCGGGGAGCAAACTGCCGGAAGAGGCGCTGGCAGAGGTATTTGGCGTGAGCCGCACGGGCATCCGTAAGGTGCTGCAGCGACTCGCCGCTGTGCAAATGGTCACCTTAACGCCCAAGCGTGGTGCACACGTCGCCAGCCCGACGGTGGAAGAGGCGCAGCACATCTTCCGCACCCGCGCCCTGCTGGAGGTCGCCAACCTGCCGGACGTGCTGGCCCGCTGCCAGCCGCCGCACCTTGCCGCGCTGGAAGCCATTATTCGCCAGGAGCAGCAGGCGCACGAGGCGTACGACGGCCCGGCGGCAATTCGCCACTCCGCCAATTTCCACATTCAGCTGCAGGCCATCTCCGGCAACCAGGTGTTGACGGAGATGGTGACCGGCCTGAGCCAGCGCTCGTCGCTGGTGATTGCCACCTGGGGCGCGCCGTGGCGTCAGGGCTGCCGCTGCAACGATCACGAACAGCTTGTGGATCTGCTGCGCCAGAAGGCGCTCCAGCCGCTAAGCGATGCCTTAATGCACCATTTTGAACATATCGTCGCCAGCCTCTGCTTCGAGCGGGCGGGCGAGTGCCTGCCTGATTTTGCCCGGCTGTTTGCCGGCCACAAGGAGTCGTAATGTCCTCTGTCCGTATACAAGTGATCAACCCCAACACCAGCCTCGCGATGACGGAAACCATCGGCGCGGCGTCCCGCGCGGTGGCGGCACCGGGGACGGAGATCCTCGCGGTCTGCCCGAGCGCGGGCGTGCCGTCTATCGAAGGCCACTTTGATGAAGCCATTGCCGCCGTGGGGGTTCTCGAACAGGTCAAGCTCGGCAGAGAGCAGGGCGTGGAGGGTCACGTCATCGCCTGCTTTGGCGATCCGGGCCTGCTGGCGGCGCGCGAGCTGGCGCAGGGGCCGGTGGTGGGCATTGCGGAAGCCGCCATGCATATGGCGACGCTGGTGGCGACGCGCTTTTCGGTGGTGACCACGCTGCCGCGCACGCTGATTATTGCCCGTCATCTGCTGCACCAGTATGGCTTTCACGATCGCTGCGCGGCGCTGCACGCTATCGATCTCCCGGTGCTGGCGCTGGAAGACGGCAGCGGTCTGGCGCAGGAGAAGGTGCGCGCGCGCTGTATACAGGCGCTGAAGGAGGATGGCTGCGGCGCCATCGTGCTGGGCTGCGGCGGCATGGCGACCTTGGCGCAGGAGCTGACCCGCGAGCTGCGCGTGCCGGTCATCGACGGCGTCAGCGCGGCGGTGAAGATGGTGGAATCTCTGGTAGCGCTGGGGCTGTCGACCAGCAAGCACGGGGATCTGGCCTTCCCGGAGAAAAAAGCGTTAAGCGGACAGTTTCAGGCACTGAATCCATTTTAATTTTTGGGGGTGGCAATGGGGCTTTTTGAACAGCATTACCCGCGGGATCTGCGCGGCTACGCGGGCAACCCGCCGCACGCGCGGTGGCCGAATCAGGCGCGCGTTGCCGTGCAGTTTGTGCTCAATTATGAGGAAGGGGCGGAAAACCACGTTCTGCACGGCGATGCCGGTTCCGAGCAGTTCCTGTCGGACATCATCGGCGCGGCCAGCTACCCGGATAAACACATGTCGATGGACTCCCTCTACGAATACGGCAGCCGCGCCGGGTTCTGGCGGATCCACGGTGAATTTCAAAAGCGCGGCCTGCCGCTGACGGTCTTTGGCGTGGCGATGGCGCTGGCGCGTCACCCGGAGATCGTCGAGGCAATCAGGGCGGCGGATTACGACGTGGTCAGCCACGGCTGGCGCTGGATCCACTACCAGCACATGGATATCCAACAGGAGCGCGAACATTTGCACAAGGCGGTGCAGGTGCTGACCGACCTGTTCGGCAAGCCGCCGACGGGCTGGTACACCGGGCGCGACAGCCCCAACACCCGTCGGCTGGTGGTGGAGCACGGCGGCTTCGACTACGACAGCGACTACTATGGCGACGACCTGCCCTTCTGGACGGAAGTGGCCTGCGGCGACGGCACCTGTAAACCGCACCTGATTGTGCCCTATACGCTGGATGCGAACGACATGCGCTTCGCGACCGCGCAGGGGTTTAACACCGCCGAGCAGTTTTATACGTATCTGAAGGACAGTTTTGACGTGCTGTACGAAGAGGGGGAACGCGCGCCGAAGATGATGTCCATCGGCATGCACTGCCGCCTGCTCGGGCGGCCAGGGCGTTTTCGCGCGCTGCAGCGGTTCCTGGATTACGTGCAGCAGCACGAGCGGGTGTGGGTCTGTACCCGCCAGCAGATTGCCGACCACTGGCGGGAGGTGCATCCGTTTCAGAAGTAAGTGTGCCGTATTTAGCCGGGTGGCGGCTGCGCCTTAACCGACCTACAGTACCCACAGGGCATACGGGACATCGTAGGCCCGGTAAGCGCAGCGCCACCGGGCAGGTTTTTCAGCGTTACACCATCAAACTCACCTGCGCCGCCACGATCCGCCACCCGCAGGCGAACCGAACCCACGTCTGCTGCTGGGGCGACCGGGGCGGGAGGTGCATCCGTTTCAGAAATAATTGTGCCGTGTTTAGCCGGGTGGCGGCTGCGCCTTACCCGGCCTACGGGACCCACAGGGGATACGGGACATCGTAGGCCCGGTAAGCGCAGCGCCACCGGGCAGGTTTTTCAGCGTTACACCATCAAACTCACCTGCGCCGCCACGATGCGCCACCCGCCGGCAAACCGCACCCACGTATGCTGCTGGGGCGACCGGGGCGGGAGGTGCATCCGTTTCAGAAGTAAGGGTGCCGTGTTTAGCCGGGTGGCGGCTGCGCCTTACCCGGTCTACAGGACCCACAGGGGATACGGGACATCGTAGGCCCGGTAAGCGCAGCGCCACCGGGCAGGTTTTTCAGCGTTACACCATCAAACTCACCTGCGCCGCTACGATCCGCCACCCGCAGGCGAACCGCACCCACTTCTGCTGCTGGGGCGACCGGGGCGGGAGGTGCATCCGTTTCAGAAGTAAGTGTGCCGTGTTTTGCCGGGTGGCGGCTGCGCCTTACCCGGCCTACGGGACCCACAGGGGATACGGGACATCGTAGGCCCGGCAAGCGCAGCGCCACCGGGCAGGTTTTTCAGCGTTACACCATCAAACTCACCTGCGCCGCCACGATCCGCCACCCGCAGGCGAACCGCACCCACGTCTGCTGCTGGCGGCCAATGCGTTCCGTGCCCTCCCGGGTAAACTCGGTGCTGCACACCGCGTAATCCTCCCCGAAGGTGGTGATGACGGTGTGGCGCAACGTCCGCTGCAGCCCGGCGGACGGGCGCGCCGCGCGAAAGGCGCGGATTTCATCAATCCCGTAAAGGTTTTCACCCGCCCCCAGACGCACCGTGTTTTTGTCGTGCCAGAACAGCTCGTCCAGCACCGCAACGTTGTTGCTGACCAGCGCGTCTTCATAGCGGTAAAACGCGGCGGTTACCTCGGCAACCACCCACGGCAGGTTAATGTCATCGTGATTCATCATGCGGCCACCTCCGCCGGACGGGCATCGGCGATCCCACTCTCTTCCAGCACGCGCGCGACGCGCAGGCAGGCCTGCTCGTTAAACGGCGCGGCAATCAGCTGCAGGCCAATCGGCGCACCCTGGGCGGTACGCAGCGGAACGGTGGTCACGGGCAGGCCCAAAAAGGATATCGGCTGGGTCAGCATCCCCATGCTGGCGCGAATGGGGAGCGGCTGGCCGTTAATCTCCATGGTCTGCTCACCCGCAAGCGTCGCGCTGCGCGGCGTTGCCGGGGCGATCAGCACGTCGGCCTGCGCGAACAGGGTTTTAAACGCCTGCCGGGCATGCGCGCGAAACCGCTGGGCCTGAATGTACCAGGCTGAGGGGATCATCGCGCCCGCCAGCAGGCGTTCCCGGGAATGCGGCTCAAAACGCTCGGGCTCGCGGCGAAGCGCGGGCAGGTACTGGTTTCCCCCCTCGGAGGCGCTGATGATAAACGCCGCGGAGCGCGCCAGCTCGGCGTCCGGAAACTGCAGCTCGTCCTGCACGTCGAGCGCCTTCGCCACCCGCGCCACGGCGTCTCTGGCATCCGCGTCGCACCAGGTGGTGAAGTAGCCGCCGAGCACCGCGCAGCGCAGGCCGTCAAGCCCGCGGTCGAGTAGAGGGCGCGTCTGCTCGCGCGAGCTCTCCGCCTGAAAACCGTCGCTGCTGTCCCGCCCCTGCAGCGCGTCGTACACGGACGCCAGGTCGCACACACGGCGGGCAAAGGGGCCGATATGATCGAGGCTCGCGACAAACGGATGGCTGCCGGATCGCGACAGGCGGCCAAAGGTGGGCTTCAGGCCATAGATGCCGCACAGGGAAGCAGGGACGCGAATCGAGCCGTTGGTGTCGGTGCCGAGCGAAAAGTGCACCAGCCCGGCGGCCACGGCGGCGGCCGATCCGCCGGACGACCCGCCCGCAATGCGCGCCAGATCGTGCGGGTTACGCGTGGTGCCGTAGTGGCTGTTTTCGGTCGTGAAGCCGTAGGCGTAGGCGTCCATATTCACCATTCCGGTCAGCAGCCCGCCCGCGCTGCGCAGCTGGCGCACTGCGAAGCTGTCAGCGGCCGCGGCGGGGCGCTGGCTGAACAGCTCAGCCCCGGCGAGGGTGGTGTGACCGGCAACGTCGAACAGGTTTTTTACCGCGTACGGCACGCCCGCCAGCGGCGGCAGGGGACGCTTCTCGCGGCGGAGGGTGTCGATGTTCTCGGCCTCGGCGAGCATGCGTTCTTCCGTTACGGCGGTCCAGGCGCCGATCTGCGGGTTAACCCGCGCAATCGCCTCCAGCGTCTGGCGGGCAATCTCGCAAGCGTTCAGCTCGCCTGCGCTCAGCGCATGCTGGATCGCGCTGATACTCATCTCGTGTAGCCTCATGCTTTATACACTCCTGCGATCTCAAGACGGTCGTCGAGCGGCAGCGCCATCAGCGGGGCGGCCAGGGTGGCAATGCGGCTGAACTGCAGCTGCAGCTCGGCGCGGCGGGCATCGTCCAGCTCTACGCCGAGCACGGACTCCATTTGCGCCAGATACGCCTGCCAGTCGGGTTGTACTTTGTTCATTATTCTCTCCTCAAAATCCGGCGGCCGCGCCGTTGCTGCGCGGGTCAAATGCCCCTTCGAACAGCCCGTTGGGGTGGCGAACAATCGCGCCCGCGTGGCCCATTGCTTCACTGAAGTCAGGGAAGATTTCCACCTCATGTCCCCGCGCGCGGAGCTGCGAGACCGTCTCAGCGCTAAAGCGTCCTTCCAGCTTTAACGTGTCCGAGGTTTGTCCCCAGGTGCGCCCCAGCAGCCAGCGCGGGCGGGAAATGCTTTCCTGTAAAGGCACGCCCTGAATCGCGTAGCGGGTAAAGAGCGCGGCCTGGGTTTGCGGCTGTCCGTCGCCGCCCATCGATCCGTAGACCATTACGCGCCCATCACTGAGGCGCGCCGCCGCCGGGTTGAGGGTATGGAAGGGCTGCTTGCCCGGCGCGAGGGCCAGAAGATGATTCGGATCGAGGCTGAACGATGCGCCCCGGTTCTGCCAGACGATGCCGGTGTCGGGCAGCACCACGCCGCTGCCGAACTCGTGATAGATACTCTGGATAAACGACACGGCGAGCCCGCTGTTATCCATCACCCCCATCCACACCGTATCGCCGGGGCCTTTTCCGGTGCCCCACGGCGCGGCGCGGCCGTCGTCAACCCTGTCGGCAAGCGCCTGCAGAGCGGCGGGATCCAGCAGACCCTGAATATCGGTTTTCAGCTCGCGCGGGTCGGTAATGTGGGCATCGCGCAGGCCAAAGGCCAGCTTGGTGGCTTCAACGATGCGGTGAAGGGTGTCGGCGTCGTCGGCCTCCGCCATTTTCAGGCGGTCGGTGATGCCGAGTATCGCCAGCGAGACCAGCCCCTGCGTCGGCGGGGCGTGGTTAAAGATCTCCCCCTGCTGATGCTGCAATCTCAGCGGCGCGGTGCGCCGGGCAGCGTGCGCGTGTAAATCGGCCAGCGTCACGGGCAGGCCCAGCGTCTCCATGCCGCGCGCCAGCACGTCCGCCAGCGGGCCGCGGTAAAAGCTGTCCAGACCGTCCTCCACCAGTCGGGTCAGGGTCGTGGCCATGGCGGGCTGGTAAAAGCGGCTGCCAACCTCTGGCGGCTTACCGTCCACCAGCCAGGTTTCCGCAAAGCCGGGGATATCTTTTAGTTCGTCGAATTTACCGGCCGTGGCATGGGCCTGAGAGGCCGTGACCGGGGTGCCGTTCTGCGCATAGTCAATGGCGTCGGCCAGCAGGCGGGCCAGCGGCAGCGCCTTGCCGGTCATCTCGCGCGAGACCTTCAGCGCCTCGTCCCAGCCGCTCACCGTACCGGCGACGGTCAGCGCCGCGCGGGGGCCGCGGTGGGGGATATGCGCCAGCCCGTCGTAGGCGGCGAGCGTTGCCAGCGATCCCGCCGCGCCGCTGGCATCAATGGCGACAGGTTCGCCGTTCGGCGGCACGATAAGCCAGAAGCCATCGCCGCCCAGCCCGTTCATGTGCGGATATACCACGGCAATGGTGGCCGCCGCGGCGACCATCGCCTCTATCGCGCTGCCGCCTTCGCGCAGCACCGCCAGCGCGCTCTGGCTGGCAAGATGGTGGGGCGCAACGGCCATGCCGTGCGTGGAGACATTACTTTGCATGAAGCGTCCTCGTAACCCTGAAAGTCACAAGGTGCTGCAAAAGCTGTTCCAGTTCTGAAAGAAAAGTTTCAGTAAACTGGCACGTATAATGAATACCTAGAATAAAAGGTACAATGTAATGAAACAAAAGTTACAGAGGCGCTATGGAACAGTTAGATGAACGTCTGAAAGCACAGTATCCGTCGCTGTCGCCGCAGGAGCAGCGGGTGGCGGATTTTATTTTCGATCATTTTGACGACCTGATTAGCTACAACAGCGCCGAGCTGGCGCAGCTGAGCGGGGTGTCGAAAGCCACGGTCAGCCGTCTGTTCAAGCGTCTGGGCTATGAGAAATATAAGGACATGCGCGACGAGCTGCGCACCCTGCGCCAGAGCGGGATGCCGCTCACCGATAACCGCGACGCGGTGCAGGGCAATACGCTGCTGGCGCGCCATTATAAGCAGGAGATGGCGAACCTGACCCAGTGGGTCAATGCCCTCGACGCGCAGCAGTTTGCCGACGCCATGGCCTGCATGGTGAAAGCGCGCCGCATCGTTATTATCGGCATGCGTAACGCCTACCCGGCGGCGCTACACCTGCGCCAGCAGCTGCTGCAGGCGCGCGGTCAGGTGCTGGTCCTGCCGCAGCCGGGGCAGAGCCTGAGCGAGGAGCTGGTGGATTTAACGCCGGACGATCTGGTGGTGATGATGGCCTTCCGCCGCCGCCCGCGCATTATCCGCCCGCTGATGCAGCAGCTTCAGAACAGCGGTATTCCGGTGCTGCTGATGTGTGAGCCGCAGGCGCATAGCCTGTTTCCGCTGGCGAGCTGGCAGCTCTGCGCCCCGCTGGACAGCGTCTCGGCCTATGACAGCTACTCCTCGGTCAACAGCCTGATCAACCTTTTGGCCAACGCCTTCCTGCATGAAATTCTCGATAAAGGCCGTCCGCGCATTCACGACATTGCCTCCCTCTACCAGCACCTGGACGAACTCGAACAACGATAATGGGGCATCAGGCTGGTGCTTTGCATTGAAATGGTGCAGCTGACGGGTCGGGAAAACGCAGGTTTTTTCGAGCCGCCCGCGTTTTAACGGGCTTTACAAGAATATTTCCCGCTTCGCCTTATCTGGCACATTAGTTGCAAAATCACATTCAAAGAATCTTTTGTTTCATGCTAACGTTACGGGGAAGCACCATGAAAAAATTGTTGATTGCACTGGCCGGGGCCGCATGCCTCTTCACACAGCTGCCGGCAAAGGCTGACCAGCTTCAGGATATTGAGAAGCGCGGCACCATTCGCATTGCCGTTCCGCAGGACTTCCCGCCGTTTGGCTCGGTAGGAACCGATCTGCAGCCGCAGGGTTATGACATCGACATGGCGCGCTATCTCGCCAAACAGATGAAGCTCAAGCTGCAGCTGGTGCCGGTGACCAGCGCCAACCGCGTGCCGTACCTGCAAACCGACAAGGTGGATCTGGTTATTTCCAGCCTCGGTAAAAACCCCGAGCGCGAGAAGGTGATCGACTTCAGCCGCGCCTACGCGCCGTTCTTCCTCGGCGTGTTTGGTCCGAAAGGCGCCGAGCTGAAAGACGCCGCCGCGCTGAGCGGAAAAACCATTGGCGTGACGCGCGGGGCGGTGGAGGACATGGTGCTGACCGACCTGGCGCCGAAAGACGCGGACGTGAAACGCTATGAAGACAACAACACCACGCTCTCCGCCTACCTCTCCGGTCAGGTGCAGTACGTGGCGACCGGCAACCTCGTGGTGGCGGCCATTTCGCGCCAGAACGCGGATAAAGCCCCGGTGCCGAGCTTTATGCTGAAAGACTCGCCGTGCTTTATTGGCCTGAAGAAAAACGAACCGGCCCTGAAGGCAAAAGTGGATGCGCTGATTGAGCAGGGCATCAAGGACGGCACGCTGAACGGCCTGTCTGAGCAATGGCTGAAGGCCCCGCTGCCGGCAAGCCTCGGCGCTTAAGGCTATGGCGGAACAACTCGATTTTTCAGCGCTCTGGCCGTACTGGCCGGAACTGCTGGCGGGGCTGTGGGTCACCGTTCAGCTGACGGTGATGGCAACCGTCGGCGGGCTGGCAACAGGGATTTTCGGGGCGGCGATCCGCAGCGGACGCACCACCTGGTTCAGCCGGATCTGGGGCGCGTACGTGGAAATCATCCGCAACACGCCGTTTGTGGTGCAGCTGTTTTTCATCGTCTTCGGCCTGCCGAATCTGGGGCTGAAGATGACGGCGGGGGAAGCGGCGCTGCTGGCAATGATTGTGAACCTCGGGGCGTACAGCACCGAGATTATCCGCGCGGGCATTCAGGTCACGCCGAAAGGGCAGTGGGAGGCCGGACGCGTGCTGGGGCTGACCCGCCTGCAGACCTTTATCCGCGTGGTGCTACCGCCCGCGCTGCAGCGCATTTACCCGGCGCTGGTGAGCCAGTGCATCATCGTGATGCTCGGCTCGTCGGTGGTGTCGCAGGTCTCCTATGAAGAGCTGACCTTCGCCGCCAACCTGATCCAGTCCAGAACATTTCTGAGTTTTGAGGTCTATCTGGTGGCAACCGGCATTTACTTAGCGCTGTCGATTACCCTGCGTCAGCTGATGATGGCGGCAGGACGCAAATGGCTGGGGGTGCAGGCATGATGACTACCTTTACCGACTGGGACATTATTCGCAACCTGCTGCTGGCCGGACGCTGGACGGTGCTGCTGTCGCTGGTGGCGTTTGTCGGCGGGGCGGCGGTGACGCTGCCGCTCCTGCTGCTGCGCCTGACGGGCGGGCGCGCGGTGAAGCGCTTCATCCGCGGCTATATCGAGCTGTTTCAGGGCACGCCGCTGCTGATGCAGCTGTTCCTGGCCTTCTTCGGCGTGGCGCTGTTTGGCATTGACGTTTCGCCGTGGACCGCCGCCTCGCTGGCGCTCACCTTCTACACCAGCGCGTTTCTGCTCGATATCTGGTACGGCAGCATTCGCGCCCTGCCGAAAGGGCAGTGGGAAGCCTCGCGCTGTCTGGGGCTGACCTTTGGCCAGACCCTGTTTCGCGTGGTCGCCCCGCAGGCGCTGCGCATCGGCATCGCCCCGACGGTCGGCTTTGCCGTGCAGGTGATCAAAGGCACCGCGCTGGCGTCGATCATCGGCTTTATCGAGCTGACCAAGGCCGGGACCATGCTGACCAACGTGACGTATCAGCCGTTTAAGGTCTTTGCGCTGGTGGCGCTCGGCTACTTTATTCTGTGTTATCCGCTGTCGCGCTACAGCCGCTATCTGGAGACGAAATTCAATGCCTCTCATCACCATTAATCAGGTGCAGAAGTACTACGGCGATAACCACGTGCTCAAGGGCGTCGATCTGGATATCGACATGGGCCAGGTGATCTCCATTATCGGACGCAGCGGATCGGGCAAAAGCACGCTGCTGCGCTGCATCAACGGGCTGGAAGGCTATCAGGACGGCAGCATCAAGCTGGGTGGAATGACCATTACCGACCGGGATTCTCAGGCGCGTGAAATCAGCCGCTCGGTCGGGATGGTGTTCCAGAGCTTCAACCTGTTCCCGCACATGACGGCGCTGGAGAACGTCATGCTCGCCCCGCGTCGGGTGCTGAAAAAAAGCGCCGCCGAATGCCGCGCGCTGGCGCAGCAGATGCTGGAGAAAGTGGGCTTAGGCGATCGCCTGGATTACTACCCGTCGAGCCTCTCCGGCGGCCAGCAGCAGCGCGTGGCGATTGCCCGGGCGCTGGCGATGTCGCCTAAAGTTTTACTCTGTGACGAGATCACCTCCGCGCTCGACCCGGAGCTGGTGGGCGAAGTGCTCAAGGTGCTGGAGCAGCTGGCCGCCGAGGGGATGACGCTCATACTTGTTACCCATGAAATGAATTTTGCCCGCGAAGTGGGCGACCGCGTGGTGTTTATGCACCAGGGGAAAGTCTGGGAGCAGGGCGACAGCAAAACGCTGTTCGCCAACCCGCAGACCACGGAACTAAAGCAGTTCATCTCCTCCGTGCGCGGCCTCAACTGATAAGGACTGACTAATGGATATCGCACAATTTCCGCAAATCAATCCGCCCCAGCGCCTGCTGATGGGGCCGGGCCCGATCAACGCCGACCCGCGCGTGCTGCGCGCCATGTCGAGCCAGCTGATCGGCCAGTACGATCCGGCCATGACCCACTACATGAACGAGGTGATGGCGCTTTATCGCGGGGTGTTCCGCACCGAGAACCGCTGGACGATGCTGGTAGACGGCACCTCCCGCGCGGGAATTGAAGCCATTCTGGTCTCCGCCATTCGCCCGGGAGATAAGGTGCTGGTGCCGGTCTTTGGCCGCTTTGGTCATCTGCTGTGCGAAATTGCCCGCCGCTGTCGCGCGGAGGTGCATACCATCGAGGTGCCGTGGGGCGAGGTGTTCAACCCGGACCAGGTAGAGGATGCGATTAAGCGTATTGGTCCGCGCCTGCTGCTGACCGTGCAGGGCGACACCTCCACCACCATGCTGCAGCCGCTCGCCGAGCTAGGGGCCATCTGCCGCCGCTACGACGTGCTGTTCTACACCGACGCCACCGCGTCGCTCGGCGGCAACGCGCTGGAGACCGACGCCTGGGGGCTGGACGCCGTCTCGGCCGGGATGCAGAAGTGCCTCGGCGGCCCGTCGGGCACGTCGCCGATTACCCTGAGCGCGCGCATGGAGGAGGCGATCCGCCGTCGCAAATGCGTTGAGGAAGGCATTCGCACCGACGCCCACCGCGACGGCGACGAGGAGATTGTCTACTCCAACTATTTCGATCTCGGCATGGTGATGGACTACTGGGGGCCGGAGCGGCTGAACCACCACACCGAAGCCACGACCGCCCTGTTTGGCGCCCGGGAATGCGCGCGGCTGATCCTGCAGGAAGGGCTGGAAAACGGCATCGCGCGTCATAAGCTGCACGGCGATGCGCTGCTGAAGGGTATTCAGGCGATGGGGCTGGAGACCTTCGGCGACCTGAAGCACAAGATGAACAACGTGCTGGGCGTGGTGATACCGCAGGGCGTCAACGGCGACCAGGTGCGCAAGCTGATGCTGGAGGATTTCGGGATTGAAATTGGCACCTCGTTTGGCCCGCTGCACGGCAAAGTGTGGCGCATTGGCACCATGGGCTACAACGCGCGCAAAGACTGCGTGATGACCACCCTGAGCGCGCTGGAGTCGGTGCTGAACTACCTGAAATTCACCACCACGCAGGGTGCTGCCATGCAGGCCGCGTGGGACCACTATCGCCGCGAGACGCCGCAATGAGCCCGGCGGCAGAACGGGTGATGGCGCGCGCCGACGCGCTGGCCGCCATCAGCGAAACCCCGGATGCACTGACCAGGGTGTACCTCTCACCGCAGCATCTGCAGGCCAACCAGCGGGTCGGAGAGTGGATGCGCCAGGCGGGAATGACCGTCTGGCAGGACAGCGTGGGCAATATCTGTGGACGCTATGAGGGCGCGCAGGAGGGGGCGCAGGCAGTGCTGCTCGGTTCGCATCTGGATACCGTGCGCAACGCCGGGCGCTACGACGGCATGCTCGGGGTGCTCACCGCCATTGAGGTGGTGGATGCCCTTCACCAGCAGGGGCTGCATCTGGCCCAGGCCATCGAGATTGTCGGGTTTGGCGACGAAGAGGGGACCCGTTTTGGCATCACCCTGCTAGGCAGCCGGGGCATTACGGGCACCTGGCCGCAGGGGTGGCTGGAGACGTCTGATGCCAGCGGCATCAGCGTGGGGCAGGCGATGGTGCAGGCGGGGCTCGATCCCGCCCGCGTGGCGCTCGCGGCACGCCATCAGGACGATTTCAGCGCCTGTCTGGAACTGCACATCGAACAGGGGCCGTGTCTGGAGCAGGCAGGTCTGGCGCTGGGCGTGGTGGAAGCCATTAACGGCGCGCGCCGCCTCAATTGCCGCTTTACCGGGGAAGCCGGACACGCGGGAACCGTGCCGATGAATCACCGTAAGGATGCGCTGGCCGCCGCCGCCGAGTGGATGGTGCTGATCGAAAACACCACCCGACAGCAGGGCGGCAATCGGGTCGCGACGGTCGGGGAGCTGCGCTGCCTGCCCGGTGCGGTCAATGTGATCCCGGGCGAGGTTATGCTCTCGCTGGATATTCGCGGTCCGCAGGATGCCCCGCTTGACGTGCTGCTCGCGGAACTGCTGGCGCAGGCGCAGGCCATTGCCGCTCGTCGCGGGCTGAGCTTCAGCGCCGAGGAGTTTTACCGTATCGCCGCCACGCCGTGCGATGCGCGTTTGCAGGATCTGCTGGGGCAGGCCGTTGAATCAGTGCAGGGGCGCTCATTATCGCTGCCGAGCGGTGCCGGACATGACACCATCGCGCTGGCAGAACGCTGGCCGGTCGGCATGCTGTTTGTGCGCTGCAAAGGGGGCGTCAGCCACCACCCGGCGGAATCGGTGATGGCTGAGGATGTTGCCCTGGCGATTGAGGCGTTTGGGCTGGCGGTGAGAACGCTGGCTGACGGTGGCGCGCGTTAAGCCACCGAACGCACCGCATCGTCGATATCCGCGCTCACCCGGACATCCTGCTCGTCAAAGACCATGCAGTGGCGATCGTCGAAGGCCACGTCTATCTTCTGCCACGGGGCGAATTTAACGTCCCCCGGCAGCAAGATTTTGACGTTGTCGTGGCCGTAGCACTGGCCAAACAGGTAGGTGTTGTTCCCGAGTCGTTCAACCACTTCGCAGTGAAACTCCAGCGGTGTACCCAGGCGAAGGTCAGTGGTTAAATGTTCCGGACGAATGCCCAGCGTGACCTGACTGCCCGGCTGCAGCGGCGTGGTGGTCACGGCGAGCGTCAGTGACTTCTGCTGCGACAATCTCACCGTCAACGCGCCCGGCTGCCATGCTTCAACCGTGGCCGGCATGAAGTTCATCTTCGGTGAGCCGATAAAACCGGCCACGAACCTGTTCACCGGCTTGTAGTAGAGATCCATCGGCGCGCCCATCTGCTCCACTTTGCCGTAGTTCATCACCACAATTTTATCGGCCAGCGTCATGGCCTCAATCTGATCGTGGGTGACATACACCATGGTGGTTTTCAGCTCCTGGTGCAGACGGGCGAGGTGCAGGCGCATCTCCACGCGCAGTTCGGCATCCAGGTTGGAAAGCGGCTCATCGAACATAAAGACGCGCGGGTTCCGCACGATAGCGCGGCCAATCGCGACGCGCTGGCGCTGGCCGCCGGAGAGCTGTTTGGGTTTGCGGTCCAGCAGGTGGGAAAGCTGCAGCGTTTTGGCGACCATCTCGACCTGATGGCGGATCTGATCTTTCGGCACTTTATTCACCTTCAGCCCGTAGCCCATGTTTTCGGCCACCGTCATATGCGGATAGAGCGCGTAGGACTGAAAAACCATCGCCACGCCCCGATGGGAAGGGGCGATGTCGTTCATCACCTCGTTACCGATCAGCACTTCACCCTCGCTTATCTCCTCCAGCCCGGCAATCATGCGCAGCATAGTGGATTTGCCGCAGCCGGAAGGCCCGACGAAAACGGCAAACTCACCGTCCTCAATATCAAGATTAACGTTGTGGAGCGTGACGGTGTCGCCAAAGCGCTTGGTGACATTCCTCAATTGTATGTTCGACATCAGTGTTCCCCAGGTAAACCGCCGAGTATGTTTTACGTATAACAATTGTGTTCAACGTGGCCGGACGGTGCAATTTGTCTGCCTTGACTATAACTTCCAGCATTCATGCACCCTATACAGATATTCCATTAATGTTATGACGATCACACAACTTACAGTTTTCTGTAGAGTTATCATGATGTGAAGGGTAGCGTATAACAAACCAAAGGCATTTGGTGTCAGACGTACAACGCCAGTTTTATCAGGATATATAGCGGGGTTTGTAGGGCATCATATGCAATAACAACCATAAAATTGTTATACCTTCACATGAGGTTGATAATGAAAAAGAACATACTCGCTGCTCTGATCCTCTCTACGCTCGCGGTACAGGCTCACGCCACCGCGCAGCTTAACGTCTGGGAAGACATCAAGAAGTCGTCCGGTATTAAAGATGCGGTCGCGGACTTTGAAAAACAGTACGACGTTAAGGTCAACGTGCAGGAAACCCCTTACGCACAGCAGCTGGAAAAACTGCGCCTGGATGGCCCGGCAGGCATTGGCCCGGACGTGCTGGTTATTCCTAACGATCAGCTGGGCGGCGCCGTCGTGCAAGGGTTATTGACCCCCCTGAATCTGGAGGCTAAGCAGACCGAACAGTACACCCCGGCCTCGATTAACGCCTTCAAAATGGATAACGCCCTCTACGGCGTGCCGAAAGCCGTTGAGACGCTGGTGCTGATCTACAACAAAGATCTCATCGACAAGCCGCTCAGCTCGCTGCAGGACTGGTACGACTTTTCTAAACAGCAGCGCGCAAAAAACCAGTACGGTCTGCTCGCCAAGTTCGATCAGATTTACTACAGCTGGGGCGCGATCTCCCCGATGGGAGGCTACATCTTCGGCCAAAACGGCAAAGGCGGCTATAACGCCAGCGACGTCGGCCTGAACAAGCCGGGCGCGGTAGACGCCGTGACGTACCTGAAAAAATTCTACGCTGACGATGTTTTCCCGGCCGGGATAGTCGGTGACAACGGCCTGAACGCTATCGACTCCCTGTTTACCGAGAAGAAAGCGGCAGCCGTCATCAACGGCCCGTGGGCGTTCCAGCCGTATGAAGCGGCAGGCATCAACTACGGCGTGGCGCCGCTGCCCACGCTGCCGGACGGTAAGCCAATGAGCTCCTTCCTCGGCGTGAAAGGCTACGTCGTTTCCACCTGGAGCAAGGACAAAGCGCTGGCGCAGAAATTTATTGAATTCATCAACCAGCCGCAGTACGTGAAAACCCGCTACGTGGCCACGCGAGAGATCCCGCCGCTGACCGCAATGATAGACGACCCGGTAATCAAGAATGACGAGAAGGCGAGCGCCGTTGCGGTGCAGGCCGCGCGAGCCACCGCCATGCCGGGTATCCCTGAAATGGGCGAAGTCTGGGGGCCGGCCAACGCCGCGCTGGAGCTGAGCCTGACCGGTAAACAGGATCCTAAAGCCGCGCTGGACAGCGCAGAGAAACAGGTCCAGATGCAAATCGAAGCCATGCAGGCCAGCAACCAGTAATTTTCTGACGTCGCAGAACGGGAGGCCACTCTCCCGTTTTATTGAAAGGAGTTGTCTGTGAGTATCATCCCGGAAAATTTTGCCAGACCGCACGGGGCCGGGCGTCACGCCTGGACCGGCCTGCTGCTGGCGGTCATCCCCGGCTTCGGCCAGTTCTATCATCGCCAGTGGCTGAAGGGCGTTATCTTCCTGGTGCTGCTGGCCAGTTTTATCGGCGTTTTTGCCGATTTCCTGCGCGAAGGGCTGTGGGGGTTGGTGACGCTGGGGGAGGAAGTGCCGCGGGATAACTCCATCTTCCTGCTGGCAGAAGGGATCATCAGCGTACTGATCGCCGCATTTGGCGTGATGGTGTATTACCTGTCGATGCGCGATGCCTGGGTCAACGGTCGAAAACGCGATGAAGGGCTGGGGCTAAACAGCGTGCGTAAGCAGTATCAGATGCTGCTGAGCGACGGCTTTCCGTATCTGATGATCACGCCGGGCTTTATTCTGCTGGTGTTTGTGGTGGTTTTCCCGATCCTCTTCGGTTTTGCCATCGCCTTTACTAACTACAATCTTTACCACACGCCGCCGGCTAAGCTGGTGGACTGGGTTGGGTTTAAGAACTTCATCAATATTTTCACGCTCTCCATCTGGCGCTCAACCTTCTTTGACGTCCTGCAGTGGACGGTGGTCTGGACGCTGCTCGCCACCACGCTGCAATGTACCGTGGGCGTGCTGCTGGCTATCCTGGTGAACCAGAAAGACCTGCGCTTTAAGCCGCTTATCCGCACCATCTTCATTCTGCCGTGGGCGGTGCCGGGTTTTGTCACCATTCTGGTGTTTGCCGGAATGTTCAACGACTCGTTCGGTGTGATAAACAACGCCATTCTGGCCTTCTTCGGCATTGCGCCGAAAGCCTGGATGACCGATCCGTTCTGGACCAAAACGGCGCTGATCCTGATGCAGACCTGGCTCGGCTTCCCGTTTGTTTTCGCCATGACCACCGGCGTGCTGCAGGCGATCCCTGACGATCTGTACGAAGCCGCCACCATGGACGGGGCCAGCAGTGCGACCAAGCTGCGCACCATCACGCTGCCGCTGGTGCTTTACGCCATTGCGCCAATACTGATTACCCAATACACCTTCAACTTCAATAACTTCAACATCATCTACCTGTTCAACAACGGCGGGCCGGCGGTGGTGGGGTCCAATGCGGGTGGGACAGATATCCTGGTGTCGTGGATCTACAAGCTCACCATGTCGTCGTCGCAGTACGCGATTGCGGCGACCATCACTATCCTGCTGTCGATCTTTGTCGTCGGTCTGGCGCTGTGGCAGTTCCGCGCCACCAAATCTTTCAAAAACGACGACATGGCGTAAGGGACGTAACAATGGCTCAATCACAAAGTATTAAACGTGAGAAGTGGGTACGCCTCTCGCTCTCCTGGCTGGTTATCGTGCTGGTGTCGACGATTATCATCTACCCGCTAGTGTGGACGGTCGGCGCGTCGTTCAACGCGGGTAATAGCCTGCTCAGCTCCTCAATTATTCCTGAGAACTTTTCGGTGCAGCACTACGCCGACCTGTTTAACGGCCAGGTGAACTACATGACCTGGTACTGGAACTCGATGAAAATCAGCTTCCTGACCATGGTGTTGACCTTAATTAGCGTCAGCTTTACCGCCTATGCCTTTTCGCGCTTTCGCTTTAAGGGACGCCAGAACGGGCTGATGCTGTTCCTGCTCCTGCAGATGATCCCCCAGTTCTCGGCGCTGATTGCCATCTTCGTGCTGTCGCAGCTTTTGGGCCTCATCAATAGCCATCTGGCGCTGGTGCTGATCTACGTGGGCGGCATGATCCCGATGAATACCTACCTGATGAAAGGCTACCTCGACGCCATCCCGAAAGATCTGGATGAATCCGCGCGCATGGACGGGGCCAGTAATTTCCGGATTTTTATCGAAATTATCATGCCGCTTTCGAAGCCGATTGTGGCGGTGGTGGCGCTGTTCTCCTTCACCGGGCCGTTGGGGGATTTCATCCTCTCCAGCACGATTCTGCGCACCCCGGATAAATACACCTTACCCATCGGGCTCTATAACCTGGTGGCGCAAAAAATGGGTGCCAGCTACACCACCTACGCGGCAGGCGCGGTGTTGATTGCGGTGCCGGTAGCGATCCTCTATCTGGCATTACAAAAATACTTCGTCTCCGGCCTGACCTCCGGGAGTACCAAAGGATAATCATGAAAAGACTCAAACCTGCTTTACTTGCCGTTTGCCTCTCATGTGGCCTTGCCGCGAGCGCGTTTGCTGCGGACGGGGTGAAAACGCGTCCTTTTAACGCCATGCCCGCGGACTTTATCAAGGGCGCGGATATTTCGACGCTGCTGGAAGCGGAACAACACGGCGCCAAATTCTATAACCAGAACGGCAAGCAGCAGGACGCGATTGCTATCCTCAAAGCTAACGGCGTGAACACCGTGCGCCTGCGCCTGTGGGTTGACCCGCAGGATGCGAGCGGCAATACCTACGGCGGCGGCAGTAACAATCTCGAAAACACCCTCGCGCTGGCGAAGCGCGTGAAGGCGCAGGGCCTGAAGCTGCTGCTCGATTTCCACTACAGCGATTTCTGGACCGATCCGGGCAAACAGTTCAAGCCAAAAGCCTGGGAGAAGATGGACTATCCGCAGCTGAAAACGGCCATTCATGACTATACCCGCGACACGATCGCCCGCTTTAAGAAAGAGGGCGTATTGCCGGACATGGTGCAGATAGGAAACGAAATTAACGGCGGCATGCTGTGGCCGGAAGGGAAAAGCTGGGGACAGGGCGGCGGCGAATTTGACCGCCTGGCCGGGCTGCTCAACGCCGCGATTGGCGGGCTAAAGGAGAACCTGACCGACGGCGAGCAGGTAAAAATCATGCTCCATCTGGCCGAAGGCACCAAAAATGACACCTTCCGCTGGTGGTTTGATGAAATCACGAAGCGGGACGTGCCGTTCGATATCATTGGCCTCTCGATGTACACCTACTGGAACGGCCCGATTAGCGCGCTGAAGACCAACATGGGTGACATCAGCAGGCGCTATAACAAAGACGTGATTGTGGTGGAAGCGGCCTATGGCTATACGCTGGAGAACTGCGATAACGCCGAGAACAGCTTCCAGGCCAAAGAAGAAAAGGACGGCGGCTATCCCGGCACCGTTCAGGGTCAGTACGATTATATTCACGATTTAATGCAGTCCGTTATTGATGTACCTGACCGTCGCGGCAAGGGCATCTTTTATTGGGAACCGACCTGGATAGCCGTTCCGGGCACCACGTGGGCCACCAAAACCGGCATGAAATATATCCATGACGAGTGGAAAGAGGGTAATGCCCGCGAGAATCAGGCGTTATTTGATTGCCAGGGTAAAGTGCTACCGTCAATAACGGTTTTTAACTAGTTTTTATCTCGATTCAGGACGTTTTAAATATGAATAAATTTGCGCCTTTAAGCCCAAAGGTCGCGGCGTTATTGCATGGCGCCGACTATAACCCGGAGCAATGGGAGAATTACCCCGGTATTATTGAAAAAGATATCGCCATGATGCAGCAGGCGAAATGTAATGTCATGTCGGTGGGGATATTTAGCTGGGCGAAACTGGAGCCGCAGGAAGGGGAATATGATTTTGCCTGGCTGGACAGCATTATTGATAAACTCTATGCGGCGGGCATTCATATATTTCTCGCTACGCCGAGCGGCGCGCGTCCGGCATGGATGTCGCAAAAATATCCGGAAGTGCTGCGCGTCGGGCGCAACCGCGTCCCCGCGCTGCACGGCGGGCGTCATAACCACTGCATGTCGTCTCCGGTCTACCGCGAAAAGACGATGAAAATTAACGGCCTGCTGGCGGCGCGTTATTCGCATCATCCGGCGGTGCTGGGCTGGCATATCTCCAATGAGTACGGCGGCGAATGCCACTGTAGCCTGTGTCAGGAACGCTTCCGCGACTGGCTAAAGGCGCGCTACAAAACCCTCGACGCGCTGAACCATGCGTGGTGGAGCACCTTCTGGAGCCACACCTACACCGACTGGTCGCAGATTGAATCCCCCGCGCCGCAGGGGGAAGTGTCGATTCACGGCCTGAATCTCGACTGGCGCCGCTTCAATACCGCGCAGGTCACCGATTTTTGCCAGCATGAGGTGGCGCCGCTGAAGGCCGCCAATGCCGAACTGCCGGTGACGACCAACTTCATGGAGTATTTCTACGATTACGACTACTGGCAGCTGGCGAAAGCGATCGACTTCATCTCCTGGGACAGCTACCCGATGTGGCACAAGGAGAAAGACGAAACGCAGTTGGCCTGCTATACCGCCATGTACCATGACATGATGCGCAGCCTGAAGGGCGGTAAACCCTTTGTGCTGATGGAGTCCACGCCGAGCACCACCAACTGGCAGCCGACCAGCAAGCTGAAAAAGCCGGGGATGCATATTCTCTCCTCTATTCAGGCGGTTGCGCACGGGGCGGATTCTGTGCAGTACTTCCAGTGGCGTAAGAGCCGCGGGTCGGTAGAGAAATTCCACGGTGCGATTATCGATCACGTGGGGCATCTTGATACCCGCGTCGGGCGCGAAGTGACGCGTCTGGGGGAGATGCTGGCGCGTCTGCCTGAGGTGGTGGGGTGCCGCACCGACGCGCGCGTGGCCATTATCTTTGACCAGCAAAACCGCTGGGCGCTGGACGATGCCGAAGGCCCGCGCAACATGGGCCTGGAGTACGAAAAAACCGTCAACGAACACTATCGTCCGTTCTGGGAAAAGGGCATCGCGGTCGACGTCATCGACGCTGACGGCGATCTGAGCCGCTACGCGCTGGTGATTGCTCCCATGCTCTACATGGTGCGCGAAGGTTTCGCCGAGCGGGCGGAAGCCTTTGTGGCCGCGGGCGGGCATCTGGTGACGACCTACTGGAGCGGGGTAGTGGATGAGACCGACCTCTGCCACCTCGGCGGTTTCCCGGGCCCGCTGCGCAAGCTCCTCGGCATCTGGGCGGAAGAGATTGACTGCCTGGGCGAGGGGGAGCGAAACCTGGTTCAGGGGCTGGCGGGCAATGCGGCGGGCCTGCAGGGGCCGTATCAGGTCAGGCACCTGTGCGAGCTGATCCATACCGAATCCGCGCAGGCGCTGGCGACCTACCGGGATGATTTCTACGCCGGTCGCCCTGCGGTGACGGTCAACCGCTTCGGCAAAGGCAAGGCGTGGCACGTGGCGTCGCGCAACGACCTGCCGTTCCAGCGCGATTTCTTCGCCGGGATTATCGACGAGCTGGCGCTGCCGCGCGCGGTCGAAGGGGATTTCCCTCCGGGCGTGGTCGCGACGGCGCGCACGGATGGCGAAACCGCCTGGGTGTTTGTGCAGAACTACACGGCCCAGCAGCAGCTCATCACGCTGCCGCAGGGGTATACCGACTGCATGACCGACGCCGCTGCGGCAGGCGACACCGCTCTGCTGCCGTGGGACTGCCGGGTGCTCAGGCGTAAAGCGTAGTTGATTTTTTCCCTCTCCCTGTGGGAGAGGGTTGGGGTGAGGGCAACAGACTACACCGTCCTGGAAAAAAGGCACAAAACGCCTGCTCCCCGAGCGGGCATTTTTTTATCTGCATAACAGAGAGGCGTATTATGGACAGTCAAATTACCCAGCGTTTAATTCCGGCATTTGGCGGCGACGATAATATCGAGCACGTCGAAGCCTGTATTACCCGCCTGCGCGTGACGGTAAAAGATTTAAATAAGGTCGATTCACAGGCGCTACAGAATGAGGGGGCGCTGGGGGTAATTATTATCGGCCAGCAGGTGCACGCTATATTCGGCAGGCAGTCTGATACATTACGGAAATTATTAGACGAACATTTCAATCAGTAAATATAAAAAAGGGATAGCCAAAGTAATGGCTATCCCAAAGCAGTAAAATAGACTGCCAGTGGCTGGAGATACGATAACGATTAACGCAAATTATGAATTAAGGCTTACCACCAGGCTTCGACCTGCACGCCAAAGTTCCAGGTATTGTTTGCCGTGCCATCCTCGAAGGATTGCCCTTTTTCGGAGTCATTCAGGTAAGAGGCAAAGACGCGCAGTTCAGGACGCGACATAAAATCAGGTCCATCTGCAAGGCCCAGAGCGAGGGTGTACTTCTCGCCGCTCTGCTTGTACTTAGCCCCGTCGCTGTAGGTATCTTCCTGGTAGAATCCGCCGACTTCACCAATCAGACGCACGTACTCGGTGAACTGATACTGGGCGCGGCCCACCAGCGACACCAGGCGTGATTTGTCCGTGTACTGCGTGGTGTCGTCTGCCGAGCCCCAGGTCAACACGTGGTTGAAGGAGAACTTGTCGGTAATCGGAATTAAGCCGGTGTTAATCACGCGGTAGCCGGTGGCGTCGTTGACGTAGTTCCACATGTCGTACCAGCCGCCACCCTGTGACACCATGTTCTGGGCCAGACCTTTATTGGCATACTGCAGCACCAGCTTGTTATAGCCACCAAACATATCCTGGCTGATCTCACCGGTGACCATCACGCCGTTATCGGCCTCGTACAGCCCGCCGTACTCTTTCTGCTTGTTGGTCGGGTTTGGCATGGCGTAGTCAATACCCACTTCCGTCCACGCGCCCGCCCACGGCTTCCAGCCCGCATAGCGAAGGTCGATGTAGTTGATATTAACGTCGCTGTCGCCGTCTACGCGGTAGTCCACGTCGTTGGCATCGCCGCGGATCCACGCAACGGAGACTGCGCCCGGGCCAAGCGTGTAGTTCTCGATACCCGCACCGGAGCCGGAGATATTCCAGTATTTGGTATCAATGATGTGCAGGTCATGGCGCTGGTAGTAGCGCTTACCGCCCCAAATCACCGCATTGGGATCCCCGGGGATCAGCCCCTTGATCTGCAGGTTAAGCTGGCGCAGGCCAAACTGGGCATCGTCATCTAAGGTGGTTTCATTGTCGTTGGAGCCGTCTGAGACCATGCTCACCATGCTGTCGAGATAGAAACTGACGTCGTTCTTTTTGTATACCTCGGAGCCTAGCTCCAGCTCGCCGTAGGTGTCGGCCTCGTTACCCAGACGGCCAATTTTGTTCTTTTGCCACTCCTCCATCCCACCATCCCGTGAGACGCCCACGCCGGAGCGAAGATATCCATGAAAATCAATCGGTACTGAAGACGCTGCAAACAGCGAAGGAGATGCCAGCGCGGCAGCCAACGCAACAGATACTGAGCGGATCGTCGTGTTCATTGTAACCCTCTTATTTTTTTGTAATACGTTCACAAATCCGCTGTCATAAAATGCCTAAACCCGTTAACTGGCAATTACACGATCCGAAATGTGTGATTAACTGCAAATAAAATAGACAATTTTGTTACGAGTGATGAGATCTGACACAAATTATGGCATTGTGAGCGTCATACTTTTTGATGGCGTCATGTCCGCGGCGAGAGGGTGATAAGCGTTTTTTTTCAGCACCCCTGTTACAATCAGCGCATAACAACATAAGGAACCGGACCATGAAGTCGAAAAGCGCAACGTTAGAGGACGTGGCACGCCATGCGGGCGTCTCCTATCAGACCGTGTCCAGGGTACTGAATAAATCCGCCAATGTATCCGACGCCACGCGCAGCAAGGTGGAGAAATCCATAGAGTTATTACGGTATGTACCCAACCGACTGGCTCAGCAGCTGGTGGGCAAGCAGAGCCAGACCGTTGGGCTGGTGACGATTTCGCTGGCGCTGCACGCGCCTTCGCAGGTTGCGGCGGCGGTGAAACGCTATGCCAATGTGGAAGGCTACCAGGTACTGATCTCAATGATTGATGAGAACGTCAACCACAGCATCCAGGATTCCATCAACGAGCTGAAATCCCAGCTGGTGAGCAAAGTGATCATCAACGTGCCGCTGGAGGCTGAAGCGGCGCAGAAAATCGCCACCGACAACGATGATATTGTCTGCCTGTTCCTCGACGTGGACCCATACAGTTCCGTGTTCAACGTTTCGTTTAACCCGGCGGACGGCACCCGCGCCAGCGTCAAATATCTTTACGAACTGGGGCATCGCGACATTGCCCTGCTGGCGGGGCCGGCGTCTTCCGTGTCGGCGCAGCTGAGGCTAAAAAGCTGGATCGAGACCCTGAAGGGCTACGGCCTGGAGCCGGCATCGGTCATTCGCGGCAACTGGGATGCGCAAAGCGGGTATTCGGGAGCGTTGCAAATGCTGCGGGAAACGGCGCAGTTTACCGCCGTGCTGGTGGCTAACGACCAGATGGCGCTCGGCGTGCTGAGCGCGTTCCATCAGCAGCAGATTTCAATTCCGGGCGAGAAGTCGGTGATTGGCTACGATGACACCTATGAAAGCTCGTTCTTCTACCCGGCGCTGACGACGGTATCGCTGGATTTAGATCTGCAGGGTAAAGAGGCGGTGCGCCGCATACTGGACAGCGGTGAAGAGAGTGCCCAGCGGATGTCCTCGATTTTACCTGCCCGTCTGGTGGTGCGTCAGTCCACCGGGCCAAAAGGGGAGAAGGGGAAAAACCTGCAGGCGCTTGCCCAGCAGCTGCGTGAGATCGCGCATCAGCTCGGCGATGCGTAGCGACGTGAGCACCTCAATCACGTGAATGAGGTGCTCGCAAGCTTACTCCAGCCCCAGCGTATACTGGGCAATTTTGAAGTAGATAATTAGCCCGGTCCCGTCGATCAGCGTGGCGATAAACGGCGCGGACACCACGGCAGGGTCGATCCGGCAGCGCTTGAGCACCATCGGGATCACGGAGGACACAATCGCACTCCACAGCGTAATGCACACCAGCGTCAGGCTGACGATAAGCGTGATTTCCAGGCCGATACCCATCATCCAGGCGCGGATACACCCGGCGATACCGAGCGTGGCGGCAATCATCAGCGAGGTGGTCATCTCCTTGCGCAGCACGCGCCCGACGTCGCGAAGGTGGACTTCTCCCAGCGCCATCGCGCGCACCAGCGTGGAGGTGATCTGCGTCCCACTGTTGCCGCCCGTGCCGATCAGCAGCGGAATAAAGAACGCCAGCGCGATGGCGGACTCCAGCGCCTCCTCGAAGTGCTGGATCACCGAGCTGGTATACGCTTCCGCGACAAACAGCAGCAGCAGCCAGACGGAGCGTTTTTTCCACAGGCTAAACGCGCTGGTTTCCAGATACGGCTTTTCCAGCGGCAGCGTCGCCCCCTGAAGCTGGGCATCTTCGGTGACATCATCTTCCAGCAGGTGGGCGATCTCGCGCTCGGTCAGGCAGCCGACCAGTTTGCCGTGGGTGACCACGGGCACCACATCCGCCCCGGCGTGCGCCAGCACGCCTGCCACGTCCGCACGTTCATCTTCGGGCTTAACCTGAATAAATTCCGAAATCATCAGCGCCTTAACGGACTGCAGCGTATCGGTGGTCTGCACGAGTTTGCGCACGGCAATCATCCCCGCGAGGCGACCGTTATCTTCGATAAAAATATGCGACGGAATATCGTCGTCTTTTAATTTTTCAAAAAACTGCTCGCGCGCGAGGGCCACGCATAATGAAATATCAAGGACGATAAAATCGGTATTCATATATTGCGCGATCGCGCTGTCATTGAATGCCAGATTTTGGTTGTGAATAGCGTAAGACATAGTGAATTCCCTTTGAATAATAACATCTCTCAGGGGCGAGCAAGACAGGGCATGTCGAAGAGGAGATCCCCACGTCCTGGGTTCAGCACTGTACACCGTATCCCGTAAGGGAAGTTATACTGACAAAGCCTTGATTCGACAGTGCCTGTTTTACCCTGTGCCGGTTCTCTCGAACCCACCAGAGCGATAACGTGTGTTTGTACAGGAGCCTCGCCATAACGAGATCGTTGAAAACGAGAGGGATAATACGCTTATTTGATATTGCCGCTCAGAAAATTAAATAATGTTTAAGAACGGTTTAGAAGAATCTTATTAATAAAGCGTTGAGGGTTTATTTAAGTTTATTCATTTTAAATGGAGGATTAAATAATCAATGGAGGAGAGGAAAATGGCGTGGCTTGATAATCTGCTGAATCATTTTGCCCTCTACCCGGCACATCTGTTCGCGCTGTTATTCGTGATGGCGCTGAGCAAATCCACGGTGCTGGTCTCCTCCGTGCTGCCGCCCGCCTCGGTGATGCTGCTGGCGGGCATTACCGTCAGCCAGACGAGCATGCATCCTGCGCTGGCGTGGCTTGCCGTGGTGATGGGGGCAACGGTGGGTTCGGTGCTGAATTACCATATCGGCCAGCTGATGGGGCACACCCGGCTGGTCACGCGTTTCACCTCGAAGCACGCCGATACGTTCTTACGGGTACAGCATCAGTTGCAAAGAAACGGTGTCATCGTGCTGTTTACGTCGCGCTTTCTGGCGGTGTTGCGTTACGTCGTGCCGCTGGCGGCGGGGATGCTCAGGCTGAACGCAGCAAAGGTCTACGCCGTCAGCCTGCTTTCAGCCTGCGCGTGGGCGGCGCTGTATGTCGGCATCGTCACCGGCATCAGCGCCTTTTGAACTACAGACTTCCCATGCCGCCGTCGACCAGCAGCTCCGTTCCTACCGTGTAGCTCGACTCGTCGGACGCCAGATAGAGCGCGGCTTTTGCCAGCTCCGTCGTCGAACCCATTCTGCCGAGCGGGACCAGCTTGATCACCTCTGCCATCATCGCCTTAAGCGCCTCGTCGCTCAGGCCCGTCTTCGTAAACGCCGGAGTTTCCACCGGGCCGGGGCTCAGGCCGTTAACGCGGATCCCGCGCGGCAGCAGCTCCGCCGACAGCGTGCGCGCCAGCGACAGCAGGGCGGCCTTGCTCGCGGCATACACGCTGCTGGTAGGCAGGCCGATGCGGGCGCTGACGGAGCCGCAGAGGATCACCGACGACGGGTTATTCAGCAGCGGCAGCAGCGCCTGAATTAAAAAGAACGGTCCCTTCAGGTTGATGTTCATCAGGCGGTCCCAGGCATCCTCCTGCCAGGCTTCTAGCGGCGCGTGCGTCACGTTGCCCGCGTTGAGAAACACCGCGTCGAGGCGCGGCCAGCGGGCGGCGAGAGTTTCCGCCAGCGCTTTTTGCGACGTGATATCTCCCGCATCGGTCGGGATCACCCAGGCCTTATCGCCCAGAATGCGCTGTGCTTCGGCAAGGGTGTCCGGGTTGCGTCCGGTCACGGCGACGCGCGCGCCTTCGGCGATAAACGCCTGCGCGGTGGCAAGACCGATGCCGCTGGTGCCGCCGGTAATCAGCGTATATTTCTCTGTTAAACGACCCATGTTCTTCTCCTGAAATGTCACTGGAGAAAGCACTATAGAAACGTTAGTATCGAAAGGAAACCAGGTACCAAATGGATACTAACGCGGCAAGAGGTGTGCTATGGCAGAAATGCTGGACGTGTCATGCGAAAAAAAATCTGAGGTTTACACCTGCCCCATGACGCAGTTTGTGAACCTGATTTCCGGTAAATGGGCGATCCCGATCCTCTATCGCCTGATTATCCTCAATACGCCCGTGCGGTTTGGCGAGCTGCTGAGGGCGGCCGCGCCCATCACCCAAAAAGAGTTGACCAAACAGCTTCGCCTGTTTGAACAGCGCGGGCTGGTGACGCGGACGGTCTACCCGGAGATCCCGCCGCGCGTGGAGTATCAGATAACCGACCTGGGGCTAACCCTTCAGGGTGCGCTTTCTCCGCTGGCCGCCTGGGTGAGCGAATACGGCGACCAGCTGGAGCGTTAGGCTAGCGTTTTACGTAGCGCGGTGCCGGAATACCGGTTCGCGCGCTGCCAAACAGCTCAAGGCGCGCCGCTTCGTAGCGATCCCACAGGCTGGCGTCGTGCATCGGCGGGATGGTGATGAGCTCGCCCTGATCCAGACCCGCCAGCGACGCGTCGACCATGTCGTCGGTAGTCATCACCGATCCCTCCGGCAGATCGTTCACCGTCACGCCAGAGTGCCCCCAGATCTCAGTCGCCGTGGCGGCGGGCAGCACGGCCTGAATGCGCACGTTGCTGTCGGCAAACTCTTCCTGCAATCCACGGGTAAAGCTCAATACCCATGCTTTGGTGGCGCTGTAGAGCGCGCTGCCCGCCCGCACGTGCAGGGCAAGCACCGACGCGATATTGATCAGCGTGCCGCGGTTGTTCTGCGCCAGGCGCGGCAGGATGGCGTAGGTCAACCGCATCAGCGCCGTGGTGTTCAGGGTGTTAATGGCCTGATGCTGCGCAACATCCCCCGCGAGGAACGGGGCCATTTGCGCCGTACCGGCGTTGTTGATGAGCGTATCAATGGCCGTGTTGTTGCGCAGCGCTTCCTCGACCACGCGGATCCCGGCTTCATCGGTAAGATCGGCGACCAGAATCTCTACCGATACGCCATAGCGTGCGCGGAGATCGGCGGCCAGCGCCTGTAGCCTTTCCTCACGACGGGCGACCAGCACCAGATTAACGCCGCGCGCGGCAAGACGGTCGGCATAAACGGCACCGATTCCGGAAGAGGCGCCCGTGATCAGGGCGGTAGTCAGTTGCGTAGTCATCGTGCATTACCTCAAGGCAAAGGAGTGATTTGGTTTCAACATGAAACTGAATTTACTTTCTGCTATTTGGTTTTATAATGCAACCATGCTGTGCGCAATTTTTTATTTTTGCCGGGCGGGGGCGATCAGGAGGGGAGCTTAGGCACGATCTCTTCTGGCGAAAGCTGGCGGCCATCGTCGGCGATAAGCGCCAGTTTACGCAGGGGTTTGCGCTGTTGGGTATCAACCAGCACGGTGCCGCATTCGCTGTCGGCAAACAAAAATTCATTGCCCCACTGCGAGAGGGCGACCAGCACCGTTTGCAGGGCGCGGCCTTTGTCGGTCAGGACATACTCCTGCCATGCGCTGCCGTCGGACGCAGGCTGGAGCGTGAGGATGCCTTCCTCCACCAGCAGCTTCAGGCGCGTGGTCAGCATGTTCTTGGCGATACCGAGGCTTTTTTGAAACTCGCCGAAGCGTTTGATGCCGCGCAGCGCGTCGCGAACAATCAGCAATGACCACCAGTCCCCCACGATATCCAGCGAACGGGCGACGGGGCAGGTGCTCTCTTCAAGGCGGGTGCGTTTCACAATACGGTCTCCAGCGGGGGTATGGTTTTATTATAAAACTGTTTTACGCCAGCCGTAAGCGAGTTAATCATCAGTTTGAGAAATGCTTCCCGGAAAACTGTCACGAATCTGTCACACTCATGGCGACATCAAAAAAACGCATGAGGATAAAGGGATGAGAAAAGCACTACTTGCTGTTGCAGTGGCTGGCAGCCTTTCACTGACGTTTGGCGCACAGGCGCAGGATACCCCGGACGGGTATCAGCTCGAACAGGTCTTGATCATGAGCCGACACAACCTGCGCGCGCCGCTCGCCAATAACGGCAGCGTGCTGGAGCAGTCCACGCCGAAGCAGTGGCCGGAGTGGGAGGTGCCGGGTGGTCAGCTCACGACCAAAGGCGGCGTGCTGGAGGTCTATATGGGGCACTATATGCGCGAGTGGCTGGCGCAGCAGGGAATGGTGACTACCGGCGAATGCCCGCCAGCGGACAGCGTCTACGCCTACGCCAATAGCCTGCAGCGCACCGTCGCCACCGCGCAGTTCTTTATTACCGGCGCGTTCCCGGGGTGCGACATTCCCGTCCATCATCAGGAAAAAATGGGCACCATGGACCCAACCTTCAACCCGGTGATCACCGACAATTCGCCGGAGTTCCGCGAAAAAGCGCTGAAGGCGATGGAGGCAGAACGCCAGAAGATGCAGCTGGACGAAAGCTACAGGCTGCTGGAACAGCTGACGAATTACGCCGACTCGCCGTCATGTAAAGAGAAAAAAGTCTGCTCCCTGACGGAGGCGAAAGACACATTCAGCGCCGACTACGAAAAAGAGCCTGGCGTATCCGGGCCGCTGAAGGTGGGTAACTCGCTGGTGGATGCCTTTACCCTCCAGTATTACGAAGGCTTCCCGGCGGACCAGGTGGCCTGGGGCGAAATCAAAACCGACCAGCAGTGGCGCGTGCTGTCGAAGCTGAAAAACGGCTATCAGGACTCGCTGTTCACCTCCACCGACGTGGCGCAAAACGTCGCCAAACCGCTGGTGAAGTATATCGACAAAGCGCTGGTGACCGAGCAGGCGAAAGCGCCGAAAATCACGCTGCTGGCCGGGCATGACTCCAACATCGCCTCGCTGCTGACCGCGCTCGATTTCAAACCTTACCAGCTGCATGACCAGCAGGAGCGCACCCCGATTGGCGGCAAGATCGTCTTCCAGCGCTGGCATGATAAAAAAGCCAGCCGCGAGCTGATGAAGATTGAATACGTTTACCAGAGTTCGGAGCAGCTGCGTAACGCCAGCGTGCTGTCGCTGGCTTCTCCGGCACAGCGCGTGACGCTGGAGCTGAAGGGATGCCCGATTGATGCGAACGGCTTCTGCCCAATCGATAAATTCAATGCGGTCATGAACGACGCGGCGAAGTAGAAAAGTACCCCCCGCTTCGGCGGGGGGCAACGTTTAGACGTTTTTACGTTCGATGGTTTGCTCACCCCAGAAGAGCGAGTCTTTGTCCGTTTTTTCAAAGGCGCGGATCAGCACCTCATCGCTGCCTTCTTCCCAAATCTGCTCTGCCAGCTTTTCGTCATATTTCGCGACTTCAAAGATAGCCTCGGCAATTTCCGGAGAGGTATTGCGTAAACTTGCCCATTCGCCCACGTGGTGAGCTTTGGATTCTTGAGTTGGCATAGTTGTCCTCCTGCTGGGGTTAGCCGACCAGTTTTTTAGCCAGACCCGCGACGTGTTCGCCCTGATAGCGGGCGATAGCCAGTTCTTCTTCACTTGGCTGGCGGGAGCCATCGCCACCGGCAATGGTGGTTGCGCCGTACGGTGTTCCGCCGCGCACCTGAGAAACATCAAACAGTTCCTGGGCACCGTAGCCAATTGGCACAATCACCATCCCATGATGAGCAAGGGTAGTCCAGGTTGAGGTAATCGTCTGCTCCTGGCCGCCGCCGGTGCCGGTGGAGCTGAACACGCTGGCGAGCTTGCCGTACAAAGCGCCCGATGCCCAGAGTCCACCCGTCTGATCGAGGAAGGTGCGCATCTGCCCTGACATGTTGCCGAAGCGGGTTGGGGTGCCGAAGATGATGGCATCATAGTCAGCCAGTTCCTGCGGGGTAGCCTGCGGCGCGTTTTGGGTTTTACCGCCCGCTTTTAAGAACGCCTCGGCATTCATGGTTTCCGGTACGCGCTTCACCACAACCTCAACGCCATCCACCCGGTTTGCACCTTCTGCAACTGCGTGAGCCATGGTTTCAATGTGTCCATACATGGAATAATAGAGCACCAGAACTTTTGCCATTTTGCATCACTCCTCGTTTGTGTTTTTGACAGCGGATCGCTGCCTTCATTTAAAGATATGACATCATGGCCAGACTGCAAAAATGAACGGCATTTCTTTGATTTATAACAATATGGCTACAAAAAGGCGCTGTAGCAAAATGAAACAACTTTTTGGGTGCGTATTTCTGGAATGATAAGAAAGGCTTATGGTTCACCGTCGCGTCATCTCATGCGAAAGGCTGAGATGATGTTGCAGGATATTACCTGTCGCTTGCCGGATAGCCGCGCTCCACTAAGCTTAGTTTTACGCGGCACAGATAAAGGCACTGTCCTTGAGCCGCGAGGTGAAAGAAACCTCTTTTACTGAATGCAATATGATGTCTAATGTTTCACACTCTGGAGGTTAGAGATGGCAAACCATCGTGGTGGTTCAGGTAATTTCGCTGAAGACCGTGAAAGAGCATCAGAAGCAGGTCGTAAAGGTGGCCAGTCTAGCGGGGGGAATTTTAAAAATGACCCTCAGCGCGCATCAGAGGCTGGTAAAAAAGGGGGTAAAAACAGCCATGGCAGCAATAAGTCCTAGCGCCAGGTTGTGATACCTGATTTCAACGTGAGGGTTGAAATCATCCCCTGCCGCCGGGTTTCCCGGCGGTTTTTTTATTTGTGCAACATTGAACTGTAACCAAAGGCATCGCACACTACCGGATTGATTCTTAGTGCCGGTGTCTTATGTCTCTCTCCCGATTTAAATTCTCCGTCAAACCGCAGGAAGCGATCCTTATTCTGATCACTATGTTCTGGGGCGGGACCTTTCTTGCCGTCCAGTATGCGGTCACCCTGAGCGATCCTTTCTTCTTTGTCGGCCTGCGCTTTGCGACGGCGGCGATTGCGGTGGCGCTCATCTCCCTGAAAACCCTGCGCGGGTTAACCCTCAAAGAGCTTAAGGCCGGGGTAGCGATTGGCGTTGCTATTGCGATGGGCTACAGCCTGCAGACGTGGGGCTTGCAAACGATCCCCAGCAGTAAATCCGCGTTTATTACCGCTATGTACGTGCCGCTGGTGCCGCTTTTGCAGTGGCTGTGTCTGGGGAGGATGCCCGGTCTGATGTCCTGCATCGGCATCGTGCTGGCCTTTATTGGCCTGATCCTGCTGGCCGGGCCGGAAAATAACCTGCTGGCGCTGGGGCCGGGTGAGATAATCACCCTGGTGGGGGCCATCGCCATTGCGGCAGAAATTATTCTGATTAGCGCCTGGGCGGGAAAGGTGGACGTCAAGCGCGTCACGGTGGTACAGCTTGCCACCGCCTCGCTGGTGGCGTTTGCGACGATGGTTCCGGCAGGCGAGTCCGTTCCGCCGATATCCACCGGGCTGGTGGTGGTGGCGCTTGGGCTGGGGATTTTCAGCGCCATTATTCAGGTCACCATGAACTGGGCGCAGCGCAGCGTGTCGCCAACCCGGGCGACGGTTATCTACACCGGCGAACCGGTCTGGGCGGGGATTTTCGGGCGTCTCGCCGGGGAGCGGTTGCCGCTGCTGGCCCTGCTGGGCGCGGCGTTTATTATCGCCGGGGTGCTGGTGAGTGAGTTAAAGCTAAAAAAACGACGTAAGGCGGTTGCCGGGTTGGGCGCTGAGCAAGGGGCAGATAGCTAACAACGCGCAGGCTGCCCGCTTTGCCCGGCGGCGCTTCGCTTGCACGGGCCTACAATTGGCATGTAGGCCGGGTAAGCGTAGCGTCACCCGGCTATTTCAGGTTCAGGGGGTGACGGCTTCCGCCTGCGCTTCGTCCCCTTTCCGGCGGCTCAGCAGGGCGTTAAGCAGGATCGCGCCGAAGGTCGCCGTGCCAATCCCGCCAATCGTAAACCCGCCCAGCGTCAGGGCAAAATCCCCCGCGCCCAGCACCAGCGTTACGGCCACCATAATCAGGTTGCCGTTCTGGCTGAGGTCAACGTGATGTTGCACCCAGATGCGCGCCCCGGCGACGGCAATCAGCCCAAACACCACAATGGATGCCCCGCCGATGACCGGTGACGGAATGGTATGGATCAGCGCGCCAAATTTCGGCGAGAACCCAAGCAGCATCGCCATCACCGCCGCGGCGACGAAGACCAGCGTGGAGTAGACTTTTGTCACCGCCATTACGCCGATGTTTTCGGCATAGGTGGTGACGCCGCTGCCGCCCACGGAACCGGAGAGCATGGTCGCCAGGCCGTCACCCACGAACGCGCGGCCCATATACGGATCCATACTGCGCCCGGTCATGCCCGCGACCGCCTTCAGGTGGCCTAAGTTCTCTGCCACCAGGATCACCGCCACCGGCGCGATGAGCATCATCGCCTGTCCGCTAAACGTGGGGGAGGTCACCTGCGGCAGGCCGAACCAGGCGGCCTGATGCAGCAGGGTAAAATCAACCGGCTTGCCCAGGCCAAAAACGTTGGCCAGCAGGGCGTAGACCAGGCAGGCCACTATCAAACCGACCAGGATCAGCAGCCGCTGGATCATGCCGCGCGTAAAGACCGCCACCACGCCGATGCAGAGCACCGTGATCACCGCCATCCAGCTGTCAAACGGCGAGCCGGAGACGCTCCTGACGGCAATTGGCGCAAGGTTCAGGCCAATCGCCATCACCACCGCCCCGGTCACCACCGGCGGCATCATCCGCTCTATCCAGCGGGTCCCGACCTTCATCACCACCAGACCAATCAGGGTGTAGGCCAGACCACAGGCGATAATCCCGCCGAGAGCCACGCTCAGGTTGGGGTTGATCCCCTGACCGTTAAATCCGGTTGTCGCGATCACCACGCCCACAAAGGCGGCGCTGGAGCCAAGATAGCTGGGCACGCGCCCGCCGGTCACAAAAAAGAACAGCAGGGTGCCGATACCCGACATCAAAATAGAGAGGTTGGGGTCGAGCCCCATCAGCATCGGCATCAGCACCGTGGCGCCAAACATGGCGACCGCGTGCTGGACGCCCATCACCATCGTCTGCCCGAGCGGGAGGCGTTCATCCGGCGCGACCACGCCTGCGTCTGTGGAGGTCGATTTCAACTGCCAGTGGGGAAATCCGAACATGGTCTGTCTCCTTAAGGCGGGTTAACAGGCGGGTCGCATAAGCGCGTGGTAGCTGCGGTCAAACCACACCAGCCCTTGCGGCGCGGGGTGGCGGATAATCGAAACAATGTCGCAAAACAGAATGTCGTGGGTGCCGACGCTCACCACCTGGCTGATGCGGCAGTCAAACGAGGCCAGCGCCTCTTCCAGGCGCGGGCAGCCCGTGTCGCCCGTCTGCCAGCGGGCGGCGGCGAAGCGTTCCTCCATCGGCGTTTTCCCGCCAAACAGATTTGATAAAGGCTCCTGTCCGGCGCTCAGGGTATTCACGCACAGCGTGCGGTTTTCATCGAACGTTGGCCAGACCGACGCCCCGCGGTTCAGGCACACCAGCAGGGTGGGCGGTGAGTCGGTGACGCTGCAGACCGCGCTGGCGGTGAAGCCTGCCATCCCCGCAGGGCCATCGGTGGTGATGATATTGACCGCCGCGCCGACGCAGGCCATGGCGTCGCGAAAGGTGTGTTTATCCGGTGTCGTCATGGTGGCTCCTTACGCCAGCCCGCAGGCATCGTCGAAGGTCAGACGCGGCAGGCGTCCGTAGAGTTTGCTGGTATCGCCGTAGCCGATATTGATCAGCAGGTTGCTTTTAAGCGTTGTGCCGGTGAAAAACGCCTCGTCGACTTTTTGGCGGTCAAAGCCGGACATCGGGCCGGTGTCCAGCCCCAGCGCGCGACAGGCGAAAATCAGGTACGCGGCCTGCATCGAGCTGTTGCGAAAGGCGGTCTCTTCCGCATGCGCGGGGCTGGAGGTGAACCAGCTCTTTGCATCGCCGTGCGGGAACAGCTCGGGCAGGCGCTCGTAGAATTCACCGTCCCAGGCGACAATCGCCGTGACCGGTGCGGTGAGCGTTTTCTCCAGGTTTCCGCTGGAGAGCGCCGGGCGCAGTTTCTCTTTTCCCTCCGCGCTTCGCACAAAGACGATGCGCGCCGGGGAGCAGTTGGCGGACGTGGGCCCCCATTTCATCAGGTCGTAGATCTCGTGCAGCGTTTCGTCGCTGACGGGCATATCCTGCCAGCCGTTGTGGGTGCGGGCGCCGGTGAACAGCGTTTCCAGCGCGGCGGGCGTAATGGCTTCGCTCATTAAAGCTCCTTATAAAGCGGGTTCTGGGCTGTGCAGCAGGCCGGCAAGCCCGTTCAGCAGCAGGGTGTTAAAAGTGTCCGGCTCGGTGACGTTGCAGGCATGCCCGCCCTGGCGCATCACGACGTTCTGGCTGTGCGGGATCGCCGCCTGCAGCTCGGTGGAACAGACGGCAGGGACAAGCAGATCGTCGGCGGAACAGATAGTCTGCACCGGACAGCGGATGCGCGCGGCAAGGCGTCTGAAGTCGGCTTTTTTCAGCGCGGCCAGCCTGCGCAGCAGCGTGGTTTTGCCCTGAAAATGCGCGAGTGCCAGCGCCTCTTCGGCCTCCATGCGCGGCGCGCGGGCGGCCATCCAGTCTGCCGGGTAGAGAAACAGCGGCTGCGCCTCGACCCAGGCCTGCGCGCCGCCTGCATGCAGCAGGCGTTCGCGAACGTCAAAGCAGCGGCGGGTATGGGCATTCAGGGTGAGCCAGCCGTTAATGCACACCAGCGCAGAAACCGCGTCGGGTTTATCGATCGCCAGCTGCAGGCCAATGAGCGCTCCCAGCGCGTGGCCGACCACGCAGTAGCGGGCGATCCCGGCGGCGGCCAGCGCCAGAGATAGCTCCTCGGCCATATGCGCCAGGCTGTACGCTTCCGGCAGCGCGTCGGGGTTATTGCCTGTCCCCCGCTGGTCATAGCACACCACCTGGTACTCCTGCTCAAGTACGGCCAGCTGTGGCAGCCAGTAGCTGCCCGCTCCGCCGAGCCCGGCAATCAGCACCACGACGGGCGCGCCCTCGTACGGCGGCGGTGAGACGGAAAGCTTCATGACGGCCTCACTTCGCGATGTGCGCAACGGTGGCGATCTCGACCAGCGCCTCGGGCTTCACCAGCCCGCACTGAATGCAGAACCGGGCCGGTTTATCGCCGGGGAAAAACTCGGCGTAGATCTCGTTAATCGCGGCGTAGTTTTTCCAGTCGGTGATAAAGATGCTGTTGAAGGTCACGTCCTCCATCGTGCCACCCGCCGTTTCGATCACGGTTTTGATCGTCTCCAGCACGTGGCGGGTTTGCGCCTTTGGGTCGTTGATAAACACCACGTTGTTGTCTTTATCAAACGGCAGCGTTCCGGAGACATACACCACTCCGTCGGCAAGCGTACCGGGCACAAACGGGGCAATGGGCGTGCTGGTGCCCGGCGGAATAATCACGGATTTTGGCATCAGGTGTCTCCTCAGGCGATACGGGCGAGCGTGGGATTCAGGGCGTCGCAGAAATCATTGACGTTACTGACCCAGCCAAAAAAGGTTTCGATATTGAACAGGGCGGCTTTCTGCGCGAAATCCGGCCCCGCCTGATGGGTCGCGTCTTCCAGCACCACGCCGAAATATTCCAGGAAAAAACCGTCGCGCAGGGTGGATTCCACGCAGACGTTGGTGGCGATGCCGGTAAACACCAGGTGGCGAATACCGCGGCTGCGCAGCAGGCTGTCGAGCGGGGTGTTGAAAAAGCCGCTGTAGCGCGGTTTGGGCAGGACGATATCGCCCGCCTGCGGAACCAGTTCATCCACCAGCTGATAGTCCCAGCCGCCTTTCGCCAGCAGCGTGCCCTGCAGTTCGGGCCGTTTACGCATCGTTTTCAGGGCGTTCGACTTGTGGAAGTTGGGAGAGCCGGGGCCGCCGGCCTCGACGTACCGATCGTCCCAGCCGTTCTGGAACCAGATAATCAGCATGCCCGCGGCGCGGGCGGCGGCAACGGCGGTTTTGATGTTCTCAATCACCGGCCGGGTGGCGGAGACGTCGAAACCGGCCAGATCCAGATAGCCGCCCTTGCTGGCGTAGGCGTTTTGCATATCCACCACGATCAGCGCGCTCTGCTGAGGCGCAAAGGTGATGGCTTCCGGTCGGGCGTTAAGGGTCGTCATTACGCGACCTCCTTCGTGACGGCAGGAATGTGCGCGCGGCACTGCATCAGCGGCTGAATGCGCTCGCCGAAGGTTTCCACGCCGGTGAGGAAATCATCGAAGGTCAGCAGGACGCCTTCCGCGCCCGGTACGCTGGCCACGTCGTCAAGCATCCAGGCGACGCTGGCATACGAGCCCACCAGCGTGCCCATGTTGATGTTGACGGCGGAGGTCGGGTCGGCCATCTGGCGGACGTTAGTGTCCGAGCCGGAGCGGGTATCCTTCTGGCTCTGCTCGGTCAGCCAGCTCAGCGCCTCCTCGTCTGCTCCCTCCTTATAGCGCTCCCATTTGGCGCGCGCGGCCTCGTCGGTTTCGTCGGCGATCACCATAAACAGCACGTAGGAGCCCACGTCGCGCCCGGTTTTCTCCGCGGCCTCTTTCATTCGCGCGGCGGTCGGAGCGAAGGCGGCAGGGGTGTTGACCCCTTTGCCGAAGCAGAAGTTAAAGTCGGCGTATTTAGCGGAGAACTCCATCCCCGCGTCGCTCTGTCCGGCGCAGATCACCTTCATCGGCACTGACGGCTGCGGGCTGACGCGGCAGTCGTTCATGGTGAAGAAGTCGCCTTTAAAGTCGCTTTTGCCAGTCCCCCACAGGTCGCGCAGGACCTGCACGTATTCGGTCAGGTAGTCGTAGCGACGCGAGAAGTAATCGTCCCCCGGCCAGAGCCCCATCTGCTCGTATTCCGGCTTTTGCCAGCCGGTGACCAGGTTAACGCCAAAGCGTCCGCCGGAGATGGAGTCGATGGTCGAGGCCATGCGCGCCACGATCGCCGGGGGCAGGGTGAGGGTAGCCGCGGTGGCATAGATCTGAATGCGGGACGTTACCGCCGCCAGCCCGGCCATCAGGGTAAAGGACTCCAGGTTATGGTCCCAGAATTCGGTTTTGCCGCCGAAGCCGCGCAGCTTGATCATCGAGAGCGCAAAGTCGAAATGGTAGTGCTCCGCTTTCTGCACGATGGCTTTGTTCAGCTCAAAGGTCGGCATGTATTGCGGTGCCGCGGTCGAGATAAGCCAGCCGTTGTTGCCGATAGGTACAAATACGCCAATTTTCATCACGAACCTCTCTTCATTTCAGTGTGGGGTGAAAGTCAGACGTGGCGCTGCATCCTGCATATCCTGTTCAGCCTCGTGAAAAGGAATTTGCAAAGGGGATGCCAGTTTTTAAAATTACTTTGTTATTAGTGTGTTAATGAGGGGTTGGTGAATTGGGCGTGATTAAAGTGGACTAAATGGTCAAAAGAAATGCACACAAAGCAGGCAACGGTGCGCGATGGCGGTGCAGGGGCGGTGAGGGTAATGCCGCAACGATCCCGGTGCTGACCGGGTTCCGCAGGTTAGCATTTATTGTGGTTAGCGGTATAAGGTAGGTGGTACAGCTTAATTTTTAAAACGTTAAACTACGTATGATGCATAAAACGTGAAGCTAAGGGACAGATATGACAGCATATTCAAACGCTGATGCGGCAAAGGATTTACGCTCGTTTTTAGACAAAGCACCCGCAGGCGCTGTGAGCGGAGAATGGTTCTTTATCACCGAACAGGCTGGCGTCTCCTCCCAAACCGGAGGCTACATGTATGCCGACGGGAGTCATGTTGCAGAGGGTAACCACGCCTTTCAGAAGGTCCGGGAGGTTGTCGAAAAACTCGAAGCATCAAAGATACAGCCCTTTAATAAGGTTATCGTTCAGTGGACAAGGTCTAAATTTCCGTTATTACGGGGGCGCGTAACGGTTGACACATTATTCGATGAGACAGTTGTGCCGCGTGGTCCTCATGACCCGATTTATGAGGCAGCTTCTGCAGCAAGGCGAGCCTTTTGGGAAAAGTATGGCTGCGTCTCAGATGGCTTTAAGGCTGAACAAGATGACGCGAACGTACACAACCAGACGGAATGGTTCGGGCCCCATCGTCGAGTACTCAGTATTAAGAGCAACATCCAATTAACGCTGGCCACCGATGGCCTCTCGACGCCCTGGGCAGGCATTGCAGACCCGGAAAATGGCGTAGGGTGCGAACTTTTCATGGAATTAGACGCTTCGAGTACGTTCAGCCACCAGATTGATGACTGGGCTCATCTCTTGATTAATCTGGGGGATCTCGTTGCCGATGGGTATCAGGTTGCTGCCGACGTTGAAAAATATGGTGCAATCCTGTTTTGCACTCTTACAGACGAATATCACCCAATGACCCGAATCATCCTCAGCCGCGATGGCCGTAAGATTGATCATTTGCCTTTCGGTTCCATTCCTCTGATCCGCGTCACGCCGATAGCAGAGTCAGAGATTGAACACCTTGACCAATCTGATGAATGGGCATCAAGCGCAGCAAGACATGCTCTCGCGGAGCGGCAGATAGAAGCATAGACAATTGTTTACGCCCCTTACGGGGTAGAATGAGTTCGATCACCTTACTTACAGGCAGTACAGCATCAAATAATTGACCTTTGTTCCGCTGTGAGCGAGAAGAGGAGATTGCACCCCCGATAAAACCACGAATCAATGTTGTCCCATTACTTGTTCCTGGATGATGTTTTTTCAAACAGGGTACTATATTCTGGTTGAACTCCCGTTGCAGGATATAACCATGATAACAGTAGAGAAATCAGACCCATTGTCTTCAGAATCTCATCGTTTGATCGAAGCGCTGTCAGCTGAACTTGCCGCTATTACTGGCGATAATGGCAAAATCAACTTCACCGTAGAAGCTATGAACAATGACAAAGCATTATGGGCATTGGCAAAAAATGCGCGTGGCGATGCGATAGGATGCGGAGCAATTCGCCCATTAACGCTAAACATTGCTGAGCTTAAAAGAATGTTTTCAGATCGAAGTGAGCCTGGGGTGGGTAGTGCATTACTTACTTTTCTGGAAACCTCTGCAAAGCAAATGGGATATCGAGAACTGAAACTGGAAACCCGACATATCAACCACCGGGCCGTCAGCTTTTATGAAAAAAATGGATATGTTCGTATTAATAATTATGGCCCATACATAGGAAGAGAAGAAGCCGTCTGTTTCTCAAAAAAATTGTTCTGATTGCATATATCGGACTGAACGTCCGCTCCTGGCACGAAGCGGACCGTCGTGTAGGGATTAAGTTCTGCCTTCAGCGAGAAGCGGACATTTTGTTTGAAATAGCCCTTCAGGCTGGCATTATCCATCAAACACCCTAGCTATTTTTCGTGCAGGAGTTCGCATGCTAAAGGTCATTGCCGAAGATTTTATCAAACCCGAGTGCGTCGACACCGTCCTCCCTTTATATCGTGAGCTCATCGCGAAAACAAGGCGAGAGCCTCTGTGTATTGCTTATGACTTGTATCGAGATGAAAAGGATCCGGGGCATTTTATTTTCATTGAAGAATGGCCTGACCGAGCGGCACTCGATGCACATTGCGCCAGCGAGCATTTCACTCGGCTTGTTCCTTTGATTGATCAATACGCGCGTAAAGCGGCACAGTACATACTAATGGATGGTCAGGTGAATCCTGAGAGATAAGGTCAGCTTCTGGCACAAAGCGGACCGCACCAGGAACAAAATTACCGCTGCAAGCGGCAACGTCAGAGAAACGGCGGAGGCAGCCCGGCGCGCGACAAGAAGCAGGCTTACGGGCGCGGGTCGGCTACTCTCATTCAGTACTCATCAGGAGAGCGTCCTGTTATTCAGGATGCTTGGTTTTACTGATGAGGGCAGGTGGGTATACGTCGCCTCTATGTACCCAGTAGTTTCTTCCTGCTCGGCGAGATACAGGCCAGGATTTTCAGCCTGCGTTTCATCCATCTGTATTCCGCTTTGCAACAATCGTGCACCTCGCTGCGCTGAATTTATACACAGTGTTGCAGCTACAGATCGACGTTACCGTAAAATATGCATTACTCGCGTAGCTGCTGCGTTTCCGGGCCCCCCATACTTCGCCGCCATGCCCCAGGTGCCTGACCATACTGACGCTTAAAGCTGCGGTTGAAGGACTGCTGGGAGTCAAAGCCCAGCGCGATCGCCACGTTCAAAATCGGCTCGTCGCTGCGGGTTAAGCGCTCAACCGATTTTTGCAGCTTTTGCGCGCGAATGTACCCAGCGAGGGGATAGCCAGTATGTTCCTTAAACAGACGCTGGAGATGCCATTTTGAGTAGCCGGAACGCCTGGCAACGGACTCAATATCCAGACGGCTATCCAGGTTGTTGTCGATCCAGTCGAGTAAATCATGCATAAATGCGCCAGTGTTCATCTGGTTATCCCCACGCTGCCGGTCTAAAGGTATCTTTATCTGTTGCATTTAAAGGTGGCCCATTTTTCCGTTAATTGCAATTTTTATTATTGCAATTAAATCCCTGAGCGAAACGGGTGTTTTAACATCGACTCAAATAGCACATAAAGTGCAACAATTATTCTTGCACTTAAATAAGCGCCTTCCTACAATCGCCGGGAATAGTGTATTCGCAACTGTTACAGTTTTGTGGCGATGAACGACACAAATGGCCTTAAGCCAGCCACCGGACAAAGGAAGTGGCGCAGCGCCTCCCGCAGCGCCTTGCCCGGCGGCTACAATTACCGGAATAAAAATAATGAGCCTGCAAAAAACCTGGGGTAACTTTCATCTGAGCGCGCTGGGGGCGATGTTCGCCTCCGTGCTGCTCGTCGGGTGCGATGACAGCGTCGCGCAAAACGCTGCGCCACAAGCGCCCGCAGTCAGTGCCGCTAACGTGGTCGTGAAATCCATCAGCCAGTGGGATAGCTTTAACGGCCGGATCGAAGCGGTGGAGAGCGTTCAGCTACGCCCGCGCGTTTCCGGCTACATTGATAAAGTGAATTACACCGACGGCCAGGAAGTGAAAAAGGGCGAGGTGCTGTTCACTATCGATGACAGAACCTATCGCGCCGCACTGGAACAGGCGCAGGCCACGCTGGCGAGAGCCAAAACGCAGGCCAACCTGGCGCGTAGTGAAGCGAACCGTACTGATAAGCTGGTCAATACCAACGTGGTATCCCGCGAAGAGTGGGAGCAGCGTCGTTCGGCCGCCACCCAGGCGCAGGCCGACATTCGCGCGGCACAGGCGGCGGTTGATGCCGCGCAGCTTAACCTCGATTTCACCAAAGTCACCGCGCCTATCGATGGCCGCGCCAGCCGCGCGCTGATCACCAGCGGTAATCTTGTCACCGCGGGTGACAGCGCCAGCGTCCTCACCACGCTGGTCTCGCAGAAGACGGTTTACGTCTACTTTGACGTGGATGAGTCGACCTACCTTCACTATCAAAATCTGGCCCGCAGTGGGCAGGGGGCGTCCAGCAATCACACGGCGCTACCGGTTGAGATTGGCCTGACGGGCGAGGAGGGGTATCCCCATCAGGGGAAAGTGGATTTTCTGGATAATCAGCTAACGCCGAGTACCGGCACCATTCGCATGCGCGCGCTGCTGGATAACGCGCAGCGTCAGTTCACGCCGGGCCTTTTTGCCCGCGTACGCCTGCCGGGCAGCGCGGAATTCAAAGCCACGCTTGTCGACGACAAGGCGGTGCTGACCGATCAGGATCGCAAGTATGTTTACGTGGTTGATAAAGAGGGCAAAGCACAGCGTCGCGATATCACGCCGGGGCGTCTGGCAGACGGTCTACGCATCGTGCGGCAGGGGCTGAACCCTGGCGATAAAGTCATCGTCGAGGGCTTACAGAAAGTGTTTGTACCGGGAATGCCGGTTAACGCGAAAACCGTTGCCATGACCGCCAGCGCCGCCATCAACTGATCCCTTATCTGAGAATCCAACCCATGGACTTTTCCCGTTTTTTCATCGACAGGCCGATTTTTGCCGCGGTGCTGTCGATTCTGATTTTTATCACAGGGTTAATCGCCATCCCGCTGCTGCCGGTGAGCGAATATCCTGACGTCGTGCCGCCCAGCGTGCAGGTGCGCGCGGAGTACCCGGGGGCCAACCCGAAAGTGATTGCCGAGACCGTGGCGACGCCGCTGGAAGAGGCGATCAACGGCGTTGAGAACATGATGTACATGAAGTCCGTCGCGGGCTCCGACGGCGTGCTGGTGACCACCGTCACCTTCCGTCCGGGAACCGACCCGGATCAGGCGCAGGTGCAGGTGCAAAACCGCGTCGCGCAGGCCGAAGCGCGTTTGCCGGAAGACGTGCGGCGTTTGGGTATTACCACCCAGAAACAGTCCCCGACGCTGACGCTGGTGGTGCATCTGTTTTCGCCCAACGGTAAGTACGACTCCCTGTATATGCGTAACTACGCCACGCTGAAGGTGAAGGACGAGCTGGCGCGCCTGCCCGGCGTCGGCCAGATCCAGATTTTCGGCTCGGGTGAATACGCGATGCGCGTATGGCTGGATCCCAACAAGGTGGCGGCCCGCGGGCTGACCGCTTCGGATGTGGTCACGGCGATGCAGGAGCAGAACGTGCAGGTATCAGCCGGGCAGCTTGGCGCCGAGCCGCTGCCGAAAGAGAGCGATTTCCTGATCTCCATTAACGCCCAGGGCCGTCTGCATACCGAAGAAGAGTTCGGCAATATTGTCCTGAAAACGACGCAGGACGGTACGGTCGTGCGCCTGCGCGACGTGGCGCGTGTTGAAATGGGGTCCGGCAGCTATGCGCTGCGTTCCCAGTTGAACAACAAAGACGCGGTCGGGATTGGTATCTTCCAGTCTCCGGGGGCGAACGCCATCGATCTGTCTAACGCGGTGCGCGCGAAAATGGACGAACTGTCGACCCGTTTCCCGGAAGATATGAAGTGGGCGGCACCTTACGACCCGACCGTTTTCGTGCGTGACTCCATTCGTGCAGTCGTGCAAACGCTGCTGGAAGCGGTGGTGCTGGTAGTACTGGTGGTGATCCTGTTCCTGCAAACCTGGCGCGCGTCGATCATTCCGCTGATCGCGGTGCCGGTTTCAGTGGTGGGGACCTTCAGCATTCTCTACCTGCTGGGCTTCTCGCTGAATACCCTGAGCTTGTTCGGGCTGGTGCTGGCCATCGGTATCGTGGTGGACGACGCCATCGTGGTGGTGGAAAACGTAGAGCGAAATATCGAAGAGGGGCTTGCTCCGCTCGCGGCGGCGCATCAGGCGATGCGCGAAGTGTCCGGGCCGATTATCGCCATCGCGCTGGTGCTGTGCGCGGTGTTTGTGCCGATGGCGTTTCTCTCGGGCGTTACCGGGCAGTTCTACAAGCAGTTTGCGGTGACGATCGCGATTTCCACGGTCATCTCCGCAATTAACTCGCTGACGCTCTCTCCGGCGCTGGCGGCGCTGCTGTTAAAACCGCACGGTGCGCCGAAAGATTTCCCGACCCGGCTTATCGATCGTCTGTTCGGCTGGATTTTCCGTCCGTTTAACCGCTTTTTCCACCGCAGCTCGAACGGCTATCAGGGGCTGGTGGGCAAAACGCTCGGCCGACGCGGGGCGGTGTTTGTCGTTTATCTGCTGCTGCTCTGTGCCGCAGGCGTCATGTTTAAAGCGGTTCCCGGCGGGTTTATTCCGACGCAGGATAAGCTGTACCTGATTGGCGGCGTGAAGATGCCGGAAGGTTCATCCCTGGCGCGCACCGATGCGGTGATCCGCAAAATGAGCGAAATCGGGATGAATACCGAAGGCGTGGACTACGCGGTCGCGTTCCCGGGGCTGAACGCGCTGCAGTTCACCAACACGCCGAATACGGGGACGGTCTTCTTCGGCCTGAAGCCGTTCGACCAGCGTAAACATACTGCTGCGGAAATTAACGCGGAGATCAACGCGAAAATTGCGCAAATCCAGCAGGGCTTTGGCTTCTCCATCCTGCCGCCGCCGATTTTAGGGCTGGGTCAGGGGTCGGGGTATTCCCTGTACATTCAGGATCGCGGCGGTCTGGGCTATGGCGCGCTGCAAAACGCGGTAAATACCATGTCCGGTGCGATTATGCAGACGCCGGGAATGCATTTCCCGATCTCAACCTACCAGGCGAACGTTCCGCAGCTGGACGTGCAGGTTGACCGTGACAAGGCTAAAGCGCAGGACGTGTCGCTGACCGATCTTTTCGGTACGCTGCAAACCTATCTGGGCTCGTCGTACGTAAATGACTTCAACCAGTTTGGGCGCACCTGGCGCGTAATGGCGCAGGCCGACGGGCAGTTCCGCGACAGCGTGGAAGATATTGCGAATTTACGCACCCGTAATAGCCAGGGTGAAATGGTGCCGATTGGCAGCATGGTGAATATCACGACCACCTACGGCCCGGACCCGGTGATTCGCTACAACGGTTACCCGGCGGCGGATCTGATTGGCGATGCCGACCCGCGCGTGCTCTCGTCCTCGCAGGCGATGGCGCAGCTGGACGGAATGTCGAAGCAGATCCTGCCGAACGGGATGAACATTGAATGGACGGACCTGAGCTTCCAGCAGGCCACGCAGGGCAACACGGCGCTGATCGTCTTCCCGGTTGCGGTGCTGCTGGCGTTCCTGGTGCTGGCGGCGCTGTATGAAAGCTGGACGCTGCCGCTGGCGGTGATCCTCATCGTGCCGATGACCATGCTCTCCGCGCTGTTTGGCGTCTGGCTGACCGGTGGCGATAACAACGTATTCGTGCAGGTAGGGCTGGTGGTGCTGATGGGGCTTGCCTGTAAAAACGCGATTCTTATCGTGGAATTTGCCCGCGAGCTGGAAATTCAGGGCAAAGGCATTATGGAAGCCGCGCTGGAGGCGTGCCGCCTGCGTTTACGCCCGATTGTGATGACCTCCATCGCCTTTATCGCCGGGACCATTCCGCTGATCCTCGGTCACGGCGCGGGCGCAGAAGTGCGCGGCGTTACCGGGATCACGGTCTTCTCCGGGATGCTGGGGGTAACGCTGTTTGGTCTGTTCCTGACGCCGGTGTTCTACGTGACGCTGCGTAAGTTCGTCACGCGCGGCAAAAAAGCGGAAAGGGATGTGTTGCCCGCGTAGAGATGTTGCAGATAATAAAAAACCGCCTTCACTGTGAAGGCGGTTTCAAACTGCAGACAACGTGCGTTTTGTGAGTTTCGCCCGGCGGCGCTACGCTTGCACGGGCCTACAATGAACCCTGCAATTTATTGAAATGATTGCTGAATGTAGACCGGGTAAGCGCAGCGCCACCCGGCAAGATCGTTACAACGTTTTTTGATACTGGGCGATAAGTTCAGGCACCGGATCGCAGCCGCTGGTATCGGCTTTTTTCACTTCTTCCAGCGCGCTTGCCACGGTGTGGCGCGCCAGTACCTGTAACGAAGCCTGCTCCGCTTCTTCGGAGATAGACTTGAAGTACCAGCAGGCGTTAGCGCTGACTACGCAGCGGGCCGGTACGTCAGGACGTGATGCCCACAGCTTTTTGTCTTCGATGACGGAAAGGTAGATATCGCGCAGGGTGATCTCTTCCGCCGGGCGTCCAAGATGAATAGAGCCGTTACGGCCAAGCGTGGAGACGATAATACCGTCACGCGTGAGAGGAACCATCAATTTGCGGATGAAGCTCGGGTTTGCTTCCAGGCCGTAGGCCAGAATCGCACTCGTCGAACGTTCACCCAATTGCTCCGCCATTGCTACGCTGAGAACCATCTGCAAAGCTGTCGGGAAGCGGTAATCTAACATTTTTGTATCCTGGGTTGCGGTGAATCTTGTTCTTTTTGGCACCGCAGAGTGAGTAAGCAATAAACAACAATATAACAAATACGGTAATTTTTTTGAAGCAATCTGCGGCATTTGCGATCGAACACCCTGTTCCTGTTTAGCTATACGTGCGGTTCGGGAAGTCAACCGTCACCATCAGACCCGCGTCTGCGGAAGTACTCAGGTTTACACTGCTGTTGTGCTGCTGCGCCACTGCTTTAACGATGGCAAGCCCCAGTCCGCTCCCGCTTTGCAGTTGATAGGGATCGCGGAAAAATCGGTCGAACACGCGCTCGCGCAATTCAACCGGAATGCCGGGCCCGGGGTTGGGATAAAAGCCGCGTCATTGCGGCGCAGTGAGCTATCCAACAGGCCGTAAAGACAAAGACGCGAGCAGCGATTCGATCAGCTCCGGCAGCGACTACCGGCGAGGTATGGGCGACATTAAAGGCTCGGCCATCGTTGTACATGGGTGGGGTATAAGGTGACCGACTGGCTTCATCTGCAGCTGCAGGCTGAGGTTCCGGTTTCTGAAAGGGACAACGGTGAGGCGGTGCATTTCGGTATTATCAGCCCGCTCTATACATCACCAAAAAATGAGCTGACGGGGGATGCGGGTGATAGTCCTGCTGTTCAACGCAAAACGTCGCCCCGGGAAGTGGCGGGCGGGCGAGGAGGGGGCGTGGGGCCGCTCTGAGCAAGGAACGGACGTCCCATCCAGCGTAGAACGTAAAAAAAACCGCACCTTACTTCGTTGGGTGTCCAACTTTTTGGGTGCAGTTCAGTGAAGCGGTTTAGCTATCTTGTTAGGAAGTTGCGCTTGCGAGTCGCGCTGCAAATCCAATGAAGAACATACCTACCAGCGCGTTTCCAATGGTTGATAATCTACGGTTGCCTTTCAAACGGCTTAGCAGATAAGAGCCGCAGAAAACGAGGAAACCGAAATAAACGAGAGTAATCGCGAACATTACTGCAGCAAGGATGATAAACGCCATCCAGGAATGTTCAGCCTGAACATTGATGAACTGGGCGAAGAAAGAAATATAGAACAGTAGCGTTTTTGGATTCAGTAGAGTAACAAGCATTCCACGCCCGATGATCCCTTTAGCATCAGCTGAAGATTTCTTTTCCTGATTTGTTTCGACAGTTGGCTTAAAGATAGCGCGTATCGTCTGGACACCGAGATAGAAAAGATAGGCAGCACCTGCGTATTTGATGGCGTTAAACAAGGCAGGAGTAGAGCTTATTACTGCGGCCAGCCCACACCATGCCAGCAGAACCAGAAGTACGTCACTCATAAGAATGGAAAATATTGCAGCAAAGCCTCGTTTGATGCCGCTCGTAATGCTTGTTTTAATCACGAACATGGTCTCAGGGCCAGGAGCAAGGACTATCAATGTCGCACCAAGCAGATACGTCCAGAAATTCACGATACCAAAATCAGCAAACATTTTGACTCCAGTTCTCTTGTTTTATCGAGGCTATTCTAACGTACCCAGCGTTGATGAAAACACATCACGGCTGATTTCTATTCAGCCAATGTCCGCTCCTGGCACGAAGCGGACCGTTTAAAGGGCCGAAGGCTCAGCAATAACTAAGGTCTAGCAACGTTCGCACCTGAACCCCCGCAACAGTTTTCCTGTTTCGATTTGGCACAGCCCCCGCGCCCCAAAATGTCGAGAGAAGGCGGGGCTTTTGCTATGCTATGGCAAACCAAAAAGGAGAGCGGGAATGACACAAGGCGCAGTGAAAACACCAGGTAAACGTTCGCAGGCGGTGAGTGCCAAAAAGCAGGCGATCCTCAGCGCCGCGCTGGAGACCTTTTCCCAGTTTGGCATTCACGGCACGCGCCTTGAGCAGGTGGCTGAGCAGGCTGGGGTGTCCAAAACCAATCTGCTCTACTACTACCCGTCGAAAGAGGCGCTCTATGTGGCGGTCATGCAGCAGATCCTCGATATCTGGCTGGCCCCGCTGAAGGCGTTTCGCCAGGAGTTCACGCCATTGGTGGCGATTAAAGAGTACATCCGCCTGAAGCTGGAGGTCTCCCGCGACTATCCGCATGCGTCCCGTCTTTTCTGTCTTGAAATGCTGCAGGGCGCGCCGCTGCTGAAAGCCGAGCTGACGGGAGATCTGAAACAGCTGGTGGAGGATAAATCTGCCATTATTGCGGAATGGGTCGCCAGCGGAAAACTGGCACCCGTCGACCCGCATCATCTGATCTTCATGATTTGGGCCTCAACGCAGCATTACGCTGACTTTGCGGCCCAGGTTGAAGCGGTGACGGGGAAAACATTGCAGGACGAGGCGTTTTTCCAGAGCACGCTGGAAAACGTGCAGCGGATGATAATTGAAGGGATCCGCGTGCGCTAGTTCCCCCTCACCCTAACCCTCTCCCCAAAGGGGAGAGGGGACTGCTCTGTGCTGCCTTTTCCCCCTCGCCCCTATGGGGAGAGGGGACTGCTCTGTGCTGTCTTTTCCCCCTCGCCCCTATGGGGAGAGGGCCGGGGTGAGGGGACAGCTTAAGTCACCCTCTTCGCACTGCATCAGCGAGGCCAGAAACGCTTCGCGCTCCACGGTTTTCTCCGCCAGGCACTGGTTCACAATCATCGGCTGAACGCTGCCGCCTTCGGTACCGGAACCGATAAACGCACAGTCCGCATCGCGCAGGGTAATCCACGCCTGCTGCGCCTTTTTCAGCAGATCCCGCTGAGGTGCAGCCGCGCGTTTGAGGGTGGCCTGATACGTCTGGTTAAGCTTTTTATCTGCTGCCTGGTACTGCTGCGCGCTGCAGGTATTCAGTTCAAGCTGGGTGTTGGCGTTGTCGCACTCGTCGGCCAGCGCGCTGGCGCTCAGGAGCAGTGCTGCGCCTGCGATCAAATATCGTTTCATCGTCCCCTCAATGTAAAAAAGCCGGATGCGCTGCGCTTATCCGGCCTACGGTTGTTTTGTAGCCCCGGTAAGCGTAGCGCCACCGGGGAGATTTTACACGATTAACCGATTGTCATCAGGCTGGCGTTACCGCCTGCCGCCGCGGTGTTGACGCTGAGCGAGCGCTCCACGTACAGACGCTCCAGCAGCAGGTTCGTTTCCCCGCGCGCAAAGCCCTGCACCGAAACGATGGCGCCGCTGCGGGCCGCCACCTGCTCGCACAGTTCGCGCAGCTGGTCGGAATCACCGTGGTAGATCACCGCATCGAACGGCTGCGCCATCAGGGCATCCGTTTTCGCAAAGTGAATGCGGGCAGAAACCGCTTTTGGCAGCTGTTTTGCCAGGTCACGATGCAGACCGTCTTCCGGCCACAGCACCTCACAGCCCGTTGCCGCTGCGGCAGCCAGCTGAACCAGCGCGTCCTGCTCGTTGTCCGCCAGGCACAGCACGCGTTCGCGCGGCATCAGCGTCCAGGTGTTGCGCTCGCCGGTGGGACCCGGCAGCAGGCGCTGCGTACCGGCCTGCGCCAGTTCGCCGTACTGCTGAGCAAGGGTTCGCAGTTCCGGGCGTTTGTCGGCCCACGCGATGAGCGCCTCCAGCGGCTGCGTTAGCAGGGCTTTCAGCTGCGTATCCACCGAATATTCGGCATCCTGGCGCGCCAGGGTCACGCCCAGGGCGTTCTCCGGACGGTTCGCCAGCAGGCGGTACAGGTAGAGCGGGCCGCCCGCTTTTGGACCGGTGCCGGAAAGGCCTTCGCCGCCGAAAGGCTGCACGCCAACTACAGCGCCGACCATGTTGCGGTTGACGTACAGGTTGCCCACTTTGGCGCTACCGGTCACGTGTGCAATGGTTTCGTCAATGCGGGTATGCACGCCGAGCGTCAGGCCGTAGCCGGAGGCGTTGATCTGCTCAATCAGCTCGTTGAGGTTATTACGGTTATAGCGCACCACGTGCAGCACCGGGCCGAAGACCTCTTTTTTCAGCTCGTCGAAGCTCGCCAGCTCAATCAGCGTTGGCGGTACAAAGGTGCCGGACTGCCATTCGCGGGCGTCTTCGCTGTTCTCACGTACCGCCTGGAACACCGGACGGCCCTTGGCGCGCATGGTTTGAATGTGGTTTTCAATATTCGCTTTGGCTTCCTCGTCGATCACCGGCCCGATATCGGTGGTGAGACGGCCCGGGTTGCCCATGCGGCATTCGCCCATGGCGCCGCGCAGCATTTTCAGGGTGTGGTCAGCCACGTCGTCCTGCAGGCACAGCACGCGCAGGGCGGAGCAGCGCTGACCGGCGCTGTCGAACGCCGAGGCCAGCACGTCGATCACCACCTGCTCGGTGAGCGCGGAGGAGTCAACGATCATGGCGTTCATGCCGCCGGTTTCCGCGATGAGCGGGGTCGGGCGACCCTGCGCATCCAGACGGGTAGCGATGTTGCGCTGCAGCAGGGAGGCCACTTCGGTGGAGCCGGTAAACATCACGCCGCGCACGCGGTTGTCGGAGGTCAGTTTTGCCCCCACCGTTTCACCGCGGCCCGGCAGCAGCTGAATCACCCCCGCAGGCACGCCGGCTTCCAGCAGGATGTTAATCCCCTGTGCGGCAATCAGCGGGGTTTGCTCTGCCGGTTTTGCCAGCACGCTGTTGCCTGCGGCAAGCGCGGCGGCAATCTGGCCGCTGAAGATCGCCAGCGGGAAGTTCCACGGGCTGATACAGACGACCGGGCCGAGCGGACGGTGCGTTTCGTTGTCGAAATCATCGCGCACCTGGCCCGCGTAGTAGTGCAGGAAGTCAACGGCCTCGCGCACTTCGGCAATGGCGTTGCTGAAGGTTTTACCCGCTTCGCGCACCAGAATGCCGATGAGCTGCTGCATCTGATCTTCCATCAGCACCGCCGCGCGCTCAAGAATGGCGGCACGCTCCTGCGGCGGGGTCGCGAACCAGATCGGCGCGTTATTCACCGCGTTGTCGAGGGCTTGATCCACTTCCGCCTCGGTGGCCTCACGCACGTAGCCGACAATATCTTTCGGCTCCGCCGGGTTGATGACCGGCTGCATGTCGCCGTCTTCAACGGGCTGCTCAAGCATCGGCTTCGCCTGCCATTTCTGCAGCGCGCTGTTGAGCAGGGCTGAGGAGAGGGAGGCTAAGCGGTGTTCGTTGGCGAGATCCAGGCCCGCAGAGTTGACGCGTCCTGCGCCGTACAGCTCGCGCGGCAGGGCAATTTTCGGATGCGGCAGGCCGAGCTGGCCTTCCTGCGCCGCCATCTTCTCAACGGCCTGCACCGGATCGGCTACCAGCTCGTCCAGCGGCAGCGTGGTGTCGGCAATGCGGTTGACGAAGGAGGTGTTCGCGCCGTTTTCCAGCAGGCGACGCACCAGGTACGCCAGCAGGGTTTCGTGAGTACCGACCGGAGCATAGATACGGCACGGGCGGTTCAGCTTGCCGTCCGCCACTTTACCGGTGACCTGTTCGTACAGCGGCTCGCCCATGCCGTGCAGGCACTGGAACTCGTACTGGCCCGGATAGTAGTTTTGTCCGGCCAGGCTGTAAATCGCCGCCAGCGTATGGGCGTTGTGGGTAGCGAACTGCGGGTAGATCAGGTTCGGCACGCCGAGCAGCTTTTTCGCACAGGCGAGGTAGGAGACATCGGTGTAGACCTTGCGGGTATAGACCGGATAGCCTTCCAGCCCTTCCATCTGGGCGCGTTTGATCTCGCTGTCCCAGTAGGCGCCCTTCACCAGACGGATCATCAGGCGACGGCGGCTGCGGCTTGCGAGGTCAATCAGGTAATCAATCACGAACGGGCAGCGCTTCTGGTAGGCCTGAATAACGAAGCCAATCCCGTTCCAGCCCGCCAGCTCCGGCTCGAAGCACAGTTTTTCCAGCAGATCGAGGGATATCTCCAGACGGTCTGCCTCTTCAGCATCGATGTTGATGCCGATGTCGTACTGGCGCGCCAGCAGGGTCAGGGACTTCAGGCGCGGGTAGAGTTCTTCCATCACCCGGTCGTACTGCGCGCGGCTGTAGCGCGGGTGTAGGGCGGAGAGCTTGATGGAGATGCCCGGGCCTTCATAAATGCCGCGGCCGTTAGAGGCTTTACCGATGGCGTGGATCGCCTGCTGGTAAGAGACCATGTAGGCCTGCGCGTCGGCGGCGGTCAGCGCCGCTTCGCCCAGCATATCGTAGGAGTAGCGGAAACCTTTGTCTTCCAGCTTGCGGGCGTTCGCCAGCGCTTCGGCAATGGTTTCCCCGGTGACGAACTGCTCGCCCATCAGGCGCATCGCCATGTCTACGCCTTTGCGGATCAGCGGCTCGCCGCTCTTGCCGATGATGCGGTTCAGAGAGCGGGAGAGGTTGGCTTCGTTGTGGGTGGAGACCAGCTTGCCGGTAAACAGCAGGCCCCAGGTGGCGGCGTTAACGAACAGCGACGGGCTGCGGCCAATGTGGGAATGCCAGTTGCCGTTGCTGATCTTATCGCGGATCAGCGCGTCGCGGGTGGCTTTATCCGGAATACGCAGCAGCGCTTCCGCCAGGCACATCAGCGCCACGCCTTCCTGTGAGGAGAGGGAGAACTCCTGCAGCAGCCCCTGCACCATTCCGGCGCGGCCGGTTGCAGTTTTCTGGTTACGCAGCTTGTCGGCAAGCTGATACGCCAGGCTGTGCGCCTGTGTAGCAATGGCTTCCGGCAGGCGCGCCTGCTCCAGCAGCATCGGCACGGCGTCGGTTTCGGCACGGCGGTAGGCACCGGTAATGGCGGCGCGGCTGACGGACTGCGGCAGGATCTGCTCGGCGAACTCCAGGAACGGCTGATGGTTCTCTTCGACAGCGGCGGCGGCCTCTTCGCTTTCATTGGCGGCACCCGCCAGCAGGGCAGGCAGCTCTGGCAGACCCTCTTCGCTTTCTAGCCTCTCCAGATAGTTAAAAATGGCCTGCTTAATGAGCCAGTGCGGTGTGCGGTCAATTCGGGTGGCTGCGGACTTAATCCGTTCGCGCGTGGCGTCATCCAGCTTAACCCCCATGGTGGTCATCCCCATGCCAAAACTCCTGTTGTTCTTTCATTGTTTTGTATCGATAGCGTGAAATATCCACCATGTTGCAACTTTGTGCAACCGTGTTAAATGTGACCTGGTTTGCAAGCTGCAAAATGAATGGATTGTTAATGGAGGGTTAGCTGGAAAAAGGCGCGACCTTCTGCATGTGAAGCCAGTTTTTATGCGGGACTTAACACTTTTAAAAGGTGCAACCCGCAAAAGCGTGAGCGAGTGCAACCTATAGGAAAGACGTATAAAACCAGGGATGAATTTGATGTAAATGCAGTGTTAAATCGTTTGTGCGCGGAGACGGCTTACGGCAGGATACGCGCGGCCAACAGAAACACACATGAATATCACCCCGTTCCGGTGATGTAATAACAGGCAGCCGGGAAGGTTGTCGATCATTATTATTGGAGTCTTTAAATGGCAATTAGCACACCGATGCTGGTGACATTTCTCGTTTATATTTTTGGTATGATCCTGATAGGTTTTCTCGCCTGGCGATCGACAAAAAACTTTGACGACTACATTCTGGGCGGCCGCAGCCTGGGCCCGATGGTCACCGCGCTCTCTGCAGGCGCATCCGACATGAGCGGCTGGCTGCTGATGGGCCTGCCGGGCGCGATTTTCATCTCCGGTATTTCAGAAAGCTGGATCGCCATTGGCCTGACCGTTGGCGCATGGGTTAACTGGAAGCTGGTCGCAGGCCGTCTGCGCGTGCACACCGAAGCTAACAACAACGCCCTGACGCTGCCCGACTACTTTACAGGGCGCTTTGAGGATAAGAGCCGCATCCTGCGCATTATCTCCGCGGTGGTGATTCTGCTGTTCTTCACCATCTACTGTGCCTCCGGCATCGTGGCCGGCGCGCGTCTGTTCGAAAGCACCTTCGGCATGAGCTATGAAACGGCGCTGTGGGCCGGTGCAGCGGCAACCATCCTCTATACCTTCGTAGGCGGGTTCCTGGCGGTAAGCTGGACCGATACCGTGCAGGCGAGCCTGATGATCTTCGCCCTGATCCTGACGCCGGTGATTGTAATTTTCACCGTTGGCGGCTTTGCCGATTCGCTGGAAGTGATCAAGCAGAAGAGCATTGAAAACGTCGACATGCTGAAAGGGCTGAACTTCGTGGCCATCGTCTCCCTGATGGGCTGGGGCCTGGGCTACTTCGGTCAGCCGCACATTCTGGCGCGCTTTATGGCGGCGGACTCTCACCACACCATCGTGCATGCGCGTCGCATCAGCATGACGTGGATGATCCTCTGCCTGGCGGGCGCGTGTGCGGTCGGCTTCTTCGGCATCGCGTACTTTAACAACAACCCGGCGCAGGCGGGCGCGGTGAACCAGAACGCCGAGCGCGTGTTCATTGAGCTGGCGCAGATCCTCTTTAACCCGTGGATTGCCGGGATCCTCCTCTCCGCCATTCTTGCTGCCGTCATGTCCACCCTGAGCTGCCAGCTGCTGGTCTGCTCCAGCGCCATTACCGAAGACCTGTATAAGGCCTTCCTGCGTAAAAACGCGAGCCAGAAAGAGCTGGTGTGGGTAGGGCGCTTTATGGTGCTGGTGGTGGCGCTGATTGCCATCGCGCTGGCGGCCAACCCGGAAAACCGCGTGCTGGGCCTTGTGAGCTACGCGTGGGCGGGCTTCGGTGCCGCGTTTGGTCCGGTGGTGCTGTTCTCCGTCCTGTGGCCGCGCATGACCCGCAACGGCGCGCTGGCGGGGATGATTATCGGTGCGGTGACCGTCATCGTCTGGAAGCAGTTCGCGTGGCTGGGCCTGTATGAAATCATTCCGGGCTTCATCTTCGGCAGCATCGGGATTGTAGTGTTTAGCCTGCTGGGTAAAGCCCCGTCTGCCTCAATGCAGAAACGCTTTGCAGAAGCAGACGCGCACTATCACTCCGCGCCGCCGTCTAAGCTTCAGGCTGAATAATTTTCCCACGTAATACCGTAGGCCGGGTAAGCGTTAGCGCCACCCGGCTTTTTTCTTGCCAAAATCCGTATTTTCCTGTGATATCCATGTGCTTATAACAATGAGGATAGCGAAGCATGACAATCAAAACAGGGTTAATGGCAGCGGCATTACTGATGCTGGCTGGGTGCAACGCGCCATCACAGCACGCGGCGGTAGAGACCTGCAAAGCGGATAACCAGATGCAGCAGACCACCCTCTATTTCGGTTTAAACCGTCCGGCAGGGGCGCAGATCACCGGCAGCGAGTGGCAGCAGTTTGTTGACCAGGACGTGACGCCGCGCTTCCGCGATGGCTTAACGGTGTTTGACGCGCGCGGGCAGTGGCTGGGGAACGACGGGAAAGTGGCGCGTGAACCCAGCAAAGCATTGATGCTGATCCACGGAAAAGATGCCCAGAGCGAGAGCAGCATCGAAGCGTTACGCGGGATTTATAAATCACGCTTCGCGCAGGAGTCGGTGATGCGGGTCGACCAGCCGGTGTGCGTGCAGTTCTGAGAAACCGATGCCCGGTGGCGGCTACGCCTTACCGGGCCTACAAAACCCGTAGGCCCGTGCAAGCGAAGCGCCGCCGGGCACAAACGGCACAAAACTTACAACACCAGCCCCGCAAAGCTCGCCGACAGCAGGCTCACCAGCGTCGCGCCGTAAACCAGACGCAGACCAAACCGCGAAACCACGTTACCCTGCTGCTCGTTCAGGCCCTTAATCGCCCCGGCCACAATGCCGATGGAGGCAAAGTTAGCGAACGATACCAGGAAGATGGATAAAATCCCCAGCCCGCGCGGCGTCATCTGATGGGCAATTTTTTGCAGCTCAATCATTGCCACAAATTCATTTGCCACCAGCTTGGTTGCCATAATACTGCCTGCGCTTAAGGCATCGCTCAGCGGAATACCTACCAGCCACGCCAGCGGATAAAACACATAGCCGAGGATCTGCTGGAAGCTCATGCCAAATACGCTGGAGAAGAGGGCGTTCACGGCGCTAATAAGGGCGATAAAGCCAATCAGCATTGCCAGAATAATCATCGCCACCTTAAAGCCGGCCAGAATATATTCCCCCAGCATTTCAAAGAAGCTCTGGGACTCGTGCAGTTTTTCCAGCCTGATATCCGGCTCTGCTTCCGGGCGCGCCGGGTTGATGACGGAGAGAATAATGAAGGTGCTGAACATGTTCAGGATCAGCGCCGCCACAACGAATTTGGCGTCCAGCATCGTCATATAGGCCCCGACAATGGACAGGGAAACGGTGGACATGGCCGTCGCAGCCATCGTGAACAGGCGACGAGACGAGAGATCGCCCAGCACCCCTTTGTACGCAATGAAGTTTTCAGACTGTCCGAGGATCAGCGAGCTGACGGCGTTAAAGGATTCCAGCTTGCCCATGCCGTTCAGTTTTGACAGCAGCGTGCCAATCACCCGAATAAAGATCGGCAGAATACGCCAGTGCTGAAGAATACCAATCAGCGCGGAAATGAAAATAATCGGACAGAGCACGCCGAGGAATATGAACGCCAGCCCTTTTTCCCCCATTCCGCCAAAGACAAAGTTCGTCCCTTCGGCGGCAAATTTAAGCAGCGACTCAAAGAAACCCGACACGTATTTAATAATGAACAGGCCGCTTTCCGCGTGCAGGAAAAAGAACGCCAGCGCAATTTCAATAACAATCAGCTGGAGAATAAAGCGAATGCGAATTTTTCGGCGGTCGAAGCTTACCAGCCAGGCGAGCGCAAGAATAATCACCAGCGCCAGCAGGAAATGGACAATGTTATACATGGTTTTTTTTCAGTTGGTTTTTGAGGCAGGTATTTAGCCACAGCGCCGTTTAACCGTAAATGGGCATTTTCGTTATAACTTATAAACTTAACCGTTACGGTAGTAACTATTAACCGGCGATGCGTTTACATCTCGTCATCAAAACACCGCACATTTCGCTTGTTTTTCTTTCTGCCGTAATGATAATCACTATCACAAGAATTTACCTTTCTTTGCATCAGTTGACCGCGTTAAACATTTAAGGTGTCGGCATGTTTGTTCCATTTCTCATTATGTTACGTGAAGGCCTTGAAGCGGCCCTGATTGTCAGCCTTATTGCCAGCTATCTGAAGCGAACCCAGCGCGGACGCTGGATAGGCGTGATGTGGGTCGGGGTTTTCCTCGCCGCGGCGCTCTGTCTGGGCTTAGGTATTCTCATCAATGAAACCACCGGGGAATTCCCGCAGAAAGAACAAGAGCTGTTCGAAGGGATTGTTGCCGTGATTGCGGTAGCGATCCTCACCTGGATGGTGTTCTGGATGCGCAAAGTCTCCCGCAACGTGAAGGTGCAGCTTGAGCAGGCTGTCGATAACGCTCTGCAAAAAGGCAACAACCACGGCTGGGCGCTGATCCTGATGGTCTTTTTCGCCGTGGCGCGCGAGGGGCTGGAGTCGGTCTTCTTCCTGCTGGCCGCGTTCCAGCAGGACGTGGGCATCTGGCCGCCGGTGGGCGCAATGCTCGGGCTGGCAACCGCCGTGGTGCTGGGCTTCCTCCTTTACTGGGGCGGCATTCGTCTTAACCTGGGCGCGTTCTTCAGGTGGACCAGCCTGTTTATTCTGCTGGTGGCGGCAGGGCTGGCGGCGGGCGCAATCCGCGCCTTCCACGAGGCGGGCCTGTGGAACCACTTCCAGGACGTAGCCTTTGACCTCAGCAACGTTCTCTCCACCCATTCACTGACCGGCACCCTGCTCGAAGGCATCTTCGGCTATCAGGAAACGCCGAGCGTCAGCGAAGTGGCAATGTACTTTATTTATCTCATTCCGGCGCTGGTGCTGTTCTTTATGCCATCGCGCCCCAGCGCTCAGCCATCGCGTAGTGCGCCCTGAAGCGTTCAGTGTAGTGACAACATACTTTTAAAAGGGAAGGCTCATGGCAATTCAATTTCGTCGTAGTGCGTTACAGGCTGGCGTGGCAGCGCTGATTGCGTCTGCTTTTGCCGCGCAGGCTGCGGATATCCCGCAGGTAAAAGTCACCGTCAATGATAAACAGTGTGAGCCGATGACCATTACGGTTAACAGCGGTAAAACCCAGTTTATCATTCAGAACCACAGCCAGAAGGCGCTGGAGTGGGAAATTCTGAAAGGCGTGATGGTGGTGGAAGAGCGTGAAAACATCGCCCCTGGCTTCAGCCAGAAGATGACGGCCAACCTGCAGCCCGGCGAATATGACATGACCTGCGGCCTGCTGACCAACCCAAAAGGTAAGCTGATTGTGAAAGGCGAAGCCACGAAGGATGCCGCTAAGGGGGAAGCGCTGCTGAGCCTGGGCGAGGCCATCACCGCCTATAAAGCCTACGTCACCAAAGAGACGGCGGACCTGGTTGCAGGCACCAAAGCCTTCACCGATGCGGTGAAAGCAGGGGATATCGAAAAAGCGAAATCCCTGTACGCGCCAACCCGTCAGCACTACGAGCGTATTGAGCCGATTGCCGAACTGTTCTCTGACCTGGACGGCAGCATCGATGCCCGTGAGGACGATTACGAGCAGAAGGCCGCCGATCCGAAATTCACCGGCTTCCACCGTCTGGAAAAAGCCCTGTTCGGCGATAACTCCACCAAAGGGATGGAGAAATACGCCGAGCAGCTGAACGCCGACGTGCTGGAGCTGCAAAAGCGCATCAGCGAGCTGGCCTTCCCACCGTCGAAAGTGGTGGGCGGCGCGGCAGGCCTGATTGAAGAAGTGGCCGCGAGCAAAATCAGCGGTGAAGAAGACCGCTACAGCCACACCGACCTGTGGGACTTCCAGGCGAACGTTGACGGCGCGCAGAAAATTGTCGACCTGCTGCGCCCTCAGCTGCAGAAAGAGAACGGCGAGCTGCTGGCCAAAGTGGATGCCAACTTCAAGAAAGTCGACACCATTCTGGCGAAGTACCGCACCAAAGATGGGTTCGAAACCTACGACAAGCTGACCGACGCTGACCGTAACGCGCTGAAAGGCCCGATTACCACGCTGGCGGAAGATCTGGCGCAGCTGCGCGGCGTTCTGGGTCTGGACTAAGCACGATGAACAAGCATGACGAATACGATGTGGCGGAGCCTTCGCGACGTCGGCTGTTAAAAGGGGTAGGGGCGCTGGGGGGCGCGCTTGCCCTGGCGGGAGGGTGCCCGGTGGCGCATGCGGCGAAACCGCAAAGCGCTCCCGGCACGCTGTCGCCGGATGCCCGCATGGAGACGCAGCCGTTTTATGGGGAGCACCAGTCGGGCATCCTGACGCCGCAGCAGGCCTCCATGATGCTGGTGGCCTTTGATTCGCTGGCGAGTGACAAAACCGATCTTGAGCGCCTGTTCCGTCTGCTGACGAAGCGTATTGCGTTTCTCACCGCAGGCGGTCCGGCGCCGGAAACCCCGAACCCGCGCCTGCCGCCGATGGATTCCGGTATCCTCGGGGCGTTTATCGCCCCGGATAACCTGACTATTACCGTGTCGCTCGGTGAATCGCTGTTTGACGCACGCTACGGTCTGGCAAACCAGAAGCCAAAGGCGCTGCAGAAAATGACGCGTTTTCCGAATGATTCCCTGGACGCGGCGCTGTGTCACGGCGACCTGCTGCTGCAAATTTGCGCCAATACCCAGGACACGGTGATCCACGCGCTGCGCGATATCATCAAGCACACGCCGGATCTGCTGAGCGTGCGCTGGAAGCGGGAAGGGTTTATCTCTGACCACGCTGCCCGCAGCAAAGGGAAGGAGACGCCCGTTAACCTGCTGGGCTTTAAGGACGGCACGGCTAACCCGGACAGCAGCGACGCGGCGCTGATGAAGGACGTGGTGTGGGTAACGGCCAATCAGGGCGAGCCGGCATGGGCCGTTGGCGGCAGCTACCAGGCAATACGCATTATTCAGTTCCACGTGGAGTTCTGGGACCGCACGCCGCTCAAAGAGCAGCAGACCATATTTGGTCGCGACAAGCAGAGCGGGGCGCCGCTCGGCATGCAGCACGAGCACGACGTGCCTGACTACGCGCGCGATCCCGATGGCGACACCATCGCGCTCGACAGCCATATTCGCCTTGCCAACCCGCGTACCAAAGAGACGCAGTCGAGCCTGATGATGCGCCGGGGCTACAGCTATTCGTTAGGCGTGACCAACTCCGGTCAGCTGGATATGGGGCTGCTGTTTGTCTGCTATCAGCACGATCTGGAGAAAGGTTTTCTGACCGTGCAGAAGCGCTTAAACGGTGAGGCGCTGGAAGAGTATATTAAGCCCATCGGCGGTGGCTATTTCTTTGCCCTGCCGGGCGTGCGCGAACGAAACGCGTACCTCGCTCAAGGTCTTATTGAGGCCTGATAATTGTCCCTGCGAAAGTTCGCGGGGACATTATTTTTTCATATGACTATCTTGTTGTTATATTTCTGTAATATTTCTATAGAAGACTGAATCCACTGCAGGTGCAGTCTTAAAAGTTGCATTCAGGTAAAATAAATGTTGCATTTATGATAAATCCTGATGTACTTAAGATAAGACAGCGGTAGTTCCCGGCAGTGATGCTGAATCACTATGGAGATCGCGAATGGTTGCGTCCTGTACTGGACATGGTAAACATAACAACCGCAGCACCCGGCGCGGAGGCTCTGACTCCGGCAGCGATTTCCTCACCACAAAATCCACCCCCTCTCCTCAAGAATCTCATTCTACCGACGTGCAAAACGGTGCGCGTAGCTGTTCTGTATCGTCATCCGGAAAAGCAAGCAATGGCTTACAAGGAAGCCAACCCTCTGATGTTCGTGCGCATAATCGTGCCGAAGCTGGCGCGTGTGATGAATACCAACAACTCAAGGTGCTATCCATGGGAAGACAAAAAGCAGTGATCAAAGCTCGTCGCGAAGCAAAACGTGTGCTGAGACGGGATTCGCGCAGCCATAAACAGCGTGAAGAAGAATCGGTCACCTCGCTTGTGCAGATGAGTGGCGTTGAATCAATTGGCATGGCGCGGGACAGCCGTGACGCATCTCCAATTGTGGCCCGCAATGAAGCTCAGGCGCACTACCTGAATGCTATCGAGAGTAAACAGCTCATCTTTGCAACCGGTGAAGCCGGCTGCGGGAAAACCTGGATCAGTGCAGCTAAAGCAGCAGAGGCGCTGATCCATAAGGACGTGGAGAGAATTATCGTCACCCGTCCGGTACTGCAGGCTGATGAAGATCTCGGCTTCCTGCCCGGAGACATTTCGGAGAAGTTTGCCCCGTACTTCAGGCCCGTTTATGACGTGCTGGTGAAGCGACTGGGTGCATCCTTTATGCAGTACTGCCTGCGGCCAGAGATTGGCAAGGTGGAAATCGCGCCGTTCGCCTACATGCGCGGACGTACATTTGAAAATGCGGTCGTCATTCTTGACGAGGCTCAGAACGTGACCGCTGCGCAAATGAAGATGTTTTTAACGCGCCTCGGGGAGAACGTGACGGTTATCGTTAACGGCGATATTACCCAGTGTGACCTGCCGTCCGGCGTCAAATCCGGGTTGAGCGACGCGATGTCACGTTTTGAGGAAGATGAGATGATTGGGGTAGTCCGCTTCACCAAAGATGACTGCGTGCGTTCGGCGCTCTGCCAGCGCACGCTGCAAGCGTACTACTGAGTGTGTGATGTTGCGTTCAAGGCCCGGGAAACCGGGCTTTGTTTTTTTGTGCATTTGATTCCCTCTCCCTGGGGAGAGGGTTAGGGTGAGGGGCTCAGGCCGCATCGAGTGGCATATAGCAAAAAAAAAGCCCGCATTTTCATGCGAGCTCTTCTTTATAATGTGGCGGTGAGAGAGGGGTTCGAACCCTCGATACGTTGCCGTATACACACTTTCCAGGCGTGCTCCTTCAGCCACTCGGACACCTCACCGTTTTTTTTGCTGCCTGACCGCTTGGGGGGCAACGGGGCGCTACTATAGGGAGTTGCGCTAAAACGGTCAAGCAGATTTTCAGCATTCGTGCCTGTTCGGTTAAGCCTTAATCAGCTAATGCCGCACAATGCGTGATTAACGCTGTGAATCGAGCGCTTCGCTGTTTTTTACCACCTCCTGCGCTTTGCCGTAGCTTTCGATCAGCAGCTGATAAGCAGGGAAGATGTGGGTGTACACCTCAGCCCACTCAGCCGCGTCCTCACGGTTCCACGTCCGCTGAATTTCAGAGGCGACGGCCGCGGTGTCCATCGGTACCACGCCGGCCTGCACCACGCGTGCCAGCGTAACCTCCTGCGCCATTTTGCTGTAGGTGCCGGAGGCATCGATCACCGCAAACACTTTGTAGCCATCGGCTACCGCACTGATCGAGGGAAACGCCATGCAAACGCTGGTGATAGTGCCTGCAATAATCAGCGTTTTCCGTCCGGTAGCCTTAACCGCCGCAACGAATTCCGGATTATCCCAGGCGTTGATTTCGCCTTTACGGGCAACATACTGCGCGTGGGGCGCATTCGCGTGGATCTCGGGGATCAGCGGTCCGTTTGGCCCTTGCGGAACGGACGCGGTGGTAATCACCGGGATCTTTGCCAGGGTAGCGATTTTGGCCAGCGCCGCAGCGCGTGCCCGCAGTTCCGGCATTGGCATATCACCGACGGTCTGGAACAGCCCGCTCTGGTGGTCAATAAGCAGCATCACCGCATCGTTTACATCAATGACCGGACGCGCGCCGTTAAAATTCGCAGGTGTAGACATCTTCTTCTCCTTCATTAGGTTCAGATCTGGCCGAAGCGGCCGGAATTGAAATCACGAATGGCTTCCGCGATTTCGGTTTTACTGTTCATCACAAACGGTCCATAGCCCACAATCGGCTCATTCAACGGCTCTCCGGCCATCAGCAGCACTTTGGCATCGCTGCTGGCTTCCAGATGCAGTTTGCTGCCTGCCTGGCTCAGCACGACCATCTGTGCTTCTCCCGCCTTAGCCGTCCCGTTCACCGTGATGTTGCCTTCCAGCACAACCAGCGCCGTGCTCCAGCCTTCGGGCTGATTGAGCGTGAGATGGCTTCCCTGGTTCAGCGTCATGTCCCAGACGTTCAGCGGCGAGAAGGTGTGAGCAGGGCCGGTAGCGTCGTCGTAGCGACCCGCAATAACCCGCAGCGTTCCTCCGTTGTCCGGCAGTGCTACCGACGGGATGTCCCCTTTTGTAATGCTCTGGTAGCCGGGTGCGGCCATTTTGTCTTTGGCGGGCAGGTTGACCCACAGCTGCATCATTTTCAGCTCGCCCCCTTTCTCGGAGAACGCGCGGGAGTGGAACTCTTCGTGCAGAATGCCCGCGCCAGCCGTCATCCACTGCACGTCGCCGGGGCCAATCACGCCGCCTTTGCCCGTTGAGTCACGATGCTCCACCTCACCGGCGTAGACGATGGTGACCGTTTCAAATCCGCGATGCGGATGTTGCCCGACGCCACGTTTCGCACCGTCCGCCGGGAAGGTGTGCGGGCCCGCGTAGTCGAGCAGCAGAAACGGGCTGAGGGGTTCGCCGTGTGTCTGATAAGAAAACATCGAACGCACCGGGAAGCCGTCGCCGACCCAGTGCTGGCGGGGGGCGGTATAAACACCTGTTACGTTTTTCATGATTAACTCCTGATGTTCTGTTGATGTAATTAGCTTATATTCAGGGTTAATATTCCGGTAGATGGTGAAAATGACATTCACTGTTCTGAATGTGGAACGATGAGGGTTTATGCAGGATCTCAATGACTTCGTATGGTTTGTGAAGGTGGTCGAGCACGGTGGCTTTGCGGCGGCGGGAAGGGCGCTCGATCAGCCCAAGTCCAAGCTGAGCCGACGCATTGCACAGCTGGAAGAGCGGCTTGGCGTGCGGTTAATCCACCGGACCACGCGGCAATTCACGGTGACGGAGGTGGGGCAGACGTTCTACCAGCACTGTAAAGCGATGCTGGTGGAAGCGGAAGCCGCGGAGGAGGCCGTGGCGGCACTGCAGGCTGAGCCGCGCGGCATCGTGAGGATCACCTGCCCGGTGACGCTGCTGCACGTTCACGTGGGGCCGATGCTGGCGAGATTTATGGCGCGCTACCCGGGAATTAACCTTCAGCTTGAGGCCACTAACCGCCGCGTTGATTTGGTCGGTGAAGGGGTTGATGTGGCGATCCGCGTGCGCCCGCGGCCCTTTGACGACAGCGATCTGGTGTTAAGAGTGCTGGCTGACCGGGGACACTGCCTGGTGGCGGGGTCGCAGCTCGTTGGGCGCCTGGGCAGCCCGTCCACGCCTTCTGAACTCAGCGAATGGCCCGGTTTGAGTACGGGGGCCGGGAAGCAGGTGCATAAATGGGAACTCAGCGGGCCGGGAGGCGCAAAAGCGGAGATCCATTACTCACCGCGCTTTATTACCACCGACATGCTGGCGCTGCGGGAGGCGGCGATGGCGGGCGTTGGCGTGGTGCAGCTGCCGATTTTGATGGTGAAAGACCAGCTTGCGTCAGGTGAGCTCGTTCGGGTGCTCGAGGCGTGGGAGCCTCGCCGGGAAGTGATTCACGCGGTTTATCCATCACGGCGTGGGCTTTTACCATCCGTCAGAACGCTGGTGGATTTTCTTACCGATGAATACGCACGAATAGTAGAGGAATAACCTCTTTTGTAGGTCGGGTAAGGCGCAGCCGCCATCCGACAAAAAGACCGCGTGCAACAGGCGAAAAAAAAAAGCCCGCATTTTCATGCGGGCTCTTCTTTAAATGTGGCGGTGAGAGAGGGGTTCGAACCCTCGATACGTTGCCGTATACACACTTTCCAGGCGTGCTCCTTCAGCCACTCGGACACCTCACCGTATTGTCATCCCGTTGTTGCCGGGACGGGCGCTAATGTAAGGAAAACCCGAACCGCCGTCAACTCACTTTTTCAGTAATTTAGCGCGTTTAGACAAACTTCAGGCAACCTGATTCCTAAATGTGCACAAAGCGCCTCTTTTATCAGCAACGCGGTTTCCCAATAAATTTGTTATGCTGGCAATCCACTTGAAAATGAAAACAAAACGGCGCAATAAAAGGCAGGAATGACTATGGATATTATCTTCTATCACCCTACGTTTGATACCGCTTACTGGATTGACGCGCTTTCGGCGGCGCTGCCCGGCGCACGCGTACGCGAGTGGAAGCGCGGCGACAATGAACATGCAGACTATGCGCTGGTCTGGCATCCGCCGGTTGAGATGCTCCAGGGGCGCAGGCTGAAAGCGGTTTTCGCCCTGGGGGCGGGCGTTGATTCAATTCTGAGTAAACTGAAAGCCCACCCTGAAATGTTGCCTGAAGAGATTCCGCTGTTCCGCCTTGAAGATACGGGAATGGGCCAGCAGATGCAGGAGTACGCCGTGAGCCAGGTGCTGCACTGGTTCCGTCGCTTTGATGATTATCAGGCATTCAAACAACAATCCCACTGGGAGCCGCTGCCGGACTATCAGCGCGACGAGTTTACTATTGGCATTCTCGGGGCGGGCGTGCTGGGCTCAAAAGTGGCTGAAGCGCTTGCGCCGTGGGGATTCCCGCTGCGCTGCTGGAGCCGCAGCCGCAAGGACTATCCCGGCGTCGAGAGTTTTGCCGGAACCGATGAACTCCCGGCATTCCTGAAAGGCACCCGCGTGCTCATTAACCTGTTGCCAAACACCGCGGAAACGGTGGGCATCATTAACAGTACGCTCCTGAATCAGCTGGCCGACGGAAGCTATTTAATGAACCTCGCACGCGGTGTGCATCTGGTGGAGGGTGATTTGCTAAAGGCCCTCGACAGCGGAAAGCTTAAAGGCGCGATGCTGGATGTGTATAGCCGCGAGCCGTTGCCAGCGGAAAGCCCGCTGTGGGCGCACCCGCGCGTGGCGATGACGCCGCACGTGGCCGCCGTGACGCGTCCTGCAGAGGCGGTAGCCTACATCTCTAATACTATCAGCGAGATGGAAAAGGGTAACGCGGTGAGCGGGCAGGTCAACAGACAGCGAGGCTACTGAGAGAAACCCGGCGATCGCCGGGTTTTTGCTAATATTCGAGGCTGATAACTGCTATCCTTTGGAAAAAACGCAGAGGAGAAAAAGATGTATCCCGTTGACCTGCATATGCACACCGTCGCCAGTACCCACGCGTATAGCAACCTCCATGATTATATCGCCCAGGCAAAGCGCAAAGGCATCACGCTGTTTGCGATTACCGATCATGGCCCGGATATGGCGGATGCGCCGCACTACTGGCATTTTGTGAACATGCGCATCTGGCCACGTCTGGTGGACGGCGTCGGGATACTGCGGGGCATCGAAGCGAACATCAAAAATACCGACGGTGAAATCGACTGCACCGGCCCGATGCTGACCTCGTTAGACCTGATCCTCGCCGGTTTCCACGAGCCGGTCTTTGCGCCGCAGGATAAAGAGACCAACACCGCGGCGATGATTGCCACCATTGCCAGCGGCAATGTGCATATTATTAGCCATCCGGGTAATCCTAAGTATCCGATTGATATTCAGGCTGTCGCTCGGGCGGCAGCTAAACACCGCGTGGCGCTGGAAATAAATAATTCTTCCTTCGTGCATTCGCGAAAGGGCAGTGAAGCCAACTGTCGCGAAGTGGCGGCCGCCGTGCGTGATGCGGGCGGAATGGTGGCGCTCGGTTCTGATTCACATACCGCGTTTACGCTGGGTGATTTCAGCGAGTGCCTGAAGGTGCTTAACGACGTGGATTTCCCGGAAGAGCGGATCCTGAACGTGACGCCGCGCCGGATGCTCGATTTTCTCGAGTCGCGCGGCATGGCGCCGATTGACGAATTTGCCGATCTTTAATTGTGTAATGGAATAAAAAAATGAATGAGTTCTCCATCCTCTGCCGCGTGCTGGGTACGCTTTATTATCGCCAGCCGCAGGACCCGCTGCTGGTTCCGCTTTTTACCTTGATCCGTGAAGGAAAGCTGGCGCAGAACTGGCCGCTGGAACAGGATGAACTGCTGGAACGGTTACAGAAAAGCTGTGATATGCAGCAGATCTCCACGGATTACAACGCGCTTTTTGTGGGCGACGAGTGCCGCGTCTCACCGTATCGCTCAGCGTGGCAGGAAGGGACAACGGAAGCGGAAGTGCGCGCGTTTCTCTCCGAGCGCGGTATGCCGCTGACCGACACCCCAGCCGATCACATCGGTACGCTACTGCTGGCAGCGTCCTGGATTGAAGACAACGCGGGCGATGATGAAAACGAAGCCATCCAAACCCTGTTCGAAACCTATCTGTTGCCGTGGGTCGGGACGTTCCTTGGCAAAGTTGAAGCCCATGCCACCTCGCCATTCTGGAGAACGCTGGCGCCGCTGACGCGAGACGCGATTGCCGCGATGTGGGACGAGCTGGAAGAAGAGAACGAAGAGTGATCTAAATCACAAAATTCCTGCAAGCATACATTTCAACTTGCACATAATGTGTCTCCGATCGCATTTCTCTGGTGCGCATCTGCTAAGATGCGCACCATGAACATCTTACTTTGCATTGCACTTACAACCGGCATTCTCTCTGGACTCTGGGGATGGGTGGCGGTGTCTCTCGGATTGCTGAGCTGGGCCGGGTTCCTCGGCTGCACGGCCTATTTTGCCTGCCCGCAGGGTGGCGTAAAAGGGTTGTTTATCTCTGGCTGCACCATGATGAGCGGTGTTATCTGGGCGCTGGTGATTATGAAAGGCAGCGCGCTGGCGCCGCATCTTGAGATTCTCGGCTATGTCATGACCGGGATTGTGGCTTTCCTGATGTGTGTGCAGGCGAAGCATCTACTGCTGTCGTTCGTTCCCGGAACCTTTATCGGTGCCTGTGCAACCTTTGCCGGACAGGGCGACTGGAAGCTGGTGGTGCCGTCGCTGGCGCTGGGGCTGCTGTTTGGCTATGCCATGAAGAACAGCGGCCTGTGGCTGGCAGCCCGGCGGGGCAGGGCGCAAAACGTCACCGCGGTGAGTGAATAAAAAAAGGCGAGATGACTATCTCGCCTTTTTTACGCGCTTCCGATCAGGATTCCGGAGGAACCGACATCTCACGGTATTTCACCAGAACCTCATTTTTCACTTCATTTTTATTCTGCAAATCCCACAGTCCGCGATCGATACCATCGTTAATCAGGAAGATAACCCCGGTTTCAATAGCCGACATCAGACACAGCATCACCGGCTCGTTAGAGGTATAACCGATCTCTCCCTCCAGCAAACGCTGGTAGTCAATGAAGCGGAATACCCCGGCCTGCACCTCATAGGAGAGGATGGTTTTACTGGTGTTCACTGAAGATAAGATCTCACCCGTGCTCACGTTAACCACGCGCAGGTTGACGGCAATCTGGTCGAGTTGATACTGCGTGTCTGCCCCGATACCAAAGTAGCGTGCTCCCGCTCCCCCTGATTTCACGTTACTTTCGTAGCCGATAATCGAGCCTTCCACCATGATATTGGCTGCGGTGAGTGACTGAAGCGGCATACGGTTATTCACGCCTACGGTTCCGTTTTCCTGCGCGGCGCGAATAATTTTTCGTTCATTCAGCAGGTTTTGTAGCCCTTGTCGTTCCAGAGGGATAAACCAGCGTGAATCCTTCAGCGCCGTAACCAGCATGGCGGTGGCACTCTGCGGCACGGCCGTGGAGAAGTTACTTGCCGGGTACGGTTTGAACTGCCCGGTTTCATCCTGAATGTTATAAACAGAGACGAATATTTTACCGGTTGGTACTGGTAGATGGGTTAAATCGCGATAGCTTTGTGCCCGAGGCATTAATGTTGGCTTAGCGGCTTCTTTAGGCGGAGCAGTTAAACAACCGCTCAATAAGCACACTGCAACAATGATCAAAAAGCGCTGCATGATGATTGTCCTTATTTCGTGGTTGTTTAGAAATCAGTTGAGTCAGACTGCAAACCCGAGACCTGGATTGTCGATGTTTTCCCGGTTTTACGGTCTGTCACATTCAGCTGAAGCTGCCCATCTTTATTGGCGATATCAACGATAAAATCGTTCGTCACCATGCGGCCGGGTTTACCGGTATTAATATTGGTTAATAAGCCACCTAATATTTGCGACTGGATGGCCTGCGTAAAGTTATCCAGCGCTGACGGGGTTTCGATACCGAAATCATCATTAAAGCTGGGGTCTTTATAGGAGTTTTGTGCCTGGGCTTCGTTAAGCATGAATGCCCCGTTGTTCGGGTTGCCGCCAAAGTTAGGGTTGCGAAACTGGAAGGTCATATTCCCGGCCCAGCTTAGCGGCGCAATGAGCATTAACGAAATTACCGTGTGTGCGAGACGCATTACAGCCTCCGAAATAAATATCGTTGCTAGAACTCATCTTTTGCTAAATCGCCCGTGCTCAATAGCGCTTTATCTAGCTGCAGACGATTAATAGCCTCTTCTGATTGTGCCAGCGCGAAATCGACGTTCTGATCGAAGTCTCTTTTCGTTGGGAATAAAAAAGTCTGGTAAATAACATCCTGGTTGGCGGTTATTTTTATCCAGCTTCCCCATCGTGCACTGGGCCGTTCGTTGATTGTTATATTACCGGTGTAATCACTTTCCCATTTATCGCTGAAGGCACGGTAGAAATCGTGTCCGATAGATGTGACCGTGTGGTCGGTTAACAATCCGGGAACTTCAACCTCTACAGCCTGGAGGTCCCCGGCAGCAAGCAGGAAGCCTGCTGCGGCAATCCAACTCAACGTGCGCTTCATGTGATTAACGCCTGAGGTTATCGTTGGCCCATGAAACTGCCTGAGTTCGGTTTTTAACAGCTATCTTCTTGAAAAGATTATAAAGGTGAGTCTTAACCGTATTTTCGCTGATAAATAACGAACGGGCGATTTCAATATTTGAAGCACCAATGCGCAGCTTGTTCAGGATCTCTTTCTCACGATGCGTCAGCAGTGCAGACTCTGAACTGTTATAGCGATAATTACCGGAGTGCGTAATGAGGTAGCTGGCAAGCTTTTGCGAGAAATAACATTCTCCTCGCAATATCCCCTGCAGCCCTTCCACTACGCGATTTTCTTCTTCAGTGACGTAAAACACGCCATTGATATGCGGCCAACTTTCGATATCTCTAAAAGGATACTCATCAGGGGTGTTCAATAATAACACGCGGATATTATTGTTTTTCCTGCTTAACGTATCCTGCCAGTAATGGATAAGCTTCTTATCAGCTTCCATCATATCGAGAAGAATGATACTGCCAGGCACAATGTCATCAAAAGAACGTTGAATGTTATGCAATTTTCCGTTCAATGAGAGCGATTGTTTTAAGTGCTGCAATAATGCTGTCGCTTGTAAAGAAGGTTTGGTGATCAACAATAATGTATGACCATGTAAACTATGGACTTCATTAAACATGATGAAACCCCACTTTATTTATGGCACCTGGCAGCTGTCCCTTGTTAATAGATAAGGGACACCAGAAGTACTGACAGATGTGGCACTGCTGTGTGTAGAATCCAACCATTCCTCCAGAGGAGGAGGGAAATAAAACAAAGTAACTTACTACTGTTTTCAATCTAGCTATTACGAAGTTTAAAGCAAGTGTTAATCGTGTAACAAGATGTAAAAATCGATATTTAATTGTGTATTTGCGGTGGTTAATTAGTTTTTATTTAATAGAAAAGTTGTACAGAGTAATAACGATGCACAGATTTTAAAAATCATACAAATTATTATAGGTTATTGAAATAGATATCTATATTAAATGTTTTACCGTTCGGTAAAAGGTATGAGTCATGTAAAAAAACTAAGCCCTTCCTCATGAGTCAGATCCTTCTTAAGAAAACACGCTCCGTGTCACGCGGTGTTCAAAAAGTCCCGCCGGCGGATTGTAACGCCAGCGGGGACAAGGCTGGACAAACCCCTTCCCGCTTGTACAACCTCGGTAGGCACCCACTTTTTATCTTTACTAAACCACGCTGATCCCAACGTATTTTTTACTGATTTAATACTTTGAGGTGAACCCATTAATAAAAATAAGCCGCGCGGGTGAGATATTTAAATTGTTTCGGCAGACATACTCTTCACCGTAACGCGACGTTAACAAAAAACGAAACGCGTTAACACAGAGAAGAACGTTAATTTGCGTGTATAGCCAGGTCCAGGGTGACAACATGAAAAACAGAACGTTATTTATGATGTTTACATTACTGGGTGCGCCTGGATTTGTAATCGCAGGGAATTCAGATTTAGCAGGTTCTGAATATAACTTTGCGGTTAATGAATTAAGCAAGTCTTCATATAATCAGGCAGCCATTATTGGTCAGCAGGGCTCGGGTAATAATGCTGACGTTCGTCAGGGCGGGTCGAAATTACTCTCCGTTGTCTCACAGGAAGGTGGAGGCAATAGAGCGAAAGTCGACCAATCAGGGACTTACAATCTTGCTTATATCGATCAGGCTGGCAGCGGAAACGATGCCAGCATTAAGCAGGAGGCTTTTGGTAATACCGCTGTGATTATCCAGAAAGGGTCGGGTAACAGAGCGAATATTACGCAGTATGGTACGCAGAAAACAGCAGTTGTAGTACAGAGACAGTCACAAATGGCTATTCGCGTTATCCAACGCTAGCGCTTTGTGGCGACTTAATCAATCCGATGGGGGTTTACCATGAAACTTTTCAAAGTGGCAGCAATCGCAGCAATCGTAGTTTCTGGCAGTGCTTTCGCAGGTGCGGTACCTCAATTTGGCGGCGGCGGTGGCGGCTGGGGTGGCGGTAATAGCGGCCCTAACTCAACCCTGAGCATTTACCAGTACGGTGGCGGTAACTCAGCCGTTGCCTTGCAAACTGATGCAAAAAACTCTGATCTGACTATCACCCAGCACGGTGGCGGCAACGGCGCTGACGTGGGCCAGGGCTCTGACGACAGTACCATCGATCTGCTGCAGAAAGGCTTCGGTAACAGCGCCACCATCGACCAGTGGAACAGCAAAGACTCCACAATCAATGTTAAACAGTTCGGCGGCGGCAACGGCGCGGCAGTGGACCAGACAGCGTCCGGTTCAACTGTGACTGTTCATCAGGTCGGCTTCGGCAACAACGCGACTGCGCATCAGTACTAATTCCAAATCTGTGCTACAAAAAAACAGGGCAAATGCCCTGTTTTTTTTCGGGAGTTCATCATGAATACGCTAATACTCCTCGCCGCGCTTTCCAGTCAGATTACGTTTAAAACATCGCAGCAGGGTGATATGACCACCGTTATTCCTCAGGTTATTCTGACGGAACCCTGTGATTGTCAGGTTAAGATTTTGTCTGTTCGGCAAGGGCAGGGCGGTCAAAGCACTTCGCGGCAGCAAAATACCCTTTCTATACCCGCTAATCAGACGATTGATTTGATGCGGCTGAGTTTAAATATTGGCACAGGGGATACGGTGAAAATTATTGTCACCGTCTCTGATGGAAAATCGCTTCATTTATCGCAGCAGTGGTCGCCTTCTGAGTCGTCGCTTTAATCATTCATAAAATCAATGGTTTGCGCGTGTGGCGGGAATGGAAGGATGTAACTATGATGTTAACAGGTGCTGAACGACGCGTGCTGTTCACGTGCCTGAAACTGCGTTGTCATAATGGAGCGCATTTACCCCTCAAGGATGATTTATTATTGAGGAGTGCATCTTGTGACCAAAAATACCGCTCTACTCATTTCGGGTTTAGGCCTGATTGCCTCTGCTTTTATCACCCCGGCTTTTGCTGCAACCGTTGTGGATGGAGGCGTCATCCATTTTCGCGGCGCAATCGTGGCCGATCCTTGTGAAATTTCGCCTCAACAGGGGCAGCTGTCCGTGTCATGCCCCGATAACAACCGTATGCAGACGCACAGGGTCAGCTATGAGGATGCACTTAATGGCCATAACGCTTTCCCCAGCCTGACGAATATCAGCATGAAGTACCTCAACCCTGAAAAGACGCTTGCTGTTGTTCAGGTTGATTATCGTTAACCCTCTTTTACACGATAGTTTTTTCTCCTTCTTCCCTCTGCGATACACTTAAGAAAAAGGCGGGTTGCAGAGGGTGTTTATGAGACCGCAAATCGACGTTATTCATGGCGATATCACGACGATCCACGTCGATGTGATTGTCAATGCAGCAAATCCATCATTAATGGGGGGAGGCGGCGTTGACGGTGCCATTCATCGGGCTGCCGGGCCCCAGCTTCTTGAAGCCTGTAAGGTGGTGCGCCAGCAGCAGGGGGAGTGCCCGCCGGGGCATGCTGTGATCACGCTGGCAGGCGATCTTCCCGCAAGGGCGGTAATCCATGCCGTCGGGCCGGTGTGGCACGGTGGCGACAGGCATGAGGCGAGTATTCTGGAAGAGGCTTACCGCAACTGCCTGCGTCTTGCGGCCGACAATGGCTATAAGACCATGGCATTCCCGGCCATCAGCACCGGCGTGTATGGTTATCCAAAAGCGGCGGCCGCGACGATTGCGGTGAACACCGTTTACCACTATCTCTCCCTTAAGCCGATGCCGGAAAAGGTCACCTTTGTCTGTTACGACGAGGAAACCGCTCACCTTTATCAACGGCTTTTGACCCAGCGCGGTCAGGATCTGGAGACATAAGCAACGCGGCGCACACTGTGCGCCGCGATTGTTATGAGGCTTTCGTTTGAGGTTTTCCCGAGAAGAGAAAACGCAGCAGCGGTATCCGCAGGTGGATCTCGTAGAGCAGGATAGCGATGCCAATCACGAAGACCAGACCGGTGAAGAACCCCAGCGTGTTTGAGGCAATGTGCGGCGTGATGTAGGCGCCGAAGAAAAGCGTCAACGGGTGATGCACCAGGTAAATAAACAGCGATGCGTTAACGAAGTAGGTTACGCGGCTGGATTTAAAGTTCAGCAGGCGATGGCCTAACGCGAACACCACATTTACCATCCACAGCCCCAGAAGCATGGTTATCACGCTTTCCGTCTCGTACATCCACCCATCACCGCTGCCGTAGCGCTGGTTTAAAAGGTAAGCCGCAAAGGCCAGAGCAGCACCGCCCGCACACCAGGGGGATGGGGTGGTAAACAGCGATTTTAGCTGGGGATAGACAAACGCCAGGGCGCCGATCAGGAAGAAAGGGATGTAAAACAGGGATTGCATCACCACGAAATTAAACAGCCCGTCGCTCAGAATCGGAGGGTAGGCGATGAACAGAGCGCGTCTGATGGCCCCATAGGCAACCCCCAGGATCAAAAAGAGCAGCGACAGTTTTCCAAGGGTAACGTTGGCGAAGAAGGCGTCGGAGGCCGTACTCAAATGACGGCGCAATCGGCTGAAGATCAGCAGGCTGACCGTTGTAAGCACGACCAGCACCAGCAGGAACCAGAGGTGTGAAACCAGCTCCCAGACCAGCGTATTGTATTTCTCATACAGCGACAGATTCGGCCAGTTCTCCGCTTTGCCTTTCACGTACTGCAGCATGATGAACTGTGGCAGGGTCAACAGCGGGATCGCGGTCAGCATGGGGATGCCAACGCGCTCCACGCGCACTTTCCACCAGCGCTTCATGGGATAGCGCAAAAACAGCATATAGGAGAAATAGCCGGAAATGACGAAAAACACCTGCATACGAAAGGCGTGGATAAAGTCATTGAACAGCGTAAGCCACCAGGAGGGTTCAAGGCTGTTAACGTGCCAGGTGTGGCTGGAGTAAATCAATGAAATGTGAAAGGGGATCCCCAACAGCATCAGCCATGCCCGGATCGAGTCGAGGAAATATTCACGTTGTACGGGTGTTGTGCTCATATAACTCAGTACATTCTCAGACTAATCGCCTTATCCCTAAGACGCATAATGGTTACATTCGAAGCCAACCCTACACCAAGACCGACACCCTGTCTCCAGGATAAGCACGCAAAGTGAAAAGCGGGTTCTTTCATTTGCTTAATCCATGAGCCAGCGAGCTGAACAAAGCAGTGATAATGTTGTCGGATTGCCTGAGTTTCCATTAAAATGGATCGGATCGAATTAAGCACACAAAGGGGGAAGTGCTTACTTATTATGAAACATAAACCACAGATGTTGAAAATGCGTTGGTTGGGTGCGGCAGTCTTGTTGTCCCTGTATACCTCATCGGCATGGTCCTTTACCATCGATGACGTCGCAAAACAGGCAAAGTCGATGGCTGGAAAGAGCTACGAAGCGCCGAAAAGTAACCTGCCCTCCGTTTTCCGTGACATGAAGTACGCGGACTATCAGCAGATCCAGTTCAATCACGACAAAGCGTACTGGAACAATATTAAAACCCCGTTCAAGCTTGAGTTTTATCATCAGGGTATGTACTTCGACACGCCGGTTGCCATCAACGAAGTGACGGCGACCGCGGTACGGAAAATTAAGTACAGCCCGGATTATTTCAATTTTGGCGATGTGCAGCACGATAAAGACACGGTTAAAGACCTGGGCTTCGCAGGCTTCAAGGTGCTTTACCCTATCAACAGCAAAGATAAAAACGACGAAATCGTCAGCATGCTTGGCGCCAGCTATTTCCGCGTGATTGGCGCAGGGCAGGTGTACGGGCTTTCCGCGCGCGGTCTGGCTATTGATACTGCGCTGCCATCGGGCGAAGAATTCCCGCGTTTCCGTGAGTTCTGGATCGAACGTCCAAAACCAACCGATAAACGTCTGACCATTTATGCCCTGCTGGATTCCCCTCGTGCAACAGGCGCATATCGCTTCGTGATTATGCCAGGACGTGACACGGTCGTTGACGTGCAGTCTAAAGTTTACCTGCGCGATAAAGTGGGCAAGCTGGGCGTCGCGCCGCTGACCAGTATGTTCCTGTTCGGGCCGAACCAGCCGTCTCCGGCAACCAACTATCGTCCGGAGCTGCATGATTCCAACGGTCTCTCTATCCATGCCGGCAACGGTGAGTGGATCTGGCGTCCGCTGAACAACCCGAAACATCTGGCGGTTAGCAGCTTCGCGATGGAAAACCCGCAGGGCTTTGGTCTGCTGCAGCGTGGCCGTCAGTTCTCTCGCTTTGAGGATCTTGACGATCGCTATGACCAGCGTCCAAGCGCCTGGGTAACGCCGAAAGGTGACTGGGGCAAAGGCAAGGTTGAGCTGGTTGAAATCCCGACCAACGATGAAACCAACGACAACATCGTCGCCTACTGGACCCCGGACCAGCTTCCGGAAGCCGGTAAAGAGATGAACTTCAAATACGCTATCACCTTCAGCCGTGACGAAGACAAACTGCACGCGCCGGACAATGCGTACGTGATGCAGACGCGTCGTTCTACCGGTGACGTGAAGCAGTCTAATTTGATCCGTCAGCCGGACGGTACCGTCGCCTTCGTGGTGGACTTCGCAGGCCAGGACATGAAAAAACTGGCCCCGGATACGGCTGTTACCGCGCAGGCCAGCATCGGTGACAACGGTGAAATCGTTGAGAACGCCGTGCGCTACAACCCGGTAACCAAAGGGTGGCGTTTAACCCTGCGCGTGAAAGTGAAAGATCCGAAACAGACCACTGAAATGCGCGCTGCGCTGGTTAGCGACGATCAGCCGCTGAGTGAAACCTGGAGCTATCAGCTACCTGCCAATGAATAATACAACTGAATACATTGATGCCATGCCGCTGACGGACATTGAAAAAGCGGCACTGCCTACGAGCGACATCCGCGCGGTGCAAACCGCGCTGGATGGTGAACATCATCAGTTTACGCGTGATGATGATACGCCGCTGGGGTCAGTAAAGGCGCGTCTGGAGCAGGCATGGCCAGACTCGCTGGCACAAGGGCAGCTGATCAAAGATGATGAAGGACGCACCCAGCTTCAGGCCATGCCGAAAGCGACGCGCTCCTCCATGTTCCCGGATCCCTGGCGCACCAACCCGGTGGGTCGCTTCTGGGACCGCCTGCGCGGACGTGACGTTACGCCGCGCTATCTCTCCCGCCTGACGAAAGAAGAGCAGGCCTCCGAGCAGAAATGGCGTACCGTGGGAACGATCCGTCGCTACACTCTGCTGCTGCTGACGCTGGCTCAAACCGTCGTTGCAACCTGGTACATGAAAACCATTCTCCCGTACCAGGGATGGGCACTGATCAATCCGGCAGACATGTTTGGCCAGGATATCTGGGTCTCCTTCATGCAGCTGCTGCCGTATATTCTTCAAAGCGGCATCCTTCTGCTGTTTGCGGTGCTGTTCTGCTGGGTATCTGCCGGTTTCTGGACGGCGCTGATGGGCTTCCTGCAGCTGCTGATGGGGCGTGACAAATACAGCATTTCTGCGTCGACGGTCGGGGATGAACCCCTCAATCCTGAGCACCGTACAGCGCTGATTATGCCAATCTGTAACGAAGACGTTGACCGCGTATTTGCGGGACTGCGCGCAACCTGGGAGTCCGTTAAGGCTACCGGTAACGCCGCGCATTTTGACGTCTATATCCTGAGCGACAGCTATAACCCGGATATCTGCGTTGCCGAGCAAAAAGCCTGGATGGAGCTGATTGCCGAAGTGCAGGGTGAAGGGCAAATCTTCTACCGCCGCCGTCGCCGTCGCGTGAAGCGTAAAAGCGGTAACATTGATGACTTCTGCCGTCGCTGGGGTAATCAGTACAGCTACATGGTGGTGCTGGATGCCGACTCGGTCATGAGCGGTGACTGTCTGAGCGGCCTGGTTCGCCTGATGGAAGCCAACCCGAACGCCGGTATCATTCAGTCCTCGCCAAAAGCCTCCGGCATGGACACGCTGTACGCGCGCTGCCAGCAGTTCGCGACCCGCGTTTATGGCCCGCTGTTTACCGCCGGTCTGCACTTCTGGCAGCTGGGGGAATCCCACTACTGGGGTCATAACGCCATCATCCGCGTGAAGCCGTTCATTGAGCACTGTGCGCTTGCGCCGCTGCCGGGTGAAGGCTCGTTTGCCGGGTCAATTCTGTCCCATGACTTTGTGGAAGCCGCGCTGATGCGTCGTGCAGGGTGGGGCGTCTGGATTGCCTACGACCTGCCGGGCTCATACGAAGAACTGCCGCCGAACCTGCTGGATGAACTCAAGCGTGACCGCCGCTGGTGCCACGGTAACCTGATGAACTTCCGCCTGTTCCTGGTAAAAGGGATGCACCCGGTTCACCGTGCGGTGTTCCTGACGGGCGTGATGTCCTATCTTTCCGCACCGCTGTGGTTTATGTTCCTGGCGCTGTCGACGGCCTTGCAGGTTGTTCACGCCCTGACGGAGCCGCAATACTTCCTGCAGCCGCGCCAGCTGTTCCCGGTATGGCCGCAGTGGCGTCCGGAGCTGGCGATTGCGCTGTTTGCCTCCACCATGGTGCTGCTGTTCCTGCCGAAGCTGCTCAGCATCATCCTGATCTGGTGCAAAGGGTCGAAAGAGTTTGGTGGCTTCTGCCGCGTAACCCTTTCCCTGCTGCTGGAAGTGCTGTTCTCCGTGCTGCTGGCACCAGTGCGTATGCTGTTCCACACCGTGTTTGTGGTGAGCGCGTTCCTGGGCTGGGAAGTGGTCTGGAACTCGCCGCAGCGCGACGATGACTCCACCCCGTGGAGTGAAGCCTTCATGCGCCACGGCTCTCAGCTGCTGCTGGGTCTGGTGTGGGCTGCCGGCATGGCGTGGCTGGATCTGCGGTTCCTGTTCTGGCTAGCGCCGATTGTGTTCTCGCTGATCCTGTCGCCGTTTGTGTCCGTCATCTCCAGCCGTTCAACGGTGGGGCTGCGCACCAAACGCTGGAAGCTGTTCCTGATCCCGGAAGAGTATTCCCCGCCTCAGGTGCTGGTCGATACCGACAGGTATTTACAGCAGAACCGCGAGCGCTCGCTGGATGATGGCTTTATGCACGCGGTGTTTAACCCGTCATTCAACGCTCTGGCAACGGCGATGGCAACCGCACGTCACCGCGCAAGCCAGGTTCTGGAGATTGCTCGCGATCGTCACGTTGAGCAGGCGCTGAACGAGACGCCGGAAAAACTGAACCGCGACCGTCGTCTGGTTCTGTTGAGCGACCCGGTCACCCTGTCAAGACTTCACTACCGCGTGTGGTCTGCGCCGGAGAAATACTCCTCGTGGGTGAATTACTATAAAGATATTACGCTTAATCCGCTGGCGCTTAAGGCGAAATAAGCATGTAGTCTGCAATCCACGTAAGCGGGTAAGCGCAGCGCCACCCGCCAACTAAAATACCGGCTGAAAGGCCGGTATTTTTTTAGAGGTTACTCATGAGAATAATCATCATTGTGATGATGGCATGTTTACTGAGCGGCTGCGGCAGCATCATCAGCCGCACTATTCCCGGGCAGGGCCACGGGAATCAGTACTATCCCGGCGTGAAATGGGACGTCCGTGACTCTGCGTGGCGCTACCTGACCGTACTCGATCTGCCATTCTCGCTGATCTTCGACACGCTTTTACTGCCTGTCGACGCCAGTCACGGCCCATACGAGTAGGGGCGCTTAACGCTCGTCCCACTCGTCCGCTGCGGTCTGGCCTTCTTCCGTATCCAGCGGCGGCTCAAGCTGAAATTCACCCTCATCCCACTCGTGCAGCGTATTCTCTTCCTGCCATTCCTGACGTAGCTCAATTTCATCATAATCGCCGTCGAAGACGGCCTGCGCACCTTCACCGCTCAATATCGGCAGACACTCTCCGTCTTCACCGTCGTCGGCAAAGAATTCGGCCTGCCACATAATATCCCCGTCCTGCAGGACATACTTTTGGATATTGAGCTGCTGCACGTCAGCATCTTCTTCCTCAATGCCGGGATTATCGGCGAGGAACTCTTCCCGAGCGGCATTAATCGCTTCTTCCAGCGTGGCGTACATGGTCATCGGTGTCTCCCTGTTTTTCGATAAGGTATTCAGGGAAAGAATAGCTGATTCTCTGGTTTTGCAAGTATGAATGCGAAAATAAGCCGTCAGGCGTTCGTCTTATCCGTCGCGGTGCGTAATGTTCGGGATAAACTCACCCAGGAGTAGATGACGTTAAACAGGACCACGCCGGCGGTGACGATAAAGACCGCGCGGAAACCAAAGCTGGCGGAAATACCTGCCCCGACGAGCGGCCCCGTCACGTTGCCAATATCGCGGAATGACTGGTTGTAGCTAAAGATACGCCCGGCAATCTGGTTGGTGGAGTTGTACACCAGCAGCGTTTGCACCGCCGGAAGCAGTGCGCCGTCCGCCGCTCCCAGCAAAAAGCGCAGCAGGCCCAGCTGCCACGGCGTTTGCACCATAGACATCGGAATTAACAGCAGGACCGAGATCGCAAGTGCAAAAATCAGGATCTTCTCCGGGCCAACCCGATCGCCCAGCTTTCCGAGCCGGGGGGCGCTCAGCAACGCGGCCACGCCGGGAACGGACGCAATGAGCCCGCTGATGAAGGCTATATTGCTGACGTTTCCAGCCAGCTCGCGCACGTACAGCGTCAGGATGGGGGCAATGGAACCGGTCGCAACCTGAATAATCATGGTGGTGACGAACAGGCTCAGCACCAGTCTCGGGTTTTTCAACGAGGCAAGCACCTCCCTTGCGTGCAGCATCTCTTTTTTTGCCACAGGCGTGAAGTTCTCCCGGATGCAGATAAGCGTCACGATGAAGCAGAGGAACAGCACGCTGGCGGTGATGAAAAAGACCGGACGCAGGCCGTAGCTGTCGGCCAGCAGCCCACCCGCCAGTGGACCCAGCAGGGCGCCGCTGACGCCGCCCGTTGAGAGGGTACCCAGCGCCCAGCCGCTTTTATGACGCGGCATCTGTGTGGCAATCAGCGCATTGGCATTGGGAATAAAGCCGCCCAGCAGCCCGAGCAGCGCGCGCAGGATCAGGAATTGCCAGACGTTTTGCGCCATCCCCATGAGCAGCATGATGATGGACATCCCGAGCGCCGATCGCAGCAGCATGATTTTGCGACCTTTCCGGTCGGCGAGGCCACCCCAGAACGGCGATGCAATGGCAGAAAAAAGAAAGGTGATACTGAACACCAGCCCGGACCACATATTCAGTTCACTGTGGCCCGTGACCCCAAGCTGTTCAATGTAGAGGGGCAGAAAAGGCATAACCAGGCTAAAGGCGGCGCCGGTAAGAAAACAGCCGAGCCAGGCGACCGCGAGGTTACGCTTCCAGTTTATGGGGGCATCTGAGGGTGACATAACATTCCGCATCATGTGGCGCAGGGCACCAGAATTCGTGAGGTAATAAGCCTGCTAATTATGCGCCTGGGTTATGATTGCCGCAATGAGGGGGAGCTTTTAAAGCTAAAACAGCATGCGGCCCGTAAGGCCGCATGAGGATCAATAGCGAGAAGGGACGCCTTCAGGCCGGGTTTTAAAACGACGGTGCAGCCACATGTACTGCTCCGGTGCGAGCATAATGCATTTCTCGACAACCCCGTTCATCCAGCGCGCGGTGGTTTCTGCGTCATCGAGCGGTGGCGTCATTTCGGGTTCAAGCATGATCAGCTGATAGCCTGAACCGTCCGGTTTGCGGCGCGGAACAAAAGGCACGATGGCGGCTTTGGACATCCGCGCCAGCATCCAGGTGCCCGAGGTGGTTGCCGCCTCCTCAACCGCAAAGAAAGGCACGAATACGCTGGCCTGTCGGCCGTAGTCGTGGTCCGGAGCATACCAAATCACTTCACCTGATTTCAGGGCGCGGATCATGCCCTTCAAATCTTTTCGGTCGATCATGCTTTTATTGGAGCGCATGCGGCCCCAGGTCTGCAGCAAATCAATCACCGGGTTGTCATTCGGGCGATAGACACCAATGCCCGGAGCCTGCATGCCGAACATGCGCGCGCCGATTTCAAGCGTGAGGAAATGGATGCCAATCAGCAGTACGCCGGTCTTATTCGCCTGAAGCGTGTGGACAGGCTCCATGCCCGTTCCCGCCACTTCCGTCCAGCGCGTCATGCGCTTGTTTGACCAGAACCATGCCATCCCCGTCTCAATCAGCCCCATGCCAACGGATTCGAAATTCTTTACCACCATATCGCGACGTTCTGGCTCGCTCATATGAGGAAAGCAGAGCTCAAGATTTCGGTAAGCAATCTTGGCGCGGCGTTTCATTAACTGCAGAGCGATACGCCCCAGGGCTTTTCCCAGTCGGAACAAAACAGGATAGGGAAGCTGTACGAGAAGCCACAAAAAACCAACACCTGTCCAGGTTAACCAATAGCGGGGGTGCAAAAGGGCGGCAGTAAATTTCGGTAACTGGGTCATGTCTGTCCTGTGTTCTAACGTCCTGAATGGCTATTGTCTCATTTTTTGAGGCGTAGCCAAAATGTCTGTCATCGAAACGTGCACGAATACAGCAAATGTTAAGCCTGCTAAATCAGGCAGTGTGAAATGTAGCGTAAAATGTGTGGATGTAAATTAGCTTTGTTTGCTATATGATGCCGACCGTTTTTTGTTTCTCTCACTTGATTGCAGGACTTGTACACCATGCCAGTGTTACACAACCGCGTATCGAATGAGATGTTGAAAGCGCGTATGTTGGCTGAAACCGAACCGCGCACGACAATCTCATTCTATAAATACTTCACGATTAACGATCCGCAGGCGACCCGCGATGCGCTTTACCAGGCCTTCACAGCCCTGAACGTCTTTGGCCGCGTGTATCTCGCGCGCGAGGGCATCAATGCCCAGATCAGCGTCCCGGAAAGCAACGTCAGCGCATTTCGCGATGTTCTCTACGGTTTCGATCCGGCACTTAACGGTGTGCGCCTGAATATTGCCCTCGATGATGACGGGAAATCATTCTGGGTGCTGCGCATGAAGGTGCGCGAGCGCATCGTGGCCGACGGGATTGAGGATCCAGGCTTCAATGCGGCCGACGTGGGGGAATACCTCAAAGCCGCTGAAGTGAACGCGATGCTTGACGACCCTGATGCGGTGTTCATCGATATGCGTAACCACTACGAATATGAAGTGGGGCACTTTGAAAACGCGATGGAAATCCCGGCGGATACCTTCCGCGAGCAGCTGCCGAAAGCGGTTGAGATGATGCAGGAACATAAAGATAAAAAAATCGTTATGTATTGCACCGGCGGGATCCGCTGCGAAAAGGCCAGCGCGTGGATGAAGCACAACGGCTTTAATAAAGTCTGGCATATTGAAGGCGGCATCATCGAATATGCACGCCGCGCCCGTGAGCAAGGGCTGCCGGTTCGCTTTATCGGTAAAAACTTTGTTTTTGACGAGCGTATGGGCGAGCGTATTTCAGACGATGTCATTTCTCACTGCCACCAGTGCGGAGCCCCGTGCGATACCCATACCAACTGCAAGAATGATGGCTGCCATCTGCTGTTTATTCAGTGCCCGACCTGCGCTGAGAAATATAATGGATGCTGTAGCGAGCTATGCAGTGAAGAGAGCGTATTGCCGGAAGAAGAACAGCGCCGCCGTCGCGCCGGTCGTGAAAACGGGAATAAAATCTTTAATAAATCGCGTGGCCGACTGAATACCACACTGGGCATTCCTGACCCTGAGTAATGATTAATCCCGGCAGTGCGAAAGCCTGCCGGGATTGGGTATTACGACTTCTGCTGAACCCCTTCCACAGAAATAACCAGCTCAACGTCCTGCGACGCCGGGCCTAAATCCGTCGTAATGTTGAAATCTTTAAGATGAATTTTGCCCGTGGCCTCGAAGCCCGCGCGTTTACCACCCCATGGGTCGTCACCCTGGCCGATCAGTTTTGCATCAAGGGTAACGGGTTTGGTGACGCCATTAAGCGTCAGGTTCCCGGTAATATCCAGCTTATCGCCATCCTTTTTGACGCCTGTTGACGCGAATGTCGCCTGCGGGAATTTAGACACATTCAAAAACTCGGCGCTGCGCAAATGTTTGTCACGCTCGGCGTGGTTGGTATCCACGCTGTTAGTATTAATGGTGACATTAACTTTATCGGAGGCCGGGTTTTTCTCATCAAAGCTAAACGTACCGTCAAAATCCTTGAAGGTACCGTACAGCCAGCTATAGCCAAGGTGCTGAATACGGAAATTGACGAAGGCATGTTGGCCTTCTTTATCAATTTTATAATCAGCGGCAACAGCAGAGCCGGTGGTGAATAACAGCGAACCTAAGGCGATACCCAGCAGGCGTTTTTTCATTTTAATACTCCAGAGTCAGTAGACGTTCGGCCAAGCATGCGCTTTAGCGTATCGTCTTTATCGATAAAGTGGTGTTTAAGAGCGGCAAGGCCGTGAAGGACGGAGAGGATCACAACGCTCCACGCCAGCCACAGGTGAATAACCCCCGCGGTGTCGGCCTGTGAGCCGGCATCGGCCAGCGTAGCGGGGACCTCGAACAGGCCAAAGACGCTGATCGGCTTACCGTCCGCTGTAGAAATGAGGTAGCCGCTAATCAGAATGGCGAAAAGCAGGGCATACAGCGTGATGTGCGCGCCGGTTGCGCCAAGGCGCGTCAGTTTGCCGTGGGTTTTCGGTGCCGGTGGCGGGGGGGAAATATGTCGCCAGATAAGACGAACCACCAGCCCCATCATCAGCAGGACACCAATGCTTTTATGCAATTCAGGTGCCTGGTGATACCACCCGTCATAATAGCTTAATGTCACCATCCAAAGCCCGAGCCCGAACATGGCATAAACCGCGAGGGCAAATACCCAGTGCAACGTCATGGATATTATTCCGTAGCGGTTGGCGGAATTACGCAATTGCATAGGTGTTACCATTATCAATAATGAGAACGGTAAAAATGAACGGAACGAATAAATATTGCAACTGAAATAAGTGCATAAGCTTTTTTATTTAATTTATTTCAGCAAATTTGACGGTGTTAAGGGAATGTATTTCAGTGAGGTCGTCCAACTAAAGATTTAAGACATTAACCAGAAAAGATAAAGTTAAATAAATATAAAGTAATGTCAGTAATTGTCAGCGTTCAGGCTCAATAAAACATAATATAAAGAAAATCGATGATCACCAGCAGGGACCATAAAAGGATATAAAGCATAAAATGCTCGCGAATATTATTGATGAGAAAATCGACGATCCTGCGCATCATTCACCCTGTAACAAACAGGCTCCGGACATCCGGAGCCTGCTTAGTATTATCCTTTAAAACGCGAAAGCGAGAAGGGCGTCAGATCAAACTGTGGCGTGATGCCCTGAGCAAACTGCGCGGCGATTTCGCCCAGCACGGAGGCAAATTTAAAACCGTGACCGCTCAGTCCGGTGATGAGCAGGGTGTTGTCGTGTCCCGGCAGGGTATCGACGATAAAGTCCTCATCCGGCGTGTTGTCGTACGTGCAGGCAGCCCCGTAGAGTAACCCTCCCACGCCCGGCAGAATATTGCGCAAGAACGAAAACGCCTCTGAGCCATCCTGAGCGCACTCGCCAAACGGCTTGCGATCCTCAGGAGTTGAGATGATTTGCCCGCCGTTATGTTTGCCGATTTTAAGCGCGTCTTTTTCCGACGGGAAACCGTAGAACTGATCGCCGTTGGGGAGCTCGCCGGTGAAGGCCGGGAATTTGTTCTGGCTGCTGTAGCGCCCGTCAGACTGGAACCATGAGAAGACTTTGCGCACCGGCTGAACGGGCAGGTCCGGGAGGAGCTTCGTCACCCAGGTTCCGGCGCTTATCAGCAGGCGGGACGCGGTATAGTCCCCGTCAGCCGTGGTGACGGTTACGCCGTCGGCATGATGGGTGATGCCGCTTACCGGGCAATTGAAGAGCTGGGCACAGCCAGCTTTCGCCGCCAGCGCTACCCAGGTTTTAATGGCCGTTTCGCAATGCAAAACCCCAGAGTTGGCTTCAAACAGCCCGATGTAATCTTCCGGGACCGTGATTTCAGGCCAGCGCTGCATGATGCCGCGGGCGTCCAGGCGTTCGACATCAAGGTTAAATTGTTTCGCGCTCTGCTCTACGGTGGCAAGAAATGCCGAACTGGCGGGGCCCAGGTTGATAATGCCCGTGCGGTCAAAAATGCGCTCTTCAGTAAGCGTGGCCAGTTCGTCCCACAGCGTCTGGGCGCGCAGCACAAGCGGGACGTAGCGCTCGCCTTCACCATAGGCATGGCGGATCAGCCGGGTATCACCGTGGTGGCTGCCTTCCGCATGCGGGGGGAGGTGGGCGTCAATCATCAGGACGTTTAGACCCGCCTGCGTCGCATAATAACCGGCGGCAGAACCAACGGAGCCGCTACCAATAATGATTAAGTCGTATTTCATGGGCATCTCGTAGATTAATACTTTGCTAGCAGGGTAATTAACATCGGAGGGTTATACAAGGGAGAAATAAATAAGGCACCCGAGGGGTGCCTGTTGAGTGAAAAGTGGGCATGAAATCAATGCCGTTTATACTCATTTTCTTGATAGTCGCCGGATTCTATTTTTGCAATTCCTGCCTCTAAAATAGAAATAAACTGGCGAGCGACGTCTGTTGTAAGCCACAGCGTCTGTCCAACTTCCGCTTCTTCACGGTTGAGTTGATTCGGGGTCTGGTAGTGCAAACGCAGCATCAGCGCATCGTAGCTATCTACGGTACTGATATCCCAGCCGACGAGCGGGTGGGTCTGGATGACTTCACTATTCTTTTCCATTATAACCCCCTTAATGCGTGTTAGAAGACAACGGCTTTGAGGTTCAATGCATGTTTTTCTGAAAGCATCTTCAGTATACAAGTAATAAGGGTTTCACAGGAAAAAATAAACAGCTGGCAACACATTTTTCTGTCTTTTAGGATTATTAGAACAATAAAACACCATCTTGTTCACGATTTTCTAAGAAGATGCTGAATTAATTTGAACTTTCAGGCGGGAACATAACAAAAAAAGCCGGGGCGACCCGGCAAAAAACACAATGAGGGAGCAAGATTTAATCGGTGATGAACCAGTCGTCGGCGCTTTCCCACGTTTCCTGCAGGATGTCGGTGATACGATCTTTGTCTTCTTTCGCGCCGCCAATGACGGAGACGTTGTTTGCTGACGCGTAACGCACGGTTACGGCGCTGTTATTGTCTGGAAAGGTGTCATGAATACGGCGCGATAACTCACCCGCCAGCGCATCAAGTGCGCCAGCGGGCAATACGGTTGTTTTGGCTACGGTGACTTCAATACGCATAAATGCCCCCCTGTGTAATGTACTGTGTATTTATACAGGTGCGTTGTGGTTTTGACAATAAGGGGCACCGTTTTTTTTAGCGTTTTACCGTCCAGTTCACGGTTTCACCTGCCAGGAAGGGGATGAGGGTGTCATCGGTCAGCGGAATCGACTCTTCAACCAAATGCGCTTTTCGCTCCAGCTCAATGACGCCGTCGTTCACCGGCAGCCCATAGAAACGCGGGCCGTTAAGGGAACAGAAGGCCTCGAAGTGCTGAAGCGCATTCATCTCTTCAAACACGGTGGCGTAGCTTGCCAGCGCCGTTGGCGCGTTGAAACAGCCCGCACAGCCGCAGCTGGCTTCCTTACGATGACGGGCGTGCGGGGCGGAGTCGGTCCCCAGGAACGCACGAGAAAAGCCGCTGGCCACCAGCTCACGCAGGGCCTGCTGGTGGATGTTACGCTTAAGAATCGGCAGGCAGTACAGGTGAGGACGCACGCCGCCGACCAGCATGTGGTTGCGGTTGAACATCAGGTGCTGAGGGGTGATGGTGGCGGCGATAAGGTCGTTACCGTCGCGGACATATTCAGCGGCATCTTTGGTGGTGATGTGTTCAAACACCACCTTAAGGGCAGGAAGACGCTGGCGCAGCGGTTCCATAACCGTTTCGATAAAGCGCGCTTCACGGTCGAAGATATCAATCTCGGCGTGGGTCACTTCCCCGTGCACCAGCAGCGGCATGCCCAGCTTCTGCATTCTTTCCAGAACCGGCATGATGGCGTCGATGCTGGTCACGCCGTGGCTGGAGTTGGTAGTAGCATTGGCGGGATAGAGTTTCGCCGCGGTGAATACGCCTTCGTTAAACCCGCGCTCGACTTCGTTCGGATCCAGGCTATCCGTCAGATAGCAGGTCATCAACGGGGTAAAGTCGTGCCCGGCAGGCACGGCGTCAAGAATACGCTGGCGGTAAGCGATGGCGGCATCGACGGTGGTGACTGGCGGAACCAGGTTAGGCATAACAATCGCGCGGCCATAAATTTCGCTGGTATAGGGCACGACGGTTTTCAGCATATCACCATCACGCAGATGGATATGCCAGTCGTCAGGGCGGCGGATTTTAAGAACCTGGGATTGTGCAGTCATGGAAGCTCCGGCTTGAAAGAGTTCAGTCATAAGATGGCTGTTTTTGCCGGACACAAATCATAAGCGTAAACGTTTTCGTTTGCACACTTTTCTGCAAAAAAAAGGGCGCCTGAGCGCCCTTATAGGTTAATCGGTGAAGGGGATAACGATCTGACCCGGCTTCACTTCTATCCCTTTGGCATATTTTTTCGCGAGCGCTTCGCCCTTGCTCTTGTCTTCGCTCAGAACATACGCCGGCTGCTGGTTGAAGTAGTTACGCAGCGACTGGTTCAGGTACGGCATCAGGGTTTGCAGCACCGGCTTCATTTTTTCCGGGGTGACAACCGCATCGACGATTTCCATTTCCTGCAGGAAAATCGCCCCTTTCTCTTTGTTGAAGACCGGCAGCGCCTTCAGCTTAAGTTTGATATCGGCTTTTTGGTTGCCGAATAACGACGTCATGTCCAGGCTGGCATCACCGGAAAGGGTAACTTTGTTCGGCTCTTCACGACCAATCTGGCTGGCGAGATTGCTGAGGATGATATGCGCATCGGCAAGCCCGGGCACGCCGATGTCTTTGGAAAAGTTGTTATGTTTTTCCAGCGCCTGATTGATTTCCTGCTCACTGACGGTGTATTGGGTAAGCTGATTACAGCCAACCAGCAGACCGCTGACGATTAACGCAGCGGCAATGACGATCTTCTTCATGGTGTTCCTCAACAAAAATCGGCGCATCTGTCCTGATGCCCCAGTATGTCAGTGTGATATGGCAGAAACCAGCAGAAAAAACTGATAGTAGAGGCGGGAAAATCTTCCCGCCAGAGAGGAAGGGTTATGCGCCAGGCTCGAGCATGCCGCGCGTGCTGCGCTTCTGGCTGAATTGCCACCAGAGGGCGATGAGGGTCATAAAACCGACCGCGCCGAGCATCATCCACGGCAGTTCGGGTTGATTCAGCGCCTTTCCGGCGTCGAACAGCCAGCCGCCACCGGCGTAGCCTAACGCGCCGCCGAGCGCCAGCCCGAGCCGGCTAAAGCCCATGTAGCTGCCGCGGGCTCGCGAATCGGCCAGCGACGCGCTCAGCGTCTCGCGCGCGGGCTCGGCAATGATTGAGCCGATGTAGAAGGTGCAAATCAGCATGAACAGCTGTTGCAGCGAATTCACCAGGCCGATAGGCATCATGCTCAGCGTCATCAGCAACAGCCCTGCCATCAGGCGATGCTCAAGGCGAAAGCGCCGTTCGCTCCAGCGGGCAATCGGGTAGAGCAGGGTCAGCGAAAGACACGCCTCAATGGCATACATCCATTTGACGGCGGCGGGCGTGCCCGCAATGTCATTCACCATGATCGGCAGCATCAGCATGACCTGAACCGCCAGCATGTAGTAGCCCGTCAGGGTGAGTACATAGGTGACGAAGCGCTTATCCTGCAGGACGCGGTTAAGGCCTTCGCGAACCGGCGCTTTTACCGTCGACAGCTTCCAGGCGGGCAGATACAGACCGTTAAACAGCGCGCACAGCATGAAGATGGCGGCGCCGGTCGCGCAGACCAGGCGGAAGTCGTACTGTAAGAGCCAGCTTCCCAGCAGTGCGCCGACAACCGCCCCGGCGCTGTCCTGCATCATCAGAAGCGAGAAGAAGCGGCCGCGTTGCCGCGGGCGAATCAGCTTGACCACCAGCGCGGTACGCGGCGGGTCAAACAGCGTGCCGCCGATGCCGGAAAGGAAGCAGGAGAACCACAGCACCCAGGGTTCGTGGGCGATAGCCATGGTGGCAAAGCCCGCCGCGCGTAACAGCATGCCGATGACAATCATCGGTTTGGCGCCAAAGCGGTCTGCAATGGCACCGCCAAATACCCCCAGCCCCTGCTGGACAAACTGGCGTAAACCGAGCGCGATCCCGACCATTAATGCCGCCCAGCCCATTTCGTCGACAAAGCGAATCGAGATAAGCGGAAAAACGACGAAAAAGCCGAGCACGACCAGCATGTTATCGACGAGCAGGAAATATTTACCCAGGCTCCTGGCCTGTGATACGCGGGACATTTTCCCTCCAGGGAAAATAGAAGGTGAGCACGCTAACATTCTGCGGTGTCGCCACGCTTTTTCCCACCCCTGCCCGTGACAATATTTTTTTATCAAAAGGGTGCTTTGATAGAGAGTTCTCATCGAAAAATGTGAAAAGAGGCGAAAATGGTATGTCACTGTTTTCACAGACGGCGCAGGCGCAGGTATAGTAATGCTAATGGGTAGAGCTGAAGCGACGGGAAGGAGTGGTATCGATGTTTGGCTATCGCAGCAATGTGCCAAAAGTGCGTCTGACAACGGACAGGCTGGTCGTTCGTCTGGTGCACGAGCGTGATGCCTGGCGGCTGGCGGATTATTACGCTGAGAATCGCCAGTTTTTAAAACCCTGGGAACCCGTTCGGGACGAGAGCCACTGCTACCCCTCCGGCTGGCAGGCGCGCCTCGGCATGATCGCAGAATTTCACAAGCAGGGCAGCGCCTTCTATTTTGCGCTGCTGGATCCGGAAGAAAAAGAGATCCTCGGCATTGCCAATTTTTCCAACGTGGTGCGCGGCTCGTTTCACGCCTGCTACCTCGGTTATTCAATCGGACAGAAGTGGCAGGGACAAGGGCTGATGTTTGAGGCCCTGACGGCGGCAATCCGCTACATGCAGCGCACGCAGCACATCCATCGCATTATGGCGAACTACATGCCCCACAATAATCGCAGTGGCGACCTGCTGGCGCGGTTAGGATTCGAAAAAGAGGGCTATGCCAAAGACTACCTGCTGATTGACGGCGAGTGGCGCGATCATGTTCTCACGGCATTAACCACCCGGGACTGGACTGCAGGTCGTTAAGGAGAAAAGATGAAATATCAGTTAAGCGGCACAGAAGCGCGTGTTATTGGATGTTTGCTGGAAAAACAGGTCACCACGCCGGAGCAATACCCGCTCTCTGTGAATGCCGTGACCATGGCCTGTAACCAAAAAACCAACCGTGAACCGGTGATGAACCTGACCGATAATGAGGTGCAGGCGTGTCTTGATGAGCTGGTCAAGCGCCACTACCTGCGCACCGTCAGCGGTTTCGGAAACCGCGTTACCAAATATGAGCAGCGCTTTTGTAACTCTGAGTTTGGGGATCTGAAACTGAGCGCCGCGGAGGTTGCGGTCGTCACCACGCTGCTGCTGCGCGGGGCGCAGACCCCGGGTGAGCTGCGAACGCGCGCTTCTCGTATGCATGAGTTTCGCGACATGCAGGAGGTGGAGCACACGCTTGAGGGGCTCGTCTCGCGTGAGGACGGGCCCTACGCGGTGCGCCTGGCGCGCGAGCCGGGGAAACGCGAAAGCCGCTATATGCATTTGTTTAGCGGCGACGTTGATACGGCCGCACTGGCCGCTGAGTCCGCGCCGGCAGAGGGGAATGACGGCCTGGCTGCACGCGTCGAGGCGCTGGAAGAAGAGGTCGCCGGGCTGAAACAGCGCCTGGACGCACTGCTGGCACATTTGGGAGACTAACCGTGACGAAATTACGCGTAGGCGTGGTGGGGCTGGGCGGCATTGCGCAAAAAGCCTGGCTACCCGTGTTGGGCGCAGCGTCAGACTGGACGCTGCAGGGGGCGTGGTCGCCGACGCGCGAGAAGGCGGAGCGTATTTGCGAAACCTGGCGAATGCCGTATGCCAGCTCGCTGCAGGACTTAGCCCGGGAGTGCGATGCGGTCTTCGTACATACCTCAACCGCGACCCATTATCAGGTGGTGAGTGAATTGCTGAACGCCGGCGTTCACGTCTGCGTGGATAAGCCGCTGGCGGAAAACGTCCTGGACGCCGAACGTCTGATCGAGCTTGCGGCGCGCAAAAACCTGACGCTGATGGTGGGATTCAACCGTCGTTTTGCCCCGCTCTATCAGCAGTTAAAAGCCCAGCCGGGCGCGCTGGCCTCGCTGCGGATGGATAAGCACCGTACCGACAGCATTGGGCCGAACGATTTACGGTTCACGCTGCTGGATGATTATCTGCACGTTGTTGATACCGCGCTGTGGCTGACCAACGGCAATGCACAGCTGAAAAGCGGCACGCTGATGACCAACGATCTGGGTGAGATGGTTTATGCCGAACACCATTTCGCGGTTGACCATCTGCAGGTGACCACCAGCATGCACCGTCGGGCAGGTAGCCAGCGTGAATCTGTCCAGGCGGTCACGGACGGCGCGCTGTATGACATCACCGATATGCGCGAATGGCGGGAAGAGAAGGGCAGCGGCGTGGTGACGATGCCCGCACCGGGCTGGCAGAGTACGCTCGAGCAGCGCGGGTTTGCCGGATGCGCGCGTCACTTCATCACATGCGTGCAAAATCAGACGGTTCCGGAAACGGCTGGCGAGCAGGCGATTATGGCGCAGCGCATTGTCGAAAGGCTGTGGCGAGAGGCCATGAGCGAATAACCCGCTGTAACATCTGCGGATAGTAATTTGTTGAAATCCAGTTAGACTAAGCGCCGCTTGTTGGCTTCGCCGGGTGGCGCTTACGCATACCCGGCCGACTAATCCGTTGGGTTGTGGAACTTCACGTTAATGAACTTATTAAAATCGCTGGCAGCCGTCAGCTCGATGACCATGTTTTCCCGCGTGCTCGGCTTCGCGCGCGATGCGATTGTGGCGAGGGTTTTTGGCGCGGGGATGGCAACGGACGCCTTTTTCGTCGCGTTCAAACTGCCGAACCTGCTGCGCCGAATTTTTGCAGAAGGGGCGTTTTCGCAGGCGTTTGTGCCTATCCTTGCGGAATATAAAAGCAAGCAGGGTGAAGATGCCACCCGCGTGTTCGTTTCCTACGTTTCCGGATTACTGACGCTGGCGCTGGCGATCGTGACCGTTGTCGGGATGCTGGCCGCGCCGTGGGTGATTATGGTCACTGCGCCGGGCTTTGCGGATACGGCAGACAAATTTGCGCTCACCTCTCAGCTTCTGCGCATTACCTTTCCCTATATCCTGCTGATCTCACTGGCTTCGCTGGTGGGGGCGATCCTGAACACCTGGAACCGCTTCTCCGTTCCGGCGTTTGCGCCAACCTTCCTGAACGTAAGCATGATCGGCTTCGCCCTGTTCGCCGCGCCGCATTTCAACCCGCCGGTGCTGGCGCTGGCGTGGGCGGTGACCGTGGGCGGCGTGCTTCAGCTGGCCTACCAGCTGCCGCACCTCAAAAAAATCGGCATGCTGGTGCTGCCGCGCGTCAATTTTAAAGATGCCGGTGCAATGCGCGTGATTAAGCAGATGGGACCGGCGATCCTCGGGGTCTCCGTCAGCCAGATATCGCTGATCATCAACACCATCTTTGCCTCGTTCCTGGTATCGGGTTCGGTATCGTGGATGTACTACGCCGACCGACTGATGGAGTTCCCCTCCGGGGTGCTGGGCGTGGCGCTGGGCACGATCCTGCTGCCGTCACTGTCCAAAAGCTTCGCCAGCGGTAATCATGATGAATACTGCCGGTTGATGGACTGGGGTTTACGTCTCTGCTTCCTGCTGGCGCTGCCAAGCGCGGTGGCGCTGGGTATTCTGGCAAAACCGCTGACCGTTTCACTCTTCCAGTACGGCAAATTTACCGCCTTCGATGCGGCAATGACGCAGCGAGCGCTGGTCGCTTACTCCGTCGGGCTCATGGGGCTGATAGTCGTTAAGGTGCTGGCGCCGGGGTTCTACTCTCGTCAGGACATCAGGACGCCGGTTAAGATCGCTATCGTCACGCTGATCCTGACCCAGGTGATGAACCTGGCGTTTATCGGTCCGCTGAAGCACGCCGGGCTGTCGCTGTCGATTGGCCTCGCAGCGTGCCTGAACGCCAGCCTGCTGTACTGGCAGCTGCGCAAGCAGGACATTTTCACTCCGCAGCCGGGCTGGATGCGTTTTCTGGTGCGCCTGGTGATTGCCGTACTGGTGATGGCAGCGGCGCTGGTTGGCATGCTGTACGTGATGCCCGAGTGGTCGCTGGGAACAATGCCGTACCGCCTGATGCGCCTGATGGCCGTGGTCGCGGTAGGGGTTGTGGCTTACTTCGCCACGCTTGCGGTGCTGGGCTTTAAGGTTAAAGAGTTTGCCCGCCGTACGGCATAAACGACAAAAGGGGAGTTCACCTGACGGTGCTCCCCGCGTTATGATTTGCCGCTACTGCTTCAAATCGAAATCTTTTTCCCGCCGGTAATACGCGCAGTAGCCGTCTGACCATCCGCTCCGTACAGTCCCGTTTCTTTATGAGGTTTTAGCACCTCAAGCGCCTGCTGGTTACGCACTATCTGTCCTTCAAGCAGCCAGCCGTTGTGTTGATTGAGTTCGCGCAGGTGCTGGGTTTTTTCTGTAATCGTCTGCCAGCGTTCCACAATCTCATCATTTGCACTTGGTTTTGGATCCTGCTCGGCGCGTCGGTGCTGTTCGAGATAATCCAGCGTGGCCAGAAGCGAGCTTTTATCTTCCGTAATACGCTGCAGTGCGCTGCCGTTGATCTGACCGGAAGAGAGGTGCTGTTGTTCAGCATCCATTACCGTTTTCAGGTCGTTCAGGACAACCGTCATTTGATCCAGTATTTCTGACAGTCGACTCATACGGTTAGTTACTCTGTAAGAAACTCTGCGCGTCCTGAATCAGCGCGTCAGCGATTTTGCTGGTATCCATTTTCAGCTCACCGTTACGAATTGCCGTTTTCAGCGCTTCGACACGTTCCATGTTGATATCGCCGCTGCCCGGCTGCATCAGCTTAGACTGAGCGTCGCTCAGGGTCACGCTGGTGCTGTTGGCCGTTGACGGTTTTTCGAGACGCGTTTTCTGTACTGGAACGTCATTCGTTTCGCGAGGTTGTACAGTGCTAACCGGTTTCAGGGCTGATGTACGATCAATGCTCATAGTGTTGTCCTCATCGAGGGTTCGCGGCGTTTGCGCCTGACATCATCATTAGTTGAATATTTATCGGCAGTCGCCGCCAAATCTTTAAAAAGATTATAGGTTAATCAGAATATTCCCATCAGAATTAACGGTGCCGCTCACCACCTGGCCTGAGGACATTCTGACGCGGGCATTTTGCGCCACCGCGGCATTGTTTAATGCTTTCCCTTCACTGTTAATACTAAAGCCCTCTCCATTCGCCACCACCATCACCTGCTGGCCCGCTTTTACCCGCCAGGCCTGGCGCAGCATCGAGAGCTGGATGGCCTGGCCCGGCGCCAGGTCGCGCAGGCTCACGGCATCCTGCGCCTGGTTAATATCGAGCATGGTGCGGGGCGGAAGCTGATCGAGACGGCCGCGCTTCAGCGTCACGCTACTGCTTTGCAGCACGCTTCCCCGGGCGACGGGAACCGCGGCGACAACATAATTGCCCGTCGCCTGAACGGCAACCTGTAAATAGCGTTTTTCACTGGCACAGCGCGCCAGCACGTTCACGTTGCCCCACAGCTTCGTCGTGCCGGTCACGGTGAAGGAAGGTTGTTCGCATGAGGGATACAGATTCGGTGGCGTGCGTACGCTGACTTTTACGTCATCGCTAAAGCCTGCCAGCTGCTGAGCAAAAAAAGCGGTGAGCCGATCCTGTAAGCCTTCGGCCTGCACCAGAGGGCTTAAGAATAACAAGGTTGCCGCCAGGCCACGTTTCATCGTCCGCATCGCAAGTTCCACCGTTACCAGAATGGTGAGGATTCTACCTGCAGTGGTTTTGCATCAACGCAATAAATAGCGACGCATTTTGCGCTTATTCCGTCGATAAGGGAGACGGGTTGAGATTTAAGCTGTGAACTGAAATTTTGCCATCAGCGGAGGAGACATGCTCGATAAACTCGACGCCGCGTTACGTTTTCAGCAGGAAGCGCTCAACTTGCGTGCCCAGCGGCAGGAAATTTTAGCCGCCAATATCGCTAACGCGGATACCCCGGGGTATCAGGCGCGCGATATTGATTTTTCCAGTGAACTTAAAAAAGTGATGGAGCGTGGGCGTGCCGAAGGAACGGGTGTTGCACTGGCACTGACATCCTCTCGCCATATTCCCGCTCAGGCGATGACCGCGCCAACGACCGACCTACTTTACCGTATTCCCGACCAGCCATCCCTCGACGGTAACACCGTGGATATGGACCGGGAACGTACACAGTTTGCCGATAACAGCCTGCAGTACCAGACGGGCCTGACCCTACTCGGTGGACAAATTAAAGGCATGATGACCGTCCTTCAGGGGGGCAACTAATCCATGGCTTTGCTGAATATTTTTGATATCGCCGGTTCGGCGTTAACGGCACAGTCCAAACGTCTGAACGTTGCCGCCAGTAACCTGGCCAACGCCGACAGCGTCACCGGGCCTGACGGACAGCCGTATCGTGCAAAACAGGTGATTTTTCAGGTCGATGCTGCGCCGGGTGCGGCGACGGGCGGCGTGAAGGTCTCTGACGTGGTTGAGAGCCAGGCACCGGACAAGCTGGTGTATGAACCCGGCAACCCGCTCGCGGATGCCAGCGGTTACGTGAAAATGCCTAACGTGGATGTGGTGGGTGAGATGGTCAACTCCATGTCTGCCTCCCGGAGCTACCAGGCAAACGTCGAAGTGCTTAATACCGTGAAGAGCATGATGCTCAAAACGCTCACTCTCGGCCAGTAAAGGAGACACGCATGTCCATCGCCGTAAATATGAATGATACGTCCACCTCGGGCGTATCCGGCACGAGTTCGAGCAGCTCCCTGACGGGCAGCAGCGCTAACGACCTGCAAAGCAGCTTCCTCACCCTGCTGGTGGCTCAGCTGAAAAACCAGGATCCCACCAACCCGATGCAGAACAACGAGCTGACGACGCAGCTTGCGCAGATCAGCACCGTGAGCGGCATTGAGAAACTCAACACCACCCTCGGCTCTGTTTCTGGTCAGATCGACAACAGCCAGTCCCTGCAGGCTGCAAACCTGATTGGGCATGGCGTGATGATCCCGGGGACCACCGTCCTGGCAGGCAGCACCACTACCGACGGCTCGACGACCACGTCAACGACGCCGTTTGGCGTTGAGCTGCAGCAGGCGGCAGACAAGGTAACGGCAACGATCACCGACTCCACGGGTGCCGTTGTGCGAACCATTGATATCGGTGAGCTGAGCGCGGGCGTTCATACCTTCACCTGGGATGGCAGCATGACCGATGGCACGACGGCGCCAAACGGTTCCTACAAAGTTGCCATCAGCGCCAGCAACGGATCAACCCAGCTGGTGGCTCAGCCACTGCAGTTCGGGCTGGTGCAGGGCGTGATTAAAAGCAGCGACGGCAACAAGCTGGATTTGGGTACCTCCGGTACCACCACACTCGACGAAGTTCGGCAGATTATCTAAGCCTTTACACTTATCAGGAGTAAGTCATGGCCTTTTCTCAAGCGGTCAGCGGCCTGAATGCTGCGGCCACCAACCTGGACGTCATTGGCAACAACATCGCCAACTCCGCGACCTATGGTTTTAAATCCGGCTCTGCCTCTTTTGCAGACATGTTTGCCGGTTCCAAAGTCGGCCTGGGCGTGAAAGTCGCGGGCATCACTCAGGACTTCACCGACGGCACCACCACCAATACCGGTCGTGGCCTGGACGTGGCAATCAGCCAGAACGGGTTCTTCCGTATGGTCGATGCGAACGGTTCCGTGTTCTACAGCCGTAACGGCCAGTTCAAGCTGGACGAAAACCGTAACCTGGTGAACATGCAGGGCCTGCAGCTGACGGGCTATCCGGTGGCGGGCACGCCGCCAACGGTGCAGACGGGTGCAAACCCACAGCCTATTACCATTCCTAATACGCTGATGGCGGCGAAGTCGACCACCACCGCAACGCAGCAGATCAACCTGAACTCTACCGACGATATCCCGACGGTGGCGTTTGATCCGACCAATGCGGACAGCTACAACAAGAAGGGCACCGTCACGGTGTTTGATAGCCAGGGTAATGAACATAATATGAACGTTTATTATGTCAAAACCGCGGATAACAAATGGGATCTGTATACTCAGGATTCCAGCGTGGCCAACTCTGGCTACAGCAAAGCGGCGCAGATGAGCTTCGACAGCAACGGTAACCTGACAGGTGTGAATAACTACACCGCGCTGGGCACCACGCCGGAAACCTGGTCTCTGAGCGGTACCGCGAACACCACCCCGTCTATCAATATCACCACTGGCTCCGTGAGCGGCGCAACGCCTGCAACGTTCAATCTGAGCTTCCTGAACTCAATGCAGCAGAACACCGGCGCCAACAACGTGGTGGGTACTACCCAGAACGGCTATAAGCCGGGCGACCTGGTGAGCTATCAGATTAACGACGACGGCACCGTAGTCGGTAACTACTCCAACGAACAGACTCAGGTGCTGGGCCAGATCGTGATGGCGAACTTCGCCAACAACGAAGGCCTGCAGTCCGAAGGCGATAACGTCTGGTCTGCCACCCAGTCTTCGGGTGTTGCCCTGCTGGGTACCGCCGGATCCGGTAACTTCGGTACGCTGACCAACGGCGCGCTGGAAGCCTCAAACGTTGACCTGAGTAAAGAGCTGGTGAACATGATCGTTGCGCAACGTAACTACCAGTCGAACGCGCAGACCATCAAAACTCAGGATCAGATCCTCAACACGCTGGTTAACCTGCGTTAAGCGGCTGACGGGAACGCGCAATGGATCACGCAATATATACAGCGATGGGCGCGGCAAGCCAGACGCTCAATCAGCAGGCGGTTACGGCCAGCAACCTGGCAAACGCCTCTACGCCGGGCTTCCGCGCGCAGCTTAATGCGCTGCGAGCGGTGCCGGTAGAAGGGCTTTCACTGCCAACGCGTACGCTGGTGACGGCCTCTACGCCGGGTGCAGACATGACGCCAGGCCAGATGGATTACACCTCGCGTCCGCTGGACGTTGCCCTGCAGCAGGACGGCTGGCTGGCGGTGCAAACCGCTGACGGCGGCGAAGGCTATACCCGAAACGGTAATATCCAGGTGGATGCCACCGGGCAGTTAACGATTCAGGGCCATCCGGTGATTGGCGAAGCCGGTCCGCTGACGGTGCCTGAAGGATCGGAGCTGACCATCGCTGCGGACGGGACTATCTCGGCGTTGAACCCGGGCGACCCGGCCAATACGGTTGCGCCCGTCGGGCGTCTGAAGCTGGTTAAAGCGGAAGGCCGTGAAGTGCAGCGCGGCGATGACGGTATGTTCCGCCTGACCCAGACCGCACAGGCCACCCGCGGCGCGACCTTACAGGCTGACCCGAGCATTCGCGTGATGTCGGGCGTTCTGGAAGGCAGTAACGTTAAACCGGTTGCAGCCATGACCGACATGATTGCCAGCGCGCGTCGTTTTGAAATGCAGATGAAAATTATCAGCAGCGTGGACGAAAACGCGAGCAAGGCTAACCAACTTCTGGCTATGAGTTAACAGGACTCTTTATGATCAGTTCTTTATGGATCGCGAAAACCGGCCTGGACGCGCAGCAAACCAATATGGACGTGATTGCCAACAACCTGGCAAACGTCAGCACCAATGGTTTCAAGCGTCAGCGTGCCGTTTTCGAAGATTTGCTTTATCAAACCATTCGCCAGCCGGGTGCCCAGTCTTCTGAGCAAACGACGCTGCCGTCTGGTCTGCAGATCGGTACCGGCGTGCGTCCGGTGGCCACCGAGCGTCTGCACAGCCAGGGCAACCTGTCTCAGACCAACAACAGCAAGGACGTTGCTATTAAAGGCCAGGGTTTCTTTCAGGTGCAGCTGCCTGACGGCACCTCTGCCTACACCCGCGACGGCTCATTCCAGGTGGATCAAAACGGCCAGCTGGTGACGGCGGGCGGCTTCCAGGTTCAGCCTGCGATCACCATCCCGGCTAACGCCCTGAGCATTACCATCGGACGTGACGGCATCGTGAGCGTGACCCAGCAGGGGCAGGCCGCGCCGGTTCAGGTTGGGCAGCTCAACCTGACCACCTTCATGAACGATACCGGTCTGGAAAGCATTGGTGAGAACCTCTACACCGAAACGCAATCCTCCGGTACGCCAAATGAAAGTACGCCGGGCCTGAACGGTGCGGGTCTGCTGTACCAGGGTTATGTCGAAACCTCTAACGTTAACGTGGCGGAAGAGCTGGTGAATATGATCCAGGTTCAGCGCGCGTATGAAATTAACAGTAAAGCAGTGTCGACGACCGACCAGATGCTGCAGAAACTGACGCAACTCTAAGGTGTAGCCCGGCGCGGTAAACGCCGCGCCGGCTCCCTGTTTTCGAAGATGAAGGCAATGCAAAAAAACGCGGCGTTTCGTTATCCGATACTGACTGTTCTGGCCGTCACCCTCAGCGGGTGTGCCTGGATCCCGTCTAAACCATTGGTCGAGGGTGCGACTACCGCCCAACCCGTTCCCGGCCCTGCGCCTGTGGTGAACGGCTCTATTTTCCAGACTGCGCAGCCGATTAACTACGGTTATCAGCCGCTGTTTGAAGATCGTCGTCCGCGTAACGTTGGCGATACGCTGACCATTGTGCTGCAGGAAAACGTCAGTGCGAGCAAGAGCTCGTCGGCGAACGCCAGCCGCGATGGCAAAACCAATTTTGGCTTCGACACCGTGCCTCGTTATCTGCAGGGCCTGTTCGGCAATGCGCGCGCGGATGTGGATGCCTCTGGCGGCAATACCTTTAACGGAAAAGGTGGCGCGAACGCCAGCAATACCTTCAGCGGTACGCTGACGGTCACGGTTGACCAGGTTCTGGTTAACGGCAACCTGCACGTTGTGGGTGAAAAACAGATCGCCATCAATCAGGGCACTGAGTTCATTCGTTTCTCCGGTGTGGTTAATCCTCGCACCATTAGCGGTACCAACACCGTTCCGTCCACCCAGGTGGCGGATGCGCGCATCGAGTACGTCGGCAACGGCTACATTAACGAAGCGCAGAATATGGGCTGGCTGCAGCGCTTCTTCCTTAACTTATCGCCGATGTAAGCGAGGTGACCTATGTTTAAATTTCTCTTCGCCGTGGCGCTGTCTCTGGTGGCAACCGTTGCTCAGGCTGACCGCATCCGCGACCTCACCAGCGTTCAGGGCGTACGTGAAAACTCCCTGATCGGCTATGGGCTGGTGGTGGGGCTGGACGGCACGGGTGACCAGACAACCCAGACGCCGTTCACCACCCAGAGCTTAAATAACATGCTTTCCCAGCTCGGTATTACCGTACCGACGGGCACTAACATGCAGCTGAAAAACGTGGCGGCCGTGATGGTCACCGCCTCCTTCCCGGCGTTTGCGCGTCAGGGGCAAACCATTGACGTCGTGGTTTCCTCTATGGGTAACGCCAAAAGCCTGCGCGGCGGTACGCTGCTGATGACCCCGCTGAAAGGGGTCGATAGCCAGGTTTATGCCCTGGCCCAGGGGAACATTCTGGTGGGCGGTGCAGGCGCTTCCGCGGGCGGAAGCAGCGTGCAGGTGAACCAGCTGAACGGCGGGCGTATCACCAACGGCGCGATCGTGGAACGCGAGCTGCCAACCCAGTTCGGCTCGGGGAACACCATTAACCTGCAGCTGAATAATGAAGACTTCACGATGGCGCAGCAAATTGCCGACACCATCAACCGCAGCCGCGGCTACGGCAGCGCCACCGCGCTGGATGCCCGTACCGTGCAAATCAGAACGTCTACGGGCAGCAGTAACCAGGTGCGCATGCTGGCGGATATCCAGAATATGGAAGTTAACGTTGCGCTTCAGGATGCCAAAGTGATCATCAACTCGCGTACCGGGTCGGTGGTGATGAACCGTGAAGTGTCGCTGGATAGCTGCGCCGTGGCGCAGGGTAACCTGTCCGTGACGGTCAACCGTTCCGCTAACGTGAGCCAGCCGGATACGCCGTTTGGCGGCGGCCAGACGGTGGTCACGCCGCAAACGCAGATTGATTTGCGCCAGAGCGGCGGCTCGCTGCAAAGCGTTCGTTCCAGCGCCAACCTGAACAGCGTGGTCCGCGCCCTGAATGCCCTGGGGGCAACGCCGATGGATCTGATGTCCATTCTGCAATCGATGCAAAGCGCAGGCTGCCTGCGTGCCAAACTGGAAATCATCTAATGCTGACCGATAGCAAGCTGTTGACCGGTGCCGCCTGGGATGCCCAGTCGCTCAACGACCTGAAAACCAAAGCAGGCAAAGATCCGGCGGCGAATATCCGCCCGGTTGCCCGTCAGGTGGAAGGGATGTTCGTGCAGATGATGCTCAAAAGCATGCGTGAAACCCTGCCGAAAGACGGGATGTTCAGCAGCGATTCTACGCGTCTCTACACCAGCATGTACGACCAGCAGATTGCGCAGCAGATGACCGCCGGCAAAGGCCTCGGTCTGGCTGACATGATTGTTAAACAGACCGCAGCCGCGCAGGGGATCCCGCCTGAGGACGCGCCGCAGCAGGTGCCGATGAAGTTCGATATTGAAACGGTGACCAGTTATCAGAACCAGGCGCTGACGCAGATGGTGCGCAAGGCAATGCCCAAGCCGTCGGCCGCCAGCGACGAGCCGCTGTCGGGCGACAGCAAAGACTTCCTGGCGCAGCTCTCGCTGCCCGCGCGCCTTGCCAGCGAGCAGAGCGGGGTGCCGCATCACCTGATCCTGGCGCAGGCCGCGCTGGAGTCGGGCTGGGGTCAGCGACAGATCCGTAAGGAAAACGGCGACCCGAGCTTTAACATCTTTGGCGTGAAGGCCAGCTCCAGCTGGAAAGGGCCGACGACGGAGATCACCACCACCGAATATGAAAACGGTGCGGTGGTGAAGGTCAAAGCCAAATTCCGCGTCTACAGCTCTTACCTTGAGGCATTGTCGGATTATGTCGGGCTGTTGAGCCGCAACCCGCGCTATACCGCCGTCACGCAGGCGGCCACGCCGGAGCAGGGCGCACAGGCGCTGCAAAACGCGGGATACGCCACCGATCCAAACTACGCGCGCAAGCTCACCAGCATGATTCAGCAGCTGAAATCAATGGGTGAGAAGGTCAGCAAAGCCTATAGCACAGATCTCGAAAATCTGTTCTGAAAGTTCTCAAGTCCCGGTGGAGGCTGCCGATAACCTTCATCAGGACTCGTGTCTGAAAGTATAAAAGGAACCCCCATGTCCAGTTTGATTAACAGCGCCATGAGTGGCCTCAGTGCTGCACAGGCGGCACTCAATACCGTAAGTAATAATATTTCAAGCTATAACGTGGCAGGCTACACCCGCCAGAATACCGTTCTGAGTGCCTCGAACAGCACCCTGACCGGCGGTGGCTGGGTGGGCAACGGGGTTTATGTCTCCGGCGTGCAGCGTGAGTATGATGCTTTCATCACCAACCAGCTGCGCGCGGCGCAGACGCAGAGCAGCGGCCTGACCACGCGCTATCAGCAGATGTCAAAAATTGACGATGTGCTTTCTGACACCACCAACTCGCTCTCTACCACGCTGCAGGATTTCTTTACCAGCCTGCAAACGCTGGTCAGCAACGCGGAAGATCCGGCTGCGCGCCAGACGGTGATCGGTAAAGCGGACGGCCTGGTTAATCAGTTCAAAACGAACGATCAGTACCTTCGCGATCAGGATGCGCAGGTCAATACGGCGATTTCAACCAGCGTCGATCAGATCAACAACTATGCGAAGCAGATTGCCAACCTCAACGATCAGATTTCCCGTCTGACCGGGGTGGGCGCGGGTGCTTCGCCGAACGAACTGCTCGATCAGCGCGATCAGCTGGTGACTGAGCTGAACAAGATTGTCGGCGTGGACGTGACCGTGCAGGACAGCGGCACCTATAACATCTCTATCGCCAACGGCTACACCCTGGTGCAGGGCAGTTCTGCCAGCCAGCTGGCGGCGGTGAAATCCAGTGCCGACCCTTCACGCACCACGATTGCCTATGTGGATGCGGCGTCTGGCAACGTAGAGATCCCGGAAAAGCAGATCACCACCGGTTCCCTGGGCGGCCTGCTGACCTTCCGCTCTGAAGATCTGGATAAGGCGCGTAACACCCTTAACCAGATGGCGCTGGCCTTTGCCGACGCGATGAACACGCAGCACGAAGCGGGCTTTGATGCCAACGGCGATAAGGGTGGAAAACTGTTTGATTTCGGTTTGCCATCGGTGCTGAGCAACAGCAAAAACACCGGCAGCGCCGCGGTAACCGCGAGCGTGACGGACAGCTCGAAGGTGCAGGCGACCAACTACAAAGTTGAGTTCAACGGCACCGACTGGACCGTGACGCGTCTGTCTGACAAAACCAGCTTCACGGCCACCCCGGACGCCAGCGGCAATCTGGCGTTTGATGGTCTCAACGTTAATATCAGCGGCTCGGCGGACAAGAAGGACAGCTTCCTCGTTAAGCCGGTGAATGACGTTATCATGAACATGGACGTTGCGATAAGCGACGAGTCAAAACTGGCGATGGCGTCTGCGAAGGGGAGCGGCGAAAGCGACAATACTAACGGTCAAAAGCTGTTGGATTTGCAGAGCGCGAAGCTGGTGGGCGGGAATAAAACCTTTACCGATGCCTACGCGTCACTGGTCAGTACGGTGGGAAGCACGACCGCGTCGCTGAAAACCAGCAGCGAAACCAAAGACAACGTGGTGACGCAGCTGACCAAGCAGCAGCAGTCGATTTCCGGGGTTAACCTGGATGAAGAATACGGCAACCTGCAGCGCTATCAGCAGTATTACCTGGCAAATGCGCAGGTACTGCAAACGGCGAGCACGCTGTTTGATGCGTTAATCAACATTCGCTAAGGCCGGGGTTAAAAAATGCGTATTAGTACTCAAATGATGTATGAGCAGAGCATGCGCGGAGTGACAAACTCCCAAAGCCTCTGGCTCGGCTATGGCGAACAGATGTCTACCGGTAAGCGTGTTAACCGTCCGTCCGATGACCCGATCGCCGCCTCTCAGGCCGTTGTGCTGTCGCAGGCGCAAACGCAGAACAGCCAGTATGCGCTGGCGCGTTCTTTCGCGACGACCAAAGTATCGCTGGAAGAGAACGTGTTATCGCAGGTAACTACCGCTATTCAGGCCGCGCAGGAAAAGATTGTCAATGCGGGCAACGGCACGCTGAGTGACGATGACCGTGCTTCGCTGGCCACTAACCTGCAGGGTATCCGCGATCAGCTGATGAACCTGGCAAACAGCACCGACGGTAACGGCCGCTACATTTTTGCGGGTTACAAAACGGAAGCGGCAGCCTTCGATCAGACCACCGGGAGTTATAACGGTGGGGATACGGCAATTAGCCAGCAGGTTGACTCCGCGCGTACCATGCAGATCAGCCATACGGGCGCTCAGGTGTTTGACACCTTTACCAGCAACGCGAAGCCAGAGCCGGATGGCAGCACGCCGGAAAAGAACCTGTTTAAAATCCTGGACAGTGCGATTGCTGCGCTGAATACGCCAATTGAAGGTGACGAGACCAAAACAGAAGCGTTTACCGCTGCGATTGATAAGGCCAACCGTGGCCTGAGCAATTCGCTGAACAACGTGCTGACCGTGCGTGCCGATTTGGGTATCAAGCTGGATGAACTGGGCAAGCTGGATTCGCTGGGCGATGACCGCGCGCTGGGGCAGACTCAACAGATGAGTGACCTGGTGGACGTGGACTGGAACTCGGTCATCTCTTCTTACTCTATGCAGCAGGCGGCCCTGCAGGCGTCTTATAAAGCGTTCAGCGATATGCAGGGCATGTCTCTGTTCCAGATGAACAAGTAACATCTTGACCTCTTAGAGCACGTTCTGAAACTGGGCGTGTTTTGTCTGCCCAATCCTTCTGGATTGGGCATTTTTTTATGCTGCTTTTACAGAGGTTGAGCTAACGCGGGCGCTTTCAATCAAACGGATGACCAGCGCAATGGCTCCACATGCCGTCGACAGTGCCACCACGCCAGGCCAGCCAGCCAGAGTATAAATTTTGCTCCCTAACGCCGAGCCCAGTGCCATACCGATGAACACCACCGTAAAGAGCAGGGCGTTCAGACGACCGCGGGCCTGCGGTTCAAGGCTGTAAACCAGGTTCTGGTGGGCCACCAGGCTGGACTGCAGACCGAGGTCAAAACCGATGGCGGAAACCGCAATCAGGATAAGCTGCCCATGGACGCCCAGCGCCGGCATCAGGAACATCAGCGCAAACGAGACGGTCACGAGGATCGCGCCTAGCTGAGTGACTTTACCGGCCCCCAGTTTATCTGCCAGGCCCCCAGCCAGCGGCGCGGCCAGCGCGCCTGCGGCACCTGCGATACCAAACCCACCCGCCACGGCACTGCCGAGGTGATAACGTTCCAGCAGCATGACCGCAAGCGTAGACCAGAAGGCGCTGAAGGCTATTGACAGGAAGCCCTGGGCCAGCGCTGCGCGACGCAGGGCCGGGTAACGACGCCACAGGTGTTCCATTGACCGCATCAGTGCCGGATAGCTCAGCGTGGAGTGGATAGCAAAGCGGGGCAGCACCACCCACATCACCGCACCGACAAAGGCAATGCTCGCAGCGGCCAGCTGATACATCACGCGCCAGCCAAAGGCTTCACCCACGACGCCGCTCACGGTTCTCGACAGCAAAATCCCCAGCAGCAGGCCGGTCATGACCGTGCCCACGGTTTTTCCCTGTTTTCCTTCGGGGGCGAGAATAGCGGCAGCGGGAACGATATCCTGCGCCATGGTGGCAGCCATGCCGATCAGCAGGCTGGTCAGCAGCAGGGAATGAAGCTGACCGGTGAGGCTACAGCCCAGCAGAAACAGCGCCAGGGCTGCACTTTTTATCAGAATCAGCGTCCGGCGGTCATGACGATCGCCAAGCGGCAGGAGGAAGAGGATACCGAGCGCATAGCCCGCCTGGGTCAGGGTGGGAACTAACCCCATACCTTCAATGCTGAGGTGGAGGTCCGCGCCCATCAGCGGAAGCAAAGGTTGCGCATAGTAAATGGAGGCTACGCTGAAGCCAGCGCCCAGGGCCAGCATCAAAATCACCCAGCGGCTAACGGCCTGGGGTGCGGTGGTTGTGTTCATAAGAGATTCCTCATTCGTTGTGTAGCGCTATTTTTTCTCAGTACGGCTTGCGGCGGTAGAAGGCCTGGTGGTAAAACGCTTATACGTTTAGCGTATGACCAGTAAAAAATGAAACGAAATGAGCGTATAGACAGAGTGGAACTTATGCGAACCTTTGTTCGCATCGTGGAAGCGGGGTCGCTCTCTGCGGCGGCAAGACAGCTTTCAACCACGCAGGCCACGGTTAGCCGCCGGTTGCAGTCACTTGAGACGTTACTGGGCGTACGTTTGTTGTTACGTACAACCCATACGACCCGCCTGACCGACGACGGTGAACGTTGCTACCAGCATGCCCGTCGGGTGATTGACAGCTGGCTGGCGCTGGAAGATGAGGTGGGGCAAACGGAAGACGAACCGGTGGGGGTGCTTCGCGTACGCGCCCCGCACGCGTTTGGCCAGGACCAGCTGCTGCAGCCGCTAACGGCATTTTTGCAGCGTTACCCGCAGCTTTCCGTCGAGTGGATGCTGAATGATAAGTCGGTCGACTTTCTCGGTGACAACCTTGACTGCGCTATCAGGGTGGGGGCGGAGGTCGATCCGGCAACCGTCTCCGTGCTGCTGGCTGAAGTACCGCGCTCGGTGGTGGCATCACCCGAGCTGCTGGAACGGTTTCCTGCCATAAAGACGCCGGATGATTTGCAGGCGCTTCCCTGGATTGCCATCAGCACCTTTTATCAACGCCACGTGGAGCTGTTTAAGGGCGGCACGACGATCCCGGCCCGCATTGCCATTACGCCGCGCCTGAGCACCGACAGTTTGTACGTAGCGCGTAATACCGCGCTTACAGGGCTCGGCGTGGCAGTGGTATCAAGCTGGACGGTTAAGGAGGATATTCAGGCGGGGCGCTTAGTGCATATTCTGCCAGAGTGGCAGCCGGCGGCGTTGCCCGTTCATCTGGTTTATCCGTGGTCGCGCTATTATCCGGCGCGTTTGCGGCGCTTTCTGGAGATGATGCGGCAGGTCATGCCGGAGATTGCCGGCATGAGGAAACCTGAAAAGTAGCCATAAAAAAAGCCGACCTGGAGGTCGGCTTTTTACGTTAATGCCTGTTATTCAGCAGACTGCGGACGGGTTGCTGGCGCAGTAGCCTGGTGCGATGCACTGTGACCACCGGCAGAACCTTTGCCGTCAAAGTTGAATTCAGGACGAACCCAGTCGCTGTTGCGCGGTGCTTCTGGCACATACTCAGGCGCTGGGGCACGCGTCATTGGCGCAGTCGCAACGTGTGCAGACGCAGGTGCAGACACCACCGGCTCTGGTTTCACGTCAGGCGCTTTCACCTCAGCGGCTTCACGTACAGGCTCAACGTCAACTTCGACTTCCTGAACGACTTCTTCAGTCACGGTTTCGACAACCACCTCAGCAGCCTCTTCTTCCACGACTGCAGGCGTAACGTCTTCCACAACCTCTTCGGCCACCGCGGTGTCTTCCTCGGCAATCAGCTGCGGTGCGGCATCAACCGGAGCAGCAATCACTTCAGGGTGCGACGTTACCACTTCTACGGCGTGCGGCGCTTCTGCTTCAACAACCTGAGGTTCAACAACCTGCGGTTCAGCCGACGCTGCGGCTTCAGTCACCACCTCTTCAACTGCGACGACAGGTGCAATGACCTCTTCGTTCACTGGCTGTTCTTCAACAACCTGCTCCGGGCGAGCAACCGGATAGCGGATCCAGACTTTGCCGGATGCCATTTCTGGTGATGCGCAGGCAATCGCTAACGGCATTGGAGACTGCGTTGGGTAACGCTCGTCACGGTAGCGACGACGACGCTGGCCGCTGACGCGCAGGTGACGTGGAGAACGACGTGAACGACGCGGCATACCTGCGTTATCACGGCCTTCACCGCTTTCTTCCTGCTCAACGTTGCTTTCAACGACGGCCGGCAGGTCAACTTTTGCCAGCTGTGTACCGGTTGCGCTTTCCGCGACGTCTGGCGTGACGACTGCAGCCTCTTCCGTCGACTCGGTAGCATAGCGGACTTTCTGGTTCAGCTGACGCTGCTTACGACGCGGCATGACCTGAGTGTGTTCTTCCTGCTCAGCGTCTTGCTGCTCAACAGGCTCTTCACGGTTCAGGGCTTTAACGTCCTGCTGCGCCTGACGCTTCTCGTCGTTACGACGACGGTTACGTTCGCGGCGCGGCTGCTGCTCGTCACGCTGTTTGTTCTTCTCAGGCTCATCGCCCGCCTGCTGGCGAACTTCACGATCTTCAACGTTCTGCTGTTGTTTATCGCGACGGTTACGGCGGTTGTCTTCGCGCTGCTCGCGGCCTTCGCTGTTGTCAGAACGGTTGTCACGGCGCTCATTACGATCGCCACGATCGTTGCGGTCGCTACGTTCATTACGATCGCGACGGTTGTTCTGGCGTTTACGACGATCCTGCTGACGCTCCGGCTTGGCTTCTTTTGGTGCTTCTTTCGGCTGCTCCGGCTGAACTTCTTCACCCGCAAACATTTTCTTCAGCGCGCCGAAGAAACGGCTCAGAAGGCCCGGCTGCTCTGGCTGAGCTTTCGTAGCTTCTGGGGCTGCAGGTTTTTGCGCTGCTGGTTTCGCGACCGGTTTTTCCTGGGCGACTTCCGGCGGCGCTTCCGGCATGATGAAGGTCGCTAATGCTGGCTGCTCAGGCAGTTTACGCTCGGCAGGTTCTTCATCGGACGGCAGTGCCATCTCTTCTTCATGCAGCTTCGGCAGCAGGTAGCTAAGGGTCGAGGTCTCTTCACCTTTGCGCACGCGCAGCACATGGTAATGCGGGGTTTGCATCTGATCGTTTGGAACGATGATGCAGCGAACGCCGCCCTGGCGCGCTTCAATCGCACTTACCGCTTCACGTTTTTCGTTCAGCAGGTAAGAGGCCACCGGCACCGGAACAATGGCGTGAACTTCTTTGGTGTTCTCTTTCAGCGCTTCTTCTTCAATCAGACGCAGAATAGACAGCGACAGCGATTCGTTATCACGGACGGTACCGGTGCCGGAGCAGCGCGGACAGACGTGATGGCTGGACTCGCCCAGAGACGGGCTAAGACGCTGACGTGACATCTCCAGCAGGCCAAAGCGAGAAATATGGCTGATCTGGATACGCGCACGGTCCTGGCGCACCGCTTCGCGCAGACGGTTTTCAACCGCACGCTGGTGGCGAACTGGGGTCATGTCGATGAAGTCGATAACGATCAGACCACCCAGGTCGCGCAGGCGGAGCTGGCGGGCGATCTCATCAGCGGCTTCGAGGTTAGTGTTGAAGGCCGTCTCTTCGATATCGCCACCACGCGTTGCACGCGCGGAGTTAATGTCGATAGCGGTCAGCGCTTCAGTTGTATCGATAACGATAGAACCGCCGGACGGCAAACGCACTTCGCGCTGGAAGGCGGATTCAATCTGGGATTCAATCTGGTAGTGGCTGAACAGCGGGATTTCACCGGTGTACAGTTTAATTTTGCTGGTGAAATCCGGACGACCCAGCGCAGCGATGTGCTGGCGGGCCAGCTCAAGCACTTTCGGGTTATCAATCAAAATTTCGCCGATGTCCTGACGCAGATAGTCGCGGAAGGCACGTACGATAACGTTGCTTTCCTGGTGGATCAGGAACGGAGCAGGGCGGCTTTCTGCGGCTTTCTGGATAGCTTCCCAGTGCTTCAGACGGAAGCTTAAGTCCCACTGCAGCGCTTCGGCAGATTTGCCCACGCCTGCGGTACGAACGATAAGCCCCATGCCGTCCGGCAGCTCAAGGCTTGCCAGCGCTTCTTTCAGCTCGGTACGGTCATCACCTTCGATACGGCGAGAGATACCCCCCGCACGCGGGTTGTTAGGCATCAGAACCAGATAGCTCCCCGCCAGGCTGATAAAGGTAGTGAGGGCGGCGCCTTTGTTGCCACGCTCTTCTTTATCAATCTGAACAATGACTTCCTGACCTTCACGCAGAACATCTTTGATGTTCGGACGGCCATGAGCGTTGTAGTTTGCAGGGAAATATTCGCGGGCGATTTCTTTAAGAGGAAGGAAACCATGACGCTCAGCACCGTAATCGACAAATGCAGCCTCAAGGCTTGGTTCAATGCGGGTGATTTTACCTTTGTAAATGTTCGCTTTTTTCTGTTCGTGTCCAGGACTTTCGATATCCAGATCGTACAGGCGCTGCCCATCCACAAGGGCGACACGCAACTCTTCTTGCTGAGTTGCGTTGATTAACATTCTTTTCATCGTAACTTACTCGTTATTCTTACATTGACGACAAAGCTGCGGGCAAGGTGACGCTTTCCGGGGTATGAACCGATGGCCTCGTGTCTATTCACGTCGCCAACCTCACGGTTGTCGCTCGCTTAAGAGGCGCAGAGTGTCGGTTGCCTGTATTTCATACGGAAACACAGCGCAATTATCAGGGGAATTGCCTGGGAAAACTCTCCAGAAAACAATCCTTATACCGGGAAGTACTGCAACCCGCAGCCCGCTAACTGCCTGAAAGATCAATACGTCTTACGCCATTGCTGCGTGGATGATCGGTCAGACAAAATTGGTCATTCCGTCGACATCCTTACAAAACCCGGATTTAACGCGGAATACAACCTCATTATTCCACTGCTGGCCGGGTTATAGCAAGATGACTTTTACCAATTATCACCCGGTTACTCACAGTTTCTTCACTTCAACGTGGCAATTGGTTTAATAACCACCAAATCGATTGCGCGAAAGCGGAGTCATCCGGATAAAAGTAAATATAAGCATAGAAAAATGAGTGGCGCTATTGCCTGACGATATTTAGAATCGCCAACCATGAAAACAGAGACTCCAGCCGTAAAAATGGTTGCTATCGCGGATGACTACGCGGGGCAACGTATCGATAACTTTTTGCGCACCCAGCTGAAAGGTGTACCAAAAAGTATGATTTACCGCATCCTGCGCAAGGGCGAGGTGCGGGTGAATAAAAAACGCGTGAAGCCTGAGTACAAGCTCGAAGCCGGTGATGAAGTGCGTATCCCGCCGGTGCGGGTTGCTGAACGCGATGAAGAGGTGGTTTCACCTAAGCTGCAAAAGGTGGCTGCGCTGAATGATGTCATCCTTTATGAGGACGACCACATTCTCGTGCTGAACAAACCGTCAGGCACGGCGGTACATGGCGGCAGCGGCCTGAGCTTTGGGGTAATTGAAGGGCTGCGCGCGTTGCGCCCGGAAGCACGCTTCCTGGAGCTGGTGCATCGTCTTGACCGCGACACCTCCGGCGTGCTGCTGGTGGCGAAAAAGCGTTCTGCTCTGCGTTCTTTGCACGAGCAGCTGCGTGAAAAAGGGATGCAGAAAGATTATCTGGCCCTGGTTCGCGGTCAGTGGCAGTCCCACGTAAAAGTGGTGCAGGCACCCTTGCTGAAAAATATTTTGCAAAGCGGCGAGCGCATCGTGCGCGTCAATCAGGAAGGGAAACCGTCCGAGACCCGCTTCAAAGTAGAAGAACGCTATGAATTCGCCACGCTGGTGCGCTGTAGCCCTGTGACCGGGCGTACTCACCAGATTCGTGTGCATACCCAGTATGCCGGGCACCCAATTGCGTTTGATGACCGCTACGGCGATCGCGAGTTTGACAAGCAGCTGGCGGGAACGGGGCTGTCGCGTCTCTTCCTGCATGCGGCCGCGCTGAAGTTTACCCATCCAAATACGGGCGAAATCATCCGCATTGAAGCACCGCTGGACGATCAGCTGAAACGCTGCCTGAAGGTTCTGCGAGGCTAAGGTAAATGTAAAACGGCAATGAACATTGCCGTTTTTAATGTTTGCCCCCTCTCCCCGTGGGAGAGGGCTGGGGTGAAGGTATCAGGCCGCAAGGATCACATCGTCAGCGGATTACACTCTTCTCGCCTTAACATCTGACACAAGGCAATCAGCGGTAACCCTACCAGCGTGTTAGGGTCGCGACCGTCCAGCTTGTCGAACAGCGCAATTCCCAATCCTTCACTTTTAAAACTTCCTGCACAGTTGAGCGGACGCTCCCGGCGGACATAATCCACAATCTCTTGCTCGCTGAGATGGCGGAAGTGGACATCGAATGGCTCGCACTCCGTTTGCAGATGGCCTGAGGCGGAGTTATAGAGCGCCAGGCCCGTATAGAAGGTGACGATGGTGCCACGCGCGCGCAGAAGCTGCTGGCAGGCGTTCTCTTCCGTATGCGGCTTGCCGGCGATCTCTCCGTCCAGTACGCAAACCTGATCGGAGCCTATAATCAAATGTGCGGGATAACGTGCGGCCAGTGATTGCGCTTTCTGCTGTGCGAGACGGGTCACCAGATGACGCGGCGATTCGCCCGGCTGGGGCGTTTCGTCAACCTCTGGCGCTGCGCATTCAAACGGGATCCCGAGTTTTTCCAGCAGCATTCGACGGTAGGGTGAGGTGGAGGCAAGAACGAGATTTGGCATATTTTTATCACCAGATATAGCGTATCGATGCCAGCCATTTTAAACTACAGGCCGCAATGTGTGCGAATAATTGGCAAAAGGCAGCTCTGGTTGCCTTTTTCTTTGACTCTATGACGTTACAAAGTTAATATGCGCGCCCTATGCAAAAGGTAAAATTACCCCTGACTCTTGATCCGGTACGTACGGCTCAAAAACGCCTCGATTATGAAGGAATCTATTCTTCCGATCAGGCTGAGCGTATTGCCGCATCTGTAGTCAGTGTGGACAGTGATGTAGAATGCTCCATGTCGTTCGCTATCGACAACCAGCGCCTCGCCGTTTTAACCGGTGATGCAAAGGTGACGGTAACGCTCGCGTGTCAGCGTTGCGGGAAACCGTTTGTACAGCATGTTCACACAACGTATTGTTTTAGTCCCGTTCGTTCTGACGAACAGGCTGAAGCACTCCCGGAAGCGTATGAGCCGATTGAGGTTAACGAATTCGGTGAAATCGATCTTCTGGCCGTGGTTGAAGATGAAGTGATCCTCTCCCTGCCAGTCGTTCCGGTGCATGATTCTGAACACTGTGAAGTGTCCGAGGCGGACATGGTCTTTGGGGAACTGCCTGATGAAGCGCAAAAACCAAACCCATTTGCCGTATTAGCCAGCTTAAAGCGTAAGTAATTGAGGAGTAAGGTCCATGGCCGTACAACAGAATAAACCAACCCGTTCCAAACGTGGCATGCGTCGTTCCCATGACGCGCTGACTGCAGTTACCAGCCTGTCTGTAGACAAGACTTCTGGTGAGAAACACCTGCGTCACCACATCACTGCTGACGGTTTTTACCGCGGCCGCAAGGTAATCACTAAGTAATCACGCGCAAGCGTGATGAAGCTTAGTGAGGATTTCCCCAGGCAACTGGGGAAACACCAAACCAGGCAGTGACGACACCTTGACACGTCTAACCCTGGCGTTAGATGTCATGGGGGGAGATTTTGGCCCATCCGTGACAGTGCCTGCAGCATTGCAGGCACTGAATTCTAATTCGCAACTCACACTTCTTTTAGTCGGCAATCCCGACACAATCACGCCATTACTTGCAAAAGCTGACTTCGAACAACGTTCACGTCTGCAGATTATTCCTGCGCAGTCAGTTATTGCCAGTGATGCCCGGCCATCGCAGGCTATACGCAATAGCCGTGGCAGCTCTATGCGAATGGCGCTGGAGTTGGTGAAAGAAGGACGCGCGCAGGCCTGCGTCAGTGCGGGAAATACCGGTGCGCTGATGGGGCTGTCGAAATTATTGCTCAAGCCTATTGAGGGCATTGAGCGTCCGGCGCTGGTGACGGTTTTACCGCATCAGCAAAAGGGCAAAACGGTGGTGCTGGATCTCGGCGCCAACGTGGATTGTGATAGTACAATGCTGGCGCAGTTTGCCGTGATGGGTTCGGTGCTGGCAGAAGATGTCGTGGGGATCCCTAATCCCCGCGTTGCGTTACTGAATATTGGTGAAGAAGAGACGAAAGGCCTGGACAGTATCCGCGACGCTGCGGAAATACTCAAACAGGTGCCTTCCATCAACTATATTGGTTATCTCGAAGCCAACGAGTTGCTGACGGGCAAAACGGACGTTCTGGTCTGTGATGGCTTCACCGGTAACGTTACGCTGAAGACCATGGAAGGGGTGGTGAGAATGTTCCTTTCTCTGCTGAAATCGCAGGGGGAGGGTAAAAAAAGGTCCTGGTGGCTCATTTTATTAAAGCGTTGGTTACAAAAAAGCCTGACGCGGCGATTCAGTCACCTCAACCCCGACCAGTATAATGGCGCCTGTCTGTTAGGATTGCGCGGCATCGTGATTAAGAGTCACGGTGCCGCCAATCAGCGAGCCTTTTCCGTCGCGATTGAACAGGCAGTGCAGGCGGTGCAGCGACAAGTCCCTCAGCGGATTGCCGCTCGCCTGGAATCTGTATTAGCTAAAAGTGACTGAGCGTACATGTATACGAAGATTTTAGGTACCGGCAGCTACCTGCCAAAACAAGTGCGTACCAACGCCGATCTTGAAAAAATGGTAGATACGTCTGACGAGTGGATTGTCACGCGCACAGGTATCCGTGAACGTCGTATCGCCGCGCCAGACGAAACCGTGTCCACCATGGGTTACGAAGCCGCACAGCGCGCTATCGAGATGGCTGGCATCGATAAAGAACAGATTGGCTTGATCGTGGTCGCCACCACCTCTGCCACGCATGCCTTCCCAAGCGCAGCGTGCCAGGTGCAGAACATGCTCGGTATTAAAGGCTGCCCGGCGTTTGACGTTGCCGCAGCGTGTGCAGGCTTCACCTATGCGCTGAGCATTGCCGATCAGTATGTTAAATCTGGCTCCGTCAAATATGCGCTGGTGATCGGTGCTGACGTGCTGGCGCGTACCTGTGATCCAACCGATCGCGGGACGATCATTATTTTTGGTGATGGTGCGGGCGCGGTACTGCTGGGGCAGTCCGAAGAGCCGGGCATCATCTCGACGCATCTGCATGCCGATGGCCGTTACGGCGAGCTGTTAACGCTGCCTAACGCCGATCGCGTTAATCCGGACAGCTCCATCTACCTGACAATGGCAGGTAACGAGGTGTTTAAGGTGGCGGTAACGGAACTCGCGCATATTGTCGATGAGACGCTGGAAGCGAATAATCTCGAACGCTCCGCGCTCGACTGGCTGGTGCCGCATCAGGCAAACCTGCGTATTATCAGCGCGACGGCCAAAAAGCTGGGCATGTCGATGGATAACGTTGTGGTGACGCTGGATCGCCATGGCAACACCTCTGCGGCATCGGTACCGTGCGCATTTGATGAAGCGGTACGCGATGGACGAATCAAACGGGGCCAGCTGGTCTTGCTTGAAGCCTTCGGTGGCGGTTTCACCTGGGGTTCCGCGCTGGTTCGTTTCTAGGATAAGGATGAAAAGATGACGCAATTTGCTTTTGTGTTCCCGGGTCAGGGCTCTCAAACCGTTGGGATGTTGTCTGAAATGGCAGCAAACTATCCGGTAATTGAAGAGACTTTCCGTGAAGCTTCTGATGCGCTGGGTTATGATCTGTGGGCGCTGACGCAACAGGGTCCGGCTGAAGAGCTGAACAAAACCTGGCAGACTCAGCCCGCGCTGCTGACCGCATCCGTTGCGCTGTGGCGTGTATGGCAGCAGCAGGGCGGTAAAGCGCCAGCACTGCTCGCAGGTCACAGTCTCGGCGAATACTCTGCGCTGGTCTGTGCAGGCGTAATTGCCTTTGCTGACGCCGTTCGTCTGGTGGAACTGCGCGGTAAATTCATGCAGGAAGCGGTGCCTGAAGGTACGGGTGGCATGTCTGCCATCATCGGCCTGGATGATGCTTCCATTGCAAAAGCGTGTGAAGAATCTGCTGAAGGCCAGGTGGTTTCACCGGTAAACTTCAACTCGCCGGGCCAGGTTGTTATCGCCGGTCATAAAGAAGCGGTTGAACGTGCGGGTGCTGCCTGTAAAGCTGCGGGTGCGAAACGCGCGCTGCCGTTGCCGGTGAGCGTGCCGTCTCACTGTGCGCTGATGAAGCCAGCAGCCGACAAACTGGCCGTTGAGCTGGAAAAAATTACCTTTAACGCACCGGCGATTTCCGTTGTGAACAACGTCGATGTGAAATGCGAAACCGCGCCGGAGGCTATCCGTAACGCACTGGTTCGCCAGCTTTACAGCCCGGTACAGTGGACCAAAACCGTTGAGTTTATGGCGTCACAGGGCGTTGAGCATCTGTATGAAGTCGGTCCTGGTAAGGTCCTCACCGGTCTGACAAAACGTATTGTTGACACCCTGACTGCCTCGGCGATTAACGAGCCGGAAGCCCTGTCAGCGGCACTCTCGCAATAAAAGAGGAATACCATGAGTTTTGAAGGAAAAATCGCACTGGTCACCGGCGCAAGCCGTGGTATTGGCCGTGCAATTGCTGAAACACTGGTTGCGCGCGGCGCGAAAGTGATTGGTACAGCAACCAGCGAGAATGGCGCTAAAGCCATCAGCGACTATCTGGGTGCGAACGGTAAAGGTCTGGTACTGAATGTGACCGAGCCTGCATCTATCGAATCTGTTCTGGAAAATATTCGCGCAGAGTTTGGCGAAGTGGATATTCTGGTAAATAATGCCGGGATCACTCGCGACAACCTGCTGATGCGAATGAAAGATGATGAGTGGAACGATATTATCGAAACCAACCTGTCATCTGTATTCCGTCTGTCAAAAGCGGTAATGCGCGCTATGATGAAAAAGCGTCATGGTCGTATTATCACTGTTGGTTCTGTGGTTGGTACCATGGGAAATGCTGGTCAGGCTAACTACGCTGCGGCGAAAGCAGGTCTGATTGGCTTCAGTAAGTCGCTGGCACGTGAAGTTGCGTCCCGCGGTATTACTGTAAACGTTGTTGCTCCGGGCTTTATTGAAACGGACATGACGCGTGCGCTGACCGATGATCAGCGTGCGGGTACACTGGCAGCAGTTCCTGCGGGGCGTCTTGGCGACCCTAAAGAAATCGCCAGTGCGGTTGCATTTTTAGCCTCTGACGAAGCGAGTTACATCACTGGTGAGACTCTCCACGTCAACGGCGGGATGTATATGGTTTAACCACGATCGAAAATATTTGCGTTATTAGGGCGAATGGCCTCAAAATAACGTAAAATCGTGGTAAGACCTGCCGGGATTTAGTTGCAAATTTTTCAACATTTTATACACTACGAAAACCATCGCGAAAGCGAGTTTTGATAGGAAATTTAAGAGTATGAGCACTATCGAAGAACGCGTTAAGAAAATTATCGGCGAGCAGCTGGGCGTTAAGCAGGAAGAAGTTGTGAACTCCGCATCTTTCGTTGAAGACCTGGGCGCAGATTCTCTTGACACCGTTGAGCTGGTAATGGCTCTGGAAGAAGAGTTTGATACTGAGATTCCGGACGAAGAAGCTGAGAAAATCACCACCGTTCAGGCTGCCATTGATTACATCAACGGTCACCAGGCGTAAGTGAACATCTCCAGGCGGTCATTCGACCGCCTGAGTTTTATCTTTTTTAGTCCCACGAATCCTTTTTTTTATCCCTCCCTGGAGGACAAACGTGTCTAAGCGTCGTGTAGTTGTGACCGGACTTGGCATGTTGTCTCCTGTCGGCAATACCGTAGAGTCCACCTGGAAAGCTCTCCTTGCCGGTCAGAGCGGCATCAGCCTAATCGACCATTTCGATACTAGCGCCTATGCAACGAAATTTGCTGGCTTAGTAAAGGATTTTAACTGTGAAGAGATCATCTCGCGCAAAGAACAGCGCAAGATGGATGCCTTCATTCAATATGGAATTGTCGCTGGCGTACAGGCCATGCAGGATTCTGGCCTTGTCATTACGGAAGAGAACGCTACCCGTATCGGCGCCGCTATCGGCTCCGGGATTGGCGGTCTTGGCCTGATCGAGGAAAACCATACCTCTCTGGTGAATGGTGGCCCGCGTAAAATCAGCCCGTTCTTCGTTCCGTCCACGATTGTTAACATGGTGGCGGGTCACCTGACCATCATGTTTGGCCTGCGTGGTCCAAGCATTTCTATCGCTACCGCATGTACGTCTGGCGTACATAACATCGGCCAGGCCGCGCGTATCATTGCGTACGGCGATGCAGATGCTATGGTTGCAGGCGGTGCTGAAAAAGCCAGTACCCCACTGGGTGTTGGTGGCTTTGGTGCAGCGCGTGCGCTCTCAACCCGTAACGATAATCCTCAGGCGGCAAGCCGTCCGTGGGATAAAGACCGTGATGGTTTCGTGCTGGGCGACGGTGCAGGCATGATCGTACTGGAAGAGTACGAGCACGCGAAAAAGCGTGGCGCTAAAATTTATGCTGAAATCGTTGGTTTCGGTATGAGCAGCGATGCTTACCACATGACGTCACCGCCAGAGAACGGCGCAGGTGCTGCGCTGGCAATGGAAAACGCGATTCGTGATGCGGGTATTACCCCAGCACAGATCGGTTACGTCAACGCGCACGGTACGTCTACACCAGCAGGCGATAAAGCAGAAACTCAGGCCGTTAAGTCTATCTTCGGTGACTCTGCCCGCCGCGTGATGGTGAGCTCCACGAAATCCATGACTGGCCACCTGTTGGGTGCTGCGGGTGCAGTAGAGTCAATCTACTCTATCCTTGCGCTGCGCGATCAGGCTGTTCCACCAACCATCAACCTGGATAACCCGGATGAAGGTTGCGATCTGGACTTCGTTCCTCACGAAGCGCGCCAGGTGAGCGGTATGGAGTACACCCTGTGTAACTCCTTCGGCTTCGGCGGCACTAACGGTTCGCTGATCTTCAAAAAGGTCTGAGTCTGTTCGTCCGCTCGCTAACAAAAAGGTCCGCTTGTCGGGCCTTTTTTATTAAGCCCGGTCTTCTTGTCTGCCGCGAGACATCCTGCCAGACTGATCGCCCATGCATAAGGAGCCTCCATGTTTTTAATTAATGGCCTTGAGCAGGACTCTCTGCCTGCAAGCGACAGGGCGACGCAGTTTGGTGATGGCTGCTTCTCGACAGCACGGATCCTCGACGGTGCAGTATGCCTGCTTGACGCACATATCCTTCGTCTGCAGACCGCCTGCGAAACGTTGCTCATCCCCTTTACGCAGTGGGAAACGTTGCGCCATGAAATGCGCCTGATGGCAGCAGAAAAGCGCGTCGGGGTACTCAAAGTCATCATCAGCCGCGGCAGCGGCGGCAGAGGGTACAGCGGGGCGGACTGTGAACACCCTACGCGGATACTGTCCGTATCAGCCTATCCAGCCCATTACGCGCGCTGGCGTACAGAGGGTGTGGTCTTGTCACTTAGCCCTGTACGGCTGGGACGTAACCCTGTGCTTGCCGGAATCAAACATCTCAATCGTCTGGAGCAGGTGCTTATTCGTACTCATCTTGAGCAGACGGACGCCGATGAGGCGCTGGTTCTTGACAGCGAAGGGTTCATTACGGAATGCTGTGCGGCTAATTTACTCTGGCGGAAGGGCCGTGATGTATTCACGCCTTCACTGGAGCAGGCTGGGGTGAAAGGCATTATGCGTCAGTTTTGTTTACAGCAGCTGGCACGCTCGGGCTTTCGCGTTGTCGAAGTTAGCGAAAGGGAAGACGCGCTGTTAACAGCCGATGAGGTGGTTATTTGTAACGCGTTGATGCCTGTTTTACCCGTACGCGCGTATGGCCAACAGCGTTGGTCGTCACGTGAACTGTTCCAGTTTTTAGCCCCGATATGTGAGCAAACCAGGTCGTCATGAAGAAAATGTTGCGCGTTGTTCTCCTCCTTATAGTTGTGCTGGGTATTGCCGGCGGAGCGGGAGTGTGGAAAGTTCGTCAGCTGGCGGACAGTAAGATCCTGATTAAGGACGAGACCATTTTTACCCTTAAAGCGGGCACCGGGCGTCAGGCCCTGGGTGAACAGCTTTACGGAGATAAGATTATCAGCCGCCCGCGCGTGTTCCAGTGGCTGCTGCGCGTCGAGCCCGAACTGGCGCACTTCAAGGCCGGCACCTACCGTTTTACCCCTGACATGACCGTCAGAGAGATGCTGCAGCTGCTGGAAAGCGGTAAAGAAGCGCAGTTTCCCCTGCGTTTTGTGGAAGGGATGCGCCTGAGCGATTATCTCAAACAGCTGAGAGACGCGCCGTACATCAAGCATACGCTCAAAGACGACAGCTATCAGGCGGTCGCCGAGGCGTTGAAATTTGAACATCCCGAATGGGTGGAAGGCTGGTTCTGGCCCGATACCTGGATGTACACCGCCGGCACAACGGACGTGGCCATCCTGAAGCGCGCGCATAAAAAGATGGTCGCAGCGGTGGAGTCGGCGTGGGCGGGGCGCGTTGATGGCCTGCCTTATAAAGACCAAAACCAGTTCGTAACGATGGCCTCCATCATTGAAAAAGAGACGGCCGTTGCGGCAGAGCGCGACCGGGTCGCTTCGGTGTTTATCAACCGTCTGCGCATTGGTATGCGTTTGCAGACCGACCCAACCGTCATCTACGGGATGGGTGAAAGCTATGCCGGTAAGATATCCAGAAAAGACCTGGAGACGCCAACGGCGTATAATACCTATGTGATCGGCGGCCTGCCGCCGGGCCCGATAGCAACACCGGGCGAAGCCTCTCTGCGAGCCGCCGCGCACCCGGCTAAAACACCGTATCTCTATTTTGTGGCTGACGGAAAAGGGGGGCATACCTTTAATACCAACCTTGCCAGCCATAATCGCTCTGTTCAGGACTATCTGAAGGCACTTAAGGAAAAAAATGCGCAGTAAATACATTGTCATTGAGGGACTCGAAGGGGCGGGTAAAACCACCGCCCGCAACGTGGTCGTTGATACGCTTAACGCGCTTGGCATCGCGGAGATGGTCTTCACCCGCGAGCCGGGCGGTACGCAACTGGCTGAAAAACTGCGCAGCCTGGTACTGGATATCAAATCCGTTGGCGACGAGACGATCGCTGACAAAGCCGAAGTGCTGATGTTCTACGCGGCGCGCGTGCAGCTGGTGGAGACCGTCATCAAACCGGCGCTGGCGGAAGGTAAATGGGTCATTGGCGATCGTCACGATTTGTCGACCCAGGCCTATCAGGGCGGCGGTCGTGGTATTGATCGGGTCATGCTGGCGACGCTGCGCGATGCTGTTCTTGGTGATTTCCGCCCCGACCTGACGCTTTATCTGGACGTGACGCCTGAAGTTGGCCTCAAACGCGCCCGCGCGCGCGGCGAGCTGGATCGTATAGAGCAAGAGTCTTTCGACTTCTTTAACCGCACCCGCGCACGCTATCTGGAACTGGCCGGGAAGGACAGCTCCATTCGCACCATTGATGCAACACAGTCTTTAGACGACGTTACGCGCGACATCCAGCGTACGGTGACGCAGTGGGTTCAGGAGCAAAAGGCATGAAATGGTATCCATGGTTGCGCCCCCATTTTGAACAGCTGATTAACAGCTATCAGGCTGGTCGGGGGCATCATGCGTTACTGATTCAGGCTTTGCCGGGAATGGGCGATGATGCGTTAATTTACGCAATCACCCGTTTTCTGATGTGCCAGCAGCCTGAAGGACATAAAAGCTGCGGTAAATGCCGTGGCTGCCAGCTGATGCAGGCGGGCACGCATCCGGACTACTACACGCTGGAGCCTGAAAAAGGCAAAAGCACGCTCGGTATTGATGCGGTGCGTGAAGTCAGCGAAAAGCTGTACGAGCACGCGCGTCTGGGCGGCGCAAAGGTGGTCTGGCTGAACGATGCTGCGCTCCTGACGGAAGCAGCCGCCAATGCGCTGCTCAAAACGCTGGAGGAACCGCCGGAAAAAACCTGGTTTTTCCTCTCATGCCGGGAGCCCGGAAGATTACTCGCCACGCTGCGCAGCCGCTGTCGTCTTCACCACCTCGCGGTACCTCAGGAATCCTGGGCGTTGACCTGGCTTGAGCGCGAAGTGACGGTGTCACAGGATGCGGCATTAGCCGCCCTGCGCCTGAGCAGCGGCGCTCCGGCGGCGGCGCTGGCCCTGCTGCAGAAAGACGTCTGGTCCCAGCGCGAGGTGCTATGTCGTGCTGTTGAAACCGCTATTGACAGCGGCGACTGGCTTAGCGTGCTGCCTGCGCTCAATAGCGATCGCGCGGCCGAGCGCCTGCACTGGCTGGCCGCCTTGCTGCTGGATTCGCTCAAGATCCAACAGGGTGCCACGCTTCTGAGCAACCCTGACGTCTGGCCGCTGGTGAATACGCTGGCGAACCGCCTGTCTGGTACCTCTCTGCGCGCTATCCTTCATGACGTTTGCCAGAGTCGCGAACAGCTTTTAACGGTGACCGGTCTTAATCGCGAGCTTTTACTGACCGACCAGCTGCTGCGTATCGAACATTACCTGCAACCCGGCGTGATACCGCCTGTTTCCCATCTCTGAGAGAGACATTATGTTTTTAGTCGACTCACACTGCCATCTCGATGGCCTGGATTACCAATCTCTGCATAAAGACGTCGACGACGTGCTGGCGAAGGCCGCCGCTCGTGACGTGAAATTTTGCCTGGCCGTGGCGACCACGCTGCCGGGCTATCGCGCCATGCGTGAGCTGGTGGGCGATCGTGAAAACGTCGTCTTCTCCTGCGGCGTGCATCCGCTGAATCAGGATGAAGCGTACGACGTGGAAGCGTTACGTTGTCTGGCGGCGGAAGAGGGCGTGGTGGCGATGGGCGAAACCGGGCTGGATTATTTTTACACTCCGGAAACGAAGCCGCGCCAGCAGGAGTCCTTCCGCAACCATATCCGCATTGGCCGCGAGCTGAACAAGCCGGTTATCGTGCATACCCGTGATGCCCGCGCCGATACGCTGGCGATCCTTCAGGAAGAAAAGGTGACGGATTGCGGTGGCGTACTACACTGTTTCACAGAAGACAGAGAAACGGCGGGTAAGCTGCTTGATTTAGGCTTTTATATCTCGTTTTCGGGGATCGTGACGTTCCGTAACGCTGAGCAACTGCGTGATGCCGCGCGTTATGTCCCGCTCGATCGTATTCTGGTGGAAACAGACTCGCCGTATCTGGCACCGGTACCGCATCGCGGTAAAGAGAACCAGCCAGCCATGACGAGAGATGTGGCTGAGTATATGGCCGTTCTGAAGGGTGTCAGCATCGATGAGCTGGCCCGCACCACGACCGAAAACTTCGCAAACCTGTTCCATATCGACCCCGCCCGCCTGCAATCTGTCTGATACGCCTGTTTTTTTTAGGCTCGTAATTAATAAGCAAAGCGAGTAAAGTTCACCGCCTCATTTGGGGCGGTGATGGTGTTTTTAGACACATCCAGAAATGCTTTTTGTAAATATCTGAAAGTTTTTCGGCCGTCTTAAGCTGAAACGTGATAGCCGTCAAACAAACTCAGAGGGATTTATTTTACTCTGTGTAATAAATAAAGGGCGCTTAGATGTCCTGTCCACGGCACGGTACTCCCCCCGGGCCAATGCGTGAAAAACGTAAAAAAAAGCACAAATACTCAGGAGCACTCTCAATTATGTTTAAGAATGCATTTGCTAACCTGCAAAAGGTCGGTAAATCGCTGATGCTGCCAGTATCCGTACTGCCTATCGCAGGTATCCTGCTGGGTGTCGGTTCTGCTAACTTCAGCTGGCTGCCAGCCGTAGTTTCCCACGTGATGGCAGAAGCAGGCGGTTCTGTTTTTGCTAACATGCCGCTGATCTTCGCGATCGGTGTTGCGCTGGGCTTCACCAACAACGACGGCGTATCTGCGCTGGCGGCGGTTGTTGCCTACGGCATCATGGTGAAAACCATGGCTGTGGTTGCGCCTCTGGTTCTGCATTTACCTGCTGAAGAGATCGCGGCGAAACACCTGGCTGATACCGGTGTTCTCGGCGGTATCATCTCCGGTGCGATTGCAGCGTATATGTTCAACCGCTTCTATCGCATCAAGCTGCCTGAGTATCTGGGCTTCTTCGCGGGCAAGCGTTTCGTTCCGATCATCTCTGGTCTGGCGGCGATTTTCACTGGCGTGATCCTGTCCTTCATCTGGCCACCAATCGGAACTGCAATCCAGACCTTCTCTCAGTGGGCGGCTTACCAGAACCCGGTTGTAGCGTTCGGTATCTACGGCTTCATCGAGCGTTGCCTGGTACCGTTTGGTCTGCACCATATCTGGAACGTTCCATTCCAGATGCAGATTGGTGAATACACCAACGCAGCAGGTCAGGTGTTCCACGGCGATATCCCACGTTACATGGCAGGTGACCCAACTGCAGGCAAACTGTCTGGCGGCTTCCTGTTCAAAATGTACGGTCTGCCGGCCGCTGCGATTGCAATCTGGCACTCTGCTAAACCAGAGAACCGTGCAAAAGTGGGCGGTATCATGATCTCCGCAGCGCTGACCTCGTTCCTGACCGGTATCACCGAGCCGATCGAGTTCTCCTTCATGTTCGTTGCGCCGATCCTGTACATCATTCACGCGGTGCTGGCTGGCCTGGCGTTCCCAATCTGTATCCTGCTGGGTATGCGTGACGGTACGTCGTTCTCTCACGGTCTGATCGACTTCATCGTTCTGTCCGGTAATAGCAGCAAACTGTGGCTGTTCCCAATCGTGGGTGCGTGCTACGCCGTTGTTTACTACACCGTCTTCCGCGTGCTGATTAAAGCACTGGACCTGAAAACCCCGGGTCGTGAAGATGCGTCAGAAGACAGTAAATCAGCTGCAACCAGCGAAATGGCTCCGGCTCTGATCGCAGCGTTCGGCGGTAAAGAAAACATCACTAACCTGGACGCGTGTATCACTCGTCTGCGTGTGAGCGTTGCTGACGTTGCAAAAGTTGACCAGCCTGGCCTGAAGAAATTGGGCGCAGCAGGTGTTGTTGTTGCAGGTTCTGGCGTTCAGGCCATCTTCGGGACGAAATCCGATAACCTGAAAACAGAAATGGATGAGTACATCCGCAACAGCTAGGTTGTGAATTGGGGAGACTGAGGCAGCCGAATGGCTGCCTTTTTTATTTGTGCGGTTTGTGGTGCCCGGTGCACAGCGGCACCCGGCAAGAGTCCCCCACATGTAGGCCGGGTAAGGCGCAGCCGCCACCCGGCGAGAAGCGCGCACAAAAAAGGGAGCCATCCGGCTCCCTTTGTCATTGGTGATAGCTTAGAAACTGTAGCTTCCGCTCACGGAGAAGTTACGCGGTGCGCCGTAAACGCCGTAGGTACCCAGATAGTCATAGTACTCTTTGTCGAAAACGTTGTTTAGGTTGCCCTGCACCGAGAAGTTTTTGGTGACCTGGTAACGGGCAAACAAATCGACAACGGTATAACCATCCTGAGTGATCTGCTTCACGCCCTGAGGCCCAGATGTTTCAAAGTCATACCATGTCTTATTCTGCCAGCGTGCGCCGCCGCCAACCGTCAGTTCCGGCAGCATAGGCAGTTGATAGCGGGTAAACAGCTTAAGCGTTGTACGCGCCTGCTGTGGGTTAACCGCATTACCATCTTCATCTTCTGCAATGTAGCGGCTACCACCGAAGGTTAACTGCCAGTTGTCAGTCAGCGCGCCGTTCAGTTCGAACTCAATACCCTTACTCACGGTACCATCAACGGATTTATACGCCGTTTGGCCGCCAGAGCCCGGAATGGTTGTGCCCGTTGAAACAGCAACGTTGTCCTGTTCGATACGGAATACAGCCACGGTTGCGGTGAGGCGGGTATTAAACCAGTCGCCTTTCACACCTGCTTCGTAGCTTTTACCGGTCGTAGGATCGATAAACTTGCTGTTCACATCACGCTGACCGCTCGGCTGGAAGATTGACGTGTAGCTGGTATAGACGGACCACGTATCGTCGATATCATAAACCAGCCCCGCATACGGGGTGACGTCATGGAACTTCGCGTTACGGATCTCATCCGGCTGACGCTCAAGGTTGTATTTCGCGCTCCATTCGGTGTAACGCGCACCCAGAATTAAATGCAGCGGGTCAGCAAGAGAGAGGCGGGTAGCGGCATAAACGGATTTCTGACGAATAACGTCACGCTGGTACAGGGCAAAATCCGACCAGGTTGGGTTGGCCAGTTTTCCGTTATAGTCGTAAATGCTGCCGACATCCATCAAACCGTAGTTATCATTGACCGGGTAGGAGTTGTCATAGTTATTACGCTGACGGCTGTAGCTCCCGCCTAGCATCAGCTCATGCTGACGTCCGAGCAGATCGTATCCGCCGCGAACAAATGCATCCACGGAGTCCTGTTTACGTTCGCCGCGGTTCCAGCCGCCCCATGCGCCCTGGTAGAGAGAGGCATCATACAGGCCAGTCGTTTTATCCGGGTAACCATCAATGTACATGAGCTTGCTGTCGAAATTGGTTTCGGCATGCATGGCGTTAATCTTTGCTTCCCAGCCGTTGTCAAAACGCTGCGTCAGGTTGGCAAAGACTTTTGTAGAGTCCTGGTTAGAGTAGGTCCAGTCGGCGGCGGTGTTAAAGCCCCGGCGGAAATCCGTTTTACTGCCATCGCTAAACATCGAAGGGAACCCGCCCCAGGTCGGGCTATCCTCTTCGCTTTCCTGATAGTCATAGCCGACTGAAAGGGTAGTGGAGTCAGTCAGGTCTGCATCAACCACGCCGTATACAAACTTTTTACGGTAGTGATTACGCTCAACCCAGGAGTCTTTATCTTCATAGCCGGCGATCACGCGGCCGCGCACGTTACCTGCTTCGGTAAGCGGAGCCTGGAGGTCCATTACATAGCGCTGCTTGTCCCAACTGCCGTAGGTCGCAGATACCGAGCCTTTGAATTCTTTGCTGTCGGCGTGTTTGCGTACCATGTTGACGTAAGCAGAAGGGTTCCCGGTACCGCTCATCAAACCTGCAGCACCTCGAACGACTTCAATTTTATCGAAGATGGCGGTATCGCCCGCCGTATCGCCGAAGTTCCAGCGATTATCGAGGAACGTTGGCATATCTTCATAGGCAAAGTTGCTAATAAAGAAACCACGAGAAAAATAGTTTGTACGGCTGGTATCGATGCGGGATGCGCTAACCCCAGTCGTATTGTCCAGAACCTGCCCGATAGTGTTCAGCGCCTGATCCTGCATACGCTGCTGGCTAATCACACTCACAGATTGCGGGATATCGCGAGGAACGAGTAGCAGTTTGGTTCCGGTGGTGGTGGTTTTGACGCTGTAGTCTTGATCCTGTCCGACGGAGGGATCCTGCGCGTTATCAAAACCGCCATCAACAACTACGGTATCTTCGTTAGCGGAGGCGGCGAAACTTACGGCTGGCGTCAATGCCATAGCAATGCAGGCTGCCAGCAACGAAGGTGTTGCGACAGGCTGACGTTGCCCATCCCTGGTGTGATTAATGAAAGACATCATCAAACCCTTAATGAATGATAAAAGTGGTGTGCTTCAGTCCCGCTAGCACGGGCTGAGGTCATTTTCTATGTTAAAAATGCGCATGGAAATGCAAATGCGAAATATACGCATTGTGATTAACGCTGTAAACAGATGTTTCTGACCAAAATGAAATGAAGTTTCAGGTCATAAACCGGTGAGAGCGGTCACTCTCCCGCCAGCCGGCGGGCAATCAGGAAAGAAAACGAGGGAGAAGGTTGAAAGGACAGGAGAAAGTCGCTCATACTCTTGAGTTGTATCACACAGAAAAACAGACAATGTGTGTGAGTAGCGGACGCACCACGCCAGATTAAACAAAAAAGGAAAAGGTCATGGCTGAAGAAACGATTTTCAGTAAAATTATCCGCCGCGAAATTCCGTCGGATATCGTCTTTCAGGATGAGCTGGTTACGGCTTTTCGGGACATTTCACCTCAGGCGCCGACGCACATCCTTATCATTCCAAATATTCTGATTCCTACCGTTAACGACGTTAAAACCGAGCATGAGGTGGCGTTAGGCCGTATGCTTACGGTGGCCGCGAAAATTGCTGAGCAGGAAGGTATTGCTGAAGACGGCTATCGTTTGATCATGAACTGCAATCGCCACGGCGGTCAGGAAGTTTATCATATCCACATGCATCTTCTGGGTGGACGTCCACTGGGTCCGATGCTGGCACATAAAGGTCTTTGATATGTTAAGTGGGCGTATTGCAGTGCTGATACTCACGCTGGTGATGGTAGGGTGCAGCTCGCGTCCTGCGATCCCGGTTAGCGATGAACAGACGCTGGTGATGGAGTCCTCAGTTCTTGCTGCAGGCATCACGGCAGAGCAGCCTTCGCTGACCATCAGTGAAATCCAACCTTCTGCCTCCTCTACGCTCTATAACGAAAGACATGAGCCAGTGACGGTGCATTACCGCTTCTTCTGGTATGACGTTAGAGGTCTTGAAATGCACCCGCTTGAGGCTCCGCGCAGCGTGACTATTCCGGCGAGATCGTCGGTCACACTCTATGGCAGCGCCAACTATCTGGGTGCGCATAAGGTGAGACTTTATCTTTATTTGTAAGGGGTGAACCTTGATTAAAAATATGAGCCGCTATGCGCTCGTGACAGCTTTTGCACTGTTCCTTGCTGGGTGCGTGACGCGCACGGAAGAACCCGCGCCTGTGGATCAGGCTAAACCGGGAACGGAACAGCCGGCCCAGCCTACACAGCCTGTGCCAACGGTGCCGTCCGTACCGACGATCCCGGCGCAACCGGGGCCAATTGAACATCCGGACCAGACGTCCCAGCCTGCGCCGCGCGTCCGTCACTTTGACTGGAACGGCGCAATGCAGCCGATGGTGGGTAAAATGCTGCAGGCTCAAGGCGTAACGGCGGGAAGCGTTCTGCTGGTGGACAGCGTGAATAACCGTACCAACGGTTCGCTAAACGCCGGTGAAGCAACGGAAACCTTGCGTAACGCGCTGGCGAACAACGGTAAGTTTACGCTGGTCTCTACGCAGCAGCTGGCGGTAGCCAAGCAGCAGCTGGGCTTATCGCCACAGGACAGCCTGGGTTCGCGCAGCAAAGCGATTGGTATTGCCCGTAACGTTGGTGCCCAGTATGTGCTGTATTCTAATGCGACCGGTAACGTCAATACCCCGACGCTGCAGATGCAGCTGATGCTGGTTCAGACAGGCGAAATTATCTGGTCAGGTAAAGGTGCCGTTACGCAACAATAACTGCACCCGTGCAGAGATTCTGACGCGCTATTTTCCGCAGTATCGCCTTATCGCGCCGCAGGCCCACTCCGGGCTTGGCGGCGCGAGTTGCATTATAGAGCAGGGCGAGCATCGTCTGGTATTGCGTCAGAATCACGATCGCCTGGCGCCAGCCTCCCATTTCCGCCGTCAGTTTCGCGCGCTCAGGCGCCTGCCTTCGGATCTCGTGCCGAAGCCGGTCTTTTTTGCGCAGGGCTGGATGGCGGTAGAGTACCTTGCGGGCGAGATCAAAAGCGCGCTACCGGATACCCCAACGCTCGCCTCGATGTTGTATCATCTGCACCGTCAGCCCTGTCTGGGGTGGCGGGTGACGCTTTTGCCGCTGCTGGAAAAGTACTGGCAGCAGGCGTCCCCTGACAGACGAACGTCCTTCTGGCTGGCGCGGCTTAAGCGGCTGCGCAAAGCGGGGGAGCCACGGCCACTGCGCCTCTCTCCGTTACATATGGACGTTCATGCCGGGAATATCGTGCACACGCCGAAGGGCGTCAGGCTCATTGACTGGGAATATGCCGGCGATGGAGACGTCGCGCTGGAGCTTGCGGCGGTCTGGGTGCCTGATGATAGCGTGCGCGAGCAGCTGATTAGGGCCTATGCCCGCAGCGCGCAGATGGATCCATCGAGGCTGGCAAAACAGGTCAGACGCTGGCAACCGTGGGTGCTTATGCTGATGGCGGGCTGGTTTGAAATGCGCTTTCAGCAGTCAAAAGACAAACAATTTATTACGCTGGCAGATGACGTCTGGCGTCAGTTACAAACTAAAGGATAAGAGAGGTTCGTGTGGGTCCAGTCATGTTGGATGTTGAAGGGTTTGAGCTGGATGCGGAAGAGCGCGAAATTCTGGCGCACCCGCTGGTTGGTGGTCTGATCCTGTTTACCCGCAACTATCACGATCCGGCGCAGCTGCGCGAACTGGTTCGCCAGATCCGCGCCGCATCGCGCAATCATCTGGTGGTGGCGGTGGATCAGGAGGGCGGACGCGTACAGCGTTTCCGCGAGGGGTTCACCCGCCTGCCTGCCGCTCAATCCTTTGCCGCGCTGCTGGGCACCGAAGAGGGCGGCAGGCTGGCGCAGGACGCAGGCTGGCTGATGGCGAGTGAGATGATTGCCATGGATATCGATATCAGCTTCGCGCCCGTACTGGATGTCGGGCATATCAGCGCCGCAATCGGTGAGCGTTCGTACCATGACGATCCGCGCATTGCGCTGGCTATGGCGACGCGCTTTATCGACGGCATGCACGATGCGGGCATGAAAACTACCGGTAAGCACTTCCCGGGGCACGGGGCAGTGACCGCCGATTCGCACAAAGAGACGCCGCGCGACCCGCGTCCGGAGGCCGAAATCCGCGCCAGAGATATGTCGGTGTTTCGTTCGTTAATCACCGACAACAAGCTGGATGCCATTATGCCCGCGCATGTCATCTACAGCGAGGTGGATCCGCGTCCGGCAAGCGGTTCCCCGCACTGGCTGAAAACGGTGCTGCGGCAGGAGCTTGGGTTTAACGGCGTGATTTTCTCTGACGATCTGTCGATGGAAGGGGCGGCGATAATGGGCAGCTACGCGGAGCGCGGCCAGGCATCGCTGGATGCGGGTTGCGATATGATCCTGGTCTGCAATAATCGTAAAGGCGCGGTCAGCGTGCTGGATAACCTGTCGCCGATCAATGCAGAGCGTGTTACACAATTGTATCATAAAGGTTCATTTAGCCGTCAGGAGCTGATGGACTCTGCGCGCTGGAAAACGATTAGCGCCCAGCTTGAAGCACTGAACGAGCGCTGGCTGGCGCACAAAGCCAGCCTGTAAACCCTCCCGGAAGGCGTAGCGTGGTGAGAAGACAATGATCATCTATTTACACGGTTTTGACTCAAACAGTCCTGGTAATCATGAGAAGGTGCTGCAGCTGCAGTTTATCGACCCGGATGTACGGCTGATCAGCTACAGCACGCGCCATCCGAAGCATGACATGCAGCATTTACTCAAAGAAGTTGACAAAATGTTGCAGCTCAACGTCGACGACCGACCGCTGATTTGTGGCGTGGGGTTAGGCGGGTATTGGGCCGAGCGCATCGGGTTCCTGTGTGACATGCGCCAGGTGATCTTCAACCCTAACCTGTTCCCCGACGAGAACATGGAAGGCAAGATCGATCGCCCCGAAGAGTATGCTGACATCGCGACGAAATGCGTCAGTAACTTCCGTGAAAAGAACCGCGACCGCTGTCTGGTGATCCTCTCGCGCAATGACGAAGCCCTCAGCAGCACCCGCGCCGCGGAGCTGTTGCATCACTACTATGAGATCGTCTGGGACGAAGAGCAGACCCACAAGTTCAAGAACATCTCGCCACATCTGCAGCGTATTAAGGCCTTTAAAACCCTGGGCTGAGAGCAGCGCTGAAAACACCAAAGCCCGGCCGCGCAAGCGAGCCGGGCTTTCTTTTTGTCCAGAATTGTCTACTTTTAAGCCATCAAAACTTGATGCATATCAATTTTGGTATGACCAATGCGCCTGACGTGTTATTCTCAATTCACCTGAATGGTTTCAGTGCTGTAACCTGTTGTTAATTAAGGGTTATTTTTATAACTTTTAATTAACAATTGGTTAATAATTTGAGGGGGTCACGTTGACTACGCCATTGAAAAAGATAGTGATTGTAGGCGGTGGAGCTGGCGGGCTGGAGCTGGCTACACAGCTTGGCAAAAAGCTGGGTCGCGGTAAGAAAGCCAAAATTACGCTGGTGGATCGTAACCACAGCCACCTGTGGAAACCGTTGCTGCACGAAGTGGCAACCGGCTCTCTGGATGAAGGCGTTGATGCGCTGAGCTATCTGGCGCATGCGCGCAATCACCATTTCCAGTTTCAGCTGGGCTCCGTGGTGGACATCAACCGCGAGAGTAAAACCATCACGCTGGCCGAGCTGCGTGACGATAAGGGCGAGCTGCTGGTGCCTGAGCGCAAATTGCCGTATGACACGCTGGTGATGGCGCTGGGCAGTACCTCCAACGACTTCAACACCCCTGGTGTAAAAGAGCACTGCATCTTCCTCGATAACCCGCATCAGGCGCGCCGTTTCCACCAGGAAATGCTAAACCTGTTCCTGAAGTACACCAATAACATGGGTGCTAACGGCAAGGTCAACATCGCGATTGTTGGCGGTGGCGCGACGGGCGTTGAGCTCTCTGCAGAACTGCACAATGCAGTGAAACAGCTGCACAGCTACGGCTATAAAGGACTGACCAACGACGCGTTAAACGTGACGCTGGTGGAAGCGGGCGAACGTATACTGCCTGCGCTGCCGCCGCGTATCTCTGGCGCCGCCCACAGCGAGCTGACCAAGCTGGGCGTACGCGTTCTGACCCAGACGATGGTGACCAGCGCGGATGCCGGTGGCCTGCATACCAAAGATGGCGAGTACATCGAAGCGGATCTGATGGTCTGGGCGGCGGGTATCAAAGCGCCCGATTTCATGAAAGATATCGGCGGGTTGGAGACGAACCGTATTAATCAGCTGGTCACGGAGCCTACGCTGCAAACCACCCGCGATCCGGACATCTACGCGATTGGTGACTGCGCTTCCTGCGCGCGTCCTGAAGGGGGCTTCGTTCCTCCGCGCGCTCAGGCTGCGCACCAGATGGCAAGCCTGGTCCTGCACAACATTCTGGCGCAGACCAAAGGCAAACCCATGAAATCCTACGTCTATAAAGACCATGGGTCGCTGGTATCGCTCTCGAACTTCTCCACCGTCGGCAGCCTGATGGGTAACCTGATGCGCGGCTCAATGATGGTAGAAGGGCGTATCGCACGCTTTGTCTATATCTCCCTGTACCGTATGCACCAGATCGCGCTGCACGGCTATTTCAAAACCGGCCTGATGATGCTGGTGGGCAGAATTAACCGCGTTATCCGTCCGCGCCTTAAGCTGCACTAATCCTCTCTCCCTCCGGTCATCCGGAGGGATTTTTAGCATATCGTGCTGCACATCTCCAATTGAGTGCTTAAGAGTTCTCTTAAAGCGAAAATTCCTCTCCGTTTTGATCCTTTATCTTATTGGCGAATACCCTTCTTCATTGCAAAATTGTTACCAATAGCAACAAAGGAGGAAGTCCCGTGAATAAATCTATGTTGGCGGGTATAGGGATTGGCGTCGCTGCTGCGTTAGGTGTGGCTGCAGTTGCCAGTCTCAATGTGCTTGATCGCGGCCCGCAGTATGCGCAGGTAGTGTCCGCTACCCCGATTAAAGAGAGCGTTAAAACCCCTCGTCAGGAGTGCCGCAACGTTGCGGTGACCCATCGTCGTCCGGTACAGGATGAAAACCGCATCGCCGGTTCCGTTCTGGGGGCCGTCGCCGGTGGCGTGATTGGCCATCAGTTCGGCGGTGGTCGCGGTAAAGACGTTGCGACGGTCGTCGGGGCGCTGGGCGGCGGTTATGCCGGTAACCAGGTGCAGGGCGCAATGCAGGACAACGACACCTACACCACAACCCAGCAGCGCTGTAAAACCGTCTATGACAAGTCGGAAAAAATGCTGGGCTATGACGTAACCTACAAAATTGGCGACCAGCAGGGCAAAATCCGCATGGATAAAGACCCGGGCACGCAAATTCCGCTGGATGGTAACGGCCAGCTGGTACTGAACAACAAAGCGTAAAATAGCTGTACTCTGCATTTAGCTCCTCACGCGCTCAGGCTGAGGAGCTTTTTTTCGTTTAGAAGGTAAGGGCGTAGTTCAGACCAAAGGTGCGCCCGCGTCCCTTGTATTCATACAGCGCGGCGTTGCCGTAGGTCGGGCTATACAGCAGCGGCGCGCGCTGGCCCCAGACGGTGGTGTACTGTTTGTCCAGCAGATTTTCGATGCTGAACGACACTCTTCCCAGAGGAAGCTGGTAGCTGCTGAGGAAATCGACGGTGTTGTAGCCATCAATTTTATTCCCGGCCGCATCGCTCAGGTCGAAGGTTTGCTGCGTCTGAATGCGCAGCGACCAGGGCTCTGGCGCCCAGCCGACATAGGCTGTCGCTTTAGACGGCGACGCCTGAGTGACATCCCATTTCTCCCACGAGCCGTCGGACTTGATTTCCGATTTCACCACGTTGACGTTTCCCCCCACGCTCCAGGCGCTGTCAGGGATGAAATAATCCACCGCGCCCTCCACGCCATAGATACGACGCTTAAGCGAATTCACGTCGATGGTCATGTCGCTGCGGTTAATATCGACCGATTTGTCTGAAAGCGAGTAGTAGGCGGCAAACTGCGTGCGCAGATTATTGCCGGTGTAGCGCCAGCCCAGCTCATAAGAATTCACCTTGATGCCTTCAAGTTTCGCATCATTCGGGTTGACGCTTTTCAGCAGGGCCAGATGACCCTGTGCATCGGCTTTTGCGTACGAACCGTTGCCATAGTATTTGCCCGGGTCCGGCAGCTCAACGCCCTGAGAGAAGTTAAACCAGACCTGTTGCTGTTCGGTGATATGCGCAAGGATCCCGGCGTTGAACAGGACATTGTCATAATCGGTCTTCCCGCCGGGAATGGCGTCTGCCGAAGTGGCTTTACCGGTGGCAATCGCCTGCTGTTGTGAATAGGCGATAAAATCGTCGACGCGGTTCTCAGTCCACTGATAGCGAACGCCGCCGCTCAGGGTGAAAATGTCGTTGATGTCGTAGCTGTTTTGCAGGAAGGGGGCAACGTTAGTGATGCTGTACCCTGGGTAACGACCGGTATTGTATTTGGACGCGTTATTCATCCCGCCGGACGGTATCGAGTTGGCCAGATCAAAGAACATCTGATTGGAATCGAAGGTCTCGCGATCGGCATCAAGCCCCCACGTCACCTGCCAGCCGTCCAGCGGCGTGCTGTTCAGCGTCAGTTTTGCACCGTACTGGTCGGTGTTTTGCTCTGACGCGGAGAAGCTGGTAATGGTTTTTGTCTTCTGATCGACGGCCGGGAAAGGGTAGAAGCGCAGGGATTCATCGCGATAGTAAATTTGCCCAACCAGCTCCTGTCCCCAGAAGTCTGAATCGGAGTACTGCAGGCTGATCAGGTGGCGCTCGGTGCCGGGAATGCGGTCGGAGCTGAACCCGCTGCGGGTACGTGCCGTCCCGTTCCCGAGCACCGCACTCATGTTCTTATCAAGATAGAGGCCGTAGTCGTCATCGCCCTGGCTTTTATAATACTGGGTAACCACCTGCAGCTGGCGCGTCTCATCAATTTCGATCGTACCCGTTCCCATCACGTCGAGACGATCCGAGTGCTGTAAGCCGGTCTGGGTATTATCAAAGGTGAGGGCGTCACCGTTGCCGTCGTACCAGCCGCCGAAACGCTGATATGCCACGGAAAGGCGTCCCGAGGCGTGGTCATTACCGCCGCTGACCGCTGCTGCTACGCGCTCGTCGCGATCGTTACTGTTGTTAAAACCCGTTTTGCTGCCCAGATCCAGATCGACCTGCGTCTCCGGCTGACCCTTTTTGGTTACGATGTTGATCAGGCCACCCGTGCTGCCACCGCCGTAGAGTGCGGTTGAACCTGAAATGACTTCGATATGATCGACGTTGAAAGGGTCGATAGCGTCAAGCTGGCGGCTGTCGGTGCGCGAGGAGTTCAGGCGCACGCCATCCACCAGCACCACGATGGCCCGACCGCGCATATTCATGCCGTAGTTGGTTCGCCCCTGGCTGCTAACATCCATCCCCGGGATCAGCTGCCCGAGAATATCCTTGAACTCTTTGCCTCCCTGGACCTGTTGTTCAATCTCCTGACCTTCGATAATCCACGTGGTCTGCGCCATTTCCGCCACGGTGCGGTGGCTACGGTTGGCGCTGACAACCAGGTTATCTTCGTTCGTTTGTTCAGCGTAAAGCGGCATTGCTATAGCCAGCAACACCGGGTTGAGCAACCAGAGGCTCTTCTTCATCATCATTCCTTATCGAGCATTCGCTCTTTTTATTGGCAGGTCATTGTGCAAGAAACAAAAAATGCAAATGCGAATACTGCCGATAATGAAAATTATTATCAACCTGAGAAAAATAAGGGGGTTGTGGGCAAATCAGAGAAGGAAAAAGAGGAGAAAGGGCGGCGGACCGCCCTGCGAATCAGAGTTTCAGTAGTTCAGGCCACAGACGCATTGTGGTCTGGGTAATGCTCTGCAGTTTGTCCAGGCTTGCCCCTTCACGGGCGCTGATCGACATGCCCTGCAAAATACAGCTCAGATATTGTGACAGTTCCTGCGGACGACAGTGCGCCGGAATTTCACCGCGCTGCTGGCGCTGCGTCAAGAACGTGCTCAACGTCTCTTCCTGCATTGCATGGCGTGATTTCACCGTGTTGGCGATCTCTTTTGACGATGCCGCAAGGGTGGCGGAGGTATTGATCATAAAACAGCCTGCAGGCGTGTCTTTGCTGGTGAAACAGGTCGCGACGGCACAGAAATAGTCCTGCAAGGCCTGTTCGACGCTTTTCTCTTCACAGAACAGCTGGGCTTCATGCTTTGCCGCAAAGCGGGTGATGTATCTGTCCAGCACTGCCCTGAACAGACCCTCTTTATTCGTGAACTCCGCGTACAGCGTCGGCGCTTTGGCGCCGGTAGCTTCCACCAGATCGGAAAGCGAGGTCGCTTCATATCCATGTTGCCAGAAGAGTGTCATGGCCTTATCGAGCGCCGCATCCCTGTCGAACACTTTTGGTCGGCCACGGCTTTTCTTCGCGCAACTCGTAACATCGGTTGTCATTTGCCGTTGGTCCTCTGTTGGTTTGTTGAATGACCATTATAAAAATAAACCCCATCCGGAACCAGCGCTCATTTCTTAAAAATAAATAAATCATATGAGTATGAATTATAACGAAATTAAAATTAACTTAACGGTCATTATAAAAACATGTTGACGTGTGACCTGGATCACATCTATCATTTATCTATCGATCGTTAAGTAATTAGCTAACGACCTCCAAATTCATCTGCCTAAAGGTAAAAATCATGAAAAACGTAAAAACCCTGATCGCTGCTGCCGTACTAAGCTCAATGTCATTCGCAAGCTTCGCTGCTGTTGAAGTACAGTCCACTCCGGTTGACCAGCATAAAGTGGGGACTATCTCTGCAAGCGCGGGGACTAACCTGGGTTCACTGGAAGATCAGCTGGCGCAAAAAGCCGAAGCTATGGGTGCTAAGTCATTCCGTATCACTTCAGTGACCGGTCCGAACACCCTGCACGGTACGGCCGTCATCTACAAATAAGCGTAACGACACCCTCCGCTATGCTTATGCCACTGCAATAAAAAACGCCCTGCTCGTGCAGGGCGTTTTTCGTTGTGTCTTACATCGACTGTTGGGCTACATCGTGGTGCCGGGTGACGTCTGTTGGCATGCCGGAGCGTGCTGTCATGGCGCGTTCCATAACCGTGCCATCCGTGCCGGCATTCGTTTTGAAACTCACCATGGCGGCATTCAGATTGATCGGCAGGGTCTGCGGATCGTCATCAATGTTTTTCGATAACGGCTGGTGGATTTCAACCAGACGTACGCCGCCCGGCTCTACGGAGGCTTTTATCGGCGTATTGATGATATTCACTTTCGTACCCGGCGTAATGACGTTGTAGAGCTTTTTAATATCGTCATCGCGCAGGCGGATACAGCCGGAACTGACGCGCATGCCGATGCCAAAATCGGCATTCGTTCCATGCAGAAGGTAGACCCCACCGTAAGCGGCGAGGCGTATCGCATGGTGACCCATTGGATTGTCCGGTCCTGCCGGAACCACGGCCGGCAGGTCTATTCCCTGCGCTTTATAACGGGCACGAATGTTGGCGGTGGGGGTCCAGGTGGGGTTGGCACGTTTATCCGACACGGTGGTTACCATCGTTGGCGTGAGCGTATCTCCCCCCAGCTGACCAATGCCGATCGGGTAGACGGTCACTTCATTTTTACCCGGCGGGTAGTAATAGAGGCGCAGTTCGGCGAGGTTGATCACCAGCCCCTCGCGCGGCGCGTCCGGTAAAATGGTCTGCAGCGGAATGGTCAGTACGCTACCCGCGCGCGGCACGTAAGGGTCAACGCCCGGGTTGGCCTGCAGAAGCGCCAAAAAGCCGACGTTATATTTTTTAGCAATCGCTTCCAGCGACCCCCCATTGTTCTCAACCACATGAAAGCGGTTTTGCCCGACGACGTTGCTGCCGGCAGGTGGAAGCGGCCAGGTATTGGCACGCGCCGGGAGGGCAATAGCCACCGTTGCGGCCAGCGCAAACAGGGTTATCCAGCGAGTAAAACGCGAAAAGGTCATCATCACCATAATCCATATAAATGATAAGGTTATTGTTTTATAAGTATTCATGATAATTATGGCTAACAGGCGTGTCGGGAAGATCGGGGGAAGTGCAAAGAGTTTGTAAATTGTCGCCCCCGGGAGCGTTTCACTCTCGGGGGCGTGAGGCCGATTACGCGATTGCGTTCTCTTCTAGCTGGCGCATAAAGTTACGCACCCACTCCATGCGGGTTTTACGTTCCGCCAGTTCCTGAGTGAATTTCAGGCGCGTCGGTCCATCCAGACGGAAGTGCTGCGGCTGTTTTTGCAGCAGGCCAATCAGCCACATCGGATCAACGTGGTTTTTCTCTGCAAACTCAATCGTGCCGCCTTTTTCGTTCCCTTCGAGCTTGCGAATGCCCAGCTTCTGCGCCTGCTGACGCAGCCGGGCGATATCCAGCAGATTCCTCGCCGCATCCGGCAGCAGACCAAAGCGGTCGATCAGCTCGACCTTGATCTCTTCCAGCTCATTTTCCTTTTTCGCACTGGCGATACGCTTGTAGAACGACAGGCGGGTATTCACATCAGGAATGAAATCATCCGGCAGCAGGGAAGGCATGCGCAGTTCGACCTCGGTTTGCTGGCTGGTGAGATCTTCCAGGGACGGTTCACGCCCGGCTTTCAGGGCGTCGACGGCGTTTTCCAGCAGCTCCATGTACAGTGAGAAGCCGATGGTTTCCATAGAGCCGCTCTGGTCTTCGCCCAGCAGCTCACCGGCGCCGCGGATCTCAAGATCGTGCGTCGCCAGCGCAAAGCCCGCCCCCAAATCCTCCAGCGAGGCGATGGCTTCCAGACGCTTTTGCGCGTCGGTGGTCATCGCTTTCGGGTGCGGCGTCAGCAGCCAGGCGTAGGCCTGATGGTGCGAACGCCCGACGCGTCCGCGAAGCTGGTGAAGCTGCGCCAGGCCGAAGTGATCCGCGCGTTCGATGATAATGGTGTTCGCCGTTGGAATGTCGATCCCGGTTTCAATGATGGTGGTACACACCAGCACGTTAAAGCGCTGGTGGTGGAAATCGTTCATCACCCGCTCCAGCTCGCGCTCGCGCATCTGCCCGTGACCGATGGCAATTCGCGCTTCCGGCACCAGCTCCGCCAGCCTGTCCGCCGCTTTCTGGATGTTCTCTACGTCGTTGAAGAGGTAATACACCTGGCCGCCGCGCAGTACTTCACGCAGAATGGCCTCGCGCACCACCAGGTTGTCGTACTCGCGGACAAAGGTTTTCACGGCCAGGCGGCGAGCAGGCGGCGTCGCGATAATCGACAGATCGCGCATGCCGCTCATCGCCATATTCAGCGTACGCGGGATCGGCGTTGCGGTCAGGGTCAGGATGTCAACGTCGGCGCGCATGGCCTTGATTCGCTCTTTATGACGAACACCGAAGCGGTGCTCTTCGTCGACGATCAGCAGCCCAAGGTCTCTCCACTTCACGTCGCTTTGCAGCAGCTTGTGGGTGCCGATCAGAATATCGATCTTGCCTTCGCTTGCCTGTTCCAGGATCTGCGTCTGCTCTTTAGCGCTGCGAAAACGCGACAGCATCTCGATGCGCACCGGCCAGTTGGCGAAGCGGTCGCGGAAGTTGTCGAAATGCTGTTGGGCTAGAAGGGTGGTCGGCACCAGAACCGCCACCTGCTTGTTATTCTCCACGGCCAGAAAAGCGGCGCGCATCGCCACTTCCGTTTTGCCGAAGCCCACGTCGCCGCACACCAGCCGGTCCATCGCCAGCGGCTGACACATGTCGCTCAGCACCGCGTTGATGGCCTGCGCCTGATCCGGGGTAGTTTCAAACGGGAAGCTGTCGCAGAACAGCTGATACTGCTCTTTGTCGTGTTTGAAAGCGTAGCCCGATTTGGCCGCGCGCTGGGCGTAGATATCCAGCAGCTCAGCCGCCACGTCGCGCACTTTCTCTGCCGCTTTCTGACGTGCGCGCGCCCAGGCATCGCCGCCCAGCTTATGCAGCGGCGCGTTATCCTCAGCACCGCCCGCGTAGCGGCTGATCAGATGCAAAGACGACACCGGCACATAGAGTTTGGCGTCGTTGGCGTAGGTCAGCATCAGGTATTCGCCCTTAATACCGCCCGCTTCAAGGGTAGTCATCCCCTGATAGCGCCCAACGCCGTGTTCAAGGTGAACAATTGGCTGACCCGGGTGCAGCTCGGCCAGGTTGCGGATCAGCGTGTCCGGGTTGATGGTCCGGCGGCTGTCCTGACGTCGACGCGCGACGCGCTCCCCCAGCAGATCGCTTTCACAGATCAGCGCGATGTTGTTGAGCGTATCAATAAACCCGTGCTCGGCGGCACCGATCATCAGGTAGCGTCCGGTACCGCTGGCCTCGCTCAGACGCTGAATGCGCTTGGGCGCGACTTTGATGCGGCCCAGCAGTTCGCCCAGCGCTTCGCGGCGGCCTTCACTTTCAACGGAGAACACCACCGGTCCGGTAAAGGATTCGAGGAACTTGCGCAGATTATCCAGCGGGGATTTCTGCTGCGCCTGAACGGAAAGATCCGGCAGCGTCTGGAAGGCCAGGTTGGTATTGGCGGCTTTATCCGCCAGTGAATCGGTTTTGAGCTGCATACGCGGCCAGCGTTTAAGCTCGGCGTTCAGCTCATCGGTGCGCAGCCACAGCGTTTCCGGCGGCAGAAGTGGACGCATCGGATCCACGCCCCGGTTCTCAAACCGGGCACGGGTCTCGCTTTCAAAGCGTGCGGCGCTGGCGTCGATATCGCCGGTATTCACAATCAGGGTATTCGCCGGGAAATAGCTGAACAGCGCCGGGAGCGGCTCGTTAAAGAACAGCGGCTGCCAGTACTCGATCCCGGCAGGCAGCGTGCCTTTGCTGACCTGCTGATAAATGTGTTCGGCATCGCGCTTTACGTCGAACCTGTCGCGCCACTGGCTGCGGAACAGTTCGATGGCGGTTTTGTCCGTCGGGAATTCATGCGCGGGCAGTAAATTGATGGAGTCCACTTCTTCCAGCGTGCGCTGGGTGTCGGCGTCAAACACGCGCAGGCTGTCGATTTCATCATCAAAGAAGTCCAGGCGATACGGGCGATCGCTGCCCATCGGGTAGAGATCCAGCAGCGCACCGCGGGTGGCGTACTCCCCGTGCTCCATGACCTGATCGACGTGGCGATAACCCGCGCCATCCAGCTGGGCGCGAAGGGCATCGCGTGACAGGCGCTGGCCTTTTTTCATCACCAGGGCGTGACCGTGGAGATAGCTGTGCGGGCAGACGCGCTGCATAAGGGTATTAACCGGAACAATCAGCACGCCGCGCTGCATGGTCGGAAGCTGATAGAGCGTCGACAGGCGCGAGGAGATGATCTCCTGATGCGGGGAGAAGCTGTCGTACGGCAGCGTTTCCCAGTCGGCGAGGCTGAACACCAGATTATCGGTGAACTGGCGAATTTCATCGTGCAGGCGCAGGGCATTTTGCATATCCGGTGCAACCAGAATGACCGGGCCAGGATGTCGCTCAGCGATTTCTGCCACCAGCGTGGCGCAGGCCGCCCCCGTGAGTTCACCCAGCTGGCGCTGGTCGCCCGCTTTGACTGGCAAGGAATAACGATAGTGTTCAGGCATGGCTATGTCAGAGTCTCTTATGGATATACCCACAGTATTGGGGCATATCTCTGATACGCAATGCCTTTATTATCCTCGATCGTTTTACATTAGCAAACCGTAACCGCACGGAGGGAAAACACGCCCCCGAAACAGGGGGCGTGAAGCGGGCTAGCGCGTCGCTGAAACCGGCGAGAGGCGTGCGGGAGGGGAGAAGAACAGGTCGCCAAACAGCGCGGTAGAGAGCTTACGCGCCCCCAGCCCCACCAGCGTGCAGACCAGCAGGCTGACAAACGGATAGACCAGAATCAGGGTCAGCTCGGCCCAGACCGGCCAGTATCCGGCATTCATTTCACCGATCAGGATCAGGCTGAACGCCTCAATCAGGATGCGGTGGGTGGTGTAAATGGCAATCGTGTTGGAACCCACCACGTTCAGCAGGTTGCTGGGGTGAACGGCATAGCGTTGCTCAAGGCTGTAGAAGAGCTTCATGATCAGCACAATCGACAGCAGGGAGAGCAGCAGCGGGACGTTAGCAAACCATAGCGCCACGGAGACGGCACCGAACGCGATCGCCGCCAGCCAGACGCGACGCATCTCCAGCCCTTTCATCCACGTCATGAGCTGTGCGCCGTACCATGCGCCCATGCTGTAGTAGATCATATTACGCACGACGCTGTTCATTCCCCACCACGGCAGCGGCAGGAAATTAATCGCGACGCTCGCCAAAGCCAGAAGGCCCAGCATCGGCAGTTTCCAGCGGCTCAGCAGTTTGCACAGGGTGAAATAGACCACCAGCGCGTACAGATACCACAGGCTGGTGCTGGCGGTGAGCATGCCGCGGATAAAACCGGCTAGCGAGTCGGCATAGGCCGCGTTCGAGGAGGTGGCCAGCTCGCGCTCGGGGGCGAGCCAGGCATTGAGGTGGCTTAGCGCCTGCCACTGTAAAACGCCCCACAGCGCCAGGACCCAGACAATGCTCCAGATCCGCTTGTCGAGGCTGGTGCGCCAGTCTACCTCATCGATGTAACGTCGAATCAGGTAGCCGGAGATAAAGAAGAACACCGGCATGCGGAACGGCGCGAGATAGAGGTTAAAATAGACCCAGCATTTGGCGAGAAGGCCAGACAGCGGGTGCTGTAGCCCGTTCAGATGAGGATAAAAGGTGATCACTGAGTGGTAGATCACCACCAGGCAGATGCACAGCCCTTTTATCTGATTAATCCATAATGCTTTTTGTTTCATCGGTAACGTTGACCTGTTTTGCCATAAACGAACGGGCAATTGTTCTAAAACGGGACCGGGATGTAACGGGTAACAGTCTGTATCAGGACGATTTTCGGAAAAGGTGGAGGCCGCATGGTTAAGTATTGAGAACTAGCATCCTGATTTATCTGAATTTTTCGGAAAAATGATTACCAAAGCTTACGGTTTCAGTCATTTACGCTTAACGGATTCGCTTATATACTCGTGGGTCTGCTATCAGCAAACAGACGGATTTCATGTATCAACCTGTCGCACTCTTCATAGGCTTACGTTACATGCGTGGGCGCGCCGCGGACCGCTTCGGTCGCTTTGTCTCCTGGCTTTCGACTATAGGCATTACGCTTGGCGTGATGGCTCTGGTGACGGTACTTTCCGTCATGAACGGCTTTGAACGCGAGCTGCAAAACAACATTCTGGGGCTGATGCCGCAGGCCGTTCTCTCCTCGAACAACGGTTCCGTTAACCCGCAACAGCTGCCGGAAAAAAGCGCGGCGACGTTACAGGGCGTCACGCGCGTTGCGCCGCTAACCACCGGTGACGTAGTGCTGCAAAGCGCCCGCAGCGTGGCGGTCGGCGTGATGCTGGGGATTGACCCGGCGCAAAACGATCCGCTGACGCCGTACCTGGTCAACGTGAAGCAGTCTGACCTCGAGGCAGGCAAGTACAACGTCATCCTCGGCGAGCAGCTTGCCGGGCAGCTTGGCGTCAACCGTGGCGATCAGCTGCGCGTGATGGTGCCCTCTGCCAGCCAGTTCACGCCGATGGGGCGCCTGCCGAGCCAGCGTCTGTTTAACGTGATCGGCACCTTTGCTGCCAACAGCGAAGTCGATGGCTACCAGATGCTGGTGAACATTCAGGACGCCTCGCGCCTGATGCGCTACCCGGCGGGGAATATCACCGGCTGGCGTTTATGGCTCGATCAGCCCCTGAAGGTAGATTCTCTCAGCCAGCAAGCGCTGCCGGAAGGCACCAAATGGCAGGACTGGCGCGACCGTAAAGGCGAGCTGTTCCAGGCCGTGCGCATGGAAAAGAACATGATGGGGCTGCTGCTGAGCCTGATCGTGGCCGTTGCTGCGTTTAACATCATTACCTCTCTCGGCCTGATGGTGATGGAAAAGCAGGGCGAGGTCGCCATTCTGCAAACCCAGGGGCTGACGCCGCGCCAGATCATGGCGGTGTTTATGGTTCAGGGGGCCAGTGCGGGGATTATCGGCGCGCTGCTCGGTGCCGTGCTGGGGGCGCTGCTTGCCAGCCAGCTGAATAACTTAATGCCGATCATCGGCGCGCTGCTCGACGGCGCGGCGCTGCCGGTGGCGATTGAGCCGCTGCAGGTGGTCGGTATTGCGCTGGCCGCGATGGCCATTGCGCTGCTCTCTACGCTTTATCCTTCCTGGCGCGCTGCTGCCACTCAACCCGCTGAGGCTTTACGTTATGAATAAGATCCTGTTGCAATGCGACAACCTGTCCAAACGCTATCAGGAAGGCACTGTGCAGACCGACGTGCTGCACAATGTGAGCTTTAGCGTGGGTGAAGGTGAGACGATGGCCATTGTGGGCAGTTCTGGCTCCGGTAAGAGTACCTTGCTGCACCTGCTCGGCGGGCTGGATACGCCGACCGAAGGTGACGTCATTTTCTCCGGCCAGCCGATGAGCAAAATGTCCTCTACGGCCAAAGCGGAGCTGCGTAACCGCGAATTAGGCTTTATCTACCAGTTCCACCACCTGCTGCCTGACTTCACGGCGCTGGAAAACGTGGCGATGCCGCTGCTGATTGGCAAAAAGAAACCGGCAGAAATTAACGCCCGCGCCAGCGATATGCTGAAAGCGGTCGGGCTTGGACACCGCGGGAACCACCGCCCTTCAGAACTTTCCGGTGGCGAACGTCAGCGCGTGGCGATTGCCCGTGCGCTGGTTAACAACCCGCGTCTGGTGCTGGCGGATGAACCGACCGGTAACCTCGATGCGCGTAACGCAGACAGTATTTTCCAGCTCCTGGGCGAGCTGAATGCTTCTCAGGGCACCGCGTTTCTGGTGGTGACTCACGATCTGCAGCTGGCGAAGCGTATGGGACGCCAGCTTGAGATGCGTGATGGCCACCTGAATGCGGAACTGACCCTGATGGGAGCGCAGTAATGGCTTCACCGTTATCGTTACTCATCGGGTTGCGCTTTAGCCGGGGCCGCCGTCGCGGCGGCATGGTCTCGCTCATTTCGGTTATTTCAACCATCGGTATCGCGCTGGGCGTGGCGGTGCTTATCGTCGGCTTAAGCGCCATGAACGGCTTCGAGCGCGAGCTGAATAACCGCATTCTGGCCGTGGTGCCGCACGGCGAAATCGAACCGGTTAACCAGCCGTGGACCCACTGGAGCGATGCGCTCACCAGGGTCGACAAAGTGCCGGGCATTGTTGCCGCTGCGCCTTATATCAACTTTACCGGGCTGGTGGAGAGCGGGGTGAATCTGCGCGCCATCCAGGTGAAAGGGGTCAACCCGCGCCAGGAAGAGCGTTTAAGCGCGCTGCCGCAGTACGTGCAGAACGGCGCATGGGCGGATTTTAAGGCGGGTGAACAGCAGATTATCATCGGCAAAGGCGTCGCCGATGCCCTGAAGGTGAAGCAGGGCGACTGGGTGTCGATCATGATCCCGAACGCCAGCGCCGATCACAAATTGCAGCAGCCTAAGCGCGTGCGCCTGCACGTCACCGGTATTCTTCAGCTGAGCGGCCAGCTCGACCACAGCTTTGCGATGGTGCCCATGGAAGACGCGCGTCAGTATCTGGATATGGGCGACAGCGTGACGGGCATTGCTATTAAGGTTAACGACGTCTTTAACGCCAATAAGCTGGTGCGTGACGCAGGCGGTGTGACCAATAACTATGTCTACATCAAAAGCTGGATCGGCACTTACGGGTATATGTATCGTGATATCCAGATGATCCGCGCCATTATGTATCTGGCGATGGTGCTGGTGATTGGTGTCGCGTGCTTTAATATCGTCTCGACGCTGGTGATGGCGGTCAAAGACAAGAGCGGCGACATTGCGGTACTGCGTACCTTAGGGGCAAAGGACGGTCTTATTCGCGCCATCTTTGTCTGGTACGGTTTGCTGGCGGGGCTGTTCGGCAGCCTGTGCGGCGTGGTGATTGGCGTGGTGGTTTCGCTCCAGCTGACGCCAATTATCAATTTGATTGAAAAGCTTATCGGCCATCAGTTCCTGTCGGGCGATATCTATTTTATTGACTTCCTGCCGTCTGAACTGCACTGGCTGGACGTCTTTTATGTGCTGGTTACAGCACTTTTACTGAGTCTGCTGGCAAGCTGGTACCCGGCGCGTCGCGCAAGCCGGATCGATCCGGCGAGGGTATTAAGTGGCCAGTAATTACGTCATGATCTAGCGGCTTACGGGCCGCCAGGTTAAAAGAGGAATGCGTTATGTATTACGGATTTGATATTGGCGGCACCAAAATTGCGCTCGGCGTGTTTGATGAGGATCTCAAACTGCAGTGGGAAACCCGCGTTCCCACGCCGCGCGAAAGCTACGATGAGTTTTTAAACGCCATTGCCGCGCTGGTGTCGCAAGCGGATGAACGCTTTGGCGTCAAAGGCAGCGTCGGCATTGGTATTCCCGGTATGCCCGAAACGGACGACGGCACGCTGTACGCTGCCAACGTTCCTGCTGCCAGCGGCAGACCGCTGCGCGCCGATCTCTCTGCTCTCCTCGAACGCGACGTGCGTTTAGACAACGATGCCAACTGCTTTACGCTTTCAGAAGCCTGGGACGATGAGTTCCGCCAGTATCCCCTGGTTATGGGGCTGATCCTCGGCACGGGCGTCGGCGGCGGGATCGTCATAAACGGCAAACCGATAACCGGGCGCAGCTATATCACCGGGGAATTTGGCCATATCCGCCTGCCGGTGGATGCGCTGGAGGTCGTCGGACGTGATTTCCCGCTGACCCGCTGTGGCTGCGGCCAACACGGCTGCATTGAGAACTATCTCTCAGGCGGTGGGTTTGCATGGCTTTATGAACACTTCTATCATCAGAAACTTGACGCCCCCCAAATCATAACCCTGTGGGAGCAGGGGGATGCGCAGGCGCGGGAGCACGTCGAGCGCTATCTCGATCTGCTGGCTGTGTGCCTCGGGAATATCCTGACCATCGTCGACCCGGATCTGCTGGTGATTGGCGGCGGGCTGTCAAACTTTACTGCGATTACGGAACGATTGTCCGGGCGTTTGCCCCGACATTTACTGCCGGTCGCCCGCGTGCCGCGTATTGAACGCGCGCGACACGGGGACGCGGGAGGCATGCGCGGAGCCGCATTCCTTCATCTTACCGATTAGTCTTACGAGGTTACTATGCTGTCGCGTCGCCAGGGTCGACTCAGCCGTTTTCGCAAAAACAAACGCCGCTTACGTGAGCGTCTGCGCCAGCGGATTTTTTTCAGAGACAGAATCATGCCAGAAGCGATGGATAAACCCAGAGTCGTGGTGTTGACCGGGGCTGGGATCTCCGCCGAATCCGGCATCCGCACCTTCCGTGCGGCGGACGGACTGTGGGAAGAACACCGTGTCGAGGACGTGGCAACGCCGGAAGGTTTCGCCCGCGATCCGGACCTGGTGCAGGCGTTTTATAACGCGCGCCGCCGCCAGCTTCAGCAGCAGGAGATTGCGCCGAATGCGGCACACCTGGCGCTGGCAAAGCTGGAGGAAGCGCTGGGGGATCGTTTTCTGCTGGTCACCCAGAATATCGACAACCTGCATGAGCGGGCCGGTAATAAGAACATCATCCACATGCACGGCGAACTGCTGAAGGTTCGCTGTGACTGGAGTGGTCAGGTGCTGGACTGGAAAGAGGACGTACTACCGGAAGACAAATGCCACTGCTGCCAGTTCCCATCTCGGCTACGCCCGCACGTGGTCTGGTTCGGGGAGATGCCGCTGGGGATGGATGAGATCTACAGCGCGCTGGCGATGGCAGACGTATTTATTGCCATCGGCACCTCCGGGCACGTTTATCCGGCGGCGGGATTTGTTCACGAGGCGAAGCTTCAGGGCGCGCATACGGTTGAACTCAATCTGGAGCCGAGCCAGGTTGGCAGCGAGTTCGAAGAGAAGCACTATGGCCTGGCAAGTACGGTGGTGCCGGAATTTGTCGATAAGCTCCTGAAAGGGCTATAACACGTTTTACCTTTAGAAAAGCACTCTTGTAAGAGTGCTTTTTTTATTATCAGCAGGGAACAGTTTATTTAAATTAAATCTATCCGCGATGAGTCCCGTTAATTAGTGTGGTTACTTTTGTTTTGTGGCGTGAATCAAAATAGATTTCATTAGTGCTCGTTATATGTCGAAAAAAAGAGGATGCTAGCGAATAAAGATTCAATAAGGAGAATGGGGTATGTATGGATTTATCGGGAGACAACCCATTTTTAACACGGATATGAATACGGTGGCGTATGAGCTGCTTTTCAGGGACGGGATGACGAACCGATTTCCTGATGTCTCCGCCGAATATGCCACGTCACGGATGATTTCGGATCAGTTTCTCTGCGTTCCATCCCAGCGGATTGCGGGTTCACACACCTCGTTTATCAACTTCCCCTCCCGAATGGTTATCGATCGCAGCGGTGAGGCGCTGGATAAAGATAACGTAGTGATTGAGATCTTAGAGGACGCCATCCCCGGAGACGAGCTGTTACAGGCAGTAAAAGAGATGCATGCCCACGGCTACTGCTTTGCGCTGGATGACTTTACCCTTGCGCCCGAATGGGACGCTTTTTTGCCCTATATTTCAATTCTGAAATTTGACGTACAGAATAATACGTTCGAGCAAATAGAAAACTATCTTCAGTCGCGTAAATCGCTGACCGGGCATATAAAGTATCTCGCTGAAAAAGTTGAGACTAAAGCGGAATTTATAATATACCGTGATGCCGGCTTTACCCTGTTTCAGGGCTACTTCTTTTGCCGGCCTGAGGTCATCAAATATAAACGGCTGTCGCAAAATCAGCTCGCAATTTTCCGTCTGCAGATGGAGGCCGGGCGCAATAAACCTGATTTCAGGATCATAGAATCGTTGATTAAAACCGATCTCACCTTGTCCTATAAAATCATGCGCTATATGAAACATACCGCGTTTAAATACGGTGGGAACCTGAACCTCAGCAAGTTAACCCTGAGTGAAGTGCTCATGTACCTCGGCGAGAATCAGATCAGAAGGTTTGTGGCGGTTGTGGTGTTGGCCAGCGCGGGCAATGATACCGTCAATGAGCTTTACCCTCTGAGCATGATGCGGGGCAGGTTTTGCGAACTTATCGCAGAGAAAATAGATGAGCCGATTCAGGCGGAAAATGCCTTCATGTGCGGCCTGTTCTCGTTACTCGATACGATCCTCGAATTACCGATGGTCGACCTGATGAAGCAAATTGCGGTGCCGCAGAGCGTGAGCAATGCGCTGTGCCATCAGGAGGGGGTGTTAGCCGACATTGTTGCCCTGTGCAGCTGCTATGAGCGGCAGGCGTGGGACGAGGCGGACAGGATGGTCAATGCGCTGGGCTTAACAAATGAGGACGTCGTTGAGGCCATGAGAGAGGCAACCCTCTGGGCGGGTGACAACGCCGTGGGGTAATCTTTCCTCACTCCGCGCGGGCAGAGTGAGGAAGAACGCGGTGCCGCTTAACGACCTGCTTTTAACTTCTGATAATACTCTTCGTAAATCCGGCTCGCGTCACCAACGTCGTTCTGCCACTCGCCTTTGCTGATGGTTTCAGCATCCGGGTAGAGCGATTTATCGTTGGCAACTTCCGGTCTCAGCAGCTTACGCGCCGCGAGGTTTGGCGTTGGGTAGCCGATGGTTTCAGCCACCTGTTTGGCGACGTCAGGACGCAGCAGGAAGTTGATCAGCTTCATCGCGCCCTCAACGTTCTTCGCATTGGCTGGAATAGAAAGGCTGTCCATCCAGAAGATCCCACCCTCTTTCGGCCAGACGATCTCCAGCGGCGTGCCGGCCTGGCGGGCAACGTACGCGGAGCCGTTCCATACCATACCCAGGTTCACTTCGCCTTCCATGAACGGGTTCGCCGGGTTGTCGGAGTTAAAGGCGGCGATATTAGGCATGAGTTTTTTCAGCTCGTTGTAGGCCGCTTCAATCTCTTTCGGATCGGTGGTATTCCCGGAATAGCCCAGTTTGCGCAGCGCAACCTGGAACACCTCACGCGCGTCGTCGGTCATCAGCAGGCTGCTTTTATACTCGGGCTTCCACAGATCCGCCCAGCCGGTGATGCTTTTCGGATCAAGCGCATCGCTGTTTACGCCAATCGCTGTCGCCCCCCAGATATACGGGATGGAGTAATCGTTGTTCGGATCGAACGGCTTGTTGAGCATCTCCGGATCGAGATTGCCGAAGTTGGTCAGCTTCGTTTTGTCGATCTTCTGGATCATCCCCTCTTTGCGCATCTTGTCGACGAAATAGGTCGAGGGAACAACGACATCGTACGCGCCGTCTTTGTAGGTTTTGAGCTTGGCGTACATGGTCTCATTCGACTCGTAGGTGGAATAGATAACCTTGATGCCCGTCTCTTTAGTGAACTGCTCCAGCAGGCCCGGCGGCACGTACTCGGTCCAGTTGTAGAAATAGAGCGTTTTACCGTCATCAGCGTGCGCGGCACCCATACCGAGCACCAGTGCCGCAGCGGCGAGCATTTTCTTCATTTCATTGTCCCCTGAGATTTTGTTTTATCACGAGCAATTACCTGGCTGGCAACCACCAGCACCAGCGAGAACACCAGCAGAATGGTCGCCAGCGCGTTCACTTCAGGCGATACGCCGACCTTAACCATCGAATAGATCTTCAACGGCAGAATTTCATAGCTCGGCCCGGTCACGAACGATGAGACGACCACGTCATCCATCGACAGGGTAAAGCTGAGCAACCATCCGGCGGCCACGGCGGGCATCGCCAGCGGCAGAATGATTTTGCGCAGGATGGTCATTTCGCTGGCACCCAAATCTTTTGCCGCCTCCAGCATGCGTACGTCAAACCCTTTGAGGCGGGCAAACACCGTTACCACGACAAACGGCAGGCAGAAGGTAATATGGGAGAACAGCAGAGACCAGAAGCCAAGCTGCACGCCCAGCAGCATAAACAGGACCAGCAGTGAAATCGCCATCACGATATCCGGCGACATCATCACCACAAACAGCATGCCGCTGACGAACGGTTTACCGCGAAAGCGATACCGGTAGAGCGCCACGGCGGTAAGTGAGCCAATCAGCGTGGCGAAGGTGGCGGAGAAAATCGCCATCGTCAGCGAGTGCTGAGCGGCCTGCAGCAGGCTGTCGTTGTTCATCAGCAGGCTGTACCAGCTGGTGGTAAAGCCCTGCCAGCCGATCCCGAAGCGCGAGCTGTTAAACGAGTTCACGATCAAAATAATAATCGGGATGTAGAGATAAGCGTAAATAGCGGTCATAAAACCGCCGCGAAGCAGTCGACCGATCATTCGAGTTCCACCTTCTTGTTCAGCAGGCGAGAAGCGCGCCAGTAGACCAGCAGCATCAGACCCATTACCACCGTCAGCGTAATGCTGGTGGCTGAGCCAAACGGCCAGTCGCGGATGTTCAGGAACTGGCTCTTGATCACGTTACCAATCAGCAGGTTTTTCGCGCCGCCCATCAGGTCCGCTACGTAGAACAGCCCCATTGCTGGCAGCATCACCAGCAGACAGCCTGCGATAATACCCGGCATGGTCAGAGGCAGAATGATGCGAATAAAGGTTTGCAGCTTGCTGGCACCCAGGTCTTTTGCCGCTTCAAGCAGCGGTTTATCGAGCTTTTCAATGCTGGAGTAGAGCGGCATCACCATAAACGGCAGCAGAATATAGACCAGACCAATAATTACCGCGCTTGGGGTAAACATGATGCGTATCGGCGTATCAATCACGCCGAGCCACAGCAGAAACTCGTTCAGATAACCTTTGGTGCTGAGGAAAATTTTCAGCCCGTAGATGCGGATTAACGAGTTAGTCCAGAAGGGAACAATCAGCAAAAACAGCAGCAGCGGACGCACCTTCTGCGGCAGACGCGCCAGAAACCACGCGAAGGGATACCCCAGCACCAGGCAGGCGACGGTCGCAATCAGCGCCATATTGAGCGAGTGCAGCAGCACTTCAAAATAGAGCGGATCGAGCAGGCGCGCGTAGTTGTCCAGCGTAAAGACCAGCTTCACGAAGTTAGCGTCGTCGCGGGTCAGGAAGCTGGTCGCGATGATCATCAGGTTGGGTAAAAAGACAAACAACACAAGCCAACCGACGATCGTGGCAATCACCACATTCTGGAATTTACTTGTGTTCTTCATCAGCCAGCACAACCTCCCAGCTTTCTACCCAGTTGATGACCATTTTCTGATCGAGAGAGTGGTCGAAGTCGGGATCGTCTTCGTTGAAGAACTCGCTGACCATGACCATTTTGCCGTTTTCAAGCTCAACGACGGATTCAAGCGTCATCCCTTTGTAGTTGCGCTCGCGAATGTAGCCTATCAGGCCTTCCGCCTCTGCGTTGTCGTGAACTTCGTCGACGCGCAGATCTTCCGGGCGCAGCAGTACGTTGAGTTTTTGCCCTTGCTCGACGGCGAAATTGACGGTGATGTTGCATTCATGGCCCTCGACGCTGGCCCGCACGCGCTGCTCGTCCAGACGTTCTATCACCGTGGCGTTGAAAATGTTGATCTCGCCAATGAAGCTGGCGACAAACAGGTTTTTGGGCTCCTCGTAGATCTCACGCGGGGTGCCGTCCTGCTCGATTTTGCCGTCACGCATCACCACGATCCTGTCGGACATGGTCAGCGCCTCTTCCTGATCGTGAGTGACGAAGACAAACGTAATGCCGAGCTTACGCTGCAGCGCCTTCAGCTCGTTCTGCATCTGCTTACGCAGTTTGTAATCCAGGGCGGAAAGAGACTCGTCCAGCAGGAGCAGGCGCGGCTTATTCACTACCGCGCGGGCAATCGCCACCCGCTGTTGCTGACCGCCGGAAAGCTGGTGAGGTTTACGCTGCGCGAATTCTTCCAGCTGCACCATCCGCAGAGCGTCGGTTACGCGGGGTGGAATTTCGCTGGCGGGCGTTTTTTGCATCCGCAGGCCAAACGCCACGTTCTCAAACACGGTCATGTGCGGGAACAGGGCATAGCTCTGAAAGACGGTATTGACGTGGCGATCTTCGGCGGGAACCTGGGTTATGTCCTGGTTCTCTAAATGGATATGACCGTTATCGACGCTTTCCAGCCCGGCGATAAGGCGCAGTACGGTTGTTTTGCCGCAGCCAGAAGGGCCAAGCAGCGTGAGAAACTCACCGTCATTGATGGTCAGGTTCAGGTCAGAAATAACCTCTTTGCCATCAAAGCTTTTACTCATTCGTTCCAGATGCACCAGCGGCGCTCGGGAACGGGTTTGTGTATTCAATTTTCGCGCTGTCCCATATCGACGCCTCAGGCAGCAGACTGAAGCGGGGTTTGTGTGTAACCACCTTGGTGACTCGTAATGAGGGCGGACATTCTACGGCAAACCTATTGAATCGCCAATCCTTCTCGCTGATACATAAGCTACATTTATAAACGGAACATGACATAAACGAAAAAAGTTCTCGTTTACGGGATAAAAGTGACCTGACGCAATATTTGCGTTTTGATGCTTATTGATAATGTTGTCACAAAAAGTGAGGGTGACTGCATGGATAAATTACTTGAGCGTTTTTTACAGTACGTTTCGCTGGATACCCAATCTAAGCCGGGTGTCCGACAGGTGCCGAGCACCGAGGGCCAGTGGAAGTTGCTCAACCTGCTGAAAGAGCAGCTTGAGGCACAGGGACTGGTCAACGTCACGCTGAGCGACAAAGGCACCGTGATGGGAACGCTGCCTGCGAACGTCGATGGCGACATACCGGCCATTGGCTTTATCTCCCATGTCGATACCTCACCGGATTTTAGCGGTAAACATGTTAATCCGCAGATTGTCGAAAATTACCGTGGCGGCGACATTGCGCTGGGTATCGGTGACGAAGTGCTGTCGCCGGTGATGTTCCCGGTGCTGCATCAGCTGCTGGGGCAGACGTTAATCACCACCGATGGCAAAACGCTGCTGGGGGCCGATGATAAAGCGGGCATTGCCGAAATCATGACGGCGCTGGCGGTGCTGAAAGGCAACAATATTCCGCACGGCGATATCCGCGTGGCCTTTACGCCGGACGAAGAGGTGGGCAAAGGCGCAAAACACTTTGACGTTGAGGCTTTTAACGCGCAGTGGGCGTATACCGTCGACGGCGGCGGCGTGGGTGAGCTGGAGTATGAAAACTTCAATGCCGCGTCCGTTACGATCAAGATTGTGGGCAATAACGTCCATCCGGGGTCGGCAAAAGGCGTAATGGTGAACGCGCTGTCGCTGGCGTCGCGTATTCATGCGGAAGTCCCGGCCGATGAAAGCCCGGAGATGACGGATGGGTATGAGGGTTTTTATCACCTGACCAGCATCAAGGGCACCGTGGACAGTGCGCAGATGCACTATATCGTCCGTGATTTTGACCGCAAAGCTTTTGAAGCCCGTAAGCGTAAGATGATGGAGATCGCCAAGAAGGTGGGGAAAGGGCTACATCCGGATTGCTATATTGAGCTGATCATCGAAGACAGCTATTACAATATGCGCGACAAGGTAATGGAGCATCCGCATATTCTCGACATTGCCCAGCAGGCCATGCGCGACTGTGATATTGAACCGCTGATGAAGCCGATTCGCGGCGGTACGGATGGCTCACAGCTCTCCTTTATGGGACTGCCGTGCCCGAATCTCTTTACCGGCGGGTATAACTACCACGGCAAGCATGAGTTTGTGACGCTGGAAGGAATGGAAAAAGCGGTGAAGGTGATTGTGCGGATAGCCGAACTTACGGCAAAACGCTGATAAAACGCCCGGTGGCGGCTGCGCCTTACCGGGCCTACATTCGGGTCGTAGGCCCGGTAAGCGCAGCGCCACCGGGCACAAAGGCAAGGAGTGCCCATGTCAAACTATCGTCGCTATTACGTCCCCGGCGGTACCTGGTTTTTCACCGTCAACCTGCAAAACCGCCAGAGCGATCTGCTTACACGTCAAATCGACAGCCTGCGTGCTGCCACCTCAATGGTAAAACGTTCGAAACCTTTTACCATCAATGCCTGGGTTATCCTGCCCGAACATATGCACTGCATCTGGACCTTACCGGAAGGCGACAGTGACTTTTCGGCACGCTGGCGGGATATCAAGAAAACCTTCAGCCGCAACGTTGAAATGCGCCATATCTGGCAGCCGCGATTTTGGGAGCACACCGTCCGTAACGAAGAGGAGTACCGCCGGCATAAGGATTACGTTTACATCAATCCTGTAAAGCATGGCTACGTATCAAAAGTAATCGACTGGCCGTTTTCGACGTTTCATCGGGACGTGCGTGAGGGATTGTATCCAGCGGATTGGGCGGGGGAAGTCGAGGATTTTGTGGCGGGAGAGCGGAAGTGAAAAGCCGGGTGGCGGCTACGCCTTACCCGGCCTACATTCGGATCGTAGGCCCGGTAAGCGCAGCGCCACCGGGAGTTAAGGCGACTCAGTCCTCAAAGAACCAGTACCCGCTATTCACCAGCGCCGAGAGCATCGCCAGGAATGAAGGATCTTCCAGCGCGTCGCCAAAGGTATCGGCCGTCAACACCATATGACCGGCGATCGCTTCCAGCGCCGGACGGTGCGGAGAATCCAGCTTCTCGCCGTTAACGAACACGTCTTCACCAATACGCAGCACGCGCAGCCCGCCCAGGCGAACCAGCCTGTCACCCTGCTGCAGCGCATCGTAGATTTCGTCTGCCTGATACGGTGGTTCAGGCGGCGCAACGTCCAGCTCGTGACGCGACTGGCTGACAAATTCCCCAAACCACTGTCTGAAATGTTCAGGTTCGTTGATCAGGTCCAGCATCATGCCGCGCAGCTTATCCAGCTCCTCCGGGAGAATGTCGGCAGGGTGTTCACGCGAAGGCACATCCGGATCGCTATAGCGATAGCTGCCCAGCTCGCGTTGCAGGACGTAGTCAGCAAAGCCGCTGATCATCTCGCGCCCGCTCGGTGCGCGGAAACCAACCGAATAGTTCAGCGAATTTTCCAGGGAATACCCTTCATGCGGGAAGCCTGGCGGAATGTAGAGAATATCGCCCGGCTCAAGCTCCTCGTCGATAATCCCCTCAAACGGATCGACCTGAAGCAGGTCAGGATGCGGGCAGTGCTGCTTCATCGGGACTTTTTCGCCCACGCGCCAGCGGCGGCGGCCGGTACCCTGAATGATAAACACATCGTATTGATCCAGATGCGGGCCAACGCCGCCGCCTGGCACGGAGAAGGAGATCATCAGATCGTCCATCCGCCAGTCGGGCAGGGCGCGGAACGGACGCATCAGGGCCGCGGTAGGCTCGTGCCAGTTGTTGACAGCCTGAACCAGCAGGGACCAGTTGTTCTCACCCAGGTGATCGTAACTTTCAAACGGACCGTGGCTAACCTGCCATTTCCCGTCCTGGTGGCTCACCAGACGGCTGTCGACTTCGTTTTCCATCGCCAGACCGGCCAGCTCATCAGGTGAGAGTGGGTCGACAAAGTTGCTGAACCCGCGCTTCAGAACGACCGGGCGTTTTTGCCAGTAACGTTCAATAAACTCGGGCCAGTTAAGCGTTAAGTGATAATCCATATTTTATTTTTCCGCAGGCTCTTACTGAGACGGATTATAACGGAAGCTCAGGAGCCTGGGGGCGAGATCCTCGCATTTTTCACATAACGGGTTAACTATCGTTCGATGTGGGCTGCTGACGACCAAAAATTGCTTCCATACGGGCACCGCCCAGCAGGCTTTCGCCGGTTTCTATTTTGCCATCATATTGATCGACAATTTCTCGGGCAACGGACAGCCCCACGCCCTGGCCCGGGCGCAGCGTATCGGCGCGCTGACCGCGGTCGAACACCACTTCACGTTTATTATTGGGAATACCGGGGCCGTCATCCTCAACGATAATGTGCAGCTCGTTATCCGTTACGCGAGCGGAGACTTCCACAAATTCGAGACAATATTTACAGGCGTTGTCGAGCAGGTTGCCCATCACTTCCATAAAGTCATTTTTCTCACCGACAAAGCTGATTTCCGGTGAAATATCGAGGCTGATGTCCACGCCTTTGCGTTGATACACTTTGTTGAGCGCGGAGGTCAGACTATCCAGCAGCGGTGCCACGGGATGCAGCTCGCGGCTTACCAGCCCGCTGCCGGAACGCATGCTGGCGCGATGCAGGTAGTAGCCAATCTGCTGCGAGATACGGCTGATCTGCTCCAGCATCACAGGCTCCGCGTCATCTACGCTGAGTTTTGAGCTGCGCATTGAGCGCAGCGTACTTTGCATCACCGCCAGCGGTGTTTTAAGGCTGTGCGTCAGATCGGTGAGCGTGGTGCGGTATTTGTCATAGCGCTCGCGCTCGCTTTTCAGCAGGCGGTTAAGGTTGCGTACCAGGCTGGTGAGTTCCCGCGTGGTTTCCGGGTTAAGCTTTTCGCGATGATGCTCTTCCAGCTCCCGCACTTCTTTTGCAAGAGATTCTATCGGGCGCAGGCTCCACCACGCCGCAATCCACAGCAGTGGGATCACCAGCAGCAGGTTGGCGGCCAGAACGTACACGAACCAGCTCCAGACCATATAGGAGTGTTTAAGCTCAACCGGAATGGTATCAATCACCACAATGGTCAGCTGCGGCATATTCATGGTGGCGGGGTAGAGGTTAATCGCAACGGAGTGGGTCATCTCCGTGTCGTCGTCGTCCGCGCGGATCTCGTTGAGCTTTTGCTGCAGGGAACGATCTTCGCGCAGCAGGGCACTGGTTGAATTAAGGTCGGCCTCTATTTCATGAAAGCCGTTGGTTTTAAGCCATTCCGGGCGGATGCGTTTTTTGAGCCAGGGCACGTCGCGCTGGGCCCACAGCAGCTTTCCTTTTTCATCATAAATCATTGCCAGCGTGGGGCTTTGCTGGTTCAGGTGTTCAGGCATCTCAACGCTGATGCGATTATTTTCCCACTTCGCCAGGGTGTAAAAAAGATTACTTTCGCCGCGTAACAGGCGGAACGTTGTCTTATCAAAGCTCACGCTATACCCGACCAGCGCCACCATCCCGTAGGAGAGGGAGAGCACCAGCACCACGGCAGCGGTTGCCAGCAGGAAGCGAACCCGTAAAGAGAGGGGCAAGATGTGACGCAAAATCCCTTTCATTTAGCGTAATTCGAACAGATAGCCCTGACCGCGAACGGTCGTGATCACATCCTGCGGGTATTGCGCCTGAATTTTTTTGCGCAGGCGCCCCATCAGCACATCAATGGTATGGCTTTCACGCAGCTCTGCATCCGGGTAAAGCTGGAGCATCAGAGAGTCCTTGCTCACCACTTTGCCATTATTGCGGATCAGCGTTTCCATAATGGTGTATTCAAACGCGGTCAGCTTGATCACTTCATCGTTAATTGAGAATTCACGGCGGGAGAGATCCACCTGGAACGGCGGAAGTGAGATGACCTGCGAGGCCAGCCCGCTGTTGCGGCGCAGCAGCGCCTGCATGCGCGCAGCGACTTCCTCAATATGGAAAGGTTTGGTCACGTAGTCATCCGCGCCCGCGCTGAGCACCTCGACCTTGTCCTGCCAGCCTTCACGGGCTGTCAGGACCAGTACCGGGAGAGAAACATCGTGGCTGCGCCAGCGACGGATTAACGATAACCCATCTTCATCCGGCAGCCCTAAATCGACAATGGCGATATCCGGCAGGTGTTCATTGAGATAATAATCGGCTTCTTTTGCATCTTCAGCATCGTCCACCTGATGTCCCATCTCCTGAAGCTGAACCTTCAGGTGATGACGTAGCAATGCGTTATCCTCAACAACCAGTACGCGCATCATCTCTTCTCCCTAAATAATTGGTATGAATAGTTTAACGCTGATTATGTTGTTTTGGGGATAAACATTGAGTAAACCGGGGAAAAGCATCCCCCTTTTCGGGCGAAAAGGGGGAGAGGGCGTTATTTCAGCTCGTCAACCATGGTGGTGGCGCGGCCAATGTAGTTCGCAGGGGTCATCGCCTTCAGGCGCGTTTTTTCGTCTTCCGGCAGTTCCAGACTGTCGATAAACTGCTTCATGCCTTCGGCATCAACGCGCTTGCCGCGGGTCAGCTCTTTCAGCTTCTCGTACGGTTTTTCAATGCCGTAACGACGCATCACGGTCTGGATCGGCTCGGCCAGCACTTCCCAGTTGTGATCCAGCTCGTCCAGCAGACGGTCGCTGTTCACTTCCAGCTTGCTTACGCCTTTCAGGGTGGACTGATAGGCGATCAGCGCGTAGCCGATACCCACACCCAGGTTACGAAGAACGGTGGAGTCGGTCAGGTCACGCTGCCAGCGTGAAACAGGCAGTTTGCTCGCCATATGCTGCAGCACGGCGTTCGCCAGGCCCAGGTTACCTTCGGAGTTTTCGAAGTCAATTGGGTTCACTTTGTGCGGCATGGTGGAAGAACCAATTTCACCGGCGATGGTTTTCTGCTTGAAGTGGTTCAGGGCAATGTAGCCCCACACGTCGCGGTCAAAGTCGATCAGGATAGTGTTAAAGCGCGCGATGCAGTCAAACAGCTCTGCGATGTAGTCATGCGGCTCGATCTGGGTGGTGTACGGGTTCCACTGAATGCCCAGAGAGGTCACGAACGCTTCGCTGAACTGATGCCAGTCGACTTCCGGGTACGCGGCAATGTGGGCGTTGTAGTTACCAACCGCACCGTTGATTTTGCCCAAAATCTCAACCTGCTCCAGCTGACGATACTGGCGTTCCATACGGTATGCCACGTTCGCCATCTCTTTACCCATAGTCGATGGGGTGGCCGGCTGGCCGTGCGTACGGGACAGCAGCGGAAGGTCGCGATACTCAACGGCCAGCGCTTTTACCGCGTCAATGATTTTGCGCCAGTAAGGCAGCACCACGTCTTTGCGCGCGGTGGAGAGCATCAGCGCGTGGGACAGGTTGTTGATGTCTTCTGACGTACAGGCGAAGTGAATGAACTCAGATACGGCATGCAGCGCAGGGACGCTTTCCACTTTCTCTTTCAGGAAATACTCAACCGCTTTCACGTCGTGGTTGGTGGTGCGTTCAATGGTCTTAATGCGCGCAGCATCTTGTTCGCTAAACTCAGCAACGATTTTATCAAGGTAATCGTTTGCCTTTTCGTCAAAAGCAGGAACTTCCTTGATTGCGGCCTGGGCGGCCAGCTTCTGCAGCCAGCGTACTTCAACCTGTACACGAAACTTCAGCAGGCCATATTCGCTGAAGATCTCGCGCAGCGCGCTGACTTTATCGCCGTAGCGTCCGTCGACAGGGGATACGGCGGTCAGTGAGGATAATTCCATAATTCGCAACTCCGGGAGGTTAACAATGAGCAAGAATTTGTTTTGCCTGAGTCGTCAGGCGATTACGAGAAAACATGAGCTGCAGGCGGCCACCGCCGACCTGATGCCACAGCACGGCGGCGCGAATGCCGGCCAGCAGCGACGCGCGAACTTTCGCCTGAACCTGTGGGCTTTGCAGCACGGCAGGCGAGCCGGTGACCTGGATACGCGGCCCCAGCGGGCTTATCACGTCAACATAAATACCGGCCATCGCGCTCAACAGCGTTTCGGACTGCAGATCAAAGTGATCCAGCTGTCGCTGCAAACCGGCGATGCGATCGCCGAGCGTGTCCATCGCGCCTTTCGCCCCGTTCAGCTTACGCTCCAGTACCATCAGGCTCAGCGTGTAGCGAGTCAGCTCCGCGTTTAACCCCTGACGGTTGCTGGCGTTAAGCACGCCAAGTAAGGTTTCAAGACCGAGGCGAAGGTTAGTTTCACTGCCGCCGAACACCCCCAGCGTGGAGCCAGGGTTGAGATCGATAACGCTGTTGAGTGAAACGTGCAGGGCATCAGCGTCGCAATGACCCTGATGTGCCAGCTGCTGCACCAGACGGGCCGACTGGCAAATTCCTGCCAGCGCCAGGGTGATGTCGTAATAATTCTTCGCCACACGGTCTCCTTTATGTGTGCAATCGTGTTAAACAGCGGGCAGCGGCAGGCGCTGTTCAATAATCCCGCCGCCCAGGCAAATTTCGCCGCTGTAAAAGACAGCAGACTGGCCTGGCGTGACGGCAGAAACCGGCTCGTCAAAACGCACGTCAATGCGATCGTCATCCAGCGCGGTAATGGTGCAAGGGATGTCAGTCTGGCGATAGCGCGTTTTTACCGTGCAGCGCAGCGTGCCTTTCAGCGGTTCGCGATCGACCCAGTGCAGCTGCTGCGCGATAAGCCCTACGGACATCAGACGCGGATGGTCGTGGCCCTGCGCGACGATCAGAATATTGTTTTCGACGTCTTTGTCGACAACGTACCACGGATCTTCGCTACCTTCTTTGGTACCGCCGATACCCAGACCTTTACGCTGGCCGAGCGTGTGGTACATCAGGCCCTGATGCTGGCCAATCTCTTCGCCATCAACGGTGACAATTTTGCCCGGCTGCGCGGGCAGGTAACGGCCGAGGAATTCGCGGAATTTACGCTCGCCGATAAAACAGATGCCGGTGGAGTCTTTTTTCTTCGCGGTGATCAGATCCAGCTCTTCAGCGATTTTACGCACTTCCGGTTTTTCCAGCTCGCCGACCGGGAACAGGCTTTGAGCAATCTGTTCGTGGCTCAGCGTGTAGAGGAAGTAGCTCTGATCTTTATTGCCGTCCAGACCGCGCAGCAGCTGGCTTTTGCCATTCACGTCTGCGCGACGCACGTAGTGACCCGTCGCAATGAAGTCTGCGCCCAGGTCTTCTGCGGCGAACTCCAGGAAGGCTTTAAATTTGATCTCTTTGTTGCACAGAATATCCGGGTTTGGGGTGCGGCCCGCTTTGTACTCTTCAAGGAAGAGCTCAAACACGTTGTCCCAGTATTCTGCGGCAAAGTTAACGGTGTGCAGTTCAATGCCGAGCTTGTCGCAGACGGCCTGCGCATCGGCAAGATCCGCAGCCGCAGTGCAGTATTCCTCGCCATCGTCTTCTTCCCAGTTCTTCATGAACAGGCCTTCTACCTTATAGCCCTGTTGTTGTAACAGGTAGGCGGAAACGGAGGAATCGACACCGCCGGACATGCCGACGATCACTTTTTTCTGGCTGTTATCTGACATGGAATACTCACAACATTGAACTTCAAGGCGGCGTATTCTATCACGCCCCCCCAGCGTTGACACCCTCTGTAAACGGCCAGTTAAACTCACCGATGACATCCAGCGGCAGGCGCGCGCCTGACTGCCAGCAGCGGATGCTTTCGGCAACCAGCGGCGAGCGCAGGTTTGGCGCATTCAGGATCTCATCGGCAGTAACCCAGAGGCAGCGATCGATATCGTCATCGTGCGGTTCAGTGGCGCACGTTTCGTTAAGCTCAATGGTAAAAAGGAAGCGCAGGAAAGGTGTCCGATCGGGAGCAATCCACTGATGCATGCGGATAAAGTGCTGTGGTTCAGCGTCAATACCCGTCTCCTCCCACAGCTCGCGCTTTGCGGCCTGAAGGAGGGTTTCATTGGCTTCGAGGTGACCGGCAGGCTGGTTCCACAGCGCCTTACCGTTGATACTCTCTTCTACCACCAGGAATTTACCCTGCGCGTGAACCACGCAGGCGACGGTAACATGAGGTTTGAACATATTCTCTCCTTAGGGGGCAACGTCTCGCCATTCACCGTTTGCAAGCGTGTCCAGCGTATAGCTGCCCATGGCGTAGCGAATCAGGCGCAGGGTAGGGAAGCCGACATGAGCGGTCATGCGGCGCACCTGACGGTTGCGGCCTTCATAAAGGGTAATTTTGAGCCAGCTTGTGGGAATGGATTTGCGTTCACGAATCGGCGGATTACGCGGCCACAGCCATTCGGGTTCGCACACGCGCTCGACGCCGGCGGGCAGGGTGGGGCCATCGTTTAAGGTGACGCCGGTACGTAATGACGCCAGCGTCTCATCGTCTGGCTCGCCTTCAACCTGCACGAAGTAAATTTTTCCAGTACGTTTGCCCGGTTGGGTGAGTTTCGCCTGCAATGCGCCGTCGTTGGTGAGGACCAGCAGCCCCTCGCTGTCGCGATCCAGGCGTCCGGCGGCGTAGACGCCGGGAACAGGAATGTAATCCTTCAGCGTACTGCGGCCCGCTTCGTCGGTGAACTGCGGCAAAACATCGTAGGGTTTATTGAACAGGATCACCCGCGTTGGCTGGGGTTCTTGCGTTCTTCTGGTGGCTTGTTGTGAGCTGAATCGCTCAACCCGGTGTTTTCTAAAAGAAGTTTTCTTCATGGTATTTTCAGGCTGTATCAATTGCCGCATTATAGCCCAATAACGAAGACCTTTCATGGCGGCAGACAATCAGGTAGTATCGAAAGGCTCATTACAATTTATTAACATAAGATCAGTAACAACCAGAAGCGCTCGAAGGAGAGGTTAATGGAAAGCAAAGTAGTTGTTCCGGCGGAAGGTAAAAAGATCACCCTGCAAGACGGTAAGATTAACGTTCCTCACAACCCTGTCATCCCGTTCATTGAAGGCGACGGTATCGGTGTAGACGTTACCCCGGCAATGCTGAAAGTGGTTGATGCCGCTGTTGAGAAAGCCTACAAAGGCGAGCGTAAAATTTCCTGGATGGAAATTTACACCGGTGAGAAATCTACCCAAGTTTATGGCCAGGACGTCTGGCTGCCAGCTGAAACGCTGGACCTGATCCGCGATTATCGCGTAGCAATTAAAGGCCCACTGACCACGCCAGTTGGCGGCGGTATTCGTTCTCTGAACGTGGCGCTGCGTCAGGAGCTGGATCTGTACGTGTGTCTGCGTCCGGTTCGTTACTACCAGGGCACCCCAAGCCCGGTTAAGCACCCTGAACTGACCGACATGGTTATCTTCCGCGAAAACTCAGAAGACATTTATGCCGGTATCGAATGGAAAGCGGACTCTGCTGACGCAGAAAAAGTGATTAAATTCCTGCGCGAAGAGATGGGCGTGAAGAAAATTCGCTTCCCGGAACACTGCGGTATCGGCATCAAGCCATGCTCAGAAGACGGCACCAAGCGTCTGGTGCGCGCGGCAATTGAATATGCGATCACCAACGACCGTGACTCTGTGACCCTGGTTCACAAAGGCAACATCATGAAGTTCACCGAAGGCGCGTTCAAAGACTGGGGATACCAGTTGGCAACCGAAGAGTTCGGCGGCGAGCTGATCGACGGCGGCCCGTGGCAGAAGATTAAGAACCCGAACACCGGCAAAGAGATCATTATTAAAGATGTGATCGCCGATGCGTTCCTGCAGCAGATCCTGCTGCGTCCTGCTGAATACGACGTCATCGCCTGTATGAACCTGAACGGTGACTACATCTCCGATGCGCTGGCAGCTCAGGTTGGCGGTATCGGTATCGCCCCAGGCGCGAACATCGGTGACGAGTGCGCGCTGTTCGAAGCGACCCACGGTACTGCACCTAAATATGCAGGCCAGGACAAAGTGAACCCGGGCTCTATCATCCTGTCCGCAGAGATGATGCTGCGTCATATGGAATGGTTCGAAGCCGCAGACCTGATCGTCAAAGGTATGGAAGGCGCGATCAACGCCAAAACCGTTACCTATGACTTCGAACGTCTGATGGACGGTGCTAAGCTGCTGAAATGCTCAGAGTTTGGCGACGCGATTATCGCGAACATGTAATCCAGACTCTGGGTTGAATGACAACGGGAGCCGAAGGGTTCCCGTTTTTTTATGCCATTCTATATACTATGCGCTTAATCCTTTGTAAGTCAGACGAGAGCCCTCCATGAACAACGCCATTCCTCTGAAGTTTTACGACATCGTTGATGAGTATTCGACGGAAACCCAACAGCCGGTAAGCGAGCCCGAGCGGGATCCGCTGGCGCACTATTTTCAGCTGCTGCTCACCCGCTTAAGCAACAATGAGGAGATCAGTGAAGAAGCACAGCAAGAGATGGCTGAAGTTGCGGGTATTCAGGCTCAGCGTATTGATGACGTCGCTAACTTCCTGAATCAATGGGGTAATGAGTAACAGCACCCGCGAGCATTTCCGCCAGCTCACTTTGGGTCAGCGATTTTGAGAAATACCAGCCCTGAACCAACGCGTCAGGGTAGCGTTCTGCAATAAAGTTAAATTGCGTTTCGCTCTCCACGCCCTCAAAAACCAGCGTTTTATTGAGCTTTGCGAGGGCGTCACTAAAGATGACGAAGATATCCTGCTTGTAATCTTCGCTGATGCCGTCAACCAGAGACTTGTCTATCTTGATCTCATCATAGTGGAGGTGAGAGAGCCTCGCGAGGTTGGAGTTTTGCACACCAAAATCATCAATCGATATTTTCACTTTTGCCGATTTCAACTCTTCGCAGAATGCCTCCAGTATGCTCGCGCTCGATACCGCGTTTTCTGATAGCTCGACTTTAATCAGCGATAACGGAATATTATTCAGCAAACATTCGCGACGTAACGCATGCATAAAACGTCCGTCTTCAATCTCCGTTCTGCCGACATTCAGTGATATGACGAGCTGATGCTTGACGGCGAGAGGGCCGACTTCTGAAAGCGACTTTTTAATCATGTTGATATAATAAAGATTGTACAGCCCAATTTTCTTTATCAACGGAATGAAGAGTTCCGGGGACACGTTCAGGTAATTATTGTCCTTCCATCTCGACAGAACTTCTATCCCCACTATTTTTTTATCGTGCACACGGATAATGGGCTGATAGCTAGCGCTGATGGTATTGTTTCTCACCGCACTCACCAGCCTTCTTTCCACCGATAACCGGTCTTCATATAGCCGCACTGAAAAGAGCGTGAGGGAAAACCAGATGAAATATAAAAACGTGCAGAGAAGAATAAATACGGCGGCAGAAAGGGAGGCCAGCCCGGCATCATGATGTTTTACCGTAACGCATAAATCCCATTTTTTACTGCACTGCGTGACGGTCAGGGTGAATAATGGGGACTGTAGCCAGCTGCGTTGTTCAGCGTCAGGCGTAACGGAAAAAAATGTTCTGCCAAAGTCTTTTGTCGTCGAAATAAGCGAATAGCTGGCGGTGACCGGGGTGAACTTATCGTAGGCGTAGCGTGAGGTGAAAATAATCACGTTGTTATAAATCGCGGCGTTGCCGATGAAAAAATCCTTGCGTGAGAACTGGGCGAGGGTAAAGCCATTGGCCGTTTTATGCAGTTCGGCGGGGAGATCGACGGGGTGTGCCAGTTTTCCCCAAAAAGCCGTACAGACGACTTTACCGTTTTCGATATAGCCGATATCGGCAAAATAGGTGCTATCAAGCCTGCTCTTTCTGTAGTTATCCAGACTGTGTTTGTCACATCCCTGGGAAGTAATGCTTTTAAGCGCAAGCGCGACGTTTTGAGATAAGTCTTCAGAGTAATGCAAAAGGGTATGCGATATCTCAAGCTGTTTAATCTTCTGCTGCCCGGTGATGAGCGCGTTGACGGCATAAAGCGACAGGACGACCAGAAGCGTTGAAATGAAAGCAACGGCAATGATCTTCTTCATTTTCCAGCTGTCCTGTTAGCTCCTTGATTTAACGAATCTTAACACACGCGTGTCCAGGCACAAGACTGATAATAACGGCAGGAAATTGTCTGTCGTCCGAACCGTTCGGTACCGCCTTATATTACAGCCTGCGGCTAATACAAAAGCATCAGTTTTTTGGGATGAATCTCAGCTAAGCTCTATTCAACGTAACAGAAATGCTTATTTTTTCTTTTAAAGGAAAAATCGTGCGCAAAGCCTTCGTTCCAGCGTTAAGTGCATTATGTCTCTTTCTGGCCGGTCTGCTGATTATCAACTGGCAGCTGTGGCATATGGCAGCGTTAACCAGTACCGATACGGCCCGTGCGAGTACCCAAAAAATGGATGCCATCCTCACCGAAGCGGTCAGTGCCGCAAAAACGGCTCAGGATGTTGCGGCCCTTGGGTGTACTCGCGCCGGGCAGCTTGAGCTCGGAACGCAGGCCGCGCTTAAGCCGCATTTACGCGCCATCATGATCCAGCAGCGCGACGCGATAATGTGCACCTCGCTGCCGGGAAATGGCTTACTGCTTGTTCATCCTGAAACGTTTCCCCACGAGCGGCTGATGCTTCTGCCGGGAAGCCAGGCCGTTAACGGCGTTCCGGTTCTGATTTTCCAGATGCCTATCCCGGATGGACGAGTGATTATCAGCATCAGCGATGCGCATCTGCACGATGTTCTCGCTGGCGCCCCTGATGAATCCCATCTGGCTCTGGTTGTTGGCTCACGGATGATTCAGCCTGACGGGGAGGTGAGGGACGTTTCGCCGCTGACGTCATCAACGTCACGCATGTCGTCAAAATACTTCTCTTTCAGTATGGTCTGGCAAGCTCCCGCCTTCTGGAGTATGACGCGGCTGGTACAGCAGGGATGGAGCCTGATCCTGCTGATACTTATGCTGTCAGTTGCCGTTGGCATTCTGGTTCGCCGCTATATGGGCAAAAGCACGAGCTTCGAAGAGGATCTGCGTAAAGCCATTTTGAAGGGGGACATTGTTCCTTACTATCAGCCGATAGTGAATGGCAATACCGGGGCGCTCTACGGTGTCGAAGTGCTGGCGAGGTGGAAACATCCGAAGTCAGGTTTTATTCCACCGGACGTGTTTATCCCCATTGCCGAGCGCAGCGGTCTCATCATTCCGCTAACGCGTGGGCTGATGGCAAAAGTCGTCAGTCAGTTAAAACCGCTGGTGCCTAGACTGCCGGAAGGGTTCCACATCGGAATCAACATTAGCGCCAGACATATCAACGCGCCGTCATTCATTGGCGACTGCAGTGTTTTTGAAAAGGGGTTTGACGGCAACAAGGTCAAGCTGGTTCTCGAAGTTACGGAGCGGGAGCCGTTGATGGATAATCCTCATCTTGTGAAGAATCTGAACACGCTGCATCAGGCTGGGTTTGTTATTGCGCTGGACGATTTTGGTACCGGCTATTCAGGCTTATCCTGCCTTGATGCGCTCTCCATTGATTACATTAAAATCGACAGAAGCTTTGTGAACCGGGTTTCAGAGGAGAAAGATTCCACCCTCCTGCTGGACTGCGTCATTGAGCTGGCCAAAAAACTCTCGCTCAGTATTGTGGCTGAAGGGGTCGAAACGAAAGAGCAGCTTGATTACCTCAACCGCAATCAAATAACGCTGTTACAGGGCTACTATTTCGGTAAACCCGTCTCCTACCTCGACTTCATTAAGGTGCTGCTGTCCAAACCGTTAAGCCGAAACGCAGGCCAGGGTCCCGGTGCAGGATGAGAACGTACAAAAAAAAAGCCCACTAAAAAGTGGGCAAGAAATACTGGAAGCAATGTGAGCAATGTCGTACTGAATACCTGAGTGTTTAACTCAACTATTCAGTGTTGAGAAAGATAATCTTTCTCAACAAAAGATGCAACCCCACGTTTAATGTGGAGCGACATTTTTTTAGCTCATATTTTGCTCAAACGAATCGCGTGATCTCTCTCACAATTTCATTTCTCAGATCCTGTGCTATTCTTTTCTGTGTCACTGATTTAATGACAAAAACCATACAGAGAGGAAAGCTATGGGAATTTTATCCTGGATTATCTTTGGGCTGATTGCGGGGATCCTGGCGAAGTGGATTATGCCGGGCAAAGATGGCGGTGGTTTCTTCGTCACCGTAATACTGGGTATTGTGGGTGCAGTCGTGGGTGGCTGGATCAGCACCTTGCTCGGATTTGGCAAAGTCGATGGCTTCAACTTCGGTAGTTTTGCCGTCGCGGTAATTGGCGCGCTGGTCGTTCTGTTTATCTACAGAAAAATCAAAAGCTAAATCTGATACGTATTAAAAAAGGCTGCCTCAGGCAGCCTTTTTTACAGTGAGAGGTTACCACCAGCCGAGCTGTGTACCGGCGACGGCAACGACTGCCACAATTAACATAATGAGGGTTGTTTTTCGCATTCATGCCCCCGGCGCGGCGTAACCGCCAATGAAAAACCAAGCCAAAAAAACCACCGCCGTAATAAAAATAACGACCGGGAAGAGGATCCCTATTCTCATACCTTCACCTGTTTCGTTTTACCTAACGCCGTAGAGTGTACGGGGTTAATCGATAGTGAGAAAGCGTGTTTTGTTTTTTCCCTTTTTATCCTGATACATCGCGAGGTCCGCATCCCGTAACGCGCTGTCGGCATCGGTACTGGCCGGGTCAACCTCCACAACGCCAAGACTCGCGCCTGGATAAACAATATGTACCTGCCCAAGCCAGTATTCCCCGGCGATGCGGGCGTTGAGGCGCGTTTTAAGCAGATTAATTTCTTCATCGCCTTTACTCAGGCAGGCCACCAGGAACTCGTCGCCACCCAGTCGGCCGATAATTTCGTCCTGGGTTTGTTCATCCGTCAGGCGCTTGCCCACTTCAATCAAGAACCGATCGCCTGTTTCATGCCCAAAGCGGTCGTTGATGAGCTTAAAGTCATCCAGGTCGATAAACGCTATAACCGCATTGCGCTTAAGATGTTTTGCCAGTGAGAACAGGGTGGTGAGGTTCTCAAATATCGCCCGGCGGTTGGGCAGGCCGGTGAGAGCGTCCGTATAGGAGTGGGCGATGAGCGCCGCGTTGGCCTCACGCAGCTGGGATACCAGCGACTCTTTCTGGATGTACTGCGCAATTAATCCGGCAAATAATCGGAGTACCTGCTCGCCCCGTTCGCTCAGCTCCTTTTGCTGCGTGCTGGTGGCGCACAGCGTTCCGTAAAGTGAACCATCAGCAAGATGAACAGGAATACTCATGTAGGTGGTAATACCCAGCGCTTTCGCCGCATCGCAGTCAGCCCACCGTTCGGCTACCCGGTTGCTGAAAATAGTGCCGCTATCCATTGCGCGCTTGCACAACGTATCGCCCCAGGGAACGCTCAGCCCTTCCGGGATCTGCATCTGCTTGCTGTTACGGGCGTAAAGGATATGCTGAAGCCGCGCATTGATATCCACTTTGGTCAGATAGGTTGATTCCATATCTGTCACAATTTCCAGCATCTCCAGCAGCTGGCGAACCAGGCCTTCGAGGGATTGCTCGGTGGAAAGCGTTTCTGAAACACGGGCAAGGATAATATCCGACATGACGTAGGTTGACTCCCATGCAGAAGACGCCTGTATCTGCATGCTATGCTGAAATTTTAGACTTCCGGCATAGTAAAACATGAATATAAAAAATTTAATATATTCGTGGAGGTTGGAAAGCGGGGAAGCAGCACAAAAAAAGCCCCGCCGTTGAGAGCGGGGCAAAGACATCTTGATTACGGAATGATGTTCTCTGGTCATATCGAGAACAGACCCACTATAGTGTTGAAAAGTGCAGGTTTAATGGAGAAATCATGGAGAAAATCCTGATGACCCGTTACCCTGATGGTTTCCGGACACTCAAAGGATCTTGATAATGAAATACTTGCTGCTGGCACTGGCGCTGCCACTTGTTGCCTGTACCACAAAAACCACGCCTCCCGACGCGCCAAAACCCCCTCATGTGGTGGGAATGGCGAACCCGGCCTCGGTCTACTGTCTGGAGAAAGGGGGGGAGCAAATCCCGGTTCAAAGCCCGCAGGGAGTACGTACCGAATGCAAATTACCCGGCGGTGAAGTTATAGATGAATGGGATCTCTTCCGTCGGGACCATCCGCAATCAGCCAGGTGACAGCGGCATCATGACTGCGATACACTTCTCTTTAGGATTATTCTTAGCCACCATTGGCAACACTTATCGCGAGAGAAGTATGTTTCAGTTAAAACCGGGCAGCCTGGCAATTATCATCGGCGCCCGTACCACGGCAGGCCGCCGTAATATTGGAAAATCTGTCGAATTGTTTGGTCTTTGCCAGCCCGGTATGCGTTTCATGAACCCGGTGAACGGCGTGATGACCCAGCTACCCGCCACGGCGGATCGTGCGCTGTGGCTCGTCACGGGGGACGTTTACGCGTTTGATAACCAGCATGGCTTCGCGTTTATTCGCCCGGAGCATCTGTTACCCCTCACGCCGGACGAGGCTTCACAAACGCGTGAAGAGCTGGCAATCGGCTGATCACAGCTGACGCAGCCAGTCGGCTAACACCCGCGCGTGGTTCTGCTCACGGTTTTTCGCGCCGTAAAGCAGCGTGACGGTTTGCGTCCTGGCGATATCGGCTATGCGCTGGCCTTCGTCTTTTTGCTGCGCCAGCTCTTTGCGATACTCTGCACTGAACGTCGTAAAATCGATGGTTTCACCGTGGAACGCTTTGCGCAGATCGCTGGAGGGCGTCAGGGCCTTACACCATTCGTCGCAGGCAAGGTCGGCTTTTTTCACGCCTCGCGGCCACAGCCTGTCCACCAGAATCCGATAGCCATCTTTGGCATCCGCCTGCTCGTACACGCGTTTACACTGAATCATTTTCCCTCCTTAATGTTAATACCGAGAGCCCGAAGACTATAGCACGTCACTTTTACCCACCCAATTTAAGGTATTGTGATAACAGCAAAAGATCGGTAGTCTGAGGTTCCTTATGTTATCTGCTAATTCTCTGGCATAAGGAACCTTTCATGGAACTCTCCCCGGTTAAAACGACGCTGCGCATTGCGCTGGTCGGTGATTACAATCCCGATGTTATTGCGCACCAGGCGATCCCGCTCGCCATCGATGATGCCGCTGCTGTACTGGAACTCACTGCCGATTACGACTGGCTCGCCACGACAGAGCTGACAAGCCCCGAAGATCTGGTGGGTTACGATGCCATCTGGCTGGTCCCTGCCAGCCCGTATAAAAACGCTGAAGCCGCATTCATTGCCGCACGCTACGCGCGTGAAAACAGTATTCCATTCCTCGGCACCTGCGGAGGGTTCCAGCATGCGCTTATTGAGTATGCCCGCAACGTGCTGGGCTGGCATGATGCCGGTCATGCGGAGACCGATACCGAAGGCACGATGGTGATTGCGCCGCTGGCCTGCTCGCTGGTGGAAAAAACCGATACGATCGAATTGCGTAACAACACGCTTATCGCTAAAGCCTACGGCAGGCCGGAAATTGAAGAGGGATACCACTGCAACTATGGCGTCTCGCCGGAATTCGCCCAGGCGCTGGAGAGCGGTGATATGCGCGTTACCGGTTGGGATGATGGGGGTGAGATCCGTGCCGCAGAGCTGATCACCCATCCTTTCTTTGTGATCACCCTGTTCCAGCACGAGCGTGCGGCGCTGGATGGCCGTCCGGTGGTGCTGGCGCAGGCGATGCTGCGCGCAGCGCGAGGATAAAAAAGGCAGACCCTCGGGTCTGCCGCTGTTATTAACGGGGCGTGATCTCCCGGTCGCGCCCTGCAAGCACGCCGCATAAGGCCATGATCGTTGACGCCAGCGCGCAGGCTAACAGCGGGATCCGCCAGTCTCCCATAACATCGTGAATTTTCCCCATCAGCGGTGGCCCACAGGCGGCCAGCAGATAGCCAATCGACTGTGCCATACCGGACAGGGCGGCAGCCTGATGAGCTGAACTGGCGCGCAGGCCGATGAACGTCAGGCCGAGGATCATGGTGGCCCCGGAGCCAAAGCCGAAGACCAGCGTCCACACCACGGCCATGTCCGGCGCAAACCAGAACCCCGCCGCACTTACGGCGCACATCAGGGCCACAAATCCGGCGACGCCACGCTGATCTTTCAACCGATGCAGGATCAGCGGAACGGCAAGCCCGGGGATGGCCGTGGCCAGCTGCAGAAGGCCGTGCATCGAACCCGCCTGCGTTTCGCTGTAGCCGTGGCTGAGTAAAATAGCGGGGAGCCAGCCGATAACGACATAGTAAATCAGCGAGTTAATCCCCAGAAAGAGTGTGACCTGCCAGGCGAGCGCAGAGCGCCAGATGCCGCGATTGTGTAACGCACCGGCGCCCGTCACCGTCGCGGCAGGCGTCTGACGCCACTGTGGCAGCCACAGCAGCAGCGCCACCAGCGGAAAGACCATCAGCATCAGCAGCGCGCCGTGCCAGCCGGCATCTCCCAGCGCCAGAGGGACAATCAGCGCCGATCCTAAGGCGGCAGACGCGCCCATCGTCAGGGAATACGCGCCCGTGAGCTTGGCTACCTGGCCCGGAAAATCCCGTTTGATAAGCCCCGGAAGCAGTACGTTACCCAGCGCAATGCCGCACCCGATTACCGCAGTACCGATAAACAGCCACGTTGCAGAGGGGAGGGATCGAATACCAATGCCGGCGCAGATCAGCAGCAGGGCAATAAACAGGCTGCGCTCCATGCCGATGCGCCGGGCAACCCCGGCGGCGAGCGGGGAGATGAGCGCAAAGGCCAGCAGCGGCAGCGTGGTGAGCATGCCGGTTTGGGCCGTCGTTAACCCATAGTCATGTCTGATCGTGTCGAGCAGCGGGGCGGCACCAGTAAAGGTTACGCGAAGCGTTGTGGCAATCATCAGAATGCCGGCGATCAGCAGCGCACCCTGTTTCCCTGAAGGTCGAATAGCAGTAGTCATTATTTTCTCTTACGTTCAAGCGAGCGCACACGATACCGATTTTCACCGCCGTTGAAATCAAGCTAAAATGACAGTTTATCGCTAATATCGGACAACTTAATGATTGGTCTTGGGTTGGAAGGTTACGATCCCGATAGCCAGCGCGATGCCGCGGTGGCGTTCCGCATCCGCGTGGTGGCGGAAGAGCAGCATATTCCAGAGCATCAGCACCGCAAGGGCCAGCTGATTCTGGCGCTGGGCGGGGCTATCACCTGCGAAGTAGAAAACGCCATGCTGATGGTGCCACCGCAGTATGCGGTGTGGATCCCGGGACAAATGCCCCACAGCAATAAGGCCACGCCGGGCGCGCAGCTGTGCTTTTTGTTTATTGAACCCGGCGCGCTGGGTTTGCCCGAACGCTGCTGCACGTTAAAAATATCGCCGCTGGTACGCGAGCTGATTTTATCTCTGGCGGATAAATCGCGCGTTCAGCTGCATGAACCCGCCACCGCGCGGCTTGTCGGGGTGCTGTTTGACGAGCTGCCTTTACAACCTCAGGAACATCTGCAGCTACCCGTTTCACCCCATCCCAAAATTCGCCTGATGAGCGAGACCATGGCGAAGGAGCCAGCCGCCTGGCAAACGCTGGCGCAGTGGGCAAACCACTTTGCCATGAGCGAGCGCAACCTGGCGCGGCTGGTGGTAAAAGAGACGGGATTAAGCTTTCGCCGCTGGCGGCATCAGCTTCAGCTGATTGTCGCCCTGCAGCTGCTGATTAGCGGGATGTCGGTTCAGCAGGCGGCACAGTCGCTGGGGTATGACTCTACCACCGCCTTTATTACTATGTTCAAAAAGGGGCTGGGACAAACGCCTGCCCGCTATATCGCCAGCCTGACTAGGACTTCCCAATAAACAGCGACACCAGCCCGGCCGCAATCAGTGGGCCAACCGGCACGCCGCGGAACAGGGCCACGCCAAGCACGGTACCGACCAGCAGGCCGGCCACCAGCGAGGGCTGGCTGCTCATCAGCGTCACGCCGCGCCCGCCCAGCCATGAAACAAAAACGCCCACCGCAATAGCGATCAGTGATTTCCAGTTCACAAAAGAGTGCAGCAGCGTCGAGGCGGGAAGCGTGCCGCTGGCGATAGGGGCCATTACCCCGATGGTTAAGATAATAATCCCGATGGTGAGGCCTTGTTTTTCTATCCACGGGAAGAAGGTGTTAAGCGGGGTCACGCGCACGATGATCAGCACCAGAATGGAGATCGCAACGGTGGTGTTGTGGCTCACAAAGCCGAGCGCGGCCAGTGCCAGAAGGATAAGCAGAGTAGGGTCGAACATGACGGGATCCTTGCCAAAAATAGTAAGCCTGATTACTGTACGCGTAAACGCGAGAGCAAACAGGCTTTTATAGAAAAATCCCTCTATTTTTGGGCGCTTGCCCGAGTTCGGCTCACCAGCTCTTGCACCAGCGCGCTGTCCTCACGGATAAATACCGGGATGGTGTCAAGCGATGCCTGCACCCTGATACGCTCACCGCCAGCATAGCGTTCGCCGTCCAGATCGACCCAGTTATTTCCGGCCGGGAGCCAGACGTCGCGCTCACGCTGGCCAGCATGCAGAACCGGTGCAATGAGCAGGTCCTCCCCAAACAGGTACTGGTCTTCCGTCTCCCAGCTTTGCGTCTCCTGCGGGTAGTGCCAGAACAGGGGGCGCATCAGCGGATCGCCGTGCTGGTGGGCGTTCTCATACAGGGCATCAATATACGGACGCAGTGTTTCGCGCACGGAGAGCCAGTGCTGCATGATGGCGTAATTCTCTTCCCCGTAGCTCCACAGCTCGTTCGGCGAGCCGCTGTTGCACTGCGGGATGCCGTCGCGGTAGCGCTCCGGCGGCTGGATCTGCGGTTCACGATAGCCGTGCATGCGCAGTACCGGGGTAAATACCGCCCACTGGAACCAGCGGATCAGCAGTTCATGGAACGCCGGGTCGTTAACGTTGCCGCCCTGAAAACCGCCGATATCCGTGGTCCACCACGGGATGCCTGCCATCCCCATGTTGAGACCGGCAGCGATCTGGTTACGAAACGCGTGGAACGAGGAGTGAACGTCACCTGACCAGGCCAGAACGCCGTAGCGCTGGCTGCCCGCCCAGGCGCAGCGCACCAGGTTTACAACATCAGTCTCAGCGCTGGCGTGCAGACCATCATAAAACCCTTGGGCGAAATCGCGCGGGTAGCGGTTGCCCACTTCCAGCACCGGGCCCGCGTAATAGCGATAATTATCGAAATCATAGGCGCGGTATTCCGGCTCTGCCTCATCGAGCCAGAACAGTTTGATGCCCAGATCGTAATAATTTTCCTTCACCGTGTCCCAGACAAACTGCCGGGCCTGCGGATGCGTAGCGTCAAAGAAGGTGGTATTGCCCATAAAGTCGAGGTTCACCTGCACGCCGCGTTCGCTGCTGACCAGCCAGCCTTTGGCCTTCATCAGCGGATAGAGCGGGCTGCGGGCTTCAACCGTTGGCCAGACGGAGACCATCAGCGCGATGCCCAGCTCGCGCAGTTCATCAACCATCGCTTTCGGGTCGGGCCAGTCGACGGGATCAAAGCACCATGTACCCTGGTTCGGCCAGTGGAAGAAGTCGATAACCATCACCGAGATCGGCAGATTGCGACGGCGATACTCCCGCGCGACCTCCAGCACTTCCTCCTGCGTGCGATAGCGCAGCTTGCACTGCCACAGTCCGCTGATAAAGTCCGGAGCCTGCGGCGGGTTGCCGGTGGCTTTTACATACTGGCGGGTTATCTGGGCCACGCTGTCGGCTGCGGTTATCCAGTAGTCCATCTCGCCCGTTACGCGGGCGCGCCATTCCGTCTGGTTTTTGGCAAAGCTGGCTTCGCCGATGGCCGGGTTATTCCACAGGAGGCCGTAGCCCAGGCTGGACTGCATAAAGGGGACGCTCGCCTGAGAGTTACGCTGCGCCAGTTCCAGCGTGCAGCCCTTTAGATCCAGCCACGGCTGCTGGTACTGACCCATACCGTAAATACGCTCGTTTGGGCGAGATTCAAACCGAACCGTAAGCTGATATTTACCGCCCGCCAGCGGCTTAAATTCACGACCATCGAGCTTCAGGGCGCTAACGTATTTATCCTGGCTCTTTTCACTGGCACCGATGCCGACGGTAGAGCGCTGGCGCCACATCTCTTCCAGCAGCAGTTCGCCGCGCTGATTATAGAAAGCCAGCTGTCCCTTAAGATTGAGCGTTGCGGTGATATTGCCGTTACGCAGCGTCAGGCTTTCCGCTTCAGCCGTAATATCAGCGTGGCAGGGTACGGCAGGCAGCAGCGCATGCTCTGCATCGCTAAATTCCGGGGAGCAGGTCGCCCGGACGCGCAGGCTGTTTTCTCCCCAGGGTTCGATGCGCAGGATCTGACGCTCAAAACGCCATTCAATACTGTTGGAATGTTGAATCAGTTCACTCATGGATAACGCGTCCTTTTTAAACCGTGTGTTTGGCGAGTTGGATCGATTTCATCGTGCTGTCGTCAAGTTTGTACCAGCGCAGCGTGGCGAAAGCGCAGAGCGACAGCACGCCGGGCACGATGGTAAAGAGAGCGATAATGCAGTACATCGCCGTGGAGGTCTGCTCTGCGGCATTCGGGACATAGCCGCTAAAGCCCAGCGTCCAGCCGACAATCGCGCCGCTGATGGCCATCCCCAGCTTCAGCACGGCGAGGAAGGTAGAGAAGATCACGCCGTCCATGCGTTTGCCCTGCTTGTATTCACCGTAGTCGGCAACGTCCGCCATCATCACCCACATTAGCGTGGTGGTGGCCTGGTAGAGCGTGGAGACGATGAAGGTCATTGGAACCAGAACCAGCACCGATTTCGGCGCAAAGAACAGCGCGATGCTCAGCACGCCCGCGATGACCGAACAGTAGCCAAACATCTGCACTTTGCTGTAATTGTGGGTGAGACGTTTTGCCAGCGCGCTGCCTGCCGCTTTACCCAGAATATGGGCCCCCAGCATCCACATAAAATAGCTGGCGCTGCCGAGATAATAGGTGACGAAATACATCATCGCCCCGAGGCGAATAACCCCAAAGCCAATGTTGGTTAATACCAGCACGGCAACAACGCGCCACTGATCGTTTCGCAATAAATCCTTTAGCTCTGAAAGGTAATTATTATGGGTAGCGGGTGCGTTAATACGCTCGCGGGTATTTGCAAAACAGATCCAGAACATAATGACCGCGACGGTTGCCATAATAGCCATCGCCCAGCGGTAGCCCATTAATTTATCGTCGCCCCCTAAAAATTCCGCCAGCGGCATCATAAAGAAGGTGGAGAGTGCGCCTCCTAAGGTGGCGAGGAAAAAACGATAGGACTGCAGGGAAATGCGTGCGTCATTGTCAGGCGTAATCACCGCGCCCATTGAGCAATACGGAATATTGATGGCGGTGTACATCAGCATCATCAGGGTATAGCTGACGGTGGCGAAGATCATTTTACCGTGCAGGTCGAGAGATTCCGGGACGGCATAGGTGAGCAGGCAGCTTGCGCCAAAGGGCAGCGCAAGCCAGAGCATCCACGGGCGGAATTTCCCCCAGCGGGTGCGGGTCCGGTCGGCGATATAGCCCATTGCCGGGTCGATAATGGCATCAGCCGTGCGCGCCAGCAGGAACATGGTTCCCACAAAGGCCGCCGGAAGCCCTACAACGTCCGTGTAATAAAACGTCAGAAAAATAATAACGTTATCCAGCCCAATATGGCTGGCCATATCACCCAATCCGTAGCTGATTTTTTCTTTGCGGGTAATCGTCTCGCTCACTGTTATCACCTTGCCCGTGTAAGGTTTATAGATAAAACGTTGTGTTAAACATGTTTAACCACCTCATGGGCATTAACAATTGCGAGATTTGGCAATAGGGTTACGGAAACTCTTTTTCGTGATACCGGTAACAATTTGCTGAGACGTATTATTGTCTTGCATTGGGAGCGTATTTTTTTATGAATCGTTTCAGCCTGAGTATTATTCATCAGGCTGTCCCGGATCTGTCATGTCACTGTCATTATGCGGGGGTAAAAAAGGGTAAACGGGGCAAAAGGGATCGCATCATGAACGATCAAATGTTTGTTGAAACGCTGATTATCTCTTCAACATTTTTAAGCATTGCCGTTATTCTGGTTATGTCAGTGCTGTTTCTGGAAAAAAACGGCTGACGGACACGCCAGCCGTCCATTTTAGTCTTTACGGAACACAACCAGCTCGGGACGGGCAATACGCAGGTAATCCTGAGTATCCATAACCACGGACTTTTCCAGCAGCCCGGCGTTAAACGCGATTTCGTCATAACGCTCGAAGAGCAGCGGGTCGGCGACCAGCGTCAGGTCGGGATGGAAGCTAAACGGCGGTATCGCGCCAAACACGCAGGCGGTGAAGGTATCGACTTCAGCCGGGCTGGCGAGAGAGGCTTTCAACCCACCAAAATGGTTTGCCAGCTGGCTTAAATCAGCCTGTCGGTCGGCCGCCAGTATCGCCAGAATAAGTTTTTTAACGCCGTTTCCCTTCACCTTGCAGACCAGCGCTTTTGCACCTTGCCCCAGCGCGGTGCCGCGAAGTTCACTCACCGCTTCACATTTCCCGACGGCCTCATGCTCCATCACGCGAAACCGCGCGCCCTGCTCGGTAAGTAAGGTCATCAGCTTATTGTGGGTAGCCGTCCCAGTAACCTCTTCAGACATGACGATTTTCCCTGTTAAATGTCAGTACGCAGGGCTCTACATTAGCACGGAGAGGTAGGGGCAGAAAGAAAACAGCCAGCGAATTCGCTGGCTGTTGGGTTATGCGTTGCTGGCGCTGGACTGTTTGTGGAACAGCTCCCTGAACACCGGATAGATATCATCCTGATCGCGAATATGCTGCATCGCAAAGTTATCAAACATGGACTGCAGATGTTCATACTCGCGCCACAGCGTCTGGTGCGCGCGGCGTGTGATCTCGATATAGCTGTAGTAACGCACCACCGGCAGAATTTTCTTCGCCAGAATTTCGTGACACAGCGGTGAGTCGTCCGCCCAGTTGTCGCCATCGGACGCCTGCGCGGCATAGATGTTCCACTGTGCCGGGTCGTAACGCTCTTTCACCACTTCATCCATCAGCTTCAGGGCGCTGGAGACAATGGTCCCACCGGTCTCCTGCGAGTAGAAGAACTCATGTTCGTCGACCTCCTTGGCCTGGGTGTGGTGGCGGATATACACCACCTCGACGTTCTTATAGGTTCTGCTCAGGAACAGATAAAGCAGGATATAAAAACGTTTCGCCATGTCCTTGGTGGCCTGGTCCATCGAGCCGGACACGTCCATCAGGCAGAACATGACCGCCTGGCTGGAGGGCTCAGGACGTTTTTCGTAGTTCTTGTAGCGCAGGTCGAAGGTGTCAATAAACGGCACCCGGTCGATCTTCGCGCGTAGCTCGGCGATCGCTTTTCGCAGACGCTCCTCTTCCAGCAGCTGCGCCGGTTCGGTGTTCTCCACGACCTTGAGGCTGGTTTCCAGCTCGCGCAGTTCGCGCCGTTTCCCTGCGGTCATCGCCGTACGGCGCGCCAGCGAGTTCTGCAGAGAACGCACGACGCTGATGTTGGCGGGTACGCCGTTGGCGGTATAGCCCGCGCGATGGGTTTTATACTCATTAAGCTGACGGTGCTGGTTCTTTTTCAGATTAGGCAGCGCCAGATCTTCAAAGAGCAGGTCGAGATATTCGTCTTTGGAAATCTGGAAGACAAATTCATCCTGGCCTTCACCGTCCTGGCTGGCCTGGCCCTGACCGCTTCCTGAACCGCCGCCGCCGCCCTGCGGGCGCTCGATTCTGTCGTTCTGAACGAAGTGGTCATTACCAGGGTGTACGCGATGGCGCAGGCCGCCTCGCCCCTGATGAAACATCGGTTCGCTGATGTCATCGGTAGGGATTGAGACAGACTCGCCGCTGTCGACGTCGGTCACCGAGCGTTTGTTGATGGCCTCGGAGATCGACTGTTTAATTTGCGATTTATAACGACGCAAGAAGCGCTGGCGGTTTACCGTGCTCTTGTTTTTGCCGTTAAGACGCCGGTCAATAAACCAGGTCATATATCCCCCGTACTGCATTTGCCAACTTGCAGCGTCCGTAAGTACCCGGACATTTTGTAGGCCCGGTAAGCGCGAGCGCTACCGGGCACTTGTTTTAAGACGATTTACGCACGCGCAGATACCATTCGCAGAGCAGGCGAACCTGTTTGCGGGTATAGCCTTTCTCCATCATACGGTCGACAAAATCGTCGTGCTTTTTCTGCTCGTCGGTTGAGGTTTTGGCGTTAAACGAAATTACCGGCAGCAGCTCCTCGGTATTGGAGAACATTTTCTTCTCAATGACCGTGCGCAGTTTTTCGTAGCTGGTCCAGTTCGGGTTGCGTCCGTTGTTGTGCGCGCGGGCGCGCAGGACAAAGTTCACAATCTCATTACGGAAGTCTTTCGGGTTACTGATACCGGCAGGCTTCTCGATTTTTTCCAGCTCCGCGTTCAGGGATTCACGGTCAAACAGCTGGCCGGTATCCGGGTCGCGGTACTCCTGATCCTGGATCCAGAAGTCGGCATAGGTGACGTAACGGTCGAAGATGTTCTGCCCGTATTCCGAATAGGATTCCAGATAGGCGGTCTGGATCTCTTTGCCGATGAACTCGGCGTATTTCGGGATCAGGTAGCCTTTCAGGAACTCAAGATAGCGTTCGGCCAGCTCCTGCGGGAACTGCTCGCGCTCGATTTGCTGCTCCAGCACGTAGAACAGATGCACCGGGTTGGCCGCCACTTCCGCATGGTCAAAGTTGAACACGCGGGAGAGGATTTTGAACGCAAAGCGGGTGGAGAGGCCGTTCATCCCCTCGTCGACGCCGGCGTAGTCCCGGTATTCCTGGTATGACTTCGCTTTCGGGTCGGTATCTTTCAGGCTTTCACCATCATAGACGCGCATTTTTGAGTAGATGCTGGAGTTTTCCGGCTCTTTCAGGCGCGACAGAATAGAGAAGCGTGACAGCGTTTCCAGCGTGCCCGGGGCGCAAGGGGCATGCACCAGCTCGCTGTGGTTAAGCAGCTTCTCGTAAATTTTGATCTCTTCTGAGATCCGCAGGCAATAAGGCACTTTGACGATGTATACGCGGTCAAGGAACGCCTCATTGTTTTTGTTATTACGGAAGGTCACCCACTCTGATTCGTTCGAGTGCGCCAGGATGATGCCGTTAAACGGCAGGGCAGAGATCCCCTCCGTCCCGTTGTAGTTCCCTTCCTGGGTGGCGGTCAGCAGGGGATGCAGCACTTTAATAGGCGCTTTAAACATCTCGACGAATTCCATGACCCCCTGGTTTGCGCGGCACAGCGCGCCGGAATAGCCGTAGGCGTCCGGATCGTTTTGCGCGTGGTGCTCCAGCTTACGGATATCCACCTTACCGACCAGGGCGGAAATATCCTGGTTGTTCTCATCACCCGGTTCCGTTTTGGCGATGGCGATCTGTTCCAGAATCGACGGCCAGACTTTGACGACGCGGAATTTGGTGATATCCCCGCCAAACTCGTGCAGGCGTTTTGCCGCCCACGGCGACATGATGGTGCCGAGGTAGCGGTGCGGAATGCCAAACTCTTTATCCAGAATCTGCGCATCCTCCTGCGGATTAAACAGGCACAGCGGGTGGTCATTCACCGGGCTGCGCTCGCCGTTGGCACTCAGCACGTAAATCGGCACGCGCTGCATCAGCGCTTTCAGGCGCTCAGCAAGCGACGATTTACCGCCCCCCACCGGGCCGAGTAAATAAAGGATCTGTTTCTTCTCTTCCAGACCCTGCGCAGCATGTTTCAGATAGGAGACAATCTGTTCAATGGCATCTTCCATGCCATAGAACTCTTCAAACGCGGGATATCGGGCGACCACCCGATTCGAAAATAGACGGGAAAGCCGAGGCTCCAGGGCAGTGTCAACCATGTTTGGTTCACCAATAGCCATCAATAGCCGTTCTGCCGCGTTGGCATAGGCACTGCGATCTTGCCGACAAATGGTAAGAAACTCCTGCAGTGTGAACTCTTCGTCCTTGGCAGCTTCATAGCGCTGGCGATAGTGATCGAATATATTCATGGCATGCCGTCCTTTCGTTTTTTAGCACAGGATAAGAGCCGTTCGTATGAGTAGTGGAGGCTCCCGGAAGAGAATTTCTCACACCTCACTGCCAGAGCAGCAACCTGTGTGCCAGGTCAGACGCTAAGAAGTGCGGGGGGTGTTCAGCAAAATCTCTTCTTAAATTAAAGCGTAGATGGCATTTGCAAAACTTGCATGCCGATAAAATCTACTTTCAATGACATATCAATAACTCATCCAAAAATTTCCACTCTTGTTATAAGGCCGAAGCGTCGTTTTCATTCTTCGGTCACATAGCTGAAAGCAAGGTGTCATCTGAAAAGTTAAAAATAACGGGTTAATCAAACTCATTAGCGGGCAAAAAATTTTGGGATGTACGGGAATGGCGGTTACACTTCACCCGCTGATTATTTGACTACAGGAAAGAATGGATTGTGACCAAACTCAAACTTCTGGCATTGGGCATCCTTGCCGCTACCGCAGTTAGCACCGCACAGGCGGAAAGTCAGTGGACTGTTGGCGCGGGCGCGGGGGTTATCAACAGCCCGTACAAGCAGTATGACCGCGATGTGTATCCCGTTCCCGTTGTCACCTATGAAGGCGATAACTTCTGGTTCCGTGGCCTGGGCGGCGGATACTATCTGTGGAACGATACGGCCGATAAACTCTCCATCATGGCCTACTACGATCCGACGCACTTTAAGCCAGGCGACAGCGACAGCAACGCGCTTCGCCAGCTGGACAAGCGCAGAAGTTCGCTGATGGCGGGTCTTTCTTACGTGCATAACACCCAGTACGGCTTCCTGCGTACCGCGCTGGCAGCTGATACCCTGGACAACAGCAACGGCTTCATCTGGGATCTGGCGTGGCTCTACCGTTATACCAACGGCGCGTTGACCCTGACGCCGGGTATTGGTGTGCAGTACAGCAGTGAGAACTACAACGACTATTACTATGGCGTGTCTAAGCGTGAGTCCCGCCGTAGCGGCCTGAACAGCTACAGCGCTGATGATGGCTGGGATCCGTACCTGGAACTGACCGCGAGCTATAACTTCCTCGGCGACTGGAGCGTCTACGGCACCGGCCGTTACACCCGCCTGAGCGATGAAATCAAAGATAGCCCGATGGTCGACAAGTCCTGGTCTGGACTCTTCTCCGTGGGTGTGACCTACAAGTTCTGATTGTGCATTATTACAGTGCATTCTGTGCATGAAAACGGGGCGCTTGCGCCCCGTTTGCTTTAGCGTGGTGCAACAAAACAGGAGAGTGATATGAGCGTAAAAACCGTGGCATTTTCCGGCAGCCGTTCAATCCCCGCGATTGGGCAGGGCACCTGGTACATGGGTGAAAAGGCGAGCCAGCGTAAAACCGAGGTGGATGCACTGCGTGCGGGCATCGATCTTGGGCTGACACTTATCGATACGGCTGAAATGTACGCTGAAGGCGGGGCGGAAGAGGTGGTCGGCGAGGCGATAAAAGGCCAGCGCGACAAGGTGTATCTGGTGTCCAAAGTGTACCCGTGGAATGCGGGCGGCCAGAAAGGGCAGGCCGCGTGCGAAGCCAGCCTCCGGCGTCTGGGCACAGATCGTATTGACCTTTACCTGCTGCACTGGCGTGGGAACGTTGACTTCGACGAAACCATCGCGCTGATGAATAACCTTCAGCAGCAGGGCAAAATTGGCCGCTGGGGCGTGTCGAATCTGGACATCGACGACATGCAGGCGCTGCGGCGTGAAGAGGGCGGCTCTGCCTGTGCGACCAATCAGGTGCTGTACCACCTTGCATCGCGCGGTATTGAGTTCGATCTGCTGCCCTGGTGTCAGCAGCACAATATGCCGGTGATGGCGTACTGCCCGCTGGCGCAGGCCGGACGCTTGCGAACGGGGTTGATGAACCATCCGGTAGTCAATGAGATTGCCCGTAACCATAAAGCAACCGCCGCGCAAATCCTGCTGGCGTGGGTGATACGTCATCAGGGCGTTATGGCCATCCCGAAAGCGGCATCCCTTGAACACGTTAAAGCGAATGCAGGAGCGTTAGATATCACGCTGACTGGCGAAGAGTTAGGCCTTTTAGATAATGCTTTCCCGGCCCCGGAAGTGAAAACCCCATTAGACGTTGTTTAAACCAGCACCGACTATCCCCTCTCCCCTGTGGGGAGAGGGCCAGGGTGAGGGGCGCTTTTCTCTTAGCGCTTCACAATCTTAATCGTCTGCCCCAGGCGAGACGGTTTTTCCTCGCTCGCTCTCTGCAGTTCAGTCACGCACGCCGTCTCTACGCAGACAAACGTTTTATAACCGTCGTCAGGTACGTCCGCCATGCTGACGGAAAGCGCCGGGCCCGGGTTCCAGCCTACGACGTTGCTGTGATGATGATGAACCACGTCGATACTGCGATTCAGCGCGCCGTCGTGGATCACGCTGCAGGATTCAGGATGCAGGTACACGCGGTCGGTGCGGTCCGGGAAGGTCTGCACGCCATCACTCAGTTTCCCTTCTTTGGCGTTGTCTACCTTGTCGATAAAGGTATCGCCAAGGCCGCTCACTTTTACCGCACCGATATCACCGACGTTGAAATAGGTATGCAGGGCGGATGAGGTTTCAAACTCGCCGTGCGCTTCCAGTTCGATTTCGCAGGTTTTACCCAGCTTAAAGCGGGCGTACAGCGTGAAATCGTGCGGCCACAGGGCTCGGGTTTCGTCATTTGCCTGCAGCTCAAAGGTCAGCACCGCGCCGTTATCATCTTCATTGTGAGCTTTCAGCGTCCACTGTTGATTACGGGCAAAACCGTGCGCAGGCAGACCCTGCTGTGCTGCCGGGCCGAACCACGGCCAGCAGATCGGGACGCCACCGCGGATTGCGGCACCTTTCTTAAAGGAGGTTGCATCGCTCAGCCACAGGCCTTCCTCTTCGCCTTCCGGTTTCCAGGAGAGCAGGTGGGCGCCGTTCAGGGCTACGGACGCTTTTACGCGCGGGTGGTCAACGACGATAATGTCAGCACCGTCAATCTGGCGGCGGGAGAGCACAGGGGTAAGTTGTTCGACTACCGGAAGTGCAAAAATTTTATTAATCATTAAGCAATCCTCTGTCTTGAAGCAATAAAAAAGGCGACCGAAGTCGCCTTTTTGGATCAGATTCTCATCTCAACTTATTTGGAGATGTGAGCGATCAGGTCCAGTACTTTGTTAGAGTAGCCGGTTTCGTTGTCGTACCAGGAAACCAGTTTAACGAAGTTGTCGTTCAGCGCGATACCCGCTTTAGCATCGAATACTGAAGTGCAGATTTCGCCGTTGAAATCGGTAGATACAACGTCGTCTTCGGTGTAACCCAGAACGCCTTTCATTGCGCCTTCGGAAGCAGCTTTGATTGCTTTCTTAATTTCTTCATAAGAAGCAGCTTTTTCCAGACGAACGGTCAGGTCAACAACGGAAACGTTAGGAGTAGGAACGCGGAACGCCATACCCGTCAGTTTACCGTTCAGCTCTGGCAGTACAACGCCTACAGCTTTAGCAGCACCGGTAGAAGATGGGATGATGTTCTGTGCTGCGCCACGGCCGCCGCGCCAGTCTTTATGAGACGGGCCATCAACGGTTTTCTGAGTAGCGGTAGTTGCGTGAACGGTGGTCATCAGGCCTTCAACGATACCGAAGTTGTCGTTGATAACTTTAGCCAGTGGTGCCAGGCAGTTGGTGGTGCAGGATGCGTTGGAAACGATGTCCTGGCCAGCATATTTTTCGAAGTTAGCGCCTTTAACGAACATTGGCGTGTTGTCTTTGGATGGACCAGTCAGAACAACTTTCTTCGCACCCGCGGTGATGTGTTTACGCGCGGTTTCGTCGGTCAGGAAGATACCGGTTGCTTCAGCAACAACGTCAACACCGATTTCGTTCCATTTCAGGTTAGCTGGGTCTTTCTCAGCAGTAACGCGGATGGTTTTGCCGTTAACAACCAGGTGGCCGTCTTTCACTTCAACGGTGCCGTTGAAACGACCGTGAGTTGAGTCGTACTTCAGCATGTACGCCATGTATTCAGCGTCCAGGAGATCGTTGATACCAACGATTTCGATGTCAGAACGTTCCTGAGCAGCACGGAAAACAATACGGCCGATACGGCCAAAACCGTTGATACCTACTTTGATAGTCATATATTCCACCAGCTATTTGTTAGTGAATAAAAGGTTGCCTGTAAAATTACAAAAACCTTACGCAGCGTCAAGCGGAATCGTGTCAATCATTGCGACAAATCAATCCTGTGACTAACGTTTGTGCGACTGACTCGCCTCACTTTCCCTTTGAGCTAGCAACCACATGGGGGCTGCGCCCGGAATTTTAAAGGCCTCGCAGGATAAAAGTGTGAAATAGATCACAATTGCCTGACCGCCTTTTTGCGACACATAAGTTTAGAACAAAAGTGCACGCGCTGGTGTTAATGTTTTGTTAGAATCTGGGTTAAAAGATGTCTGTTTCTACAGCGAGATGTAAGCATATGTCGAACCAACGTAACCCCGATGATTTGAAAAAAAACCTCTCAGAAATGCAGTTTTACGTGACGCAGAATCACGGTACTGAGCCGCCATTTACCGGGCGTTTACTGCACAATAAGCGAGACGGTGTCTACCACTGTCTGGTATGCGATGCCCCGTTGTTTAATTCGCAAACAAAATATGATTCCGGCTGCGGCTGGCCGAGCTTTTATGAGCCGGTTAGCGATGACGCGATCCGCTATCTGACCGACTCCTCGCACGGCATGGTCCGCACCGAAATCCGTTGCGGAAACTGTGACGCGCACCTGGGCCACGTTTTTCCGGATGGGCCACAGCCGACCGGCGAGCGTTTCTGCGTCAACTCAGCGTCAATGAGCTTCACCGATGATGAAAATGGCGACCAGACTCAGGGTTGAAAAAACGATTCAGCAAATTATTCCTTTGAAAGGGAGACATCATGAATATTGATGACATGATTGCGGGGATGACACCGGAAGTTTATCAGCGTCTGGTGACCGCCGTTGAGCTGGGAAAATGGCCTGACGGTGTGGTGCTCACCCCAGAGCAAAAAGAGAACAGCCTGCAACTGGTGATGCTCTGGCAGGCGCGCAACAATACTGACGCGCAGCACATGACCATTGATACTCAGGGGCAGATGGTGATGAAGAGCAAGCGTGAGCTGAAAGAGGATTTTGGCATCACGCCAAAGCCAATTGCGACGATGAAAATGCAATAACGGTGCGGGTTGATGCCCTCACCCAACCCTCTCCCACGGGGAGAGGGCTTGATTGTCTTACTACTTATGCGGGATCCCGAGCGACTCCGCCAGCTGCTTCGCTAGCTGGTTGTTGTCGTCCGCGCCGTACTCCCAGAACATCGCCCCGGCAAGACCTTTCTCTTTGATGTAGTCCGCTTTGATCGCCACAGAGCGTGGGTTCTCATAGGAAATCGCAAACAGCGCCTTCCCGTCGGCAGAATTCACCGACAGCCACGGCACTTTCGCCTGGTCGTCCCAGTGCTCGGTAAAACGTTTCTGCGGATCGTTCAGCAATTTTTTCACGATATCGTTGTACTTCACGTAGGTATCTTTGGTCAGGTCATAGCCGAGTGATTTGAACAGCCCAATCTCCTGAGGCCCGAAGTAGGGCTGCGTCACCGGATTTTTTTGTGCATCCGCTTTCGTCCAGTCGATCCCCGGCTCCACGGCGCGTTTCGGTACGCGACCGTAGAAACCGATCCCGAGGTTCATCTGCTGCGGCTTCAGCCCGGCGGCCAGATAGTTGTTCACCACAAAGTCGACGCTGTATTTATCGGCGGCGGCGACCGTCGGCCAGGCGCTGGAGTCATACAGGTTGGCGTTGAAGTACTGTGTTCCGTACGCCATGTCGTAGGTCATCAGGTTGATGTAGTCGAGCAGCGGGGCGATCGCTTTGATATCCACCCAGCTTTTCGGGCTTTCCACATTTGCGCCTACCGCGATGGTGACTAGCTTTTTCTGGCCGAAGGCGTCGCGCATTTCTTTCAACAGCGCGGTGAAGTTATCCCTGTCGGCAGGCTGGCTTGCGACTAACCCCCACGCGCCGTTGACGGGAAACTCCCAGTCGAGATCGATCCCGTCCAGACCGTATTTATCGACAATCTCCTGCGCGGAGCGAATAAACACCGCACGCGCCTGTGGGGTTGCTGCTGCGCCCGAGAACCCGCGAGCCCCCCAGCCGCCGACGGAAAGCAGCACCTTGAGGTTCGGGTTTTGTTTACGCAGGGTAGGGATGAGGGCCAGATCGGCGGCGACTTTTGGCGATAGCCAGATCTGATGCAGTTTCGCCGGATCTTTTAGCGCAGCGTTGGTTTCGTCTTTCTCATCGTTGTAGACGAGGCCAAACGAGTAGTTCAGGTGGGTTATCTGGCGGACGTCGAGTGTATTGATGTCTCCACCCGGCCCGGCGGTGACATCGCCACCTCCGTTGAAGTAGCCCACGGACATCAGAGAATTGGCGGAGGCAAGTGACGCGCAAAGCAAGGGCAATGCTGCCAGCAACGGCAAACGTTTCATACATATTCCTCTTTGACTTAATAAAAATAACCACGCCACGGAAAGGCGTGGCGAAAAAACAGCCTGAAAAGAATAGCATTGCCGCTTCGCTGGTGATGCGAGGGAGTTCACTTTATGGGAGATCCGAGGAGAGGATTGCCGGGTGGCGGCTGTGCCTTACCCGGCCTACGGGGATGGGTAGGCCGGGTAAGCGTCAGCGCCACCCGGCTAAAAGACTACGCCTGCGTCTCAAGCCAGTCTTCGAGCGTATACAGCGTTGCGCCCTCGGCCGCCATATCCATAAACGCCTGCGCGCTGTCCTGCGGCTGTATGTTCACGCCGCGACACCCGTCGGTGATGACGCTCACGGCGTAACCCAGCTGGAGCGCATCGAGTACGGTAAACTTCACGCAGTAATCCGTCGCTAGCCCCAGCACAATCAGTTCGATGACTTCATGGTGGCGTAGCCAGGCATCCAGCGCGGTTTTCTGACGGTGTCCGTTATCGAAAAACGCGCTGTAGCTGTCGATAGCGCGGTTCTCTCCTTTGTGAAACACCGCATCAAGGGCTTTGTGGTTCAGCAGCGGATGCAGCTCTGCCCCCTCCGTCTGCTGCACGCAGTGATCGGGCCAGAAGGTTTGCGCCAGCCCGTCAAGTTCACCCTGGCTATAAGGCTCAACGTCGTGCTGGCTGGCAAAGCTACCGTGGTCGGCAGGGTGCCAGTCCTGGCTTGCAACAACGGCTTCACCGCGTGTTTTACACCAGTCAATCAGCGTATTCGCGACGTCTATCGTGCTGTCACCTTCGGCAACGGCCAGCGCGCCGCCCGCGCAGAAATCATTTTGCAAATCGACCAGTAACAGGGCGCGTTGCTTCATGAGAGCTCCTTATTCGTCCGGAGTCAGTTCGCCGCGCAGGTTTTGCATCATGGCGCTGCGAATGGACTGAATGTCCAGGTCCTGACTCAGTAAATAGTGAAGTTTAGTCAACGTCGCCTCGACGGTCATATCGAAACCGCTAATGACCCCCGCGTGCGCCAGCGCGTTTCCGGTGGCATAGCCCCCCATATTGACCTTGCCAGACATACACTGCGTCAGGTTAACCACCACAATGCCGCGATCGCTCGCCTCCTGAAGCTCTTTCAGAAACTCACCGTTCTGTGGGGCATTACCGACGCCGTAGGAACGTAAAATCAGGGCTTTAACCGGCTGGCGCAGGAAGTTACGCACGACGTCAGCGGAGATCCCGGGGTAGATAGTGACCACGCCAATCGGCTGCGGGGTGATCGGGTGAACAATCAGCTCGCCTGCGGTACTCGGCGCAGGAGGGGTTCCCAGACGACGAATATGAATACCTGCCTCCAGCAGCGGCTGCAGGTTTGGCGAGGCGAAGGCGTCAAAACCGTCGGCGTGGGCTTTGGTGGTGCGGTTGCCGCGGTACAGACGATTGTTGAAGAACAGCGAGACTTCGTTGATCGGATAATTGGCCGCCACGTACAGGGAGTTGAGCAGGTTAATCTGCCCGTCCGAGCGCAGCTCCGCCAGAGGGATCTGCGAGCCGGTGACGATGACGGGCTTGCCCAGATTTTCCAGCATGAAGGAGAGGGCCGAGGCGGTGAACGCCATGGTGTCCGTACCGTGCAGGATCACGAAGCCGTCGTACTGGTCGTAATGCGCCTTGATATCATCCGCAATGTGCTGCCAGTCTTCCGGCGTCATGTCGGAGGAGTCCATCAGCGGTTCATACTCGTGGATGGTAAAGTCCGGCATCTCCTGGCGGTGGAATTCAGGCATCAAAGCAAGCTGACGCTGCAGGTGACCAGAGACGGGGATATAGCCATTTTCAGAACGCTGCATACCGATGGTACCGCCGGTATAGGCGACGTAAATTGATTTCTTCTGCATGATAGTGAGTTCTTGTGCTTCAAAGAAAAAATCCCCTCATCGCGGGATGAGGGGACGGGTTTTAACGGACGTTAGCGCAGGTCAGGCAAAACGCATAACGGCTTTGTGGATCGTTAAAGGCGGCCAGCTTGTCGCTCTCGGCTTTCATCGCTTTTGCCGCGGTAGCAACCGGGGCAGGCAGATAGGCCTGCACGGCCTCCGGCAGCATGGCGCTGACCGAACCGGACAGGCTATCCATCACCATATCGAAGAACGTGGGTTCGTCCTGATAATAGTCAACGTGCCACTGTTTAAGCTTCGCCAGCTCGGCCGCTTTCTTCACGGCGTCATCGAAGTCACCCAGGCTATCAACCAGACCGTTGTTTTTCGCATCCTGCCCGGTCCAGACGTGGCCCTGTGCAATCTGGTCGATCTGCTCTGGCGTCTTTTTACGGGAATCCGCCACCAGGGTGATAAAGCGCTTATAGCCGTTTTCGATGCTGAGCTGCATCATCTCGGACACTTCCGGCGGCAGCGACTTCGTGACCGAAATATCCGCCAGCGGCGAGGTTGAAACGCCATCGGTGTGCACGCCCAGATAATCCAGGCTGTTTTCGACGGTATTGATAACCCCGAAGATGCCAATCGAGCCGGTCAGGGTGCTCGGGTTCGCCACGATGTAGTTGGCAGGCGTGGAGATCCAGTACCCGCCGGACGCGGCCATTCCGCCCATCGACACCACTACCGGCTTGCCGGCGGCGCGTGCGGCGGCCAGTTCAGCGCGGATCACTTCGGAAGCGCTGACGCTGCCGCCCGGGCTGTTGACGCGCAGGACAATCGCTTTCACTTTCGGATCCAGGCGAGCGTCACGGATCTGCGACGCGGTTGTATCCCCGCCGACGTTCCCCGGCGTCTCCTGGCCGTCCATGATCGCACCGTTAGCAAACACCACGGCAACGCTGTCGCCGCTGTCGTCCGGCTTTTTAGCCGCGTAGTCATACATGCTGATGGCGCTGTAGTTTTTGTCTTCTTTGCTCCAGCCGAACTGTTTGGTCAGCGCTTTTTCGATATCCGCGCTTGAGCCCAGCGCATCGACCAGTTTGCTGTCGAGCGCATACTTCGCCGTATCGCCATCAACTTTACGCAGGCCGTCCAGCACGCCGCGCGCGCCGGGGAAGACCTGCTCAGCGGTGATTTGACGGTTAGCCGCAATGGTGCCGAGATAGTTCTGCCACAGCTCGCCAATCCAGCGGCTGTCTGCTTCGCGGGCGGCAGGGGACATATCGTCGCGGATAAACGGCTCAACGGCGGATTTATAGGTTCCGACGCGGAAAACGTGGGTCGTCACTTTCAGCTTATCAAGCAGGGATTTGTAGTACAGGCCGTTCGTCGCGAAGCCGTGCAGATCGACGGAACCCTGTGGGGAAAGCCAGATTTTGTTGGCAAAGCTCGCCAGGTAATATTGCCCCTGGGTGTAGCTGTCGCCCACCGCAACCACGGGCTTACCGCTGTCGCGGAATTCGCGCAGCGCTTTGCCGATGTACTGCATTGAAGGCTGATCGGCACCGGCAAAATCTTTCAGATCCAGCACGATGCCCGTGATATTGCGATCGTCTTTCGCCTGGCGAATGGCATCCACAATGTCAAACAGGGAGTTTTCCTGCAGGCGGTCGGACGTTGCGCCAAACAGCTGACGGCCAATCACGCCCAGGCGGTTGCTGGAAGAGGGCTTGTCAACGATGACGCCCGTAATGTTGAGCAACAGCGCCCCGCGAGTTGAATGCTGCGACTGGTTCGCGCTGCTGATATGCATCCAGACGCCGACGCAAACCAGAACCAGGAAGATGAAAAAGATATTCATCACCAGGTTGCGGACGAAATTGAGCAGCCGCCACGTCCATTTAAAGAAACCGGCAAAGATTCGCCAAAGGGTTCGCATGTATTCTCCCTAACCAGAAAATGACTGTTTCCGCCACGATAGACGGTAATGTTGGGTTATCGTAATGACCCAACCGCCACTTGTCAGCAGGAATCGCCTGCCGCGCTGTAACAAAATCTGCTGTCGTGTTAATTTTGTGAGTAAATTTCAAGACAGGAGTTAACCAATGGACGCACTTGAACTGCTTGTTAACCGTCGTAGCGCTTCACGTCTGGCCGAACCGGCACCTGCGGGCGAGCAGCTGGAAAATATTCTGCGTGCCGGTCTGCGCGCGCCCGATCACGGCACGCTGCAGCCGTGGCACTTCTTTATCATCGACGGTGAGGGCCGCGAGCGTTTTAGCGCGCTGCTGGAAAACGGTGCCGTTGCGGCCGGTCAGGATGAGAAAGGCGTTGAGAAAGCGCGTAACGCGCCGTTTCGTGCGCCAATGATCATTGCCGTCGTCGCGAAATGCCAGCCCGATCATAAAGTGCCGGTCTGGGAGCAGGAGATGTCGGCAGGCTGCGCGGTGATGGCGATGCAGATGGCCGCCGTCGCGCAGGGCTTTAACGGCATCTGGCGCACCGGGCCGCTGACGGATAGCGCCGCAGTGCGTGACGGATTATCCTGCGGCGAGCACGATAAAATCGTCGGTTTCCTCTACCTTGGTACTCCGCAGCTTAAAGCCTCCAGCACCATCAGCGTGCCGGACACCACGCCTTTCGTCAGCCGTTTCTGATAACGCGCGCTAAACTGTCTGGATTCTGAGCATCTGCCGCAGAATTCAGACAGGCATACTTACCTCTTTACGGAATGAGCGCTACCATAGCGCGATTGAGATGACAGGAGACGTCCATGAGCGAGCAAACCATTCGTTTAACGCAGTACAGCCACGGAGCCGGTTGCGGTTGTAAAATTTCCCCGAAAGTGCTGGAGACCATCCTGCACAGCGAACAGGCGAAGTTTGTCGACCCGAACCTGCTTGTCGGTAACGAAACGCGTGACGATGCGGCGGTTTATGACCTGGGTAACGGCACCAGCATTATCAGCACCACCGACTTCTTTATGCCAATTGTCGATAATCCGTTCGACTTTGGGCGCATTGCGGCAACGAATGCCATCAGCGATATCTTCGCGATGGGCGGTAAGCCGATTATGGCAATTGCTATTCTGGGCTGGCCAATCAACACCATACCACCGGAAATTGCCCGCGATGTGATTGAAGGCGGGCGCTTCGCCTGCCAGCAGGCGGGGATTGCCCTGGCCGGTGGTCACTCTATTGATGCACCGGAGCCGATCTTTGGCCTGGCCGTCACCGGCGTGGTGCCGACCGAGCGCGTGAAGCGCAACAGCACCGCGCAGCCGGGCTGCAAGCTGTTCCTCACCAAGCCGCTGGGCATTGGCGTACTCACCACCGCGGAGAAAAAATCTCTGCTGAAGCCCGAGCATATCGGTCTGGCGACGGAAGTGATGTGCCAGATGAACCTGGCGGGCGCGGCCTTTGCCAATATCGACGGCGTGAAGGCGATGACCGACGTCACCGGTTTTGGCCTGCTGGGCCACCTGAGCGAAGTGTGCCAGGGGGCGGGCGTGCAGGCGCAGGTCTGGTATCAGGACGTGCCGAAGCTGCCGGGCGTGGAAGACTACATTGCCCAGGGCGCGGTGCCGGGCGGCACCCAGCGCAACTTCGCGAGCTACGGTCACCTGATGGGCGACATGCCTGACGAGTGGCGTAACCTGCTGTGCGATCCGCAAACCTCCGGTGGCCTGCTGCTGGCGGTCACGCCGGAGTCAGAAGCCGAGGTTCAGGCGACTGCCGCAGAGTTTGGTATCACCCTGACGGCCATCGGCGAGCTGGTCACTGCCCGCGGCGGTCGTCCGATGATTGAGATCCGTTAATTCAATGCGGTTGTTTATTGCCGAAAAGCCGAGCCTGGCCCGTGCCATCGCCGACGTGCTGCCGAAGCCGCATCGCAAGGGCGACGGCTTTATCGAATGCGGCAACGGGCAGGTGGTCACCTGGTGTATCGGTCACCTGCTTGAGCAGGCGCAGCCGGACGTCTACGACAGCCGCTACGCCCGCTGGAACCTGAACGATCTGCCCATCGTGCCGGAAAAGTGGCGCCTGCAGCCCCGGCCGTCCGTGACCAAACAGCTCAACGTCATTAAGCGCTTCCTGCACGATGCGTCTGAAGTCATCCACGCGGGTGACCCGGACAGGGAAGGGCAGCTGCTGGTGGATGAAGTGCTGGACTATCTCGAGCTGGCGCCGGAAAAGCGCCAGCAGGTGCAGCGCTGCCTGATCAACGACCTCAATCCGCAGGCGGTCGAGCGGGCGATTTCGCGCCTGCGTTCCAACAGCGAGTTTATTCCGCTGTGCGTTTCCGCGCTGGCGCGCGCGCGCGCCGACTGGCTGTACGGCATCAACATGACCCGCGCCTACACCATCCTCGGGCGCAACGCGGGCTACCAGGGCGTACTCTCCGTGGGCCGCGTCCAGACGCCTGTGCTGGGGCTGGTGGTGCGTCGCGATGAAGAGATTGAAAACTTCGTCGCCAAAGATTTCTTTGAAGTGAAGGCGCATATCGTCACGCCAAAAGACGAGCGCTTTACCGCCGTCTGGCAGCCGAGCGACGCCTGTGAATCGTATCAGGACGAAGAGGGGCGGCTGCTTCACCGTCCGCTTGCCGATCACGTGGTTAACCGCATTACCGGCCAGCCCGCTATCGTCACCAGCTATAACGATAAACGGGAATCAGAACCCGCGCCGCTGCCGTTCTCACTTTCGGCGCTGCAGATTGAGGCGGCCAAAAAGTTTGGGCTGAGCGCGCAGAACGTGCTGGATATCTGCCAGAAGCTCTATGAAACCCACAAGCTGATTACCTACCCGCGTTCGGACAGCCGCTATCTGCCGGAAGAACATTTTGCCGGACGCCACTCGGTGATGAACGCCATCGGCGTGCACGCGCCGGATCTGCTTCCGCAGCCTGCCGTAAACCCGGATACCCGTAACCGCTGCTGGGACGATAAAAAAGTTGATGCCCACCATGCGATTATCCCGACGGCGCGCACCAGCAATGTCAACCTGACCGATAACGAAGCGAAGGTTTACAACCTGGTCGCTCGACAGTACCTGATGCAGTTCTGCCCCGATGCGGTGTTCCGCAAATGCGTCATTGAGCTTGAGATTGCCAAAGGCAAGTTTGTCGCCAAAGCGCGTTTTCTTGCCGAAGCGGGCTGGCGCACGCTGCTGGGCAATAAAGAGCGCGACGAGGAGAACGACGGCACGCCGCTGCCCGTCGTTGCCAAAGACGACGAGCTGCTGTGCGAAAAGGGTGAAGTGGTTGAACGTCAGACCCAGCCGCCGCGTCACTTTACCGACGCAACGCTGCTTTCGGCAATGACCGGTATCGCCCGTTTTGTGCAGGACAAAGATCTGAAAAAGATCCTCCGTGCAACCGACGGTCTGGGAACGGAGGCGACGCGTGCAGGCATTATCGAGCTGCTGTTTAAGCGCGGTTTCCTGGAGAAAAAAGGGCGCTATATTCACTCAACCGATCCGGGACGCGCGTTGATTCACTCTTTGCCGGAGCTGGCCGCCAGGCCGGACATGACCGCGCACTGGGAGTCGATACTGACGCAAATTAGCGAAAAGCAGTGCCGCTACCAGGACTTTATGCAGCCGCTGGTAGGCACGCTTTATCAGCTGATCGATCAGGCGCGCAGTACGCCGGTGAAGACGTTCAGAGGAATGGTGGCACCGGGCGGTGGCACCAGGAAACCGTTTAAAAAGAAAAAGAGCGCGGCAGCCTCTTGAACAGTAGGCCGGGTAAGGCGAAGCCGCCACCCGGCGAAAAGCAGCTCTGCGGCCTGAAAAAAGCCCGGTGGCGCTAACGCTTACCGGGCCTACAGGGGCGAGAATGCCGCGAAACCTTAAATCACGCCCTGCCCAATCATCGCATCTGCCACCTTCACGAACCCGGCGATATTTGCGCCGCGCACGTAGTTGGTCTGTGACGCTTCACCGCCGTACTCCACGCAGGCATGGTGTATATCGAGCATGATGTGGTGCAGACGCGCATCCACTTTCTCCGCCTTCCAGCCCATACGCGCGGCGTTTTGCGCCATCTCCAGGCCTGAGGTTGCTACGCCTCCTGCGTTTGCCGCTTTGCCCGGCGCGAACAGCACGCCCGCCTCCAGGAAGCGATCGGTTGCTTCAATGGTGGTTGGCATGTTTGCCCCTTCCGCCACCGCCTTCACGCCGTTGGCGATAAGCGTGCGGGCCGCCTCCACGTCCAATTCGTTCTGGGTCGCGCACGGCAGGGCAATATCCACCGGCACCGCCCACGGCTGCTTGCCTTCCAGATAGGTTAAACCAAATTCGCGGGCGTAATCGGCCACGCGGCCGTCGCGGCTGGCCTTGATTTCGCACAGGCGCGCCAGTTTCTCTGCCGTAAAGCCGGCTTCATCCACCACGGTGCCGCTGGAGTCCGACGCGGTGACCACGCGTGCGCCAAACTGCATTGCTTTTTCGATGGCGTACTGCGCCACGTTACCGGAGCCGGAGACCGCCACGCGCATCCCCTCGAAGCCCAGACCATGGCGCTTGAGCATCGCCTCGGTAAAGTAGACCAGTCCGTAACCCGTCGCCTCCGGGCGGATCAGGCTGCCGCCAAACGACAGGCCTTTGCCGGTAAAGACGCAGGCGCTGTTGTTTGAGAGCTTTTTCATCATCCCGGCCATAAAGCCCACTTCACGCCCGCCCACGCCGATATCACCGGCAGGAACGTCGGTGTCCGGACCGAGGTGGCGATAAAGTTCGGTAACCAGCGCCTGGCAGAAGCGCATCACTTCGCCTTCGCTTTTGCCTTTCGGATCGAAATCGCTGCCGCCTTTACCGCCGCCCATCGGCAGGGTGGTGAGGGCGTTTTTGAACGTCTGCTCGAAGCCGAGGAATTTCAGGATCGACAGGTTCACGGACGGGTGGAAACGCATGCCGCCCTTAAACGGTCCGATGGCCGAGTTAAACTGCACGCGCCACGCGCGGTTGACCTGGACCTGGTTGCGATCGTCCACCCAGGCCACGCGGAACTGGATCACACGCTCTGGCTCGACCAGGCGCTCAAGCAGCGACATCTGACGGTAGCGCGGGTTTTGTTCCAGGAAGGGCCACAGGGTGGTCATCACTTCACGTACGGCCTGGGCAAACTCGCTTTGGTGCGGGTCGCGCTGCTGAACATGGGCAAGGAAACTTTCCAGAGAGCGTGTCTGATCCATAGATATAAGAACCTCTTATAATAATATCGGGATATTGTGTATGCGATTTATGTTGTTTTTTTGACTATACCACCCGCACCGCTTTGTGAGGCAAGCAGAAATTTATGCCGAAAGGGAAATTAATGAGCGGGCGTTCGTCATAACCAAAAGCGATGATGAAACAAATTAAAGGTTCCGCTCCGGTTTACCGTTATATTCAGTATCAGGACACAACTGGAAGACACGTTTATGAACCGAATTGTGATGACCGCGCTATGTTTGATGTTTACCGCGGGCGCCCAGGCCGATCGCCTTCGCCCCGACGTGGAGGTGAATGTGCCGCCGGAGGTCTTTAGCTCCAGCGGCCAGCGCGCGCAGCCGTGTAATCAGTGCTGCATCTATCAGGATCAGAACTATTCGGAAGGGGCGGTGGTAAAAGCGGACGGCGTGTTATTACAGTGCCAGCGCGATGAACGCACCATCAGCACCAACCCGCTGGTCTGGCGTCGCGTAAAAGAATAAAGGCTTTCAGCAGCGGAATATCAGCAGGGGCTAAATTATACCCAAAGGCCTCTTCGGGCGTACACCACACCAGGGCGCTGTGGTAGTGCGCCGTTAACTCCCCGCTAAAGTGGGGAACATGCCAGGCGTGCAGGTTGATTACCCGCTGCGATACCTCACGCTGGTGGCTTGCGACGTATTGCGCAGGTTCCGCATCAATACCCAGCTCTTCGCGCAGCTCGCGTATTAGCGCTTCGGGTTGCGTTTCCCCGGCTTCGACTTTCCCGCCTGCAAATTCCCACATGCCGGGCTGGTCGGCATGGGCAGGGCGCTGAGCCAGTAAAATTTTGTCGTCTTTTTCGATGATGGCGGCTACGACATCGAGTGTTTTCAGCATGGTCGTCAATAATTGATAGCGAAAAACGACATATTATCGTGCCCTTTCAAAGAGTCCAGCCATCAGGAGAATCAGGTGAAAGAGACATACGCCTGGGTAACGCCCATCGAATCCGTGCCCGCCAGCCTAAAACCGATTGCCGCCATGCAGCAAAAACGCTTCGGTGCGGTGCTCAACCCGACGCACTGGTGGGGGCGTATGCCGCGTCTGTTCTGGCTGGTGGCGCTGTTCGTGGGTTTTCTGGAGCGAAGGAAAGCACGTCTTTCCCCCGTGCTGCGCTCGCTGCTGATGACGCGAGTCTCGCAGCTCTGCCACTGCGCATTCTGCATTGATGCCAACAGCCTGCGCCTTGCCGAGCGCTCTGGCGCGCTGGATAAAGTGCAGGCCGTCAGCGCATGGCGCCATTGTGCACTGTTCAGCGAGGAGGAGCGTGCCGCGCTGGCCTATGCAGAGGCGGTTACCGCTACGCCGCCGCAGGTAGACGAGGCCATCAAAAGGGAGATGAAGCGCCACTTTACGGATGACGCGATTACCGAAATGACGGCGCTGATTGCGTTTCAGAACCTCTCCGCGCGCTTTAACGCCGCGCTCGACATTCCGGCACAGGGGCTGTGCGCCACGTTTAAGGGTAAACCGCATGCTTGACCGTCACCTGCATCCGCGCCTCAAGCCCGCGCTTCACCGGCTGGCCACGGTGCTGGATAAGCCGGGCATTTCGCCTGATGGACTCACGCTTGCGGGGTTTGCTATCGGGGTGCTGGCGCTGCCGTTTCTGGCGCTGGGCTGGTATCCGGCAGCGCTGGTGGCGATTGTATTGAACCGGCTGCTCGATGGCCTGGACGGCGCGCTCGCACGGCGCAGAGGCCTGACTGACGCGGGGGGCTTTCTTGATATCGCGCTCGATTTTCTGTTTTACGCGCTGGTGCCGTTTGGCTTTGCGCTGGCAGCACCCGCAGAGAATGCGCTGGCCGCGGCCTGGCTGCTGTTTGCGTTTATCGGCACCGGCAGCAGTTTTCTGGCCTTTGCGGCGCTGGCGGCGAAGCATGATATTGATAACCCCGGCTATGCGCACAAATCGTTTTACTACATCGGGGGGTTAACGGAGGGAACGGAGACCATCGCGCTGTTTGTGCTGTGCTGCCTGTTTCCGGCGTACTTCGCGCTGCTTGCGTGGGTGTTTGGCGCGTTGTGCTGGCTGACCACCACAACGCGCATCTGGAGCGGTTACGTGACGCTGAAGTCGCTCAGCGCTTAACGCGATGTTTCTGGCCCGCGCGCGCCGGTTGAAACGGGATTTTGCGGATGGCTGCTCCACTCATACCAGCCGCCGTCATAGACCGCGACGTTCTGCCAGCCCATCGCGCGGGCGTACATGAAGGTTTCAGACGCGCGCCAGCCGGTGCCGCAGTAAAACGCGACGTGCTGCTCCGGCAGGATGTTCCACGTTTTCCACATGGCGGCAATATCCGCGGCGCTGCGCATGGTGCCGTCCGGGTTGTGGAAATCTTCCATGTGGGTCGCGTCGCTGCCCGCGTGCCCCCAGCGCGCCCCGGCGATTTCACCTTTTGGCTTGATGTAGCTGTAGCCGCTGGTCTCCCCGATAAACTCCGGCCACGAGCGGATGCTGACCAGCGAGGCATCCTGACGGTGCAGCATGCCGCGAGCCTGCTCCATATCCACCATCAGCTGCGGCTGCCCGGGGATCGGGGCGCCGAAGTCGGGCACCGGCTTCACCTTCTCTGGCGTACCGCGTTCGACCGGCAGGTTCGCGTCGGACCATGCCTTCCAGCCGCCATCAAGAATACGGACATCCTTCACGCCCGCGTAGAGCATAATCTGCGCCACGCGCGCGGCGGCATACACGTCACGACCGTACAGAATGACGGTGGTGTCGTGGCGGATCCCGTGCTTCGCCAGCAGCGCTTTCAGCTTGTCGTCAGAAACCTTGTTCCACAGCGGTTCGCTCTCGACCTCGTTGGTGTCGATGTAGCCTGCGCCCGGAATATGGCTGAGCAGGTAAAACTTCGGCGCGCCCCAGGCGGCTTCAATCACCTTCCAGCTGCCCGCCGGGGCCGCCGTCACCTGCTTGCCCTGCTGCAGCTGGTGGATCCACTGGGGATAAACAAGCTGTTCAAAATGCGGCAAACGCTGCAGACGGTCAGGTGCCTGCAGGGCGTCGCTGAGGCGTGAAACGCGGGCGTAGCCCGCTTTTTCCAGACGCGCTTTGACCGCCTGATTATCAGCATCGCTGCCGTAGAGGGCGATCGCCGTCTCCGTCGTGAGCTGATGCTGTTTTGCCCAGGAGCCGATCTGTTCATCGCTCATCGCGCTAAGCCAGGTAGCGGAGAGGTTGAGGGCGGCAGGTTCGTGGCCGGAGGACGCGCTGAGCGTTTGCGGCCAGCCGTTGTAAAACGCGCTGACGCGGGTATCAATCACCGCGCCGTGCTGTGCCTGGAGCTGAGCCAGCGTGAGCGTGTGGGGCATATCAGCAGCCAGAGAGGGAAATGAGGCGAGGCCGCAAAGCAGGGCCAGCGCGGTCAGTTGAGAAACACGTTTCATCGGAAAACCTGACGTTAAGAAATGAGGGGGGCATTGTCGGATCTCCTGAAACAGAAAACATTGCGTTAGCACATTATTGCCAGCGAGAAATTTCAATCACCTTCCCACCGGGCGGAACGTCCTCTTCGTCATGCGTAACCAGCACCGCCGGAATATTGCGCGCGCGGATCGCCTCAAATACCCATGCCCGGAAGGCGACGCGCAGGGTTTTATCCAGGCGGCTGAAGGGTTCATCGAGCAGTAACGCCTGCGGCTCCGCCAGCAGGGCGCGCAGCAGGCTGACCCTGGCGCGTTCCCCCCCGGATAGCGTCGCGGGATCGCTGGAAAAGTGGTTTCCCAGCCCGGCGGAGCCGAGCGCCTTTTCTACCGTATCGTATCGCGCCTGCCCTTTGAGGTGCGCAGGCAAGGCCAGCATCAGGTTTTGTCCGACGCTGAACGCGTCAAACAGGAGTGCATCCTGAAAGAGAATGCCTATCCCGCGTTTTTCCACCGGGAGCGTATCGCAGCGGCGTTCGTTCAGCCAGAGCTCGCCGCGGGCCGTAAAGTCAGAGGACAGCGCCCCCACCATCCAGGAAAAGAGCGTCGATTTACCGCTGCCGGAGGGGCCCATCAGCGTTACGATTTCCCCGCTATCGACGCTGAAGCTGACGTCGTGCAAAAGTGGCGAAAGGGTGAGGTTTTTCACGTTAAGCATTAACGCAATCCTTGTCGGTAGCGGCCTGCGAGCCGGGAGAGCAGCGCGGCGATGCCGAACACCGTGCCCGTTAATAACAGCAGACCCAGCGCCCGGCCGGCCAGTATCGGGACGCTGCCGCCGCTGCTGAGGGCGACGGCCTCCGTGGTGAGGGTGGCAAAACGTCCCGCCCCCAGCCAGAGGGTGGGCATATATTGCGCCATGCTCACGGAAAACCCGGTGGCAAAGGCCAGAAGTGCAGGGCGGATCAGCAGCGGGCATTTCACCCGACAGAAGATTTTAGCGCGTCCCCAGCCCAGCGTTCTGGCGGTCAGGTTCAGCCGAGGATCGAGCCTGCGCCAGGCGGGCTGGAGCACCAGCAGCATCCAGGGTAACACCCACAGCAGATGGCTCCAGAGCACGGCGGCGTACTGCCCGTCGATACCCAACCGGAGCGCCAGAAAATATTGTCCCGAAACGAGCGGCAGCGCGGGGAGAGCAAGCGGCAGCCAGATCCACGGTGCGCCGCGCTGCGGCCCCCATTCCAGCCAGAGAAAGAGTATCCCGAGGGCAATCAGGCTGGAGAGCAGGCCAAACGAAAGGCTATCACCGACAGGGCCGATATCGTCGTGTCGCGCCAGCGTCAGCAGCACGAGGGCGCAAAGCACGCCGCACGCCGGAAGCAGGCCGCTCAGGGAGCGCGCGGGAAGGGCGGTATCAGCGTGCCGACGAACCCCCGACAGGATTGGCTGCGTGCGCCGCCACGCGGCCCAGGCGCCGTAGCCCAGTGCGGAAAGCGCAGCCAGAAGCAGAAGCAAGATCAGGCACAGCAGCATCCCCTTCGTCTGCTGCTCCGCATCTCCCTGGCTCAGCCACTGCCAGGCCAGCACCGCAAGCGTAGGAGGGTTGCCCGGCCCAAGCACCATTGCCACATCCACAACCGACAGCGACCAGGCCAGCACGGCGAGCATCACCGCCCCCAGCGCAGGGGCAATTGCCGGGAGGATCAGCCATCTGAGGGCCTGAAGGCGCCCGTAGCCGAACGTCCGTAACACCACGTTTTGCTGCGCGAGGCGCTGCTCGGGCAGTACGGCATAGATTGCCCACAGCACAAAGGCGCTCTCTTTGACGGCCAGCGTCATCCCAAGCCCCACGCCGTAACGGTCAATCTGCGGCGAGCAGACCGTGCAGACCTGATAAAGCAGGCCGCCTTCGGCAAACATCAGCAGAACGCTGGTGGCAAACGCCACGTGAGGGATTGCCAGCAGCCATGGCAGACGTGTGCTCAGCCGCCGCCAGCGCTCGCCGGGCCAGAGAAGCGTCACCAGGCTCAGGGCGATAAACAGGGAGCCCAGCGTGGCAATCAGCGCAGAGACCAGCGTGGCGGCCAGCGCCTGGGGCAGCTGCGGGTCGTTCAGCAACAGCTGCCAGCCGGATGCCGAAAAGGCCGGCGCGATCAGCATCGCGCCGGCGGGGATCGTCGGAAGATAGATGGCCGCCATCGCAAGCCAGACGATCGCGCTTATCGGGTTCCGTAGCGGCGAAGCCATTCCTGCTCCAGCGCGTTAACCCAGGCCGCATGCGGCTCAGGAAGCACCCCCGGTAACCCCTCAGGCGTCAGGGCGGTGAGGCGCTTTGCCGCCTCTGCGGGCAGCGTTCTGGCGTCAAGCACGCTCGGATCGCCCCAGATGGCGGGGTCAGCCTTGCGAAGCTGTGCCTGCGGTGAAAGCAGGAAGTTTGCGACCACTTTTGCCCCGGCGCTTGCGCCGGCATTTGCCGGAATGGCGACGAAATGAACGTTACCCAACATGCCGTTGTGAAAACCGAAGCTGTAGCTGTCGGCAGGGAGTTCGCCGCTCGCCGCTTTCTGCTGCGCGTGGGAGGGGTTAAACGTCAGCGACAGGTTCAGGCTGCCGCTGGCCAGCAGGGCGTCCATTCGCGCAGGCGACGGAGGGAAATCGTTACCCTCCCGCCACAGGAGCGGGTGCAGCGCGTCGAGGTAGGCCCATAGCGGGGCCGTGACCTGCGCAAAAGTCTTGTCCGGCGCTTTTTTTAGGGCATCAGGCCGCGCGGTCAGCGACAGAAGCAGCTGTTCCAGAAACGCGGTGCCGGTAAAGTCTGGCGGGCGCGGATAGCTCACCTTACCTGGATGCTGCCGGGCGTAAGCCAGTAATGCCTGCGGGTCGCCGGGCGGCGTCGGTGTGGTGGCTTTACGGGCAATAAAGGTCAGCTGCGCCCCGCCCCAGGGGGATTCTGCGCCTTCGGTCGGGATAGCGAAATCTTCCGCGACCGGCTTGCGGGTATCAACGTATCGCCAGTTTGGCAGGGCCTGTGCCCACCCGCTTTGCAGCAGGTTTGCCTCTTTCAGCGTGCGGAAATTTTCACCGTTAACCCACAGCAGATCGACCGAGCCGTGGGTCTTACGTCCCGCAGCCTGCTCCGTCTGGATCCGTTTTACCGCATCGGCGGCATCGGCCAGGTGCACAATCTTAAGGCTGATGGCGTAGTGGGTTTTCATCTCACCGCTGACCCAGTCGAGGTAGCGGTTAACGGCCGGATCGCCGCCCCAGGCGTTAAACCAGACGGTCTGACCTCTGGCATCCTGTTGAATAGCCTGCCAGCTGTCCGCGGCTGCGGCAGGCATTGCCAGCAGCAGGCCGGTCAGAAACGCGCAAAAACGCACACGGCGCATAATGCCTCACTTTTTAGTCGACGGGGTGTAACGGGAAAATAGCCAGCGCGTGACCAGCGGTAATAACCCTAATAGTGTAAAGGCGAACAGCAGCGGGAGCGACAGAATATCGTGCAGCGAGGTCACTTTAGCCAGTTCGCGCCCGGCATTCAGAAAGACGACGGTTGCAGGCAGCATGGCAAGCTGGCTCACTAACCAGTAGCGGCGCACGCTGATGTCCGTCAGCCCCATCAGTAAATTGACGACGAAGAACGGGAACAGCGGCATCAGGCGCAGGGCAAAGAGATACTGCGCGCCATCGCGCGCCATGCCAGCGTTCACGGTTTTCATCTGCCGGGCGAAACGCCGCTGGACACCGTCGCGAAGCACATACCGGCTGGCGAGCATGGCAAGCGTAGCGCCGAGCGTGGAGGCGAACGATACCAGCAGCACCCCTTGCCAGAGGCTAAAAATGGCGCCCCCCAGCAGGGTCAGGATCGCCGCGCCGGGGATCGACAGGGCGGATACCGCCGCATAGACGGCAAAATAGAAAACCGCGCTTCGCAGAGGATTTTGCTCAACAAAAACCAGCAGCGCCTGCCGGTGGGTTTTGATGGCATCGAGAGAAAGCATGCCCGGCGGGATAAAAATAAACGCCAGCGCAAATGCGCCCAGAAGGGCGCACAGGAAAAGCAGTTTTTGAGTATTCACACGGGGTTACAGCTTGAATTTCGCCCACACCGGCGCGTGGTCAGACGGTTTTTCCATGCCGCGGATAGCGTAATCAATGCCGGTTTCGACGCAGCGCTCGGCCAGCGGCGCGCTGGCCAGCAGCAGGTCGATGCGCAGGCCGCGGTTGTCATCGAATCCTTTTGAGCGATAGTCAAACCATGAGAAACGATCCTGCGTCTCCGGGTTAGCGGTACGGAAGGTATCCACCAGGCCCCAGTCCAGCAGACGCTGCATCCACTCGCGCTCTTCCGGCAGGAAAGAACATTTCCCGGTGCGCAGCCAGCGTTTGCGGCTGTCTTCACCAATGCCGATATCCAGGTCGGTCGGGCTGATGTTGACGTCGCCCATGATCAGCACCGGGTTCTCTTTTTTCAGTTCGGTGGTCAGGTAGTTCTGCAGATCCTGATAAAACTTCGCTTTAGCCGGGAATTTGGTCGGATGGTCGCGGCTTTCGCCCTGCGGGAAATAGCCGTTAATCACGGTGATGTTGCCCAGCGGGGAAGGCAGCTCTGCCATGATGATGCGGCGCTGGGCTTCTTCGTCATCCCCCGGGAAGCCGCGGCGCACGGAGATCGGCGTCTCTTTGGTCAGCAGCGCCACGCCGTAGTGGCCTTTCTGCCCGTGGTAAAAGACGTTGTAACCGAGCTTCGCGACCTCTTCCAGCGGAAACATGTCGTCATGAACCTTTGTCTCCTGCAGGCCGATGACATCCGGCTGATGTTGTTCAACGATAGCTTCAAGCTGGTGAGGGCGGGCGCGCAGGCCGTTGATATTAAAAGAGACAAATTTCATAGTCGCTGCCAGTTCCTGGTAAATAGTGCATGGATGTTAGCAGAAATTGCGTCAGCTGTTATCGGCTTCGCCCAATTACTGCGACAGATAATGTTAACGGTGCAATATTTGCACCATTCTGACGCGTCTCGCCCTCAAACGGGGCATAAACGGACGATAAATTTCGCCAGCGATCACAATTCCAGAATTATATTTGGCCTGTGCATACTCTTTCTGATTTTCATGCGGCAAAGCGCCGCTTACCGTAAAAATATTCACTTTTTATGCATTAACAGTGAATAACTCCATATCGTAACCTGTTGATATTCTGTTGCCTAACCCCGTTTATGCATTTATATCGCTGGCTGGCACGAACTCTGCAATCTACATTCACAGTGCAAACACTCAATTATTTAACATTTAAACAACCTTTTATTTACCGGATGAGGTCGCTATGTCTCTGTCAATTACGCGTGAAAATTTCGATGAATGGATGATGCCGGTTTACGCTCCGGCGGCTTTTATTCCGGTTCGTGGGGAAGGCTCGCGCCTGTGGGATCAGCAGGGCAAAGAGTATATCGACTTTGCGGGAGGGATTGCGGTCAACGCCCTGGGGCATGCGCACCCGGCGCTGCGTCAGGCGCTGAACGATCAGGCGGCGAAGTTCTGGCATACCGGCAACGGGTATACCAACGAACCGGCGTTGCGTCTGGCGAAAAAACTGATCGACGCCACCTTTGCGGAAAAAGTCTTTTTCTGTAACTCCGGGGCAGAAGCCAACGAAGCCGCGCTGAAGCTGGCGCGTAAATATGCGCATGACAAATTTGGCGCGCACAAGAGCGGTATCGTAGCGTTTAAAAACGCCTTCCACGGGCGCACGCTGTTTACCGTGAGCGCAGGCGGTCAGCCGTCCTACTCGCAGGATTTTGCGCCGCTGCCGCCGGACATCCGCCACGCCGTGTATAACGACCTGCAGTCTGCCCGCGAGCTAATTAACGACGCCACCTGTGCGGTGATCGTTGAGCCGATGCAGGGCGAGGGCGGCGTGATGCCGGCGCAAAAAGCCTTCCTGCAGGGGCTGCGCGAGCTGTGCGATCGCCACAACGCGGTGCTGATTTTTGACGAAGTGCAGACGGGCGTTGGCCGCACCGGCGAGCTGTACGCCTATATGCACTATGGCGTCACGCCGGACGTACTCTCTACCGCCAAAGCGCTGGGCGGCGGCTTCCCGGTGGGCGCTATCCTGACCACCGATAAATTTGCCAGCGTGATGACGGTGGGCACCCATGGAACGACCTACGGCGGTAACCCGCTGGCGTCTGCCGTGGCCGGACAGGTGCTGGACATTATCAATACGCCTGAGGTACTGAACGGCGTGAAGCAGCGTCACGACTGGTTTGTGGAACGCCTCAACGCCATTAACAGTAAGACCGGGCTGTTTAAAGAGATCCGCGGCCTGGGGCTGTTAATTGGCTGCGAGCTCACGCCTGAGTTTGCCGGAAAAGCTAAACTTATCTCACAGGAAGCGGCAAAGCTGGGCGTGATGGTGCTGATTGCGGGTGCCAACGTGGTGCGCTTTGCTCCTGCGCTGGTTGTCAGCGAAGAAGAGGTAAGAACCGGCTTAGACCGTTTTGCGCAGGCCTGCGAGCAGGTGAAATCCGGGGTGTCATCATGATGGTTATCCGTCCCGTTGAGCGCGGCGATCTTGCCGGGCTCATGCAGCTTGCCGGTAAGACGGGAGGCGGGCTGACCTCGCTTCCTGCCGATGAAACGACGCTCTCGGCGCGCATTGAGCGCGCCCTGCAGACCTGGCAGGGGACGTTGCCAAAAAGCGAACAGGGCTATGTGTTCGTGCTGGAAGAGACCGACACGGGCACCGTTGCCGGGATTTGCGCCATCGAAGTGGCCGTGGGGTTGAACGACCCCTGGTACAACTACCGCGTCGGCACCATGGTGCACGCCTCGAAGGAGCTGAACGTCTATAACGCGCTGCCGACCCTCTTTCTCTGTAACGATCATACCGGCGCCAGCGAGCTCTGTACGCTATTTCTGGATCCGGAATGGCGCAAGGAGGGCAACGGCTATCTGCTCTCGAAATCACGCTTTATGTTTATGGCCGCCTTCCGCGATCGCTTTAACGAAAAAGTGGTCGCCGAGATGCGCGGCGTTATTGATGAGACGGGCTACTCCCCGTTCTGGGAAAGCCTCGGCGAGCGGTTCTTCTCAATGGAGTTCAGCCGGGCGGATTACCTCTGCGGCACCGGGCAAAAAGCGTTTATCGCCGAGCTGATGCCGAAACATCCTATCTATACCCATTTCCTCACTCCGCAAGCGCAGGCGGTGATCGGCGAAGTACATCCGCAGACCGCGCCCGCCCGCGCGGTGCTGGAGAAAGAGGGGTTCCGCTACCGGAACTACGTCGACATTTTCGACGGCGGCCCAACGCTCGAATGTGATATCGACCGCGTGCGCGCCATCCGAAAAAGCCGGCTGGTGGAGGTTTCTGAGGGCCAGCCTGCGCCGGGCGAGTGGCCAGCGTGCCTGGTCTCAAACGAACATTATGACAATTTCCGCGCCATGCTGGTGCGAACTAACCCAACCTGCGAGCGCCTGGTACTGACAGCCGCGCAGCTGGATGCCCTGAAATGTCACGCCGGCGACACGGTTCGCATGGTGCGGCTCTGCCCTGAGGAGAAAACGGCATGACTTTATGGATCAACGGTGACTGGGTGACGGGCGAAGGCGAATTCCGCGTTAAAACCAACCCGGTGAACAACGAGGTGCTCTGGAAGGGGAATGACGCCAGCGCGGCACAGGTAGAACAAGCCGGTCAGGCCGCTCGCCGTGCGTTTCCGGCGTGGGCAAAACAGCCGTTCTCCGTGCGTCAGGCCGTCGTCGAAAAGTTTGCCGGGCTGCTGGAGGCGAATAAAGCCGAACTGACGCGCATTATTGCCTCCGAAACCAGTAAACCGCGGTGGGAAGCGACAACCGAAGTGACGGCGATGATCAACAAAATCGCCATTTCGGTGAAGGCCTACCACGCGCGCACCGGCGAGCAGCTTACCGAGATGCCTGACGGCGCGGCCACGCTGCGCCACCGTCCCCACGGCGTGCTGGCGGTGTTTGGCCCGTACAACTTCCCGGGCCACCTGCCAAACGGACACATTGTGCCCGCGCTGCTGGCGGGGAATACCGTCATTTTCAAACCGAGCGAGCTCACGCCATTAACCGGCGAAGCGGTGGTCAAACTCTGGGAACAGGCGGGGCTGCCGCCGGGCGTGCTGAACCTGGTGCAGGGCGGGCGCGAAGCCGGTCAGGCGCTGAGCGCGCTGAGCGATATCGACGGCCTGCTGTTTACCGGCAGCGCCGGGACGGGCTATCAGCTGCACCGCCAGCTGGCGGGGCAGCCGGAAAAAATTCTGGCGCTCGAAATGGGCGGCAACAATCCGCTGATCGTGGAAGATCCTGATGATATCGACGCTGCGGTGCATCTGACCATTCAGTCCGCCTTTATTACCGCCGGGCAGCGCTGTACCTGCGCTCGCCGCCTGCTGGTGAAGCGCGGCGCGCAGGGGGATGCGTTCCTGAAACGTCTGGTAGATGTGAGCGCGCGCCTGGTACCGGCAAAATGGGATGCCGATCCGCAGCCGTTTATCGGCGGGCTGATTTCCGAGCAGGCGGCGCTAAACGTGCTGAAGGCCTGGCAGGAGCACGTTGCGCGCGGGGCGAAAACGCTGCTTGAGCCGAAGCAGGTGCAGGCGGGTACGTCGCTGCTGACGCCGGGCATTATTGAAATGAGCGCGGCAGGCAGCGTGCCGGATGAAGAAGTCTTCGGCCCGCTGCTGTGCGTCTGGCGCTATGACGATTTCGATAGCGCCATTGCGATGGCAAACAACACCCGCTACGGCCTGTCGAGCGGGCTAATTTCACCGCAGCGCGAGAAGTTTGATCAGCTGCTGCTCGAAGCGCGCGCCGGGATTGTGAACTGGAATAAACCGCTGACCGGCGCCGCGAGCACCGCGCCGTTCGGTGGCGTGGGCGCGTCGGGCAACCATCGCGCCAGCGCGTGGTATGCCGCCGATTACTGCGCGTGGCCGATGGCGAGCCTGGAGACGCCCGCGCTGACGCTGCCGGAAACGCTGAACCCGGGGCTGGATTTTACAAAGGGAGACGCCCATGAAAGCGCGTGAGGTCAACTTTGACGGACTGGTGGGGCTGACGCACCACTATGCCGGGCTGTCGTTCGGCAATGAAGCCTCGACGAAGCACCGCTTTCAAGTCTCAAACCCGAAGCTGGCGGCGAAGCAGGGGCTGCTAAAAATGAAGGCGCTGGCGGATGCCGGTTTCCCGCAGGCGGTGATCCCGCCGCAGGAACGCCCTAACGTGGCCGTTCTGCGTCAGCTTGGCTTTAGCGGTACGGATGAGCAGGTGGTCGAAAAAGCGGGAACGCAAACGCCGCATCTGCTCTCTGCGGCAAGCTCTGCCTCTTCGATGTGGGTGGCAAACGCGGCGACCGTCGCGCCGTCAGCCGACACCCTGGACGGCAAAGTTCATTTGACGGTCGCGAATCTGAATAACAAATTCCACCGTGCGACCGAAGCAGAAACCACCGAGCGCGTGCTGCGCGCCATTTTTAAACATGATGCCCATTTCGACGTACATCAGGCGCTGCCGCAGGTGGCGATGTTTGGCGACGAAGGCGCGGCTAACCATAACCGGTTGGGCGGGGATTATGGCGATCCCGCCGTGCAGCTGTTTATCTACGGGCGGGAAGAGGGCGGTCACAGCGCGCCAACGCGCTATCCTGCACGCCAGACGCTGGCCGCAAGTCAGGCCGTGGCGCGCCTGAATCAGGTTAACCCGACGCAGCTGATTTTTGCCCAGCAGAATCCGCAGGTGATCGACCAGGGCGTGTTCCACAACGACGTGATTGCCGTCTCTAACCGCCAGGTGCTGTTCTGCCACGAGCAGGCGTTCGCGCAGCAGGAAAGATTGCTCGCCACGTTACATGAGCGGGTCCCTAGATTTACGCCGATTCAGGTACCGACGCAGGCCGTCAGCGTGCAGGACGCGGTGGAAACCTACCTGTTCAACAGCCAGCTGCTGAGCCGCGATGACGGCAGCATGATGCTGGTTCTGCCCCAGGAGTCCCGCAATCACGACGGCGTATGGCGCTATCTGAGCGAGCTGGTTACCGCTGATAACCCCATCGACGAGCTGCGCGTCTTTGACCTGCGCGAAAGCATGGCAAACGGCGGCGGGCCTGCGTGTTTACGCCTGCGCGTGGTATTAACGCAGGAGGAACAGCAGGCGGTGAACCCCGCCGTCATGATGAACGACGCGCTGTTTGCCACGCTGAATGACTGGGTAGATCGCTACTATCGCGACAGATTAACGCAGGCCGACCTGGTTGACCCGCAGCTGTTGCGCGAAGGACGCGAGGCGCTGGATGCGTTGAGTCAGATCCTGCAGCTGGGATCGGTTTATCCGTTCCAGCATTAAAGGAGAGAACATGGAAAATTTACTGGCGCTGACGCTGGCGGACGAAACGCCGGAACTGCGCGAGGGAGACGGCCCCTCGTTTCACTGGCGCTGGCTGGGGCGCGGCGTGCTGGAGCTGACGCCGTTTGCGCCGGGCGATATGTCGCTGCTGCTCTCCACCGGCCTTCACGGCAACGAAACGGCGCCGGTTGAAATCGTCGACCTGCTGCTGCGCGCCCTGTTTCGCGCCGAAATCACCCTCGCGTGCCGCCTGCTGGTGGTGTTAGGCAACCCGCCTGCGCTGGCGCAAAATAAACGCTATCTGGTGAGTGACATTAACCGGATGTTCGGCGGTCGCTGGGCGCAGTTCCAGGAAAGTGAGGAGACGGCGCGGGCGCAGTGGCTGGAAAGCGTGGTGAAAGCGTTTTTTGCCGCCGCCGCCACAAACCGCTGGCATCTGGACCTGCATACGGCGATCCGCGCGTCATACCACGTGCGCTTTGGCGTTCTACCGCAGCGCAGCCAGCCGTGGGATGAGGATTTCCTGGCCTGGCTCGGCGATGCGGGGCTGGAGGCGCTGGTCTTTCATCAGGCGCCTGGCGGGACGTTCACCCATTTCACCTGTGAAAATTGTGGCTCACTGGCCTGTACGCTTGAGCTGGGAAAAGCGCTGCCGTTCGGGCACAACGATCTGGAACGTTTTGCGCCCACGCATGTTGCGCTCAGGGCGCTGCTGGGGGGAGTGCAGCCGGAACACACCCAGCAACCCGTTGAGCGCTACAGGGTGGTGCAGCAAATTACCCGCCGCAGCGATGCGTTCAGGCTGCATATGGCGGCGCACACGCTGAACTTTACGCCGTTTCGTCAGGGGGTATTGCTGGCGGAAGATGGGGAGGAACGCTACGAAGTGCAGAAAACCACGGAGTATGTGTTATTTCCCAACCCGACGGTGGCATTTGGGCTACGAGCCGGGCTAATGCTGGAAAAACTGCCATAACGACGTCCCCTCTCGGTATATGAGAGGGGAAACGGATGAAATTATTTCTTAGCGATAAAAGCGGTCACGTTTCTTTTGCGGAATATTCCTGGTGAATTGCTTTGTTATTAAACGCCAGTTCGCTATACTCCTTCACAATCTCTTTAAAATCATCTGGTTGAATATTTTTGTTTCCACTCTCCACGATTTTTCCTTAATTCCTCCACATTTGGCGAAAATTTGTTTTTTACACTTTCATTGTTTTACCGTTGCTCTGACTTATTGACGTTAAACCCCGTAAAGTTAATCTCGTCAACACGGCATAGCGCCGAAGAATAACTGAAAGAAAGGAAATAAATTATGCGTAAATTAACTGCACTGTTTGTTGCTTCTACCCTGGCTCTGGGCGCTACCAGCATGGCGTTCGCCGCAGATACCGCAACCTCGACCACCGCCGCGCCGGCTGAAGGCAAAATGATGATGCATCATAAAGGCAAGCCGGGGATGCACCACGATATGATGTTTAAAGACCTGAACCTCACTGATGCGCAGAAACAGCAGGTACGCGACATCATGAAAAGCCAGCGTGACCAGATGAAGCGTCCTCCGCTGGAAGAGCGCCGCGCGATGCACGACATCATCGCCAGCGACAGCTTCGACAAGGCGAAAGCTGAAGCGCAGATTGACAAAATGGCCGAGCAGCACAAAGCCGGTATGCTGGCCCGCATGGAAACCCAGAATAAGATCTACAACATTCTGACCCCGGAACAGAAAAAACAGTTTAATGCCAATTTTGAGAAGCGTCTGACAGAACGTCCGGCGCCGGAAGGTAAAATGCCAGCACCAGCCGAATAATCGGTTCAACATCTTAAGACCGCCGGGATCCTGTTCACATAAGCGCAATCGCTGTGGACAGGACCGGCGGTTTTTCTTTTCTGCCCTCTTGCCTGCCGCCAGAAGCGCGGTATTCTCCTGTAGTCGCTTCAGAGAATGTTCTGTACTGTCATGGCGTTATGTTTTTTTTCAACGCCCCTAAGGTCCGTGCATTCTGCTGCCGATAATACGTCTGTGATTACCCAACGATAACAAACAAGACAGCAGCGATAGCGATATCGTTGCCCTGGCGCATGCTGCGCCCTTCAGGAGTGGTGATGGAGTACTTTGATATCCGTAAGATGCCGGTCAGTCTCTGGCGCAATGGTGCCGGTGAAACGCGTGAAATCTGCTGTTTTCCACCCGCCACGCGTGATTTTTCCTGGCGAGCCAGTATTGCATCCATTGCCAGCAACGGTGAGTTCTCGTCGTTTCCCGGCGTGGACCGGGTCATCACGCTGCTGGAAGGGGGCGAGGTGACGCTGGATGCGGGTAAGGCGTTTTTTCATACGCTGAAACACCATCAGCCTTACCGCTTTACAGGCGAGGTCCCGGTGAAAGCGCTGCTTACCGAGGGGCAAATGTCGATGGATTTCAACGTTATGACCCGGCGGGAGCACTGTCAGGCAAAGGTGCGCGTGGCGGATCGTACCTTCACGACGTTTGCCTCGCGCGGTGGCGTAGTTTATGTGCTGAGCGGCGCGTGGCAGCTGGGTGAAAAACTGCTAACGGCTGACCAGGGCGCCTGTTGGGAAGAGGGGACGCACACCCTTCGTTTGCTGGAAACGGAAGGCACCCTGCTGTACGGGGAAATTACCTGGATGCCGGGTCACTGAGAGAAATGATCTCATACGCGCCGGTCAGTAGAGGTTTACAGAGAATTTTATAGCCGTCCTGATCGAATCCGGCGGGGGCGCGTAGCAGCGAGGCGGCGTCGTCGATATTCTCAACGGCCCCCAGCCACAGCCAGTTATGGATGATGTGATAGTGCGTCATCTCATCTCTGCTCTCTTTTAATGCGACTGCACCGTCCCACGGCCAGCAGTTGACGCTGATCGAGGAGAGCCCTGCCATAAACCGCGCATGGTGTTCTTCAACGCTCTCTTTCCCGCAGCATGCCCCGGCGCAGCGTTTTAGCGCGGAGCGAAAACAGGCGCGTCCGCGCGTCGTCGCCTCAAGCCCCAGCAGGGTATAACAAAGCTGTAATTCGTCAGCCAGGGTTTGCAACGTCTGCAGCGCGGCGCGTTTGTTGGCAAACAGGCCGTAAAGGTTGGGCTCATGGGAGAAATCCACCTCGCGGGCATACACCACCTGAGGTTTACCGGCGGCGACCTGCAGCGAGCAGAGCTGACGGTTACGGCGCAAACGTTTATTGAAAAGAGGCTGCTGTTCTTTTATCAGCCGCGCTTCAAGCAGCAGCGCGCCCAGCTCTCCCGCCGTGGGGATCCAGGTGATTCGCCGGGACTGGCGCAGCATCGCCGCTTCGTCAGGCGTGCGCAGGTGTGATAACACCCTGCTGCGAATATTCACGCTTTTGCCGATATAGAGCGGCATGGTGTCGCTTTCGCCATGAAAGAAGTAGACGCCAGGCAGTTTAGGCAGAGCCTCAAGCCAGGGGCGAAGATGTTCGGGATATTCATAGATGGCCGCCGCTTCAAACTCGAGACGCGGGGCGGATTGACGCCTGCTCACATACTGCTCCATATACTGTTCAGGTATACAGTGTAGCAGGTGTGTGGTGGTTAAAAAAGAGCCGGACGGCGGCTATGCCTCACCCGGCCATGACGTGCGGCCTGATGCCCTCACCCCAACCCTCTCCCACGGGAGAGGGCGCAAACACTAAAAACGGTAACCAGGTTACCGTTTTGCTTTATTTTTTCCAAAAATCGTCAAACACCGTAATTGGCGTGTGGCGCTTGTGCTCGGTTTTCAGATACCAGCCTTCGATGATTTTTGCGGTACCTTCATCCAGCTTTTTGCCTTCGAGATAATCATCAATGTTGTCATAGGTGACGCCAAGGGCCGCTTCATCCGGCAGGGAAGGACGGTCGTCTTCAAGATCGGCAGTTGGCGCTTTCTTATACAGGTGCTCCGGGCAGCCCAGCGCCGCCAGCAGCTGTTTCCCCTGGCGCTTGTTCAGACGGAAGAGGGGGTTAATGTCGGTACCACCGTCGCCATATTTGGTGAAAAACCCGGTGAGGGCTTCAGCCGCGTGATCCGTACCTACTACCACGCCTTTGGTCATCCCGGCGATGCTGTACTGCGCCTTCATGCGTTCGCGCGCTTTTTCGTTGCCACGGACGAAGTCGCTCAGCTCAATACCGGCTTCGCGCAGCGCCTGCTCGCTGGCAAGGACGGCCCCTTTAATATTGACGGTAAGCACGCGGTCCGGCTGGATAAAGGCGATAGCATCCTGACAATCCTGCTCATCTGCCTGCACGCCATACGGAAGACGCACCGCGATAAACTGCAGCGCAGCGTCACCGCTCTCGTCACGTAATTCGCTGATAGCCATCTGGCTAAGCTTGCCGGCCAGCGTGGAATCCTGACCGCCGCTGATGCCCAGCACCAGCGTCTTCAGGAAAGGGTGGGCTTTGAGGTAGGATTTTAAAAAATCAACGCTTCGGCGGATCTCTTCATTTGCGTCTATCGCGGGCTTTGCGCCCAGCGCCTGAATAATCTCGTGTTGTAGAGCCATGACGCCCTCCATATGCAGAATCAAACAGTTGATGTTATCTCTTAAAACTAACCCGTTGGGGGGAAAACGACAAGGATCACAGTTTCGAGTGCGCTTATTTGCGCCAATAAAGCAGCTTATCGTTGTTTTATTAGAATTTTCCGAAATTCGTCTGGCGGAACTCGCAAAGTTGAACAATAGTATTTTTTATCCCATGCTTAGTTAACACGCTGATAAACAAGAGGACGGAATATGAACAAGAACGTAGCAGGAATTTTAAGCGCAGCGGCGGTACTGACTATGCTGGCAGGGTGTACGGCTTACGATCGCACCAAAGATCAGTTCACACAGCCAGTGGTTAAAGATGTCAAAAAGGGCATGACGCGTTCGCAGGTTGCTGCAATTGCGGGTAAACCTTCTTCGGAAGTGACCATGATTCATGCAAAAGGCACCTGTCAGACCTACATCCTGGGTCAACGTGATGGTAAGGCAGAGACCTACTTTGTCGCCCTGGATGATACCGGACACGTGATCAATTCCGGTTATCAGACCTGCGCTGAGTACGACACCGATCCACAGGCACCTAAGGCGCAGTAACCGCGCTTGCCTGAGGTAGTCAACAAACCGGCCTGAGCGCCGGTTTTTTTATTCATACGTAAATCTTATTTCTTTGCGCGAATTATTTGCCCGAAATGTGAAGGCAGTCAACACGCCAGGTCAATGAGAGACAATTTGACCCTATCCAGAATTATCCCCTCCTTGTACCATTGCGTATACTCACTCCAATGACAAACAACGGTAAGCAAACTACCCGTCAGCCGGGATAGCAAGTCGAGTGATAGCGCGACGGCGGGTGGTCAGACAAGAGGGAAGTTATTATGGAAAAGAAACATATCTATCTGTTCTGTTCTGCGGGCATGTCAACCTCACTGCTGGTTTCCAAGATGCGCGCGCAGGCCGAAAAGTACGAAGTTCCTGTGGTGATAGAGGCGTTTCCAGAAACGCTGGCGGGCGAGAAAGGCCAGGCGGCTGATGTCGTATTATTAGGGCCGCAGATCGCCTATATGCTCCCGGAAATTCAACGTCTGTTACCGAATAAACCGGTCGAAGTCATCGACTCGGGGCTGTATGGCAAGATTGATGGTTTAGGTGTATTGAAAGCTGCTGTTGCAGCAATTAAAAAAGCTGCTAATTAATTTTTTATTTTTCCCGTCAAAGAGTTATTTCACACACAATACGCCGTAACATGCGTTGCGGCATTTAAGGGTATTTTCCTATGAGTAAAGTCATCGCTTCACTTGAAAAGGTACTCCTTCCTTTTGCTGTTAAAATAGGAAAGCAGCCTCACGTTAACGCCATTAAAAACGGCTTTATTAAATTAATGCCGCTGACGCTGGCCGGGGCAATGTTCGTTTTAATTAACAACGTTTTTCTGAGCTTTGGTGAAGGTTCTTTCTTTTATTCATTAGGAATTCGGTTAGACGCTTCCACAATTGACACCCTTAATGGTCTTAAAGCCATCGGCGGCAACGTATACAACGGTACGTTGGGTATTATGTCGCTGATGGCACCTTTCTTTATTGGGATGGCATTAGCGGAAGAGCGAAAAGTGGATCCGCTGGCCGCGGGGTTATTATCCGTTGCCGCCTTTATGACCGTCACCCCTTATAGCGTAGGTGAGGCTTACGCCGTGGGTGCCAACTGGTTAGGTGGAGCAAACATTATTTCCGGTATCGTTATCGGCCTGGTGGTTGCTGAAATGTTCACCTTCATTATTCGTCGCAACTGGGTTATCCGCCTGCCGGATAGCGTCCCTGCGTCTGTCTCTCGTTCATTTTCCGCGCTGATCCCAGGCTTCATTATTCTCTCCATTATGGGGATTATCGCCTGGGCGCTCTCTCACTGGGGGACTAACTTCCACCAGATCATCATGGACTCTATCTCTACGCCGCTGGCGTCGATGGGGGGTGTGGTCGGTTGGGCGTATGTCATCTTTACCTCTCTGCTGTGGTTCTTCGGCGTGCATGGTTCACTGGCACTGGCCGCGCTGGACAGCGGTATCATGACCCCGTGGGCACTGGAAAACGTTGCGCTTTACCAGCAGTACGGCTCCGTTGATGCGGCGCTGGCAGCCGGTAAAACCTTCCATGTGTGGGCGAAGCCGATGCTTGACTCCTATATCTTCCTGGGCGGTACCGGGGCGACGCTGGGTCTGATCATCGCGGTCTTTATTGTCTCTCGTCGCGCTGACCATCGTCAGGTGGCGAAACTGGCGCTGCCATCAGGTATCTTCCAGATTAACGAACCGATTCTGTTTGGTCTGCCAATCATCATGAACCCGGTGATGTTCATTCCTTTCATCCTGGTTCAACCGCTGCTGGCCGCGATTACGCTGACGGCGTACTACCTGGGCATTATTCCGCCGGTGACCAACATTGCGCCGTGGACAATGCCAGCGGGCCTGGGGGCGTTCTTCAATACCAACGGTAGCGTTGCCGCCTTCCTGCTGGCGATATTCAACCTCGGGATTGCAACCCTGCTCTATATGCCATTCGTGGCGATTGCGAACAAAGCCGCCACGGTTATTGATGAAGAAGAGAGCGAAGAGGATATCGCCCTCGCACTGAAATTCTAAAATTGCACGGCGCGGGGCAGCCCGCGCCAGCAAAAGGAGCGTAAAGATGTTAGATTTGGACAGTATCGTCGCAGAAGCAACCGAAGAGAATGAACTGGAAGAAGTGGTGATGGGTCTTATCATCAACTCCGGACAAGCCCGCAGCCTGGCCTATGCCGCACTGAAGCAGGCCAAACAGGGTGATTTCGCCGCAGCGAAAACGATGATGGATCAGTCACGTATCGCGTTAAATGAAGCCCATCTCGTTCAGACGAAACTCATCGAAGGCGACCAGGGCGAAGGAAAGATGAAAGTGAGCCTGGTGCTGGTACATGCGCAGGATCACCTGATGACCTCGATGCTGGCTCGCGAGCTGGTGGCGGAGCTCATCGAGCTTCACGAGAAAATGCACTAAGTCAGGTCAGGTAGCAGGAGGTCAGCACGATGGAAATCAAAACCGCACTTGAGCAGCAACTGTTTAACGGCAAGAATTTTCACGTGGTTATCTACAACAAAACGGAAAGCGCCAGCGGTCTGCATCAGCATGACTACTACGAGTTCACGATTGTTCTGACCGGCCGCTACTACCAGGAGATTAACGGTAAGCGCGTTCTGCTGGAGCGCGGTGATTTTGTCTTCCTGCCGATGGGGTCCTATCACCAGAGCTTTTACGCGTTCGGCGCCACCCGCATCCTCAACGTGGGCGTGAGCAAGCGTTTTTTTGAAAAACACTATCAGCCGCTGGTACCGTTCTGCTTTGTGGCCTCGCAGGTATATCGCGTTAAAAACGAGTTTATGACCTGGATCGAAACGGTCATCGCGTCGCTTAACTTCCGCGACAGTGAATTCGATGAGTTTATTGAAACCGTGACCTTCTACGTAATGAACCGCCTTCGCCATCATCGCGAAGAGCAGCAGGTGAGTGACGATATTCCTCAGTGGCTGCGCGGTACCGTTGAAATGATGCATGATAAATGTCAATTCAGCGACAATGCGCTGGAAAATATGGTGGCGCTCTCCGGGAAATCACAGGAATATCTCACCCGCGCCACCCAGCGTTATTACCGTAAAACGCCGGTGCAAATTATTAATGAGATCCGCATTAACTTTGCCAAGAAACAGCTGGAAATTACGAACTACTCTGTAACGGATATTGCTTACGAATCAGGTTACAGCAGTCCCAGCCTGTTTATTAAGACCTTTAAGAAATTTACCTCATTCACACCGAGCAGTTACCGGAAGAATTTAACGGTAATTAATTAACTTTCGGCGGTAATATCCGCCACGAATATTGACGTAATTGCTTGCCCAAATAGCGGGACGAGAACGCTATACTTTGCAGGCGGTTAACCTGATACGCTAAGGGAGATATTATGCAACAGAAATTAAAAGTCGTAACCATTGGCGGCGGCAGCAGCTATACCCCGGAATTACTGGAAGGTTTCCTGAAACGTTATCATGAATTACCGGTCAGCGAATTATGGCTGGTGGACGTTGAGGAAGGTCAGGAGAAGCTGAATATAATTTTCGATCTGTGCAAACGTATGGTCGAAAAAGCGGGCGTGCCGTTAACCGTGCATAAAACCCTGGATCGCCGCCTGGCGCTGAAAGACGCCGATTTCGTCACCACTCAGCTGCGCGTAGGCCAGCTGAAGGCGCGCGAGCTGGACGAACGTATTCCGCTGAGCCATGGTTATCTGGGCCAGGAAACCAACGGTGCGGGCGGCCTGTTTAAAGGTCTGCGCACCATTCCGGTCATTTTCGACATCATTAAAGACGTCGAAGAGATCTGCCCGAACGCCTGGGTGATTAACTTCACTAACCCGGCCGGGATGGTGACAGAGGCGGTTTATCGCCACACCGGTTTTAAACGCTTTATCGGCGTGTGCAATATCCCCATCGGCATGAAGATGTTTATTCGCGACGTGCTCAAGCTGACCGATAACGACGATCTCTCCATCGACCTGTTCGGTCTGAACCACATGGTGTTTATCAAAGACGTGATCGTAAACGGCCAGTCGCGCTTTGCTGAGCTGCTGGACGGCGTGGCGTCCGGTCGCCTGACGGCCGCATCGGTGAAAAATATCTTTGACCTGCCGTTTAGCGAAGGGCTGATTCGCTCCCTGAACCTGCTGCCGTGCTCCTACCTGCTTTACTACTTCAAGCAGAAAGAGATGCTGGCCATCGAAATGGGCGAGTACTACAAGGGCGGCGTGCGCGCGCAGGTGGTACAAAAAGTTGAGAAACAGCTGTTTGAGCTGTACAAAGATCCGAACCTGAACGTCAAACCGAAAGAGCTGGAGCAGCGCGGCGGAGCGTACTACTCGGATGCGGCGTGCGAAGTGATTAACGCTATTTACAATGACAAACAGGCCGAGCACTACGTTAACGTGCCGCACCACGGGCACATCGACAACATCCCGGCTGACTGGGCCGTTGAGATGACCTGCATCCTGGGCCGCGATGGTGCAAAACCGCACCCGCGTATTACGCACTTTGACGATAAAGTGATGGGCCTGATCCACACCATCAAAGGCTTTGAAGTGGCGGCAAGCAACGCGGCGCTGAGCGGCGAACTGAATGACGTTCTGCTGGCGATGAACCTCAGCCCGCTGGTGCATTCCGATCGTGATGCCGAGCAGCTGGCAGGTGAGATGATCCTGGCGCACGAAAAATGGCTGCCGAACTTTGCTGCAACGGTTGAGAAGCTTAAATTCAAACAGCATTAAGAGGACGCGCGATGGAAAACCTGCTGATCGTAAATGCCGATGATTTTGGCCTGTCGAAAGGGCAGAACTACGGCATTATTGAAGCCTGTCGCCGGGGGGTAGTGACCTCGACGACGGCACTGATCAACGGCGAAGCGATTGACCACGCGGCGCAGCTGAGCCGCGAGGTGCCTGACCTGGGCGTAGGGATGCACTTTGTTCTTACGCTGGGCATGCCGCTTTCGTCGATGCCGGGCCTGACGCGTGACGGGCAGTTAGGGAAATGGATATGGGAGCTGGCAGAGCAGGACGCGCTGCCGCTCGACGAGATTACCCGCGAGCTGGACTGTCAGTACAACCGCTTTGTCGACGTTTTTGGTCGCGAACCGACGCATATCGACAGCCACCACCACGTGCATATGATCCCGGCGATTTTCCCGATTGTCGCCGAGTTTGCAAAGCGTAAAGGGGTGGCGATGCGCGTGGATCGTGAGGTGCAGGCGCTGCATGGAATGTCGTTCTTCTCTGTGCCAACCACGGACGGTTTCAGCAGCGCGTTTTACGGCGAAGAAATCAGCGAAGCGTTGTTCCTGAAGGTGCTTGATGATTCCGCCACGCGCGGTGAAAGCTCGTTAGAAGTGATGGCGCACCCGGCGTTTGTCGATAATACGGTGCGCAAAAGCGCCTACTGCTGGCCGCGTCTGGCCGAGCTGGACGTGCTGACGTCGGCGTCGCTCAAGTATGCGATTGCCGAGCGCGGGTATCGGTTGGGGACATTCAGGGATCTGTAAGAGGTGCCGGGTGGCGGCTTCGCCTTACCCGGCCTACAAAACCAATCGAAATGTAGGCCGGGTAAGCGCAAGCGCCACCCGGCTTTTTTTACGCCGGTATCTGGTCAATCTTACTGCTGCGCGACCAGACTCGGTGCGCGGCGAGTAAATCAAACAGCTTCGTCATAAAGGCATCGTCAACGTTATCGCCCTCGACAATGCCGTCCTCACCCTGATCGGCCACCTTCAGCTGCGCCTTAAACTGTCGCGCGTCGCCTGCCAGGGCGATCGGTTTCAGGTGCTTATAGGCTTCCAGCAGATAGTAAACGGCATCACCGTTGGTCAACAGGCTGTCGATATCCCCGCACGGCACAATTACCGCATCAACCGTCAATGATGGCGCACCGGCAAAGGTCGCGGCAACAGGCAGTACGGAACCATCATCGGCGGTCACTTCGCCCATGCGAGAATAAAGAAGCTTCGCGTGCACGCCCTGGGTTTTCAGCGCCTGCATAATGCCCAGCACGTCGCTGGCGCGGGTTTTATCGTTCAGCAGGATCGCCACCACGCGGCCCTTAATGGAACCGCCCGGCACGGCATAGAGGCTCAGGGACGGATCCTTCTTCAGCCCGTTCACGTCTTTCGGCGGGGCGGCATTGCGCTGGTCATCGGTCAGCGTAATGCCGAGATTATCGGCAACGCTCTGAGCAAGCTGGATATCAATATGCACCAGCTGGTCGACAACGCGCTCACGAATGTACGTTCGCACCACTTTGCTCAGCTCAAAGCTAAACCCGCCGATGATGTGCTGCTGCTCAATTGGGGTCTGGCTGTTCCAGAACAGGCGAGGGTGGGCGTAATACTCACCAAACGACGGACTGCGCTCGCGGATTTTGGTGCCTTCAACGCGTTCCTGGTACGACTCGAAACCGCCGCGTTTTGGCGCAGGCGGTGTCTCTCGTGGCCAGTTATCGTTGATTGAGTTCGGTTCATAGTTCGCCGGGTTAGTGTCGATATCCTGGCGGTGCATCCCGTCACGCTGGAAGTTGTGATACGGGCAGGTTGGCCGGTTGATTGGGATTTCGTGGAAGTTCGGCCCGCCGAGACGGCTGATTTGCGTATCGGTGTAGGAGAACAGGCGGCCCTGCAGCAGCGGATCGTTGGTGAAGTCCAGGCCGGGAACGATGTGGCCCGGATGGAACGCGACCTGCTCGTTCTCGGCAAAGAAGTTATCCGGGTTGCGGTTAAGCACCATTTTGCCCACCAGCTGAACCGGCACCAGCTCCTCGGGAATGAGTTTTGTCGGATCGAGCAGGTCGAAATCGAACTTGAATTCGTCCTCTTCCGGGATCAGCTGGAGCCCTAACTCGTACTCGGGGAAATCGCCGGCTTCAATGGATTCCCACAGCTCGCGGCGGTGGAAGTCCGGGTCGCGGCCTGTCAGCTTCTGAGCTTCATCCCATACCAGCGAGGCTTTACCCGCCACCGGCTTCCAGTGGAAGCGCACGAAGGTCGCTTTGCCTTCGGCGTTAATCAGGCGGAAGGTGTGAATGCCAAACCCCTCCATGGTGCGATAGCTGCGCGGAATACCGCGATCGGACATCGCCCACATGACGTTATGCAACGTTTCAGGCTGGAGTGAGACGTAGTCCCAGAAGGTATCGTGCGCGCTTTGTCCCTGCGGTACGGCCCAGTGCGGCTCCGGTTTTACCGCATGGACAAAGTCAGGAAACTTATGCGCATCCTGAATGAAGAAGACAGGGGTGTTATTTCCGACCAGATCGAAAATCCCCTCTTCGGTGTAAAACTTGGTCGCGAAGCCGCGGATGTCGCGCACCGTGTCGGCCGAGCCCGCGCCGCCCTGTACGGTCGAGAAGCGCACGAACACCGGCGTCACTTTATCCGGGTCGGACAGGAAATCGGCCTTGGTGATCGCTTTCAAACTTTTATAGGGCTGGAAATAGCCGTGGGCCGCCGAACCGCGGGCGTGAACGATACGCTCCGGGATGCGTTCATGGTCAAAGTGGGTGATTTTCTCCCGCAGGATAAAATCTTCCAGCAGGGTGGGGCCGCGCGAGCCGGCGCGCAGGGAATTTTGATCGTCGGCAATGCGTACCCCCTGATTGGTGGTCAGCGCATGGCCTTCTCCACCTTTACGGTGAGGGGCGAGGGATTTTAATTTCTCGTTCTCCGCATCGGGTGACTTAACGCTTCCCGGGGCGGTAGGCTGTTCCCCTGGCGCGGAAGGGCCTGGTGAAGGCTGATGAGATCCGTCAGCAGGGGCGAGTGAATCCATTCCCGGTTGCGATTCTTCAGTGCCATGAATGGGTGACTGGTGTGTATTATCTTTGTTCGACATTGCACGATTCTCCTTGATTCATTGCTAAAAACCCTATTAAGGATAGAACAATGTCGCGAGTTGGCTCGCTAACTAAGAGTTTTCAGGTGCCGCCGTTAACGAATGGAGCTATCTGACACATGCAGGGCGCGACGTTTGAGGGCAGGATCGGCTATCATAGAATTTTCCTGCTTCCAGAATTTGCTTTAGTGAACCAGTCGCTTATGAAACCTCTTCGTCAACAAAACCGCCAGGTTATTAGCTATGTGCCCCGCGTTGAGCCCGCGCCGCCCGACCATGCCCTGAAAGTGGATGGCTTTCGCGATGTCTGGCAGTTACGGGGTAAATACGTGGCTTTTGTACTGATGGGTGAACACTTCCGCCGCTCGCCCACGTTTACGGTGCCGGAATCAGCCCAGCGGTGGGCGGCGCAGATCCGCCAGGATGAAGAAGTAGACGAATAGCAGCCATAAAAAAACCGCCCGAGGGCGGTTTTTTAATTTCAACAGCGATTAACGATGCGCCAGCTCGGCGTCATCTTCACTTTCCAGAATCGCTTTGTCGGTCTGCTTCAGCCACTGGCTGGTCAGCGTACCGGCCGTCATAGAGCCGCTCACGTTCAGCGCGGTACGGCCCATGTCGATCAGCGGTTCAACGGAGATCAGCAGCGCAACCAGCGTTACCGGCAGGCCCAGAGCAGGCAGAACGATCAGCGCAGCGAAGGTTGCACCGCCGCCGACGCCCGCCACGCCTGCGGAGCTAATGGTTACAATGCCCACCAGGGTGGCGATCCACACCGGGTCGAGCGGGTTAATACCCACGGTTGGCGCAACCATCACCGCCAGCATTGCCGGGTAGAGGCCCGCACAGCCGTTCTGACCAATGGTCGCACCAAAGGAGGCAGAGAAGCTGGCGATAGACTCCGGCACGCCCAGGCGACGGGTCTGTGCTTCCACGTTCAGCGGAATAGAGGCTGCGCTGGAACGGCTGGTGAAGGCGAAGGTCAGCACAGGCCACACTTTGCGGAAGTATTTCAGCGGGCTCACGCCGTTCACGCCCAGCAGGATACCGTGCACCACAAACATAATGCCCAGGCCCAGATAAGAGGCAATGACGAAGCTGCCCAGCTTGATGATGTCCTGCAGGTTTGATCCCGCAACCACTTTGGTCATCAGCGCCAGCACGCCGTAAGGCGTCAGCTGCATCACCAGACGAACCAGCTTCATAACCCAGCTCTGCAGGGTATCGATAGCGGTCAGCACGCGTTCACCTTTTGGCGCATCGTCTTTCAGCAGCTTCAGCGCCGCCACGCCCAGGAACGCCGCGAAGATCACCACGCTGATGATGGAGGTTGGACTCGCGCCGGTCAGGTCCGCAAACGGGTTTTTCGGAATGAAAGAGAGCACCATCTGTGGAACCGTCAGGTCTGCCAGTTTGCCAACATAGTTGGTTTGGATCGCGGTAAGACGGGCGGTTTCAGCCGTGCCTTGAACCAGACCTTCTGCGGTCAGGCCAAACAGGTTGGTCACCAGCACGCCGACCAGGGCGGCAATGAGCGTAGTGAACAGCAGCGTACCGATGGTCAGGAAGCTGATTTTACCCAGCTGAGTGGCGTTATGCAGACGGGCGACGGCGCTCAGAATAGAGGCAAACACCAGCGGCATGACGATCATCTGCAGCAGCTGTACATAGCCGTTTCCGACGATGTTAAACCACTGAATAGAGTCTTTCAGAACCGGGTTGTCAGAGCCGTAAATAGCCTGTAATGCCAGACCAAATACAACACCCATTCCCAGACCGACAAGGACTTTCTTCGCCAGGCTCCACTGTTTGTGGCGCGTCTGCGCGAGAAGCAATAGCAATACGACGAACACGACAATGTTCGCGATGAGTGGAAAATTCATCCCCGTTCTCCTGATTTATTTTACGGTCGGTTTTTACCGATCCTGTTGGCGCAAGATTATCAGAAGTGTGAAGTCGCGCTTATATCCAAATGGAATGGGTTATGACAAATGCGACTATTTTGCCGGTTTACTGTTCAATCTGGTGATTAATAAAACGATTGAACTGAAATTGCAGGGAATTGATCATTTGTGAGGACCAGCGCACTGCACTGTTTTCGGGCAATGTCTGGGGCATCCAGACCGCATAGGCAAAAAGCGCCATACACAATACGCGCTCAAGCTGGTTTCCCTTCTGCGGGGCGAGGATAGGAAAGCGGAAACGCCAGCGGCAGGGCCACAGCAGCGGCACGCCTGCAGGCGTCAGCATATCTGCCAGGATGTGGCTTAGATAGCCGAGCACCATCCCCTGAATGGCATCGCCGGGGACGATCCAGCTTTCTGGCACTTTCAAATAGAAAAGCGTGAGCAGGCCAAAGACGGCCAGCAGGCTGTGGGTGAAACCGCGATGCCCAAACGCCCGGGCGATAGGCTTTGATATCCACTTCAGCCGTTGCCCCAGAAACGATTTTGGGTGATCGATATCGGGCAGCAGGCAGGTCAATACGGCGGAAGGCACAACATGCCACCAGTCCCCCTGTGCCAGCACAGGGGTTAGTTCAGCGTTTTTAGCAAACACTGCGCATGCAATTGAAAAAAGCAGGTGGCCTTCCGCCGTCATGATAAAACCCAGAAAACTGTCAATTCATACAGTATAGGGTTTTTATACAGTGCGCGGAAGTAGTGACGGTGTAACTCTTTGTCACAAAGCGGCGCTAGCGCGCCAGCCAGCCGCCGTCTACGGCCAGAGTGTGACCATTAACGTAATCCGACGCCGCGGAGGCCAGAAACACCACCGGGCCCTGCAAATCTTCCGGCAGACCCCAGCGCCCGGCGGGAATACGGTCGAGGATCTCCTGGCTACGCTGCTCGTCATCGCGCAGCTGCTGCGTATTATTTGTCGCCATATAGCCTGGCGCAATGGCATTCACGTTAATACCGTGCGCCGCCCACTCGTTTGCCAGCAGGCGCGTGATGCCCAGAACCCCGCTTTTAGACGCCGTATAAGAGGGGACGCGGATACCGCCCTGGAAGGAAAGCATCGAGGCGATATTGATGATTTTCCCCCCCTGGCCCTGACGGATAAACTGTTTCGCTACCGCCTGAGACAGGAAAAAGACCGATTTGAGGTTCAGGTTGATGACGTCATCCCAGTTTTTTTCGCTAAACGTAAGGGCATCTTCACGACGAATGGTTCCGGCGTTATTCACCAGGATATCAACACGTCCCATCTCAGCGACCGCGCTGTCCACCACGCTCTGAAGCGTCTCCTGCTGGCCGAGATCGGCCCGAATCGCCATAAACCGCCTGCCAAGCGCGGTAACGCGAGCCGCCGTCTCGTCTGGCACCTTTCGGTTCACGCCAACGATGTCGCACCCGGCCTGCGCCAGCGCCACCGCCATGCCTTGTCCCAGACCGGTATCGCACCCGGTGACGATGGCCACTTTGCCAGAAAGAGTGAAAGTATCCAGTATCATACGCGCCTCAGAAGTAGGGTTATTGTCATTCTGAAGGTAAGAATAGGAGGCGAGGAGGGGAAAAGCAAACAAACTAAAACGATGTTTTACTTTATTTTCAGGCAGCACGACGCTGCCTGAAAGAGGGGCGTTATTCGCCGCATAAATGTTGAGCGGTTAATGCTTGCAGTGAATCCAGCTTTACGTCAGCGAGCGCAAAACGGGGATCGTGACGGCCTTCCTCGGCAGGCACGACGATTGAACGCATGCGTGCGGCTTTAGAGGCCACCATGCCGTTAACGGAATCTTCCAGCGCCACGCAGGTGAGCGGATCCAGACCCAGCTTCGCGGCGCAGTCCATATAGACCTGGGGATGCGGCTTGCTGTAGGGAAGTTTCTCGGCTGAGGCCAGCGCGTCGAAGCTGTCGCGCAAGTCGAACATGGTTAATACTTTTTCCAGCATGTGCAGCGGTGAGGCGGAGGCCAGTCCTACCTTCAGGCCCTGTGCTTTGCACAGCGCGATAGCGTCCCGCACGCCGGGAAGCAGAGGCTTGTTCTCTTCAACCAGCGAAATGGCGCGGTTGATGATGCGCGCGGTCACTTCCTCGCGATCGGGGCCAACCCAGGGCTGGTGGGCGTACCAGAGCTCAACCACCATGTCGATACGCAGCCCCAGCGTGTCGGGAAGCTCGTTTCGGCGGCCGATATCAACGCCAAGACTGGCCATCACGTCCAGTTCAGCCCGATCCCACAGCGGTTCGGAATCAATCAGTAATCCATCCATGTCAAAAATAGCGGCAAGTATTTGGCGCGGAGTCGACATTACAACATCTCCTTATCTACGGTGTTCGACGGACGAACGATACTAAGCACAAGCAATTTAGCATATTGCTTTTAAAGATCGGGCGAAATTGATGGGCAGCAGGTAGACTTAGGCACAAATAACGCGTCTTTTTGAAGGGGAACTGATGACGTATCAACAAGCTGGACGCATCGCTGTCTTAAAACGTATTGCCGGTTGGGTTATTTTTATTCCGGCCGTGATTTCCACGCTGATTTCCGTATTCAAATTTATGTACGATCACAGCGAAAAACAGCCAGGTATCAATGCGGTAATGCTTGATTTCGCACATGTCATGATTGAAATGATGCGCTTCAATACCCCGTTCTTAAACTTTTTCTGGTTTAACTCACCGACGCCGGATTTTCATCAGCAGATGAACATTGGTTTTTGGGTGATTTACGCGCTGATCTTCATCGCGATGGCGCTGCAGGCCTCCGGCGCGCGCATGAGCCGCCAGACGCGTTTCTTACGGGAAGGCGTCGAGGACCAGCTGATTCTGGAGAAAGCGAAAGGGGCAGAAGGCATGTCCCGCGAACAAATTGAGTCACGCATCGTTGTGCCGCGCCACACCATTTTTCTGCAGATCTTCCCGCTCTATGTGCTTCCGGTCATCATCATCGTGGCAGGATACTTCTTCTTCTCTCTGCTCGGCTTCATCTAGCCTCAGCACGGGTGGCATGCAGCCACCCGTCAAACGTCATGCCGCGAGAATGCGGTCCAGGGCGCGTTGGGCGTTTACCAGGTGTTCGCCGCCGAAGAGTATCGCCCGGTTAATCAGGGTATAAAGCTGATAGACCGGCTGACGCTCAAGGAAATCTGCCGGCAGCGGCGAGACCGACTGGTAGCCGTCGTAGATTTGCGGTGGCTGCTCAGGGTGCAGCGGCAGCATTGCCAAATCGCACTCTCTGTCGCCCCAGTAGCAGGCAGGGTCGAAGATGTAGGGCCCGTTTGGCCCCAGCGCACAGTTTTCGGACCACAAATCACCGTGTAGCAGCGAAGGCTGAGGTTGATGCGACGACAGGCGCTGCTGAACGTGTTCAACAATGGCGTCAATATTGCCAAACTCCAGCCCTTTCTCGGCGGCCAGCTCGAGCTGCCAGCCGATGCGCTGTTCGGCAAAGAAGGTTGACCAGCGTCGCTGCCAGGCATTCGGCTGCGGCGTGGTGGAGAGGTCGTTATCAAAATCAAGACCAAACTGCGGCTGGTCGCTCCACTGGTGAAGACGGGCAATTTGCTGTCCGAGGATAAACGCGCTGTGCGCATCTAACGGCCGAGCCGGGAGATAGTCCATCACCAGAAAACTGTAGTCACGGTCGCTTCCCACGGCCCACACCTGAGGGACAGCCACCGTTTTACTGCGCGACAGCAGCTCAAGCTGGTCGGCTTCGGCAGTGAAGATGGGGAGGAGCTCACGCTCATCACATTTAATGAAAAGGTCGCGTCCAGCGTAGCGCAAATGCCACGCGGCGTGGATCTCTCCGCCAGGCAATTCGTTACGCAGTTCAATTTCACCTTCACCCAGTTGCTCACTTAAAAGATGACTGATAGCCTGCCACATGATGCCTCTCCCATGTTGTCTGCCAGATCATAAAGTTAGCGCAAAACGGCTGTTAAAAAATACGAACTAACGCACACCTGAGCGGTTTAAATTCATACAGGGCACTTATTGTTCACGTTTCTGCCAGTTTTCCCAGGTCGTCACGTCAATATCGGTGGTTTTGTCGGTCACGCTTTCTGCAAGGCTGATTGCGAGGGCATTCACTTCCTCCTCGCTAAGAGGGCTTATCAAACCAAAAGACAGGCTGCCTAAGTCATGAAGATTGCCGTCCTCGTCGGTCATCGTGAACAGGAAGTTTGCCCGGGTAAAAGCGTTATTGAGTTCATTAAGTTCGGTCAACGACGCTTCATGAATATTGACGTTTACTACGTAGCGGGTGATGTCGCCACTGCTCATAATTCACCTCATTGTTATCATGAAAGTTTTTTTAGCATAGTCGATAGCCTGCGTTTGGCGACCTCCGCGCGCACTTCCCCTCCGTTGAGAAGGGGAATGCGGGTTAGCTTCTGGACAGGTAGTCGACAATTTTCTGGGTGTCGGCAAGTGAACAGAGCCGCGTGCCCTGGTTAATGGTCGCCGCGCTACCTGCCGCCACGCCATAGCGCGCCATCTCCAGCAGCGAGGCCCCCTCGGCAAGTTTTAGCGTCATCGCGCCGACCATACTGTCGCCTGCGCCAACGGTGCTTTGGCTTTTCATTGGGGGTGGGACGACCTGCGCAAAGCCGGTCTCATCAACCGCCAGCGCCCCCTGAGGACCAAGTGAAACCACTACGCGTAGCGCTTTGCCGCTGCTGATCAGCTCCTGGGCGGCGGTGCGGACGTCATCAGGCTGGGTCAATTCTCGGTTTACCAGTGCGCTGAGCTCTTTCTGATTGGGCTTCACCAGTTCAAGATTGCCCGGGACTAACGCGGCGTGAAGCGCGTCGCCGGAACTGTCTACGATGCAGCGGATGCCGCGCTGCTGAACCGCACGAATAAGCGCTGTCAGTTTCTCCGGCTTAATGCCGGGCGGCAGGCTTCCGCTGATGACCAGCAATGCGCCGCTCTCAATCGCCAACACTTTTTCTTCTAGCTGACGAAATTCATCATCACTGAGCTTCGCGCCGGGCATAACGAAACGGTACTGCTCGCCGCTGGACTCAACGTGAACGTGCAGATTCTGCCGGGTCCAGTCGTTGGCATTGACCGTTTCAACGGCCACGTTCTCATCCGCCAGGAGAGAGACCAGATGTTCTCCCGTGGCCCCACCGGCCGGAAATATCGCGGTCGCTTTTCCGCCGAGGAAGGTGATGGCGCGTGCAACGTTGATGCCGCCGCCGCCCGGCTCAAATACCGGTGCGCTGCAGCGCAGCTTACCTTCAGGGTAAATCTGTGGCGTCAGGGTGGCAGAATCGAGGGAAGGGGAGAGTGTCAGGGTGTAAACAGAAACCATCATAACCTCCTTTTAGCATGGGTTCTTTTAAGCCTGGCACCAAATGGCAGGAAGGCAATGTAAATAACAGTATGATTTTAAATATGAATGCTGACAAATCTTCATCCGAAGATATATAAATTAAAATGCGCTTTGAGATCGTTCTTATTCAAAAAATGAAATAAGAAATCATTGCTATGTTATTTGCGGCTTTTTATAATTTGTTACCTTTCTCTGGACGCCTTGTCATTGATCCTCAAGAAAGTTTCCGAGACCGTGATGGTCTCTTTTTTTGTTGTATGGACTCCTGAATAAATGAAGCTTTTGAAGACAGTTCCTGCTGCACTGATGCTGGCAGGTGGCGTGTTTGCGTCAATGAATGCAGCCGCCGATGATTCCGTTTTTACTGTCATGGACGATCCAAGCTCCGCGAAAAAACCCTTCGAAGGTAACCTGAATGCAGGCTATCTGGCGCAATCGGGTAACACGAAAAGCTCCTCCCTGACCGCAGACAGCACCCTGACCTGGTACGGCAATACGACGGCGTGGTCGCTGTGGGGGAATGCCAGCAACACGTCCGCAAACGACGAACGATCTTCTGAGAAATATGCAGTGGGTGGACGTAGCCGTTACAACATGACCGATTATGATTACCTGTTCGGTCAGGCAAGCTGGTTAACCGACCGCTACAATGGCTATCGCCAGCGCGACGTCTTCACCGCGGGTTATGGTCGTCAGTTCCTGAACGGCCCGGTTCATAGCTTCCGTTTCGAATTCGGTCCGGGTGTGCGTTATGACGAATACACCGACGGCGATACCAAGACTCAGCCGTTAGGGTATGCCTCCGGCACGTATGCCTGGCAAATGACCGATACCACCCGATTCACCCAGGGTGTCTCCGTCTTCGGGGCAGATGATACGACGCTGAACTCTGAAACCGCGTTGAACGTTGCCATCAACGAACACTTTGGCTTAAAGGTTGCCTACAACGTGACCTGGAACTCCTCGCCACCGGATACGGCGCCTGACCATACCGACCGTCGAACCACGGTCTCTCTGGGCTATAAAATGTAAAACACGCGGGCCGAAATATAATCGGCCCGTTTTTTAAATTCTAAAATTGTGCTATTTTATTTTAAACATCGTTTTAAAATAACTGGTCCGCTAAAATCTCCATAATTTCTTCATAATTATTGTCTGAGACAGATATTGAGTTTATTTGACACGTTTTGATAAATAAAGAGCCTAGGCAAAAGTGTGATCCAGATCTACACTTACGGCACAGGCAAAATTCTGCCTCAAGACGTTCTGCATTAATTTAGAAAGAGAATAATGATTATGAAAAAAATCAAAACCGCTGCAGCAGCAATGGTGCTTTCCGCACTTTCTTTTGGCGTGTTCGCTGCTGATGATGTAACCCAACCTGCCAGTGACGCCAATAGCCAAATCGGCATTACCAAAGCCTCTGATGTTGAAGCCGGCTCCAACATCGCACCGGGTTCTCAGTCTACCGGCCAATCCATGAATGATGCCTTCGATGTTCATAAACTGGTTGCGGGTGAGTGGTCGTGACAGGCTTTGCGTCATACCGTTCTTGAAACCAACGCAAAAACCGACCCGGAAAAACCGGATTCTGCTGTACCGGTTTTTCGTGCCGTCACGAGGTAAAGATATTTAAAGGATATTCAATATCTGTATTTCGTTGTGGGAAATAGCTCGTCTGAGATATTCGTCCGTCAAGGCGTTTCAGAATGGATTTTTCAGCCCCAGATCATGGCAGCCCAACGCATTAACAGCATTGCCCCGCAAATCGCAATTAATACGACCACCATCTTCCAGTGTTTTACTGCAAAACGTTTTGTTGGCATAACCTCATCCTTGTCAGTTGATACGACCAGTCTACCAAAGGATGGCGCAGATTGCGCATTATCCGGGAGATAAGGTTATGCCACTTCACCGTCTTAACTAGAACCAGTGGAATCTATCGGCAAGGATCAGCACCAAACCGGCCGCTGAAAGAACATTCAATAACACTACGGTTCTACTGGATACATTCATATGATGCTCCCTGGGGATGTTAGGACCAGTTCAAGAATAGCTCAGCAATGTTGGATTGCGAGCCGCGGTCCGCGAAAGTTCATCAACTCATTCAAAAGTATGAGCAGTTCAAACTGGTCGCGGAGGGTGCATTCGCCCTTTTATTAGTGTTACCATTAGGGCGCTTGCCGTAAATCCGCATTTATCTGATTTCGCCAGGTGCATGATGACGAACCAATTTGACGATTGTTGGTCAGATGGTTAGGTTATCTATTGTTAAATAACGATTATTTTCTTTGTATATGCTCTTATGTGTGGGGCATCACTGCAAATAAGGATATAAAATGCCTGTAATTACTCTTCCTGATGGCAGCCAACGCCATTTCGACCATGCTGTTAGCCCAATGGATGTTGCCCTGGACATTGGTCCTGGACTCGCGAAAGCGACCATTGCTGGCCGTGTAAACGGTGAGCTGGTTGATGCGTCCGATCTGATTGAAAGCGATGCTACCCTTGCAATCATCACCGCGAAAGACGAAGAAGGTCTGGAGATCATTCGTCACTCGTGTGCGCACCTGTTAGGTCATGCTATCAAGCAGCTGTGGCCAAACACCAAAATGGCGATCGGCCCGGTTATCGACAACGGCTTTTACTACGACGTTGACCTTGACCACACCCTGACCCAGGAAGATATCGACGCGCTCGAAAAACGTATGCACGAGCTCGCTGAAACCAACTATGACGTCATCAAGAAGAAAGTCAGCTGGCACGAAGCGCGTGAAACCTTCGTGAAGCGTGGCGAGAACTATAAAGTTACTATTCTTGACGAAAACATTTCTCATGATGACAAGCCTGGCTTGTATCATCACGAAGAATACGTCGACATGTGCCGTGGACCGCACGTGCCGAATATGCGCTTCTGTCATCACTTTAAACTGATGAAAATCGCAGGCGCCTACTGGCGTGGCGACAGCAACAACAAAATGTTGCAGCGTATCTATGGTACCGCGTGGGCTGACAAAAAAGCCCTGAGCGCGTACCTGCAGCGCCTGGAAGAGGCGGCGAAGCGTGACCACCGTAAAATTGGCAAGCAGCTTGACCTGTACCATATGCAGGAAGAAGCGCCGGGTATGGTATTCTGGCATAATGACGGCTGGACTATCTTCCGTGAGCTGGAAACGTTCGTGCGTTCCAAGCTGAAAGAGTATCAGTATCAGGAAGTAAAAGGCCCGTTCATGATGGACCGTGTGCTGTGGGAAAAAACCGGCCACTGGGACAACTACAAAGATGCGATGTTCACCACCTCTTCTGAGAACCGTGAGTACTGCATCAAGCCAATGAACTGTCCGGGCCACGTTCAGATCTTTAATCAGGGTCTGAAATCCTACCGCGACCTGCCGCTGCGTATGGCGGAGTTCGGTAGCTGCCACCGTAACGAACCATCAGGTGCGCTGCACGGTCTGATGCGCGTTCGTGGCTTTACTCAGGATGATGCACATATCTTCTGTACTGAAGATCAGGTCCGTGATGAAGTTAACGCCTGTATTCGTATGGTCTACGATATGTACAGCACCTTTGGCTTCGAGAAGATCGTCGTCAAACTCTCAACGCGTCCGGAAAAACGTATCGGTAGCGATGAGACATGGGATCGCGCAGAAGCAGATCTCGCCGTAGCGCTGGAAGAGAACAACATTCCGTTCGAATACCAGCTGGGCGAGGGCGCATTCTACGGTCCAAAAATTGAATTTACCCTGTATGACTGCCTCGATCGCGCATGGCAGTGCGGAACGGTACAGCTGGACTTCTCCCTGCCGCAGCGTTTAAGCGCCTCTTATGTTGGCGAAGACAACGAGCGTCAGGTACCGGTTATGATTCACCGTGCAATCCTCGGTTCACTGGAGCGCTTCATCGGCATCCTGACCGAAGAGTTCGCCGGCTTCTTCCCAACCTGGCTTGCGCCAGTGCAGGTAGTCGTGATGAACATTACCGATTCTCAGGCGGATTACGTTAAAGAATTGACGCAGAAACTACAAAATGCGGGCATTCGCGTAAAAGCAGACTTGAGAAATGAGAAGATTGGCTTTAAAATCCGCGAGCACACTTTACGTCGTGTCCCGTATATGTTGGTCTGTGGTGATAAAGAGGTGGAAGCAGGCAAAGTTGCCGTTCGCACCCGCCGTGGTAAAGACCTGGGGAGCCTGGACGTAAGTGACGTGATTGAGAAGCTGCAACAAGAGATTCGCAGCCGCAGTCTTCAACAACTGGAGGAATAAGGTATTAAAGGCGGAAAACGAGTTCAAACGGCACGTCCGAATCGTATCAATGGCGAGATTCGCGCCCAGGAAGTTCGCTTAACAGATCTGGAAGGTGAGCCACTGGGGATTGTGAGTCTGAGAGAAGCGATCGAAAAAGCTGAAGAAGCTGGAGTAGATTTAGTTGAAATCAGCCCTAACGCCGAACCGCCAGTTTGTCGTATTATGGACTACGGCAAGTTCCTTTATGAAAAGAGTAAGTCTTCTAAGGAACAGAAGAAGAAGCAAAAAGTTATCCAGGTTAAGGAAATCAAATTCCGTCCTGGTACCGACGATGGCGATTATCAGGTAAAACTCCGCAGCCTGATTCGCTTTCTGGAAGATGGCGATAAGGCCAAGATCACGCTGCGTTTCCGCGGTCGTGAGATGGCCCACCAACAGATCGGTATGGAAGTGCTTAACCGCGTCCGTGAAGATCTGAGTGAACTGGCAGTAGTCGAATCCTTCCCTACGAAGATCGAAGGCCGCCAGATGATCATGGTGCTCGCTCCTAAGAAGAAACAGTAAGGCCTTCAAGCAGCAAAATCTGTGGAGCCTTCGGGTTTCATAGGTTTTGTTCGCCTATGTTTCGTTTATTAACAATGCGAAGTGGAAGTTATTAAGATGCCAAAAATTAAGACCGTACGCGGTGCTGCTAAGCGCTTCAAAAAAACCGGTGGTGGTGGATTTAAGCGTAAGCACGCAAACCTGCGTCATATTCTGACCAAAAAATCTACTAAGCGTAAACGTCACCTGCGTCCAAAAGGCCTTGTTTCTAAAGGCGATCTGGGTCTGGTTATCGCGTGCCTGCCGTACGCATAAGCCGTTAACGTTTAATTTTTTTACTAAGAATATAGATACAGGAGAGCACATATGGCTCGCGTAAAACGTGGTGTAATTGCACGTGCACGTCACAAGAAAATTTTGAAACAAGCTAAAGGCTACTACGGTGCGCGTTCACGCGTATACCGCGTTGCCTTCCAGGCTGTTATCAAAGCAGGTCAGTACGCTTACCGTGACCGTCGTCAGCGTAAGCGTCAGTTCCGTCAACTGTGGATTGCGCGTATCAACGCAGCAGCACGTCAGAACGGTATTTCTTACAGCAAATTCATCAACGGCCTGAAAAAAGCCTCTGTTGAAATCGACCGTAAGATCCTGGCTGACATCGCAGTATTCGACAAAGTAGCGTTCACCGCTCTGGTCGAAAAAGCGAAAGCAGCACTGGCGTAAGCCAGTTGAGAGAGGGAGCTTTGCTCCCTCTTTTGTTTTAACATCATCAGAACATTGACTTTTACCCGTCCAGGCTTTTCAATAAGGTCTTCACGGTTTTTACCACACAAGGTAACGCAAGCATGAATGCTGCTATTTTCCGCTTCTTCTTTTACTTTAGCACCTGAACTCAGGAGGCTAGCGCGTGAAAGATGAAACGAAAAACAGCGCCAATTAAGCCTCCCAATGGAGGCTTTTTTTGTGTCTAAATTCGAGAGATTAAGTCCACCAAATCGGTGTCTGCACCGACATAATGAGGAAAACCATGTCACATCTCGCAGAGCTGGTTGCCAGTGCAACGGCCGCCATTAACCAGGCCTCGGATGTCGCCGCGTTAGACAATGTCCGCGTCGAATATCTGGGCAAGAAAGGGCATCTGACCCTTCAAATGACTACCCTGCGTGAGCTGCCTGCAGAAGAGCGCCCTGCAGCAGGGGCAGTGATTAACGAAGCCAAGGAGCAGGTACAACAGGCACTGAATGCGCGTAAAGCGACGCTGGAAAGCGCGGTGCTGAACGCCCGTCTGGCGCAGGAAACCATTGACGTGTCCCTGCCGGGGCGTCGTATTGAAAACGGTGGCCTGCACCCGGTAACCCGTACCATTGACCGCATTGAAAGTTTCTTCGGTGAGCTCGGCTTTACCGTGGCGACTGGCCCGGAAATCGAAGATGATTATCACAACTTCGACGCCCTCAACATTCCTGGCCATCATCCGGCACGCGCTGACCACGACACTTTCTGGTTCGACGCTACGCGCCTGCTGCGTACCCAGACCTCCGGCGTTCAGATCCGCACCATGAAGGATCAGGAACCTCCTATCCGTATTATCGCGCCGGGCCGCGTGTATCGTAACGACTACGACCAGACGCATACCCCGATGTTCCACCAGATGGAAGGCCTGATCGTTGATAAAAACATCAGCTTTACCAACCTGAAAGGCACGCTGCACGATTTCCTGAACAACTTCTTTGAGGAAGATCTGCAGGTTCGTTTCCGTCCGTCCTACTTCCCGTTCACCGAACCGTCTGCGGAAGTGGACGTGATGGGTAAAAACGGCAAATGGCTGGAAGTGCTGGGCTGCGGCATGGTGCATCCAAACGTGCTGCGCAATGTGGGTATCGATCCGGAAGTGTACTCCGGTTTTGCCTTCGGTATGGGCATGGAGCGTCTGACCATGCTGCGCTACGGCGTGACCGACCTGCGCGCCTTCTTCGAAAACGATCTGCGTTTCCTCAAACAGTTTAAATAAGGGCAGGACAGAACAATGAAATTTAGTGAACTGTGGTTACGCGAATGGGTGAACACAACGCTGGACAGCGACGCGCTTTCCAACCAGATCACCATGGCGGGTCTGGAAGTTGATGGCGTGGAGCCCGTGTCCGGTGCCTTCAGCGGTGTAGTAGTGGGTGAAGTGGTTGAATGCGGCCAGCACCCTAACGCCGACAAGCTGCGCGTGACAAAAGTGAACGTGGGCGGTGACCGTCTGCTGGATATCGTCTGCGGTGCGCCAAACTGCCGTCAGGGCCTGAAGGTAGCCGTGGCGACCGTGGGCGCCGTGCTGCCGGGTGATTTTAAGATCAAAGCGGCGAAACTGCGCGGTGAGCCTTCTGAAGGCATGCTGTGCTCCTTCTCCGAGCTGGGTATTTCCGACGACCATAACGGCATTATCGAACTGCCGCTGGATGCGCCGATCGGCACCGATATCCGCGAATACCTGAAGCTTGATGATAACACCATCGAAATTAGCGTCACGCCAAACCGCGCGGACTGCCTGGGCATCATCGGCGTGGCGCGCGACGTTGCCGTGCTGAACCAAACTGAACTGAACGTGCCGGACATTGCGCCGGTTGAAGCGACCATCAGCGACGTGCTGCCTATCCAGGTTGACGCCGCTGACGCGTGCCCGCGCTACCTTGGCCGCGTGGTGAAAGGCATCAACGTTAAGGCGCCAACCCCGCTGTGGATGAAAGAGAAGCTGCGCCGCTGCGGTATCCGCTCTATCGACGCCGTGGTTGACGTGACCAACTACGTTCTGCTGGAGCTGGGTCAGCCGATGCACGCATTCGATAAAGATCGTATCGAAGGCGGTATCGTTGTGCGCATGGCGGAAGAGGGTGAAACCCTGGTTCTGCTGGACGGCAGCGAAGCGAAACTGAACGCTGATACGCTGGTGATTGCTGACCACAGCAAAGCGCTGGCCATGGGCGGCATCTTCGGCGGCGAGCACTCTGGCGTGAACGATGAAACGCAAAACGTCCTGCTGGAATGTGCGTTCTTCAGCCCGCTCTCCATTACCGGTCGCGCGCGCCGTCACGGCCTGCACACCGACGCGTCTCACCGCTATGAGCGCGGCGTTGATCCGGCGCTGCAGTATAAAGCCATGGAGCGCGCGACGCGTCTGCTGATCGACATCTGCGGCGGTGAAGCGGGTCCGGTTATTGACGTGACCAACGAAGCTACGCTGCCTAAGCGCGCAACCATTACCCTGCGCCGCAGCAAGCTTGATCGCCTGATTGGCCATCACGTTGCGGATGCTCAGGTAAGCGACATTCTGCGCCGTCTGGGCTGCGACGTAACCGAAGGTCAGGACGAGTGGAAAGCCGTTGCGCCATCCTGGCGTTTCGACATGGAAATTGAAGAAGATCTGGTGGAAGAAGTGGCTCGCGTTTATGGCTACAACAACATCCCTGACGAGCCGGTACAGGCCGGTCTGGTGATGGGCACCCACCGCGAGGCCGACCTGTCCCTGAAGCGTGTTAAAACCATGCTCAACGACAAAGGCTATCAGGAAGTCATCACCTACAGCTTCGTCGATCCTAAGCTGCAGCAGCTGGTTCACCCGGGTCAGGAAGCGCTGATCCTGCCAAGCCCAATCTCCAGCGAGATGTCCGCAATGCGTCTGTCCCTGTGGACCGGCCTGCTGGGCACTATCGTTTATAACCAGAACCGTCAGCAAAACCGCGTGCGCATTTTCGAGAGCGGTCTGCGCTTTGTACCGGATACTCAGGCAAATTTAGGCATCCGTCAGGATCTCATGCTGGCCGGCGCTATCAGCGGTAACCGCTATGAAGAGCACTGGGATCTGGCAAAAGGCACGGTTGATTTCTACGATATGAAGGGCGATCTGGAAGCAATTCTGGATTTGACCGGTAAATTATCTGAAATTGAATTCCGTGCAGAAGCCATTCCAGCCCTGCATCCGGGCCAGAGTGCGGCTATTTATCTGGACGGCAAACGCGTTGGTTTCATTGGCGTTGTGCACCCGGAGCTGGAACGTAAGCTCGACCTGAACGGCCGTACCATCGTGTTTGAGCTGGAGTGGAACCCGGTCGCAGACCGCGTCATTCCTCAGGCTCAGGACGTATCACGCTTCCCGGCAAACCGCCGTGATATCGCAGTTGTGGTCGCTGAAAATGTGCCTGCAGCAGATATTTTGGCCGAATGTAAGAAAGTTGGCGTAAATCAGGTAGTTGGCGTAAACTTATTTGACGTGTACCGCGGCAAGGGCGTAGCAGAAGGTTTCAAGAGCCTCGCTATTAGCCTTATCCTTCAGGATACCAGCCGTACACTTGAAGAAGAGGAGATTGCCGCTACCGTCGCCAAATGTGTAGAGGCATTAAAAGAGCGATTCCAGGCATCATTGAGGGATTGAACCTATGGCGCTTACAAAAGCTGAAATGTCAGAATATCTGTTTGATAAGCTTGGGCTTAGCAAACGGGATGCCAAAGAGCTGGTAGAGCTGTTTTTCGAAGAGATCCGTCGTGCTCTGGAAAATGGTGAGCAGGTAAAACTCTCCGGTTTTGGCAATTTTGATTTGCGAGACAAAAACCAACGTCCGGGCCGCAACCCGAAGACGGGGGAAGATATTCCCATTACAGCCCGCCGCGTGGTGACCTTCAGACCCGGCCAGAAGTTAAAAAGCCGTGTCGAAAACGCAACGCCCAAAGCAGAGTAATATGAACTAACTAAAAAGGCCGCAATAGCGGCCTTTTTTCTTTGCGCTATTGACCAAACCCACCGTAAAATCAATTACATCTCACGCTAATTAAAACCCTGTTCATGCTTGATTTTGCCCATCGCCAACAGCAGTCCGACCGACGCCGCCTGCTTATGCTTATGCTGCTGCTCCTTGCCGCCACGGCCATCAGCCTGTGCGCGGGGGAGAGATGGCTGGGCCCTGAGAGCTGGTTTGGCCCTGACGGGCAACTTTTTGTCTGGCAGATACGCCTGCCGCGGACGCTGGCTGTGATACTGGTTGGCGCCGCGCTGGCGCTGTGCGGCACGATTATGCAGGCGCTGTTTGAAAACCCGCTGGCGGAGCCGGGCTTGCTCGGCGTGTCGAACGGCGCGGGCGTAGGGCTTATCGCGGCCGTCATGCTGGGAGGCGGAGAGCTGTCGACCTGGGGTATCAGCCTGAGCGCTATCTTCGGGGCCTTGCTCATCACCCTCATATTGCTGCGCTTTGCCCGACGCCATCTCTCGACAAGCCGACTGCTGCTTGCTGGCGTCGCGCTAGGGATCATCTGTAGCGCGCTCATGACCTGGGCGGTGTACTTCTCAACATCCTTTGATTTACGCCAGCTCATGTACTGGATGATGGGCGGCTTCGGCGGCGTAGACTGGAAGCAGGGGTGGCTGATGGCGCTGCTTATTCCGGTCATGCTCTGGGCCGCTTTCCAGGCACAGCCGCTGAATATTCTCGCCCTGGGGGAAACCTCCGCCCGACAGCTCGGCATGTCGCTTGGGTTATGGCGCAACGTGCTGGTGATAGCTATCGGTTGGATGGTCGGCGTGAGCGTGGCGCTGGCCGGGGCGATTGGCTTTATCGGGCTGGTTATCCCGCACATGCTGCGGTTGAGCGGTATCACTGACCATCGCACCTTGCTCCCGGCGTCGGCCGTTGCAGGGGCCGCCACATTGCTGGTTGCCGATATCATCGCCCGGCTCGCCCTGACAGCCGCAGAGCTGCCTATTGGTGTGGTAACCGCCACGCTGGGCGCGCCGGTGTTTATCTGGCTACTATTAAAAGCCGGACGTTAAATCACGACCCGTAAGACAACCTGAGGGAATGCTATGCAGTCTGATATTCTGAATACCGAAGTGACCACCATCGACGGCGAGAAGACCACGCTGGAAGGCTATAAAGGCAAGGTCCTGCTGCTGGTGAATGTGGCGTCTAAATGTGGCCTGACGCCGCAATATGAACAGCTGGAGAACATTCACAAAGCCTGGGAGAAAGACGGTTTCACCGTGCTGGGCTTCCCGTGCAACCAGTTTCTGGGCCAGGAGCCGGGCAGCGAAGAAGAGATCAAGACATTCTGCAGTACCACCTATGGCGTGACCTTCCCGATGTTCAGCAAAATCGACGTTAACGGTGAACATCGTCATCCGCTGTATGCGAAGCTGATTGCCGCCGCGCCGACGGCCGTTGCGCCTGAAGAGAGCGGATTCTACGAGCGTATGGCGAGCAAAGGGCGCGCGCCACTGTACCCGGACGATATTCTGTGGAATTTCGAGAAATTCCTGATTGGCCGTGATGGTCAGGTTGTTCAGCGTTTCTCCCCGGATATGACGCCTGAAGACCCGATCGTCATGGAGTCTATCAAGCTGGCGCTGGCGAAATAATGACTCTGCTGATGCAGCTTTCAGACGTTGCCAGTTCGGGACGTCTGGAGCCCGTCACCGCCGCCATCAGTGCAGGTGAAATTCTGCATCTGGTGGGGCCGAATGGGGCAGGGAAGAGCACGCTGCTGGCGCGTATGGCGGGCATGACATCCGGGGAGGGAGAGGTCACTCTGCTTGACCAGCCGCTTGCCGAGTGGTCACCCGCGTCGCTGGCCCACCGGCGTAGCTATTTAGTGCAACAGCAGGTGCCGCCGTTTGCGATGCCGGTCTGGCACTATCTGACGCTGCATCTGCATGATAAAAACCACACCACGCTTCTCAACGACGTCGCCTCGGCGCTGGCTCTGGAAGACAAGTTCACCCGGCTTGTCAGCCAGCTTTCAGGCGGAGAGTGGCAGCGCGTACGCCTGGCGGCGGTGATCCTTCAGATCCACCCAGAGGGCAACCCTCACGGACGCTTGCTGCTTCTGGATGAGCCGATGAGCGGCCTGGACGTTGCACAGCAGGCGGCTCTGGATACGCTGCTCAGTGCGCTGTCCCGGCAGGGCATCGCCATCGTGATGAGTAGCCATGATTTGAACCACACGCTGCGCCACGCGCATCGGGTGTGGCTGCTGGCGCGTGGGAAACTGATTGCCAGCGGCACGCGTGACGCCGTACTGACGCCGCCGAACCTTGCCCGCGCCTACAATTTGTTGTTCAAACGGCTGGATATCGAGGGGCATAAGATGCTCATTTCCATCGCGCAGGGGTAACCGTTTCTTGCGCGGCTGCATATTTGCACGCTAAATTACGGAAAGAATAAAAAAAGCAGAGGATTCGTCTGAATATGCGATTCTGGTTTCTCTTGATGGCGACGTTATTTCTTGCGGGATGCAGTAGTCACCGTGCGCCACCGCCTAATCCGCGGCTTTCAGATTCAATAACGGTTATCGCCAGCCTCAACGATCAGTTGAGCAACTGGCGCGGCACGCCCTATCGCTATGGCGGAATGACGCGCCGGGGTGTGGATTGCTCCGGGTTTGTGCTGATGACTTTTCGCGATAAGTTTGATCTTCAGCTCCCGCGCGAAACGCGCAAACAGGCGGAAATCGGCACTGAAATTGATAAAGGGGATTTACTCCCCGGCGACCTGGTCTTTTTCAAAACAGGCTCGGGTGAAAGCGGTCTGCATGTGGGCATTTATGACACCGACAATCAGTTCATTCATGCCTCCACCAGCCGTGGGGTGATGCGTTCTTCCCTGGATAATGTTTACTGGCGTAAAAACTTCTGGCAAGCCAGACGTATTTAGCCCGCAGTGGGATGTCGGTTCTGTTAGCCTGGTGACTATTAAATGACGCCAGGCTTTTCTCAATGTGATGATTAAAGTTAAATTTCCGCGGAATGACGTGTTTCTGTATGTGCCTGTTTTATCTAAAACTGGCTATTATTCAGTAACCAGGATAAAATTATTTTAGATTCAGGGATAAATCTGAAAATTAATACGGAACTAATGAAATTAATCTTCTTAAAATCAATGCAATGGAATTTTGCCTGCAATTGCTCCAGGATGTTCTCACTCATCTTTAATGCGGGGCGAGCGCGATGATTATCACGCTAGATAATGCTTACCAGTCTGAACTTTTACTTCTTCCCGCGCGTAATAGTGCAGGGGAGCTTAAAGGTTTGGACATTCTGGTTAACTTTGTGGGCGTGGGCACGAACGTCAGGATCCCTACCGAGCTGGTTATCCCGCATCTTTCTAAACAGGACGAGTTAGCGCTTTTTCATGAGAAGTTGCAATTGCTCGATACCTGCAAACTGTTCTTTATTCAGCATCACTTAATTGCATGGATAAATATTACACCTGCAATTGTCGAGTTTTTATTAACTAACGGGAACGCTGTTTCAATTCTTGAGCGTTATCCTTTCCTGGAACTTAGTGTTAATGAGAATTATCCAGGTTTAAATAATGGAAAAGACGATCCTGAACTGGCAAGAATGGCAATCCAATTTCCGCTGGTGCTGGCCAATTTCGGCGCCGGCGCGGCATCCCTTAAACCGGTTTACGATGGTTTATTTAAACGGGTAATACTCGATAAAGGCTTTATTCAACAGCGTATCACTGAGCTCTCGTTTGAACCTTTTATGCGTGCGATCCTGTGGCAAATTACCCCACACTGCCAGTCGGTAATGGTGTCCGGGGTTGACGATCACGGCATCTTACAGCGCGTTATGCCTTTTAATTTTGGCGCAATGCAGGGAAGTCTCTGGCCCGCGGTGCCGGCGGAGCAGGTGACAACCCTCGTTCAGTGATAACCCTTTTCTTCGCCCGTGTTTACCTCCCGGTAAAACCTCTACACTAAAAGCAGGAGGACTTATGACCTTGTCTTTTACTGCTCACTGGCACGACGAACTGCCCGGCTTTTACACCGCGCTAAAACCGACCCCCTTACAGAATGCACGTCTGATCTGGCATAACGACACTCTGGCAGACGCACTTGGCATTCCCCCCTCATTGTTCCAGCCTTCGTCTGGGGCAGGCGTCTGGGGCGGTGAAACGCTGTTGCCAGGGATGCAGCCGCTGGCTCAGGTCTATAGCGGACACCAGTTTGGCGTCTGGGCCGGACAGCTAGGCGATGGCCGGGGCATCCTGTTGGGCGAACAACAGCTTCCCAACGGCGAGACCCTCGACTGGCATCTCAAGGGCGCCGGGCTGACGCCCTATTCACGCATGGGGGATGGCCGCGCGGTGCTGCGTTCGACTATCCGCGAAAGCCTGGCGTCTGAAGCGATGCATGCGCTGGGTATTCCCACTTCGCGCGCGCTCTCGATCGTGACCAGCGACACGCCGGTCGCCCGCGAAACGATGGGGCAGGGCGCAATGCTGATCCGCGTGGCGGAAAGCCACCTGCGCTTTGGCCATTTCGAACACTTCTACTATCGCCGTGAACCTGAGAAAGTCCGCCAGCTTGCTGACTACGCGATCCGCCGCCACTGGACGCCCCTGCAGGACGAGCCGGACGGCTATGTTCTGTGGTTTCGTGATATTGTCGCCCGTACCGCCGCGATGATTGCCCGCTGGCAGACCGTAGGTTTTGCGCACGGCGTAATGAACACCGACAACATGTCCCTGCTTGGACTCACGTTCGACTATGGTCCCTATGGCTTCCTTGATGATTATCAGCCAGGTTACATCTGTAACCACTCGGACTATCAGGGGCGCTACAGCTTTGACAACCAGCCTGCCGTCGGGCTGTGGAACCTTCAGCGTCTTGCGCAAAGCCTGTCACCGTTCATCGACGTTGACGCCCTGAATGATGCGCTCGACGGCTACCAGGAGATATTGCTGCGCGAGTACGGCTCGCTGATGCGCAACAAGCTCGGGCTGCTGACGCAGGAGAAAGGCGATAACGAACTGCTCAATGCTCTGTTCTCGCTAATGGCGCGCGAAGGAAGCGACTACACCCGCACCTTCCGCCTGCTGAGCCAAACCGAGCAGCAAAGCGCGGCCTCACCGCTGCGCGACGAGTTTATCGACAGGCAGGCCTTTGATGACTGGTTCACTGCCTATCGCGTACGCCTACAGCAGGAACAGGTGGATGACGCCATCCGGCAGGAAAAAATGAAGGCGGCTAATCCGGCGATGGTATTGCGCAACTGGCTGGCTCAGCGCGCGATTGAACAGGCAGAGAAGGGCGAGTATGACGAGCTGCACCGCCTGCACCTGGCGCTACGGACGCCGTTTGCCGACAGGGACGATGACTACGTCAGCCGCCCGCCGGACTGGGGCAAGCGGCTGGAGGTAAGTTGCTCGAGCTAGGGGGCAAGAAAAACCTGCGGCGCGGCGTGAACCGGATGACTGCCGACGTGCACCTGTGCGCCATACCAGCGCGCCAGCGCGTCGGCCTGCAGCACCTCTCCTGGCGTGCCGTGGGACACCAGCCTCCCGCCGTGTAGCAGCAGGATGCGATCCGCCCACAGCGCGGCCAGGTTTAGATCGTGCAACACCACGCAGACGTGGAGATGCCCTTTGAGGGTCAGTGATTTCAACAGCCGCAGCAGATGCTGCTGGTGATAGAGATCCAGTGCGGAGGTGGGTTCATCCAGAAACAGCCAGCCGCGCGGCGAACCGTCTTGCCAGAGCTGAGCCAGCGCGCGGGCAAGCTGCACGCGCTGCTGCTCGCCGCCGGAAAGGGCGTTGTACCGCCTTCCCGCCAGCGGCAGGCATCCGGTGAGCGCCATAACCTCATTCACGATCGACTCCTCAGGCTCTCGGCTCCACGGCGCACGCCCCATGCCAATGATGGCGTCCACCGGCCAGTCGAAGCCGGGCTGGGCATGTTGGCGCATCACCGCCCGGTGCCGTGACAGCGTTTCAGCAGGCCATTCGCTCAGGTTTTTTCCCGCCAGAACACAGCGCCCGCTGTCGGGCTTCAGGTAGCCGGTCAGCAGCCGCAGCAGCGTGGATTTTCCCGCGCCGTTGGGGCCAATCAGGGCGACAAGTTCACCCTGCGACAGCGACAGCGAGACATCGTCGATAAGCGTTCTTTCGGAAAGCGTGCAGGTCACGTTCTCCGCGCGGTAACGTTCAGCCATGCTGACTCCCCCGTCGAAAGATAAGCCACAGGAACCACGGGGCGCCCAGGATGCTGGTCAGCAAACCGACGGGCATCTCTGCCGGGGCGACCAGCGTTCGCGCCGCCGTATCGGCAACCAGCAGCAGAAAGGCGCCGGCCAGTACCGAACCCGGGATCGCTCCCCGGTGATCCGACCCTAGCCACATGCGTATCAGGTGCGGCACCACCAGGCCCACAAAGCCGATAACGCCGCTGACGGCCACCGCGGCAGCCACCAGTAGGGCGCTGCACAGCAGCAGGATCCGCTGAACCACGGCCACATCCACGCCGAGGTAGTGCGCTTCTTCGTCACCCAGCTGCAGTAAATTGAGCGTGCTGGCAAGGCGCCAGATAACCAGCACCGTGGGGATCATCAGTGAGACAACGGCCAGCAGCGTTGACCACTGGGCCTGGCCGAGGCTGCCCATGCCCCACAGCGAGAGCTGGCGTAGCTGGGCATCGTTACTGACCCAGGAGAGCACGCCCACCGCCGCGCCGCACAGGGCGTTGATGGCGATGCCGACCAGCAGCAGACGCGAGAGCGAACTGCCGCTCTGCTGGCTGAGCAGGAAAATGACGAACGTAGCCGCGAGCGCGCCGATAAACGCCGCCAGCATGGGTGCGTAGAGCATTACCAGCGCCGGCAACGAGAGCGGGATCACGACCCAGAGGGCAACGGCCAGCGCGGCACCGCTGCTGATCCCGAGCAGGCCCGGGTCAGCCAGCGGGTTACGAAACAGCCCCTGCATCACACACCCAGCCAGCGCCAGCGAGCCGCCGATCGCCAGCGCCAACAGCACGCGGGGGAGGCGAATGTTCAGCCAGATCTGGCGCAGAGCCTCATCGCTATGATTCCACAGCAGGCTGACCGGCAGGCGCAGCGCGCCGAAACCGGTTGCCATGAGCGTCATCACCGCGAGCAGGGCGGCGAGAAGCCACAGAGACCATGTGATGCGACGCGTCATCAGGGCAGTTGCTCCGCTTTGGCGCGCAGCTGCTGAATGGCCTTCGGCGTGCGTACGCTAAAGCCCAGCAGCGCCATATCGTCTATGGCCAGCACCTGCCTGTTGCGTCCTGCCGGGGTTTGCGCCAGGCCCGGTAGCTTCCAGAGGTTGTCTTCACCGCCCAGCGCCCTCACGCCCTCCTGCGAAATCACCACCAGATCGGGCTGGCTGGCAATTACGCCTTCCTGCGAAAGCGGCTGGTAGCGGGTAAAGCCCTGCATTGCGTTCTGCAGCCCTGCCGCACGGATAGCGGCATCCGCACCGGTCTGCTGTCCCGCGGCCATGGCGGTCATCCCGCCGTGGTTAAGGATGAACAGCACCCGCTTGTTCAGCGACGAAGCCGGCAGCGCGGCCAGCTCCTCACGCAGCGTTTTGCGCAGGGTTTCCCCCTGCGCCTGCCGATGGGTCGCTTCGGCAACCACCCGCACCTTTTCGTCAATCGCGCTCAGGTCGTTTCTGCCGGGCACGGTGACGACCCTGACATGGCTTTGCTCAACCTGCTTAAGCGCCAGAGAGGGCTGGGCCTGAGCGCTAGCCAGCACCAGCGTCGGACGTACGGACAGGATCCCTTCCGCATTCAGCTGGCGCAAATATCCCACGTCCGGCAGCGCGTTCGCCGCCTGCGGCCACTGGCTGGTGCTGTCGCGCGCCACCAGGGAAGACTGCGCGCCAAGCGCATACACGATCTCGGTAACGTCACCGCCTAGCGTAACGATTTTCTCCCCGGGGGCCGCGAGGGCGACCAGCGGTAGGGCGCTTAGCAGGGCAAACCATTTTTTCATGCGGCCAGCCCTTTCGGGGCGAGCGCGTCAATCTGGCTGCGCCACTGGGTCTGCTCCGGTTCACCTTCGGTTCGCTGGCCGTACAGCTGGGCGATTTGCGTGCCGTCGGCGGCAAACAGCTCCAGGCTGGTGACGTGCCCGTCGGCCGTCGGTTTACGCGTCACCCAGGTCTCAGCGATGGACTCTTCCAGCAGATGCAGCGTAAAAGCAGCGTTGAAAATATTCAGCCAGCCTTTCATCGGCACCACTTTTTCCACCGCGCCGGTAAAGATCTGCACGCAGCCGCGGTTGCCCACGAAGATCATGATTTCATTGCCGTCCTGACGCGCCGTTTCCAGCAGCCGTGCCAGCGCGCCGTTCTCAACCTTGCAGGCAAGGTCGTCACCCACCAGGCGAAACGCCTGCTGGCGGCTCAGGTTATGGCGCTTAAGCAGGCTAAAGAACTGGTGAACGTCGGTCATGGCGCGCCACTCTTTATCCACCGTTCCCGCTTCGACGTGTTCGGCATGAGCCGGGGCGTCGGCTGTATTCAGCTCCAGCGGCGGGTTATCGGCAAAGATAAAGCGAGTCAATACGTCGCCCCAGGCGGAAACGTCGGTGCTGTCGGTGGTGTAAACTTTCAGGATCGCATCGCCCTGACGATCGAAGAACTGAATGCTCTGGCGCTCGCCGCGTGCGGTGGTTTCACTGACGTGGAACACGCTCGCCCACTGGTTGAGGAACAGACGAAGATCCAGCGCGCGCGGGTTCAGCACCAGCCCCGCGTGGCCGTTGAGATGTTGATTGGCAAAGGTGCCAACCTGCTCGTGGACGGCGTACTCATTGCGGCAGATACACTTGGTTTCGCCCACGGCCTCCAGCGCGCCCAGGATGTCGCGAATTTCCCCGTGCAGGCGCCAGGCGTCGTGGCCCACGCGGGCAAAGGTCAGCTCCGCTTCGCTGATGTGCATTAAGCCTGCGATGTCGCGCGCGTATTTACCCGGATTTTCTTCTTTTAGCTCAAGCCAGCGTGTGTAGTGATTCATTGTCTTATCCTTCTCAATATTTGCCCCGGCAAGGCGGGGCAAGGGGGTTACCACTGATATCTCACGAAAATCTTACCGTTACGGCCATCCTGCGGAATACCCTGCGGTGACCAGTACGCTTTGTCGAAGGCGTTGCCCAGCACCAGCGTGGTGGTGACGCCTTTGAGCTGTTCCTGGCCTTTATAGCTGACGTAGAAGTCGTTGACCGCGTAGCCCGGCTGCTTGCTGTAGCTGCTGCTGACGTGCGTTGAGCGATCGGCAAAAGTGCCGATCCAGCCCACGGAGAAGCCGCTTTGCGCCACCGGAATATCGAGCTTGCTGGTCACGGTATCCGGGTTAATGCTGGAGATATACTCGCCCGTATCGGTATCTTTTCCGCGCGTGCGGTTATAGGCCACGTCGAGGTTGAAGAGGTCGGCAGAGTATTTCGCCATCACGTCCCAGCCCCAGATTTTGGCGTCAGGCACGTTATAGGACATGGTGGTCGCCGCCGCAAAGTCGACGGTAGTGGAGATGTAATCTTTCGCTTTCGTGTCGAAATAGCTGGCCTTGAATTCCAGCGCGTCGTTGGCGAGCATCAGGTCGTCAAAGCGCAGGCCGAAACCGAACTCCTGGGTTTCGTTGGTTTCCGGGCGCAGGTTCGGGTTCGGCACCCAGTAGTTGGTGTAGAAGCTGCCGATGGAGAAGTGCTTCGCATCGTTATACATTTCACCCATCGTCGGCGCGCGGAAGGCCTGCGCGTAGGAGCCGAACAGCATCAGCCAGTCGGTCGGGCTGACGGTTAACCCGGCGCGGGAGGACCACTTATCGGCATCCACATCGTCGTAGCCGTTGCTGCTGCCGCGGTAGCTGTCGTAACGTGTGCCGCCGAGGATCGTCACAGGCAGATCGCGCAGGGTGATTTCATCCTGCAGCCAGCCGGAGCTGAAGTCGATTTTCGCGTCAGGGAAGCCGGTGGTGGCTCCGCTCGGGCTTTGCTCCTGACGATAGTATTCCCCGCCGTAGGTGAGAAGGTGTGATGCAAAGGAGTCGGTAAAGAGACGGGTACGGTTTTCGACCTTACCGCCTTTGGTGGTCTGCTTGCGGAACTCGCCGGTGCCGTCCACGTTCTGGGCGTTGATGCGTGCTTCTGACCAGTAAACCTTCGCATCGGCGTTCAGCCAGTCATTGCCCTCTGGCGCAATTTTGTATCCAAGCTGGGCATCGCGCTGAATGGTGGAGCGGTCGGTCATCGGGTTGCTGCTGTCGGACGCGTCGGGGGTTTGCGGGTTCTTGGGCTCCTGGGCACTATTGTTATAGTAGCGCAGGGATCCGCTCAGCGTCTGGGCAGGGTCAATTTTCCAGCTCCCTTTTGCCAGCATGTTGCTGATGGATTCGTCATTCGGCGCGGTCTTGCCATCGCTCTGGCGAATATCACCGCGATCGCGGCTGGACCAGGAGACAATGCCGTCCAGGGTATCGGTGCGGCCGTAGGCGCTGGCCCCCATTCCGATGCTGCTGTCGCCCGTTGCTCCGGTACCGAATACGCGGTAGCCGCTGTTTTTGCCCGGCTCCAGCAGATCTTTGGCATCCGCAGTGTCATAGGCGATCACCCCGCCCAGCGCGCCGCTGCCGTACAGCAGGGCCGACGGGCCGCGAACCACTTCGATACGTTTGATGAGCGCCGGATCCAGGAAGGTGCTGTTGAGGTGCCCGGTGTCCGTTCCCTGACGCACGCCGTCAACCAGCACCAGCACGCCGCGGCGATCGTAGCCGCGCAGGTTGACGTCCTGACCGTTGGTGCGTCCGGTGCCGTCCAGCGTCAGGCCGGGGACTTTTCGCAGCAGGTCAGCGGCGGAGCTGGCGGTTTGGTTTTCCGGGGCGGTGGCGTCAATGACGCTCACCATCATGGGAGCTTCAAAGGCGCTGCGCGCGTTCCCCGTAGCGGTAACGGTAATCTCATCTGCGGCAGCAAACGCGGCGCCGGGCAGGGTGCTGACAATCGCCAGCGCCAAAAGTGACGGACGTAAAGACGCGGAATGCAGGTGTGGCATAGCAACTCTCCATTAAGAATCGAAAGCGCTGGCTGCCTGGGGATCACCTGGGTGGCTGGCGTAGTTTTTTGTGTAATTTATTTCGTGAGGATCAGTTTTCCGGCATGGGTCTGGCGCAGCAGGTAGTGCTGGCCGTCATGCTCGATAATGACCCGCCCCTCATCACCCAAAAGACTTTTGCTGTCAATCCGGCGATCGGTGGGGGAAGGGGCAGGCGCTGTGGGTGATTTTGTTGGCGTTGCCGCGCTGTTATCCGTACGTGACATAATGTTTATAAATAACAATCAATGTAACAATGATAATCATTATCAATAAACTGCAAATTGACGGCAAGCGTTTTTGTGAAAATAGTGTGACGGGATCAAATTTGGGGGTAAGGTGCGGCCTGCTGCCCTCACCCCGACCCTCTCCCACAGGGAGAGGGAGAAGGGCACGACCCTCTGCCATGGGGAGAGGGAGAAGGGCACGAACCGTAGGTCGGGTAAGGCGAAGCCGCCACCCGACAAATGTTTTAGAAGCGGCTGTCTACCGCAGCTGCCAGCTTCTCCAGCAGCAGTTCGCTGTCTTCCCAGCTCAGGCACGGGTCGGTGATCGACTGGCCGTACACCATCGGCTGTCCGGCAACGATTTTCTGCGTACCTTCCTTGATGAAGCTTTCCGCCATAATGCCGGCCACCGCGGTCGATCCGCTGCGGATCTGCTGGCAAATCTCATCGCAGACGTCCAGCTGACGACGGTGCTGTTTCTGACAGTTGCCGTGGCTGAAGTCCACCACCAGATGCTCCGGAAGATCGAACTCCGCCAGCGTTTCGCAGGCTGCCGCAAGATCTTCCGCATGGTAGTTCGGCTTTTTTCCACCGCGCATGATGATATGCCCGTACGGGTTGCCGCTGGTCTGATAGATGGTCATCTGCCCGGTCTTATCCGGCGACAGGAACATATGGCTGGCGCGGGAGGCGCGGATCGCATCGACGGCGATGCGGGTGTTGCCATCGGTGCCGTTTTTAAAGCCGACCGGACAGGAGAGGGCAGACGCCATTTCGCGGTGGATCTGGCTTTCCGTGGTGCGCGCGCCAATCGCGCCCCAGCCGATCAGGTCGGCGATAAACTGCCCGGTCACCATATCGAGAAACTCGGTTGCCGTCGGTACGCCCAGCTCGTTCACCTGCAGCAGCAGCTTGCGCGCCAGCTCGATACCGTGGTTCACGCGGTAGCTGCCGTTCAGGTCAGGATCGGAAATCAGCCCCTTCCAGCCCACCACGGTGCGCGGTTTTTCAAAGTAGGTGCGCATGACGATCTCAAGGCGATGCTGGTATTTTTCACGCATCCCCTGGAGGCGCTTTGCATAATCCATTGCCGCATCCAGATCGTGAATGGAGCAGGGTCCAATCACCACCAGAAGGCGCTTGTCTTCACCGTTAAGGATTTTTTCAATACGACGGCGGGAGGCCGTCACGTGTTCCGCAACGCCTGCGGAAACGGGATGCCGCTGTGCCAGTTCAGCCGGTGTCACCAGGCTATCAATGCGCGCTGTGCGGAGTTCGTCGGTTTTATTCATGGGATATCTCAGAAATTTTTTGCTTCATCGGCAGACTACCGGGAAGTGATGGGCATCACCTTAAACCAATCCCTGCTGATTTCAAGTTCGGGGCACGTTCGCCCCGATGATGCGCATAATGATAACTGAATCTGGATTAATGTACTAGCATATTAGTACATGCGGCGATTCAGTCCCATGATATCGAGGATTTTAGTGGCGATTTCTTCTACCGAGTAGTTGGTACTGTTGAGCCACGGGATCTGGTTTTTCCGGTACAGGGCTTCAACCTCGGAGACTTCCATTCGGCACTGGCGCATTGAGGCGTAGCGGCTGTTCTCGCGGCGTTCTTCGCGTATCGCTGCCAGGCGTTCGGGGTTGATGGTCAGGCCAAAAAGCTTGTGCTGCAGCGGCTTAAGGGCGGCGGGCAGGACCAGGTTATCCATATCATCGGCAATAAAGGGGTAGTTTGCCGCACGAATGCCAAACTGCATCGCCAGGTAGAGGCTGGTTGGGGTTTTGCCGCAGCGCGAGACGCCGAGCAAAATGACCTGCGCCTGGTCAAGATTGCGCATCGAAATCCCGTCATCATGGGCCAGGGTATAATCGATTGCCGCGATACGCGCGTCGTACTTAATCAGGTTTCCCGGGTTAAGCCCGTGAGTTCGGTGGGCAATCGGCGTGGGGTCGAGCTTCAGCTCGCCCTGAAGCGGGGCGACCAGCGCCTGCACGATATCCTGGCAAAAACCTTCACTTTGCAGAATGATGTTGCGAATTTCGGGAATAACGATGGAATAGAATACCAGCGGGCGAATGCCGGTCTGCTGGTAAATGGCGTCAATCTGGTCTTTAACCGCCCTGGCGCGGCTCTCATTTTCCACGAACGGCAGCGTAATGCTGTTAATCGAAACGGGGAACTGGGACATCACCGCGTGGCCCAGCACCTCGGCGGTGATCGCCGTCCCATCAGAAATATAAAAAACGTGGCGATCGACAGCACTATCCATTTTATCCACCCTGAATATCGGACCTAATTGTCTGAAAGCATAAATTAAAAAAGTTAAATACACATCAAAGAACTTGTCCTAAATTAAAATGAAATGGTGTTTTTAATTTTCCTGAAAAGTGGATTTCATTTTCCATATAGCAGCTTTATTTCTGTGGTTTTTGATGGAATCTATAGGAATCATCGGGTTAGCGATTGTAGGGAAAGTGTCCGAAAAGTTGATAATTTAATTTGCTTACACGATTCACCGTTTTTTTAGCGCAAGTAAATATGCCAGTATAAATACGTAGTCAGGTGTTTCTTACTCCGATCAAATATCACAAAAGGATTGTTTCGATGTCCAACAATGGCTCGTCACCGCTGGTGCTTTGGTATAACCAACTCGGCATGAATGATGTAGACAGAGTTGGAGGCAAAAATGCCTCCCTGGGTGAAATGATTACAAATCTGTCCGGTATGGGTGTCTCCGTACCGAACGGGTTTGCCACAACTGCCGATGCGTTTAACCTGTTTTTAGACCAGAGCGGCGTGAACCAGCGCATTTACGACCTGCTGGATAAAACGGATATTGATGACGTTACCGAGCTTGCCAAAGCCGGGTCACAAATCCGCCAGTGGATTATCGACACACCTTTCCAGCCGGAACTGGAACACGCTATCCATGACGCATACAACCAGCTCTCCGCTGACGATGCGCAGGCCTCTTTCGCCGTCCGCTCCTCTGCCACCGCAGAGGATATGCCCGACGCGTCGTTTGCCGGACAGCAGGAAACCTTCCTGAACGTTCAGGGCTACGACGCGGTGCTGGTGGCGGTGAAGCACGTGTTTGCTTCCCTGTTCAACGACCGCGCCATCTCCTATCGCGTGCACCAGGGCTACGACCATCGCGGCGTGGCGCTCTCGGCTGGCGTGCAGCGCATGGTGCGTTCCGACGTGGGATCTTCCGGCGTGATGTTCTCCATCGATACCGAATCGGGCTTCGACCAGGTGGTGTTTATCACCTCCGCGTGGGGTCTGGGTGAGATGGTGGTGCAGGGTGCAGTGAACCCTGATGAGTTCTACGTGCATAAACCGACGCTGGCGGCCAACCGTCCTTCCGTCGTGCGCCGCACCATGGGCTCGAAAAAAATTCGCATGATCTATGCCCCGACCCAGGAGCATGGCAAGCAGGTGACGATTGAAGACGTGCCGCAGGAGCAGCGTGACCGCTTCTCGCTGACCGACGCCGAAGTGGAAGAGCTGGCGAAGCAGGCGGTGCAGATTGAAAAACACTACGGCCGTCCGATGGATATCGAATGGGCGAAGGACGGCAATACCGGCAAGCTGTTTATCGTGCAGGCGCGCCCGGAAACCGTGCGTTCCCGTGGCCAGGTGATGGAGCGTTATACGCTGCACGCGCAGGGCAAAATCGTGGCGGAAGGCCGCGCAATCGGCCACCGCATCGGTGCCGGTCCGGTGAAAGTGATCCACGATATCAGCGAGATGAACCGCATTCAGCCAGGCGACGTGCTGGTGACCGACATGACCGACCCGGACTGGGAGCCGATCATGAAGAAAGCCGCGGCTATCGTCACCAACCGCGGCGGCCGTACCTGTCACGCGGCGATCATCGCCCGCGAGCTGGGGATCCCGGCGGTGGTAGGCTGTGGCGATGCGACCGAACGCATGAAGGATGATGAGAAAGTGACCGTCTCCTGTGCGGAAGGCGATACCGGCTACGTGTATGCCGATATCCTCGACTTCAGCGTGAAAAGCTCCAGCGTGGACACCATGCCGGACCTGCCGCTGAAGATCATGATGAACGTCGGCAACCCGGACCGCGCGTTTGACTTCGCCTGCCTGCCGAACGAGGGCGTCGGCCTGGCGCGTCTGGAATTCATCATCAACCGTATGATTGGCGTTCACCCGCGCGCGCTGCTGGAGTTCGACGACCAGGACGCGAAGCTGCAGAACGAAATTCGCGAGATGATGAAGGGCTACGACTCGCCGCGAGAATTCTACGTGGGCCGCCTGACCGAAGGGATCGCAACGCTCGGCGCGGCGTTCTACCCGAAACGCGTTATCGTGCGTCTGTCGGACTTTAAGTCTAACGAATACGCCAACCTGGTGGGCGGCGAGCGCTACGAGCCGGAAGAAGAGAACCCGATGCTGGGCTTCCGCGGCGCCGGACGCTACGTGTCAGACAGCTTCCGCGACTGCTTCGCGCTGGAGTGTGACGCGGTGAAACGCGTGCGCAACGACATGGGGCTGACCAACGTAGAGATCATGATCCCGTTCGTGCGCACCGTGGATCAGGCGAAAGCGGTGGTAGACGAGCTGGCGCGTCAGGGGCTGAAGCGCGGCGAGAACGGGCTGAAGATCATTATGATGTGTGAGATCCCCTCCAACGCCCTGCTGGCCGAGCAGTTCCTGGAGCACTTCGACGGCTTCTCCATCGGCTCTAACGACATGACGCAGCTGGCGCTCGGTCTGGACCGCGACTCTGGCGTGGTCTCTGAGCTGTTCGACGAGCGTAACGAGGCGGTGAAAGCGCTGCTCTCGATGTCCATTCGCGCGGCGAAGAAGCAGGGGAAATACGTCGGGATCTGCGGTCAGGGCCCGTCCGACCATGAGGACTTTGCGGCCTGGCTGATGGAGGAGGGAATTGATAGCCTCTCCCTGAACCCGGACACCGTGGTGCAAACCTGGCTAAGCCTGGCGGAACTGAATAAGTAACCGCGAATACTCAGAAAAAAGGCGAGGATTATTCCTCGCCTTTTTTATTTCCCTGCGAACATGCTCCCCATCACAAATAAAACAAAAAACCAAATATCATAATTTGTCTGTTAATTTAGACAATTGTTAGCGCGCAAACCGTTGCTAATACTTGAGCCTTACCGCGCATTACCCTACATGATGTGCGACTGGTTGAAATACGTTTTAACCTGATAAAAAGGCAAATAACAAATGACACTCTCCTCTGTTTTGCGTACTAAAGACAAAATAGGCTATGGCTTAGGCGATATGGCCAGCGCGCTGGTCTGGCAAACGGCAACGTTATTTCTTGCTTATTTTTATACGGACGTTTTCGGTTTACCGGCGGCGATCATGGGAACCATGTTTTTAGTGGTGCGCGTGGTGGATGCCTTTGTCGATCCCTGTATCGGCGCGCTGGTGGATCGCACTCAGACGCGTCACGGCCGCTTTCGTCCCTGGCTGCTGTGGTTTGCTATTCCCTTTGGCGTGAGCTGCCTCATCACCTTCTATGTGCCGGACGTCGGGCCGACGGGGAAAATCGTCTATGCCTGCGTGACCTACGCCATTCTGAGCCTGATCTATTCTGCGATTAACGTGCCGTACTGCGCCATGCCCGGCGCGCTGACGCTGGATCCGCGTGAACGCCACTCGCTGCAGTCCTGGCGCTTTGGCCTGTCGTTTATCGGTGGATTGATTGTGACGGTGATTGCCCTGCCTCTGGTATCTCATCTGGGGCAAGGCAACGTGCAGAAAGGCTATTTCTATGCGATGAGTCTGATGGGGCTGCTGGGCATTGTTTTATTCTTCTGCTGCTTCTTTATGACCCGCGAGCGGTATTCTCCGCGTAATGACACCTCCGGCTCTATGCTCACGGATTTAAAGCTGCTGGCGGGAAACAGCCAGTGGCGGATTGTTTTCCTGTTTAATATTTTGCTGTTAACCGCCGTGGTGACGCGCGGGTCCGCGACAATGTATTACGTCAACTATGTGCTGCTGCGCCCGGAGCTGGTTTTTGCCTTTATTGTTTCCGGCATGGTGGCGTCCTTGAGCGGTGCATTATTATCAGAACGCCTGCTGGGAAAATTTGACCGCGTTCGTGCCTATCAGTGGACCATTATTTCCTTTGTTATATTTGGAGCGTTGATTTTCTTCATTCCTCCCTCGCAGGTGTGGCTGATATTCGGCCTGAACATTATTTTTAGCTTTATTCAAAACCTCACCACGCCGCTCCAGTGGACCATGTTCTCGGACGTGGTTGACTACGAAGAGCACCGCAGCGGCCGTCGGCTGGACGGACTGGTCTTCTCCACCGCGCTGTTTGCCATCAAGTTTGGTCTGGCGCTGGGAGGGGCTGTTGTCGGTTGGGTGCTGGGAACGGTGGATTACGTGCCCGGCCAGGCGACGCAGGCTCCACACGTGCTCTCGACCATCAATGCCCTGTTTACCCTTATCCCCTGCGCGCTGTTCCTCTGCATGGTGGCGCTTCTCTCTGTCTACAAACTTAACAGTCGGCTGGTGGATTCCATCGCCCGGGAACTCGCCGCTAAGCGCGACGTGCGCCCCGAAGCAGGGCCGCTCAGCCCGGCAACCCATTCTGCAATACAGGAGTAACACATGACGGCTATCTATAAGGACGCGGGACGTCCGGTACAGGAGCGCGTCGCCGATCTGCTGGCGCGCATGACCCCAGAAGAGAAGTTTGCCCAGATGCACGCCTACTGGCTGATCCTCGACGAAAACGGCAACCACCGCGAGCGCAGCGATCTGAGCGATGAATTTGCGGGCGTGAGCGAGCAGGCCGCGCTCAGCGAGCGGCTAAAGCTGGGGGTAGGTCAAATCACGCGTCCGCTCGGCACCCATGTTGTCGATGCCAAAACCGGCGTTCGCGCCGCTAACCGCCTGCAGCGCATGATGATGGAGGAGACGCGGCTCGGCATTCCGGCGCTGTTCCATGAAGAGTGCCTGGTGGGCCTGCTGTGTAAAGACGCCACGCTGTTTCCGTCCTCGCTCAACTACGGCTCAACCTGGGATCCGGCGCTGGTGCAGCGTGCGGCAGAACAGATTGGTAAAGAGGCGCGCTCCGTGGGGTGCCAGCAGGGGCTGGCGCCAGTGCTGGACGTGTCCCGCGACGTGCGCTGGGGGCGTACCGAAGAGACCTTCGGCGAAGACCCGTGGCTGGTAGGGGTGATGGCGACCGCCTACGTCAAAGGATTACAGGGCGATAAACGCGATCTGCTGGCGACCCTCAAGCATTACGTGGGCCACTCGTTTAGCGAAGGGGCGCGCAACCACGCGCCGGTGCACCTCGGGTTTAGCGAGCTGAACGATACCTTCCTGCTGCCGTTCGAGATGGCGGTGAAGCTGGCAAACGCCGGTTCGGTCATGCCTGCCTACCACGATATTGATAATCAGCCGGGGCACAGCGACAGCTTCCTGCTTACCACCGTCCTGCGCGAGCAGTGGGGCTTCGACGGCATCATCGTGGCGGACTACGGCGGCGTCAGCCTGCTGCACCAGCACCATGGAATTTCCCACGATGCAGCGGAGTCCGCCGCGCTGGCGTTTAACGCCGGGCTGGACGTTGAGCTGCCGAAAGATGACTGCGCGCGCCATCTCGCAGACGCGGTAGAGCGTGGCCTGATATCTATGGCGAAAGTGGATGAAATCGTGGCCCGCACGCTGACGGAGAAATTCCGTCTCGGTCTGTTTGAAAAACCGTACGCCGATGAAGACGGCATTGATTTGCAGAATGACGCTACCCGGCAGGCGGCGCGTGACGTTGCCACCCGCTCGATGACCCTGCTGGAAAACAACGGCATTTTACCCCTCGGCGGCAAACCGCGCGTGGCGGTGGTCGGCCCGACGGCTGACGATCCGCTTGCCCTGCTGAGCGGCTACAGCTTCCCTGTGCACCTGATCATCAGCGATATGGTGGAAGAGACCTCACAGGTCACGACCCCGCGCGCGGCGCTGGAGCACTACCTCGGTGCGTCGCAGGTGCGTTACGCCAAAGGCTGCCACATCATTGAAAAACGCATGGCGGGCGCGCCGGTCTTCCCGGGCGACAGCGGCGGTAAGCCGATGCAGCAGTCGCCGGTGTCGCTGAGTACCGCACTGATCCCCGAGGCCGTGAGCGCGGCGCAAGAGAGCGACGTGGTGATCGCCTGCGTGGGCGATCTTGCCGGGCTGTTCCAAAGCGGTACCGTAGGGGAAGGGTCAGATACCGATTCCCTGAACCTGCCGGGCGTGCAGCAGCATCTGCTGGAGGCGCTGATCGCAACGGGTAAACCGGTGGTTGTGGTCATGACCGGCGGGCGCCCGTACAACCTGCAGGGGCTGGAGGATAAGGTCGCGGCGCTGATGATGGCCTGGGCGCCCGGGCAAGAGGGGGGCTGGGCGATTGCCGATGTGCTGACCGGACGCGCCGAGCCGCAGGGCAGGCTGGTGGTCAGCGTACCAAAAAGCGCAGGCGCGATGCCGTACTACTACAACCACAAGCTTAAAAGCGGCGGGACGCCGTTCGCGTTCCATTTCGGCTCCCGTTACCCGTTCGGCTTTGGGCTTGGCTGGACAACGTTTAGCTGGAGTGCCGCACGCGTTGTCGAAACTCACGTACCGGTTGACGGTGAGGTGGTGCTAAAGCTCGATATCACTAACACCGGTGAACGCAGCGGCAGCGAGGTGGTGCAGGTCTACGTGCGGGATAAGGTCGCCACGCAGGTCCGGCCTCTTCAGGAGCTGAAGGCCTTCCAGCGCGTTACGCTCTCGCCGGGCGAAACCGCCACGCTGACCGTTACGCTACCGGTTGAGATGTTCAACTTTACCCGTCGGGACGGCAAGCGCATCGTGGAGCCGGGCGAGTTTGAGCTGCAGGTTGGCGCATCGTCGGCGGATATCCGCGACGTAGTGACGGTGGACGTGACCGGGGAGACGCGGGTGCTGGCGGGCGAGTGGAAAATGATGAGCCGTTGTGAAGTGACGCGCGGATAAAAGGATAAAAAAAAGCCCATCGTGGGAGATGGGCAAAGACTACACACAGCAATTCGTTGTTTCACTCAGGGGATTTCCATGCTTATAAACCAAGGTGTTGATTTATAACCGTGTGGTAATAGTAGGCATGTCGGCTTTTAGCGTCGATCAGATTCGTCTCAATAGTTTAAAAGGCGTAAAGATTTATTGAGATGAATGACAGCGTTATGGGCGAAATGGCGGGTCAGACCAGTGTTCAGGGAATAAATAGTTTAACGTTGTTTAAGTATACCTGCGGAGAGGTAGGCCGGGTAAGCGCAGCGCCACCCGGCACAGACATCACTGCTTGTTCTTGTCTTCCAGCTCCTCAAGCTCGCTCAAAATCACCTCCGGGTCAGTTCCCGGCGGCGGCACTTCGTGCACCCAGGCGGAGAAGAGTCGCCATGTCACTGCGAGCAGCACCGGGCCAATAAAGAGGCCGATCATCCCAAACGCAATTAACCCGCCGATAACGCCTGACAGGATCAGAATCAATGGTAAATCGGCGCCCATGCGGATCAGTATCGGGCGAATGACGTTATCCATGGTGCCGACCACGCAGCTCCAGACCAGCAGCACGGTGCCCCAGGTGGTATCGCCCGTCCAGTAGAGCCAAATGATGGAAGGCACCAGCACCAGCAACGGCCCGAGCTGCGCAAGGCAGGTCATTAGCATCACGACGGTAAAGACCGTTGCGTACGGCACGCCGGAGATAGCCAGGCCGATGCCGCCGAGCACCGCCTGCACCAGCGCGGTCACTACCACGCCAAGCGCAACGGCACGCACGGCCTGCGCCGCCAGCAGCACCGCCGCGTCGCCGCGTTTGCCTGCCAGTCGAGTGGCGAAGTGGCGAACCCCTAAAGCGACTTGCTCACCACGCCAGTACAGCAGGGCGCTGAAGAGCAGCATCAGGGTACAGTGCATCATAAAGCGGCCAATGTGCGCGGCCTGCCCGACGAACCAGGTGGTGGTGGTGCCAATATACGGGCGCACTTTCGCCATCAGCGCGCTGCCGCCCATCTCCAGCAGGCCATGCCAGGCGCCATAAAGCTTTGCACCTACCAGCGGAATGCTGTTAAGCCAGTCGAGATCCGGCGGCGTCAAATCGCCGCTGGTGACGGCGCGAATAACCGGGCCGCTGGAGTCAACCAGGCTGTTAACCAGCAGGGCAATCGGAATAATAAACAGCAGGAACAGCAGCAGCGTCATGACCAGCACGGCCAGGCCGCGTCGCCCAAAAAGCAGCTTCTGCAAACGCAACAGCAAAGGCCAGGTAGCGACGACGACGGTGGCGGCCCACGCGAAGCCGAGCACGAAAGGCTGAACAATCCACAGACACGCAATAATCATGAGGGCTAAGAACAGCACCGACAGCAAAATTTGCGCAACATCCCTGGGCTGACGAAGATTGACCATAAATGAAACTTTCCTTAAATGAACGCCAGCAGGGCCGGCGAGAACGTAAACCGCTTCTCTCTAATCATTAGTGATTCCCGCGATTTTTGACAGGCGGATTCTGCCTGTAATTCAGCAGAGATTATAAGAAAAAAATGTGATAAAACTTTTAAGATACACGCAAACGATTTCATACAACTCTAATTAGGGTCGACAGTCATGATCCCACAGATTTCTCAGGCACCCGGCGTCGTTCAGCTGGTGCTCAATTTTTTGCAGGCACTGGAGCAACAGGGTTTTACAGGTGATACCGCCACCAATTACGCCGACAGGCTAACGATGGCGACCGATAACAGTATCTACCAGCTTCTTCCCGATGCCGTCGTTTTCCCTCGCTCAACGGCGGATGTGGCGCTCATTGCCCGTCTGGCCTCGCAGGAGCGTTTTACCTCACTGGTCTTTACCCCGCGCGGCGGCGGTACCGGCACCAACGGGCAGGCGTTGAATCAGGGCATCATCATCGATATGTCCCGCTATATGAACCGCATCATTGAAATCAACCCTGAAGAGGGGTGGGTGCGCGTAGAAGCGGGGGTGATTAAAGATCAGCTCAACCAATATCTTAAGCCTTACGGCTATTTCTTTGCCCCGGAGCTCTCCACCAGCAACCGCGCCACGATTGGCGGGATGATCAACACCGATGCCTCAGGGCAGGGGTCGCTGGTCTACGGCAAAACCTCCGATCACGTGATGGGCGTGCGTGCCGTGCTGCTGGGGGGTGATATTCTCGATACCCAGCCGATGCCGGTCGAGCTGGCGGAAACGCTGGGCAAAGAGAGCACCGCAAGCGGGCGAATTTATCGTACCGTACTGGAACGCTGCCGCGATAACCGGCAGCTGATCCTGGATAAATTCCCGAAACTGAACCGTTTTTTAACCGGCTACGATCTGCGCCATGTCTTTAACGACGATCTGACCCAGTTTGATTTGACCCGCGTGCTGACCGGCTCAGAAGGCACGCTGGCGTTTATCACCGAAGCGCGGCTGGACATTACCCCGCTGCCGAAGGTGCGCCGCCTGGTGAACGTCAAATACAGCTCCTTTGATTCTGCGCTGCGCAACGCGCCGTTTATGGTGGACGCGCGGGCGCTGTCCGTCGAAACCGTCGACTCGAAGGTGCTGAATCTGGCGCGGGAAGACATCGTCTGGCACTCCGTGAGCGAGCTGATTACCGATGTGCCGGATAAAGAGATGCTCGGCCTCAACATCGTGGAGTTTGCCGGCGATGACGCCGAGCTGATTGAAGGCCAGGTGACGACGCTGTGCCAGCGTCTGGACGAACTCATCGCGCAGGGCGAGGGCGGGGTGATTGGCTGGCAGCTGTGTAACGATCTTTCCGGCATTGAGCGGATCTACGCGATGCGTAAAAAGGCGGTGGGGCTGCTCGGGAATGCGAAAGGGGCCGCGAAGCCGATTCCGTTTGCCGAAGATACCTGCGTGCCGCCGGAGCATCTGGCTGATTACATTGTTGAGTTCCGCGCGCTGCTGGACAGCCATGGCCTGAGCTACGGCATGTTCGGCCACGTGGACGCGGGCGTGCTGCACGTGCGTCCGGCGCTGGACATGTGCGACCCGCAGCAGGAGATCCTGATGAAAGAGATCTCCGACGAGGTGGTGGCTTTAACCGCGAAATACGGCGGCCTGCTGTGGGGCGAACACGGGAAAGGGTTCCGCGCGCAGTACAGCCCGGCGTTTTTCGGCGAGCAGCTTTTTGGCGAGCTGCGAAAGGTCAAAGCGGCATTTGACCCGGACAACCGTCTTAACCCGGGCAAGATTTGCCCGCCAGAGGGCGTTGACGCGCCGATGCTGCAGGTTGATGCCGTCAAGCGCGGTACCTATGACCGACAAATCCCGATTGCGGTACGCTCTTCCTGGCGCGGCGCGATGGAGTGCAACGGCAACGGCCTGTGCTTTAACTTCGACGTGAAAAGCCCGATGTGTCCGTCGATGAAAATCACCAGCAACCGTATTCACTCGCCAAAAGGGCGTGCGACGCTGGTGCGCGAGTGGCTGCGACTGCTGGCGGACCGCGGCGTCGATCCGCTCAAGCTTGAGCAGGAACTGCCGGAAAAACGCGCCAGCCTGCGTTCCCTTATCGAACGTACCCGCAACAGCTGGCATGCGAATAAAGGCGAATACGACTTCTCGCATGAAGTGAAAGAGGCCATGTCCGGCTGCCTGGCCTGCAAGGCCTGTTCAACGCAGTGCCCGATTAAAATCGACGTGCCGGAGTTCCGCTCGCGCTTCCTGCAGCTTTACCACACGCGCTACCTGCGCCCAGTGCGCGACCATCTTGTGGCGACGGTAGAAAGCTATGCCCCGCTGATGGCCCGTGCGCCGAAGACCTTTAACTTCTTTATCAATCAGCCGCTGGTGCGCAAGCTTTCCGAAAAACATATCGGGATGGTGGATCTGCCGCTGCTGTCGACGCCATCGCTGCAGCGTCAGCTGGTCGGCCACCGTTCGGCGAATATGACGCTGGAACAGCTTGAGGCGCTAAGCCCGGAGCAAAAAGCGAAAATGGTGCTGGTGGTGCAGGATCCGTTTACCAGCTACTACGATGCGCAGGTGGTGGCTGATTTTGTCCGGCTGGCGGAAAAAATCGGCTATCAGCCGGTGGTCCTGCCGTTCTCGCCGAACGGCAAAGCGCAGCACATCAAAGGTTTCCTGAACCGCTTTGCGAAGACCGCGCAAAAGACCTCTGACTTCTTAAACCGCGTGGCGCTGCTCGACATGCCGATGGTGGGCGTTGACCCTGCGCTGGTGCTCTGTTATCGCGATGAGTATAAGCAGACGCTGGGCGAGAAGCGCGGTGATTTCCACGTTATGCTGGTGCACGAGTGGCTGCCGGCGGCGTTGCAGCAAACCGCCACGGGTGAGGCCAGCGGTGAACCTTGGTATCTGTTTGGGCACTGCACCGAAGTCACGGCACTGCCGGGGGCGACGGCTCAGTGGGCCTCTATTTTCGCAAGTTTTGGTGCGAAGCTGGAGAACGTGAGCGTAGGCTGCTGCGGCATGGCGGGCACCTACGGACATGAAGTCAAAAACCACAGCAACTCGCTCGGCATCTACGAGCTTTCGTGGCATCAGGCGATGCAGCGTTTGCCGCGCAACCGCTGTCTGGCAACGGGCTACTCCTGCCGCAGCCAGGTCAAACGCGTTGAAGGCAACGGCGTACGTCACCCCTTACAGGCTTTACTGGAGATTATCGGATGATCTGGAAACGCGCAGTGACGCTGCAGGCGCTCAACGCCATGGGCGAGGGAAACATGGTTGGGCTGCTGGATATTCAGTTCACCCGTATCGGTGAGAACGATCTGGAAGCGACGATGCCCGTCGACAGCCGCACCCATCAGCCGTTTGGCTTACTGCACGGCGGCGCGTCCGTCGTGCTGGCGGAGACGCTGGGTTCGGTCGCGGGCTATTTGTGTACCGAAGGGGAGAACAAGGTTGTCGGGCTGGAGGTCAATGCCAACCATATCCGTTCCGTGCGCAGCGGTCGGGTGCGCGGCATCTGCCGCGCGCTGCATGCCGGTAGCCGTCATCAGGTCTGGCAGATTGATATTCTGGATGAGCAGGATCGCCTCTGCTGCTCCTCAAGACTGACGACGGCGGTGGTGTAAAGTTATGAGATGTTTTGCCTTTGGTCAAAAACTAGCCAGCTGGTTGTGATATACTGGTCAGGATTTGTACATAAGCGAGGACATCATGGATAACGAATTAAACCCGACCCAGCTGGCAACCGAATATTTACGTCGCGATAAGAGCAATCTGTCTCCGGCGCAGTACCTGAAAAAGCTGAAACAGCTTGAGCTGGAATTTGCAGATTTGCTGGCGCTCTCTTCGAATGAACTGAAAGAAGAGATCTACTTTGCCTGGCGGTTGGGCGTTCACGTCCATTGAGTGTGATGAAAAGGCCGCGACTGCGGCCTTTTTTGTTTTGAACAATCTGGAGTGTTAAACCCCGGGTCAGGCGCAGCCGCCACCCGTCAACGCATTCAGACGTTTACCGCATCGATCAGCCGCGTCTTCATGTTTTGATAGGCAGACGCCGCAAAATCCTCCGCCCAGCGCTGATCCTCAATCGCCTCCAGCTGCACCGCGCAGTATTTCGTTTCCGGCGTTTTGGAGACAGGATCGAGATTATCCTGCGTCAGCTCGTTGCAGGCGCCAATCCACCACTGATAGGTCATATAGACGGCTCCGGCATTAATTCGCTCGCTGATGCTGGCGCGGGTGATGACCTTGCCCCGACGAGAACGTACCCAAACCAGCTGGCCGTCGGCAATGCCCAGTTTTTCCGCGTCGGCAGGGTTCATCTGCACGCGTCCCGGCTCGTCGGCCAGGCTTTGCAGCGCGGCGCAGTTGCCGGTCATGGAACGACAGGAGTAGTGTCCCACTTCGCGTACCGTGCAGAGTACCAACGGATAATCCTCATCCGGCGTTTCAGCCGGCGCGCGCCAGGCGGCGGCAAACAGCTGGCCTTTGCCCGTCGGGGTGTCGAACTGGTTGTCTTTGTACAGGTGCGGCGTGCCGGGGTGGTCGAGCGTCGGGCACGGCCACTGAACGTGGCCCATCTCGCCCATTTTCTCGTACGTCACGCCGTAGAACAGCGGGCACAGCTCGCGCATTTCGTCCCAGATCTGCTGGTTCGAGTCGTACTGCATCGGGTAGCCCATCTCGGTGGCGAGCAGGCTGATGATTTCCCAGTCGCGCTTCACGCTGCCGCTGGCCTCAACGGCCTTGCCGAAACGCTGGAAGCCGCGATCGGCGCAGGTAAAGACGCCGCCGTGCTCACCCCAGGACGTGGCGGGGAGCAGAACGTCCGCCACTTCCGCCGTTTTGGTCATAAAGATATCCTGCACCACCACGAAATCGAGCGCCTCAAAACCGCTTCGCACCAGCCCGAGGTCGGCTTCGGTCTGAAGCGGATCTTCTCCCATGATGTAATAGGCTTTAACCTTGCCCTCCAGCGCGAGGTGAGGGACTTCGGTAATGCGGGTGCCGACGCGGTCGTCCATCCGGGCGACGTCGATTCCCCAGGCATCGGCAAATTTCTGTCTAACTGCAGGATCCGTCACCTCCTGATAGCCCGGGAACATGTTGGGCAGCACCCCCATGTCGCACGCGCCCTGCACGTTGTTTTGCCCGCGAACCGGGCCAACGCCGACGGCCGCACGGCCAAGGTTGCCGGTCAGCAGCGCCAGGCTCGAAAGCCCTTTCACCACGTCCACCGCCTGACCAAACTGCGTGACGCCCATGCCCCACATCACCGTGGCGGAAGGGGCGGCGGCGAAGGTACGCATCGCCTGGCGAACGTCGCGGGCGGGAATGCCCGTCAGGTGTTCAACCTTCTCAGGCGCATAATCCTTGACGATCTGGCGATAGGTCTCAAGCCCTTCCGTGAAGCGCGCCACGTAGTTTTTGTCGTACAGCTCCTCTTCCAGCAGGACATAGCCGAAGGCGTTAACCAACGCCATATTACTGCCGTTTTTAAGCTGCAGATGCTGATCGGCAATGCGTGCCGTTTCGATACGCCGCGGGTCGCAGACGATGATTTTCGCCCCTTTCTCACGCGCTTTCAGCACGCGGCGGGCGACGATCGGGTGCGAGTCCGCGCAGTTGTAGCCAAACACCAGCAGACATTTTGAGTTTTCGATGTCGTTGATGGAGTTGCTCATCGCGCCGTTGCCCAGCGTTTCCTGCAACCCGGCAACGGACGGGCCGTGGCAGACGCGGGCGCAGCAGTCCACGTTGTTAGTGTTGAGCACCGCGCGGGCAAATTTCTGCATCACGTAGTTGGTTTCGTTGCCCGTTCCTCTGGAGGACCCGGTGGTCATGATGGCGCGGGGGCCAAACTGCGCTTTGATGTCCTTCAGCCTGTGGGCGGTATAGCGGATGGCCTCTTCCCAGGTGACGGGCGTGAACGCCTCGCCTTTGCTGTAGCGGATCATGGGTTGCGTCAGGCGGGGCGTCAGCAGGCGGGTGTCGTTAAGAAAATCCCAGCCGTAAAAGCCTTTCAGACATAGCGTGCCCTGGTTGGTCACGCCGTCAGCGGCTTCAGCACGGATGATTCGGTTACGATCGACGACAAGATTGAGTTTACAGCCCGCACCACAGTAGGGGCAGACGCTGGCGATTTTTTTCATCAATAACAGACCTGTTAAGAAATGAAGCAATGTATAACTGGTAAATCCAGTCCCGTGAGCGGGTTATTGCAGGAACCATGCCAGAGTGTCTTTTCAGGATTACAGGGGATTACACGGGATTACGGGGGGAGGAGGGGGTGTCATCGTCAGCCTGTTCGTCAGAACTGACGATGACACGTTAGCCGTCTCTGGAAAGGGGAGTTAAAGATCGTCCATGGTGTAGCCCACAACGATTTCCAGCGTTTTGCGTATAACGTCAGCCTGAACCACATCGTCCGTTGCTTCCAGGGTCTGGATCAGCCAGAGAATAATGGCCTTATTCGTCAAATGCCCTTCCGAGGCAAGGACGCAGCGTACTGCATTAGAAAAAACAGCGGACTCTTCAGCAAATCTTTCGCCTGCGTGACGGAAGTACTCGGATAACGCGCTATCTAAAAAAGCGGAATGGTATTCGGGTTGAAGCTGAATATTTTGTCTCATTTGTTCTCACCGTAGCTGTAAGGTTGCAGTCAATGTATTTTACTGGGATCGGACGGTTTTCCATTGCCAAATAAAGGCACTACATTGTCTCTGTTATGTTTAAGAGTTCCCTCTCTTACGGTTCGTCCTTGCGCGGTGCTGTGACGTTTAAAGGCGAGGGTGTTTGAACCGATGTCGGCAATCACCACCGCAAGTGTCTCCCGCCGCTGGGGATCCTTTTCATGCGCTTTCATGCTCCGCAGGCGCTGGACCAGTGCATCGGTGGTAACCGGGCCTCGCTCTTTCAGGAGGTAAAGAACGGCTTCACCGATAAGCTGGTCGATCAGGCGATCTGCGTCACTGCTGTTCATACGTTACCGTTCGAAGAGCAGGCCAAGCAGCATGTGATAATGCTGTTCCTCTTCCGGGCCATCGGCCTTTTCGAGGCGACTTAACAGTTTGGTACAGAGCGATTTGCGATTCAGATTTCGCCCGTCGCTGAGGATTTCAACAACCACCTGGCCCAGTGTCTCCTGTTGGGTTGGAAGCGCGGCTTTTTCGAAGTACTGCGCAATGGCTGCTGCTGAATCTGCGACATAACCGTTCTGGTTCATGTTTCGCTCCTGTAAATATTCGTAATAACTAACGTTACAATTAAGGTATACATTATTTTTAAATCTGTACATACAAAATGTACAGATTTTTAATGTTTTCTTGATATATTTTATAATGTATTTATTTATCATTAACTTATATCGCACTTGTTTAACGTTATCGTCACAGGATATATTGTACAACCGCGGCTGGCTTAGAAGAGTTGTACAAGGGGGAAAGAGCCCTTTGTAAGCACCCTAAATCATTGAGATGTAAATTATTTGTCAGGCAATTAATGTGCTATAACAAAACTCTACCCACGCCTGTTTCGTGGCCAACCCCTTTATCCCCAGGAATAGCATGCTAACAACCATCATTTACCGCAGTCATATCTGCGAGAACGTTCCAGTGAAAGCGCTGGAAGAAATGGTAGATGCTGCAAATAGTAAAAACCGGCACTCCGATGTCACGGGGATCCTGCTGTTTAACGGCACACATTTTTTTCAATTACTCGAAGGGCCAGCGGAAAAGGTAGCGGCAATTTATGCGCGTATTTGCAGTGACCCGCGCCATCACAACGTGGTTGAACTGTTGAGCGATCACGGTCCCAGCCGACGCTTCGGCAATGTCGGCATGGAGCTGTTTGACCTGCGCAAATACGACACGGATGAAGTCCTGCAGCAGGTTCTGGACAAAGGCACGACGAAGTACCAGTTGACCTATAACGACCGCGCCCTGCAGTTTTTCCGCACCTTCGTTGAGGCAACGGAAAAAGCCAACTATTTTGAGCTCCCGCCGGCGGATGCCTGGGATTTCATTCCCGAAGAGACGGCGCTGTCAGCGCAGCCTGAGGTGGTGGCAAAAGGGGCAGACTGCAGTTTCGCCTTCCAGCCTATTGTTGACCCCTTCATGCAGGAGGTGGTCTCATGGGAAGCGCTTATCCGCACGCCGTCCGGCGATTCGCCCGGCGCGTACTTTGCCAGCCTGCCGCGTGAAGAACTGTATGAGGCTGACCTGCGAAGCAAGCAGGTTGCGCTCTCTATGGCCTGCGCGCTGGGGCTGCAGACGCAAACGCTGTCTATAAACCTGCTGCCGATGACGCTGGTAAACGTCCCGCACGCGGTGGATTACCTGCTTACGGCCATCGAAGCCAACGGCTTTGTGCCGGAGCAGATTGTGGTGGAGTTTACGGAGAGTGAAGCGATCTCACGATTCGATGAGTTTACCCACTCGGTCAGGCAGCTTAAAAGCGCGGGTATTAGCGTGACGATCGATCACTTTGGCGCCGGTTTTGCGGGCTTACAGCTTCTCGCCCAGTTTCAGCCGGACAGAATTAAGATTAATCGTGATTTGATTGCCAATGTACACAAGAGCGGCCCAAGGCAGGCGATTGTACAAGCCATCATTAAATGCTGTGCATCGCTGGAGATTCAGTTCTGCGCGGTAGGCGTGGAGCTTGCCGAGGAGTGGATGTGGCTTGAATCTGCGGGTATCTCGCAGTTTCAGGGACACCTGTTTGCCAACCCGCGACTCGGCGGTATTCCGGCGATCGCGTGGCCTGAGAAAAAGTATGAGTTATGAGATTCCTGTACCTAATCCTTGAGAGTTAGCTGTACGTTCAGCTAAATTTATACAACAATGTATTAACGAGTGGATGGTTTCGACGCCATTCACTTGTCTCCGAGCGAGGAGTTAGTTATACAAATGGTTTGTACAATCTGATAAGGTTGGTTAGGTTAGGTATGGAAGTATTGAGCGTGAGGGAGTTAATGGCCTATTACAGTATCGGCGAAGTCGCCGAACGATGCGGTATCAACCCCGTTACGCTGCGTGCCTGGCAGCGCCGTTATGGATTGTTGAAGCCGCAGCGCAGCGAAGGGGGTCATCGTCAGTTTGACGATGAAGATATTCTGCGGATTGAAGAGATCAAGCGCCTGATGAAAAGCGGCGTTTCGGTCGGCAAAGTTAAAGCGCTGCTGGAAAACAAAGACGTGATGACTCAGGGGAACTGGGCATCGTTTCAGGAAGAGATGTTGACCGTTCTGCGTTACGCCAGCCCTGCAAGGCTGCGCGCCAAAATCGGTGAGTTCCGCCGCGATCAAGCGATGGATGCGCTTATCGATAATATTATTACCCCCGTTCGTCAGCGAATGAATCAGGACCAGAACACGGTGCGCCACATGGCAAGCCTGCTAGACGGTGTGTTGATTGAATTTGCCATTGCAAGCCTCGCAGAGTCGCGAAAAAAAGCGGGTAAAGATGCGCTCCTCATCGGCTGGGAATGCGATGACCGTACGCATCTGTGGCTGGAGGCGGCCCGGCTTGCGCATAAGGGTTGGCATATAGACGTGCTGGCGGAACCGATTGATTCTCCACGCCCTGAGCTTTTCCCTGGGCAAAGCATCTTCGTCTGGACAGGACAGCCTCCTACGGCCCGCCAGCAGGAGCAGCTGGACCACTGGCGTGAACAGGGGTTCTCGGTGTCATTCCACCATTGATGTAAGGGGTCCGTCAGGGCCTTTTTTGTTTCTTACGCGCCAGCAGCCAGACTGTACAAAATCTATCTTAAAAATAGGCATTTCCGATGCATATTTTACTTTTCAACTTATCCTGCCGATTAGCGTTACAAAATGCATTATTAATCAATGCATTGAACAATTACGTCCATCCCATCCGCATCTCCTGACAGGGTCTATGCTTAATAAAAGCGGCCAAAAAGGGCGGTTTAGCCGAAAGCCCCTGCTCGCAAGGGGTTGAAGTGATAATCGTTATCACTAACATGGTGTTATGCCCCTGAGGCTTATTACACGAGGTGGACCTATGGAATTGCATTCAGAAACCTTCAATCCTGCCGACTTTAGCTGGCGCGGCCTGACGCTTACGCCAGCGGCTGCGGCACATATTCACGAGCTGGTGGCGCAAAAGCCGGAGCTTCTCGGCGTGCGCCTGGGCGTTAAGCAGACCGGCTGTGCGGGCTTCGGCTACGTGCTGGATACCGTCACCGAACCCGGGAAAGATGACCTGGTGTTTGAAACCGACGGCGCAAAGCTCTACGTCGCCCTCCAGGCTATGCCCTTCATCGATGGCACCGAAGTCGACTACGTTCGTGAAGGTTTAAACCAGTTATTCAAATTTCATAACCCGAAAGCCCAGAACGAATGCGGCTGCGGCGAAAGCTTTGGGGTATAGGCGGTACTATGTCTCGTAATACTGAAGCAACGAGTGATGTGAACACCTGGAGCGGCGGAAACCTGAATTATAAAGAAGGGTTCTTCACGCAGCTGCAGACCGACGAGCTGGCGAAAGGCATCAACGAAGAGGTCGTGCGCGCCATCTCGGCGAAGCGTAACGAGCCCGAGTGGATGCTGGAGTTTCGCCTGAGCGCCTTCCGCGCCTGGCTGGAAATGGAAGAGCCACACTGGCTGAAGGCGCACTACGACAAGCTGAACTATCAGGACTACAGCTACTACTCTGCACCGTCCTGCGGCAGCTGTGATGACACCTGCGCCTCGCAGCCCGGCGCGGTACAGCAAACCGGTGCCGAAAACAGCTTCCTGAGCAAAGAAGTTGAAGAGGCGTTTAACCAGCTTGGCGTCCCCGTGCGTGAGGGGAGAGAGGTCGCGGTAGATGCTATTTTTGACTCCGTCTCGGTAGCGACCACCTACCGTGAGAAGCTGGGGGAGCAGGGCATTATTTTCTGCTCCTTCGGTGAAGCCATCCACGACCACCCGGAGCTGGTGAAGAAGTACATCGGTACGGTCGTGCCGAGCAACGATAACTTCTTCGCAGCGCTTAACGCAGCGGTGGCCTCTGACGGCACCTTTATCTACGTGCCGAAAGGCGTACGCTGTCCGATGGAGCTGTCGACCTATTTTCGCATCAACGCGGAAAAAACCGGCCAGTTCGAACGCACCATTCTGGTGGCCGATGAGGGCAGCTACGTCAGCTATATTGAGGGCTGCTCCGCGCCCGTGCGTGATAGCTATCAGCTGCACGCTGCCGTGGTGGAGGTCATCATCCATAAGGATGCTGAAGTGAAGTACTCCACCGTGCAGAACTGGTTCCCGGGCGACGGAAACACCGGTGGGATCCTGAACTTCGTGACCAAGCGCGCGCTGTGCGAGGGTGAAAACAGCAAGATGTCCTGGACGCAGTCGGAAACTGGCTCCGCCATCACCTGGAAATACCCGAGCTGCATTCTGCGCGGGGATAACTCCATCGGTGAATTTTACTCGGTGGCGCTCACCAGCGGCCATCAGCAGGCCGATACCGGCACCAAGATGATCCATATCGGTAAAAACACCAAATCCACCATCATCTCGAAAGGGATCTCCGCCGGGCACAGCCAGAACAGCTATCGCGGGCTGGTGAAAATTATGCCGACGGCCACCAACGCGCGTAACTTCACCCAGTGCGACTCGATGCTGATTGGCGCAGACTGCGGCGCGCATACCTTCCCGTACGTCGAATGCCGTAACAATAGCGCTCAGCTTGAGCACGAGGCGACCACGTCGCGTATCGGTGAAGACCAGCTCTTCTACTGCCTGCAGCGCGGGATCAGCGAAGAAGATGCCATTTCGATGATTGTTAACGGCTTCTGTAAGGACGTGTTCTCTGAACTGCCGCTGGAATTCGCCGTTGAAGCACAAAAACTCCTCGCCATTAGTCTTGAACACAGCGTCGGTTAAGGAAAGCACATGTTAAGCATTAAAGATTTACAGGTTAGCGTGGAAGAGAAAGAGATCCTGCGTGGCCTCAATTTTGACGTCAAGCCGGGTGAAGTTCACGCCATCATGGGGCCAAACGGCTCCGGGAAAAGTACGCTTTCAGCGACGCTGGCAGGACGCGAAGATTACGAAGTTATCAGCGGTTCAGTGGAGTTTAACGGCAAAGATCTGCTGGAGATGTCGCCGGAGGAGCGCGCGGGTGAGGGCATCTTTATGGCCTTCCAGTACCCGGTGGAAATTCCGGGCGTCAGTAACCAGTTCTTCCTGCAAACCGCGCTGAATGCGGTACGCAAATACCGCGGCCTGGACGCGCTCGATCGCTTTGACTTCCAGGACCTGATGGAAGAGAAAATCAAGCTGCTGAAAATGCCGGAAGACCTGCTGACCCGTTCCGTTAACGTCGGCTTTTCCGGCGGTGAGAAAAAGCGTAACGACATTCTGCAGATGGCGGTGCTTGAGCCCGAGCTGTGCATTCTCGATGAAACCGATTCCGGTCTGGATATCGATGCCCTGAAGATTGTCGCAGACGGGGTGAACTCCCTGCGCGACGGCAAGCGCTCGTTTATTATCGTGACCCACTACCAGCGCATTCTGGACTACATCAAGCCGGACTACGTCCACGTGCTTTACCAGGGGCGTATTGTGAAATCCGGTGATTTCACGCTGGTTAAACAACTGGAGGAGCAGGGTTATGGCTGGCTTACCGAACAGCAGTAATGCACTCCAGCAGTGGCACCGGCTGTTTGAAGCGCAGGGGGACGCGCGCTCAGAACAGGCCCAGCAGCACCTTCAGCAGTTGCTGCGCCTCGGCCTGCCGACGCGCAAGCACGAGAACTGGAAATACACCCCGCTTGACGGCCTGCTGAACGGCGAGTTTGTTACCCGGCCGGCGACGATCGGCCCGGACCAGCGTGATGCTCTGGCGTTGACCGTGGACGCGGTGCGTCTGGTGTTTGTCGACGGGGTTTATCGTCCGGAGCTGAGCGATGACGCGCGGGAGAGCGGGTTCGAGATTGCGGTTAACGACGAACGACTGAACCTCACCGCTGCCGTTCAGCCTGAAGTGTTTCTCCACCTTACCGAAAGCCTGGCGCAGTCCGTCACCCATATTCGCGTGAAGCGCAACCAGCGCCCGGCCAAGCCGCTGCTGCTGATGCATATTACCCAGGGGCTGGAGGGCGACGAGATCAACACGGCCCACTACCGTCATCATCTTGAGCTGGCAGAGGGCGCCGAAGCAACGGTGCTGGAGCACTACCTCAGCCTGAATGACGTTCGCCACTTTACCGGCGCGCGCCTGACCATGAGTGTGGCAGCCAACGCCCAGCTTCACCACATCAAGCTGGCGTTTGAAAACCCGGTCAGCCACCACTTCGCCCATAACGATATTCTGCTGGGGCAGGATGCCGCGGCCTACAGCCACAGCTTCCTGCTCGGCGGCGCGGTGCTGCGTCACAATACCAGCACCCAGCTCAACGGCGAAAACACCACGCTGCGCATCAACAGCCTGGCGATGCCGGTCAAGTCGGAAGTGTGCGATACCCGTACGTGGCTCGAGCACAACAAAGGCTACTGCAACAGCCGTCAGCTGCATAAAACCATCGTCAGCGACAGGGGGCGAGCGGTGTTTAACGGCCTGATTAACGTGGCGCAGCACGCCATCAAAACCGACGGGCAGATGACCAACAACAACCTGCTGCTGGGGCGTCTTGCGGAGGTGGATACCAAACCGCAGCTCGAAATCTACGCCGACGATGTGAAATGCAGCCACGGAGCAACGATCGGACGGATTGACGATGAACAGATGTTCTACCTTCGCTCGCGCGGCATTGACCGCCAGGCGGCGCAGAAGATGATTATCTACGCCTTTGCCGCGGAGCTAACGGAAGCGCTGCACGATGGCGTATTGAAACAGCAGGTGCTGGCCCGCATCGGGCAGCGTCTGCCTGGAGGCGAAGCATGAGTTTTCCCGTAGAGAAAGTCCGGGCGGATTTTCCGGTTCTGAACCGTGAGGTGAACGGTCTGCCGCTGGCCTATCTCGACAGCGCCGCCAGCGCGCAGAAGCCGAACCAGGTGGTGGACGCCGAGGCGGAGTTCTACCGCCACGGCTATGCGGCCGTGCATCGCGGTATTCATACGCTGAGCGCAGAAGCCACCCAGCGCATGGAGAACGTCCGCACGCAGGTGGCCGCTTTCCTGAATGCCCGCTCGCCGGAAGAGCTGGTGTTTGTGCGCGGCACGACGGAAGGGATCAACCTGGTCGCGAACAGCTGGGGCAGCGCGCAGGTTCACGCGGGTGATAACATCATCATCACCCAGATGGAGCACCACGCCAATATCGTGCCGTGGCAGATGCTTTGCGAGCGCGTCGGCGCCGAGCTGCGGGTGATCCCGCTACGCGAGGACGGCACCCTGCAGCTGGAGCAGCTGGACGCGCTGCTGGATGAAAAGACCCGCCTGGTGGCGGTGACGCAGGTTTCTAACGTGCTGGGTACAGAGAACCCGGTGGCGGAGATTATCGCCACGGCCCATCAGGCGGGTGCAAAAGTGCTGATTGATGGCGCGCAGGCGGTAATGCACCACGCCGTCGACGTTCAGGCGCTGGACTGCGATTTCTACGTCTTCTCCGGGCATAAGCTTTATGGCCCGACGGGGATCGGCGTGCTGTACGTGAAGGAAGATATCCTGCAGGCGATGCCGCCGTGGGAAGGGGGCGGTTCGATGATCGCAACCGTCAGCCTGACCGAAGGGACAACCTACGCGCGTGCGCCGTGGCGTTTCGAAGCGGGTACGCCAAACACGGGCGGGATTATTGGCCTGGGGGCGGCGATTGAGTACGTCTCTGCGCTGGGGCTGGATGCCATTCAGGAATATGAGCAGCACCTGATGCGCTACGCCCTGCAGGCGCTCGCCAGCGTACCGGATCTGACCCTCTACGGCCCGGCGGACCGTCAGGGTGTGATAGCCTTTAACCTGGGCCAACATCACGCCTATGACGTGGGCAGCTTCCTGGACAACTACGGCGTGGCCGTACGTACCGGGCACCACTGCGCGATGCCGCTTATGGCTTACTATCAGGTTCCGGCGATGTGCCGCGCGTCGCTGGTGATGTACAACACAACGGAAGAAGTCGACAGGCTGGTGGCGGGACTGAAACGCATTCATCAGCTGCTGGGCTAACGGAGAGGCAAGAGATGGCAGAGTTGCCGGACAAAGAAAAACTGCTGCGTAACTTTGGGCGTTGCGCAAACTGGGAAGAGAAGTACCTCTACATTATTGAGCTGGGGCAGCGGTTGCCGCCGCTCAGCGAAGAGGCGCACAGCCCGGAGAATATTATTCAGGGCTGCCAGAGCCAGGTCTGGATCGTGATGCAGCCTGATGCCGACGGTGTGATTCAGCTACAGGGCGACAGTGACGCCGCCATTGTGAAAGGGCTTATCGCCGTCGTTTTTATTCTTTACCACCAGATGTCCCCGCAGGACATTGTCGCGTTTGACGTTCGTCCGTGGTTTGAAAAAATGGCGCTGACCCAACACCTCACCCCGTCCCGCTCCCAGGGGCTTGAAGCGATGATCCGCGCCATTCGCAGCAAAGCTGCAATCCTTAGCTAGACTTAAAAGACAGCATTCATTCTGTTTCGCGAGGCGGTTCCCGCCTCGCTGGTTTTTCAGCTTTCTGGCGTTCTGTCAGTGAATAAGGAATCTCAGCATGAAGCGCGCGTCTCTAATAACACTCTTACTCCTTGGTTCGCTCGGGGCGCTTAATTCGGCCAGAGCGGTGGATTATCCCTTGCCGCCCGCGGGCAGCCGCCTGATTGGGCAAAATCAAACCTATACCATTCAGGAAGGTGACAATAAGCTGCAGGCCATAGCTCGCCGGTTTAATACCGCAGCTCAGCTTATCCTGGAAACCAATAATACCATTGCGCCCGTTAACCCTGCGCCGGGTACGGTGATTACGATCCCGTCACAGATGCTGCTGCCGGATACGCCGCGTGAAGGTATTGTGGTCAACCTTGCCGAGCTTCGGCTTTATTACTTCCCGCCGGGAGAAAATATTGTCCAGGTCTTCCCGCTCGGCATTGGGCAGCTTGGGCTTGAAACGCCGGTCAGCACCACGCGGGTGAGCCAGAAAATCCCAAATCCAACGTGGACGCCCACGGCGGGCATCAGAGCACGCTCGCTGGAGCAGGGCATCAAATTGCCTCCGGTAGTACCCGCAGGGCCAAATAACCCGCTAGGGCGCTACGCGCTGCGTTTAGGCATTGGTAATGGGGAATATCTCATTCACGGAACCAGCGCGCCCGACAGCGTGGGTCTGAGGGTCAGTTCCGGCTGTATGCGCATGAATGCCCCTGATATCAAGGCGCTGTTTGAACAGGCGCGCGTCGGCACGCGGGTGCAGATTATCAATGAGCCCGTAAAATACGCCGTCGAGCCGGACGGTAAGCGTTATATTGAGGTCCACCGTCCTTTGGCGCAGGTGGAAGGTGAGAACCCGCAGATATCGCCAATTACGCATTCTGCTGACTTTGCGACGTTTGTCTCCCAGGCGGGCAGTGATAAAGCGCGCATTGATAAAGCCTTGTCGCGTCGTGCGGGGATCCCGATTGCGGTATCAGCAGAGCAGGGGCCGTCGGCGAATAACTCAGTATTGTCGGTGCAGAACAGCCGGGTGTCGGCGGCGGTTGCCGAAGATAGCGGTGAAAAGGTGACGCAGTAGCGGTTTGACGAAGGCAAAAAAAATGGCGCACAATGTGCGCCATTTTATTAACAGGTACTATTACTTACGGTATTTAGTAGCCTGGTTATCCAGACGCTGGTTAGCGCGAGCTGCGTCGTCTTTAGCAGCCTGAACGTCGGAACGGATTGCGTTCACGTCGTTGCTCAGCTGGTCAACTTTAGCGTTCAGAGTCTGAACGTCAGAAGACAGCTGATCGATTTTAGCGTTGCTGGAGCAACCTGCCAGCAGAGTAGAACCCAGGATTACCGCGCCCAGTACCAGTTTAGTACGATTCATTATTAATACCCTCTAGATTGAGTTAATCTCCATGTAGCGTTACAAGTATTACACAAAGTTTTTTAGGTTGAGAATATTTTTTTGATGGGAATACGCCTATTTTTGATCGTTCGCTCAAAGAAGCAACGAATTCGGCATATTTGTCGAAAAAGCTATGTAAAAAAAGGCATTTTTCATCGGATTCATCTTAGATAAATCGCGATTAAATAGAGAAACCCGATTTGCTTTTTGAATAAATGTGGCTAATGCCGGGAATAAAAAAAGCGTCCCGAAGGACGCTTTTTAACAGAAATAATTCGTTCGGGAATTATTACAGCACGTGAACAGATGCAGTGTTGGTTGTTCCGGCTGGTACCAGCGCACCAGAAACCATTACGACAACGTCACCTTTCTGTGCCAGGCCGCGCTCAACGAGCTGCAGCGCCACTTCTTTACCCAGACGGTAGAAATCATCGGTAGACGCGATCTCTTTCACCAGGTGTGGAACCACGCCTTTGCTCAGCACCAGCTGACGGGCAGTGGTTTCGTTGGTGGTCAGCGCCAGAATCGTTGCATCCGGGAAGTACTTACGGATAGCGCGTGCAGATTTACCGCCCTGAGTGGCAACCACGATCAGCGGCGCTTCCAGTTTCTCAGCAGTTTCTACAGCACCGCGGCACACCGCTTCGGTGATGCGCAGTTTGCGGCTGTCGTTGTTGTAGTCCAGACGGCTGGTCATCACGCGGTCAGTACGCTCACAGATGGTCGCCATGATAGAAACGGCTTCCAGAGGGTATTTACCTTTTGCGGATTCACCAGACAGCATAACCGCATCGGTACCGTCGAGGATGGCGTTCGCCACGTCACCCGCTTCTGCGCGAGTAGGGCGTGGGTTTTTGATCATGGAGTCCAGCATCTGCGTTGCGGTGATAACCACTTTACGCGCGCGAACGCACTTCTCGATCATCATCTTCTGCGCGAAGATCACTTCTTCAACCGGGATTTCAACGCCCAGGTCACCACGAGCAACCATGATGCCGTCAGACGCTTCGAGGATTTCGTCGAAGTTATTCAGGCCTTCCTGGTTTTCGATTTTGGAGATGATCTGGATCTTCTCGCCGCCGTGCGCTTTCAGGTGCTCACGGATTTCAACCACGTCAGAACGTTTACGGATAAAGGACGCCGCAACGAAATCAACGCCTTGCTCACAGCCGAAGATCAGGTCTTGTTTGTCTTTTTCAGCCAGCGCTGGCAGCGCAATGGAAACGCCCGGCAGGTTAACGCCTTTGTTTTCGCCCAGGTCGCCGTTGTTCAGCACTTTACAAACAACGTTTTTGCCTTCGATAGCGGTCACTTCCATACCGATCAGACCATCGTCCACCAGTACGGTATTACCCACGGACAGATCGCTGGTGAAACCTTCATAGGTTACCGCAACGATTTCGTTGTTACCGACAACAGATTTGTCAGTGGTGAAGGTGAAGGTCTGGCCCGCTTTCAGAGAAACGTCGTTGCCGCCTTCCAGTTTGATGGTACGGATTTCAGGACCTTTGGTGTCCAGCAGGATAGCTGCTTTCTTACCGGTCTTGCTCATCACGTTGCGCAAGTTCTGGATACGTTGACCGTGCTCAGCATAGTCACCGTGGGAGAAGTTCAGACGCATCACGTTCATGCCAGCGTCCAGCATTTTGGTCAGCATCTCTTCAGATTCGGTTTTCGGGCCGATAGTACAAACAATTTTCGTCTTTTTCATGACAGTCTTAGTCTTTAAGTTGGGAAGGATATGGAAATCTCGCTCCGGGGGCGCACCGCCGCAGAGTCAAACCTGTGTTGCAAAAGAGTATATGACACGCACTAAGGATAGGAGACATCAATTGAGCGTGCAGAAGAAAGTGTGCCTGAGAGTCAGCCCAACGAAGGAGAGGAGAAGTTGTACGTTGTTTTTTGTATTCCAAGCGCTGAAACCATTCACCCAGGGATTAGGCGCGCATTATACGCTGATTTTCAGACAAAAGGAAAATGGAAACAGCGTTTCAAAAAGAATCTGTGCAGTTTCACATAAGATTGTTATCAATGCGTTAAGGCATAATGACATCTTATGGCGGCAGGCCAATGACCTGCCGCGTTTTGCTTATTTTTGCAGCGCCTGGCTAAGGTCGGCGATCAGGTCTTTTGCGTCTTCGATGCCCACGGACAGGCGGATCAGCTGCGGCACAATGCCGTTTGCCAGCCGTTGCTCAAGCGGAATCGAGGCGTGCGTCATGCTGTAGGGCTGGCTCACCAGACTTTCCACGCCGCCGAGGCTTTCCGCGAGGGTGAACAGCTTCAGGCTGCGGATCACCTCGGTGGCGCGTTGCGCATCACCCTTGACCACAACGGAAATCATCCCGCCCGGCAGCCCCATCTGCGTGCGGGCAAGCTGATATTGTGGATGCGATTCCAGGCCGGGATAGAAAACCTTTTCGACCAGAGGATGCTGATCGAGCCATTGCGCAATCTCCAGCGCGTTAGCGCTGTGCTTTTCCATGCGCAGGGCAAGGGTGCGGATCCCGCGCAGGGTCAGGAAGCTGCTGAACGGATCCAGAACGCCGCCGACGGCGTTTTGCAGATAGCCCAGCTTATCTGCCAGTTCCTTGTTGTCTCCGACAATAGCCAGCCCGGCGACCACGTCCGAATGGCCGTTCAGGTATTTGGTGGCGGAGTGCACGACGATATCAAACCCCGACGCCAGCGGACGATGAATGACCGGCGAGGCGAAGGTGTTGTCCGCCACGCTGATGACGTGATGACGACGGGCAATGTCGGCAATCGCCGCCAGATCGGCCAGTTTCAGCAGCGGGTTGGTTGGCGTTTCTACCCAGAGCATGCGGGTTTCCGGGCGAATAGCAGCCTCCAGCCCGGCTAAATCGTCTGGCTTAACCCAGCTCACCTGCAGCCCGGTACTGCGCTTGCGCACGTTTTCAATCAGGCGATACGTCCCACCGTAAACGTCATCAATGGCGACGATGTGGCTGTCTTTATCCAGCAGTTCGAGCACCGTGGAGATGGCGGCCAGACCGGAGGCAAAGGCGTAGCCGCGCGTGCCGCCCTCCAGTTCGGCGATGGCGGTTTCCAGCGCGTGGCGGGTCGGGTTGCCGCTGCGGGAATATTCATACCCGGTATGTTCGCCGGGTGAGGGTTGCGCAAACGTTGAGGTAGCGTAGATGGGCGGCATGACGGCACCGTGCTGGTCGTTGAATTCGCCGCTGTGAACGCTAAGGGTTGCCAGGTTTTTCATCTTTTATTCCTTTATTTCATTATTGCTGTAGACGGTTGCGCCAGGCGGTCAGAACGTCGCTGCGCGTGATCAGACCGAGAAAACGATCGTTGTCATTAATGACCGCCACCAGACCCCGATCAAAAATGGCGTGCAGGGCGCTTTCCGGCGCGTGTTTATCGAGGAATTCCACCTGCCGCGTCATGGCTGCCGTCACCGGAAGCGCGAAGCGATCGCCGTCGCCGCCGATGTGGCGCAGCAGATCCCACTCGTCGACGATGCCGACGACCTTGCCGTTATCCAGCACCGGCAGCTGCGAGATGTCATACAGACGCATACGGGCCAGCACGGTAGAGAGGGTGTCATCCGGAGCAGCGGTGACGGTCGCCCCCTCATCGTGACGCAGGGCGATATAGTCCGAAAGATCGCCCGCCTGAGGGCGTGAAATCAGCCCCTGCTGGCGCATCCAGTCGTCGTTAAACATCTTTGAGAGATACTTGTTCCCGCTGTCGCAGGCGAAGGTGACAACGCGTTTCGGCGTGGTTTGCGCCTGGCAGTATTTCAGCGCCGCCGCCAGCAGGGTGCCGCTGGACGAACCCGCAAGAATGCCTTCCGTTTTCAGCAGTTCACGCGCGGTGGTGAAGGCTTCGCGGTCGGTGATGCGCCAGGCGCGGTTCACCCCCTCGATGTGGGCCAGCGGCGGGATAAAGTCTTCGCCAATCCCCTCGACCAGCCAGGAGCCGGCATCCTGATAGCGTCCGGTTTCAACCTGATCGGCCAGCACGGAGCCTGCCGGATCGGCAAGCACGAACTCGGTATGTGGAGAATGCTCGGCAAACCACGCCTGCAGGCCGCCCAACGTGCCGCCTGAACCGACGCCGACCACAATGGCGTCAATATTGCCGTCGAGTTGCTCGTAAAGCTCCGGCGCCGTCGTCGTCCGGTGCGCCAGCGGATTGGCAGCGTTATTAAACTGGTCGATGTAGAACGCGCCGGGAAGTTCGTTTGCCAGACGCTGGGCGTAATCCTGGTAATAGGCCGGGTGGCCTTTGTTCACGTCCGAGCGTGTCAGCACCACCTGGGCGCCAAGCGCCCGCAGGTGGAAAATCTTCTCGCGGCTCATTTTGTCCGGCACCACGAGGACCAGAGAATAGCCTTTCTGGGCGGCGATCAGCGCCAGGCCTAAGCCCGTGTTGCCCGCGGTCGCCTCGATAATCGTGCCGCCAGGCTGCAGCAGACCGCTACGCTCGGCTTCGTTAATCATCGACAGCGCAACGCGGTCTTTAATCGAGCCGCCGGGATTTTGGTTCTCCAGCTTCAGAAACAGCGAGCAGGGACCGGTCTCCAGCTTGTGCAGCTGAATAAGCGGCGTCTGGCCAATCAGTTCGGTGACAGAGTGATAAATCGTCATGGTCATGTCCTTTGAGGAGGTAATGACCGGATGATAGGACCGTGAAATTTTCTCAATAAAGAACCTTTCACTGGGTTTTAGAACGGAAAAGCATAATAACGTTGTTTTCGGCAGTCAGGACAGCAAGACGTAAGGTGGTCTGGATGTGAGGATGGCTATACAGGCATAAAATGCTGCAAAAATAGCCATTTTTGCCGGTGCGCTCGGTAGAGTTATGCATCTGGCAGATAATCATTGCTGAAAATAGTCTATTCGCCTTCCGCCTAGTCAAACCGCTGCTTATTTCGCGTGGTTATAAGAAATGCCTTTTTGGTCATTTAAAAGTTGATAACCGCTGATTACTATCTTTTGGACATCCATACTGCTAAACCGCTATGTGCGGCACGGATCACCAATAAGAATGATAGTACTCAGCAATATTTCGAAGATTTTTGACAACGGAAAAGTGGCGCTCACCGCCGTTGATAACGTCAGTTTGACGGTAGAGCAGGGGCAGATTTACGGCATCATTGGCTACAGCGGCGCGGGGAAAAGTACCCTTATCCGCCTGCTTAACGGGCTGGAAAAACCAACCGCTGGCAGCGTCACCATCAACGGCCAGGATATTTCCGTCGCAAAGGGCGAGGCGCTGCGCCAGGCGCGGCTGAAGATCAGCATGGTCTTCCAGCACTTCAACCTGCTGTGGTCACGCACCGTGAACGAAAACATCGCCTTTTCGATGCAGATTGCGGGCGTGCCAAAAGCAAAAATTCAGGCCCGCGTCACCGAGTTGGTGGAGCTGGTAGGCCTGAAAGGGCGCGAAAATGCGTATCCGTCGCAGCTGAGCGGCGGGCAAAAACAGCGTGTGGGGATTGCGCGCGCGCTGGCAAATAACCCGGACGTCCTGCTTTGCGACGAAGCGACGTCCGCGCTTGACCCGCAGACCACCGATCAGATCCTCGATCTGCTGCTGGACATTAACCGTCGCTTCAAACTGACCATTGTGCTTATCACCCACGAGATGCACGTGGTGCGCAAAATCTGCGACCGCGTGGCGGTGATGGAGAACGGCAAAGTGGTGGAAGAGGGTGACGTGCTGAGCGTCTTTACCCATCCGCAGCAGCCGATCACGCAACAGTTTGTTCGTCAGGTCAGCCAGTACGCTGAAGACGAAACCTTTAATACCGAGCTGGCAACCGAGCTGGAAGGCACGGTAATCAAGCTGACCTTTACCGGTCACAGCACGCATAAGCCGATTGTCGGGGAGTTAACGCTGCGCTACGGCCTGCCGTTTAACATCCTGCACGGAAAAATGACCCAAACCGCCCACGGCGTTTTCGGGCAGCTCTGGGTGCACGTCGTGGCATCTGATGAACAACTGAACAATATCCTCGCCGACCTGCAGCACAGCGATATTGAAGGTGAGGTGATTAAACATGGCTGAGAATCTCTTTCCGCACCTGAAGTGGGATCAGCTCTGGGCGGCCACGCTTGAGACGCTGTACATGACCGCACTCTCGGGCGTCGCGACCTTCGTTCTCGGGATTGTGCTCGGCCTGGCGCTGTTTCTGACCGCGCGCGGCGGCCTGTTCCACAACCGAACGGTCTACAGCGTGATTTCGATCGTGGTGAACGTGTTCCGCTCTATTCCGTTCATCATCCTGATCGTCCTACTGATCCCGTTCACGAAAACCATCGTGGGGACCATCCTCGGCGCAAACGCGGCGCTGCCGGCCCTGATCGTCGGCGCGGCACCGTTCTACGCCCGCCTGGTTGAGATTGCCCTGCGTGAAGTCGACAAAGGGGTTATTGAAGCAACGCGCTCAATGGGCGCACGACTGAGCACGCTTGTGTTTAGGGTTTTGCTGCCGGAATCATCACCTGCACTGGTTTCAGGTATTACGGTGACGCTGATTGCGCTGGTGAGCTACAGCGCAATGGCGGGGGTGATTGGCGCCGGCGGTTTGGGAAATCTGGCTTATCTGGAAGGATTCCAGCGCAACCATGGTGACGTCACGCTGGTGGCAACGGTGACCATTTTAATCATCGTTTTCATTATCCAGCTCTGCGGCGATGTCATTACTTCACTGTTAGACAAAAGATAATCTCTAATAACATACAGGAACCACATCATGAAAAAGACACTGACACTGATCGCCGCAGCAACCTTGAGTGCCCTGAGCTTTGCCTCCTGGGCCGACACGCTGACCGTGGGCGCGTCCAACACGCCGCACGCCGAAATTCTGGAGCAGGCGAAGCCGATTCTGGCGAAGCAGGGTATCGACCTGGAGATCAAACCGTTCCAGGACTACATTCTGCCAAACACCGCGCTGGCCGGGCGCGACATTGACGCCAACTACTTCCAGCACATTCCTTACCTGAACAGCGTGCTGAAAGATCATGCGGGCGATAAGGACTACGATTTTGTCAGCGCAGGCGCGATCCACATCGAGCCTATCGGTATCTACTCTAAAAAATACAAATCGCTGAAGGATCTGCCGGAAGGCGGCAAAATCATCATGCGTGATGCCGTTTCCGAAGAGGGCCGTATTCTCTCCATCTTCGAAAAAGAGGGCGTCATCAAGCTGAAGCCGGGCATCGATAAGGTGACCGCGCGCATCAGCGATATCGTTGAGAACCCGAAAAAGCTGCAGTTCACGCCTAACGTTGAAGCCTCTCTGCTGCCGCAGATGTATAACAACGACGAGGGTGCCGCTGTGGTGATTAACGCCAACTACGCGATTGATGCAGGCCTGGATCCGGTTCACGATCCGATTGCGGTAGAAAGCGGCGAAAACAACCCGTACGCCAACATCATTACCGTGCACCGCGGTGACGAGAAGAAGAAAGATATCGTTGCGCTGGTGGACGTGCTGCACTCCAAAGAGATTCAGGACTGGATCCGCACCAAATATAAAGGCGCGGTGATCCCGGTAAACAACTAATTACTTGATTTTACAGACGAAGCCCGGTGAGTCTCTCACCGGGCTTCTTTTTTGTATCCGTCCGATGAATCATTTAAGCTGAGTGCTTTAGGGCAATGGAGTGAAGGCAATGGGCAATGTGACCAAAGACGAAGCGCTGTATCAGGAGATGTGCCGGGTGGTCGGCAAGGTCGTTCTGGAGATGCGTGATTTAGGGCAGGAGCCGAAGCATATTGTGATTGCCGGCGTGCTGCGTACCGCGCTGGCGAACCAGCGCGTTACGCGCAGCGAGTTAACGACTCAGGCGATGGAGAAGGTGGTTAAGGCGCTGGCTGGGTGAACCGCCAGCGTTTCGCCAGCTGCTCCAGCGAGCAGCAGAGCAGGTAGTAGACCACGCCCGTAAAGATAAAAATGGCCGCCGGGTAGATTTGCACCCGGTTGTTAACCTGTCCCGCCACCGTGGTCAGTTCCGGCACGTTCACAATAAAGGCCAGCGACGTATCTTTCAGCAGGCTGATAAAAATCCCCACCAGAGAGGGCAGAATATTCCGCATCACCTGTGGAAGCAGCACCCGCCACAGGGTTTGCCAGGTGCTGAAGCCCTGCGTCAGCGCGGCTTCGTGCTGCCCGCGGGGTAATGCGCTCAGTCCTGCCAGCACCGAGTGCATTACCGAGGCTGCCGTAAACCAGGCCAGCGCCAGCGTGACGGTGAGGGCGCCCGGAAGGTCACCTCCGGTAAGGAGCGGCAGCAGATACCACATCCAGAAGATCACAAAGATTAATGGGATACCGCGAATCACCTCCGCCCAGAGGAACAGCACCTTGCGAACCAGCCCCGTATAGCGCCACGCCAGGCACGCCAGAGCGATGCCGCCGGGCAGGGCCAGCGCCGCCGCACCTGCCGCCATCAGCAGTGAAAGCAACACGCCGCCGGGCTCACCGGACGCCATGCGCCCCCACAGCAGATAATCCAGGTTTTCGGTAATGACGTTCAGTCCGGCTATCATATTTTACTCCCTGCGCCAGGGCCGACGCGGACCAGCACCGTTCCCATGACCACGCCGGTGAGCAGGTACAGGGCCGTTCCCACCGTAAACGCCTCCAGCGCATGGGCGTTATAGCTTTCGACCTGCCGCACCTGATAGGTGAGTTCAGCAAAGCCAATGCCGCTGGCGAGCGAGGAGAGTTTCATCAGGTTGAGGTATTGCCCCACGACGGGCTGCCAGGCATTCGCCAGCCCCTGCGGCAGAAGGATATGGCGAAACAGCCGCCACGCGGAAAACCCCTGCGCCAGCGCCGCTTCCCGCTGTCCGGCAGGGACGGAACGTAGCCCCGACGCCACCTCCTCGATCAGAAAGGCCGACGTGAACACCCCTAATCCCCAGGCGGAGCATAAAAACTCAGGCGTGAACCACCAGACGTCGCCAGGCAGAATCGACCAGGTATGGTCCGCATTCACCACATCGCGGACGCCGCGAGGAAGCCAGTTCCAGGCCGCGAAATACCAGAACAGCAGCTGCACCAGCAGCGGGGTATTGCGAAACAGCGAGACCCAGCCGTTGGCGACGGCATTCCCGGACCGCCCGCCGGAGAGGCGAAGGAGCAGAAAGAGCAACGCCAGCAGGGTGGCGAGCACCACGCCCGCGAGGGTAACCCACAGCGTAGTTAGGTAACCGGAGACGATCCATTGCAGGGGCTGCCCGGTCAGCACCCCCTGCCAGTCGAGCGCGGGCATTACAGCTGCTCCTGATGAAGCGGGTCGAGGACCTTTTGCAGAAAGCGCCTGGCGCGCGGGTGAGCGGGCCGCGTGAAAAACTGCGCCGGTCGGGCGGTCTCAAGGATCTGCCCCCCATCAATAAACACAATCCTGTCGGCGATTTCGCGGGCAAACTGCATCTCATGCGTCACCACAATCATGGTGATCCCGCTGTGGGCAAGGGCTTTCATCACAAACAGCACTTCGCCAATCATCTCGGGATCCAGCGCTGAGGTAGGTTCGTCGAAGAGAATGATCTGCGGCGATGAGGCCAGCGCCCGGGCAATCGCTACGCGCTGCTGCTGACCGCCTGAAAGCTGAGCGGGAAACTGATGTGCTTTTTCCAGCATGCCCACCTGTTCAAGCAGCGCCAGCGCGCGTTCCTGCGCGGGGAGCGGCTTCCAGCCGTGAACATGCTCCAGGGCCAGGGTAATGTTCTGGCTGGCGGTGAGATGGGCGTACAGGTTAAATTGCTGGAACACAAAGCCCACGCGGCTGCGCAGCTGGCGCAGCGCGGCGCCGGAAAGATGCCCCGTGGGTTTGCTGTCGATGAGAATTTCGCCGCCGTTGAGGGTTTCAAGCTGGTTGATCAGGCGGATTAAGGTGGATTTACCGGAACCCGAGGGGCCAAGAATGGCGACGACTTCGCCAGGCGCAATGCTGAGATTAATGCCTTTTAAGACCTGATGATCCCCGTAGCGTTTGACGACATCCCGAAACTCGACGCTGGCATGTTCCAGATGTGAAAAATCCGCGGCACCGGCCGCGGAGTGTGAAAACAGACCTGAGAGCATATTACTGAGCTTCTATTTTAAAGGCGCGAGGCTGGGGGGAGGCGGTCTGTGGACCAAACCAGACGTCGTAGATTTTGGCGGCCTGGCCGTTTTTTTCAAGATTAACCAGCTCATCGTTCACCGCCTTCAGCAGCGCCGTTTCACCTTTTGTCACGCCGACGCCAATCTCTTCTTTGCTCAGCAGGTCGGGCAGGATTTTGAAGTTTGCTTTATCCGGCGCCTGCGCCAGCAGGCCTGCCAGGATCGTGCTGTCCTGAGTGATCGCCTGGACGTTGCCGTTACGCAGCGCCGTCAGCGCCAGCGGAATATCGTCATAGGAAAGCACGCGAGACTGCGGGAAACGCTGGTGCAGCGCCTGCTCGCCCGTCGTCCCTTTCACCGCACCAATACGCGCCCGGCTATATTCATCCAGCTTATCGGGTGATTTGGCAGGGACAAGGAACTGTTGCCCGGTCACGAAGTAGGGCGTGGAGAAATCAATCACCTGCGCACGTTCCGGCGTGATGGTGATATCCGCCACAATCAAATCCGCTTTACCGGACTGAAGCAGGGGAATGCGGTTGGCCGGGTTGGTGGCAACCAGCTCCAGCTTCACGCCCAGCGCTTTTGCCAGCGCGTTGGCAAAATCGACGTCATATCCCACTATGTCATGGGTCTTTGGGTCAATGGAGCCAAACGGTGGATTGGCGTCAAAAGTGGCGACTTTTACCACGCCTGCGGCCTTAATATCCGCCAGCCGATCGGCCTGAGCCTGTGTTGAAAGCATCCCGCCAGTTGCCAGTAAACCCAGCGCCAGCGCCAGCTTATGATACGATTTTTTATCTGCTGCCATAGTAATACGTCTTCCCGTCGTTTTTGTTTTGTCCTGTTACGCTCCCATAAGCAAAGGCTATCGCCAAATACGAAATCGTTCTTTGCTATATGCAAAAAAGCATTAGTGAACAAGGTGTTACTAACAGGTAAATGAAAGAGAGGGCTATTTGCGGATCCTGCACATCGACAGTCGATATTGGTATTTCCCCAACAGGGAATTTCGGTGTTTAACTGAGAGCAGGTGAAGCGAAGAGGGTAGAGACAATGAAAAAGTGGATAAGCACGTTACGGCGGTTTTTTGCGACCCGGCAGGTCAATGCGGAGAACAGCGCGCAACGTGTTCTTGAGTCAATACTGCCTGTCGCCAGCCTCTACGGCGTGGACGTGGCCAACATCGACCCGGAGTGGTTCCATGATAAAACGTCACGCTGAGCTGCGCCTTACGCGCAAGCTGTACTGGAATGAGCTGTGCGTTTTTTTGTTCTGATAGCGGTTAACTGTTAATGTCGACAGGATGTGAACCCTAATCAGCTAACGCAATGAAACACACGCTTGTCACGCGCGCGCTTGTCGTCTGGGCTGTCGTCTGCCTCATCAGCAGCGTGCTGCTCTATGCCGAGCAAATTCGCCGGCAGTTCTGGGAGCGGGATCGGGAGTTCTCTTCGCTCTTTTCAGCGATCGGCGCCGTCCTCACGCAAAATGAGTCCGTTCTCCCCCTCCTGAGTGGCGATGAAGACATTGCTGCCTTACGGACAAAATTCCCCCAGCTTCTCGCACTGGAAAAGACGGCTGGACGGGCGCGGGATGCCGCTCGGGTTGAACCCGCCGGCGAAAATCAGTACTGGCTTTACAACCCCTGGCGGCAGATCCGCGTGCTGGTCGATCTTGCACCGTTACTCACAACGCACCCCCGCTTTACCCGCCTTGAGGTCCACTATGATCGCAAGGTTAATGCCCAGAGCGGCTCCGACGCCTTCTGGCGCTGGCAGCGTACTTTCCCGCAACATACTCAACCCTTCACGCTTATTGCTGATGCAGAACCCGCGTGGTTCGCCGTTTTCTGGCCGATCTATCCAGCGCTCTTCCTGGGATGGGGCGCCGTCATTGCGGTGGCGGGTATGGCGCTCTGGCAGCGCAAGGCGCGCAAAGAGGCTGAACAGCGGGCGCTTTATTACCAGCATGCCAGGCTGAATACGCTGGGCGAGATCACCGCCGGGATCGTACACGAAATTAACCAGCCGCTCACCGCGGTGCAGACCTGGATCCAGGGCGCCCAGCGTCAGCAGACGCGGGACAATCCGCAGGCCGTGTCGCAGGCGCTGGCGGCCGCGCTGGTACAAACGCAGCGTATTAGCGCCCTCTTAACGCGCTTTCGCGAGCATGTCGTGCAGGAGAAAGTCACCCTCCGTGAAACCGACCTGACGCAGTGCTGGCAGCAGGTTGTGAATTTACTGGAGCATGAGCGCAGGGCTGAACGTGTCGCGGTGACGCATGCCTTCGCGCAGGGGGCGACGAGCGTGATAGCCGATCGGCTCTGGCTTGAGCAGGTGCTGCATAATCTGCTCAGAAATGCGATTCAGGCCCAGCAGGCGAACGGCCAGGGCTGGGTGCGCATTGAAAGCCAGAAAAGCACCGACGGCATTAAGATTACCATCACTGACGGCGGCCCCGGCTTTAGCCCGGAAGCATTACAGAATGCCTTTATGCCCTTTTACAGCGGTCGAAAAGAGGGCATAGGCCTTGGTATGACGTTAACGGAGTCACTGATGACGCGCATGAATGGAACCCTCTCGCTGGGCAATTCACCCGAAGGTGGCGCGACGATCGTGCTGCAGCTGGAGTCAGGGCATGGATAAGACAATCTGGCTGATCGATGATGATGAATCCATCAGAGAGTCGATGGCATTTTTACTGTCGGGTATGGGCTGGGCGGTAAAAACGTTCGAAAGCGTTGATGCCTTTACGGCGGAATACGGGGCAAACCGCGCGCTTGTGGGCTGTTTGCTGCTGGACATGCGTATGCCGGGTAAAGGCGGGCTGGCGTGGCTGGAGGAGGGGGAATGGCCGTGGCCATTGTTACCCGTCATGATTATGACCGGACACGGCACCGTCGACGCCTGTCGCCGCGCATTTCGTAACGGCGTGTTTGAGTTTTTCACCAAGCCGCTGGACGCCGATAAGCTCATTGAAACGGTGGGTTTGGCGTTTGAGGAGAGCCAGCGACGGTTTACCGCCTGGCAGGAGACGGCGCGAATAAGCGCGCGTTTCGCACAGCTTACCGCGCGCGAGCATGAAGTGCTGTCCGTGCTGATGGAAGGCTGCAGCAACAAGGAAGCGGCGGCACGCCTTTCTCTCTCGCCGCGTACGGTTGAAGCGCACCGTGCCGCAGCGTTTGCCAAATTAGGGGTCAGCAGCCTGGTTCAGGCGATCCGCGAATACGATAAATTGCAATCCGTATAACTACCAGGAGGCGTGCGTAATCAACCGAATTACGTTTCGTCGCCTGAGTCAGTAACCTCGAGGTGTCTCCCAACATTCGAGGATGTGCGATGAAAAAAGTAATGATGATGGCGGCGCTTGTCGCGGGTAGCGTCACGCTGACGGCACAGGCAGAAAGCCTGAGCCAGAAAAATCTCTCCCTGACGCAGGCTAACGCGCTGGCGACCGCCGCCGTTCAGGCGTGTGCGGCAAAAAATTATCAGGTGACGGTAACGGTTGTTGACCGCGCTGGCGTGGTGAAGGCCGTGCAGCGCACCGACAACGCCGGTCCGCACACGGTAAAGGCCAGCGAAATGAAGGCCTGGACGGCGCTCAGCACAAAGAATGCTTCAGGTAAGGTGATGGAAGCCGCGCAGAGCAACGCGGGCGCCCAAAATATGCGTGACGTCCCTGGCTTCCTGCTGCTTGCGGGTGGCCTGCCGGTGAAAGAGGGTGATGAGGTGATCGGGGCGATTGGCATCGGCGGTGCGCCGGGCGGCCATCTTGATGAAGCCTGCGCGCAGGCGGCGATTGACGGCTTGAAGAAGTAAAGCACATAAAAAAGCACCGGGGCGTCCGGTGCTTGGTCATCAGATCTTGCAGGCGTCGCCGCAGTCGTCATCGGCGATAATCGCCTGCGCTTTTTTATCCGCGTCGTCCAGACGTTCCGCGTTGCGTTCTTCTGCTTCATCCAGCCCGTTAAAGACCAGGTTATCGAGATCAATTTCCATGTTTCACCTGCGTTATTCGGTTTTAGATACAGGCCCAGTATAAGTCAAAAAAAGCCGGTAATGTACCTCGCAGCACATAAGGATAATCCCTGCCATACTCAGAGCTTTATGGCTGAGAAACGCGCATGATTACACTCTGTAAAACCTGTGGAACCTCTTACGTTGCTCAACCCGAGCGATGTCCAGTCTGCGAGGATGAGCGTCAGTACGTTCCCGCCTCGGGGCAGGCGTGGGTCGATTTCGACACGGTGACCGCCACGCACACCAACAAATGGCAGCAGCTGGAGCCGCAGCTGATCGGCCTCAAAACCGTTCCGTCCTTTGCCATCAATCAGCGGGCCATTCTTCTGCGAACCGCACACGGCAATATTTTGTGGGACTGCATCGCCAACCTTGATGCGGCAACCAAAACGCTGATCGCGGCGCTCGGCGGCATTAGCGCCATTGCGATTTCGCACCCGCATTACTACACCACCATGCAGGACTGGGCGGAGACGTTCGATGCGCCGGTTTACCTGCATGCCAGCGACCGGGAGTGGGTAATGCGCGACAGCCCGGCAATTCGCTTCTGGGAGGGCGACGCGCTGGATATTATGCCGTCGGTCACGCTGCTCCGCGCTGGAGGCCACTTTGCGGGCGGCACGGTGCTGCACTGGCAGGAAGGCGAGGGGGTATTGCTGGCGGGAGATATCCTGCAGGTCACTCCCGGAAGGGATGCCGTCTCGTTTATGTGGAGCTATCCTAATATGCTTCCGCTGCCTGCCGCCACGGTTGAAAAGATCGTCGGACTCCTGCGGAGCAGAAGCTATCAACGGCTCTACGGTGCATTCGAAGGGCAGAACATCTTCGCGAAGGCTGACGAGATCGTGCAGCGGTCGGGCCAGAAATATATTGCTTGTCTGAAGTAAAGTACGGTGGGTAAACTTCAGGAGCGTGATCGCGATCATGCCTAAACTAAAACAGATAAAAGAGAAATTGCTATGCAACATATCATTGAAGGTTTTCTCAGCTTTCAAAAAGAGATTTTCCCGCAACGTAAAGAGCTCTTCCGCAGTTTAGCGTCCAGCCAGAATCCCAAAGCGTTGTTCATCTCCTGTTCCGACAGCCGTCTGGTGCCAGAACTGGTTACTCAGCAAGAGCCGGGACAGCTCTTTGTCATTCGCAATGCTGGCAACATCGTGCCACCGTTCGGGCCAGAGCCAGGCGGCGTCTCGGCGACAATTGAGTACGCCGTGGTCGCGCTGGGTGTAACCGACATCGTCATCTGCGGCCACTCCAACTGTGGCGCTATGAAGGCGATTGCCGACAACGCCAACCTCGAGCCAATGCCGGCGGTTTCCCACTGGCTGCGCTACTCCGATGCGGCAAAAGCCGTGGTCGAGAACAAAACGTGGGACCAGCCAATCGACAAAGTCAACGCGATGGTGCAGGAGAACGTGTTTGCGCAGCTGAGCAACATCAAAACGCATCCGTCGGTTGCGGTGGGCCTGCGCAATAACGCCATCCGCCTGCACGGCTGGGTGTATGACATTGAAAGCGGTGATATCCGCGCGCTGGATAAAGAGACCAAAACCTTCATTTCACTGTCTGAAAATCCGGACGTTTTCTTCGAATAATCAGACAGCCCGGGCAGGGAAGCCCTGTTAATTCTCCACGTAAGGCAGTTTTCTGCGCGATCGGGAGGCGGGGATCTCCGCCGCTTTGGCCATCGCTTCACCCCTCACGGCACACTCCTCCAGCCCCTGCACAAAGGGTTGATCGTGCATCAGCCAGGGTATCGCCCCAAACGCAATGCGTCCGCGAAGGGCGTCGGGAGCCTTCAGCGTGTAATCCTCTCCCAGTTCCGGTAGCTCATCGCCTGTTTCCATCAGCTGGCTGCGCAGCGTGGGGAAGGGCAGATCTTTTGTCGTGAGCGGTTTTTGCCCGCGCGCGTCGATAAATACGTCGAAGCGGTAGGTCTTGTCCTGGGTGGTGATGACGGTTCGATCGCTGCCAATATCCAGTTCATACTTATCACCGAGCGCCGCCACGCTAACGATGCCCGCCTCGCGCAGCGCCAGTAATCTGCGGATAGACTGCGGCGGAATGGCGGCATAGTTATCGATAAAGATGCGCTCCAGCCCCGCTTTGAATCGCTCTCTGTCGCGTTCATTGAGGGCAGGGACAATGTCGGCCACCACCTCATGGAGCCGCAGGACGGTATAGCGCCAGGCCACCGTGCGGCGTTCACGTTTGTTGCGCTCGACCTCCTTCAGGTTCTCTTCAGCCCACGTAAACGGACCGCGCTGCTTACGCTCCTCAAACCACGCGTCGCGGATGCTGTCCGCAGTCAGGCTGTGCAGCGAGACAGACTTGCACCACGCCGGGTCGGCGAGCGCCAGCTCGTTCACCATCAGCGCAAATACCCTGTCGAGCAGGCCATCGGCGCCTTTGGCTATTTCGCTTTCCACCACGGATCCCGTCAGGACCGAAAGCGGTTCGTAAGGGATCGGGCAGTAAAAATCGGCTTCCGGCAGAATGCCCGTTCTGGACATCAGCATTATGCGCAACGCCTCACTGCCTTTATCCAGGATGAACCTGTCGTCGACAAAGTCCCCATGCTGCATGACCACCGCCATGGCGGCGTCCAGCCCGCTTAATGATGTCCCCATGATCCCAACGTCGCAGGCGGGGATCCGCGCGTCCATCAGCCCGGACCAGGGGCTTGGGAAGTAGGTGCGCGTTGCCTCTTCTGCATCCGGCCAGACGTGACCGGTGGCGACAACGGCAAGATCAAATCTTTCCGGGTGCTTATGACCGTTAACCGAAAGCGTTACGCCGTTTTCGGCGGCGTCGATATCGGTGACTTCCGCGGATTCGTGGACGTTGACCTCAAACCCCCGTTTTCTGGCTTCATTGACCACCGTCAGAAAGCTGTCGCGGAAATATTCGCCCAGCAGCAGCCTCGGCAAAAACTGCCGTTCATGCAGGCTGGCTTTATCCACCTTAAAGCGCGCCAGATGGGCGTCGCTCTGGCCTTTCAGCCAGTCGAGGTAGGTCATAAAAATAGGGGGGATTTCAATGCTGGCAATATTGGCCAGCATCAGACGAGAGTTATCGTCGTCGCTGTAGGGCATGCCCACGCCGGCGTCTTCTGCCTGTTCAAATACAGAGACGGCGAGAGGGGTATTGTTTCTAAGAAGAGAATAAAAGGTGTAAATCCCTGTAGGGCCGGAGCCGATAATCGCGATCTTCTTCATCGACAGTCTTCCTGCGTTATTTTTCCCATGAGAAAAGCGTAGCAGGTGAAGCGATAAGAAATCAGGATATTGAGATTATTCAGGATACTGAGAGAGGAATTGCACCATTTCAGGACTGAAATGGTGCGTCCGAGTGGACTCGAACCACCGACCCCCACCATGTCAAGGTGGTGCTCTAACCAACTGAGCTACGGACGCAGAATGGTGCGTTCAATTGGACTCGAACCAACGACCCCCACCATGTCAAGGTGGTGCTCTAACCAACTGAGCTATGAACGCAACGTGTTGTCGGTGACAACGGGGACGAATATTAGCGGCACAGCATCAATGAGGCAAGAGGGAAAATGCATTTTTCTCTCTGATTTCACGCGATTGCTTCATTACCGCGCAAAGTGAAGAGAAAGTAGCCGCCAGCCGGCGGCTACTGCCGGGTTAACGTGAGGCGCGTTGCAAAATGACCGTTGACGGCTGACGCTGCAGGAAGCGCATTCGCAGCATCATCATGATGGCCGCAGAGGTCAGACCGATGATAAAGCCCATCCAGAAGCCGGCAGGTCCCATACGGTCAACCACGAGGTCGGTGAGCGCCAGCACGTAGCCGGTCGGCAGGCCCAGCACCCAGTAGGCAATAAACGTAATAAAGAAGATCGAGCGCGTATCTTTATACCCGCGCAGCACGCCGCTGCCGATCACCTGAATGGAGTCTGAAACCTGGTATACCGCAGCGAGCAGCATCAGGTGTGATGCCAGGATCACCACCTCAGGGTTATCGTTATACAGCAGGGCGATTTGTTCACGCAGCGCAACGGTAAACAGCGCCGTACAGGCGGCCATGCAAACGCCAACACCTAGCCCGGTACGCGCCGCGGTTTGAGCATCCAGCGTCGATCCTTGCCCCAGGCGGAAGCCGACGCGAATGGTGACGGCCGCCGCCAGCGACATCGGCAGCACGAACATCAGCGAGCTGAAGTTCAGCGCAATCTGGTGGCCCGCGACGTCAATAATGCCCAGCGGGGAGACCAGCAGAGCCACAACGGCAAACAGCGTCACTTCGAAGAACAGCGCCAGCGCAATCGGCAGACCTAGCTGCACCAGACGTTTCATGATGCTCCAGTCAGGGGTGCTAAACCTGTTTTCATTACGAATATCGCGCATGGAGCGGGCACGCTTCACGAAGGTGATCATGCTGAAGAACATCACCCAGTACACCGCCGCCGTTGCGACGCCGCAGCCCACGCCGCCCAGCTCCGGCATGCCAAAGTGGCCGTAGATGAAGATGTAGTTCACCGGAATATTCACCAGCAGGCCGATAAAGCCCATCACCATTCCCGGTTTGGTTTTTGCCAGACCTTCACACTGGTTACGGGCGACCTGGAAAAAGAGATAGCCCGGTGCGCCCCAGAGCAGCGCGCGCAGGTAGCCTACGGCTTTATCGGCTAAAGCCGGGTCGATATTCTGCATGGCGCGGATGATATGCCCGGCGTTCCAGAGCACGACCATAATCAGCACGGATACAAAGCCAGCCAGCCAGAAGCCCTGACGAACCTGATGAGCAATACGCTCGCGTCGTCCTGAGCCGTTTAGCTGAGCAATAACCGGCGTGAGTGCCAGCAGCAGGCCATGACCAAAGAGAATGGCCGGCAGCCAGATCGAGGTGCCTATAGCAACGGCAGCCATATCGGTGGCGCTATAACCACCCGCCATTACCGTATCCACAAATCCCATTGCGGTCTGGGCCACTTGCGCGATGATCACCGGTATTGCCAGTGCCAATAACTGACGCGCTTCAATCATGTACTTCTGCACGTGAACACCTTTTGTATTGTTGTTATATGAGAGACTAAAAAAGCCGCCGAAACGGGCAGCAAGAAGAAAATGCAGGGGGATAGCCAGCTATTGTAGCGGGGTTTATCTAATTATCTAGTGAAAAAATCGCCAGAAAATGCGCTCCGCTGGCAACCTGTTTTTCCAACTGTTATTGTGGTGGGATTAAACGGTGTCACCACCGTCCGGAAAAAACAGGAGTTGTAAGCATGTTTACTGGCATTGTGCAGGGCACCGCCAAAGTGGTGTCTATTGATGAAAAACCCAATTTCCGTACTCACGTGGTTGAGCTGCCGGAATATATGCTCGACGGCATTGAAACTGGCGCTTCAATAGCGCACAACGGCTGCTGCCTGACGGTAACCGAGATTAACGGTAACCAGATTAGCTTTGATTTAATGAAAGAAACCCTGCGCATCACCAACCTCGGCGAGCTGGCCGTGGGCGATACCGTCAACGTTGAGCGCGCGGCGAAGTTTAGCGACGAAATTGGCGGCCATCTGATGTCGGGCCATATCATGACCACTGCCGAAGTGGCGAAAATCGTGACCTCCGAAAATAACCGTCAAATCTGGTTTAAAGTTCAGGATCCGGCATTAATGAAATACATCCTTTATAAAGGATTTATTGGCATCGATGGAATAAGCCTGACGGTTGGGGAAGTCACACCAACGCGTTTCTGCGTGCATTTAATTCCCGAGACGCTGCAGCGTACGACGCTGGGTGCGAAAAAGCTGGGGCATCGCGTAAATATTGAAATCGACCCGCAGACCCAGGCGGTTGTGGATACGGTAGAGCGCGTGCTGGCGGCAAAAGAGGCCGCAATAATTAACGCTGCCGAAGAAGAATAAAAAAATAACCCCGGCTATCCGGGGTTATTTTTTAGCGGGCGACCCGCAGGCCGTGTTCAATACCGCGGCTAAAGACTACCTGCCACAGCTGAATATCACGCGCGCGGAAAGCACCCGCGCAGGCATTCAGGTAATAGCTGAACATCCGTTTAAACCGTTCGGAATAGTTGTCCGCAATCTCGGGCCATGCCTCCAGAAAACGTGCATGCCAGGCCATCAGCGTGGTGTCGTAATCCGCGCCGAAGTTGTGCCAGTCCTCAACAATAAAGTGCGGTTCGCTGGCGTTGGCAATCTGGCGTACGGATGGCAAACAGCCGTTCGGGAAGATGTATTTATTGATCCACGGATCGACGTTATTGTCGGTCAGCTTCGAGCCGATGGTGTGCAATAAGAAAATGCCGTCAGGTTTTAAATTGCGATCCGCGACGGTGAAGTAGGTTGCATAATTTTTCGGCCCGACGTGCTCGAACATCCCAACGGAAACAATGCGGTCAAACTGCTCGTTCAGATCGCGATAATCCTGAAGGCGAATATCAACATCCAGATCCTGACAGCGTTCCTGCGCCATTTTTCGCTGTTCAGCCGAAATCGTCACGCCCACCACGCTTACGCCGTAATGCTTCGCCATAAAATAGGCCAGCCCGCCCCAGCCGCATCCGATATCCAGCACGCGCATGCCGGGCTGTAGCTGCAGTTTTTCGCAAATCAGACGCAGCTTGGCCTGCTGCGCTTCTTCAAGGGTGGAAGCCTCTTTCCAGTAAGCGCAGGAATATTGCATCAGCGGGTCAAGCATGCGGCTGAACAGATCGTTGCCCAGGTCGTAGTGCTCTTTACCCACGATCCATGCCCGTTTTTTGCTTTGCAGGTTGAATAAGCGGGCAGAAGCGATACGCAGGGTATCTTTGAAATGACGCGGGAGCTGCTTTTCCAGACCGGCGCGCAGGACGCTAGTGAAGAACATATCCAGCCGTTCGCACTCCCACCAGCCGTCCATATAGCTTTCGCCCAGGCCTAACGATCCCTCCTGCAACACGCGTTTAAAAAAGTCAGGATGTTTAATCTGGGGATCTGAAGGCGAAGATCCATTGATAGTGATGCCTGCACGACCTAACAGCTCACTGACGATCCGAGACCAGTTATCGTCCGGAACGCTAACTTCTTCTATACACGATGAACTCATAGCTTCCCCATCACCTTGCTGTGATCAGAACCTTCAAACAGCGTAGACGCTATTTAGGGTTTGTGAGAAATCTCACGGTAAATGTCCGCGAGGCTAATATCCGACGTAGAACAGAGGAAGGGAGATAACCCTTGCCGAAAAGCCATCCATGGTAAAACGGGAGCACTCCGGCTCCCGTTAACACTTAATATTTATCGTATTTAATCGAACCAAATTCAGTATAGGCCTCAAAATTTGGTGATTCAATAGAAAATTCTTAGCAACCTAATTACTGGAGTGTAACATAATTTCCGGCGCGACTATGCGTGCGACGCTTCTGCCCGCGCGCGGTCATTCTCCTCGCGCTGTGCGGAAGACTGCATGCGATAGCCGATGGCCGCCAGCGCAACGGTAACCAGCATCACGCTGGTGGTGGTCAGCAGCGGGGTGGCAATCAGCGCAGAGACCACGAGGCTTGCCAGGAAGCACAGGCCAAGCTGAAGGGTGTTTTGCAGCGCCGCAGCGCGGCCAGTCGCCTGCGGGAACGGACGAAGGGCCTGAGCGACCACGATAGGGTAAATCGCACCGTTAGCAATCGCCATCACGCAGAACGGAATCAAAATTTCTGCCAGACCGGCGCCCGGAATAAACCCAACCGCCCAGGTCCCGATCACGCTTAGCGCGTACAGCACCAGCAGCCAGGGCAGCATCTGCTGGCCTTCCCATTTTTGCAGCGCCGCACGGCAGCCGTAGCCGCCCACCAGAAACGCGATAGTCTGCGGGACGTAGCTCAGGCCGATAGCCGCAGGGCTGTAGCCCATATCGTGCAGGATGAACGGTGAGCCGGTCAGCCAGGCGAAGAAGCTCGCAGAACACGCAGCGTAGATCAGCACGTTACCGCGATAGGCTTTAGCCTGCAGCAAAGATGTAAAGGTGATCGGCTTCGCATCAGGATGCGCCGCTTTTTTATGCGCAGGCTTAAGGAAGAACGCAGGCAGCATCAGCACAAGGGTGATAGCAAACAGCGTCGCGAAGATCGCCTGCCAGTCGAAATGCGCGAGGATCCAGCTGCCCAGCAGCGGAGCAAGGGCGGGTGAAAGGCCGACCAGCGGCATAATGGTGGCGAAAATACGGTTTGTGCGGGAGGCCGGATAGTAATCGGTCACCAGCGCCTGCCAGGTCACGGCGGCGGCACAGACGCCGACAGCCTGAATGAAGCGCAACACCAGCAGCCAGGTGGCATCCCGAACCCACAGCATGCCCAGACAGCCGACGGCAAAAATAGCCAGACCGAGGAGGAGCACCGGTTTACGACCAAAGCGGTCAGAGAGCGGTCCCCAGAGTAGCTGCGCGATGGCGAAGCCCGCGAGGAATAAGCTCAGGCTGGCGCTGATGGCGGCGGCAGGGGTTTGCAAATCTTCCTGCATCGCGGCGAACGCGGGCAGATACATATCGGTCGCTAAAAAGCCCAGCACGCTTAGGCCGCCGAGCCAGACTAAAAATCCTTTCCTGGGTTGCATTATTTTATTCTCCTGAGGAGGCAGGTGTACGTTGGCCGAGAGTGTAGGGAGTGCAAAGCGGCTTGTGAAACGCTAATATTTGGTAAGTGCATTCAAATTTTTTGCAGGCAGAAAATGTGGTCAGATTATTCTCTTGAAGTTGTGGATGCCGTTGCGCGTAACGGCAGTTTTACCGGCGCCGCGCAGGAGCTGCACCGCGTCCCGTCGGCCATCAGCTACACCGTGCGTCAGCTGGAGGAGTGGCTGGCGGTTCCGCTGTTTGAACGGCGTCATCGCGACGTCGAGTTAACCCCTGCCGGGGCCTGGTTTTTGAAAGAAGGGCGGTCTGTTATCAAAAAAATGCAGATCACCCGCGAGCAGTGTCAGCAGATCGCTAACGGCTGGCGAGGGCATCTCTCCATTGCGGTAGATAACATTGTTAAGCCTGAGCGCACCCGGCAAATGATTGTTGATTTCTATCGCCATTTCTCAGACGTTGAGCTGCGCGTCTCCCAGGAGGTGTTCAACGGCGTCTGGGACGCACTGGCTGACGGCAGGGCGGAGATGGCCATCGGCGCGACGCAGGCAATCCCCGTGGGCGGACGTTACGCGTTTCGCGATATGGGCATGCTGAGCTGGAAATGCGTTGTTGCAAGCGATCACCCGCTGGCGGCCATGGAAGGACCGCTCAGCGACGACACGTTGCGCAACTGGCCGTCGCTGGTGCTGGAAGATACGTCGCGTTCGCTGCCCAAGCGCATTACCTGGCTGCTGGACAACCAGCGCCGCGTTGTGGCGCCTGACTGGGAATCCTCCGCTACGTGCCTTTCTGCGGGGCTATGCGTCGCGATGGTGCCGGTTCACTTTGCGCGACCGCGCATTGATGCCGGAGAGTGGGTTGCCCTGACGCTGGAAAATCCGTTCCCGGATGCGGCCTGCTGTCTGACCTGGCAGCAAAATGACGTTTCGCCGGCCATGGCCTGGCTTCTGGACTATCTGGGTGACAGTGAAACGTTGAACAGGGAGTGGTTACGGGAGCCAGATAAACTGGCTCCGTAAAGCCATTAACGACGGTAGTCGCGGAAAGGACCGTCCGCGACGGAACGGCGCTCGATAAGGCGCGGGTGGACTTCAATGGACTGAGACTCTTCGCGCTTGCTGACGATCCTGTCCATCAGCATATTAAACGCCGTTTCACCCAGGGAGTCCTTCGGCTGGTGAATGGTGGTCAGTGCCGGGGTGAAGTAGCGCGCGTTGCGCACGTTATCATACCCGATCACCGAGATGTCCTGCGGCACGCGCAGACCCAGTTCGTCCGCCGCACAGAGTGCGCCCATCGCCATGATGTCGCCGCCGCAGAATACCGCGGTAGGGCGGTGCTGTTGAGAGACGATCTGCTGCATAGCGCGATAGCCGGATTCCGGTTCAAAGTCACCCTGAACAATCCAGTTTTCCGGCACGTTGATCAGCGCTTCTTCCATCGCCTTCATAAAGCCGGCCAGACGACCAGCGCCGGTATTGCGCTCCAGCGGGCCGGGGATGACGCCTATCTCGCGGTGACCGCGCTCAATCAGATAGCGGCCCGCCATGTAGCCGCCTTCAAAGGCGTTATCAATGACGGAATCGGTAAAGTCGGCCCGCGCTTCGCCCCAGTCCATCACCACCATCGGGATGTGACGGTACTCTTCCAGCATAGAGAGAACTGACTCCGGGTATTCAGAGCACATGACCAGCAGGCCGTCGACGCGCTTTTGCGCCATCATCGACAGGTAGGCGCGCTGCTTTTCCTGGCTGTTCCAGGCGTTGCCCAGAATCAGGGTGTAGCCCTTCTGGAAGCAGTTTTTCTCGACGGCTTCGATGATCTCGGCAAAATAGGCCGCTTCACTGCTGGTGGCCAGCAGGCCAATCGACTTGGTGTGATTAACTTTCAGGCTTCGCGCAACCGCACTCGGTGAGTAATGCAGCTCTTTGATCGCGGCCCAGACCGCATTGCGCGTCTCTTCTGCAACAAAGCGGGTTTTGTTAATAACGTGTGATACGGTTGTAGTGGAAACGTTTGCGCGTTTTGCTACGTCTTTTATTGTTGCCATGAAATGTCACTCCAGACCATATCCTAAACTCCTGAAAAACTTGAAGGTAAACGTTTGCCTTCTCTCACCCTTATCACGCAATCTTGAGTTGCGACACGCCGGGAAAACGACACAGGACGTCAGGAGGGGGTCAATGGCCGGTACGCTAATAAATTTAGCGTGGAATTTTGTCCTATCTTGATGAAAAGGGGAAGAGCAAAAGTGGATATCAGTTTAAATCCAGGAAGATTTTTGACGTAAACTGTGTAAAAATGAGCAAGCTCACTTTTCGTAGGGTGATTAAAAGGAGAATAATTGATGAATACCGATCTTAAGTTTTCGCTGACCACCACCATCATCGTGCTGGCTCTGATTGTTGCCGCGGGTCTGACGGCTGTTCTGCACTGATTCAAACGGGGGGAGAGCATTTTCCCTCCGAGTTTTCCCCGATTGTTACTCCTCCGGCAAAAATCTTTTGCCAAAATGTTAACTTCTCATTTTTTGTGATTGATGTCATGCTTTTGGCTTCTTTGTTCTGTGTCGCGAAATGACACGGCATCCGGAGTTGACCCATGAAAATCAATTTTCCTCTGCTGGCCCTGGCGATTGGCGCTTTTGGGATTGGCACTACTGAATTCTCCCCAATGGGACTTTTACCCGTCATCGCCAAAGGCGTGGATGTCTCTATCCCGGCTGCCGGTATGCTGATTAGCGCCTACGCGGTTGGCGTGATGATTGGCGCGCCGTTGATGACGCTGCTGCTCTCGCACCGCGCGCGCCGCAACGCCCTGATTTTCCTGATGGCTATTTTTACGCTGGGCAACGTGCTTTCCGCCTTATCTCCGGATTACACCACGCTGATGCTGTCCCGTATTCTGACCAGCCTCAACCACGGCGCTTTCTTCGGTCTGGGGTCGGTGGTTGCGGCAAGCGTGGTGCCGAAGCACAAGCAGGCCAGCGCGGTCGCCACCATGTTTATGGGGCTGACCATCGCCAACATCGGCGGTGTTCCTGCTGCAACCTGGCTGGGTGAAGCGATCGGCTGGCGTATGTCCTTCCTCGCGACCGCGGCGCTGGGCATTGTCGCGATGGTGGCACTGTTCTTCTCCCTGCCAAAAGGCAGCGCGGGGGAACGCCCTGACGTGCGTAAAGAGCTGTCGGTGCTGGTGCGCCCGCAGGTGCTCTCCGCACTGCTGACCACCGTTCTCGGCGCAGGGGCGATGTTTACGCTCTACACCTATATTTCCCCGGTGCTGCACGATATCACCCATGCGACGCCGATCTTTATTACCGCGATGCTGGTGCTCATTGGCGTGGGCTTCTCCATCGGCAACTATCTGGGCGGCAAGCTGGCCGACCGTTCGGTGAGCGGAACGCTGAAAGGCTTTTTAACCCTGCTGATCGTCATCATGATTGCCATTCCGTGGCTGGCGCGTAACGAACTCGGCGCTGCCATCGCGATGGTTGTTTGGGGTGCGGCTACCTTTGCCGTCGTACCACCGCTGCAGATGCGCGTGATGCGCGTGGCCCACGAGGCGCCAGGACTTTCGTCTTCCGTAAACATCGGAGCATTTAACCTGGGCAATGCGCTGGGTGCAGCAGCGGGCGGAGCGGTCATTTCGGCTGGTCTGGGATACAGCTTTGTGCCGGTGATGGGGGCAATCATTGCCGCGCTGGGCTTGCTGCTGGTGCTGATGTCAGGTCGTAAGCAGCCAGAAGCGGTATGCACAGCGGAATAAATAAAAACGCAGAAGGGCGAACCCTTCTGCGTGTCTCTTATGCGGCGAAGTTCTTCGCCACAAAGTCCCAGTTAGCCAGCGCCCAGAAGTGCTCCAGATAGTTAGGACGCGCGTTGCGGTAATCGATGTAGTAGGCGTGTTCCCACACGTCCACGGTCATCAGCGGCGTTGCGCGAGTGGTCAGCGGCGTACCCGCGTTAGACGTTGACACGATAGCCAGTTTGCCATCTTCCTCTTTGACCAGCCATGTCCAGCCAGAACCGAAGTTTTTGACCGCTGCGTCAGTAAATTTCGCTTTGAAATCAGCGAAGCTCCCAAACGCCGCGTTGATGGCTGCAGCCAGCTCACCGGTCGGTTCTCCGCCTGCATTCGGTGCCAGGCAGTGCCAGTAGAAGGTGTGGTTCCACACCTGAGCGGCGTTATTGAAGATGCCACCGTCTGAGCTGCGCACGATCTCTTCCAGCGTTTTGCCTTCAAAATCGGTGCCTTTGATCAAATTATTCAGGTTGGTGACGTAGGTCTGGTGATGTTTGCCGTAATGGTACTCCAGGGTTTCTGCAGAAATATGGGGTGCCAGGGCGTCTTTTGCATACGGTAGTGCAGGTAATTCGAACGACATTGCTTCTCTCCTTATTATAGTTACGCTGCCAATAACCCTACAGACAGCAAGGACAGAATAGCAAATTGAAAGGGTATGCAAAAGAGGAACTTACCCTGCCACGGGTGCGGCAGGGCAGGGATTAACGAATGGTTTTCGGCGTCATGACCCGACGTGCGCCGACATAGTGACGCACCCAGTAATCTTCGCTGAGAGAGGTGATCTGGATATCCTGGCCGCTGCGCGGCGACTGGATAAACTTCCCGTTGCCCACGTAGACGCCGACATGGTCAGCCGTACCGCGGCCCTGCGTGCGGAAGAAGACCAGGTCGCCGTTCTCGAGTTCGCCACGATTGACCGGCGCCGCATCGCGCAGGTGATACATTTCGTTAGCGGTACGCGGAATGCGGAATTTGACTAAGTCTTTATAGGCGTAATAGACCAGCCCGCTGCAGTCGAAACCGGTACGCGGGGAGGTGCCTCCCCAGTGATACGGTTTGCCAATCTGACCCATCAGCTTATTCATCGCCGTTTTTTGCGCTTTCTGTACGCGAACCTTATGCACTTCCGCTATTTTCGTGACTTTCGTGCATTTCGCTTTATGGCCTTTGCGCGCAGTGCATTTTTCGGTGACGAGATTAGCGGCAGTGTGGGAGGCTTTGGTTTTGGAAGAATGCGCGGTGCGGGAAGATTTCGTTTTCGTCTTGCTGGAGGCGGTCTGTTTAGTCTTTGCGGTGGTTTTCTTTTTTTCCGTCTTGCTGGTAGTTTTTTTCTTACGTTCTGTGGTTTTCGCCAGATGCGTTTTTTGTACGGCAGAATGCCGCGCCTGTTCAGAGGCGTTCGCCGCTGGCGTGAATGAGAGTGTTGTAAACAGTAAAGCACAGAGCGTGATCGAGATTTTAGTTATCCGCGCCACTGGGCAGTCCCCTGATAAGTGCAGGTCTTCAATAATACCCGCGTATGATTTACAAAGCCCGTCGATTCTAATCTATAAAAACCCTGGAAGTTAATAGCATTTTTCAATCTAAAAACGTGTTTCGTTAGCAAGTGCAAAAAAATTCATCGTTCTGTAGCACAATTGTTCACTCCCTAAGCAAAACCTTAGAAGGAATAGGGTTAAGCTATATTTACAATGCAACTTATGGTGCCAAACGTTAGAATATATAGACGTGACAAAAATGTTATTTTCCGATATCTGTCTGAACCGCTACAATGTCAGACGAATGCCGTAACAGAAGTTAAAGGAAGCAAGACATGAGCACCACAATTGAAAAAATCCAGCACCAGATTGCTGAAAACCCGATTCTCCTGTACATGAAAGGTTCTCCGAAGCTGCCGAGCTGCGGTTTCTCCGCGCAAGCGGTTCAGGCGCTGTCTGCCTGTGGTGAGCGTTTTGCTTACGTTGATATCCTGCAAAACCCGGACATCCGCGCTGAGCTGCCAAAATACGCTAACTGGCCGACCTTCCCACAGCTGTGGGTTGACGGTGAACTGGTTGGCGGCTGCGACATCCTGATCGAAATGTATCAGCGTGGCGAACTGCAGCAGCTGATCAAAGAGACGGCTGCTAAGTACAAAACTGAAGAGCCTGACGCAGAGTAAGTTTTCTGCGGACATGAAAAAGCGACCTTATGAGGTCGCTTTTTTTTTGCCAGAGTCACCAGGCCTACAGTTCCGGCGTCGCGTCCTCAGCCATCGGCAGCGGCCAGCCGCCCAGGCGTTTCCAGCGGTTAACAATCTCACAGAACAGCTCTGCCGTGCGCTCGGTATCGTAGAGCGCCGAATGCGCCTGCGTGCCGTCAAAGGCAATCCCCGCCGTGATGCAGGCTTTGGATAAGACCGTTTGTCCCAGCGCCAGGCCACTCAGCGCCGCGGTGTCGAAGGTCACAAACGGATGGAACGGGTTACGCTTCAGCGATGCGCGCTCCGCTGCCGCCATCGTGAAGCTGTGATCGAAGGTGGCGTTGTGGGCCACCATAATGGCGCGGCTGCAGTCGCTCTCCTTCATGCCCTTACGCACCATTTTGAAAATGGCGTGAAGCGCGTCGTATTCGCTGACGGCACCGCGCAGCGGGTTCGTCGGATCGATGCCGTTAAACGCCAGCGCTTCTGGCTGCAGGTTTGCGCCTTCAAAAGGTTCAACGTGGAAATGCAGCGTGGTGTCCGGGATAAGCCAGCCCTGTTCGTCCATCTTCAGCGTGATGGCGGCAATCTCAAGCAGCGCATCGGTTTTAGCGTTAAATCCGGCTGTTTCGACATCAATAACAACGGGATAAAAACCACGAAAACGGTCGCACAGACCGGTAAATTGAGCGTTATCGGACATCAGGGTCTCTTACAAGGGGAAAAAAGCAGTGCGCATTATGGCAAATTTTCAGAGGGGAAGTAAAACTACGGGCGCATATTGCGCCCTGCGGGATCAGTTGCCCAGGCCGCGACCGGCATCTTTGGCTTCGATCAGCTCGATTTTGTAACCGTCGGGATCTTCAACAAAGGCAATCACCGTGGTGCCGCCTTTTACCGGGCCGGCTTCGCGGGTCACGTTACCGCCGTTGCTGCGGATACGTTCGCAGGCTTCAGCTGCGTTATCCACTTCCAGCGCGATGTGGCCGTACGCGGTTCCCAGCTCGTAGCTATCAACGCCCCAGTTATAGGTCAGCTCAATGACCGCTTCATCGGATTCCGGACCGTAACCGACGAACGCCAGGGAATATTTATACTCTGGGTTTTCGCTGGTGCGCAGCAGCGTCATGCCCAGAACGTTGGTGTAGAAATCGACAGAACGTTGCAGGTCGCCAACGCGCAGCATGGTGTGAAGTAGGCGCATAATTTCCTCATTAACCAATGGAATGGATGATCTTTTTGTTCAGAAACGATGTTTTAGTATAGCGGCGAACTGTCGCCGCTATCAATGCACAAAGGGGGATTACAGAGAAGGGTAGTCGGTGTAGCCTTCTGCGCCGCCGCCGTAGAAGCTTTCAGGGCGCTGCGGGTTCAGCTCGGCTTTCTTCTGCAGACGCGCAACCAGGTCCGGGTTAGCGATGTAATCGCGACCAAAGGCGACCGCGTCGATCAGGCCTTTGCCGATCAGGTCTTCCGCTTTCTCCGGCGTGTAGGCACCCGCGCCGATGATTGCGCCATGGAAGCGCTCGCGCACTTTCTGACGGAAGGCTTCGGTGTAAGGCTGGCCGCCAGCCCAGTCCGGCTCGGACATGTGCAGGTAGGCAATACCGCGTTTCGCCAGCTCTTCGATCAGATACAGGGCATCGGCTTCTTCGTTCGGGCCGTTGTCGACGTTCTGGAAAGAACCAATCGGAGAGACGCGAATGCCAATACGGTCTGCGCTCCACTCTTTACATACTGCATCCACCACTTCCAGCACCAGGCGCGCGCGGTTTTCCACGCTGCCGCCGTACTGGTCGGTGCGATGGTTGGAGGACGGTGACAGGAACTGGTGCAGCAGGTAACCGTGCGCAGAGTGCAGCTCAACCATGTCGAAACCGGCTTCACGGGCGTTGGCAACGGCCTGACGGAAATCGTTGACGATGCCCGGGATCTCGTCCAGCTCCAGCGCGCGCGGCATGGAGGTATCAACGCGAATAGCCTGGCCGTTCTCGTCACGCAGAGAGGTGCGGGTGTTCGCGCTCAGGGCAGAGGCGGAGACCGGTGCCTGGCCGCCAGGCTGGATGCTGCTATGAGAAATACGGCCGGTATGCCACAGCTGTACCGCAATGCGGCCATCTTCAGCGTGCACGCCAGCAGTGATTTTCTTCCACGCGGCGATCTGTTCCGGGCTGTGCAGGCCAGGCGCACCCGCATAGCCTTTCGCCTGGGCGGAAATCTGCGTGGCTTCAGAGATAATCAGACCAGAGCTGGCGCGCTGACGGTAATATTCACCCATCAGAGGGGTAGGGATGTCACCCGGTTCAATGCTGCGCAGACGGGTGAGCGGAGCCATAAACACGCGGTTAGGTGCGGTAACGGCACCCACTTTCAGTGGGGTAAATAATTTTTCAGCGGACATAAAGACTCCTGAGTAGACCAGTCGACTAGTGATTAAGTAAATAAAAACGCCTGCTACACGCCAGGCGCTGTAATACTGCTTTTCACATGTGCCAGCGCGCTTTCGAGCGGCACGGCACTGCGAGAAATCTTGGCCTGCAGGTTAGCGCCCAGCCAGAGGGCATACAATACCTGCGCCTGCGTTAACGGCTCGCCGGTGAAGGCCAGCGTTTTTTCATCGCGGCCTTTTTCCAGCGCCTTCGCCAGAAGGGCGATCACGCCGGTGGCACCTTTATCCATCGCCGTGCGCATATCTTCGGAAAGATCGCACACTTCGGCAGAGAGCTTTACCGTCAGGCAACCGCTGATGATGCCCTGCTGACAGAACTGTGTCAGCGTTTCCTGATAGTAATTCAGAACGCGATCGCGATAGTTACCTTCACCGCTGGCGAAGTGGGTGGCCAGGCGCTGATGGTAGCTGGCATAGTGCCGCTCCAGCATCGCCACGCCAAACGCCTCTTTGGAGCGGAAGTAGTGGTAAAACGACCCCTTCGGCACCTCAGCGGTTTTCAGTAACTCGCTCAACCCCATACCGGTGAAACCGCGGTGCATGCAAAGACGCTCACCGGTCGCCAGTAAATGTTCGCGCGTATCGTGTTCAGTATTTCTGCTCATGGACGCACTCTAATAGACCGTTCGGTCTATTGCAAGCGTGTTTCCTGACGACATGCGCTTAAAATATCCATCTGCTGTTGATAAACCCCTGATTTCACATCCATCATGCCCAGCACCGTGGAGAACAGATTGTCTTGTGAAACCGCATTTTTTGCCGCACGGTCACGCAGACACTGCGCGTTAACGCCATAGTTTTTCGCATAGTCCTGTGACAGCCAGACCATAAACGGAATGTGCGTTTGCTGCTCTGGGGCCAGCATATACGGCGTACCGTGAAGGTAAATTCCGCTTTCGCCCAGCGATTCACCGTGATCTGAGAGATAGATCAGCGCCGTATTCATGCTCGACTGGCGAGCCTTCAGCGCGTCGATCGTTTTACTGACCACGCTGTCCGTATGCAGGATGGTGTTGTCATAGGTGTTAATCAGCGCCTGATGATCGCAGTCCTGAATTTCGTTGGTATCACAGGTCGGCGTAAACTGGCGGAACGTGTCCGGATAACGGTTGTAGTAGGCCGGACCGTGGCTGCCCATCAGGTGGATAACCAGCACGGTATCCTGCTTCAGTCCGTCCAGTACGTTATCCAGACGATACAGGTTCACATCATCAATACAGGACTTGTCTTTGCAAAACTGATCCAGTTTCCACTGGGTCATGTCCGTGTGCGGTACGCGGTCACACGCCCCTTTACAGCCCCCGTCGTTGTCGCGCCACAGAAGGTTGATACCGGCGTGCCCCAACACGTCGAGCAATCCCTCCTGATGGCGCGCGAGGTCGGCATCGTATTTTTTACGCGGCATCCCGGAGAACATGCAGGGAACCGACACTGCGGTTTCCGTCCCACAGGAAGACGCCTGCGGGAAGTTAATGACATCCTGTTTTTTCAGTTCAGGGTTCGTTTCACGGTCATACCCGTTGAGCGAGTAGTTAGCCGCGCGTGACGCTTCACCGACGACCAGCACCAGAACGGTTTTCTTTTGCTGCCCGGTAATCACCGGGCCTTTGTGGGCATCTTCGCCAATGCGAACCAGCGTTTGGTCGCCGGCAAACCAGCGCATCTTACTGTATTTGACCACGGCGCTGACGTAGTTCGCCGGGGTAACCATCTTGACGATGCTTTTGTTGTTGCGAAACAGCGAGGCGTAATCCTTATAGAACACCGCCGCGACTAAAATAATCACCAGAAGCGCGCCGAGCATCGCGGCAAACCGCATCAGCAGGGCATACCACCATTTACCGGTGCGAATGCGGGTCAAGGCCAGCACAACGGAGGGGACAAGGCCTGCTACGGCGATCCACAGGATCATCTGCGGCGTGAGCAGCGCGGTAGCTTCCTGAGAGTTCGTTTCAAACACGTTCACAATCATGTTCTGATCGATAACCGCGCCGTAGGTATACATAAAGTACGTCGCTCCCGCGCACCCCATGGTTAACAGGATCAGCAGCGGTTTACGAACGTACGGGATATTGAGCACGCTAAAGATAATGACCCAGCCGCAGAACAACACCAGCGGCACGGAAACGGCGAATACAATGTCATGCAGCTGCGCTGGCGCAATAATGGCCCAGCTGCGCTGAATAAAGAGCGCGTTGAGTAAGGTAAAGAAGAGCGCGCAGCCCAGAGTGAATTTAATATCGTTACACTGTAACTTTTTAGCAAACCACATCATCTACAAACCAGTCGTTATATTGATGAGGCAAGTATAGGGACGGAAGATTAGTGAAACCTTAATGCCACAAAACTGTGGTAATACCCTTGCACCTAAGGCGTTTAGCGTCTTCACTGTAGGTGAACAACGGTGTATGGAGGTGTGTGTGGCAGAGCAACTGGAGTTTTTCCCCATCCAGAGCCCGTGCCGGGGTATTTGTCAGGTTGATGAGCGTGGATATTGCCGGGGGTGTATGCGCACTCGCGACGAGCGATTTAACTGGCAAAACTTTAGCGATACCCAAAAGCAGGACGTGCTACGCCTCTGCCGGCAGCGTCTGTTGCGTAAAATTCGCGCAAACAAAGCGGGGGAAACCGAAGAACCGCAGCAACCTTCACTGTTTTAGCGAGGTAATTGCGTATACTGATACCATTACTTCCTTGAGGAAATTGTTATGGTTCAGCGTATTACCCTTGCCCCCCAGGGCCCGGAATTCTCCCGTTTTGTGATGGGCTACTGGCGTCTGATGGACTGGAATATGTCCCCCCTTCAGCTCGCGAGCTTTATTGAAGAGCATCTCGATTTAGGCATTACCACGGTCGATCATGCTGATATTTACGGCGGCTATCAGTGCGAAGCCGCATTTGGTGAAGCATTGAAGCTGAATCCGGCGCTTCGTCAGCGTATGGAGATCGTGACCAAGTGCGGGATTGCGACCACCGCGAAACCTGAACACGCTCTCGGACATTACATCACCGACAGCGCGCACATCGTTAAAAGCGCTGAGCAATCGCTGGTGAATCTGGCGACGGACTCTATCGACCTGCTGTTGATCCACCGTCCCGATCCGCTGATGAATGCCGACGAAGTGGCGGAGGCGTTCCTGAATCTGCACCAGAGCGGCAAAGTCCGTCATTTCGGCGTGTCTAACTTCACTCCGGCGCAGTTTGCGCTCCTCCAGTCCCGCCTGCCGTTTACGCTGGCAACAAACCAGGTCGAAATCTCTCCGGTTCACCAGCCTCTGCTGCTGGACGGCACGCTCGATCAGCTGCAGCAGCTGCGCATTCGTCCTATGGCATGGTCGTGCCTGGGCGGTGGTCGTCTGTTCAACGATGATGAGTTCCAGCCGTTACGCGACGAGCTTGAAACCGTTGCCCGCGAGCTCAACGCTGAGAGCATTGAACAGGTGGTTTACGCGTGGATCCTGCGCCTGCCATCCCAGCCGTTGCCGATTATCGGCTCCGGTAAAATTGAGCGCGTGCGTTCCGCGCTGGCAGCGGAAGAGCTGCAGATGACCCGCCAGCAGTGGTTCCGCATCCGCAAAGCCGCGCTGGGCTACGACGTACCTTAATCCGCAAAAAAAGGCCTCTCCGGTGAAATCTCTGCCCCTGGTATACACTTAAGGGGCAAAAAATAACCCGAGGAGGTCATATGAAGCGTTTTGCTCTGGCAGTCGTTACGCTGGTTGTTTGCGCAGGGGCGCAGGCAGCCAGCGACGAAGTGGAACTGAATCTCGTCACCTCACAGGGTGTAGGCCAGTCCATCGGAACGGTGAAAATCACCGAAACCGATAAGGGGCTGGAGTTTGCGCCTAATCTCAAAGCCCTTCCCCCCGGCGAGCATGGATTCCATGTGCATGCCAAAGGCAGCTGTCAGCCCGCTCTGAAAGACGGTAAAGCCTCGGCGGCTGAGGCCGCAGGCGGCCACCTCGACCCGCAGCATTCAGGTAAACATGAAGGGCCGGACGGCATGGGGCACCTTGGCGACCTGCCGGTGCTGGTGGTCAACAACGACGGCAAAGCCACGGACCCGGTTGTCGCCCCACGGTTGAAAAAGCTGGATGAGGTCAAAGGCAAAGCGCTGATGGTCCACGTCGGCGGCGATAACATGTCCGATCGGCCTAAACCGCTTGGCGGCGGCGGGGCGCGCTACGCCTGCGGGGTAATCTGATCCCCAATCGTTCCCGGCGGCGGTGCCTGCTCGAGCTGTGATAACGAGCAGTGCAGCCGCCAGATTATTGAGGCTAAATCACGCGCGGCCGGTAAATGATGCCGGGCCAGGGTATCGCAAATGCGCTGAAGCTCGGCGAGCGTCAGGCTAAGCGGACGCTGCTGGACCCCGCGCTCGCTCATCACATCCCGCAGCAGGGCGATGCAAACATCGCGGACCTGAGAAAGCGGGTCAGAACGCGTCTCCCATGCGCGCAGCTGCCAAACAACATGTGAACAGTTCAGCAGCACCACGCCCCAGCGCAATAACCAGCGGCGGGAAAGAGAGTCCTGGCTGTTATTCAGCTGGCTGACATGGTGATACACCAGCGACTCATATTCGCTTTCGCGCAGGTGGGGCTTCCGGCTGAGCTGATCGACAAACCCTCTGCGCAGCTCGCGAATATGACGGCGGCTTTTACGGGCATCCGAACCCGGACGCAGTACCGCGAATGCCAGCCACGCGAGCCCTACGCCGAGGATCTTCGCCAGATTGTCGTTAAGAAAATCCGCGTAATCATACACCGGCGGGTTGGTGACCGAGATAAACGAGCCCATAAACACGATGAGCTGCCCCCACAGGCCGGCCATCTTGGGCATCTGCAGCTTCAGCAGCTGCATGGTGGTTAAGAGCGGAAAGAGAAACAGCAGGAACTGCCATAGGTCGCTGACTTGCACCATCAGCCCAAACTTCACGACAAAGCTAAACAGTGAAAGCAGTACCAGCGTGCGCAGCAGCAGCGTCAGGGAGTTGAAGGGGGAGGCAACGACGGAGTACAGAACGCAGCTGATGGCGGCAAGGGTTAACGCGGCGCTGCCGGACTCCCACTGCGTGGTAATACTCCAGGCACCAACCAGCATCAGGGCGCAGAAGGTGCGAAAACCGCTCCACAGCGCTTCCATGTAGTCAGTATGACGCGCCAGCGCCGGGCTGCTGGGTACGGCGAATTCGGTTATCGGCGTGGCGTTTTCGACGGCTTTTATCCACCGGCTGCTGCGCAAATATAAGCGGCAAAAATAATTCAGACGCTGCCAGAACGCGCGGTGCCGGTAGTCATACGCATCCGTTGGGGCCAGCGGGGCGATAATACGCGCCACGGTGTACATATCTGCATCGGGTTTTGCCAGCGCCGCGAGCAGCGTTTCAATCACGCCACGGGTATGCTCCGGCGGCGAGGGCCAGTTAAGCAGCATCCGGCGCAGGCTGGAGATGGCGCTGGTCATGCGCAGCTGCTGATGCAGCAAGTAGTTCAGCAGCGCGTTCTGTCGACGGAAACGGTAGTGGCTCCAGAAAGCCTGAATGCGCAGCAAATTCATGGTCAGGATCTGGCCAATCACTTTTTCATGCGCCACGCGGATGTCGTCGCTGGTATCGGGTTGCCAAAGCAGGCTCGCGTGTTCCAGCAGGCGGGTATGCATGGTTTTTAACGCTGCGATCAGCGCGGTGCCGTCGGAGGTGCTGGGGAGGATCATCATCATCACGCCCCCGCTGAGAATACCGACAATCACTTCGCAGACGCGCGCCTGGGCAATATCCCACAGTTCGGTAGTATCCAGCACGTTGACCACTGGAAAAGCAATGATGGCGGCGGTATACCCCGCCAGCTGAAAGGCGTAAGCGACGTTGTTGGTAAAATGGGCGCAGGCCCAGGTGCAAAAACCCAGCCACGCCGCCATGCTCAGTAAAAAGAGCCACGGGTCGTTCAGGGTGTGGCCGGCAATAATCAACGCGGCGGTAGCACCCAGCAGGCTTCCGGCCACGCGGCCCAGGCTTTTGCTGATCACTCCCCCAACGGTGGGGAAGCTTACCACTGCCGCAGAGGTCATCGCCCAGTAGGGCTCGTCCAGATTCAGATAATAGGCAACCGTGAGCGCAAGGCACATCGCGATGCCGTTACGCAGCGCATAGCGCCACTGCGGGCGCGTTGCTTTAATCCAGGGCGTGTTGCGCCAGGAGAAAGCCTGCAGGTTCATTTATCGCGTCCCGATAGAGACGGTGCAGGTGGTGCCCGACACCAGCGTGATATCGTTCGGCAAACTGTCGAACTCTACACGAACCGGTACGCGCTGAGCGAGGCGCACCCATGGCACGTTGGGCTTGATGTCCGGCACCAGCCCGGAGTCCGTCTCGACACTCTGATCGTATATCGCGCGGCCAATGCTGGATACGTGACCCTGTAACCTTTGCGAGCCGCTGTAGAGGGTAATGGTTGCGGGCGCACCTTCCTGAATATGCCGGAGTTTGGTCTCTTCGAAATACCCCACAACATAGAAGGAGTGGCTGTCGACCAGGGCGAACACAGGTTGCCCCGTGGTGGCGTAGTTGCCCACGCGGGCAGACAGATTGGTTACCCATCCGTCCACCGGTGCCGCTACTACCGTCTGCGTGAGCTCCCACTGGGCCTGCTTAAGCGCGGCCTCAGCTACATGCACGCTGGCCTGCATAGCCTTCACGTTGATGTTGGCCGTGTCTAAATCTTCGGCTGAAATGTAATTCTGCGAGAGATGGCGGCGACGGTTCGCTTCGTTGTTGGCTTTGGCTAAATCGGACTGGGCTTTCGCCAGCTGCGCCTGGGCGTTGAGGATAGCGATGCGGTAGGGCGTCTCGTCGATGTGGAATAAAACATCACCCTTTTTAACGAACTGGTTATCCTTAACAAGAAGCGTCGTGATACTGCCGGAAACCTGCGGGGTAATACTGACCTGTTCCGCGCGGATTTTGCCATCACGCGTCCAGGGCGACTGCATGTAAAAATTCCACAGCCACCAGCCTGCGATCAGCGCCAGGGCCAGTACGAAAAGAGTGGAAAAGTATTTAAGCGTTTTCAGAGACATATTCACCACACAATCAACACGGCAAGGCCAAGACACACGGAAAGTGCAAACAGCGAGAGGTCCATTAACATGGGATGCCAGATTTCGCCGGAGTACATCCAGTCGCGAAGCAGGCGATGCGCGACCAGCCAGATCAAAAATCCCAGCAGGACAGCTTTAAACAGGGGAGGAAAATAGACTGATGCACCAACAATCAGGTCCTGAAGGGGTAACCCCGCGGAGCTTAAGGAGAACGTCACGAGCAGTGATCCTTTGCAATGGAGAGAGTGCCACGATGGCCTGGCGAGACGCGCTGACGCATCAGTTCTCAGTGTAATTCATACTTATAACTTCGATGAATGCAGTATTGCATTTGTTTTGGCAATATAAATGCTGCACACTATTCTAAAATCAGTATAATAACTTAGCAAGCTAATTATAAGGAGATGAAATTGGAATCGCCATTAGGTTCTGATCTGGCAAGGTTAGTACGCGTCTGGCGTGCTCTGATTGACCATCGCCTGAAACCTCTGGAATTGACACAGACGCATTGGGTAACGCTGCATAACATTCATCAGCTTCCGCCCGACCAGTCGCAAATTCAACTGGCAAAAGCGATCGGTATCGAGCAGCCCTCGTTGGTGCGTACGCTCGACCAGCTGGAGGAGAAGGGGCTGATCTCCCGGCAAACCTGCGCCAGCGATCGTCGCGCAAAGCGGATTAAACTCACTGAGAAAGCGGCGCCTATCATCACCGAGATGGAAGCCGTGATCAGCAAAACGCGGGGCGAGATCCTCTCAGGGATCGGCCCTGAAGAGCTTGAAATGCTCATCGGACTGATTGCTCGCCTTGAGCAAAATATCCACGAGCTACAGTCACGCGATTGATAATCTAAAAAGGCCTTGCGGATGCAAGGCCTTTTTTTTAGCGGAAAACCACTACCCGGTTACGACCGGTCTCTTTTGCCTCGTACATGGCTTTATCTGCACTTTCTACGCACATTTCGGCAGTTATTTCCGACGAGGCTGCGGTAAACACGCCCATACTGATCGTAATCGGCTCCGGCAGCTGCCCCTCGCTGCTGGCTTTATCAAAGCTGCTCAGCTTGAGCCTTATGCGCTCTGCCACCTGAAGCGCGGCGTCAGAAGAGGTATTGCTCAGCATCAGCACAAACTCTTCTCCGCCGATACGTGCCGCAATATCCTGCGGACGCACCGAGTCCATCAGCAAATTAGAGACGAACTGCAACACCTTATCGCCCTGAAGATGTCCGTAGCAGTCGTTGATACGCTTAAAGCGATCCAAATCGCTCACAATAACCGAGACCGGACGCGTTTCTTTCGCATGCTGGAGAGCCTGATTTAACGCGTCATAAAAATAGCTGCGGTTGTAGAGCCGGGTGAGCGGGTCGCGAATCGAATTCTGATAGGACTGTTGATATTTCAAATGTGATTCACGGTAAAGATTAAACACGTCGTACAGCAGGACAAAAATAATGAGCAGGGTGGCGACGGTTTCAAATAAGCGTGAGCGATACCAGGAGAAATCTTCCGCATGTACACCCAGCGCCAGCATTGTCAGCGTCACGATATAGCAGACGCATAAAAAATTACCGCCAACCCAAAACAGATTACGCACGCGGGTAATCGCCATCAAAGTGGCTAATGTTACCACCCACAGAACGATCAGGATGATATTGACGGCCTGGCTCCAGAGCACCATAAACTGGTGCGTTTCATTATCTACCAGGTCGACAGATAACAGTGGTGAATGGCTGGAGTATACCCAGACCAGCACAAGGATGCAGGCGGTAAACAGAGACGTGCCGGTGATAATAGCAATATGCGCCAGGCGCGTAAGTGGGGAGTGGCGTAGGGTGTAGAGCAAGGCCGACACCAGGATCAGTACCGCCATTAACAGGTGGCGGAACATATAGAAGATCATCGCATCGTTATAGTTAATGATGTTGAGCCGTGTGTGATCCAGCCATGCGGGAAAACACGACAAGGTGCCCACCATCAGGAACGCCGATCCCGCAAAGGCAAACGCAATTGCCATGAGATACAATCTTCGTCTGTCACACCAATATTTCATCACCATAAAGCAGGCAATTAGCAGATGAAATACCAGTAAAAAAATGGTGAGCGTAGGGAATAACAGGGGCGAGAACGAGGGAACCAGTTCAATTAGTTTTGAAAATAGTCCCTGTAATATCCCAATGACGAGAACGCAGCCCAGGCTAAACGTAATATAACGATTTTTTACATAATTACCGATCGCAAGCATATAAGTTTTAACAAAATTATAAAGAATGAAAAAAATGAATGGCAATCAGTGTAAAGAATGGGCGAAATAAATACTTTGCGCAGGAACAATATACGGGGGAAATAATAATAAGTTGAATGAATGTATTTTGTAATTATATTTGTTTAAATGATGTTTTTTGTAAATGGATGTGGTCGATGGACCACATCCAGGAAGGGATTAGCGCGGGGAAACGGTAACCTGGCGACCATTGCTTGCCAGAACCACGCGCTGGCCTGCGGAGAAGCGGGTGCTACCCTGTTTCTGCACAACCATGATGGTGTTACCGTCGTCTTTACGGATTTCCAGCTCAACGCCCTGCGTTTTGTTCATCGCACCCTGTACGCCCTGGCCCGCAACGCCACCGGCCACTGCACCTGCGGCTGTTGCCAGAGAACGACCGGTACCACCACCGACGGTGTTACCCAGGAAGCCACCCAGCACGGCGCCGCCGAGTGCGCCAACCACGTTATTTTCGTCGCCACCCTGGATTTGAACAGGACGAGCATTAACAATGGTACCGTAAGTCACGTTCTGAACCTGCTTGGCTTCAGATGCGCTATATACGTCGCCGGATAGTGAACTGTCATTCACACAACCAGCCAGGGTTAAACCAATCAGCGAAACGCCCAGTACACGTAAAATCATTTGACTCTCCTGTTCACCAAAAACGCTCAAATCGAGCATCCGTTATGGCTAAATTATATGGCATTACGGACCATAGTTCATATCTTTGCACTAACAATAGGAAAATTGTACTTGAATTTGACTTAACGAGACATAAACGAAGCGGCCCCTGCGGCATCGGTCTGACATTGTTAAAAAATATTATCCCCGCATAGCAAAGCACCGCCGTTTATGGTGGAGTGGGTGTCGTTCGCCCACTCAACGTAAGGAAAGCGCATGAAATCGGGTCGCTATATCGGTGTGATGTCAGGCACCAGTCTCGACGGTGTTGATGTCGTTCTGGCCGCCATTGATGAAAACATGGTGGCGCAACAGGCAAGCCTGAGCTGGCCTATCCCCGTCTCATTAAAAGAGGACATTTTGAATATCTGTCAGGGGCAGCAACTCACGCTTTCACAGCTTGGGCAGCTGGATGTTCGGCTGGGCGCGCTATTTGCGGATGCCGTGCTGGCGCTTATGCACAAAGAAAAACTGCAGCCGCAGGATATTGTGGCGATTGGCTGCCATGGCCAGACGGTCTGGCATGAACCTACCGGTGAGGCGCCCCACACGATGCAAATTGGTGACAATAACCAAATTGTGGCGAAGACGGGAGTGACCGTCGTGGGGGATTTCCGCCGTCGTGATATCGCGCTGGGCGGGCAGGGCGCGCCGCTGGTGCCTGCATTTCATCAGGCGTTGCTGGCGCACCCGGTAGAACGCCGGATGGTGCTCAATATTGGCGGCATTGCTAACCTGTCGATGCTGATCCCCGGCCAGCCGGTTCGCGGATATGATACCGGGCCGGGTAACATGCTGATGGATGCCTGGATCTGGCGTCAGTGTGGGAAGGCTTACGACAAAGATGCCCAGTGGGCCAGCGAGGGGAAAGTGATCCTCCCGCTTCTGCAGTCCATGTTAAGCGATCCGTATTTTGCTGAGCCTGCGCCGAAAAGTACCGGTCGTGAATATTTTAACGCTCGCTGGCTTGAGCGCCAGCTGGCGCAGTTCCCGGCGATTGCCCCTCAGGATGTGCAGACAACGCTTGCCGAATTGACGGCTGTCTCAATATCGGAACAGGTTCTTCTCAGCGGCGGGTGCGAGCGCCTGCTGGTGTGCGGCGGTGGAAGCAGAAATCCGCTGGTGATGGCACGTCTTGCCGGTTTGTTACCCGGCACCGAGGTGACGACCACCGATGAAGCGGGAATTAGCGGCGATGATATGGAAGCGCTGGCCTTCGCCTGGCTGGCATGGCGTACCGTTGCCGGGCTGCCAGGTAATTTACCGTCAGTGACCGGGGCGCGGGAAGCGAGCGTACTCGGTGCGATTTTCCCGGCGAATCCACGTCATAATCAGAGTTAACTGAAATTCAGCCCTGCGTATAGCCGTTAAGATGTGCTGAAAACAGGAGGGCAGTAACGCCCTCCAGGACCAGGATAGTCTTCGGAATACGCACATGAAAAAACTTCTTCTTATTGCCGCCCCTTTGTTACTGTCAGGCTGTAGCGTTTACAACCAGCTGGTTGACCGCATGCAGACCGATACCCTCGAATACCGCTGTGATGAAAAGCCGTTAACGGTAAAGCTGAATAACCCGCGTCAGGAAGCCAGCTTTATTTATGACAACAAGCTGCTGACCCTGAAGCAGGGGATGTCCGCTTCTGGCGCACGCTATACGGACGGGATCTACGTCTTCTGGTCGAAAGGGGACAGCGCTACGGTCTATAAACGCGACCTCATCGTGCTGAACAATTGCCAGCTCGAAAATCCGAAGCGTTGAGATTTTCACAGGGGCGGCGCACAATAGCGCCACCCAATGTCTATTTCAGCTAACGCCATGTCAGATAACGACGAACTGCAGCAAATTGCGCATCTGCGCCGTGAATACACCAAAGGTGGCCTGCGCCGCCAGGATCTTCCCGCCGAACCGCTGGCGCTTTTTGAACGCTGGCTGAAACAGGCCTGCGAAGCGAAGCTTGCCGACCCAACGGCGATGGTGGTCGCAACCGTTGATGAAAACGGTCAGCCGTATCAGCGCATCGTGCTGCTTAAGCACTATGACGAAAAGGGGCTGGTGTTTTACACCAACCTGGGCAGCCGCAAAGCTCACCACCTTGAAAACAACCCGCGTATTAGCCTGCTGTTCCCGTGGCACATGCTGGAGCGTCAGGTCATGGTCACCGGCAAAGCAGTACGCCTCTCTACGCTGGAAGTGGTGAAGTATTTCCACAGCCGCCCGCGCGACAGCCAGATTGGCGCCTGGGTCTCAAAACAGTCCAGCCGCATTTCTGCCCGCGGCGTGCTGGAAAGCAAATTCCTCGAGCTCAAACAGAAGTTCCAGCAGGGCGAGGTTCCGCTACCCAGCTTCTGGGGCGGCTTCCGTATCCCCATCGAACAGATGGAATTCTGGCAGGGAGGCGAACATCGCCTCCACGACCGCTTTTTATACCAGCGCGAGAATGGCGGCTGGAAAATCGACAGACTGGCACCGTAATCCCCGAAATTTGTTGTGTTAAGCGCTAGCGCTACGTGCGCCAGCGCTTTATTCTATGTTCCTTTCGCATCAGGCGAAAAGTCGTGTACCGGCAAAGGTGCAGTCGTTTATACATGGAGAATTGGATGGCAAGCAGTAACTTGATTAAACAATTGCAAGAGCGGGGCCTCGTGGCCCAGGTGACGGACGAGGAAGCGTTAGCAGAGCGACTGGCGCAAGGCCCGATCGCGCTCTATTGCGGCTTCGACCCCACCGCTGACAGCTTGCATTTGGGGCATCTTGTTCCATTGTTATGCCTGAAACGCTTCCAGATGGCGGGCCATAAGCCTGTTGCACTGGTGGGCGGCGCGACCGGTCTGATTGGCGACCCAAGCTTTAAAGCCGCTGAGCGTAAACTGAATACCGAAGACACCGTGCAGGAGTGGGTGGATAAAATCCGCAAACAGGTTGCACCGTTCCTCGACTTCAACTGTGGCGACAACGCTGCGATTGCTGCGAACAACTACGACTGGTTTGGCGGCATGAACGTGCTGACCTTCCTGCGTGATATCGGCAAGCATTTCTCTGTTAACCAGATGATTAACAAAGAAGCCGTGAAGCAGCGTCTGAACCGTGACGATCAGGGCATCTCCTTTACAGAGTTCTCCTACAACCTGCTGCAGGGTTATGACTTTGCCTGCCTGAACAAGCTGCACGGCGTTGCTCTGCAGATTGGCGGTTCCGACCAGTGGGGTAACATTACCTCCGGTATCGACTTAACCCGTCGTCTGCACCAGAATCAGGTATTCGGCCTGACCGTACCGCTGATCACCAAAGCTGACGGCACCAAATTCGGCAAAACCGAAGGCGGCGCAGTATGGCTGGATCCGAAGAAAACCAGCCCGTACAAGTTCTACCAGTTCTGGATCAACACGGCGGATGCTGACGTTTACCGCTTCCTGAAGTTCTTCACCTTCATGGACATTGAAGCCATCAATGCGCTGGAAGAAGAAGACAAAAACAGCGGTAAAGCCCCGCGCGCGCAGTACGTGCTGGCGGACGAAGTGACCAAACTGGTTCACGGTGAAGACGGTCTGGCAGCCGCGAAGCGCATTACCGCGAGCCTGTTCAACGGTACGCTGAGCGACTTAAGCGAAGCGGACTTCGAGCAGCTGGCGCAGGACGGCGTGCCGATGGTTGAAATGGACAAAGGCGCAGACCTGATGCAGGCGCTGGTGGACTCCGAGCTGCAGCCGTCCCGCGGCCAGGCGCGTAAAACCATCGCTTCTAACGCGATCACCATTAACGGTGAGAAGCAGGCCGATCCTGAATACACCTTCGTGGACGGTGACCGCCTGTACGGCCGCTACACGCTGTTGCGTCGCGGCAAGAAGAACTACTGTCTGGTGTGCTGGAAGTAAGTAAAAGTATGCAGGGGCGTGGGAGACCACGCCCCTTTTGTTTTATCAGGGTTTGGTAAGAAAAAAATGAAGAACATCCTCGCCATTCAGTCCCACGTTGTTTTTGGACATGCTGGCAATAGCGCAGCGGAATTTCCGATGCGCCGCCTCGGTGCCAACGTCTGGCCCCTCAACACCGTACAGTTTTCTAACCACACGCAATACGGCAAATGGACCGGCTGCGTAATGCCGCCTTCTCATCTGACCGAGGTGGTGCAGGGCATCGCCGATATCGATCAGCTTAAGCGCTGTGATGCCGTCCTGAGCGGTTACCTGGGCTCAGCAGAGCAGGGTGAGCATATTCTCGGCATCGTTCGCCAGGTGAAAGCGGCAAACCCGGCGGCCAAATACTTCTGCGACCCGGTTATGGGCCACCCCGAGAAGGGCTGCATTGTGGCGCCAGGCGTTGCTGAGTTTCATGTTCGCCATGCGCTGCCGGCCAGCGACATCATTGCCCCGAACCTGATTGAACTGGAGATACTCTGCGAGCATCCGGTGAACAGCGTAGAAGAGGCTGTAAGCGCCTCTCGCGAACTTATCGCTCAGGGGCCGGAGATTGTCCTGGTGAAGCATCTTGCGCGCGCAGGACTAAGCCAGGACCGTTTTGAGATGCTGCTGGTGACGAAAGACGAGGCCTGGCATATCAGCCGTCCGCTGGTGGATTTCGGCGTGCGGCAGCCGGTAGGTGTCGGTGACGTGACCAGCGGCCTGCTGCTGGTGAAGCTGCTCCAGGGTGCGGCTCTGCGGGATGCGCTGGAGCATGTGACCGCAGCAGTTTATGAAATTATGATTGCGACGAAAACTATGCAGGAATATGAGCTGCAGGTGGTGGCAGCACAGGATCGTATCGCAAATCCAGAACATTATTTCAGCGCGACACGATTGTAAGAGCAGGGATATTGTAGGCCGGGTAAGCGCAGCGCCACCCGGCAATACAGAACGCTCGGATTAATTCAACCCTTCCGCCTTCAGCGCCGCTGCCACAGCAGGGCGTTCCGCCACGCGTTGCATGTACGACGCAATATGGTCTAACCCTTCCAGGTTCAGCTTCACCGCACGCGCCCAGCGCAGAACGGTAAACAGATACGCATCAGCGATGGTGAAACGCGCCCCGCAAATCCACTGGTCGTCTTTCAGAGAGTCGTTAATATACTGCAGCTTTTTCTCCAGCAGGGCGCGCACGGTGGGTTTGTACTCTTCCGGCGTATCCGGACGGAACAGCGGCGTAAAGCCTTTGTGCAGTTCGGTAGCAATGTAGTTAAGCCATTCAAGCGTCTTATAGCGCGAGATGCTGCCCGTCGGGGCCAGCAGTTGGCGATCCGGTACGTTGTCGGCGAGGAACTGCATAATTGCCACGCCTTCGGTCAGCAACGTACCGTCGTCCAGCAGCAGAGCCGGAACTTGTCCTTTCGGGTTAATAGCAAAAAAGTCATCGCCGTTTTCGAGGCGCTTTTTCATCAGATCAACGCCGTCCAGCGTGAAATCTTTGCCGCTCTCGCGCAGGGTAATGTGGGAAGCAAGAGAGCAGGCGCCCGGTTTGTAGAACAGTTTCATCGGTAACTCCTTTTTGCTGAGGTTTCAGCTATGTTAGTGCGCGTTCGGATAAAAAAAAAGCCGCTAATGCATTAGCGGCTTCTCTTCAGTCGTTTCCCGATGACATTACGCGGTAGCGGTTTCTTTCGCCTGCGCGGATTTGTCGTCGTCCTGAGTCATACGGTTCAGCTTAGGCGCTGTCAGCAGCATCAGCACAGCGATAACCGCGGTGGCGATACCAATCTGCATGAACACGGTGCCGTAAACGTTCAGGGAGAGCAGAGGGTCGGTCACGTTTTCTGGAACGGCCATCAGGTTTGCGATCTTACCGGCGATAATTGCCGCACCTGCGGTGGTCAGGAACCAGCTACCCATAATGAAGCCCATCAGACGCTGTGGCACCAGCTGTGCAACCATCGCCAGGCCCAGACCGGAGATCATCAGCTCGCCGATAGACTGCAGGGCGTAGCTCAGGATCAGCCAGTTAACGGACACGATACCCGCCTCGGACGCAAATTTAGTCCCCAGCGGCAGCACCAGGAATGCGCCGGAGCACAGCACCATACCCACCGCGAACTTGTGCGGCATCGGCAGGCGGTCGCCCATCTTGTTATAGATAGCGGCCAGAATCGGGGAACCAATCATGATCCAGAACGGGTTCAGCGCCTGGAACTGTTCAGGTTCGAATGCGATGCCCAGAATGGAGTGCTCTACGTTACGAATAGCGAAGAAGTTCAGCGACGTTGGCATCTGGCTGTACAGTACGAAGAAGATAATGGCTTCCAGCATCAGGATGAAGGCCACAATCATCTTACGACGTGCCGCACCCTGCATTGCGAAAGCTTCTTTCGCAAAGATGCACACGATACCCAGAGCAACCACGCCCAGAACGGCGCGAGCAACGCCCTGGTTGTGCAGCAGCCAGGTCGCGATAGCGGCAAGGATCACCACACCGACGATAGTCGCGAGCAGTTTACCCATATGCACAGGTTCGAAGTCCGGTTTAGAACCGTAGTCTTTAACCCAGCTGCGGCAGAACAGGAAGTTCACCACGGTGATCAGCATACCCACGAAGCTCAGCGCAAACGCCACGCTCCAGCCGAATTTCGCGGCGAGCCATGGTGTTGCCAGCATAGAGAAGAATGAACCGATGTTGATGGACATGTAGTACATGGTGAATGCACCGTCCAGACGCGGATCATCTTTGTTGTAGCAGGTGGAGAGCAGGGAAGACGGGTTCGCTTTGAACAGACCGTTACCCACGGCAATCGTTGCCATACCCATATAAACCACACCCGCATCATGTCCTGACCAGGCAACCAGGCCATAACCAATCGCCAGGACCACAGCGCCCAGCATGATGACGCGTTTGGTGCCGAGGACTTTATCGCCCAGCCAGCCGCCGATAGCGACCAGACCGTACACCAGAGCACTGAATGAAGAGAACAGCGTGATGGAATCCGCTTCCGACATACCCAGCTGTTTTACCAGGTAGACCGCCATGATCCCTTGCAGGCCGTAATAACCAAAACGCTCCCATAACTCGATAGAGAAGATGAGATAGAACGCCTTGGGCTGTTTGAAAGCGTTAAGACTTATACTTTCATCTGTTGGTTTATTGTTTGCAGTAGACACATATACCTCTTTTTTTACATCCCATATTAACGGGGGTGTTCATAGCGTGATGACCGTAGTCCATCCGCTTTATAGTTATATTGGGAGGGGAAACGGCGGGTAATGTTCACTATCCTGCCGCGTCTGGCAATACGTTTGTAATACTCTGTTACATATAACTGGGGCGGTATAATTAACAGGTCATCCAAATGTTATTCAGCGTTAAATTTCAATCGTTGTCTATTGGTGGTTTTTTTCACTGCCATGACCCACTGGAAAGGGCTGTATGGCGATATGTTCTGCTATTTACCGCTTCGGGCAGTGATATAGCCCATAATCTGAAAAATCACTGGTCGTATGTGTGGTAGTGAAACGGTTAAATCTTGTCGGACAAGGGCTTTACACAAGTTTTCACAACAAAAATCCAACATGACGTTATCAGAGTGATCCCGATCACAGATGTATAGAAATTTTTGGTAGTGAAAAAACAATTAACCTGTTCAAGTGTTAAAAGGCCGAATAATCGACAAGGCGCGCTGTAGCAATGGCGGACAATTTATGGTCAAAAGCAAGGCCTGCAGATAGGCCTTGCTTTAATAAGGAATTGAACTGGCGCGGAGAAACGATAAATCAGGAATACACTTTGTCTTTAAATTCGCACAGATCTTCGATAATGCAGGAGCCACAGCGGGGCTTGCGCGCAATGCAGGTATAGCGGCCGTGTAGGATCAGCCAGTGATGGCAGTCGACCTTAAATTCGGCGGGCACGACCTTTAAGAGCTTCTCTTCAACCTGCTCGACGTTTTTGCCTGGGGCAAAATTGGTGCGGTTCGAGACGCGGAAAATATGCGTATCGACGGCAATGGTTGGCCAGCCAAACGCGGTATTCAGCACCACGTTCGCGGTTTTACGCCCTACGCCGGGCAACGCCTCGAGTGCAGCACGATCTTCCGGGACTTCACCCCCGTGCTGTTCCAGTAATATCCGGCAGGTTTTGATGACGTTCTCGGCTTTGCTGTTAAACAGCCCGATGGTTTTGATGTAGGATTTCACGCCGTCTACCCCCAGCTCCAGCATCGCCCGGGGCGTGTTGGCGACGGGGTAGAGCAGGGCGGTGGCTTTATTGACGCTCACGTCAGTCGCCTGGGCAGAGAGCAGCACCGCAATCAACAGCTCAAACGGTGAGTTAAAATTCAGCTCCGTCGTCGGGTGAGGATTCTCGTCCCGCAGGCGGGTCAGGATAGCAATGCGTTTCTCTTTGTTCATGAAGCCTTCTCGGGTATCCCTTCCTGCACGCTGCGCTCAGCCGCGCGGCGCTTACGTTTCTCATCAATCAGGTATTTTACCGCCAGCATCATGCCAAGGCCAATAAACGCGCCCGGTGGCAGCATTGCCAGCAGGAACGGCGTATCCGTGTGGAATACTTCAATGCGCAACGCTTTCGCCCAGCCGCCCAGCAGCGCATCTGCGCCGTCAAACAGCGTACCGTTGCCTAATATTTCACGCAGAGAACCCAGCACGAACATCGCGCATGTCGCGCCCATCCCAATAGCGAAACCGTCCAGCGCCGACATGGCAGGGCTGTTTTTTACCGCAAAGGCTTCTGCACGGCCCACGACGATACAGTTGGTAACGATCAGCGGAATGAAGATCCCAAGCGATTGATAAAGCCCAAACGCATAGGCGTTGATCAGCATCTGCACCACGCTCACCACCGAGGCGATGATCATGACGTAAATCGGAATGCGGATCTCCGACGGCGTCCAGCGGCGCAGGACGGAGATGGACAGGTTGGTCAGGGTGAGCACCAGCGTGGTTGCCAGCCCCAGACCCAGTGCGTTGGTAGCGGTCGACGTGACGGCCAGCAGCGGACACATCCCCAGCAGCTGAACCAGCGCAGAGTTGTTTTTCCACAGCCCCTGGACGATAACCTCTTTAACCTGGCTCATCATTACTCCTCACAGGCCTGAAGACCGTTGATCTGCGCGGGCAGCGTTTGTGCATACAGCCCGGCGCGTTTTACGGCGTTAACCACGGCGCGCGGGGTGATGGTCGCGCCCGTGAACTGGTCAAATTCGCCGCCATCTTTTTTTACCGCAAAGGCAGCATCGTCTTCACCGTGGATAACTTTACCGGCAAAGTGCAGTATCCAGTCGCTGAGTCGCGTTTCAATTTTGTCCCCCAGGCCCGGCGTTTCGTGGTGTTCAGTCACGCGGGTGCCCAGTACGGTACCTGAGAAATCAGCGCCTACGAGGAGCTGAATAGCCCCTGAATAGCCATCCGGCGCCGTTGTTTCCATCACTGCGCCCACGGCGTTATCCCCTTTACGGGCAATAAAGACGCGATGCATGCCTTTCCCGAGCTGCGGCGCGTCTACGACAAAGCAGCTTTTTTGCAGGTCATTATCGTAGAAATCGGACGGGATGACCTGATCGAACAGCGCCTTTTGCTGTTTAGACGCCTGTTCTTCAATGGTCGTTTTGGTCAGCGCGTTGACCAGCGCAGTCAATCCCGTCAGGACCGCGGCGAAAACCGCCAGCGTGACGCCGTGTTTTTGCATGGTTTTTAACATGGCGAAATCCTCAGCGATGACCGTACACGCGCGGGCGCGTGTAGTAGTCGATAAGCGGCACGGTGATGTTGGCTAACAGCACGGCAAAAGCAACGCCGTCCGGATAACCGCCAAAACTGCGGATCAGCCAGACCAGCAAACCCGCCAGTGCGCCGAAAATCAGTCGGCCGCGGTTGGTGGTCGAGGCCGTTACCGGGTCGGTCAAAATAAAGAATGCCCCCAGCATGGTCGCGCCGGAGAGCAGGTGCATCTGCGGGCTGGCGAGGGATTCAGGGGAGAACACCCAGCCCAGCGTAGAACAGACCGCCAGCGTCACCAGGAAGCTGACCGGAATGTGCCAGCGGATGGCTTTCTGCTGCAGCAGGAACAGACCGCCCAGCAGGTAGGCGAGGTTGACCCACTGCCAGCCTGCGCCCGCTAGCATGCCGCTGTAGATCGCAGATTTCATGATCTGATCAACGCTGTGTCCGGCATGCAGAGAGGTTTTGAAGGTATCAAGCGGAGTCGCCTGGCTGATGCCGTCGACACCAATGCGCAGCGTATTCATATCCGCGCCGAGCGCGGTATGGCCGGTGAAGATGACGTGCAGGGCGTCCATAAAGCCCGGCACGGTGGCGGCGATCTCATGCGGCGGTAGCCAGCTGGTCATCTGCACCGGGAAAGAGATAAGCAGAACCACGTAGCCAATCATCGCCGGGTTAAACGGGTTATGGCCAAGGCCGCCGTACAGCTGTTTGGCAATGATGACGGCAAAGACGGTCCCGAGAACCACCATCCACCACGGGGCAAACGGTGGAATACTGATCGCCAGCAGCAGGCCGGTCAGCAGGGCGGAGTTGTCGCTGAGAATGCGGGAGACGTCCATTTTGCGCAGCTTCAGCACCAGCCCTTCTGCCGCCAGGGCGCTGACGCAGCCGAGCGCTAACTGGAAGAGGGTTCCCCAGCCGAAAAACCAGAACTGCACGGCGATGCCCGGCAGCGCCGCCAGGCAGACCAGCATCATGATACGCGATGTCTGGCGCTGGTTATGGGTGTAAGGGGAACTTGCGATTCTGAAAACCATTTAATCCTCGTTAACTGCTTGCTGTGCGGCTTTCTTCGCCTGAACGCGCGCGATCGCAGCGGCGACGGCGGCTTTGCGTGGGTCGTCATTCGCGGCCACGGTTTGTTCTTCCTGCTGTGCGGCCTTGCGGGCCTTGGCGCGGGCGATAGCCGCCTCGACGGCTGCTTTTCGCGGATCAACCGGCGCGACGGGCTCGGCGGCCGGTTGAAGCTGGGCGGCTTTACGGGCTTTCGCACGGGCGATAGCCGCTTCGACAGCGGCTTTACGCGGATCGGCTGCCTCAGGCTCAACCACGACGGCCTGTTGACCGGCTTTACGCGCTTTGGCGCGCGCGATAGCGGCCTCAACCGCCGCTTTGCTCGGATCGAGCTCAGCGTCAGGCTGAGGCGCGCTTTGCGCTTTCTCCGCCTGGCGTGCACGCGCTTCAGCCTTGCGGGCTTCGCGTGCAGCTATCGCTTCGCTGTTATCCGGCTTCTCGCCAGCGGCGATAACCACCGTCTGGGCCGCCGTCGCTTTCTTCTCGCGAACGCGGGCCAGCGCGGCGTTAATCGCATCCTGATCTTTCTCGCCCGGCTGTACGGCGGCCTGTTTATGTCGTTCCTGACGCGCGAGTTTTTCACGCTCAAGTCGAGCCTGACGGGCTTCGAAACGCGCTTTGGCTTCCGCCGCGCGTTTTTCTTCCATCGAGATGGCGTAGATTTCCGCTTTCTCCTGACGGAAATATTGCACCAGCGGGATATTGCTCGGGCAGACCCAGGCACAGGCGCCGCATTCGATGCAGTCGGCCAGGTTGTGTGCTTTGGCTTTGTCGTGAAGCTGGCCCTTGCTGTACCAGTAGAGCTGCTGCGGCAGAAGATCCGCCGGGCAGGCGTCGGCACAGGCGCTGCAGCGAATGCAGCCTTTCTCTTCCTGCTCTTCGCCCATTTCCGTTGGGGAAGGGGCGAGCAGGCAGTTGGTAATTTTAACGACCGGAACGTCCAGCCACGGCAGCGTAAAGCCCATCAGCGGGCCGCCCATGATGACCATCTGCTCACTGCCGGGGCAGAACCCGGCCTGCTCCAGCAGATGGCGAACCGGCGTGCCCAGACGCGCCCAGACGTTACCCGGACGAGAAACGGACTCCCCGGTCAGGGTGACAACGCGTTCCGTCAGCGGTTCTCCGTCGACGACGGCGCGTTTCACCGCATAGGCGGTACCGACGTTTTGCATCAGCACGCCGATGTCGGACGAACGTCCGCCGTGCGGAACCTGTTTACCGGTCAGAATTTGCGTCAGCTGTTTTGCGCCGCCAGAGGGATACTTGGTCGGGATGACCCGCAGACCAATGTCGTGACTGCCTGCCAGCACCGCGCGCAGCATGGAAATGGCCTGCGGCTTGTTGTCTTCAATGCCGATCAGCACGTTGCGCGGCTGCAGGATGTGGGCAAGGATACGGATGCCTTCCACCACCTGCGCGGCGCAATCCTGCATCAGACGGTCATCGGCGGTGATATAGGGTTCGCATTCCGCCGCATTGACGATCAGCGTTTCGATTTTGTCGCCGCCGCCGCGCAGCTTTGTACCCGTCGGGAAACCCGCGCCGCCAAGACCGGCCACGCCGAACTGGTGAATGCGCTCGATCAGCTCTTCACGGCTACGGGTACGGTAGTCGCTCCAGCCGTCACGGTCGATCCAGCGGTCTTCACCGTCGGCTTCGATAATGACGCTCAGCTCAGAGAGTGCAGACGGGTGCGCAACGGTATGAGGCGCAATCGACACCACCGTGCCGGAGGTTGGCGCATGTACCGGCAGCATACGTCCGCGGCCAAAGGTCAGCGGCTGGCCGCGAAGGACGACATCGCCTTCTTTGACGCACAGCTCGCCCTCGGCGCCGATATGCTGTTTTAGCGGCATGACGTAACGGGGCGCCAGCGGAATTTGACGCAGCGGCGTACCGTTGGACTGGGTTTTCATCTCTGGCGGATGAATGCCGCCATCAAAGTCCCAAATCTTCTCTTTTCTGAAAGCAGAAAATAACTTAAGCATGTTGTTCCACAGGAATGATGCGAACCGGAATGGTTTGAAGATCCCATTTCCAGCTTTCGGTAGTCGTTTCAACCGGACGCAGGTCTATGCACTGCGTCGGGCAGGGGGCCACGCAGAGATTACAGCCGGTGCACAGGTCCGCCACGACGGTGTGCATGGCTCGGGTTGCGCCCACAATGGCGTCAACGGGACACGCCTGGATACATTTCGTGCAGCCGATGCAGTTGGCTTCGTCGATCACCGCGAGCATGCGAACCGGCTCTTGTACCTCGGCATCGCCATCTACTGGCTGCGGGTCAACGTTCAGCAGGGCGGCAATTTTCAGCATCACCGCTTCGCCGCCCGGGGCGCAGCGGTTAATTTTTTCACCCTGCACGCCAACCGCCTCAGCGTAGGGGCGACAGCCGGGGTAGCCGCACTGCCCACACTGGCTTTGCGGCAGCAGTTCATCAATTTTTTCAACGACCGGATCGTCCTCAACCGCAAAACGGCGGGAGGCATATCCCAGAATGAGGCCAAACGCTAGCCCCAGCACGCTGATGGACGCGATGGCAATCCAGATAGCATTCATTACAACTTCACCAGACCACTAAAGCCCATAAAGGCAAGAGACATTAACCCAGCGGTAACCAGCGCAATCGCATTACCGCGAAACGGTGCGGGAATATCCGCCGCCGCCAGACGCTCGCGAATTGAGGCGAATAAGACCATCACCAGAGAGAAACCGACCGCCGCAGAGAAACCGTACAGCGCCGATTGCAGGAAATTGTGCCCAAGGTTGATGTTGAGCAACGCGACGCCAAGCACAGCACAGTTGGTGGTGATAAGCGGCAGGAAGATCCCCAGCAGGCGATATAGCGCAGGGCTGGTCTTGCGCACCACCATTTCGGTAAATTGCACCACCACCGCGATGACCAGAATAAAGGCCAGCGTGCGTAAATAGGTCAAGCCCAGCGGAATGAGGATCCAGGTATCAATCCACCAGGCGCTGATGGACGCCAGCGTCATGACGAAGGTGGTCGCAAGCCCCATGCCCATCGCGGTCTCCAGCTTTTTGGAAACCCCCATAAACGGGCACAGGCCAAGAAACTTCACCAGGACGAAGTTGTTAACCAGCACAGTGCCGACAAAGAGCAGTAAGTAATCGGTCATTATTTAGCCTGAAATAAAAAAGCCGCCTATTATCGGATAAACCGCTCCAGGCGACAACAGGTTAACTGTAAGGTTATTACGGGTTAACGAAGGTTTTTTTCACGCGTGCCGAGCGTTTGAAATAGGGCACCAGAAGCGCCGCCGCCAGCAGCGGGAACAGCAGCTGGCGAACCGCCAGAGCGTCAGACACCGGTGAAAAGGCAAACGCCTTAACCGCCAGCAGCACGGAGATCAGCAGCCAGATAATGTAGTGCTTTGGCACGCCCTTGCGGCGCTTAAAGAAGGCAATGGTCAGCCACAGCGTGTAGTACCACATGGCGATCGCGAAAACGAATGAAACAAACCACATTGCTATATTGAGCGTGCTTTGAGACATCAGCGTCTGGATGGCATGGGGTGTAACCAGCGCGGTGGTGTAAAGCAGCAGCGCCAGAGATGCGCTTAATAATGCAACCAGCAGCCATGCCAGCGGGGCGATTAACCAGCCTCCAATTCTTTCTCCAGGCGATGCGGTCATGAGATCTCCCATAGTCTGCGCGAAATGTTATACAGAAATTTGCAGGGCGGAGAGTATATAACATTTCGCGCGGATGGCTACTTTCTTATAAAACGTAACGCCATACGGACTTGGGTACTTCGCCGACGTTGAACAAACGGCCGCCGGAAACCAGCTCCGCCCGACGGTGATCGGCGGCGCGATACATATTGATGATTTCCTGATTATCAGACAGGGTGTAGTTCAGATGGTCAAACAGTTTTTCCAGGCTCTCAAGGGAATTGATTTTACGAAATTTTAATAGATAGTCCTGAACTGTCATATTAATAAGTTTCCATATAAAAGTGAGTAATACCCATAAAGGTAATTCGATCGAATAATAAACGGATTAATAAAGACGTAAACGGCCCACTCAGGTAATGCGACTAAATTAGGAGTTTTCTTTATGAAAATTCAGGCATCAGACGATGCCTGGAAGAGAAGGTTAACCCTGTTCAACACGGCTGGCAATATGTAACTGACACAATGTGTCACTCTTTATCACCGCTCAGGCGTTACTTCGGCTGCGCGGCGGTGACAGGCTCCGGCGGCTGGTAGTTATCGATATGGCTGGCAACGCCGAGCAACACGACCGAAACCCCAAGGACAATCCATCCCGCTAATTCAATGATTCGATTAATAATTGATAACATGATTCGTGTTTGTAATTTATCCATAAATACAGATTGCGAATGTTACAGCGCAGCATTCCCGTCGGCAAGCGGTTTGGGAACGGTTTCCTTAATCAAAATCAGTTGGTTACATTATTTTAACAAAAACACCCGGCGTAAGATGCTATTTTAAGTGATATGGCACATTATTAATCTTGAGTGGAGCCAGATAAGCCAGTGTGAAATAAGATTATTCCTTATAGAGGGCAGCACTATGAGTGAAAATATTCGTGTCGGGCTAATAGGTTATGGATACGCGAGTAAAACATTTCACGCGCCGTTGATTAGCGGAACGCCAGGTATGGAACTGGCGGCGGTTTCAAGTAGCGACGCGACGAAGGTCCATGCCGACTGGCCCAGCGTGCCGGTTGTCTCCGAGCCTAAACACCTGCTGAATGACCCCAATATTGATCTCATCGTTATCCCCACCCCCAATGACACACACTTCCCGCTGGCCAGGGCCGCGCTGGAAGCGGGGAAACATGTTGTCGTCGATAAGCCCTTTACCGTGACGTTGTCACAGGCGCGCGAGCTGGACGCGCTGGCACGCAGCCTTGGTCGGCTGCTGTCGGTGTTTCATAATCGCCGCTGGGACAGTGATTTTCTGACGGTCAAAGCGTTGCTCAACGAGGGCACGCTCGGTGAAATTGCGTATTTTGAATCGCACTTTGACCGTTTCCGCCCTCAGGTGCGTGACCGCTGGCGCGAGCAGCCTGGCCCCGGGAGCGGCATCTGGTTCGATCTCGCTCCGCACCTGCTCGATCAGGCCGTGAATCTGTTCGGCCTGCCGGTGAGCATGACCGTTGACCTGGCGCAGCTCCGGCCCGGCGCGCAGACAACCGATTACTTCCACGCCATTTTGAGCTACCCGCAGCGCCGCGTTGTGCTGCACGGAACCCTGCTCGCGGCAGCGGAATCGGCGCGTTATATCCTTCACGGTACGCGCGGGAGTTACGTTAAGTTTGGTCTGGATCCGCAGGAGGACAGGCTTAAGAACGGCGAACGGCTGCCCCAGGAGGATTGGGGGTACGACATGCGCGACGGAGTGGTGACGCGAGCGGAGGGCGAGGAGCGGGTTCAGGAAACGCTCCTGACCATTCCGGGAAACTATCCGGCTTTTTATGCGGCAATCCGTGATGCGTTGAACGGCGTGGGCGAAAATCCGGTACCGGCAAGCCAGGCGATTCAAATCATGGAGTTGATTGAGTTGGGTATCGAATCAGCCAAACATCGCGCCACGCTCTGTCTGGCATAAGTTCTGATTGTTTTTGTAGGCCGGGTAAGGCGCAGCCGCCACCCGGCAAAGGGTTTACGCGGTTGCTACCTTATCCCGAAGCGCCTGCTTCTCTTCAGGCGTCAGGAAAGCAATCTCCAGCCCGTTAACCTGCGCCTGGCGGATCTGCTCGCGGCTCAGCCCAGCCTGCGGCGCGGCAATGTTGTATTCGTGGATAATATCAACGCCCTGAACGGCCGGGTCGTCCGTATTCAGGGTTGCCAGCACGCCGTGCTCCAGGAATGTTTTCAGCGGATGCTGCGCCAGCGAGGCCACCGTGCTGGTCTGGATGTTGGACGTCAGGCAGGATTCAATCCCGATGCGCTGCTCTGCGAGAAAATCCATCAGAGCGCGGTCTTCGATGGCCTTTACGCCGTGGCCGATACGCTCGGCGCCCAGCTCGCGAATAGCCTGCCAGATGCTTTCCGGGCCCGCCGCTTCGCCCGCGTGAACCGTGATGCGCCAGCCCGCATCGCGCGCACGGTTAAAATGGGAGAGGAACAGGCTGCCGGGGAAGCCGAGCTCATCGCCTGCCAGGTCGACAGCGGTGATCTGGTCGCGATGCGCCAGCAGGGCTTCCAGCTCCTGCAGGCAGGCCGCTTCGCCGAAGGTGCGGCTCATAATACCGATCAGACGTGCCTGCACGTCAAAGGTTTTACAGCCTTCACGAACGCCGTCGATCACGGCTTCAACGACGCCAGCAACGGGCAGGCCGTGGGTCATGGCCATATAGCCCGGCGAAAAACGCAGCTCAACGTAATGCAGGCCGTTGCGGGACGCATCCTCAATGTTCTCGAAGGCCACGCGGCGGACGGCATCCAGTGAGGCCAGCATCTTCACGCCCCAGTCGAGTTTGCTCAGGAAGCTGACGAGATCCGGTTCATTCGACGTGACCTGAACGTGCGGGATCAGGGTCTCAAGCGTTTCGGCGGGTAGCGTTAAATTAAACTGGCGGCCAAGATCGAGGATAGTTTGGGCACGAATGTTGCCGTCCAGGTGACGGTGAATATCAGTTAAAGGCAGGCGTGTATCAATCATGGTCGCACTCTTTGCTGGTTAAAGTGCGCCATATTATAAAAACAAAACGAGGTAAAAAGCTATTTGCGCAAGGGAATATTCCGTTGCGCAAATGGATTACAGCAGGCTGTTGATCCCGGCGATAAGGCGCTGGACGCCCTGTTCCAGCTTGCTACGCGGACAGCCAGCGTTCAGACGGACAAAATTATTGCCTTCCTTGCCGTAGGTATATCCCGGCATGATGGCTACCTTTTGCTGCTCAATCAGCACCTTTTGCAGCGCATGTTCATCAATGTTTAAAGGACTCAGATCAATCCACGCGAGGTAGGTTGCCTCGGGAGGCTGCCAGTTCAGCGACGGAAATGCGCTGTTTAACGCCGTCGAGATAAAGTGCAGATTTTCTTCAAGGTAGGCCCGCAGCGCGTCCAGCCAGGCTTCACCCTGCTGATAGGCCGCGATGTGCGCGGTGAGCGCCAGCACGGAAGGGGATGAAAGGCCGTCGCGGCCTTTGAGCGCGCTCAGATAAGCGTTGCGGCTTTCGTCATCGCCGATCAGCCCGTATGCCCCGGTGAGGGCCGGAATGTTAAAGCTCTTGGAACCGGAGGTCAGCAGCGCCCATTTTCCCCGGGCCACCTCGTTCCACGGCGTATGGACATGGTCTCCCCATACCATGTCCATATGGATTTCATCGCTAATCACCGCCACGTCATAGCGCGCGCACAGCTCTGCCATGTGGGCCAGCTCTTCGCGGGTCCACACTTTCCCGGTCGGGTTCTGCGGGCTGCACAGCAGTAAAATTGAATTTTCCGGTTTCGCCAGTTCGGCTTCAAGCGCGGCCATATCGCCCATCCAGCCGGTCGCCTGTTTCGTCATAGCGACCGTAACGACGTTACGCGCGTTACCTTCAATCGCTTTAAAGAACGCATCGTACGCCGGTGTATGGACCACCACGCCGTCGCCGGGCCGTGACCAGATACGGATCAGCTCAGAGACCATATAGATAACGGAAGGGCCATACACAACAGATTCGGTATTGATGCGGCTGTTGAAGCGCTGCTGGAACCAGTGCGCGACGGCGGCCAAAAATTCTTCGTTCTTCCAGCGGCTGTAGCCAAACACCCCGTGGTTGATACGCTGATGCAGCGCATCGGTAATGCAGGGCGCCGTGGCGAAATCCATATCTGAGATGGTGAAAGGCAACAGGTCGGCAGCGCCAAAGCGGTCAGCGACATAATCCCACTGGGTGCACCAGGTGCCGTGACGATCCACGACGGTGGAAAAATCAAACATGATGTTCATCCTTAAAGTAAAACCCCCTCATAGAGGGGGCTGAGGCATCAGGCTTCTACTGTTCGCATCAGGGTGGCCAGCTCGTCTTTCACTGACTGCACCTGCGGGCCGATGACCACCTGCAAATTATGCTGGTTCAACTGTACCACACCGATGGCGCGATTGGCCTTCAGCGCATTGGTATCGACTTTGGACATATCCGCCACCGACAAACGCAGGCGGGTGATGCAGTTATCGAGCGAGGTAATGTTATCCGCACCGCCCAGCGCCGCCAGAATGGCAGGGGTGTTGTAGCCAGATTTTCCTACCGTACCGGCAACCGCCTGCTCAACGCTGCTGGCGGTATCCAGGTCACGCCCCGGTGTTTTCAGATTAAAGCGGGTGATAGCGAAGCGGAAGATACCGTAGTACACCGCGAACCAAATCGCTGCCACAACCGGCACCAGATACCACTTGGTGGACAGGCCGTGCAGAATACCGAACACCACGAAGTCAATGACGTTGCCGTCGGTGTTGCCGATGGTCACGCCCAGCACGGCCATCACGGTAAAGCCCAGACCGGTCAGAACGGCGTGGATGAGATACAGCACCGGCGCAACGAACAGGAACAGGAACTCGATGGGCTCGGTCGTGCCGCCAACCACGCAGGCGATCACGCCGGAAATCAGCAGGCCCTTAATTTTATGACGGTTTTCCGGGCGAGCACAGTGGTACATCGCCAGCGCCGCACCCGGCAGGCCGCCGAGGAAGGCAGGCATTTTACCCTGCGACAGGAAGCGGGTCGCGCTCTCGGAGAAGCCATGCGTGGTCGGACAGCTCAGCTGCGCCTGGAAGATGGTCAGCGCGCCGCTCACATCGTGACCACACACGTCCATGGTGCCGCCCGCTTCTGTGAAGCGGATCAGAGCAACCAGAATATGCTGCAGGCCAAAGGGCAGCAGCAGACGCTCGCCGGTACCGAAGATCATCGGACCGAAATCGCCGGCGCCGTTAATGATGCGGCCAATGCCGGTGATACCCATCGCGAAAACGGGCCAAATCAGCGGGATGATCAGACCAAACAGGCCCATCACCACGAGGGTGATGATCGGTACAAAGCGGGTGCCGCCGAAGAACGCGAGGGCATCCGGCAGGCGGATATTGTGGAAGCGCTCATGCAGCATCCAGATAATGACGCCAGCGATAACCGCGCCGAGGATCCCGGTATCGATGGACTGAATACCGATGACGCTTTGGATGTTGTTCGCTTTCAGGATCGCTGCATCGGTCGTTGGCAGAATGCCTTTCGCGGTCAGCCAGAAGTTCACCGCCAGGTTCATGACCGCATAGCCGACGAAGCCGGCAAAGGCCGCGACGCCCTTGTTTTCACGCGCCAGCCCCAGCGGGATAGCGATACAGAACATCACGGGCAGGAAGCTAAACGCAAAGGAGCCGACCTTGCTCATCCAGATAAAGATCGCCTGCAGCACCGGATTGCCGAGGAACGGGATCAGCGTGATGACATCATGACTGCTCAGCGAGCTGCCGATCCCCAGCATGATCCCGCAGAATGAGAGAAGCGCCACGGGCAGCATAAAGGTTTTACCCAGTTGCTGGAAAAACTCCCACAGCGATATTTTTTGTGCTGCTTTCGCCGTCATATAACGACTCCTTGATGGTTTAAAATGATTTACCTGCGTCAATGCAGCGAGAAGATAAAACGTTTTATCAAACTTTAGTGCGCGCTAAATCACATTCTCAGGCTTTTACTGGTAGTATAAAGATAACGTATTGATAAAACGTTTTACCGATCTCATTATCAGGGAGTCACGCCAACACATGGCCGTAGCGAAAAAGATAACCATCAACGATGTCGCCCTGGCGGCTGGCGTATCCGTTAGCACCGTTTCACTGGTGTTGAGCGGGAAGGGGCGTATCTCTCCTGCGACGGGTCAGCGCGTCAACGAGGCCGTGGAGCAGCTGGGGTTTGTGCGCAACCGTCAGGCTTCCGCGCTGCGCGGCGGGCAAAGCGGCGTGATTGGTTTGATTGTCCGTGACCTGACCTCTCCGTTTTATGCCGAGCTTACCGCCGGTTTGACCGAAGCGCTGGAGGCGCAGGGGCGGATGGTCTTTCTGCTTCACGGTGGCCGCGAAGCGGACCAGCTCCTCTCGCGCCTCGATATGCTGCTGACGCAGGGCGTTGACGGCGTGATCGTTGCCGGCGCGTCGGGCGTTGGCAGTGAATTGTGTGAGCGTGCCGCAGAGAAGGGCGTGCCGCTGGTGTTTGCCTCGCGCGCCAGCTATCTCGACGAAGCCGATACGCTGCGCCCGGACAACATGCAGGCTGCACAAATGCTGACCGAGCATCTTATTCGTCGTGGTCATCAGCGCATCGCCTGGCTCGGTGGGCAAAGTTCCTCCCTGACGCGCGCCGAGCGGGTCGGCGGCTATTGCTCGACGCTGATTAAATACGGGCTTCCGTTCCACAGCGAATGGGTCGTGGAGTGTGAATCCAGTCAGAAGAAAGCCGCGGAGGCGATCGGTGCGTTGCTGCGCGCCAGCCCGACCATCAGCGCCGTGATTTGCTATAACGACGTGATTGCTATGGGCGCCTGGTTCGGCCTGATCCGCGCGGGGCGTCAAAGCGGGGAAGGCGGCGTGGAAACCTTCTTCGGCCATCAGGTGGCGCTGGGCGCCTTTGCGGACGTCGGCGAAAATGCCCTCGACGATTTGCCTATCGTTTGGGCTACCACCCCTGCGCGCGAGATGGGCTACACGCTGGCGGACAGAATGATGCAGCGGATAGAAAAATCAGACGTGCAGGCGGGGCACCAGATTGTGTCGGCCCGGCTGGTGACGGTGAAATAGTCCGTGCGCTTGCCCGGCGGCGCTTCGCTTGCACGGGCCTACAACGGCTCGGGATCGTAGGCCGGGTAAGCGTCAGCGCCACCCGGCAAAAAGATTGTGCGATCTCAAACACTCATTGGTTTAATTACTAATATGATAAATATAGGACGTTAATCTATGGTGAAATTATTATTTTTCTATTTTCGCCAAATGTACTCTTACGTATACGTGCTAAAGGATACTTTTGAACAAGCTTTGTAAAATCCGCATGATTATCCTCAAAATGAGGGCCTAAAATTATCGACTTAACCTCTAAAGGGTGAAAACCATAGTCACTGTAGTAGCCGGAATTAACTATTTTCGAATAGGTTGATATTCTCCATTCTTTTTCGTAAGTCCAATCTTCTGTTTTGATAAATGTGATTTCATTGTTGATATAGTCAATTGCTTGACTATCTGGTAAGAAAAGTAAATCTGCCATACCCTCAGCAGTATAAGTTAAAGGCATCTCATTTGTATAATTTATTGGCTTTGCGATTAACCATGCACTATCAAGTTCATCAATGCATTCAAATTCAATAACTACACCTTTGTACGCGTCAGCATAATGATTCCACATCGGAGGAATTGTAGCACTTTCTGATAAGCATAGAATTCTTCTACCATTGAGCATACCTCGCCACATATTTTTCATATCTTCTATAGCAATAGGTGCTCCTGGCCCAACTGGAGGATCGATTTCAATCTCTTGAAACTTTTCCGCTAAATTTGGGGGGATGCCGTTTGGGAAAAGTTTTTTATAAATTTCTAAAAGCGCCCTTATTCTTGGATTCACATTTACAAGATCTTGCCTTGGATTAAGCAATTCCTGCTTCAGTTTTCGGGCTAATGCTTTGCCCAGAGTAATTTCATTGACATTTTTCATTACCTCACGAGGCACATCAAAAGGATCATTAAATATAATTGGAGAACTCCATCTTAAACTGCAGTTTTCGAGAACAATTTTTGCAGTATTTGCTGACATATACTTATAAAACATTTGCCGCTCATGTGTTCTGTATGATTTTTGCATAAATCATCTCGCAAAATTAATTAGTCATGATTACCAGTGGTTAAGGTAACTGAACCAGCCACATAAATTTAGATGTTGAGAATATTGTATCATTTCATATTTAGATTTTGAATGAGTCCAAGTGTGTTTTTTTGGAATGCCTCTCGCATTTTCATTTAAATATAAATGAAAAAAAGAAGGCCCAGTTTCTTTTTTTAATCATATCCATTACAGTTTCCCCACTGCGGCAAATTTCGCAGTCAGGCGTGGAAACCTGAACAATCACACGACGACACAGTTTTAGTGTCGGGGCAGCGCATATCCTTGTAAAATCAACGGTGGCGCTGATAGGGCAGTCGAAAGGCTGGCTGAAGACCGTGTGATTCAGTTTCCACCCCTGTCAGCGCCGCCACCCTCTGAGCGTGGAAACTTAGACGGTGGCCTTAAAACTTCACACGGAGGCTGCCATATGGCTACGATCCCAACCCTTGCTAACCCTCAATCCACTGACAGTATTGCCTGCCAACTTCTCGATCTGCCGATATCCTCAACGCTGGATCTCTTCGAATTGACGGATTGCTGCTGCGCTTTTGTTAACGTGCTGCTGGAAACCCAAAACAAAGCAGAGCGCTTAGCGTTGTGTGGCCGTCTGGCTTTTACTCTCGATGAGCTAAAAATCAAATGCGATGAAGATTTACCGCCTCATCTGGTAGAGCGATTGAGTACCACGTTATCAACCCAATCCTGTATGCCAGATTGCTGGCAAGATACTGCAATGTTGGTGGGGTATGCTCAGGCAATTAATAAGGCTTTGTTGAGCCAGACTCTGGCAAATGCTGTCTCGCAAGAACTTGCAGGCTTATTGCATGACCTGATTTATCTCCTCGCTGACTTTGTCAGAGAACCTTACTTGCCGCACTGAGGTCACGCCCGGCGGCGCAGCGCTTGCCCGGGCCTACAACGGCTCGGGATCGTAGGCCGGGTAAGCGTCAGCGCCACCCGGCAATAAAAAACCCCTCATGCGAGGGGTTTTGACCATTACTGCTGCGGTACCGCAGGCGGCGCTGCAGGTTCAGCGGGTTCCGGCATACCGAGCGTCGGCATACCAAACATCCCAACAAAGTCCTCCAGCGGCATTTTATCGCCGTTGAGGGTCACCTGGCCGTTGCTATACTGCAGGCTGGTGGAAATGGTGTTGTCTTCCACCTTCGTGATGCGGAACATCTGTCCCATCGCCGCCAGGCCTTTCACCTGCTGGCTCGCCAGCTTGCCGGCGTCTTCTTCACCGTAGCCTTCCAGCTTCGCAATCTGCGTCATGAACTCGGTGGCCATGTCCATTGGGATGACCAGCTTGCTGTCGAGCGACTTCACGCTGCGATCCACTTCCTGCGCCAGCGTCTGCGCTTCGCCGGTTGCGGTTGACGGATCTTTCAGGAACAGCGACAGGTTAAGGTTGGTTTCGCCTTTGCTGTTTTTCCAGCTCAGCGGCGCGACGGTAATGACCGGTTCGCCTTTCAGCAGTACAGGCAGGTTCTTAAACAGCACCGCCATTACCTGCTGCTGATAAACGACAGGGTTTTGCTGCAGGGCGGCATCGGTCATCAGCGCCTGACTCTCTTTGCTGTATTTCTGACTGAATTCATGCCACGCCTGACCGTCGATATTGCCGATCTTCAGCGACAGCTTGCCGGTGCCCAGATCCTGATTCTGTACCTTCAGGCTTTTCAGCGTGTAATCGAGCTGAGTGTTGATGCTCTTACCGTCTTTAGACACGTCTGATTTACCGTCAAGATCCATGCCTTCCAGTACGGCCATCTCTTTGCCTTCAATCGCAATCGCGATCTTATCCAGGCTCAGCTTCTGGTCACCGATACGCTCATCAAAATCGGTCATACGGCTGTTGCCGCTGGCTTTGAGGTTGTTAAAAGTAAGCTGTACTTTCTGATTGTATTCGTTGACGGAATTGACCAGACCGCTTTCGGCATCGCCGGTCAGCGAGACATTTTTTCCGTCGCGATCGGCCTCAAGCGTAAAGTCACCGCCGCTGAAGGCGACTTTGTCGTTACCGTTTTCGTAGTTCAGCGCTTTCAGGGCGATATCGGAACTGGTGGCTCCGGCATAGCTGATGCGGGTGTTGATCTCAAACGGCGACTCGCCTTTCGCGATGTCGAAAAGCGGCTTCGTCAGGTCGTTTTTGACCAGTACGGTATGCGCTGAGGCCATAGAGGGGATCAGGTTAAACGATTTTAACTGCGCCAGCGGAAGCGGGCCGTGGCTCACCACCTCATCCAGCACCACGCTCTGGCCCGGTTTCAGCCACGCGTTCGCGTTGCCGGCTACCGGCTTAACCACCACCTGCATATGGCTGGTGAACACGCCGCGCTGGTAATCCTGGTAGCTCAGCTCCAGACCCGCTTCAGGCGCGCTGCGCTTAAGTTCGCTGTTTGCCTGCGCCATCATTTCTGCCAGACGACTTTCCAGCTGTTTCCCGGTAAACCAGGAGGCACCCGTCCAGATCACGCCTAAAGCAACAATCACCCCTACCGCTACGACCGATTTTTTCATTGCGACTATCCCTAAAATGAAACCAGGCGGTAAAAACCGCCCGGAGATATAAAGCCTTCAATTAGCTTAGCAAGAGTTGTTAAAAAATTCAGTAAGTGCTTAAAGCTTATTGAAAACGCGCGCCAGTCGACCGGTGCCGCTCACGCTTACAGGCGACTCATTCGCCGCGACAAATGCGGATTCTCCCGGTTTCAGCACCAGACGCTCGCTACCTTTATGCAGCGTAGCTTCGCCTTCCACACAGAACAGGATAGCCGCGCTGTCCTGTGCAATCGCCGCTTCGGCGCTGCTCAGGTCATGGAGAGAGAAAGCAAAGTCGTCGACAGGAATAGGGAAGTCCAGCTCTGCGCCGTTTTTCACCGGCTGGGTCAGCAGCTCTGCAGCCGGTTTTGCCACGAACTTGACGTTGGCAACCAGCTCGGGGATGTCGATGTATTTTGGCGTCAGGCCCGCGCGGAGCACGTTGTCGGAGTTGGCCATCACCTCCAGCGCCACGCCCTGGAGATAGGCGTGCGGGGTCTCGGCAAACAGGAACATCGCCTCGCCCGGGTTCAGCTTCACCACGTTCAGCAGCAGCGGAGAGAACAGGCCGCTGTCGTCCGGGTAGAAGGTGGAAATCACGCGGATGGTGTCCCACGGCTCGCCCTGCTGACCGTTCAGGGCCGCCTTGAGTACCGCCAGCGCGTGAGATTTTTCCTCGCCCTGCATATTCAGCAGGCTGGCGAACAGCTGGCTCAGGCCTTCTGCATTCGGGTTTTCGAGGAAATGGGCGATAGCCTTATTAGCCCCGGCCACGGGCTGCAGCAGGGAGATAATCTCTGAGAATTCGCGGAACGCGTTCATCGCCAGGAAGGGGGTCAGCGCGAAGACCAGCTCCGGCTTGTGGTTTGGATCTTTGTAGTTGCGCTCGGCGGCGTCTAGCGGAATGCCCGCCGCGTTCTCTTTCTCGAAGCCCAGCTCAGAGGCCTTTTTGTTCGGGTGAACCTGAATGGAGAGCGGCTGATCGGCACACAGCACTTTAAACAGGAACGGCAGTTCGCCGAAGCGATTCGCCACGTTGTTGCCGAGCAGTGCGGCTTTGTCTGCGTCGATCGCGTCGCGCAGGCTGCGAACCTGGCCGCTGGCGTCTTCAATTTTTGAGCTGCTCTTCGGGTGCGCGCCCATCCACAGCTCTGCCATCGGCAGGTTGTTCGGGTTGGCGATACCGTAGAGATCCGTTAACGCAGTTTTACTTCCCCAGGCATAGTTTTGCACTGAGTTAATGAGTTTTTGCATTATCAAGCCCTGATTCAAATGTGGAATTAACTGCGGGTATTAAAGCAATAAACCGGATGGAAGTAACCTGCGGATGTAAAAAGTCGTACTAGTCTCAGTTTTTGTTAAAAAATTGTGTAGGATAAGCTAACTCGCTTTTAAGCCGGGCAGCGGAACATCTGCCCTGAATAATCAGACCGACGCAGTAAGTGAGAGAACAATGTCGAACAAACCTTTTTACTATCAGGATCCTTTCCCCCTCAGTAAGGATCAGACCGAGTATTACCTGTTAACCCGCGATTACGTCTCTGTCTCTGAGTTTGAAGGGCAGGAAATCCTCAAAGTTGACCCGCAGGCGCTGACGCTGATGGCCCAGCAGGCCTTCCACGACGCCTCTTTTATGCTCCGTCCTGCGCACCAGCAGCAGGTTGCCGATATCCTGAGCGATCCGCAGGCGAGCGAGAACGATAAGTACGTTGCGCTGCAGTTCCTGCGCAACTCGGATATCGCCGCTAAGGGCATTTTGCCGACCTGCCAGGACACGGGCACCGCGATTATTACCGGGAAGAAAGGCCAGCGCGTCTGGACCGGGGGCGGTGATGAAGCCGCGCTGGCGCACGGCGTCTACAACACCTATATCGAAGACAACCTGCGCTATTCGCAAAACGCGGCGCTGGACATGTACAAAGAGGTCAACACAGGCACCAACCTGCCCGCGCAGATTGACCTCTACAGCGTCGACGGCGACGAGTACAAATTCCTCTGCATCGCCAAGGGCGGCGGTTCTGCCAACAAAACCTATCTCTACCAGGAAACCAAAGCGCTGCTCACGCCGGGCAAGCTGAAGAACTATCTGGTGGAGAAAATGCGCACCCTCGGGACGGCAGCCTGCCCGCCGTACCACATCGCGTTTGTGATTGGCGGAACGTCCGCTGAAAGCACCCTGAAAACCGTCAAGCTGGCGTCGACCAAATACTACGATGGGCTGCCAACCGAAGGGAACGAGCACGGCCAGGCGTTCCGGGACGTTCAGCTCGAGCAGGAACTGCTGACCGAAGCGCAGAACCTGGGGCTGGGCGCGCAGTTTGGCGGTAAATATTTCGCGCACGATATCCGCGTGATCCGCCTGCCGCGCCACGGCGCATCCTGCCCGGTCGGCATGGGCGTTTCCTGCTCCGCGGATCGTAACATTAAAGCGAAGATCAACCGCGACGGCATCTGGATCGAAAAACTGGAGAACAACCCGGGGAAATACATTCCGGAAGAGCTGCGCAAAGCGGGTGAGGGTGAAGCGGTTCGCGTTGACCTGAACCGGCCGATGAGCGAGATTCTGGCGCAGCTTTCGCAATATCCGGTTTCAACCCGCCTCTCCCTGAACGGCACGATTATCGTAGGCCGCGATATCGCCCATGCGAAGCTTCAGGAGCGTCTGGATAACGGCGAAGGGCTGCCGCAGTATATTAAAGATCACCCGATCTACTACGCAGGCCCGGCGAAAACGCCTGACGGCTACGCGTCCGGCTCGTTAGGCCCCACCACGGCGGGCCGTATGGATTCCTACGTTGACCAGCTGCAGGCCAACGGCGGCAGCATGATTATGCTCGCCAAAGGCAACCGTAGCCAGCAGGTGACGGACGCGTGCCACAAGCACGGCGGCTTCTATCTCGGCAGCATTGGCGGCCCGGCAGCGGTGCTGGCGCAGGGCAGCATCAAGAGCCTGGAGTGTGTGGAATATCCGGAACTGGGTATGGAAGCCATCTGGAAAATTGAAGTGGAAGACTTCCCGGCGTTTATCCTCGTGGATGACAAAGGCAATGACTTCTTCAAGCAGATCCAGTCTTCCCAGTGTTCGGCGTGTGTGAAGTAATTCTGTAAATTGCCGGGTGGCGGCTGCGCCTTACCCGGCCTACGCGTCTGGTAGGTCGGGTAAGCGTTCAGCGCCACCCGACACCAAAAAGAGCGCACAAAGCGCCATAACGTTTCTCAGAAGTCATCAATACTTATCCCTTAAGCATGTGAGCAATCCCGCTTTTGTTATCAAGGAGAAAGTAATGACAACGGTACGCCATGAGAAAGACTCGATGGGCGCCATCGCCGTCCCGGCCGACAAGCTATGGGGCGCACAAACCCAGCGTTCGCTAGAGCATTTCCGCATCTCGACCGAGAAAATGCCCGTCTCGCTGATTCAGGCGCTGGCGCTGACCAAACGCGCGGCCGCCAAAGTGAACCAGGATCTCGGCCTGCTGGCCGCCGACAAAGCGACGGCCATCATCAATGCTGCTGACGAAGTGCTGGCCGGTAAGCACCCTGACGAATTCCCCCTTGCCGTCTGGCAAACCGGTTCTGGCACCCAGAGCAACATGAACATGAACGAAGTGCTGGCGAACCGGGCAAGCGAACTGCTGGGCGGCGTACGCGGCATGGAGCGCAAAGTCCATCCGAACGACGACGTCAATAAGAGCCAAAGTTCTAACGATGTTTTCCCGACGGCAATGCACGTGGCGGCGGTGATTGCCCTCCGCGAGCAGCTTATCCCGCAGCTGAACGTGCTGAAAAATACGCTCAATGACAAGGCTCAGGCCTTTAGCGATATTGTCAAAATTGGCCGTACGCACCTGCAGGATGCTACCCCCCTGACGCTCGGTCAGGAGATATCCGGCTGGGTTGCAATGCTTGAGCACAACCTCAAGCATATTGATTACAGCCTGCCGCATCTGGCGGAACTTGCCCTGGGCGGAACGGCGGTCGGTACCGGCTTAAACACCCATCCCGAATATGCGGTGCGCGTGGCCGGGGAGCTGGCGGCGATTACCGGACAGCCGTTTGTCACCGCGCCGAATAAATTTGAGGCACTGGCAACCTGCGACGCGCTGGTTCACACCCACGGCGCATTGAAAGGGCTGGCGGCATCGCTGATGAAAATTGCCAACGACGTGCGCTGGCTGGCCTCCGGCCCGCGCTGCGGCATTGGCGAAATCAGCATTCCGGAAAACGAGCCCGGCAGCTCCATCATGCCCGGTAAAGTGAACCCGACCCAGTGCGAGGCCATGACCATGCTCTGCTGTCAGGTGATGGGGAACGACGTGGCCGTCAACATGGGCGGCGCGTCGGGTAATTTCGAACTGAACGTCTATCGTCCGATGGTGATCCACAATCTGCTACAGTCCGTGCGGCTGCTGGCGGACGGGATGGAGAGCTTTAACGAACACTGTGCGGTGGGTATTGAGCCGAATCGCGAACGTATCAGCCAGCTGCTCAATGAATCGCTGATGCTGGTGACGGCGCTGAACACCCATATCGGCTACGATAAAGCAGCCGAGATCGCCAAGAAAGCGCACAAAGAAGGGTTAACGCTCAAAGCCTCTGCGCTGGTCTTAGGCTACCTGACGGACGCCGAGTTTGACGCGTGGGTCCGTCCGGAAGCGATGGTCGGAAGCCTGAATTAATCACTCCGCCACGTACAGGTGCAGCCGTGGAATAATAAGCTGTAGCGGCTGCGCCTGCGGTTTATAGCGATGCTGAACATTTTCAGCATCGTAATTCAGCAGTTCGCCGATATCCGGCACCACCGCACCCTGATCGGCATCGTACAGCGCAATCAGCGGCGTGGGGCAGGCGTGTTGTACCTGCTTCTGCTGCCCGGAATACCAGACGCGGGCGATAGGCTGCACCTTCACCGGACGTTTAATCTTCAGGCGCGTGCCGGCCGGTAATGACGCTATGGCGTGATACTCCTGCTCCAGCCGCTCGATCCACTGCTCGCGCGACCACGGCGCGACGGTTCGCGGAGCTTTCAGGCTTTTCTCCAGCTGGGCCAGGATCTCATCGCGGGTGAAGTTTTTAATGATGTGCTTGTTGGCCCAGCCAAAACGGAGCGTGGCCGGGTGGCGCAGCACCGTCAGCGTGCGGTAGGCGTTGAGGGTAATTAAGCCCGGCAGCTGGCGATGCACCCACTCAAAGCGCGCGGCAGGCGCGAGCCCCGACTCTTCGGTGACAATCTTCTCAAACGTGGCTTTCAGCGCATTGATAAGCGCAACCTGAGCTTCCAGCGCCTCACGCGTTGCGGCGTCCGTTTGCAGGCAGATCACCCCGGGCAGGCGAACCGCCGCCTTGCTGCTGCGATTCTCGGACTGCTGCTGAATAAACAGGCGACGATAGTGCTGAAGCGCGAGGTCCAGCCCGGCCTTGCCGATATGTTGCTTAACCTCGATGGTTTCCAGCGGATCGTGTTCTGCGCCTTTTGCCACGTCGGGCAGGGTAAAAACGCGCGCGGCCAGCAAACGGCACGTCTGCAAACGTTCCGTCAGCCCCAGCAGCCCTTGCTCCATTTCCCTGAAGGTGGTGTTCAGCCTTTCGATGAGATCGTAAGTCGCCATATTTTTGCCTCAGTAGTTACAACATACTTACGGTATAGCACAGCACGCCGGGTCAGGCCAGCGTGCGGTATGGGTCAGGCAGGAACGGGAAGGGTGATGTTGTGATAAACGGGCCAGGTAAAGCAGAAGCGTGCGCCGCCGAGCTCGCTCTCCTCGCAGCGAACCGTACCGCCCATTGCCTGGGCGATGGAGTAAACAATGGCTAACCCCAAACCGCAGCCGCCCGTGGCGCGGTCGCGGCTGGGATCCAGGCGCACAAACGGCTCGAAGACGGTTTCCCGCGCTTCCGGGGCAATGCCGGGGCCATCGTCCTCAACGGTCAGGCTGGCCCGGCTGCCCTGTAAATCTAAGCCAATGCGCAGCGTCGTTTCGCTGTAGCGCAGGGCGTTATTCGTCAGGTTATCCAGAACGCGCTCCATCAAACGCATATCCAGCGCGCCGTAGTCGCCGGGCGTGACGGCCGTTAACAGCGTGCGCTGCGGGTTTACGCTCTGCACGTCATCAATATGGGTCTGCAGCCAGGCTGGCAGGTCCGGCGTGATGAGGTGAAGCTCGTTTTGCGGGCGGTCGAGGCGGGCATAGGTCAGCAGTTCATCAATAAGCGCTTCTAGCTGGCCGATGTCCCGATTCAGCGCCAGGTTCTCCGCCTCGGTGAGATTCTCGCTCATCTCCAGCCGATAGCGCAGGCGCACCAGCGGCGTTCGCAGTTCGTGAGCAATGCCGTCGATAAGCTGTTTTTTACTGGCAATCAGCGCATTGATATTATCCGCCATCTGGTTAAAGGCGATGCCCAGGCGGTCAAAACTGGAGCCGCTGTCGAAATGAATGCGCTCGGTCAGATGTCCGTCGCCAAAACGCTGGGCGGCGGATTCCAGCTTCAGCATGTCCTGCCAGTGTGGCCGCATCCAGATAAAGACCGGGAAAGCGAGTGAGATAGCGATAAACGCCAGCAGGCCGAGATCCAGCAGGCGCATTTGATGCAGATAATAAAGATAGGGCACCGGCCCGACGGCCAGGACATAGTGGCTTCGCGGAATGCGCTGAATAAAGGTGTATTTCTCATCCAGCGCAACAATATCGCCATCACGCAGGCGCTGCTGGGTTGGGGCATCTAAATCGAAATCTTTCAGTGGCTCAATGCGCAGATCGAACGACAGATTCAGATCCAGCTCTTTTAGCGTGCGCGCCCAGTCGTGCGGGGGAATTTCACGCAGCTCGCTGCGCATCAGGTAGAGCGAGCTTTTCATCAGGTCGTCCAGCGACTGCCGTCCTGCGCGTTCGGCGGTGAACTTATAGACCAGGCCGACCAGCATAGTCATCACCAGGAAGCAGACAAACAGCAGGAGATAAAACTGTACAAACAGCTTTTTCATTGAAATTCACCACAAACAACGCATGCATCATTTCAGGGTTTTTACGCCCAATCAGTATTCCTATAAAAGCAGGGTTTGCACCTGCTGACAACATCCACGGCGACCTGCGTAACGCGCACCACGTGGTATCTTTTCTGAGTTATTGCGCACTCCGTTCAAAAAACACTCTGACTCATTAAGATCTCTTATTGAATCAGAGTATTAGGTACTCACATTAATTTCACGAGATATTAATGGTTACGCTGTAATCCTATTATTAATGGGTTCGTGGTAAAGCCATGGGGACATTTACGCGCGTTGCAATATACAGAGTATGAACAGACTTCGGTTTCACTGTCTTTATTAAACGGGCAGGGCATTTTATTTTTTATCTCGTTCCACAGCGTCTCTCTGTAAGGCGACACGTTATAAAGCGATATAGGGCTAAATTCACCATTGATGTAAATACCGTTTTTCGTGGGATGTATTCTGTCGCCCGGCAATAAATAGATGTCGCTTTCATACCATATAATCAATCTGATTAATTTGAGTCCAACAATGCAGGAATAAACAATGCCTGTGTTTGGGCAGATCACAGAACTTAACACTCGCCATGCCATTACGCTTACCTCAGGTTAGGATCATAAGTCTGTAATTTTGTTTAGCACGACATTTCAAGTTGATCAATGTTGTAACTTATTGATATTGATCGTTATTTTTATTATCACATTGATATTCCCTTTTATTTCAAGGATATAACCCGCACTTCACGAAGCGGTTTTTTTGCATTTTTTCGGGCTAAAAACGTTCAGTGATTAAAATTTGATCGAGGCGGGTGTTTTATGAAGATGTACAATCGAGAGGATCTGCACGGGTTAGCATTGCCATTATCCTGAGAAAATTTATCGGAATGGCAATGCTGAAAATAATTAGATGGCGTCTCGTGGACGCTTTACTTTGGCAATCAGACTTTCGGTGATGAACAGGCCTTCTGCGATGTTTTCATCTATAACAGAAATACCGAATGTGTTAATTGATTCCAGGAGCGCTTCGTAGGTTTGGATCAATTCAAGAAGATTGAAGATAGCGTTTTGGTCATGTGGGGTGGGCAGCTTATGGCTGGCCATTGACTGATGGACGATCCATTCAAGATTGGTTTTGATGCTCTCTATATCATCGTAGCTATACATATTTCATGGGCTTAAATCCTCATATCAAGATTTTTGTGAGAAGAGCGTTTGGAGCTTCGCAACGTCAAACCTGTCGCTGCCTTGCGGCATCGATGGTTAAGCAGAACTGGGGGTGGGCTGTAGAGACGGTTACTGTTTGATCACGCGACTACCAGCATGGCCTCGGAGGATAGGCGCGAGGTGTAGGGTTTCAGTATGGCACTTTTCGCTGTGTTAGCAAGAAAACGCCTGCATTAATTTCATAAAGCGGGATGTAAGGAGATATTAAAATTTGGCCATGAAAAAGTGGGGAGGCCTTCGCAGCACAATCCGCTTTTTCATGACCCCCTGACGCTTCTTCACGCAATCAGGTTTCCCAGGCATGGGGAGCAAACAGATAGCCCTTGTTACGCACGGTTTTAATGCGGTATGGCTCGGTGGCGCTATCGAGAAGCTTTTTGCGCAGACGCGAAATCGCCACGTCAACGCTTCTGTCCATTCCATCGTAGCTAACGCCGCGCAGGTTCTTCAGCAGCGCATCGCGGTCCATAATCTGCCCCGCATGGGTGGCCAGCTCCCACAGCAGGTCGAAGTCCGCGGTTGAAAGGGCGATAAGCTCACCGGAAAGCAGCACCTGCCGGTTAACCGGGTCGATGGAGAGGGTGCCAAAGCGCATCGTCTTATGGGGCATCAGGGACGGCGCAGGCGCTTCTCGCTCACTGCTGGCACGCTGGCGCAGGTGAAGGCGCAGACGCGCAAGCAGCACCGCCGGGGGCGTGGTTTTCAGGATGTAGTCATTGGCGCCCATTTCCAGAGACAAAATATGGTTCATGTCGCTGTCCAGCGAGGTCAGCAATACGATGGGGCCGTCCCACTGGGCGCGAAGGTCCCGGCATAGCGTCATACCGTCTTTGCCGGGCAGCATGATGTCGAGCAACACCAAATCGGGGTTTTCGCGCGACACAACTTCCTCGGCGCGATCGCCGCGAGGTTCAACAATGACGTCCATATCATGTTTACCCAGGTAAGCGGCGATCAGCTGCCCCACTTCGGGTTCATCCTCAACATAAACAATCTTATTCATACAACGTCTGTTATCGCGAAAAAAGCCAACATACACCGCACAACCTTAACCTTCCATTAATCTTTCTCAATTAACGTCAGTTCCGTTATTCTGCTGCATATTGTTACTTGATTGTTATAGGAAAACACATGGGGCTGGTGATTAAAGCCGCGCTGGGAGCGCTGGTGGTGCTGTTGATTGGGGTACTGGCGAAAACGAAAAATTACTACATTGCCGGGCTGATCCCGCTCTTCCCGACGTTTGCGCTGATTGCGCACTACATTGTGGCTTCTGAACGCGGTACCGAAGCGTTGCGCACCACGATTGTGTTTGGCATGTGGTCCATCATCCCCTATTTCCTCTACCTGCTGTCGCTATGGTACTTCACCGGATTCCTGCGTCTTCCCCTGGCGCTGGGCGGGGCGGTGGTCTGCTGGAGCCTCAGCGCATGGGTACTGATTTTCTTCTGGAGCCGGTTTCACTAGCGCAGCGGGCGTCCGCCGTCCACCGCGAAGGTTCTGCCGGTGACGTAACAGCTCGTCAACAGGTAATCGATCAGGTCGATCACCTCTTTTTCGCCAGGGGCGATTTTCATCAGTGATTTATTCAATGCCTTTTGGCGGTATTCGGCATCATCGCCCTCGTTGAACAAAATCATCGCCGGGGCGATGGCGTTCACTTTGACTTCCGGTGCCAGCTTGCGGGCAAACGAGCGCGTCATATTATCCAGCGCCGCTTTGCTCGCGGCATAGGCGATATGCTTATCGCTTCCGCGCTCCACCACATAATCGGTGAAGTGAATAATGTCGCCTGCGGCATGGCCGTGGCCGCGCAGCAGATCCTGCAGGGCATGGTTTAGCAGGTAGGGGGCATTAACGTGGATCTGCATCATGCAGGAGAGCGTGTCGCTGAGGGACGTGTCCGGCGTTTCTGCCTGCCAGGCGCTGGCATTGTGGATAATGGCGCGCAGCCCCGGGGTGGTGGTCTTCACCTTTTCCGCGAAGGCGAGAATACCGTCATCGGTTGAGAAATCCGCCTGAATGCACACCGCTCCGGCTTTTTTCAGCCCCTCAATGGAGGGGTAATCGTTGCGGTAGCTGACGATGACGGGCTGGCGAAGGTTGAGAAAGTGATGGGCGAGGGCAAGGCCGATGCGGCGGCCTGCGCCCGTAATCAGTATTGGTCGAAGCTGTGCGTGTCCCATCGTATTTTCCTTTTCAGTTCAACAATGGGACAGGCGGGGCTATCCCATTAACATCCACGTTGCCGGCACGGCGGCCACTAAAAGCAACCCAATTAACGCCATCTCACGGCGCTTTAGCGCGTTGTCCAGCTGATGCGTGCGGCGGGCATAGATAAATACCAGCAGGCCCGGAGCATACAGCACTACCGACAGCAGCAGGTGCATAGGCCCGGAAGCATACAACAACCACAGGCCGTAAATACAGGCCCCAACCCCTACAGCATAGTGCGCCGGACGGGTTGCGATCTTTAACAAATACGCACCCACCAGGAAATAGGGTACCAGAATCATTTCGGAGGCGATGGTCAGCAGGGTGTTATAGTCCGAACCTGTGAGCCAGATCAGCACCAGACACACCTGTACGCTGATGTTGGTGAGCCACAGTGACGCGGACGGCGCATTGTTTTTGTTCTGACGGGCAAACAGGCGCGGGAACGCTTTGTGCGTGGCGGCGAGGAACGGCACCTCAGCGGCCATAATTGTCCAGCTCAGGTAAGCGCCACAGACGGATACGATCAGCCCCGCAGCGATAACCACATCCCCCCAGGGGCCGAGCATTTTTACCATCAGGCCAGCCATCGACGGATTACGCATCTCCGCCAGCTCCGGGCGCGCAACCACGCCCAGCGACAGCAGCGTCACCAGCAGGTAAACACCCAGCGCCGCCAGCACGGCCAGCAGCGTAGCCCGGCCAACGTCGCGCTTGTTGCGCGCACGCGCCGAAACCACAACGGCGCCTTCCACGCCGATGAACACCCAAAGGGTGATCAGCATGGTATTTTTTACCTGCTCCCAGACGGGAACGCCCAGCGCGAGTCCTGTGAAATCGAGCGTAAATACGTCGAGCCGGAAAGCGATAAACGCCAGCACGACAAACAGGCCAAGGGGAACCAGTTTGGCCAGCGTCGCCACGAGGTTAATACTGGCGGCGGTTTGCACGCCGCGCAGGACCAGCCAGTGCACAAACCACAGCAGCACGGAGGCACCGATGATGGACTGCCAGGTGTTGCCGTCACCAAAGAGGCGCAGTTCAGGCGTATCGGTAAAGAAACTGAGCGCAGAGAAGACGATCACCAGATAAGAGACGTTGGCGATCACCGCGCACAGCCAGTAGCCCCACGCCGAGCAGAAGCCGATTAACTCCCCGAAGCCTTCACGGGCGTAGGTGAATATTCCGCCGTCCAGGTCCGGGCGAATGCGGGTCAGCAGCAGCATTGCGAACGCCAGCAGCAGTATTCCGGCCCCGGTAATGCCCCAGCCAATCAGTAATGCGGCGGGGCTTGCAACGGCCGCCATATTCTGCGGCAAACTGAATACGCCCGCGCCCAGCATTGAGCTCAAAACAAGTGCAGTTAAAGCACTCAGGCCAAGTTTCTTTTCCATTGGCTTCCTGTTATGAAAGGTCCAAATCCAGAATAATTATTTCGCTACGGCGCATAAAAATGGTGGATCACACTAAGGCGCGGGATTTTACGGAGTGTCAGGAAAGCATGCAATGATGTGTGGCAGAAATTAGAAAAAAAGTAACAAAAAAGGCGGCATTGCGCCGCCTTTTACAAACTGTTTTGTTACTTGTACAGGTCGGCGCTGATGGTCACGTTGTTACCACGTTCCTGCCACTGGCGGGTGATGTGGTAATACTTAGCCCCTTTCTTCGCCGCACGTTTGGCGACCTGGTAAGAGACTTCCGTCATGTTGCCGTAGTTGCCGGTAAATTTGACGCTATCGAACGGCACCATCTGCGCAGCAGTGGTTTTGTTCAGCTCTTCAATTTTGGTACCGTCCGGCAGCGTAACGGTGTAACGGCCACCTTTGGTGGACTGCGTTTCAAAGAAACGGCCTACCTCTGCGCTTGGTGCAGCCGTGGTCGCCACGCCCGGAATTTCAACTTTCTTCGCTTCTTCGCCGCCTTTCGCTATCGCTGCGCGACCCGCTTCGGAATCCGCCGGGATGGCATCAGGGCTCTGAAGAACGCGTTTTTTCGCATCTTCTTTATAGATAAATGCGGTAATACGCTGGTTGCCGCCCTGGTTGGCATCGACCTGGCGCACGATAAAGAAGGAGTAAGCTCCTTTCTCTTTCGCGGCTTTGGTGATGGCATCGTTAACTTCAGGCTGGCTGCGGTAGAAGCCCTGAACGGTCACGGTGTCGTAAGGTTCCAGCTCAACCGCCTGATCTTTCGGCAATTCAATCACGCCGTTAATCACGCGGTTTTTCGGCGCGTCAGCCTTAGGGGCATTGTCTTTATACAGCGCAATGGTGACGCGCTGGTTGCCGCTGTTGCCCTGATCGGACTGGTCAACAACATAAAACGAGGCGGCGCCGTTTTTATCGGCGGCTTTTGATGCGGCGGTAACGGCATCGCCAATGGAGTTGTAACGACCCACAATGACCGTATGGTCAAAAGGTTTTAACGCTGCCGCTTGCTCCGGCGTTAACTCTGTCGCGGCATTCGCAGACAGGGCGGTCGCGGAAAGAAGTGCGGACGCCAGGAGTGTGTTCTTAAGCTTCATAAAAATAATCCTTCGCCTTGCGCAAACCATGTACTGGTATTGTTGTTAATTTGAGACGGTCCCGATTATGGCATTTAAAACCCGTCGCTGTCTGCGCCATTTTTCACAGCCCGTGCTTGATGAATGACCTGATTCGATAACATTTAGTGATATGTTGAAAAAACAGGCGTTTGACAAGCAAAACTGATAAAGCTTATGACTTTTACAAGTTAATTTAATGTTAATAAGTTGATCTCTCATGGCGCTATATCATGTTTTTACCGCTTCGCTTGCGCGATTTATCGGTCTCGGCGATGAATTTAAGGGAAATATCGCTGTCAGCGACGCCGATCGCTTATTTTTCACAGATAAAGTAAGAAATAGTGTTTTCTGGCGGTAGATCGCGGGCGCTATTTTCAGTAGGTTATAGAAAGTTTGTTACTGTTTTATTTTCCGGGGTTAATCCTTCGTCGCCGGGAGCAGAATGGTGAAAGGGGAGCCTGACCGCGGGCAATTATCGACAAACCATCATCAATAACCGATGGAAGGGAAAACTATGCGTATTGGGGTACCAAAAGAACGGTTTGCCAATGAAACCCGCGTAGCGGCAACACCGAAAACGGTGGAGCAACTGCTTAAGCTGGGTTTTACCGTCGCGGTTGAAAGCGGCGCGGGCAAACTGGCGAGTTTCGACGACGAGGCCTTTATTCAGGCTGGCGCGGAGGTGGTGGATGGTGCCGAAGTCTGGCAGTCACCGATCATTCTGAAGGTGAACGCACCGGAAGAGAACGAAATTGCGCTGCTGAATGCGGGCACGACGCTGGTGAGCTTTGTCTGGCCAGCCCAGAATCCAGAGCTGATGGAGAAGCTGGCGGCACGCGGCGTCACCGTGATGGCGATGGACTCCGTGCCGCGTATATCGCGCGCCCAGTCTCTCGATGCGTTGAGCTCAATGGCCAACATCGCGGGCTACCGCGCTATCGTTGAAGCCGCACACGAGTTTGGCCGCTTCTTTACCGGTCAAATCACCGCGGCGGGCAAAGTGCCACCGGCGAAAGTGATGGTGATTGGTGCGGGTGTGGCAGGTCTTGCTGCGATTGGTGCGGCAAACAGCCTGGGGGCCATCGTCCGTGCCTTTGATACCCGTCCGGAAGTGAAGGAACAGGTACAGAGTATGGGTGCCGAATTCCTTGAGCTGGACTTTAAGGAAGACGCGGGCAGCGGTGATGGTTACGCGAAGGTGATGTCCGAAGCCTTTATCAAAGCCGAAATGGCGCTCTTTGCCGCACAGGCGAAAGAGGTCGACATTATCGTTACTACGGCGTTAATCCCGGGTAAACCCGCGCCGAAGCTGATCACCCGCGAAATGGTTGACTCCATGAACCCGGGCAGCGTGATTGTGGATCTGGCCGCGCAAAACGGCGGTAACTGCGAATATACCGTGCCGAACCAGGTCACCACGACCGCCAACGGCGTGAAGGTGATTGGCTATACCGACCTGCCGGGTCGTCTGCCAACGCAGTCCTCCCAGCTGTACGGTACTAACCTCGTTAACCTGCTGAAGCTGCTCTGCAAAGAGAAAGACGGCAACATCAACGTTGATTTTGACGACGTAGTGGTGCGTGGCGTAACGGTGGTGCGTGAGGGTGAAATCACCTGGCCTGCGCCGCCTATTCAGGTTTCCGCGCAGCCTCAGGCTGCACCGAAAGCTGCACCTGCGCCGAAAGAGCCGGCTCAGCCTGCCTCTCCGTGGCGTAAATACGCCATCATGGCGCTGGTTATTATCCTGTTTGGCTGGCTGGCAGACGTTGCGCCGAAAGAGTTCCTCGGCCACTTCACCGTCTTCGCGCTCTCCTGCGTGGTGGGTTACTACGTGGTATGGAACGTATCCCATGCGCTGCATACGCCGCTGATGTCGGTTACGAACGCCATTTCCGGGATTATTGTGGTTGGGGCGTTACTGCAAATTGGTCACGGCGGCTGGGTGAGTTTCCTGAGCTTTATCGCGGTGCTGATCGCCAGTATCAATATTTTCGGTGGTTTCACCGTGACTCAGCGCATGCTGAAAATGTTTCGTAAAGGCTAAGGGGTAGCATATGTCTGGAGGATTAGTTACAGCCGCATACATTGTTGCTGCGATCCTGTTTATTTTCAGTCTGGCGGGGCTTTCCAAACACGAAACGTCTCAGCAGGGAAATAACTTTGGTATCGCCGGGATGGCGATTGCGCTGATTGCCACCATCTTCGGGCCGGATACCGGCAACGTAGCGTGGATCCTGGTGGCGATGATCATCGGCGGTGCGATTGGCATTCGTCTGGCGAAACGCGTTGAAATGACCGAGATGCCGGAGCTGGTGGCGATCCTGCACAGCTTCGTGGGTCTGGCGGCGGTGCTGGTGGGCTTCAACAGCTATCTGTACCACGAACCGGGTCTGGAACCGATTCTGGTGAATATTCACCTGACGGAAGTGTTCCTCGGTATCTTCATCGGTGCGGTGACCTTTACCGGGTCGATTGTGGCATTCGGCAAACTGCGCGGGAAGATCTCTTCTAAGCCGCTGATGCTGCCAAACCGTCACAAGATGAACCTGGCCGCGCTGGTGGTCTCTTTTGTGCTGCTGGTTGTGTTCGTTCGTACCGAAAGCGTGGGCTTGCAGGTACTGGCGCTGCTGGTGATGACCATCATCGCGCTGGCGTTTGGCTGGCACCTGGTGGCCTCCATCGGCGGTGCGGATATGCCGGTCGTAGTGTCAATGCTGAACTCCTACTCCGGTTGGGCGGCAGCGGCGGCAGGCTTTATGCTGAGCAACGATCTGCTGATCGTGACCGGTGCGCTGGTCGGCTCTTCGGGTGCGATCCTGTCTTACATCATGTGTAAGGCGATGAACCGTTCCTTCTTCAGCGTTATTGCCGGCGGCTTCGGTACGGATGGGGCCTCTTCCAGCAGTGATGAAGAAGTGGGTGAGCACCGTGAAATCACCGCGGAAGACACCGCTGAGATGCTGAAAAACTCGCACACGGTCATCATCACCCCAGGCTACGGCATGGCGGTGGCCCAGGCGCAGTATCCGGTGGCGGAAATTACCGAGAAGCTGCGCGCGCGCGGTATCAAGGTACGCTTCGGCATTCACCCTGTTGCAGGTCGTTTGCCTGGCCACATGAACGTTCTGCTGGCGGAAGCGAAAGTGCCTTACGACATCGTGCTGGAAATGGATGAAATCAACGATGATTTCTCCGATACCGACACCGTGCTGGTCATCGGTGCCAACGACACCGTGAACCCAGCGGCGCAGGACGACCCTGGCAGCCCAATCGCGGGCATGCCGGTTCTGGAAGTGTGGAAGGCGCAGAACGTGATTGTCTTCAAGCGCTCCATGAATACCGGCTATGCAGGCGTTCAGAACCCGCTGTTCTTTAAAGAGAACACCCATATGCTGTTTGGCGACGCCAAAGCCAGCGTGGATGCAATTCTGAAATCACTCTGACAGGGTAAAGCCCGGTGGCGCAAGCTTACCGGGCCTACCAAACCTGTAGGCTGGGTAAGGCGAAGCCGCCACCCGGCAAAAAAAAACCGCCGGTTCCCCGACGGTTTTTTTCATCTTATTGGTTAATCGTCTTCCGGATCGTCCAGCTCAACCGGCGTCTGGTATTCATCCGGCTTGATGACCAGCAGGTCACAGCGCAGATGATCAATCACCTGTTCGGCAGTATTGCCCAGGAATGCGGCAGAAATACCGGTGCGCCCAATGGTGCCCAGTACCACAATCCCGGCCTGCAGATGTTCCGCCAAATCCGGGATCACCTCTTCAGGCAGCCCTTTTTCAACGTGGGTCATTTTCTCATCGATGCTGAATTTCTGGCGCAGGGCCTTCATCGCCAACAGGTGCTGACCGCGGATGGCGTCGTTATAAACGCTCGGGTCAAATTCCGGCAGTTCGATGGCAATATTGATCGGTGTTACGGGATAGGCGCCAACCAGGTGTACTTCCGTATGGTTAACCTGCTCAGCGAGGTGCAGCGTCTCTTTCACCAGCTTTTCGTTCAGAGAATTGTGATAATCCTCTTCACTCGCCAGGTTCACCGCCACGACGGCCTTGCCGCCTTCCGGCCACGGCTGGTCCTTCACCATCCATACCGGACACGGACATTTGCGCAAAAGATGCCAGTCGGTAGGGGTGAAGATCACCGACTCCAGCTTGTCGTGCTGGTGCGCCATTTTCAACAGCAGGTCATGCCCGCCGGCGATAACTTCCTGAATAATGGCTTCAAAAGGACGATTGTGCCAGACCACTTTAATATCGATTGGAATGCCGGCTTCCAGGTAAAATTTAGCCTGCTCGCGGATCCACGCGGTGCGCTGGCCGATCACTCCCTGACGCATCGCGGTACGCTCGTCAGGCGACAGAAGGGTGGTCATCTCATACGAGAAGTCATAGATTGGCAAAAACGCTTTGATTTTGCCACCAATCCGTTGATGTAAATACACAGCACGTCGTAATGCTGGCTGATCGTCCTGATTAGGATCGATAGCCACCAGCATGTTTTGATACTTTGCCATACAGGTCTCCTTACTACTGTCACCACAGTCTGTAAGTAAAAGAGTAACCTATATATGTTGAATGAAACAGGGGGGAAGTTTTTGCCAGATCAATAAATAACTAAAATTTATCGACCTGGCATCAGTAATACGCAGGTTTTATGCAACGTTGCGGGCGTGTCCGGCAAGCACCGCCAGTGCTTCACCGTTTTCGATGGTGATGTATTTCCCTTTCACCGCCAGCATGCCGCTTTTCTGGAAACGCCCCAGCAGACGGCTGATGGTCTCAACGGTCAGGCCCAGGTAGTTACCGATATCGCCGCGCGTCATGGTCAGACGAAACTCACGCGGGGAGAAACCACGTTCCGCGAAACGGCGGGAGAGGTTATAAATAAAGGCGGCCAGGCGCTCTTCTGCATTCTTTTTGGACAGCAGCAGGATCATGTCCTGATCGCCTTTGATCTCACCGCTCATCAGACGCATCATTTGCTGGCGCAGGTTTGGCATCTTCCCGGACAGGTCGTCCAGCGTTTCGAACGGAATTTCGCAGACCATTGAGGTTTCCAGCGCCTGAGCAAAGCTCGGGTGGTGGCCCGTACCGATGGCATCAAAGCCCACGAGATCGCCTGCCAGATGGAAGCCGGTGATCTGCTCATCGCCCTGTTCGGTGATGGTGTAGCTTTTGATGGTGCCAGAACGGATAGCATAGAGCGACTTCAGTTCGTCTCCCGCTTTAAACAGCGTCTGTCCTTTCTGAATAGGCTTTTTACGCTCGATGATATTATCAAGCTGATCGAGTTCATGCTCGTTCAGCGTGAACGGGATACAGAGCTGGCTAATGCTGCAATCCTGACAATGGATTGCACAACCGCCAGACTGAATGCGTCGTATAATTCGCTTTTCCGGGATCATAGGTCTGCTCAAGCCTTAATTGATATTGGTCAATTTTAACATCTTTTTGGCAAGTTCGTAAGCCTGGCATACGACCATTAAAGACAAGTGGCGACATCATGTCGCCATCTTCTTGAAATTCCACAGCTTGAATATGGATTTTTAGCCTAACCGGTAGAAAATTAAGCACTAAAAGCCTGGAATTTAGAGCAGGAGATAACCTTCGTGTCGCAGTAACCACTCCTTGCGCGTCACCCCACCGGCATACCCGGTCATGGTGCCGTTACGTCCTATAACGCGATGGCACGGAACGACAATGCTGACGGGATTTGACCCGTTGGCGGCACCAACCGCACGCGCCGCACCGGCGCGGCCAAGCTGTTCTGCAAGCTGGCCGTAGTGCATCACGTGGCCGCAGGGAATGCTGCGTAACGCCTGCCAAACCTCACGCTGGAACGGCGTTCCCGCCGTGGCGGTTGGCAGGTCATTAATAATGCTGAGATCGCCTTCGAAGTAGGCCGCCAGTTTATCGCTCAGTCCGCCCGGATTCGTGGCGCTGACGCGTTCAAAACCCTGTGCGCGATAGTGGATAGCGAGCAGCTCTTCCATGCGGTCGCTGTGCTCTTCCCACTCAACGGCGCGCAGGTTGTACTGCTCATCCGCGATAACCCACAGTGGCCCAAGCGGCGTTGTAATTTTATCTTCGAGTAATCTCAGCATCCTCAGTCCTTAATTCAGCCTCGGGTAAATCCCCGGCCCAATCGGCAGACCGACAAGATACCATGCCACCAGCATGAGCAACCATACCCCTAAAAAGATAAGCGGATAGGGCAGGACCAGCGAATAGTAGGTACCCAGTTTGGCGTCTGGCCTGTAGCGCTGCAGAAAGCCTAAAAATAGCGGAACGAACGGGGAAACGGGCGCCAGCGGGATCACCGACGAGTCGGCCACGCGGAACAGGATTTGGGCAAACGCCGGATGGAACCCAAGCATCATAAACATCGGCACAAATATCGGCGCCAGAATCGACCAGATAGCCGATCCGCTGGCAATAAACATGCACAGCAGGGAAGACAGCAGCGCTAGCCCGACAAACGCCGGCACGCCGCTTAGCCCCGCCGCCTCCAGCGCATCGGTCAGGCCCACGGCCATAAACTTGCCCATGTTGCTCCAGTTAAACATGGCGACGAACTGCGCCAGCGGGAACACCATCACGATAAACCCGGCCATCTCTTTCATCGGTTCGATCATCAGCTGCGGCAGATCGCCCTGGCGGCGGATTTTGCCGGTGGCGATGCCGTAGGCAAGCGAAACGACAAAGAAGAAGAGGATAATCAGCGGCACAATGCCCTGAATAAACGGCGAGGGCAGAACGGTATGTTTAACCGGATCGCGCAGCACGCCGTTTTCCGGCACCACCATCAGCGCCACCGCGGCAATAAAGGCCAGCGAAACGATCCCGGCCACGCGCAGGCCAAACTGCTGTTCTTTACTCAGCGTCTCCAGCTGTTCATCGCTGCGGCCTTCCCATTTACCCAGGCGCGGTTCGACGATCTTATCGGTGATCAGGCCACCGACAATCGTCAGCACAACCACCGAGCTGGCCATAAAATACCAGTTGTCGATCACGCTGACGTGCATCGCGGCGTCGATGGTTTTTGCCGCCTCGGTGCTGATGCCGGAAAGCAAAACATCCGTCGTCACAATCAGCAGATTGGCGGTGAAGCCGCAGCCCACGCCGGCAATGGCGGAGAGCAGTCCCGCCACGGGATGGCGCCCGACGGCGAGGAAAATCAATGCCCCCATCGGCGGCATGATCACCAGCGCGGCATCGGACGAGATGTGGCTGAAGAAAGCGATAAACAGCACCATATAGCTGGCGTATCGCGCGCTCACGTGGGAGGCCATCTTCACCATCAGCGCGGGCAGCAGGCCAACGCGTTCAGCCAGCCCGGCCCCCAGCACCAGCGCCAGAATCGCCCCCAGCGGGGCGAAGCCGCTGAAGTTTTTAATCACGTTCGGTAAAAACCAGTGCAGGCCCTCAACGCTGAGCAGGTTTTTCACCGCCACCAGGCTGCCGTCGGCGGGGCTGCGCACGCTCACGTCGAAGGCAGACAGCACGGCGGTGGCGACCATCAAAATCACAATCAAATAGATAAAAAGCAGGAAAGGGTGCGGCACTTTGTTGCCGATCCTTTCAACCCAGCCATAGAGCTTACCGGATGGGGAATGCGAAGGTATGGATGACATACTCATGGGCGTTCCTCGGGACTGTTGTGTTATTGTGTTGTTGTGTTGTTTTTTATTTTAATGGTGACGGTGTCACGTCCTGCGGGATCGGACACGCGTACGGTTTTTCTGTTATCTGTTGTTCAAACTCTTCACGGCATTTTCGCAGCAAATCTGCATCCTGAAGCAGATTTAGCGCGGTTGCACCCATGACTTTTCCGGCCAGCAGCATGCCCTTATGGGCAATGGACGTGCGTCCTTGGGCGACAAGCTGCCAGGTATGCAGCGGCGTGCCGACGGTAAAGCAGGGGCTGAAGCACTGGGCGACGGGCACCTTCCAGCTGACGTCGCCCACGTCGGTTGAGCCTGCCAGCACGTTATCGGTGATGGCGTAAGGCGCGACCTCATCCACCAGCAGCGTCTCCTGATGACGGCGGGCGAAGGCCTTCCCTTGCTCTCCGCCCGTCGCTGCGATGTTTTTCAGGCTGTTTTGCAGGTCGTTAGGCGTCAGCGTCGCGCGGATCTGGCGCGCAAAGTCGCGCTCTTCCTCCGTCCAGGCCGGCGTGCCGTAGTGCTGCAATGCACCGTACATCGCCGCTTCAAGCGTGCGGTTGGGCAGATAGCTTGAGCAGGCTTTATCAAAGCGGCACTCGACGGTGGTTTCGGTCATCATCGCCGCGCCCTGGGCGATTTTCTCGATGCGCGCGTAGATCTGCCGTGCGTCGGCCATTTCCGGGGCGCGTATCAGATACAGCACTTCGGCCTGCGCCTGCACCACGTTGGGTGAGATGCCGCCGGTATCGGTAATGGCATAGTGGACGCGGGCTTTCTCAATAATGTGTTCGTTGAGGAAGTTGGTGCCGGTCGTCATCAGGGTCACGGCATCCAGCGCGCTGCGCCCGAGGTGCGGAGAGTTGGCCGCGTGGGCCGCGGTGCCTTTAAAACGCCAGGCCGCCTGAATGTTGGCCAGCGTGCTGACGTTAAACATGCCGGCAAAGGCTTCCGGGTGCCAGGTCACGGCGGCATCGACGTCGTCGAACAGGCCTTCGCGGACCATGTAGGTTTTACCGGAACCGCCTTCTTCGCCTGGGCACCCGTAAAAACGTACCGTCCCGCTGCCGCCGTGTTGTTCCAGCCAGCTTTTCACCGCGACCGCACCTGCAAGCGCCGCGGTGCCTAACAGGTTGTGTCCGCAGCCGTGGCCGTTGGCGCCCGGCGTAGCGGATTGTTCGGTTGCGCAGTGCGCCTGCTGGCTTAATCCTGCCAGCGCGTCGTATTCGCCGAGCAGGGCGATAACCGGTTTCCCGCTGCCGAAGCTGGCGATAAAGGCGTTTGGAATGCCTCCGGCTTCGCGCGTCAGGGCGAAACCTTCTGACTCCAGCGCGCTGGCGAGCCGTTCGGCTGACCAGAACTCTTCAAAACGCGTTTCAGGATGATCCCAAATCTCATCGGCAATATCGGTTAACGTCCGACATCGCGTGTCGATCGCATCGGCAATAAAAGCGTAGTTCTCCTGCATTACACACCTCGTGTCCACGGGAAGTTGAGCGCAGTCCGCGCCAGCGTTTCGATAGCGACGTTCATGACCTGCTCATCGAAGTCGAATTTTTCATTGTGATGCCCGGCGCTCAGTTCGGTGCCAAACACCATATAGGACGCCATGCCGCCGCTCTGCTGCACGCGGGCCATCATCAGCGTGGCATCTTCGGATCCCGCCGGTGCTTTAACCTTATCGATGGCGTGAGTAATGCCATGCACCCGGCTTGCCTGCTCGCGCAGATAATCTACCCAGGCAGGCGTAGGGGCGCTGGACGTGGCTGCGCCCATCAGGCGCATCTCTGCCGTTACGCCGTAGAGCGCTGCCGCGCCGGAAATCACGGATTGCGCGCGATCGAAGACGTACTGGTTGATGGCTTCACTTTCGCCGCGGGTTTCCACTTTTAGCAGGGCGTTAGCCGGAACCACGTTGCGTCCGCTGCCGGCCTGCATGACGCCGACGTTGACGCGTGATGCCCCTTCGCTGTGCGGCGCAATGCTGTGCAGGGCCAGCGCGGCCTGCGCGGCGGCGAGCAGGGCGTTACGACCCTCCTCCGGCTTACCGCCAGCGTGTGCGGCAACGCCGGTAAACTGCACGTCGAATTTGGTGGTAGCCATAAAGTTATCGCTGCCGCAGATCGCCGTCCCGGCGGGAACCCCTGTACCGATGTGAATGGCGGTGAAATAGTCCACGCCGTCCAGCGCGCCCGCTGCCACCATCGCCCGCGCGCCGCGCGTGCCTTCTTCGGCAGGCTGGAAGATGATCTTGATAGTGCCGTTCAGCTGCGCCTCATTTTGTTTCAGCACATGGGCCAGCCCCAGACCGATGGTGGTGTGGCCGTCATGACCGCAGGCGTGCATCATCCCTGGGTTGCAGGAGGCAAACCCCTCGCGGAACGGGCGATGGCTGTCGTCGAGCGCTTCGCTTAAATCAAGCGCATCCATGTCCACGCGAAACGCCAGCGTGGGGCCCGGGCGCCCGGTGTTGAGCGTGGCCACAATGCCGGTAAATCCGCCCTCAAAAGGTGCGAGCCATTTCTCAGGCGCGCCCTGCGCGCGGGCGCGGGAAAATTCTTTTGCCAGCGTCGCCTCATCCGGCAATCCCATGCGGCTTTCGGCGTCCACCACGTCGCGACCCATCGCCAGCTCGTAGCCCTGGTGGTCTAAGATTTCCGCGACTTTCGCTGCGGTACGAAACTCTACCCAGCCGGATTCGGCGAAATGGTGAAAATCACGACGCCATGCGGTCAGTGTCGGGGTTAACGTCTGAATGTGTTGCGCCAGTAAATCCATATCTCTTCCTGTCATCATTAAAATATGTGAACTGCTTCACGCTGTGATAGTTTTTACTTATCACTTACCGATTTTTCACAGTTTTAACCGTTCAGGAATTACCCTCGCACATCCATTTCCATTACAGTAGATGACAGTTTCTTTACTCTGATAAACAACGGTTATCGGTCTCGCTATGTCATTTCAGATTAAGTTCCATCAGATTCGGGCGTTTGTAGAAGTGGCGCGTCAGGGCAGCATTCGCGGTGCCAGCAGAACGCTGAATCTCTCGCAGCCTGCGCTAACAAAATCGATCAAGGAGCTTGAAGAGGGCATGGCGGCACAGCTTTTTATTCGTCGCAGCAAAGGCGTGGCGTTAACCGAGTGCGGTGAGGGGTTTTATCATCGCGCTAATTTAATTCTGGAAGAGCTGCGCGCCGCGCAGGACGACATCCGTCAGCGGCAGGGAGAGCTGGCCGGGCAGATCAACATCGGGATGGGGGCCAGTATTTCACGCAGCTTAATGCCGTCGGTGATCACTCGCTTCCATTCGCAGCATCCGCAGGTCAAAGTGCGAATTATGGAAGGGCAGCTGGTATCAATGATTAATGAATTACGGCAGGGAGAGCTGGATTTCACTATCAATACGTATTATCAGGGCCCATACGATCATGAATTTACGTTTGAAAAACTTTTTGAAAAACCCTTTGCCGTATTTTGTCGGGAAGGCCACCCGGCAACAGGCGTAAAATCAATTAGCGAACTGCTTCATTATAACTGGACCATGCCGACGCCGCGGGGAAGTTATTATAAGCAGCTGGAGGATGTGTTTAGCCACCGCTCGCAAATACCGCGAATTGGCGTTGTGTGTGAAACGTTTTCCTCCTGCATTAGCCTTGTGGCGCAAAGCGATTTTTTGAGTATTCTTCCACAGGAGTTGGGCTGTGATCCGCTGCTGGCGCACCGGTTGGTGATGCTGCCGGTTATCGAATCGCTTCCTAAAGCAGCCTATTATTTAATTCAGCGGCGGGATGCTCGTCAAACGCCGCTGGCGGAATCATTAATTACGCAATTCAGACGGGAAGCCCGTAAAATAATTTCAGCGTAAAATAGAATAATAAAAAAACAGAGTCTGCCCGACATCAGACAGACCCTATAGTACACACAGCAGTGCCTCCATTCACGGACCCTACGTGTTATATCCATTGGGCAGGTTGATTTAGTTATAACAGTTTTCTTCAAAAAGGAAAGGCGGCAAAGCGATTGATTTCACAATTTTTTAACGTAAATCATTTATTTAATCAGTGCTGAAATTTTACTTAAGTCGCGTTTACTTTTAATTCATTTATATTTTATATATTAGCGTCTACTCTTTGCCCATCTCCCCGTGATTGAGGCTCAGGCTGGGCGCGGGTATAGTATCCCCTCTGACGTAGCTGGAGGATTTCCATGAACCCTGACGACAAATCACTTTTTCTTGACGCCATGGAAGATGTCCAGCCCCTGAAACGCTGCACGGATATCCACTGGCAGCAGAGCCGCAATACCCGGGCTCGTCAGGAGATTGATACCGAGCAGCTCGACAACTTTCTGACCCTGGGTTTTCTCGAACTGATGCCGCTCGAAGAGCCGCTGATGTTCCAGCGTGATGGGGTACAGCAGGGGGTATTTGAGAAGCTGCGTTCCGGTAAATATTCGCGTCAGGCGAGCCTGACGCTGCTACGCCAGCCTGCGGAGGCCTGCCGTCAGATGCTGTATACCTTCATTCGCCAGGCCGAACGCGAGGGATTACGTAACCTCATTATCGTTCATGGCAAAGGTCGCGAGCAGAAGTCACACCCCAACGTGGTGCGCAGCTATCTTGCGCGCTGGTTGACCGAATTCGACGAGGTACAGGCTTTTTGCGAAGCAAAACCCCACCACGGCGGCAGCGGGGCGTGCTACGTTTCACTGCGCAAATCTGATGATGCAAAGCAAGAAAACTGGGAACGACACGCCAAGCGCAGCCGCTAGGGGATGCAACAGGCGGGCGAAACAATCGCCCGCCCGGCACTCAGAAGGTTTCCCAGTTTCCGTCCGTCGCGCTCGCGCCTGCCGCTGTCGGGCGCAACAGCTGCGGCGTTTTGACATTTTTCGGACGTGGAGACGCGCTCTCTTTCGCGTTGAGGCGGAATGCCGCCACGGCCTGACGCAGCTGCTCGGACTGGTCTTCCAGCGCGGCCGCCGCGGTTGCGGACTCCTGTACCAGGGCGGCGTTTTGCTGTGTGACGCTGTCCATCTGCGACACGGCCAGGCTGACCTGCTCAATGCCGCGGCTTTGCTCGTCGGACGCTGACGAAATCTCGCCCATGATGTCGGTCACGCGCGTGACCGCCGCAACGATCTCTTTCATGGTTGCGCCAGCCTCGCTCACCTGGTCAGAACCGGTATTTACCCGGCTGACGGAGTTCTCAATCAGCCCTTTGATCTCTTTGGCGGCCTGCGCGCTGCGGCTGGCCAGGGTACGCACTTCACCCGCAACGACTGCAAATCCGCGGCCCTGTTCTCCTGCGCGCGCGGCTTCAACCGCGGCGTTGAGTGCCAGGATGTTGGTCTGGAAGGCAATACTGTCGATGACGCCCGTAATGTGTGCGATTTGCTGCGAGCTGTCGGCGATATCATTCATCGTGCGAACAACGTTATCCACCACCTGACCGCCGCGCGCGGCCGTTTCGGAGGCATTTTTTGCCAGCAGCGTTGCCTGACGGGCGTTATCGGAGTTCTGTTTGACGGTAGCCGTCAGCTCTTCCATGCTGGCCGCTGTCTCTTCCAGCGAGGCGGCCTGCTGTTCGGTACGGGCTGAGAGATCGTTGCTGCCCGCGGCAATTTCACCCGCGCCCGTATAGATAGAATCGGTACTGCCGCGCACGGCGCTGACGGTGCTCACCAGCGAGGTCTGCATCTCATGCAGACCGGCTGCCAGCTGGCCCATTTCGTTGCGGCCGGAGATATCGACGCTGTGCGTCAGATCGCCGCTCGCGATGGTGCGGATGTGGTTCATGATGGTTTTGAGCGGCTTCAGCAGAAGATGCTGCAAACCCTGCCAGATCACCACCAGCACGGCGATAACGGCCAGGAAAATGCCCGCCAGCGTCCACTGCATCTGGGTAAAGCTGCTCTGGTTCTCTTCGGTTGCGGCTTTCAGCAGCGTGTTGTTTTCGGCGCGCCAGCGGTTATAAACCGCCTCCATATCGTCCTGCGCCTTCTGGGCGTCCAGGTCACCGTACGCCTGGTAATTGTCTGCGCGCAGATACTCAATCGACAGACGCATCACCTCGTGCATCTGATTCCAGGATTTCTGCATCTCGTCGGTCAACGCCGCGTTTTGGCCGTTAATCTGCGGCATTTCCTGCCAGGCTTTGCTGTAGGCCTCCGCTTTCGCCAGCGAATCGCCTGCCGTGACGAGCAGCGTGTTAATCGCCGCAAGCGACGCCGGATCGCGCTGGTTTTTCAGGTAGCGTATCGCCACGCGGGTGACGGTAACGCGGGTTTTCACCAGCGTATTGACGCTATCGCTCAGGCTCTCCTGTTGGGCATTGAGCACCCCGGAGTTCTGAAAGTTATGACGATCGTTATTGACGGCAGAGTAGAACAACCCTCCCGTGACAACTTGCAGCAGACAGAATATGGTGAGGGCAAAGAGAATACCGGTAATCACGTGCAGATTTTTCAGCATAGCGGTCGTCCATAAGAGAAGATGCAGGGGTTACTCAACTACTATCGTCGTAGCGAAATTAAACTTTAATTTAACTATTGCTTAACTAATGGTTCCGTCGCGAACCCGTTGTAAATCCAAATCATTTTTATGAGGAAGGTCGACATGAGCAGCATTGATAAAAGCGGAACGTATACGCTTGGCGCGCATACGGTTAAACGACTGGGCTATGGTGCAATGCAGCTTGCCGGACCGGGCGTTTTTGGCCCGCCGAAGGACAAAAGTGCCGCGCTGGCGGTGCTGCGTGAGGCCGTGGCGTCTGGGGTGAACCACATTGATACCAGTGATTTTTACGGGCCGCATATTACCAATCAGCTTATCGCCGAGGCGCTCCATCCGTATCGGGACGATCTGACTATCGTGACCAAGATCGGAGCCCGACGCGGTGATGATGCCTCCTGGCTGCCGGCGTTTTCGCCGCAGGAACTGACGCAGGCGGTACATGACAACCTGCGGAATCTGAAGCTGGACGTGCTGGACGTGGTGAATCTGCGGATCATGTTTAGCGCCCACGGCCCCGCGGAAGGATCGATTGCAGAGCCGCTGTCGACGCTGGCGGAGCTGCAGCAGCAGGGGCTGGTGCGCCACATTGGGCTAAGTAACGTTACCGCCGCTCAGGTTGCCGAAGCGCAGAAAATGGTGTCCGTGGTGTGTGTGCAGAACATGTACAACATTGTGAATCGTGGAGATGATGCCCTGGTCGATACGCTGGCACAGCAGGGCATTGCGTATGTGCCGTTCTTCCCGCTGGGCGGTTTTACGCCGCTGCAGTCTTCTGGCCTGCAGGCGGTGGCAGACTCGCTGGGCGCAACGCCGATGCAGGTCGCGCTGGCGTGGCTGCTGCAACGCTCCCCGAACATCCTGCTGATCCCGGGAACGTCCTCCGTGGCGCATTTACGGCAAAATCTGGCGGCGGCTGAGTGCGTATTACCGCCTGATGCGGTCGCGACGCTGAATGCGCTGATCGATTAATCACAGCATGCAGAAAGCCCGAAGGGATCTTCCGGGCTTTCTGCCCCCGTCCTGCTGCTCTGCATGTGCAGCGCTAACGCCTCTGCCACAATTTCCTGCTTGCTTTTGCGCGTCTCATACGCGGTGATCCTGATGTATTCCATCAGGGCGGGATCGATGCGGGCGCTCAACATCTTCAGGTCAGCTTCTTTTGCTAAACCGCGTGCAACACGCTTATCAGGATAATCACGGGCTGGCATAGGAAACGCTCTCCAAAAATAGTCTTGTTAATTCGTGCTGTGAAATATGCGGGGAGTTGATTTAAAAGTCAATGCATAGTGATTATGTAGTGATGAATTTTTTTAATATTGCTTTCTTTTAAAGTCATTAATAAGTGTTTTGATGTTGATTTTTATATGACTTCAAGAAGACAGACGGTACAGGCGCGTTCGCAGGTGACCCCACGGCAAGAGATGTTATGATGAAAGCGGATGTCAAAGGGCGGCCTGGCTCAGTTCTGAAGGCATCACTGAGCCGCTGTTGTGACGGCGATGATCGGATCGTGAGGGGACGAATATGGATTTTAACGCAGTGAAGTTACAGGCTATAACCGCGCCACAGGGATTTTCAAATGTGCCGCCCGTGCCGCTTTCGGACGCAACCATTCAGGCGCGTAAAGACAAAGTACTCGCAGGCATGCACGCTGAAGGGTTTGACGCGCTGGTCATTTATGCTGACAAAGAGCACGGCAGCAATTTTGAATACCTGACCGGCTTTATTCCCCGTTTTGAAGAAGGACTGTTAATTCTGGAGAAGAGCGGGGCGGCGAGCGTTATTCTCGGCAATGAAAATCTCAAGATGGCGGCGCACTCGCGTATCCCCGTCACGCTAAAGCACAGCCCTTACTTCTCGTTGCCCAATCAGCCCATGGAGAATGAAAAACCGCTGGAAGTGTTATTCGGCGAAATAGGGCTGCAAAGAATGCCCAAAATCGGGTTAGTGGGCTGGAAAATGTTTACCTCTGCCCGCGCGGAGAATAAGCGGTTCTTTGATTTACCCGCTTTTATTGTTGACGCCATCCGCAACAGCGTTCCGGCGACGACCGTTCTTGAAAACGCGGCGCATATTTTCATCGGCGGGGATAACGGCGCGCGCATCACCAATACCGCCAACGAAATCGCCCATTATGAGTACGGTGCGAATCTTGCTTCAACCTGCATGCTTAACGCGATGAACGCCGTCGAGCCGGGTATTCGCGAAGTGGATCTGGCGGGCTATCTTACCGGGGAAGGACAGTACAATACGGTGGTCACAATCGCGGCCGCCGGGCAGCGCTTTGAAAACGCCAACCTCTATCCGACATGGAAACCGATACAGCGCGGCCAGCCGCTTTCCATGACCACCGGATTTAAGGGCGGCTTATCCAGCCGAACCGGGTTTGTGATTGCAGACGAAAGCGAGCTGCCGGAAACGCAAAAAGATTATCTCGACCGTGTGGCAAAGCCCTATTTTGCGGCGGTTGTGACCTGGCTTGAAAATATTCATATTGGCATGCCGGGCGGAGAGATCTATTCCTTAATCGAGTCCGTGTTGCCTCAAGAAAAATATGGCTGGCACCTGAACCCAGGCCATCTCAGCGCGGACGAAGAGTGGATGTCATCGCCCATTTTTGAACATTCCGCGCAGACGTTGAAAAGCGGCATGATCCTGCAGATTGACATCATTCCGTCCGTTAAGGGCTATACCGGTACCAGCGCCGAGGAGAGCGTTGCGCTGGCGGATCGGGCGCTTCAGGCGGACATTGCCCGCGCCTATCCTGAACTGTGGGCGCGTATTGAAACGCGTAAACGGTACCTTACGGATGTCCTGAATATTGCGCTGAGCGACGACGTTATCCCGCTCTCCAGTACGGTTGCGTATTTGCGACCTTTCTTCCTTGCGAAGGATAACGCCTTCACCTGTTAACCCTTTCTGAAAATCTATGGCAAAGCGCATGGTTATTTTTAACGTTGTCGACCATGCTCTTTGTACTTATATGATTCCGTTCGGTAGAGACGTTAATGCGCAATGTCCTGGTCCCCGCCGTTGCCGCCGTGGCCCTCCTGCTGATGGGCATTTTTATTCTCAGCACGCAGCTCTGGTATTCCGCGCGAGTTGATAGCCTTGCGGGGGCCCGCTACGCCGTAAAAAATATGAATGCCATTCTTGCCGAAGCGCACGACGCGACCCGTAAAGCGGCTGAGATTACGAAGAACGGTTGCGGCGTGGAAGGACAATACCAGCTCGGTGCTGAAGCGGCCCTGCAGCCTCATCTGAGAACGATATTTATTATGAAGCAGGGGAAAATATGGTGCTCATCCCTGTCGGGTAACCATATTTTGCTGATTAACGCCGGCGCATTGCCCGAGTCACCTCTGTTGCTTGTGTCGGCTAAAAATACGGTGAATGGGCTGCCGGTTCTGGTTTATCAGACGGTATTTGGTGACAATCGTATTGTGGTTACCATCAGCGATCGTCATATCCGGGACGCGCTGGATACGGCATTAATGAGCGTGACCTATACGCTGCGAGTGGGGGACGCCGTCATCGGCTCGTCCGGGGATATCGCCACGGTAAGCGAGGAAAGTCATCTCCGCGGACACGTGAAGGCTACAGGCTACCCTTACAGTATTGAGTACAACTTCCCCCCGTTATTTAGCCTGCAGAGGCTGCTTCATCAGGGCGGCGGCATTTTGCTGTTTTTGCTGTTGATCGCCTGCCTTGCCGCTTACGTCCTGTATAAATACCTGAACAAAAGTACGCTGCCTGAAGAGTCGCTGCGCAGCGCGATTGCCAGGGGAGAAATCGTTCCGTTTTACCAGCCCGTCGTCAACGGCAGAGAAGGGACACTGCGCGGCATTGAGGTGCTGGCACGGTGGAAGCACCCGAAAGCGGGATTTATCTCTCCGTCGACCTTTATCCCGATTGCGGAAAAATCAGGGCTGATTGTGTCACTCACGCAAAGTCTGATGGCACAGGTGGTGACGCAGATGAACGCCATCGCCACGAAGCTGCCGGAAGGTTTTCATATCGGGATTAACTTTAGCGCGTCCCACATCGCGACGCCCACGTTTGTGGCGGAGTGCCTGAAATATAAAAACAGCTTCGTCAGAAAAGATCTGAACCTGGTCATTGAGGTAACAGAGCGGGAGCCATTGGATATTGACGAGCATCTCGTTCAGACACTCAACGCGCTGCATGAGAACGGTTTTGCCATTGCTCTGGATGACTTTGGCACCGGCTATTCAGGGCTCTCTTATCTGCACGATCTGCATATTGACTACATCAAGATTGACCATAGCTTCGTCAGCCGGGTCAATGAGCATGAAGACTCCACCCGGATCCTTGACTGCGTGCTGGATCTGGCGCGCAAGCTCTCCATCAGCATTGTGGCGGAAGGGGTGGAGACGCAGGCGCAGCTGGATTACCTCAACCGGAACAACATCGTCTTTCAGCAGGGGTACTACTTCTTTAAACCGGTTCCTTTTACGGGGCTGGTTCATATTCTGCTGTCAAAGCCTAAGGTGAAGGTAAGGGTGGAGTAGTTCATGTGTATTTAAAGTGCGCAATCACGCTATACGCCCTAAACATTTACAAAACGATTAATCCTCGTTGCAAGATAGACTTACAGGCGAAGCGGTTACAGGATAACCAGGCTGTATCCCTGCGGTGCCTTGATCAGTACCTCGGTTAAAACTACTGTATATAAAAACAGTATCGAGGGCATATCATGATCTTTTCCAGACCTGTAGAGCTACGTGAAATTATGGCCATTCCGCTTTTCAGCGATGTCGTGCAGTGTGGGTTTCCCAGCCCTGCCGCGGACTACGTTGAACAGCGTATTGATTTAAATGAGCTATTAGTCGCTCATCCCAGCTCCACCTACTTTGTGAAAGCCGCCGGAGACTCAATGATTGAAGGGGGCATCCATAACGGCGATCTGCTGGTGGTGGACAGTTCCCGCACGGCCGTGCATGGCGACATCGTCATTGCTGCCGTTGACGGTGATTTTACCGTTAAGCGTCTGCAGCTACGCCCGACCATTCAGCTCAACCCGATGAACAGCGCCTATTCACCGATTGTGGTGAGCTGCGAAGATACGCTCGATATCTTTGGCGTGGTCACCTGGATTGTGAAGTCGACGAGCTGACCATGTTTGCGCTGTGTGATGTGAACGCATTCTATGCCTCATGCGAGACGGCGTTCAGACCGGATTTGAAAGGGCGACCGGTCGTCGTTCTGTCAAATAACGACGGATGCGTTATTGCGCGTTCTGCGGAAGCGAAAGCCGCGGGTATTGTCATGGGGGCGCCGTACTTCAAGCAAAAGGATCTGTTCCGGCGCCACGGCGTGGTCTGCTTTAGCAGCAACTATGAGCTGTATGCCGATATGTCCAACCGCGTGATGACCCTTCTCGAAGAGATGTCTCCCCGGGTGGAAATTTACAGTATCGATGAGGCATTTTGCGACCTGACGGGCGTTCGCCATTGCAGGGATCTCACCGAATTCGGCAAAGAGATCCGGGCAACGATTTTAAAACGGACGCGCCTGACGGTGGGAGTGGGGATCGCTCAGACGAAAACCCTGGCAAAGCTTGCCAACCATGCGGCAAAAAAATGGCAGCATCAGACGGGGGGCGTCGTGGATTTATCCAACCTGGCGCGCCAGAGAAAGCTGATGGCCGCGCTGCCGGTTGATGAGGTGTGGGGCATTGGCCGACGCATCAGTAAAAAGCTGGACGCTATGGGCATTAAGACGGTGCTCGACCTGGCTGACACGCACACCTCGATGATCCGTAAGCACTTCAGCGTGGTGCTGGAAAGAACGGTGCGGGAGCTGCGCGGCGAGCCCTGCCTGGAGCTGGAGGAGTTTGCGCCCGCGAAGCAGGAGATTATCTGTAGCCGGTCATTCGGCGACCGCGTCACGGAGTACGAGCAGGTGCGCCAGGCGATCTGTGCTTATGCGACGCGAGGTGCAGAAAAACTGCGGGGCGAGCACCAGTACTGTCGCCATATTTCAGCATTTGTGAAAACCTCGCCATTCGCACTGAATGAGCCTTATTACGGCAACAGCGCCGCCGTCAGCCTGATGATACCCACGCAGGACACGCGGGATATTATCAATGCGGCGACACGGTGTCTGGATGTCATCTGGAAGGACGGGCATCGGTATCAAAAAGCGGGAATTATGCTCGGGGATTTCTTCAGCCAGGGCATTGCCCAGCTAAACCTTTTCGATGAAAACGCGCCGCGAGCCGATAGCGATACGTTGATGGCGGTGCTGGACCGCCTGAATGCGAAAGAAGGCAAGGGGACGTTGTTCTTTGCCGGGCAGGGCATCCAGCAGCAATGGCAGATGAAGCGTGAGATGCTCTCACCCCGCTACACGACGCGCTTCTCGGATCTCCTCAAGGTGATTGGGTAGATCGCTACGCGGGCTATTTTTTGCGAAATAGCGCCGTGGCCGCCGCCGCCATCACGCCGATCAGCGGCATTTGTCCGGCACCTGCGAGAAAATTGTCGCGATCTATCTGGTTATTACGACGAATATCGGCAAAGCGGGCAAGGGCGGATTTTTCATCAACGGCGCTGACCTCCTCGAACTGCTTTTCAAACCCCTGAGCCGTTAACTGAGCGGCACTGACTGCGTCAGCTCTCTCCAGCGCAACGTATTGCTGACCTTTTTGATAGAAACAGTAATCCGGCATAGGGACTCCAAAATGAGAGGGGCGAGTGGAATACTGTATTCGCTGTGGTTAGAGATTGCACTGGGTTTATGAGGGGATATTTGTTTTGTGGGCAGTAGCGAGTGTGATGATCTCATCGGCCTTCTGAATAACCAGAGCCGTGGGGAAAGATATAGCCTCTTATTCAATTTGTTTTTCTGTATTTGTTATATGGCGAAAGGCAATTTATATGGCATAAAAGTGCTAAACGAACATCCAGTGGAACAACCTTATGTCGCTTTTTGACCTTAGAACTGAAGCGCATGCCTTACCGGAGGCCTGGCGCTCTCGGGTATTAGGGCGTGTTGGAACCGCGAATCTCAAAATTTTACGCATGGATGAACGCTCGGTTATTGAAGAGGTACATGACTATGACGAAGGGCTGCTGGTTATTGACGGGCGTCTGGAGCTCAGCGTGAAAGATAAAAAATTCGCCGTAACGTCTGGCCAGCTTTATGTTGCCAAAGCGGGCATTCCTCATACGGTGGAAACCGGCAGCTATGGCACACTGGTCATTATAGATTTACCCGAAACGTAAGTTGCCTGTTCCCCGCGTTAGCGCACAGTCCTGTTTATTTGCCATGTTTCCGCCAATATTATTTTCAATCACCCCCCCGTTAAGAGAGAAGGCCGCACAACAGAGCGGCCTTTGGTGTCAGTCAGCCAGTTCAGGCATCTCTGCCATCACAAACGCTAACACTTTTTCCGCGTCGAGTGAGGCATAGGACAGACTTTCAATAACAGCAACAGAACGAGAGTCTCCAACAATCGCTTTAATCTCAGCGGCCTTGTACTGAATATGCGGCCCTATGAGAAATCCGTCGAACGCGGGAGCCACGCTGGCAAAATTATCCAGACCCACTGCGCTCACAATGAGAGGATGACCCTTTTTTTCCGCCAGCAACTGCATCTTTTTGGCGAGAGAATTGGCTGTGTTTCCAAACAAACAACATATCAGAAGCTTTTTCATGTTTTTACCTCCTGAGAATTGTTCACAGGATATGACTCGGCAAGCTCATAAAATGAGCGCCACCTCATATTTGCGTGAAGGATCCCTCATTGAGGTGATGAACGCCCTGGCAGACCGCCTTGACAGACATACTCGCCATAGTGAAAAATGCTGTATATTAAAACAGTATTCATGGAGAGCTTGCATGTTCGTCGAACTGGTTTACGACAAACGAAACGTTGAGGGGCTGGCCGGTGCCAGAGAGATCATCCTGGCCGAGCTGACCCGGCGAGTCCACCGCATTTTTCCGGACGCAGAGGTAAAGGTTAAGCCGATGCAGGCGAACGGCTTGAACAGCGATGCCAGTAAAAGCGATCGGGAAAAGCTGAACCGCATGTTAGAAGAGATGTTTGAAGAGGCCGAGATGTGGCTGGTGGCAGATTAAGCGCCTGAAGGGACGCAGTGCGTAATGCTGCGCGCCAATAACGTCCGTTTCCCGCCCCTGGCTACTCCTTCAGGTGGCGGGAGATCGATATACAACCGATCCCGATCGCGTTATTCTGCCCGGAACGACAACAATACTTATTGTGACAGGTGAGAAATACGGTGCGGGATAACATTTATTTTGAAAATAAATGGAAGAAGGGCTCCACGATATTCGCCGTGTTAATCGTTTTTGCCGGTTGGATAGGATATATGTTGTGGGCATCAAACATTTCCAGACACACCGTTTTGCAAGAGTCTGTTCCTGAATGGCTAACGTATTTTTCAGTCGGGGCAGTCACTGGATGCCTCTGTGCGGCGCGCGCTTTTTATCTGCGCACGTTTAATAAAACGCTAAAATATTTCGCCAACGCATTTATGGGTGGTTTTGTTCTGGGATGTGTCACTGCCCTGAACTGTTTTGACGTCTACGTTTATCTCTTCGCAGACAACGTTATAAGCTATGCATCGGACTATGACGTGGTCTTTCCGGGGCCGTCCGTAGGCAAAACCGGGCGCTGTGAAGCCGGTCTTTGGCTAAAAGATCGGCATACTAACAGATCGATCCAGCTCTGTACCAACAAAGACGCTCTGTACCTCAACCGCAAGCAAGGAATGACGGGCGTGTGGGTAACGGCGCGCGTGAATACTATTGGAAGCTATATCGTAGATTATAGATTTATCTACAGGTGAATGACGCTGGTTGGTATGTTAACTCATAAAAGGAAACGTTCATGCACTCACATCCATTACGCCAGATAATAGAAGCCTGCGATACAGCCATATCGACGAAAAACTATGACGCGCTTATGGCGTACTATTCTGAAGATGCGGCGCTGGTAGTAAAACCCGGCATGATAGTGAAAGGGAAAGAGAATATCCGCAAAGCGTTTATGGCTATATCGGACTATTTTCAGGATCGGCTTATCGTGGAGCAAGGGGAGATGCAGGTGATAGAGGGGGGCGGTAATGCGCTCGTTATCATGGAAACCGTGCTGAGTTTCCCGGATGGTCAAAACGGAACCCTTCAAACAACGCGCCGCGCAACCTATGTGTTTCGGCAGGAGAGCGACGATCGCTGGCTTTGCACAATCGACAACTCTTATGGCACGTCGCTTCTGGATACGGAGTAGCGTTAACGACTCGCAGCTAATGATATGAATCTCAATCGTTTTTGTTATCTATTACTGGTCGTAACGGCCATCGGCAGTTTTTTTTCACCGCATCCCGTAGCCGTGTGGCTTTTGCTCGCCAACGTTCTGACGCTGGTGATATACGGCATGGACAAAATGGCGGCGCGCAAGGCCTGGCGCAGGGTGCCGGAAGTCACCTTGCTGGTGTTTGGGGTGATCGGGGGCTGGCCCGGCGCGATCCTGGGCCAACAGCTGTTCCGCCACAAAACGCAAAAGCAGCCGTTTAAAACCTGGTTCATCTTCAGTGTGTTCGTCAGTATCGCTATGATGGTCGGGATTTATATGCTGTTACCCATGGAGGACGTATGGCTAAGACGTTAGTGCAGTTACACTTTGATTTTCCGGGCCCGTTTGGTGACGAGATGTCGCGTCAGCTGGTGGACCTGGCGGAGTCAATTAACCATGAGCCGGGCTTTATCTGGAAAGTCTGGACGGAAAACGAAGCCAGGCAGGAAGCGGGCGGGATTTACCTGTTCCAGGATGAAGATACCGCGCTCGCGTATGTCAAAAAGCACACGGCCCGCCTTAAACAGCTGGGCGTGGACGAGGTTGTGTATAAGGTATTTGGCGTTAACGAACCGCTGACGACGCTTAACCACGGCACGCTGAGTTAATCGATTCCCCCATCACTGCCCGTACCGATGGGGTGGGCAGTGATGGCAGAGTCAGTACTACTTCTTCTTATTCATCATCGACTTCAGGTCGGCAAACGGGTTAAACGTGGCTACACCCACATCTTTCTGCGCGTCTTCCCCTGCAACAACCCTGGTGCCGTACTGGTCCGCTTCGGTGTACTTTGAGTGCTCGTGGTCGTGGCAAAACAGGCACAACAGCTCCCAGTTACTGCCATCTTCCGGATTGTTGGTGTGATCGTGGTCGATATGGTGGACCGTGAGCTCACGAAGGTTGGAATAGACAAACTCCCGAGAGCAGCGGCCGCATACCCATGGGTAGATTTTCAGAGCTTTTTCACGGTAGCCGCTTTCCAGCCGCGCGTAGTTTTTAGGGATCAGAGCCATTGTCGATATTACCTGTCATAAAAATATCGCTCCAATATATCGCATAAGGGAATAGATGGGGTAACCCGTCGCGACGTCAGAGCGTAAATTTCCCTGGCAGATCCACCGAGGCGACAACGGGCATGTGTACCTCCGTGCGAATATCGTCTGCGCTCAGTGACAAACAGGCGGCAACGCTTGCCCGTTCATCATGGCGTTCTGCGGCAGCACGAACGTCGTCTCGCTGTAGCCAATGCAACGACGTAGCGTCTTTTCATTCTCTGTCCTGATGAAGGCGGGGAGAACAGTAATACCGCTAAATCAGGCTGATAACCAGCGCTGGGCCTCATCTTTCATTTTCGCTTCCAGCTCGCTGCCGCGCGTGGCAAACACGCGGCCCAGGGGAAACCCGCTTTGCTCCAGCAGATAGGCCAGCGCAGCGTACTCGCGCGGATATTTTGCCACGATACTCTGGTCAACCTCGACGGGCCCGGTCGGGAAAGTGAATGTTCCCATGTCATAAATGCTCTGGCGATGGAACAGCCTCCAGACGCCGTCTCGTTTTTCTGCCAGATCATAAAAACGGTTGTGGCATTCGCAGCCGATATTCAGCTTGACGTTCTCTGCGATGATGATGGCGTTGGTCTCAAGGATCGCCTTATTGCCACTGGCATCGAAGGTCACTACCGGCGAGGCGATAACGTGCTTGGTCCGTAAATCAGAGGCCCCCATACGCATTGAGCCTTCGACAAACTCGCTCGCCAGCCCCTCAAACCAGGTAATTTCAATGGTGCCATCGGGGTGGAAGAGTTCACGAAGCTGCTGCCATTCGCTCAGATCGCGGTGGATCCAGCCCGTCATCAGATCGGCGAGTTGTTGTCTGTCATTTTGTTGGCTATGCATTTTGCTTTCTCCGGTTGTGTGATGGGATGCAGTTTGGCGCGAAAAAAAGCTAAAATGAAATATATAGATATTACTGATCAATCATTTTTAATTATTGATGAGGTTGGAGATGGAACTACGCCACCTGCGTTACTTTCTGGCCGTGGCCGAAGAGGGCCATTTTGGGCGTGCGGCTGAAAAGCTGAATATCGTGCAGCCGGCGCTGAGTATGCAGATTAAATCGCTGGAGGCGGAGTTGGGCGGGGCGCTTTTTGTGCGTACCAGCCGTCGGGTCGAGCTGACGGAGGCCGGATTGCTTTTTCAGACGGAAGCGCGGCGAACGCTGGAGCAGGCGGATCACGCCAGGCTAACCGTTGAGCGCGCCATGCGCGGTGAAACGGGGCGCGTGCGGGTAGGTTTTGCCGGAAATGCCATTTTTAGCGGTAGGCTGATAACCGACCTCAGGCGTTTTCATCATGCTTTCCCTGATGCGGAGCTGATGATTCAGGAGGTAGGCCCGCAGGAGCAGGTTGCGGCGATCCTTGCCGGGCATCTGGACATCGGCTATACCCCGGCAAACAGCAACCTGGCCACCCCGGAGATGACCGTCAGGCGCATCGGGGACTGGGACATGCTAGTCGCCATGGCGGACGATCACCCCTTCACAGAGCAGGGCGCGTTGACGATCGAGATGCTTGCCGGGCAGCCGCTTATTCTTTACGACGCGCACGACGCACATGAACACCTGTTTATCCTGCTCACCCAAAGGCTGGGGGAACGGTGCCACGTTGCGTACCGTTCAGGCAGCACGCTGAGCATTCTCGCCATGGCGGCCACGGGATTGGGGCTGGCGCTGATCCCGGCGCCGTTGCGGCAGGTACAGATCCCCGGTCTGGTTTACCGTCCGTTGAACGCGCCTGATTTGAGCGCCAACCTTGTGCTTATCAGCCGGGCGCAAGAGACAAATGCAGCGGTGAAAGCGTATCTTTCGCGGGTAACGTGAATATGCAGTCAGTCAATTTATTTGAAGAATTCAGTGAAATAAAGGGCATTTATTCTCATCCGGTAATGCGTACAGTGGAATAAACCCGAAGTAAACCAGGATACCGCGTTATGAAAAAGATCGGATTTTTGTCATTTGGCCACTGGACGCCGTCACCCCAGTCAGGAACCCGTTCGGCCGCTGACACCCTGCTGCAGTCCATCGATCTGGCTGTTGCCGCCGAAGAGCTGGGCGCAGACGGCGCCTACTTCCGCGTGCACCATTTCGCACGTCAGCTCAGTTCGCCGTTCCCGCTGCTGGCAGCGATAGGGGCGAAAACCAGCCGTATTGAAATCGGCACCGGCGTGATCGACATGCGCTATGAGAATCCAATGTACATGGCGGAAGATGCCGGTGCGGCGGATCTGATCTCCGGCGGTCGCTTGCAGCTGGGCATCAGCCGCGGTTCGCCCGAACAGGTGATTGATGGCTGGCGCCACTTTGGTTATGTCCCGCAGGAAGGGGAAAGTGAAGCAGATATGGCGCGCCGCCACACCGAGGTGCTGCTGGAGGTGCTGCGCGGAGAAGGCTTTGCGAAGCCTAACCCTCAGCCGATGTTCCCGAACCCGCCGGGTCTGCTGCGCCTTGAGCCGCACTCGGAAGGCTTGCGCGAGCGCATCTGGTGGGGGGCGGGCTCAAATGCAACAGCGATGTGGGCCGCTAAGCTTGGCATGAACCTGCAAAGCTCAACGCTGAAAGATGACGAAACCGGCGAGCCGTTCCATATCCAGCAGGCGAAACAGATCCGCGCCTATCGTCAGGCGTGGGCAGAAGCCGGGCATACCCGCCAGCCGCGCGTCTCCGTCAGCCGCAGCATTTTCGCCCTGATGGACGATCGCGACCGGATGTATTTTGGTGCAAGCAGGAACGACAGCGACAGCGTCGGTTTCCTGGATGAGAAAACCCGGGCGATTTTCGGGCGCAGCTACGCGGCAGAGCCGGAAAAGCTGATCGAACAGCTGAAGCAGGACGAGGCTATCGCCGAGGCGGATACGCTATTGCTGACCGTGCCGAACCAGCTTGGCGTGGACTATAACGCACATGTTATCGAGTCTATCCTGAAGCATGTCGCACCGGAAATGGGCTGGCGATGAATAACCTGGCCCTCTGGTATCGCCGTTTCGGCGAGCCAGAATCCGTTCTGCACGCTGAATCCTCAGCGCCGGCTATGCGCCAGCCTGGGGATCTGCGCGTGCGCATGCTTTATACCCCCGTGAATGCATCCGATCTCATCCCTGTTACGGGGGCGTATCGCCACCGGACGCCGCTCCCGGCCGTCGCGGGCTATGAAGGCGTGGGCGTCGTGACGCAAGCCCCTGACGCCTTCGCGCAGATGCTGGGCACGCGCGTGCTGCCGTTACGCGGGCAGGGCACCTGGCAGCAGGTTGTCGACTGCCCGGCGGAGTACGCGATCCCGGTGCCGGAAGATATTGATTCGCTTCTGGCCGCGCGGGCGTATATCAACCCGCTCGCGGCGCAGATGATGCTAGACCACGCTCCACCGAACGGGAAAACGGTACTGCTGACGGCGGCAGGGTCTGACTGCGCGATCCTGCTCGGCCAGTGGGCGCGTCAGGCTGGCGCGAAAGCGGTCTATGGGATCCACCGTTCGCCTGTTCATGCTGAGAGGCTGGCCGCCAGGGGGATTATCCCGGTTGCGCAGCAGGACACCGCGGCGGTTAACGCTGCGGCAGCGCGCGCGGATATCGTGTTTGACGCCACCGGCGGCGCACTCGCGGAAACGATCCTGAGCGTGATGCCGGAGCAGGGCGTGTTTGTCTGCTACGGGCTGCTCTCTGGCCAGACGTTCCGCCAGCAGCGGGCGCTGCCGCGCGTCCGGTGGTTTCATATTCGCAACTATCTGGACGCGCTCAGCGCTGAGGCGTGGCAGGCTGAGTTTCACCGGCTCTGGCCCAGGCTGCGCGCCAGCCAGTACAGCGATGTCACCCTCTACCCTCTGACGGAATGGCAGAGGGCGCTGAGTGCGTATCGTGAAGCCGGAAGAACCGGCAAGCCCGTGCTGGCGATGGGGGGCTAGCGGTGATCCATATCGCTCAGCAGCACGGCGATGCTTTGACCTCCCGCCGTTTGCTCCAGGCCGATCTTCACGATAATGGTCAGCGGAACGGAAAGCAGCATGCCTACCGGACCGAGCAGCCAGCCCCAGAAGATCAGGGAGAGGAAGACGACAAGCGTGGACAGGCCCAGCCCGCGTCCCATCATGCGCGGTTCCAGAATGTTGCCGAATACAAGGTTAATGACCAAATAGCCTGCCAGCAACACCAGCGCATCGTACAGGCCGCTGAAAACCAGGACCTGGAGAATCGGCGGGATCGCCGCCAGCACCGAGCCGATATTGGGAATATAGTTCAGGGCAAAAGCCAGTAACCCCCAGACAAAGGCAAAGCGTACGTCCAGCGCGACCAGCATCCCCCAGACAACCAACCCCGTTACCAGGCTGATGGCCGTTTTCAGCACCAGATAGCGCGAGACGCTGTCCAGCGCACGCTGAATCGCCCCCATGCCTTCAACCGGACGCACCATGATCTGCTGCAGCTTTGCGGGCAGCTGCGGCACTTCAAGCAGCATAAAAACAACCGTCAAAAACAGCAGGAAGATGGACGTCATCGCGTTGGAGAGCTGGCCCAGCAGGCTGGTGACGATAGTCATGGCGGCGTTCGGATCGATATACTTGAGCAACTCCTCAACAGAGACTTCAATGCCCGCACGCTGCAGCCAGGGCTCAATTTGCAGGAGAGGGATCGCCAGAGACGAACGGTATTTTGGTAACGTACGCGCCAGCTCGTTCAGGGAAGTGCCCAGATAGGCCACCAGCAGCACCATGGCAACAATGATAATGCTGATAAGCAAGGTGATCGCCAGCACGCGAGGCACGCGCCACCGCACCATGCGCTGCACGAGCGGATTAAGGATGACGGCGACAAAAAGCGCCAGAATAAAGGGAACGATGATGTCGGCGGCAAAACGCACGCCGGTCAAAATGATCACCAACATGCCAAGCATAATGACAATCTTCAGTCCGTTCAGGGTAATGATGGGTTTGGCCATGGAAGTTCCTGAATAATCTTTTTATTTATAATAGATGGGAAACCCGTTCCGATAAACTAACCGAAATCAAACAGAGTGGGTAAAGAATTGAAAAGTCTTTGAGTAAAATCCTGGCATATGATACAAATCAGGCGTGTTCAACTACCGAGGACAATTTTCATCCGCACTGACGAGAAGCAACAACGCGGATAATTGTAATATTATGGACAATGTGTTCAGGACGTATTTTTCAAACAACACCGCTCTATTTTCTACCTCCTTCTGCCTTCTTTCCGGTGAGCAACACTGGCGCAACGCGCTGTAGTCACGTCTTCTGCCTGAGCTAGCGCCATGCGCTTAGCTATCTGATCTTATTTCATATTTTGGGGTTTGCTGCACGCAGCGAGCCGCGATGGATTATATTCTCAAGCAGGAGAAGAACATGTTTTACTGGATTTTATTAGCTCTGGCCATTATTGCTGAAATTACCGGCACCTTGTCGATGAAATGGGCAAGCGTCAGTGATGGCAACACCGGTTTTATTTTGATGCTGGTGATGATTACGCTTTCCTATATTTTCCTTTCGTTTGCCGTAAAAAAAATCGCCCTGGGCGTGGCCTATGCCCTGTGGGAAGGGATCGGTATTTTGTTGATTACGCTTTTCAGCGTCCTGTTATTTGACGAAACCCTGTCCACAATGAAAATTGCCGGCCTGACCACGCTGGTGGCGGGTATCGTGCTGATTAAATCGGGTACACGCAAACCGACGAAACAGCAGAAGGAGCAGGCCCATGCAGCAGTTTGAATGGATCCACGCGGCCTGGCTGGCGCTGGCCATCGTGCTGGAAATTGTGGCTAACGTCTTTTTAAAATTCTCCGATGGTTTTCGCCGTAAATTTTACGGCCTGATGTCCATCGCTGCGGTGCTGGGCGCGTTCAGCGCCCTGTCGCAGGCGGTTAAAGGCATCGATCTTTCGGTGGCCTATGCGCTGTGGGGCGGCTTCGGCATCGCCGCTACTCTGGCCGCCGGCTGGATCCTGTTCGGCCAGCGTTTAAACCACAAAGGCTGGATAGGATTAGTACTGCTTCTTGCCGGCATGATTATGATAAAACTCGCCTGACTTCAGCACGGCCAGCATTTACAGGCAGCGAAATTCGCTGCCTGTATTACGCTTAGAAAGTAGAACGCTGAAGAGGATGGCTGATGGTCTACACATTAAGCTGGCGCAATATTCCCACCGCAAAAACGCTGTTCGTCATGGTCTTTATGGCGGGGATCGGCTTGATTGTGTCCATCGTCGCGCTGCTCTATCTCTCCCTTCATCTTATCAGCACCAAAACCAATGAAATTGATGAGCATCGCTCCGCGTTGTCGGTGCAGGGTGCCATCCAGACCTCGGTCAACCGGGTCTCCTCTCTGGTGATAGATAACGCCGTCTGGGATGACGCGGTCCGCGAAGTCTATCGCCCCACGCTTGATACCGAGTGGCTGTATAACACCTGGGGGGCCGGCTTTAAAATCAATAATCTCTATGACGGCACCTTTGTACTGGATGAGAATTTCAACGTCCTGTGGGGGGCCTTCCAAAGTAAACCCGTCCTCGAAACGAATCTCGATTTTTTTGGCAACGGTCTGAAGACGCTGATTGAGCGCAATAAACGGGCGCTGATCGGCGACAAAAATATCTACGCCGGGATCACCAGGACGCAATACGGCGTGGCGTTTGTGGGAATCGGGCTGATACGCCCGATGATGGGGCGGCTGCAGGTTCATGACGGCACGCGCCGTTATCTGGTGATCACCCGTCATCTGAATCCTAAAATTTTATCCGACCTGGGCACGACGTTTCAGATTGATAACCTCAACTACACCGCTGAAAAAGTCAACGTGATGGGGATGCCGCTGCGTAGCTCCGCAGGGGAACTGCTGGGGTATCTTAACTGGCAGGCGCGCCTTCCTGGCGCCCAGGCCGCGCGTGCGGCATCGTCAGACATCACGCAAATCGTGGTGCTGGCGGCGGCGCTGATTTTACTCTTTATTCTGGTGAGCAGCGTGGGGCTGTATAAGCTCGCCAGAGGGGAAAGCCAGGCCAGGCGGGTCGCCAGAACCGACTGGCTTAGCCATCTGCCGAACCGACGCGCCTTAATTGAAGCGCTGGAGCAGGTGAGCCTGCGCGGCGACACTGACCTGAAAAGCGTCGTGTTTATCGATCTGGATGGTTTTAAGGATGTGAACGACATCTACGGCCACAGCGTCGGTGACGATCTGATTATCGTGATGGCGAAAATGCTGAGCGAGCGGGTGCCGCCCGGCGGCATGCTGGCGCGCATGGGCGGGGATGAGTTCGCGATGACCATCGGGGGCGATCGTGCCGAAGCGCTTGCCGCCGCGTTTGCCGGTTCGGTGCTGGACTTCCTCAAATCACCGATTCGCCTGGGCGAGCGTACCATTCACATCAGCGCCAGCATCGGGATCGCCAGCGGAACCTTGATCGAATGTACCAGTAACGAGCTGTTCCGCCGGGCAGACATTGCCATGTACCACTCAAAAATCACCGGTAAAGGGCGGATTACGCACTACGATGCGGAGCTGAACAGTGTCCGGGAGCGGAAGCTGGCGATTGAGAATCAGATCCGTCACGGGCTGGAGCGCGATGAATTCGAGGTTTGGTATCAGCCGATCGTTGACGCTCGCAGCCAAAAGATGACCAGCGTTGAGGCGCTGGTACGCTGGCCACGACGCCCCGAGGGCGAGCTTGGCCCGGATTCGTTTATCTCGATAGCCGAGACCAGCGGGCTTATCTATAAGCTTGGCCAGTTTGTCCTGCACCGGGCCTGTCAGGATCTGGAGCCGTTCGGTGATTTAAAACTCGCGGTTAACATCTCTCCGGCCCAGTTTCGCGATCCCGAGTTCGAAGACAGGGTGGCTAAGGTGCTGGAGATTACCCGTTTTCCCGCCAACCGGCTGCAGCTTGAGGTAACCGAGACCTATGTGCTGGAAAACCCGGAGCGAGCCCGCACGGCGATTGCCAACCTCAAAGCGCTGGGAACCGCGGTGGCGCTGGATGATTTTGGCACCGGGTATTCAAGTATCGGCTATCTGCGGCGCTTTAATTTTGACACCATCAAAATCGACAAATCGCTGGCCGGGCTGGTAGATAACGATGAACAGGCTGCAGCGCTGGTCAGTGGAACGGTACGGATCGCCAACGCGCTGGGGATGGCGGTGGTTGCCGAAGGGGTCGAAAACGAGAAACAGATGAAGCTGCTGCGGCTGGCCGGCTGCGATCAGTTACAGGGGTTCTGGTTCAGCCAGCCGATGCCTATCGAGTCAATTATTGCGTTGCGTCAGGTTCGTCAGTGCTGATCTATTGTTGCGCCAGCGCTTCCAGCCGATCGCGAAAACCGGTCACGGACAACGCGCGATTGTCGGCGCGCCAGCGGTCTTTAGCCGCAGGCGCGGAGCTTTGAACGCCTATCAACTGCCAGCCGCTATCGGTTTTTAACATCAGCGGCGAGCCGCTGTCGCCCGGCAGCGTATCGCACTGATGCGAGAGCACGCTGTTTTGCGCCCAGCCTGTCACAACGCAGTCCGTGTGGGTGTAGAGCGAATCAAGATGATCGACCGGATAACCCGATTGCGTCACTTTTCTGTCGACGGCTTTTAGCGCGGCGGTCAGGGCCGCTTTGTCGCCGTCAAATAACGGCAGCGGCGTAATGCCCGACGGCGGGTACCGTAAAACGATCAGGCCGAAGTCCCAGGAGGCAGCGGCAGGGGGAACAATCCACCCGTCGCCGTCGGGTTTCAGGCGCTTACCAAGAGTTGGGTCAACCCGGCCTTCAATGCCGTGGATTTCGTAACGCCAGATCCCTTTTTGCGATACAAAGCGCAGGGCGACGGCTTTATCCGGCTTGCCGCCCGGAGGGGTCAAAAGACAGTGTCCGGCCGTGAGCGCCAGTTGGGGAGTAATGAGCGTTGCCGTGCATAAGTTACCGCTGGCAGTTTCCAGCTGGCCGATGGCATCCCACGGCGACTGGGTGGGATCGGTCACGCGCGTGCGGTCGTCATGGCCAAAAAAAAGCGTCTTAACATCTTTGGCGCTAATGCCGTCATCATCGCCCTCATCCGCATGTGAAAAGCCAGAAAAAAGGCTGAACGTTCCCAGTAAAAACACAACAGATTTACGCATATCACACTCTGGTGGGGTAATTATGATTATTAAAAGTGAACCCTATGAAAATACTATAGACGGGACCGAGCGAAAGTGGGAGTAAAATCAGCGTGCTACAGTCAGGAAAGATAATAGTGGCTTGCGATGAGCGCGCATAAAATAAGCATGATAAGAATGAGCTCAAACCGATAGCGTCGCAGCATACGCCCTCCGGATAAAAAAACGGCGCTGATCCTTTTCCGGTTCAGCGCCGGTTTACCAACGTGCCCCGAAGGGCACGGTTAAGCTTGTACTTTTACGCAGCTGGCTGTGCAGCTGGTTTAGCAGCTTCGTGTTTTACTGCTTTTTTGTGATGCTTTTTAGCAGCCTGGGCTTTCTGCTCTACGGCTGGCTTGGTCGCTTTTTTGTGGTGCTTTTTAGCGGCCTGCGCCTTCTGCTCTACGGCTGGCTTGGTCGCTTTTTTGTGATGCTTTTTTGCGGCCTGCGCTTTCTGTTCTACAGCCGGTTTAGCGGCTTTGTGGTGTTTCTTGTGATGAACCGCTTTTGCTGGCGCAGCGGTGGTGGTCGCAGCTGGCGCAGCAGCAGGTGTTGCGGTAGCAGTAGTTTCAGCAGCGAACGCAGCAGAAGACAGACCCATAGCAGCGGCAACAACCAGAGCTAATACTTTTTTCATTCTCATACCCTCGAATTTGGCTTTTCATTTAACCCCACTGCGGGGCCGTTGAAAGAACTATATTCCTGTAAAGACGAGGTTTCCGTGAGTGATTGGTATCGGCGTGTAACGTAATGTACAACGCCGGGGATCTCCCCGGCGCGCGTCGTTACAGATAGCGTGCGGTAAGGTGTTCGCGGAAGTAACGGATATTCAGATCTTCCCCCGTGGCCTGGGTTATCAGCTGCGACGTGCTGAAGCGGCTGCCGTGCTGCCAGATGTTCTGGCGCAGCCAGTCAAAGAGCGTGGAGAAATCACCGTCCGCGATGGCATCCTGCAGCCCCGGCAGCGCGGTTTTGGCCGCATGGAAGAGCTGCGCGGCATACATTGCGCCCAGGGTGTATGACGGGAAGTAGCCAAAGCCGCCGTCGGTCCAGTGGATGTCCTGCATACAGCCGTTGCGGTAGTTATCTTTGGTAGACAAGCCCAGCCAGGCCTGCATTTTCTCATCCCACAGCGCCGGGATATCGTCGACGTCGATTTCGCCGTTAATCAGCGCACGCTCGATTTCATAGCGCAGGACAACGTGTGCCGGATAGCTCACCTCATCGGCGTCAACGCGGATATAGCCCGGCTTCACGCGCTGGTTCCAGGCGATAAAATTCTCTTCGCTGAAGGCTGCCTGGCTACCAAAGCGGGCATGAACGGCAGGAAGCAGATGCTTCAGGAAGGCGTCGCTGCGGCCCAGCTGCATTTCAAAGAACAGGCTCTGGGACTCGTGGATTGCCGTTGAGCGCGCCAGCGCCACGGGCTGACCGGCCCAGGTGCGGGGCAGGTTTTGTTCGTACCGCGCGTGTCCGGTTTCATGCACTACGCCAAACAGTGCGCTGAGAAGTTCATCTTCGTCATAGCGCGTGGTGATGCGCACATCTTCCGGCACGCCGCCGCAGAACGGGTGCGCGCTAACGTCCAGGCGTCCGCCGTTAAAATCGAAGCCGAGCATCTTCATGGCTTCCAGCCCCAGCTCACGCTGCGTGGCGGTCGGGAAGGGGCCCTGTGGCGGAACGAAGGACTGCTGGGCCTGTTTCTCAACAACGTTCGCCAGCAGATCCGGCAGCCAGGATTTCATGTCGCCAAACAGCACGTCGAGACGAGCGCTGGTCATGTCAGGCTCAAAAATATCCAGCAGTGCGTCATACGGCGTACAGCCTTTGGCTTCAGCACGCAGGCGAGCCTCTTCGCGGCTGAGTTTAACCACCTCTTTCAGGTTGGCGGAAAAGCCCTGCCAGTCGTTGGCCGGGCGCTGGGTGCGCCAGGCGTGTTCACACCTGCTGCCCGCCAGCGATTTGGCTTCCACCAGCGATTCTGGCAGCAGCGTCGCCTGCTCATAGTGGCGGGCCATTTCACGCAGGTTGGCCTGCTCGACGTCATTCAGGTCTTCGCTTGCCGCGGCTGCCAGCCAGTCGCCCACTTTTTTATCGGTCAGGATCTGATGCTGCAGGACGCTCATCTCGGCCAGCGCTTCGCCGCGCGCGGCGCTTCCGCCCGGCGGCATCATGGTGAACATATCCCAGCTGGCGATGGAGGAGAGGTGGGAGAAGCGGGAGAGGCGCTGGAAGGTGCGGGTGAGTTCCTGATAAGAGACGTTTTTCGACATAGTTATTGTTCTCGTTCGGTTGGATGTGTTCAGGGGAGTGTAACGCGATTTGTCGAGGAAGAAAGCATCTGTTCGCGAGTAGCGCCCGGCGGCGCTACGTTTGCACGAGCCAGAAATGAAGGGTGAAAGGCTCTGGTTATTTCAAACGCCGATGCAGACTGTTCCCCACCAGCAGGGCCGCACACAGCATCAGCGCGATAAACCCGCCCACGCCGTTCCAGCCGTAGTTATGCCAGAACACGCCCCCGAGCGTCCCGGCGATGCTGGAGCCGAGGTAGTAGCTAAACAGGTACAGTGACGATGCCTGGCCTTTCGCACGGCGCGCGCGGGGGCCAATCCAGCTGCTGGCAACCGAGTGGGCGGCAAAAAAGCCCGCGGAGAAAAGCAGCATCCCGGCAAATATTAGCCACAGAGAGGAGAAGAGCGTCATCAATAGGCCGAGCAGCATCACGCCCGTAGAAACCAGCATCACCGGGCCACGGCCAAAGCGTGCGGTCATCGCCCCGGCTTTTGGCGAACTCCAGGTCCCGGTGAGATAGGCCACGGAGAGCAGGCCGACAACCGCCTGGCTGAGATGCCACGGCGAGAGCATCAGGCGATAGCCAATATAGTTAAACAGCGTGACGAACGAGCCCATCAGCAGGAAACCGGTCAGGAACAGGCGCGGGAGCCCTTTGTCTCGCCAGTGCAGACGAAAGTTGATAAACAGGGTTTTCGGGCGCAGGGATGAAGGGCGGAAATGACGCGATTCAGGCAGTATTTTCCAGAACATCAGCGCGGAGGCGAGGGCGAAACAGCCAATCGCGGCCAGCGCAATACGCCAGTTGAAGAAGTCGGTAAACACGCCGCTCAGGAGACGTCCGCTCATCCCGCCAATCGAGTTCCCGCTGATGTACAACCCCATCGAGAAGGCAACAAAGCTCGGGTGGATCTCTTCACTGAGGTAAGTCATCCCGACCGCAGCCACGCCGCTCAGTGATAACCCAATCAGCGCGCGCATCACCAGAATGCCGTGCCAGCTGGTCATCATCGTCGAGAGCAACGTGCAGACCGACGCCAGCATCAGCGCGGTCACCATCACCTGTTTACGGCCTATGGCATCCGAGAGCGGGCCGGTGAACAGCAGGCCGATCGCCAGCATCCCGGTTGAAATGGAGAGTGAAATACTGCTGGTCGCGGGCGACACGCCAAACTCATGGGACAGCACGGGGAGGATCGGCTGTACGCAGTAGAGCAGCGCGAACGTTGCCAGGCCCGCTGAGAAGAGCGCCAGCGTGACGCGCATAAATTGAGGTGTACCACGTTTGATGAACTGAACCGGCTGGGGTGCTGCGGGTAAATCATTGATATCACTTGCCGGATCGACATCAACGGTAGTTGTACGACTCACACATGTTCCTTGCTTAAACATCCCCGTGTTTTCGGGTGACGGGTATGACCACAGGATCAGAGTAGGAAAATGTAAATATTCTGTCTAATATATTAATAATCTCAAATGATACTTTAAAGATATGAATATCGAACTGCGTCATCTGCGCTACTTTGTTGCCGTGGCTGAAGAGCTGCACTTTGGTCGTGCAGCTGCGCGGCTGAACATCTCACAGCCGCCGCTGAGCCAGCAAATTCAGATACTTGAGCAACAGGTTGGTGCACGTCTGCTGGCACGCACCAACCGCAGCGTGAGCCTAACCGCAGCAGGAAGGCAATTCCTGGCGGACAGCAGGCAAATCCTGAGCATGGTCAATGACGCGGCCGCACGGGCAGAGCGACTTTATCTGGGGGAAACCGGTGAACTGCGTATCGGTTTTACCTCGTCGGCACCCTTTATCAGCACCGTCTCGGAAACCCTCTCGTCGTTTCGTCGCCATTTCCCCGACGTGCATATTCAGACCCGCGAAATTAATACCCGTGAGCAAATATCCCCGCTCAATGAAGGCTCGCTCGATCTGGGCTTAATGCGTAACACCCAGCTGCCGGATACGCTGGAATGGCAGGTTATCCTGCGTGAACCGCTTATGGCGATGATCCCGCGCGATCATCCCTTAGCCGGGCAGCCGTCCGTCACGCTGGCGGAGCTGGCAAAAGAGCCCTTTGTCTTCTTTGACCCGCAGGTAGGAACCGGTCTGTATGACGACATTCTTGGGCTGATGCGCCGCTACGATCTGGCACCGGTCATTACCCAGGAGGTTGGCGAGGCAATGACCATTATTGGGCTGGTCGCCGCAGGACTGGGCGTCTCTATTCTCCCGGCCTCCTTTAAACGGGTACAATTGCGGGAGATGCGCTGGGTGGCGATTGCTGAAAAAGACGCGGTCTCGGAGATGTGGCTGGTCTGGTCGAAGCATCATGAGCAAAGCCACGCGGCACAGCGTTTCAAAAATCAGCTTATCGCCGCCTCTGCAAGGCGCTATTTATAGGGAAAAGTGGGTAAAAATGTGCAGTAAATCACATGGCTAAGTAAATATTTGACGACGGCCATTGAAGTGCTTCACCATAGCCCACAGTTTATTTCGAAGCTCGAAAATAAGGGAGTACGAGGTGGTTGCTGATAGTCAGCCAGGGCATATCGATCAGATTAAGCAGACCAACGCTGGCGCGGTTTATCGCCTGATTGATCAGCTTGGTCCGGTTTCGCGTATCGATCTCTCGCGCCTGGCACAACTGGCACCTGCCAGTATTACCAAGATTGTCCGCGAAATGCTGGAAGCGCATCTTGTTCAGGAGACGGAAATTCAGGAACCGGGCAGCCGTGGCCGTCCGGCTGTCGGGCTGGTAGTAGAGACCGAAGCGTGGCACTACCTGTCGCTGCGCATAAGCCGCGGTGAAATCTTCCTCGCCCTGCGTGATTTAAGCAGCAAGCTGGTGGTGGAAGACCGGCTGGAGCTGCCGCTCAAGGCCGAAACGCCTCTGCAGGACGCCATCGTGGCGCATATCGATCAGTTTTTTATCCGTCACCAGCAGCGTCTTGAGCGCTTAACGTCCATCGCCATCACTATGCCGGGTATTATCGACACGGAAAGCGGCATCGTGCACCGCATGCCGTTCTATGAAGACGTGAAAGAGATGCCGCTGGGCGAGGTGCTGGAAAACCATACCGGTGTGCCGGTTTACATCCAGCATGATATCAGCGCGTGGACGATGGCGGAGGCGCTGTTTGGTGCTTCGCGCGGGGCGCGTGACGTTATTCAGGTGGTGATTGATCACAACGTTGGGGCAGGGGTCATCACCGACGGACGCTTGCTGCACGCCGGTAGCAGTAGTCTGGTCGAAATAGGCCATACCCAGGTCGATCCTTATGGAAAACGCTGTTACTGCGGCAACCACGGCTGTCTGGAGACCATTGCCAGCGTTGAGAGCGTGCTTGAGCTGGCACAGGTGCGGCTGAGCCAGTCGATGAGCTCTTCGCTGCACGGCCAACCGTTAACCGTAGATTCCCTCTGCACGGCGGCGCGACAGGGCGATCTGCTGGCAAAGGATATTATTACTGGTGTCGGTAACAATGTGGGCCGCATTCTCGCCATTATGGTCAATCTCTTCAATCCACAAAAAATCCTGATTGGCTCGCCCCTCAGCCAGGCGGCGGATATCCTCTTCCCGGCGATTTCCGCCTGTATCAACCAGCAGGCGCTGCCCGCCTACAGTAAAAACATCGTGGTTGAAAGTACGCAGTTCTCAAACCAGGGGACGATGGCCGGCGCGGCGCTGGTGAAAGACGCGATGTACAACGGCTCGTTATTGATTCGCCTCCTGCAGGGCTAACTCTTTTCCATTGATGTAAGAAATATTGCGCTATCTCAAGCCGGATAGCGCACGCATCCCGTAGACTTCCCCCACTGAATTATTTACTTGGTTTATATTTTCGAAGCATACCCAAGAGGTGGAATGAGTCATGCTTAAGCGTTTCTTTGTAACGGGGACTGATACCTCTGTCGGGAAGACCGTTGTATCCCGCGCATTGCTGCAAGCCCTGGCGGCAAGTGGCGAGCGTGTTGCAGGGTATAAACCCGTCGCGAAAGGCAGTAAAGAGACGCCAGAGGGACTGCGCAATAAAGACGCATTGGTTCTGCAAAGCGTTTCGTCACTGGAGTTGCCCTATCATGCCGTTAACCCTATCGCACTCAGCGAAGATGAAAGCAGCGTGGCCCACAGCGGCCTGATCAACTACAGCCTGCTGTCCGATGGCCTGGCAAGCCTGAGCGAGAAGGTTGACCACGTCGTTGTTGAAGGCACCGGCGGCTGGCGCAGCCTGATGAACGATTTACGCCCGCTTTCAGAATGGGTGGTACAGGAACAGCTGCCCGTGATCATGGTCGTCGGCATTCAGGAGGGGTGTATAAACCATGCCTTACTGACCGCGCAGGCGATTGCCAATGACGGCCTGCCGCTGGTTGGCTGGGTTGCGAACCGCATCAACCCGGGTCTGGCCCACTACGCTGAAATTATCGACGTTCTGAGCAAAAAGCTGCCCGGGCCGTTGGTCGGTGAGCTGCCCTATCTGCCCCGCGCCGAGCAGCGCGAGCTAGCGCATTACATCGACCTCTCTGCTTTCGGCAGTATGGCGTCCGTAGACAGAGTCGTGGCGTAACGTCCGGGACAGCACCGACGCGATGACGCACGCCACCAGCAAACCGGGGAGTAAAACATACTGCCCGGTCATTTCACATACCATTAGGGCAGACATTATCGGCGCGTGAGTTGTCGCGGCGAGCAGCGTCGCCATGCCCGCCAGCCCCAGTAAAATCGCCGTTTCCGCCCCTGGAAACCACAGAGCAAATACCTGCGCGAACAGCATCCCCGTTGCCATACCGACAAACAGGGTCGGCGTGAATACCCCGCCGGGTGCCCCTGAGCCGCTGCTCGCCAGCACCGCCAGAAGCTTGCAGATAAACACGCCAGCAATGACAGACAGTAACGGCGGTGAGAGCAGAAATGTCTGCACCACGCTGTAGCCGTTGCCCCAGACTTTTGGCGTCAGGAGCGACAGTAGCCCGACGATCAGCCCGCCCAGCGCCAGCTGCCAGGGCGGCGAAAGTTTGAGGCGCAGAAACAGGCCGTGGCTAAACGCCATTAACCCCATCAGCAGCGGGCCACACAGGCCTGCCAGAAGCCCCATTCCTGCTATCAGGGCATAATCCACTGCGCTGAGGAGCCCGCTGAGATGAACGTCATAAAGGGTGTTTGCGCCGGGGCTTAACAGGCGCGTCGAAAGCAGCGCCACAACAGCGGCAATGACGACCGGACCGAGTGAGGCCAGCATCAGCGTGCCGAACAAAATTTCTGCGATAAACAGGCTACCCGCTAAAGGCGCGTGGTACGCGCTGGCCATCCCGGCTGCGGCGCCGCAGGCTATCCATAACTTCCACTCAGATTTTGGCGTAAAACGCCGGGCGAATACGGAGGCGGCGAGGGCGGCAAGCAGGATCATCGCCCCTTCGCGGCCAATGGCGCTCCCGCTAGCAACCACCAGCAGTGAGGCGAGGGATTTTACCAGACTTGATCCGTAATCGAACTGCCCGTCTTCCGTTTCCAGCGCTTCCATATAGTCGGTGGGCGCATGCGGACGCTGTGCGTTCAGGCGTTGCCATCCCCACAGCAATAATCCCGCAGCCAGCCCGCCCAACGCGGGCGTCAATGCGCGTCGCCAGGGGGATAGCGCGGCGGCAGCGTTCACCAGGCTCCCGCTGTCGTTGCTGAGAAACAGCCACTCGAGCAGATACATGCTGTGGCGAAATACGGCAACGGCCAGCGCGGCCAGTATGCCGGTGGCGCTGGCGATCAGAAGCCGGCGAAACATCGCACGTATGTCAGGGTAAGCGTGAAGACGTTGCATGGGTCGTAATCAAACGGGGACGATACATTATTGTGGCGGGAAACGGTGGGGTTGGCAAAAGCTCTGGGTGCGAAAAAAACTGGGCGACACAGTATATGTTATCTGAAAATGATAAATTTCTTTGCGCAGAATTTATAAACATATTTGCCATGATTATTTGTTGCGTTTTTTATAATTCATATCCTGCGCTTTTATGTTGCTATTTTTTATTTGTGTGGGGAATTAAATTCTTTGTGTTTATTGTATTAACCATCTGAATTCAAGAAATAAATAATTTTAAATTTGACTGTCATCACAATTTTCCCCATTAAAAAGCCGTTTAATCCCACCCTTCTCATCGCTTGTTGCAATAACGTCAATTAAACAGGTCTGCTGTATTTTTATTTTTCGGGAATGAATAAATGGAATTTCGCAATCTGACGCCTTTTTCTGCAATGGAATACGCTCAGGATAACAAGGAGGGCAGACGGTTTCACGTTGTGGCCATGAAAACAGCCTTTCAGCTTGAGCAGGCTAATGACGGCCGGTGGCAAGCGGTTCTGCTGACGTCCCCGGCTTTGCCATTAAACAGTGAAGATATGTTCTCAGGTGCAGTGAATGTGTCATCTGTTCTGTGTGAAAGCGACTTCACCTTCCTGAAGCCGGCCTGCGACGTTATCGTTATGGGTACGGCTTTTACGCCGAAGGGGACACCCATGACGGAGAGCAATGCAAGAGTACGTTTGCGGACCTGCTCGGGTGCAATCCTGTTGGATAAAAGCGTGAGGGTAACCGGCCAGCGGTATTACCGGCGCGAGCAGCTCACTGGACAGTGGTATGAAACCGAACCCGCGCGCTTTACCTCCCTCAAGCTGGATTACCGTTACGCTTTTGGCGGCGAATGCCGGATTGATGCTGGCAGTAAGTATGCTGCCCGCATCCCTGAATCGATACGTCTGAGTGATGAACAGCGAGCGGAGCATCCTGATAAAAATAACCCGCCGCTGGCGCACACGGTTTGCCCTTTCAATCCGCTTGGACAGGGTTATTCACCCTCGTGGTTTCTACGCGCCTGCGATGTTAACCAGGTCGAGGCTCCACGGATCCTTTCGACAGAAAATCCCTTCACGCTAGAGCACTTTGTTGATGCACAAAAAGAGAGCCTTGAGTGGGCAGCCCCTGAATTCAGGCCTGCAGGGTTCGGCATTCTGGGTCGATCCTGGTTACCTCGACGATCTCTTGCAGGAACATACGATCAAACCTGGCTGGAAAACGTACATCCCGCGCTGCCAAAAAATTTTGACTGCCGTTACTGGAACGGTGCCCCTGAGGATCAGCAGATCCCCTATCCGAAACCGGGTACAAACATTTGCCTGAGCGGTTTTCATCCCGAGGGGGATATCGCATTCACGCTACCGAAGGGACAGGCCGAAATACTGCTGCGTATGAACAGCGGAGAGCTGATACCGCAGAGAATGTGGATCGACACGCTGCATATTGACGCTGACGCTCTGATGGGTGCACTGACCTGGCGCTTTTTACTGCCCGTTGCACCTGATATCCGCGTTATAGAAGTCCGTTACGCTGGCGAAGGGGTATAACGATGGTGACCCAATATATCGCTCGCAAAGATGGTAGTTGGAACGTCATTTCTACTGCCCCCGACGTTTGCAAAACACCCTTAGGGCCTGCTACGCCGCCGATTCCCTATCCGGTAATTGCCAGTATGGACACTGCGGTTGGCGTTGTCTCCTCGGTAATAGCAAACGTCAGACCTGTGTTGGTGCTGGAGCAGAGCATTATCCCGACGACGCAGGGTGATGCACCCGGCACGGCCAGGGGCATTAAGAGCGGGACGGTGGGTGATATCTGCGAGCCGCTGGAGCACAGTAAGACCGTTTTTGCGGGCGGTAAGCAAGTGTTGCGCCACGGCGATGCTTTCTGGATGAATGCCAGAAACACCACGGGCATTATCGTAGGGCAACCGCCTACGCCAGACGTCCCTGTCGATGAAGCCAACCCAGCGGTAGAGCCAGAAAACGAAGACGAGCGGCAGTTTATGTCTATGCTCCGCCAGGCCTATGCGTCTCAGGCGGAGGCCGACCAGCAAACCGCGATGGCTATGAAGGCGCTTGCTGAACGCGTCGCGGCCTTTTTCAGCGATCATACTGCAGATGGGGTGATAAATAGCGCGGCGACCGGAGGCATGTTAAATGCTGCTGGTTATTACAGCATGACGCCTGAGACGGCCCGAAATATTGCCCAGCAAATTGGGGGCGAAGCCGCTCAGACCTTTGAGGAGATGGACACCCCAGAGGTGAGGGGCATGATGACGGCTCTTCAGGGTACCGCCGCCGCATTTGCGCTCAGGCAGGCGGGTGGCATAGAGGGTGCCCGCGTAAAAGGCCGTGAAAAACAGGTCCTTTCTGACGAGGGCAGCGGTACCGCAAGCGCTACGCGGACCTGCGCGGGAGAGCCGGTAGACGTCGGTAGCGGCGAATTTATTCAACAGCTCAGCGTCCTGTCGCTTCCGGGCTCTCTGCCGTTGACGCTTTCGCGTTTCTACCGTTCCCGCGCGCAAGGGGGTGGAATATTTGGTGAGAAATGGACGGATGAATGGTCCGTCTCCCTTACGATTCGTGATGACAAGCTGCATTTTGCCGATGAAGAAGGCGTGGAGCTGCACTACCTCATTCCGAAAAGTGGCGTATTCAACAGTGCCTGTAATACTCGCCAGCCGTGCTATCGGCTATCAGGCAACGTCCAGGAATCACTTTCCCTCTTCAATCGCCGCACGCAGCGGACGCACATTTTTACTCATGAAGATAAAGGTCGATACCTTCTGTCAGCTATTGAGGATAGCTACGGCAACAGGATTGAATTCCTCCGTACCGCGGGTCTATTGACCGAGATCGCTCACAGTGATGGCTATACCCTTGCCCTGGACTGGCAGAATCAGCAACTGGTAAGCATTGACCTGGTCACCCCGGAGCCTCAGCGACTGGTCACCTGCTGTTACGACAGTAACGGCATGCTTTCGGAGTGTGACACCTTCCAGTTCACTCATCTGTGGCATGAATATTCCCAGGATGGGTTTATGACTCACTGGCGGGACACGCATAAAACCCGTGTTGAAATAGACTATGACAAGCATGGACGCGCGGTCAGCACATGCTCAACGGAGGGCTATTACAACGATCGGTTTATCTATGACGATGAACAACAGTGCACCCTCTACGTAGATGCTGAAGGCGGTGAAACCCGTTACTGGTATAACGAGGAAGGGCTTGTTACGCGCACCCTCGATCCGTTGGGCAGGGAAGAAACCTGCGAATGGGATCATACCCGTCTCGTGTCCCGTACGGATGCGTTAGGGCGCGTCACTGAATTTAATTACAACGACGAAGGTGACGTTTCCTCTGTCGCTATGCCCGGCGCGCAAAGCCTCAGCTATGACTACAGCGAACGCGGGCAACTCACAAGGCTAGCCGCGCCAGACGGCCAGATTTGGCTGTGGAACTATGACGATCGCGGTAGCCTGGTCAGCCTGACCGACCCACAGGGACGCAGCCAGCAGTTTAGCTATAGCGAGCAGGGCGATTTACTCCGTCAGGTGATACCCGGCGGAGCAACCTGGGAGTGGCGCTACGACGCGCTGCACCAGGTTCGAAAACACGTTGCGCCGGATGGTGGCATCACGCAGACAGAGCGAGATATGCTCGGCCGCCTGTTGAGCGTAAAGGATCCGCTGGGCTACACAACCCAGTTTCGTCACAGCAAAGCGCACGCTGGCTCCTGGGGAAGCGTGGAGGACATCCATCGTCCGGACGGCGTACGAGAGTTACGTTCCTGGAACAGCGAAAAGCGACCGGAATGCATCACCGACGGCGAAGGGAAGACTACAGGTTACGAATACGGCGCTTTTGATTTGCTGACGGCTATCGTTCGCCCGGACGGAGAGCGGCTGGCGTGCCGCTACGACAAACTTACCCGCTTAACTGAAATCATAAATGCTGAAGGCGAGAGTTACCGGCTGGTCTATGACAAAGCCGGTCAGCTGATTGCAGAAACCGACTTTACTGGGCGAACGCTCACCTATCGCTATGATGCTGCGGGGCGATGTATTCGCACAACCTTCCCCGATGGAACTCACCTGAACAGGGAATTCAACGTTACCGATCGGGTTATCCGTGAGACGGTGACACAGAGTGGCAGCGAGAAGATAGCCGCAACGACAACCTTCTCCTACGACGTGTACAGCCGCCTGACGGCTGCCCGCAATGACGATGCAACCGTAACGTTTGAATACGATGATGCCGGAAAATTAATTGCCGAAACATTGAACGGAAGACGAACGGAATACCATTACGACGCTGAGCGGGACTATGTCACGCAGCGCACCACTGGCAACGTTACGGAAAAATGTGTGCGTGGGGTTATGGGGGAATTAACGTCATGGCAGTTGGCGGACCATCCGCCGCTGCTATTCACCCACGACCTGCGCGGTCAGGAGACGGTCAGACGGTCTGATGCAGGATTCCATCTTCGCCATGCCTACACCGCCACCGGCATACTGTCTGAACAGCAGTGCGGCGACCAGCAGGCATTTCGTCACAGTCATGCTCTTCACCGCCAGTGGTATTACGACCGCGCCTACAACCTGACGATGCTTGCCGACGCCAGGCGTGGAACGATGACGGGTACGCTGACGGCTAACGATCAGTTCAGCCATGCAGCATGGTCCGACAGCAGGGCCGCCCCGGTGCGCGAAGAGCGCTTCACTTATGATAAAAACCAGAACATCACCTCCCGTCAGGGCTGGTTCAGCGGGGTGATGGAGAGTGAGTCGCGCCAGCGCCAGCAGCATGGCCGGGTGGTGTCGCGGGGAGACAGGGAGTGGCGGCACACTGCCCACCGCATTCATCCGGAGAGCGGCATGCCGGAACGCGGGTCCTTTGTGCAGGTCACCCGGGATGAGCTGACGTCGTGGCAGTACGATGTAAACGGACGGCTGGCGGAGAAGCGGAGTGAAAGACCGGGTGGACGTGCGCAGCAGTGGCGCTACCGCTGGGATGCGCGCAGTCAGCTAACGGGGCTGGAGAAGCCGGACGGCGAGCGCTGGGAGTATAAATATGACCCGTTCGGACGCAGGATAAGCAAGCGCTGCGTCAACCGGGATAAAGCCGGCATGGACTTCCACTGGAACGGAGACCTGATGGTGGGAGAGGTTCCGGTGAGCGCCGACGGAACGCCGCAGGAAAATAAAGAGGTTCGCTGGTACTACGTGCCGGGGAGTTTCACCCCGCTGGCACGCTATGAAAACGGCGTGCTGCACTACGCAGTAGCCGATACTGTTGGTCGCGTCCAGGAGCTGGTAAAGGAAGACGGCGAGATAGTCTGGCGGGGCGAACAGCAGCTCTGGGGCAGGGAAACGGGTTTTCAGCGAGAGGGAACGCCGGGGTGCCGCCTGCGGTTTGCGGGGCAGTATGAAGATGAGGAATCAGGGCTGTACTACAACCGTCACCGGTACTATGATTGCGTGACAGGGCAGTATCTGAGTGCGGACCCGGTGGGGCTGGCGGGGGGACTGAACCCGTATGCGTATGTGCCGAATCCGCTGAAATATGTTGATCCGCTGGGGTTGTGTAAGGAAGATATAATAACTTATCGCGGAGACAACAGAAAATCTCCAGATGAGATATTCAGGGACGGATTCAAACCTAAAGGTGACAGTAATGATTTATTTTTACATGCACTAGATAGCGATAATCCGCCGAGTAACTTTATCAGTACTACACCGGATAAAAATATAGCTACAGAGTTCGCCACTAGCTACGGAAGTAAAGATGGATATGTGTATTATACGCGAGCTAATAATGGAATTGACATTAATAATACATTAGGTGCAAATTCACCTTTCGCTAGAGAAACAGAAGTAGCCATACCTGGTGGGATAAAACCAAGTGATATTCTTGGTGCTACACCAGTCAATGCAAATGGCACTTGGGAAAACTATACCATATTGAACCCCAAAAGGTATTGAATGTTATGAAAGAAGATATTAAAGCAATTGATATTATAGACAGCGGAATTAATAAAAAAGCAGAAATTCGCCTAAAAGAAGTAGATTCAATATGCAGACTGGAGTTATCTTATGATAACGGAGAAAAGTGCATCATGTCTGAAGGGAATGATTATTTTTCTTGCCTTGTTGAACTCAGAAAGAAAGCACCTTATGTTAAATTTTTATGTAAGGGGGCAAAGATAAATGTCTATCCATCAAGTATGGCTAGGCAAATGTCTCAAGGAATGGTTGCATATGAACTCGTTATAGGAAAACAAGTAACCAGAGATAATATAGTCCACACTTTTGATTTTGATGACGAGAATATTTCTGAAACTCCAGGTGAGCAAATGGAGTTTTATAAAAAATGGGTTAATTCATTAAGGCAATAAAAACAAGACCGGGTAAGAAATTAACTCTTCCCGGATTTTTATTATTGAATCCCCGTTCAGTCCACTAAACCAGCACATCCGGAGAGCGGTATGCCGGAACGCGGGTCCTTTGTGCAGGTTATACGGGATGAACTGACGTCGTGGCAGTACGATGTAAACGGACGGCTGGCGGAGAAGCGGAGTGAAAGACAGGGTGGACGTGCGCAGCAGTGGCGCTACCGCTGGAATGCACGCAGTCAGCTAACGGGGCTGGAGAAGCCGGACGGGGAGCGCTGGGAGTACAAATATGACCCGTTCGGACGCAGGATAAGCAAGCGCTGCGTCAACCGGGATAAAGCCGGCATGGACTTCCACTGGAACGGAGACCTGATGGTGGGAGAGGTTCCGGTGAGCGCAGACGGAACGCCGCAGGAAAATAAAGAGGTTCGCTGGTACTACGTGCCGGGGAGTTTCACCCCGCTGGCACGGTATGAAAACGGCGTGCTGCACTATGCAGTAGCCGATACTATCGGCCGGGTTCAGGAGCTGGTAAAGGAAGACGGCGAGATAGTCTGGCGGGGCGAACAGCAGCTCTGGGGCAGGGAAACGGGTTTTCAGAGAGAGGGAATGCCGGGGTGCCGCCTGCGGTTTGCGGGGCAGTATGAAGATGAGGAATCAGGGCTGTACTACAACCGTCACCGGTACTATGATTGCGTGACAGGGCAGTATCTGAGTGCGGACCCGGTGGGGCTGGCGGGGGGACTGAACTTATACAGCTATGTATCGAATCCACTCAGAAATATAGATCCACTTGGTTTGTGCAAAGTTAATAGTGGTGCAGATGTAACACCTGATATGATTCATGACTCATTGAAAGGTGACACTATGCAGACACTACAAGGCAGCGTTTCTCTCCCAGCCATTCAACGTTATGTAGATCGGTTACTAAAAGGGGATGTTGCACCACCCATAAAAGTTGACGGAAATGTGGTAGTCGAGGGGAATCATCGATATGTTGCAGGTAAAGTCGCTGGTAAAATGCCAGAAACGACATCAGGGTATCTGTCGCCAAGTCAAGAGCCAAATATTAAGCCCATGTCAGAAACAACTGTGGATTAGTTCGATTGGGGAAATTATTGATGATCACCATAAAATTCAAGACAAATGAAAAAAAAGAATTCGATCTTGATAGTTTGGATATGGTTAATTTTGATGGGAGCCAATTACATACGGCAATGTTTAATGGGCTTTCTTTATATAAAACTAGTTTTATTAAAGCTAATCTACGAAGTGCAGAGTTTTCCAGATGTTATCTAGATGAGGCGGTTTTTACTGGGGCTTTATTGATGAATGCTAATCTAACATACTCAGTATTGACGAGCGCTGACTTTTCTTATTCCAAATTGTCAGGTGCTTGCTTCTTTAAGGCAGATATGAGGAATGCTAATTTTTCTTGTTCTGATGTATTTAGCGTTGAATTCAATGGCGCTGATTTAAGAGGGGCTGATTTTACTGGTGCAGTACGTATTGACAGTGCTAACTTCGACAAAGCACTTTATGACGATAAAACTCTTTGGCCTGAAAATTTCGCCCCAAACCTTAAGGGACTAATAATGGTTTAATAGTCTCTTTTTTGTAATGTGAAGGTTTTACGCACGAGCAATGACATGGTAGTATTCCTGCGCCAGGTATAGGCGATGACACTGGTGGAAGTGTTGAAGTTGTGGTTCCTAAGGATGCTGTTGAACTTATCACTTTTAGTAAGTATTGATTATGACTGATAAATTTTATAGTGACATTCGATTACTAATTGTTAAACTCAAAGGCACCGACAACGAAAGTATCGTTGATGATATTGAGGACACCATAAATTTTAGTTTTACCTCTACGGAAATGCTACTTAAATTAAAGTTTTTCCTTGCCCAGGTAAATACTGGCAATCTGAGTGATGAAATCCTGATGGAAATAAAAAGAATCAAGAATAAAGTCGATGGTCTATTAGTGCAATCTAAATAGATAGTATTATTTTAAAATAAAAAAGCCGGGTAAGAAATTAACTCTTCCCTGCCTTTTTATTATTTACCTCTCGTTCAGTACACTAAACACCCCGTTTTTCATCCCCTTAACCACTTGTTCAGCCTGATAAAGCTGCTCGCGCAACTCCTGCACCTCTTCACCGTCCGCCATGAGCACAATACACCCTGTGAAATCTTCACGTTGACGCCACGTCCGGTCTCACATCCCGCCTCTGCGAGACAGTTACCCTTGAGGTTCAGGCTGGGACTGCGCGCGAGTCCTGTGGGAACTCAAAACTTCCATATAACTGAAAGTGTTTAAATTCAAACAAGTCCTATAGGACGGCAGGTTTCCGGCATTAATATTTATCCCGGAGAAGGAGTTCAGGTACAAATACTGAATTATAAAGATAGAGCAAAACCAGGGCCTGTTGTAAAAGCAAGAAAAATCCATTGTGGTAAATGTGGTGGTTGATATGGAAGATATTATTGATTTTAGTGTGTTAGATGATCTTGGTAAATATGATAAAGAATCAAACCCCAGAAAGTTGAGCGTGCTTGATTTATTACCAGCAGAAGTGTCATGGTTGTATGACGATAAAAAAATAGAAATCAGAGATAACAATAAAATAATTCCACTTTTATTGATAAATGATACCGGAGTAGCCTTAGTTAAAGCACCGTTTGATAAGGGTAAATCTCAGGCTTGTATTTTAAAGCCGACAGGTGATGTTATGTGGGATGTGAAGGATGTTATTGGTAATAAAATAATAGACACCATTTTCCATGATGTCTATTATATATCTGATATCCTTTTCTTTTTTGTTAACATAAATGGTTGTGACTACAGGTTTTCATTCGATGTAAATGCCGGAATAGCGGGGAAAATAATTCAAGTTTATTAGAAGCAACAAAACCATGATCGTCCCCCCCCCCTCGAATTATTTATTTCTCTTTCTGAAAGCTAAACCCCCGTCTTTAATTCCCTGTTTAGCCGAATAATTCGGCTTAAAAATCTTTTAATTCCCCCGGAACCCCAAACTACCCTCACTAATCCCTTTTTATCTCGAACCCAGGCATCCTTACCCCAAAGAAAACCACGAGCAAAACGTCCACACTTCAAAACATGTGTGGACGTTGCAGGCGAAATCGTTAACTCTCGCTATGAATATTCAGCGCCCGACGCGTACGGCCAGAGCTCAGATATTCCGCAATATAATCCTGCGAAATCTCACCGTTGTATCGTCCGTCTTCATCCACGATCGGCATCCAGCTGGTATTACTCTCATACAGGCGAGAAAGCACCACGCGCAGGTTATCTTCGGCCTTACCGGTCATGCGGAACGGGTGCAGAATGTCGCCACAGCTGCCGCTGACGTTCCGCGCTTCCCGGCGCTTCACAAAGCCCAGTGGTTTGCCGTGCTCGTCGACCACGGTAATGGCGCGGATATCGTTATCATCCATGGTGGCAAAAGCTTCCGGAAGCGGGGTAGACTCGCGAACCGTAATCGTTGGCTGTCTGTCGGTCACGTCACCCGCCGACACCAGAAGCAGGCGCTTCAGGGTACGGTCCTGGCCGACAAACGAGCCGACAAACTCGTTCGCCGGTTTCGCCAGCAGCTCATCCGGGCTGGCGCACTGAACGATGCGACCCTGACGGAAGACGGCGATACGGTCGCCCAGCTTTAGAGCCTCATCGATATCGTGGCTTACCAGCATCACCGTCTTTTTCAGCTTGCGCTGCATCTCGAGAAACTGGTTCTGGATCACCTCGCGGTTAATCGGGTCAACCGCACCGAAAGGCTCATCCATCAGCAGGACCGGAGGATCTGCCGCCAGGGCGCGGATCACGCCGATACGCTGCTGCTGACCGCCGGACATTTCACGCGGATAGCGGTTGAGGAACTTACGCGGATCCATTGCCACCATATCCATCAGCTCCTCGGCACGGGTTTTACAGCGCGCTTTATCCCAACCCAGCATGCGCGGCACGACGGTGATGTTCTCTTCAATGGTCATGTTCGGGAACAGACCGATCTGCTGAATAACATAGCCAATATTGCGGCGCAGGGTAACGGTATCCATTCCACTGGTATCCTCCCCGTTAATGAGGATCGTCCCGCTGCTTGGGGCAATAAGGCGGTTAATCATCTTGAGGGTGGTCGTCTTTCCGCAGCCGGACGGACCAAGCAGGACGCACATTTCACCTTCGGGCACGTTCAGGTTGACGTTATCCACGGCCTTAACGGTCGACGAAAATTGTTTGGTGAGGTTTTCCAGTTTTATCATTATCGAATCCCCTTCGGAGTCAGTACAACCTGCAAACGGTGCAGCAGCCAGTCGAGCACAATTGCTAAAAGACAAATCATCAGCGCGCCCGCAATTAACATACGAATATCGCTCCCGCCAATGCCGTTAAGCAGCAGCAGGCCAAGCCCGCCCGCGCCGATAACGGCGGCAATGGCCATCACGCCGATGTTCATTACTACCGCCGTACGAATACCCCCGAAAATCACCGGTAGGGCCATCGGAATTTCGACCCAGCGCAGACGCTGCCAGAAGGTCATGCCGATACCGCGGCCCGCTTCGCGCAGGCCGGGCGGCAGGCTGTCGAGCGCGGTGTGGGTATTGCGCACAATCGGCAGCAGCGAGTAGAGAAATACCGCTGTGATTGCGGGCAGGGCACCGATACCCTGACCGATCAGCGAAAAGAGCGGGATCATCAGGCCGAACAGGGCGATTGACGGAATGGTCAGTACCAGGGTGGCGATCCCCAGTACCGGTGTCGCCAGCCATTTATGACGAACAATCAGGATCCCCAGCGGGACGCCGATGACGATAGCCAGCCCGACGGCCAGTGCGACCAGCCACAGGTGCTGCAGCGTCAGGGTTAACAGGTAGTCCCAGTTATCAAGAATGTAGTGAATCGTCTCCATAGCGCCTCCTACAGCAACTGTTTGCTACGCAGGAAATCTCGGGCGACCTGCTGCGGTGACTGATGGTCGATATCCACCTTCTTGTTCAGTTCGGTGATAACGTCGTTATTAAGCTGGCCGGAGAGGGTGTTGAGCGCCTCCTCGAGACCCGGATTGGCGTCCAGCGTGTCTTTGCGCACCACTGGCGTCACCGCATAGCTCGGGAAGAAACCTTTATCATCTTCCAGCACCTTCAGGTCGAAGCCTTTCACGCGTCCGTCGGTGGTGTAGATCAACCCGGCATCAACGAACCCGTCGCGCACGGCGTTATATACCAGCCCCGGGTCCATCTGACGGATCTGCGGGCGGTCCAGCGTCATGTTGTAGGCGGCCTGCAGCGGCTTCATGCCGTCGCTGCGTCCGGCAAATTCCAGGTCTAAGCCCAGCAGCCAGTTGTTGTCCGGATCGGTTTTACGAACCTGTTCTATCTTTGCCACCATCTCCGACATGGTGTTGATGTGCTCCGCCTCGGCGCGTTTACGCTGCATGGCGAAAGCGTAGGTGTTGTTCATATCGGCGGGTTTGAGCCACACCAGACCGTGCTTGGCGTCCAGGCGTTTCACCGTCTCATAAGACTCCTGCGGCGACATGCGCTTATTGATGTGGTTGAAGATAATCAGCGAGGTGCCGGTGTACTCCCACGTCATATCAATCTGTTTGTTGATCATCGCGTTACGTGAAATGACCGTCGCAATGTTGGTTTGCGGCTGGACCTGAAAGCCTTTCTTTTGCAGGTACTGCACGGTCATCGCAGAAAGAATGTGCTGTTCGGTAAAGCTCTTGGTCGCCAGAATCAGCGGGGCGGCCAGCGTCTGGCTGGTGAAAAGCGCCGCGGCGCAGAAGGCCGTCAGGCTGGAAATCAGTCTCATAAAAGCTCCTTGTTATTGTTATCGAGCGAGATGCGGACTCATCACGCGACCCAGCGCCGCCAGCAGGGTATCGAGGATCAGGGCAAACAGGGCGGTGGCCGCCGCGCCCAGGATAAGCGTCGGAAAGTCGTTCAGGTAAATGCCGGGGAAAATAAGCTCGCCGTAGCTGCTGGCGCCGATCAGGAACGCCAGCGGCGCCGTACCCACATTGATGGCGGTAGCAATACGAATGCCCGAGAGCATCACCGGCCAGGCGTTAGGAATCTCCACCTGGCGCAGGCGCTGCCATTTGGTCATTCCGATACCGTTAGCCGCTTCCAGTAACGAGGCAGGCACCGAGCACAGGCCCGCATAGGTATTGCGCACAATCGGCAGCAGCGAGGCGAGGAACAGGGCGATGATGGCAGGCGTATCACCGATACCAATCACCACCATCGCCAGCGCCAGTACGGCCAGCGGCGGCAGGGTGTTGCCCACGTTAAAGATTTGCATCACGTATTCAGCGACGCCGCGCGCCGCCGGACGGCTCAGCAGAATGCCGCTTGGGATGCCGACGAGCAGGGCAAAGAACATTGATGAGAAAACCAGAATCAAATGCTGTTGCCCGAGATAAACCAGGTCAACCTGACGCGCTTTGATCGTCTCAAGCCCAATGCCCCAGATGAGCAGGGCGAGGACCACGATAATCGCGCCGACAAAAAGCAGCGAACGTTTGAGTAATGGGTGCATTGCGGTGTGTCTCCCTGTGCGCATGCGTTATAGCAACCACCGGTTGCCTGTTGTTATGCCATGTTTCGGCAGGGGTACATCAGCTATAGCAAGTGAATGGGAAGGGTTCCAGCGAAGGGGCAAAATAAGTAACCCTATGAAACTACAGGGAACCTTGTGTCAGGCCTTATGGGATAAGGCCTGAATGTGGGTCAGGCAGAATAGTCCTAAAGACGAAAATTAAAAGTGACAGGGTCACCAACAGTAAATCCGCAGGGGACTATTTACTGAGAGCGGCGCGAACTCTGCGCACGCGAAGCGAGATGGTGATGATGGAAAATGTAGCCACGAGCACGAGCATCACGCCCAGCGCGAGCATCGCATTAAACCCAAACCACCTGAACAGGATCAGCCCCGCAATACCGCCGGTAATGAAGGAGAAAAGGGTGGTCAAATGGGTTTTTAGCTGGCTTCGTTGCGCTGCTGTGTCTTTGGAGTAATCCCGACGCAGCATCGCGACCACCACGGACGCCAGCGCGATGCCCGCATCGGTTAACGTACCGGTAATATGGGTCGATCTCACGCGTCCGCTGGAAAGCTGCGTGGAGGTAGAATTATGGATCCCCATCAACCCGCAGAGGAAAATGATAATTTCACGATTTGTTGAGAACGAATGGAAATACATTTCATACAGCGACACGCCTGCGAGCAATACGCCTTCGACAAATAAAATCTGGCTAAATATCAGCCTCACATTATGGATAATGCCCCATAAAACGATAATGCGTGCAACTATCGCTCCCGACACAAAGGAGAGAATAATAGCGCCAAAAAAAAGTATATCGTTTAAATCCGTAGAGGAGACTTCGCTGGATAATTGTGAAGTATTGCCCGTCATGTGGGATGGAAAGAAGCCAAATGCCCCAAGCGCAATGGCGTTCAGTAGACCTGCGGAGGTCGCCAGCCACAGGGCGAGCAGGCGATCCTCCTGATGCGTTCGTGCTTTCTTAAGCTTAATCAGCAAAGATTACCTCCGTTTGAGCTTCACCTGAACAAGCAGGCTAACAAAGTCAGTTCACTGGATGTCCAGGACACGGCTTAATTATTATCTCGCCGGAGGTGAGTCGTCGTTTTGTAATTAATTAAATTAACCTTGCTAAAATAGTGTTTATTCAGCATTCATTTGCCAGGCAATAAGCGCAGGCACAAGAGCAAGGATTGCCGGTATCGCGCAAAGGTTACAGCATCCCGTTATTCCCGTGGCGTAAAAAAGCCGGACGCTGGTTCAGCTGCTCGAACCAGGCGTCGATGGCGGGAACGTCGGGGCGATCGAACGGAGTCATTTTCCAGCGGTTCACCGACAGCCCCAGCACCACATCCGCCAAAGTAAAGGTATTGCCCGCCACCCATGCTCCGGTGCGCTGGAGCTGCTGGTCGAGGATCGCGATACAGTGGTTCCACTCCTTAATGCCTGCGGCAATGCGCTGAGGATCGCTATAGTCGGGGTTTTTACGTCCCAGCGCCGGGAAGACATAGCGCCAGGCGTTGTTGAATTCTGATGCCTGCCAGTCCATCCAGCGCTCAACGTTGGCACAGGCCTTCGGTTCTGCAGGCAGCAGGTCGTCACGACCGACCTTACGGGCCAGATAGCGGCAAATTGAGTTAGATTCCCACAGCACAAAATCACCATCAATTAGCACCGGCACCATGGCGTTAGGGTTCATGGCGCGAAAGGCGTCCGTTTCGGTAGAGGCAAAACCGCTGCCGTAGTCTTCCTGTAAATAATCGATACCTGCTTCTTCGCAGGTCCAGAGCACTTTACGAACGTTTATCGATGTGGTTTTGCCGAGGATCTTGAGCATGGTGCAGGTATCCTTTTGGGAATGAACGTTCTAAAACAATATGTCAGTTTTTGCCCTCCGGGCAAGCGAAGCGCGCCCGGCGTCACTTGAACTCACCTTTGACGCGAGGTGAAAAACGTCATCCCCCCCGCCATCAGAAGCAAACCCCCGCTCATTGCAAACGTGCTTTGCCAACCGAGATGGTCAAACACTACGCCGCCCGCCGTTGAGCCAAGGGCTATGGCAAGCTGGATCACCGCGACCATCAGCCCGCCGCCTGCTTCGGCATCCTCCGGCAGCGTACGGGCGATCCACGTCCACCATCCCGTGGGTGCCGCCGTCGCCAGCATTCCCCAGATGCCCAACAGAAGGGCAACGACCCCTGCGTTCTGTCCGGCCAGGATTAACAGGCCAGCGAGGGCGGCCATCAGTAGCGGAATGGCTATTAACGTCCGATAAAACGCCCTGTTGATGACCATTGCGACGAGCAGCGTGCCAACAAAACCGGCAATTCCAATGGTGAGCAAAATCAGCGATAAGCCCGAGGCGCTGACCTGCGTGACGGTTTCCAGGAATGGGCGCACGTAGGTAAAAAGGGCAAACTGACCCATAAAGAACAGGCCGCAGGCCGTCAGCCCCACTGAAACGGCGCGCTGGCGAAACAGCCAAAAACCGCTTTGGCGTGACGCCTGGCGTTGATTCCCGCTCATAGTGGGCAAGCTATAGCACTGCCAGATGAACGCTACTATCGCTATAGGCACCAGGCACAGGAACGCGCCGCGCCAGCCCATGGTCGAGCCGAGATAGCTCCCCAGCGGGGCGGCGACCACCGTTGCCAGCGCGTTACCCCCGTTAAATATTGCCAGCGCGCGAGCAACCTGGTGCGACGGCACAAGGCGAATGGCCGTGGCGGCAGACATGGACCAGAAGCCTCCGATGGCGATGCCGATAAGGGCGCGGCCAGCCATGTACACCGGATAGTTTGGTGCAAAGGCGATAATGCTCCCCGAGAGTGCCATCAGGATCGTCATGCCCAGCAGGACATGTTTACGATCCCTGTTCCCGACAAGCTGAGAAAGGAAGAGGCTGGTCAGGACGGCCAGCGCACCGGAGATGGCGATCCCCTGGCCCGCGAGCCCCTCAGTGACGCCCAGTTCGCTGGCGAGAGGGGTGAGCAGGCTGACGGGCATAAATTCCGAGGCAATCAGGACGAAGACGCACAGGGTCATGGCAAAAATGCCGCCCCAGCGCGCCTGCTCCTCGCTCTGTGATGCGGTGTGGCTCAGTGTGGACATAGTCATATTTCACGAAGGCAAATGTGCAGCCACCCGCCGGAAGCAGGTGGCCGAAAGGGTTATTTCAGGCTGGTTTTGAAGAACTGCTCAAACTGTGCGAAAGGGATTTTCCCGGCAACGTTGTCATAAAGGTCGACATGGTTTGCGCCAGGGACAATCACCAGCTCTTTGTTTTTGCTGCCCACGGCGTTAAACGCGTCTTCTGCAAAGTAGCGGGAGTGTGCGTTTTCGCCCGTGACGATAAGCGTCGGGATGGCGATCTCTCCGGCGTAGCTCAGCAGCGGCATATTCATAAATGACAGCGGAGTTGTTGCCGTCCAGGCGCCGGTAGAGTTGACGGAACGCGCGTGGAAGCCTCGCGGCATGCGGTAATAATCATAAAACTCCTTCAGCACCGGATGCGGATTGGCAGGCAGTGCTTCCGGCAGAATGCGGTCTGCCGCGGTGACCTTGCCGTTCTCATCGACATAAATGTCGTGGCCGCCGTGCGCAAACGTGCCGCGCTCGGCATCTTTCCAGCGCTGCGCGTTCAGATACTGCAGCACGGCATGACGGTCGGCTGCGGAATAACGATCTTTGCCGTCGCCCACGCCGTGACCCATGGCGCGGCTCATGTCGTACATCACGCTGGTAGCAACCGCTTTTACGCGGGTATCCATGGAGGCCGCGTTCAGCGCCATACCGCCCCAGCCGCATATGCCGAGAATGCCGATACGGTTACGGTCGACCTCTTTCTGCAGCCCCAGGAAATCCACCGCGGCGCTAAAGTCCTCGGTGTTGATATCCGGGGAGGCAACGTTGCGCGGCTGGCCGCCGCTTTCGCCCGTGTAAGAAGGGTCAAACGCAAGCGTCACAAACCCGTTTTCAGCCAGCGTCTGTGCGTACAGGCCGCTGGACTGCTCTTTGACCGCGCCAAACGGCCCGCTGACGGCAATCGCTGCCAGCCTGTGCTCTCCTCGGGTCTTGGGTAGATACAGATCGCCCACCAGGGTGATGCCGTATCGGTTCGTGAAGGACACCTTACGGTGGTCGACCTTGTCGCTTTCGGCGAAGGTTTTATCCCAGGCCGTCACCATCGAAACGGGTGCGTTTGGGTTGGTGGTTTCTGCATAACTCATTGTCGTCACTCCACTTAATGATGCGCATAACAGCATCGCAACTGATAGTTTCTGGGTAAATGTTTTCATAATAAGTACCGGGCGTTGTTGTGATGCGAGCATTATAGTTAGCAGAAATAGTGCTGATTAGAGGCCAGATCCTGCTAGGATTCATAACATAATGTGATAAATGGACGGGGCAGGATGGCGAAGCGGGAAAACTACAATGAGCTTTACCTGTTTATGCAGGTGGTGCGTGAGGGAAGCTTTACGGCAGCGGCGCACCGGCTCGGGCTGGCGCAATCGGGGATCAGCCGTTCGGTACGCGAGCTGGAAGAGCGGCTGGGCGTCCAGCTGCTGGTGCGCACAACGCGAAAACTGTCCCTTACCCACGCGGGAGAACAGCTCTATCAGACCGCCGAGTCGGCCTTTGAAACGCTCGATAGCGGCCTCGCTACGCTGGCGCATTTTCGCGAAACGCCGTCCGGCACGGTCCGTATCAACGCCAGCCAGCACGCCATCGATAAATGTCTCCTTCCCAGGCTTGCCGTATTTAAACAACGTTATCCGGATATTCGGCTTGAGCTAATGAATGAAAGCCGGTTCGTCGACATTATCTCCGAGCGTTTCGATGCGGGCGTCCGGCTGGGGCCGGAAGTGGGGCAGGGAATGATCGCCGTGCGCATCACGCCCGATATGGAAATGGCCGTGGTGGGCACGCCGGAACACATGCGACGCTACGGTTTTCCGCAGGTGCCCGCGGATTTAGCGACGCATCCCTGCATTGCCTACCAGTTTGCCGACGGCAGTCATTACCAGTGGGAGCTGGTTCAGGACGGGAAGACGGTCACTCACCGGCCAGAAGGCCAGTGGGCGCTGTCGGACAGCTATATGGAAGCCGAAGCTGCCCGGCTGGGGCTTGGGCTGGCCTATGTTCCGGTGGAGCTGGTCGAAGAGGACATCGCGCGCGGAACGCTTATCCGCGTGTTACAGCGTTACAGCCTGCGCATGGAGGGCTTGTTTCTTTACTATCCCCATCGCAACGTCACGCCTGCCCTGCGGGCGGTGATTGATACGCTAAAAATATAGGGGGCGCGCACTGTTCAGGCAAGCGAACCGCCCTGGTGTGCCTTTCAAAAAGAGACCGGTACTCAACCGTTTTTGATCTCATCGGCGATACAAGGCTGAGGTTTACCAAACAGATAACCCTGTGCGTAATCGCAGCCCAGCGCCTGAAGGCTTTCGAGCTGTTCCTGGGTTTCGACACCTTCTGCAACGGCCTTCATATTGAGGGATTTAGCCATGCCGGTGATGAGCTTGATGATATTAAGGGCGTCATCCTGAGTAGATACTGAATGCACAAAGGATTTGTCTATTTTGATTTTATCGAACGCAAGCTTGCTAAGCCGCGAAAGAGAAGAGTATCCCGTACCAAAATCATCGATGGAGATTTTCACGCCAAGGGCTTTGAGCTTATTCAGCGTATTCATCGGCGTATTGCTCTCCGTAAAGAGAGAGGACTCCGTCACTTCCAGTTCAAGACGATCTGCCGGCAGTCCTGTTTCTTTCAGAATGTTCATCACGATCCCAGCAAACGCTTTGCTGCTTAGCTGAACCGGGGAGGCGTTAACTGAAATTTTAGCCGGAACTGCCCAGGAAGCCGCTTCCCTGCACGCCATTTCGAGCACAGATTTCCCCATCTCGTTTATCATGCCTGTTTTTTCAGCTGCGGGAATAAAGCTATCCGGAGACAGGAGCCCCTTCAAAGGATGGATCCATCGAATAAGGGCTTCATAGCTGTAAATTTTTTGCGTGAAGGAATCGACAATCGGCTGATAATAAACCACGAATTCTTTATTCACTATTGCCAGTGACATGTCATGCTCGAGCGTTCTGCTCTCCTGCAGCTTATCTAACATGCGCTGACGGAAGACTTTTATTTTCCCGGCACCTTCTTTTTTGGCTTCATAAAGGGCCAGGTCGGCAAATTTATAGAGATAGTCGGAGCGGCGCTCCGTCTCAGAGTTAACAATGCCCACACAGGTGGTTATGTTTACAATAGCGTTATAAATAGTGTAAGGCTGGTTGATCGCATCACAAATACTTTGCGCGCGTGAAACGGCACTGCTTTCCGTCAGGCCACTTGAGAGAAACGCAAACTCATCTCCGCCCAGGCGGTAAAGGGTATCTGACGTCAGGCCCAATGACAGCAAGCGGAGGGATATCTGACGGAGTAATATATCGCCGGCATCATGGCCATAAGTATCATTGACCTCCTTGAATCGGTCTAAATCAAACAGCATTACCGTGACGGAGTCATTATTTTTTTCTGCTATCTCTATTGTTTTATTGAGATGCCCCCAGAAAAACTGGCGGTTATTCATCTCGGTAAGAGAATCGTGATAGACGTCATATTCCAGCCTTGCATTTTGAAGCTGCAGCTTTTCTTTGGATTTCTGTAGCTCTTCAGCAAGACTCTTTACCTGAAGGTGCGCCTTCAGAATATTTCTGTTCTGGAAAAAAATCAGAATGCCCAGTATCGCACTCAGTATGATCAGCAGTACAGACGTCGCCGAGTAGATATAGTACAGCGTTTGAATTTTGACGTTGGCGTTATTAATAGAGTTAACGTCTTTGTCTAATGCACCGGAGGAAAGACGGCTCAGTGGCGCATCAAGCGTGTGCATTATTTTCAGGTAAGACTCGAGCTCTGAGCGGTTCATTTTTTCAAGGTGAACGTCCAGATAATCCAGCGTCTTTTCAAGCTGGGCGGCCAGTTGAAGATGGGATTTATTACTTTCGATATAATGCCCTAAATCACCTTCTTTCGTTAAATCGCTCTGGCTGAGCATAATGTCGAGACGCAGACGTACGTCATCGACCTTCATCGTGTCATCGATCGTGTAAAGACCAAGCCATGATTCGAGTCGGTAATATTCTGATACCAGCTGGGCAGCCGACCAGGAATCGGCGTAGTGCGTCAGTTTCTGTAACTCCTGCTGCCTTTCATGTACCAGGAAAGAGATATACCCGGTAGATATAAACAGGGAAAATATGATGCCAGCCAGTATTCTGTTCATGATGCTCCTTTGAACGCCTACTCAATATTCATTCTGCTGACCTGCCAGGCAGACCTTGAATAAAAAATCTGGTTATTCAGTTCAGGCATGCTGTCATAAGGATACACAATGAATGTCGGGCCTTTATCCCGGATGCGTAAATATTCACCGTTTACTTTTAATGCAAGGATAACATTGTATTTTTTGAAATCGCTGAGGGGAAGAACGGTGGTGTAGTCGTTAAGCGCCGTGACCGTAACGATTGAACCTTTTGCGCCAACGTAATCCATCAATTTTTGCATCGAAATACCCGTAAAGGTCGTGCGGCCATTATACCAGGGCGACGTTGTCTGGAAGCTGACCACACCCAGCTTCTCAAGGCTGGCGAGATCAAAAACGGCTTTGCCGTCTTCATTTGTATTTTGAATATTACCAGTGAGGGTTAAGAGAACTTTACCGGCAGGTTTGGCAAGCTCACTCGCCAGGGCCTGTGTGGAGACAACCAGGCTTAACAACAGGACAATTAACCGCATTCTAACCTCACCTTTGGACCATAAGTAAAAGAATTATAATTTAGATATTATGCTATTAATATACGCCGCCTGATTATTATTAACGTAACAGTCCATTCTTTCTGCAGACGCCTCCCCGCAGTGCGCCACACCATTTGAATAATAGCGGATTTGCGGGGGCGCATCTGGACGTGATGATAAACGCCGACCGGCGTTGGATCTTGCTGGCGTCATCCCGCCAGAGCAGAGGGGATTTTAGCGGATTGGGGGCAGGCGAGCCTGGCTTGCTCAAACGCGATGAGCAAGCCAGAAGGTACTTAACGGTAGAGCGTTTTTTCCGCGACAGGGACCAGCAATGTGGACTGCCAGTCTGCGAGCGTCAGCCGGGCAAGTTCTCCGAGCGCGCGATAGAACGGGTGCTCTGCATTCTCGGTAAAGACGGTGAGAAAACGCGTGCTCCAGGGCAGTAAATGCCAGGCCAGAAGCTGGTCGCATTCGGCGTTGCGACCGTTCTCAGCCAGCCACGCGGCCAGCAGCAGCAGCGTGCCAATATGGTCTTCCGGCTCGTTCTGCTTCATTTCAAAGACGATGTTATTTTCACGCATCCACTGGCGCAGCGCGAGGGTGGAGTCGCCAAAAAGCACGGATTCACGATCCAGCCAGACGGAACCCCACGGCGGTGCAGGCAGCGCATAGGGACCGATGAAAAGACGCTGCCAGGCATCTTTGATTGCTTCCTCCGACGGGGCGCGAAACGTCTCGGCTACGGGCAGCAGGGCTTGCTGCTCCAGCGGCCAGTCCTGCGTCCAATCACCCGCGGCGAGGGCATTCACCAGCGGCGCAGCCTGCTCGCTGTCCGGGGCATAATAAAACAGTGCGCCCAATACTCTGGCGCTGAAGGCAAAAGATGCGCGATGTGATACTTCAGTCATTACAACATTCCTTACGCATGCGCAGGGGTCCCCGCGCACTTTGTTAACCTGCAATTGCCACACCTGCGGTCATATGCAGGTCATAAAAAAGACCACGGCCAGGCAGCTCGCCCAGCACAACGAGGATAATACCGGCAGGACTTAGGGATCCACAAAAAATCCCTACCGGGCTGTCATCGGTTACGCCTTACGCCTTCTCGATCTGCACCAGGTTGGTGTGCTGCGGATTGCCTTTCGCCAGCGGCGAAGGGCGGTGCGTGGTCAGCGTGTTGATGCACGAACCGTGGTCGATGCGATCGCCGTTCATGTTGGCGTCGTGCCAGGCACCCTGGCCCATCGCGCTCACGCCGGGCATAATCCGCGGCGTGACTTTAGCCGCAATTCGCACTTCACCGCGATCGTTAAAGACGCGCACCATATCGCCGTTTTTAATGCCGCGTTTGCTGGCATCGACGGGGTTGAGCCACACTTCCTGGCGGCAGGCTGCCTGCAGCACATCGATATTGCCGTAGCTTGAGTGGGTGCGGGCTTTAAAGTGGAAACCGAACAGTTGCAGCGGGAAGGTGCTGCGCTCGGGCGCATCCCAGCCCTCAAAGGTCGACGCGTAAACCGGGAGCGGGGTAATGGTTTCGTCTTTTGCCAGCTCCCAGGTGGCGGCAATTTCCGCCAGTTTGCTGGAGTAAATTTCAATCTTGCCCGACGGCGTTTTCAGCGGATGGGCATCCGGGTCGTCGCGGAATTTTTTATAGGCCACGAAGTGTCCGTTCGGGTCTTTACGCTTATAAATCCCCCTTTTTTTCAGTTCATCATAGGACGGCAGTTCCGGATCTTTTTCGAGCATTTTGGCGTACAGATACTGTAGCCACTGCGCCTGCGTGCGGCCTTCGGTAAACTGCTGATGGATATCCGGCCCGAGGCGTTTTGCCACTTCGCTCATGATCCAGTAGATAGGCTTACGCTCGAATTTCGGTGCGGTAACGGGCTGCAGAAAGATCAGATAGCCCATGTTGCCAGCGTAGTCGTTAGGGATGATGTCTTCCTGCTCAACGGTCATCAGATCTGGCAGGACGATATCAGCATACTTCGCGGATGAGGTCATAAAGTTGTCGATGACGACAATCATTTCGCACTTGCTCTCGTCCTGCAAAATGTCGTGCGTTTTGTTGATATCCGAGTGCTGGTTGATGAGGGTATTTCCGGCGTAGTTCCAGATGAACTTAATCGGCACGTCGAGCTTCTCTTTCCCGCGCACGCCGTCGCGAAGCGCGGTCATTTCCGGGCCGCGAGCAATCGCGTCCGTCCAGCTAAAGCAGGAGATTTGCGTTTTCACCGGGTTATCCGGTAGCGGCATTCGCTCAATGGTGATGGTATAGGTGGATTCACGCGCGCCGCTGTTGCCGCCGTTGATGCCCACGTTGCCGGTCAGGATCGGCAGCATCGCGATGGCGCGAGAGGTTTGTTCCCCGTTTGCCTGGCGCTGCGGACCCCAGCCCTGGCAAATGCAGGCGGGTTTAGCCGCGCCAATTTCGCGGGCTAGCTTGATGATGCGCTCGGCAGGAATGCCGGTGATGCGCGAGGCCCATTCCGGCGTTTTCGACGTGGCATCGTCACCCTGACCCAGAATATAGGCTTTGTAATGTCCGTTTGCGGGGGCACCCTCTGGCAGCGTTTTTTCGTCGTAGCCAACGCAGTATTTATCGAGGAACGGCTGGTCAACCAGATTTTCGTCAATCAATACCCATGCGATACCGGCGACCAGCGCCGCATCGGTGCCGGGACGGATCGGGATCCACTCGTCTTCACGTCCGGCTGCGGTGTCGGTGTAGCGCGGGTCGATAACAATCATCCGCGCATTGGAACGCTCGCGAGCCTGTTCAAGATAGTAGGTGATCCCGCCGCCGCTCATGCGCGTTTCCGCGGGGTTGTTGCCGAACATCACCACCAGTTTGGTGTTTTCGATATCCGAAGTGCTGTTGCCGTCGTTGGTGCCGTAGGTGTAGGGCATTGCACAGGCAATTTGCGCGGTGCTGTAAGTGCCGTAGTGGCTCAGGAAGCCACCATAGCAATTCATCAGGCGAGCCACCAGCGAGGCGTAAGGGGAGGAACGGGTGATATTGCCCCCGACAATGCCGGAGGAGTAGTTAATGTAGACCGCTTCGTTGCCGTACTTTTCCACCACGTTTTTCAGGCTGGCGGTGAGGATATTCAGGGCTTCATCCCAGCTGATTCGCTCAAACTTGCCTTCGCCGCGCTTGCCCACGCGTTTCATGGGGTAGTTCAGGCGGTCAGGGTGGTTAATGCGGCGGCGAATGGAACGCCCGCGCAGGCAGGCGCGAACCTGATGGTTGCCGTAAATATCATCGCCCGTATTATCGGTTTCGACCCAGTACACTTCATCGTCACGTACGTGCAGGCGCAGCGCACAGCGGCTGCCGCAGTTAACCGAACAGGCTCCCCACACCACTTTATCTTCTGCGGGCTTGACGGCGTTTTGCACCGCGGCGGCAGCGGTTTTCAGACCGAAAGGTAACGATATCCCACCGGCAGCCAGCGCCAGAGAACCCAGCGCAGTGGATTTAACAAGAGCTCGACGGCTAATTCCGCCGTGATTAACGTCCTCAGACATGACTCACCCCATCATTGGAATTGCGTATTATTTTCACCCGTGATTAAGACCGGGCTAATGATGGGGTGAGTGTTACTTATTTGGAGGTATTAAATATTAATCCTCATCAAACCACGGGGGATTGAGGTGAAATTACTGCGGTTCAGCCGGGGCGTTGTCCTGATTGCCGGACGCCGCGCCGCTTCCCGTGCGAGTGTATAAAATTTTAAAGGTATCATTAGCACAGTGACCAACCACCTGCGCATCGGGTTTGTCCGCCTGATCGTTCGGCACGATGTTCAGGCTAAAGCCTGATTCTGGCACGCCGTTGTTGATGATCTTCTGCTGAATGTCGCTTTTCACGCGCTCGCAGGAATCCGGGGCGGCTAAAGCCGCCGTTGACGCGCTCATTAACAGCAGGGCGGTAATCCAGGGTAACCGTTTCATGTGTCGCTCCTTTTCTCTGTGTGTAGGTTTATTTTAGCAGGGTTCGTGTAAACGTCTGTATTTGCTAATATGATTGGGAATAATCTCCTCAATCGGTAAATGATGTGAAGAAATACGCAGCGATATCGCTACTGGCAACAGCGCTGATGGGGTGCGACAACAATTCTGCACCGCTGTCATTCACGCCCGAGATGGCGAGCTTCTCGAACGAATTTGATTTTGACCCTCTGCGCGGACCGGTCAAAGATTTCACCCAGACGTTATTTAACGATAAGGGCGAAGTGTCCAAACGCGTGACCGGCACGATGTCAGCAGAAGGGTGCTTCGATACTCTGGAGCTGCACGATCTGGAAGCCAACACGGGCGTTGCGCTGGTGCTGGACGCGAATTATTACCTTGATGCCGAAACGCAGCAGCAGAAGGTCAAACTGCAGGGAAAATGCCAGCTGGCGGAACTGCCGTCAGCCGGCGTAACCTGGGACACAGATGACAACGGTTTTGTGGTGGCGGCACACGGTAAAGAGATGGAAGTGAAATACCGCTATGACGCCGATGGCTATCCGCTGGGGAAAACCACCGTCTCTGGCGAGCAGCACCTTTCCGTACAGTCGACGCCGTCGAAAGATCTGCGTAAACGAATGGACTATACGGCGGTGAGTATGCTGAACGATAAACCGATGGGGATCGTGAAGCAAAGCTGCGATTACGACAGACACAACAACCCGGTAAGTTGCGATCTGACGATCTCCGACGACAGCGTCAAACCCGCCGTTGAACGCAACTACACCATTAAAAACAGTATTGAATATTACTGAGAATAAAACCGCGCAGGTTACTGCGCGGTTGGTTTCAACAGGCTGGCGGCCGATGATTTATGCCCGGCCAGATGCTGGTGCTGGAAAATGCACATGCGGATGGTGTTGCGGTATTCTCCGTTGATAAAGAACTCGTGAATCAGCTCGCCTTCCACCATAAACCCAAGTTTGCGGTAAATATGGATTGCCTTTTCGTTCTCTTTATCCACGATGAGATAGAGCTTATACAGGTTTAAGACGTTAAACCCGTAGTCCATCGCCAGCCTGGCGGCGCATGAGGCCAGTCCTTTTCCCTGATGCTCGGGAGAAATGATGATCTGAAATTCCGCCCGGCGGTGCACGTGGTTAATTTCCACCAGCTCGACCAGACCGGCTTTGTCGCCTTCGCACTCCACGACAAAGCGGCGTTCGCTCTGATCGTGAATGTGCTTATCATAAAGATCCGACAGCTCAACAAACGCCTCGTAAGGCTCTTCAAACCAGTAGCGCATTACGCTGGCGTTGTTGTCGAGCTGGTGGACAAAGCGTAAGTCTTCTCGCTCCAGCGGACGAAGCTTGATGTCATACTTTGCTGACATTACGGCGCAACCGTACGGCCAGTGCGGCGATCCAGGCAGCGCAGGGTGTTTGGCTCCCAGTACGCATTGGTGTTCGCACTTTGCTGACACTTATCACGCGCATCGAACGCAACGTCTTCTTTGTCCCACTCTTTTTCAGCGCGGGTGTTTACCTTATGGCGAAGGTTGCGGGTGTCATTCCATTGTTCTTTGTCCATGGCGGCGTTCTGGCGGCTTTGCGCGCTATCCCCAGACTCAATGATGAGTTTGCTGGTTTCGGCCGTAGCCGCTGTGGCGAAGGCGAACGAGGACAGCGCCAGCAGGGCTGTCAGACAAAGGCGTTTGCTTAATGTTGTCATAGCGTTTCCTTTAAAGTGGGTGCAGATAATCGGTTAACCCAGCCACGATTCTACACCAAACCGAAATTACGGCATACCCGCGCCGCAGGTATGGAAAAGTAAAGGCCATTATCGCGTATGATGTCTAAATCAATCCTCATGAAAATCTAAAAATGATCAAAACGACGCTGCTTTTTTTTGCCACCGCGCTGTGTGAAATTATCGGGTGCTTTCTGCCCTGGCTTTGGCTGAAGAAGGGGGCGTCCGTATTGCTGCTGATCCCGGCAGGCGTTGCGCTAGCGCTGTTTGTCTGGCTCTTAACCCTCCATCCCGCCGCCAGCGGGCGAGTCTATGCGGCCTACGGCGGGGTTTACGTTTGCACCGCGCTGCTGTGGCTGCGGGTCGTCGACGGCGTCAGGCTGAGCGTATACGACTGGGCCGGCGCGCTGGTTGCGCTGTGCGGCATGCTGATCATTGTGGCAGGCTGGGGGCGCGCGTAAGCGCCCATATTTTGTGATCTCTCGCTGATTTTATGATCATTATACTTGTATGGTAGTAGTGTAGTTGCGTAAATTTCCTTCATCACAACGAGCGATGTAAGGAACTGGATTATGAAGATTGTCGGGGCTGAAGTATTTGTTACCTGCCCGGGGCGTAACTTTGTCACCCTCAAAATCACCACCGATGAGGGGATTGTGGGGCTTGGCGACGCCACGCTGAACGGACGCGAACTCTCCGTTGCTTCTTACCTGAAAGATCACCTCTGTCCGCAGCTGATTGGCCGCGATGCCCACCGAATCGAAGATATCTGGCAGTTCTTCTATAAAGGCGCGTACTGGCGCCGCGGGCCGGTCACCATGTCGGCTCTCTCCGCCGTGGATATGGCGCTGTGGGATATCAAAGCCAAAGCCGCCAATATGCCGCTCTATCAGCTGCTGGGTGGTGCATCCCGCGAAGGGGTGATGGTGTATTGCCATACCACCGGCCATACCATTGACGACGTGCTGGAAGATTACGCTCGCCATAAAGAGATGGGCTTCAAGGCGATCCGCGTACAGTGCGGCGTGCCGGGAATGAAAACCACCTACGGCATGTCTAAAGGAAAGGGGCTGGCGTACGAGCCTGCGACCAAAGGCGACTGGCCGGAAGAGCAGCTGTGGTCCACTGAAAAATACCTCGATTTCACGCCAAAGCTGTTTGATGCCGTGCGCAGCAAGTTTGGCTTCAATGAACATCTGCTGCACGACATGCACCATCGCCTGACGCCAATAGAAGCCGCGCGTTTTGGCAAAAGCATCGAAGCATTTCGCATGTTTTGGATGGAAGATCCAACGCCTGCCGAGAACCAGGCGTGCTTCCGCCTTATCCGCCAGCACACCGTCACGCCTATTGCAGTGGGTGAAGTGTTTAACAGCATCTGGGATTGCAAACAGCTCATCGAAGAACAGCTGATTGACTATATCCGCACCACCATTACCCATGCGGGGGGGATCACCGGGATGCGCCGCATCGCGGACTTCGCGTCGCTCTATCAGGTGCGCACCGGCTCGCACGGGCCGTCGGATCTGTCACCGATTTGCCACGCCGCCGCGCTGCATTTCGACCTGTGGGTGCCGAACTTCGGCGTGCAGGAGTACATGGGCTACTCCGAGCAGATGCTCGACGTCTTCCCGCACAGCTGGCGCTTCGACAATGGCTATATGCACCCGGGCGACAAGCCGGGCCTGGGCATCGAGTTTGACGAGAAGCTGGCCGCAAAATACCCGTACGATCCGGCCTATCTTCCGGTCGCACGCTTAGAAGATGGCACGCTGTGGAACTGGTAATTGAGGAATGCACGATGAAAAGCGTAGTAATTCAACAGCCTGATGAACTGGTAATAGAAGAACGTCCGCTCCCGACACCCGCAGCCGGCGACGTGCGCGTCAAAATCACGCTTGCGGGGATCTGCGGTTCAGATAGCCATATCTACCGCGGCCATAACCCCTTTGCTAAATATCCGCGCGTTATCGGCCACGAGTTTTTTGGCGTGATCGACGCCGTGGGCGAGGGCGTTGATAGCGCCCGTATCGGCCAGCGCGTCTCGGTGGACCCGGTAATCAGCTGCGGACACTGCTATCCGTGCTCGGTGGGCAAACCGAACGTCTGCACCTCGCTGGTGGTGCTGGGCGTCCACCGCGACGGCGGCTTTAGCGAGTACGCCGTTGTGCCCGATAAAAACGCATGGCGCATCCCGGATGCGATCCCCGATAAACATGCCGTCATGGTGGAGCCATTCACCATCGCCGCCAACGTGACGGGCCACGCAAAGCCAACCGAACAGGACGTTGCTCTGATTTACGGCGCGGGCCCGATGGGTCTGGTCACCGTACAGGCGCTGAAGGGCGTGTACAAGGTGAAGCAGGTCATCGTCGTGGACAGGATTGACGAGCGCCTGGCAATGGCGCAGCGCAGCGGGGCAGACTGGGTATTTAACAACGGCGAGCAGTCGCTCCAGGCTGCGCTGGATGAAAAAGGGATCAAGCCGACGTTAATTGTTGACGCCGCCTGCCACCCGTCGATTTTGCAGGAGGCAATAGCTCTGGCCTCCCCGGCGGCGCGCATTGTGCTGATGGGGTTCTCCAGCGAGCCGAGCCAGATAGTACAGCAGGGCATCACCGGCAAAGAGCTGTCGATTTTCTCCTCGCGCCTGAATGCCAACAAATTCCCGGTCGTGATTGACTGGCTGGAGAGGGGGCTGATCGACCCTGAAAAACTGATTACCCACACTTTTGACTATCACCACGTTACAGACGCAATCGAGCTGTTTGAGAAAGACCAGCGGCAGTGCTGCAAGGTTTTGCTCACGTTCGGACAATAACACTTCACGCGGTTAAGAGCCTGCGCAGACAGGCTCTGAGTGGTACGCATCTTACCCTTTAGAGATAGCCATTATGACTCAAGCACAACCTCAAAGAACGACCTCAGATCTGGTAAAAGCCGCCGTGTCCGGCTGGCTCGGCACAGCCCTGGAGTTTATGGATTTCCAGCTTTATTCGCTGGGCGCCGCGCTCGTTTTCCATGAAATATTCTTCCCGGAACAGTCCGCTGCGATGGCGCTAATTCTGGCAATGGGGACCTACGGTGCAGGCTATATTGCGCGCATCGTGGGGGCATTTATATTCGGACGGATGGGCGACAGCATTGGCCGTAAAAAAGTGCTGTTTATCACCATCACTATGATGGGGATCTGCACGACCCTGATTGGCGTACTGCCGACCTATGCGCAAATCGGGATTTTCGCGCCGGTATTGCTGGTCACGCTGCGTATTATTCAGGGGCTGGGCGCAGGGGCGGAAATCTCCGGCGCGGGTACGATGCTGGCGGAGTACGCGCCGAAAGGGAAGCGCGGCATCATCTCCTCGCTGGTCGCGATGGGCACCAACTGCGGCACGCTGAGCGCGACGGCTATCTGGGCGGTCATGTTCTTTGCGCTCGATCGTGAAGAGCTGGTTGCCTGGGGCTGGCGTATCCCGTTCCTCGCGAGCGTGGTGGTGATGATCTTCGCAATCTGGCTGCGAATGAACCTGAAAGAGAGCCCGGTATTTGAGAAAGTGAATGAGGCTGAAGCGGCGCCAGCAGCACAAGAAACCTCTCTCGGCGCTATGTTTAAAAGCAAGTCCTTCTGGCTGGCGACCGGCCTGCGGTTTGGCCAGGCGGGCAACTCCGGTTTAATCCAGACATTTCTGGCCGGGTATCTGGTGCAAACGCTGCTGTTCGATAAGGCAATCCCAACCGATGCGTTGATGATCAGCTCCTTCCTCGGCTTTATCTCTATCCCGCTACTCGGCTGGCTGTCGGATAAGGTTGGGCGCCGTCTGCCGTACATTATTCTCAATATCTCAGCCATCATCCTTGCCTACCCGATGCTGTCGATCATCGTCGATAAAAGCTATGCGCCGGGCACGATCATGCTCTCCATTATCGTTATCCATAACGTCGCGGTGCTGGGTCTGTTCGCGCTGGAAAATATCACCATGGCGGAGATGTTCGGCTCGCGTAATCGCTTTACCCGCATGGCGATCTCTAAAGAGGCGGGCGGTCTGGTCGCCGTCGGTTTTGGTCCGGTGCTGGCGGGGATATTCTGCAATATGACCGGCTCATGGTGGCCAATTTTCGCGATGCTGATCGTCTATTCCGTGATTGGGCTGATCTCTGCCGTTCTGATGCCAGAAGTGCGTGACCGTGATTTGAGCCTGGCTGAGGATGCCGCCGAAGTGCCTCACAAAGATCGCGTTGCTTATGGCGCACTCTCTTCACGACGCTAGTGGTTTATATCTTGAGTGACTTATCACACAACTTATCATTCATGTCACACCACATGGACAAAAGTTAATATAAATCAATATCTGAAATTGAAGGTTCAGTATGGTTGATGGCAGATATTTTTTACCTCAACTGCCATTCTAGTTGGTGTAGTCAGCAGGCGCTGCCGCTCTGATAAGAGAGCGGCAGCGGATTTCAGCTTTGTTAAATTAACGAGTCTCAATCATGGAAAACCGGTTATTACAGGCGAACGCGACGCGGCCTCAGTACGATCGCGACAGCCTTAAGTCACGCATTGTTCATTTAGGGTTTGGTGCATTTCACCGTGCGCACCAGGCGGTGTACACCGACATCCTTGCGGCTGAACACAACAGCGACTGGGGTTACTGTGAAGTTAACCTGATTGGTGGCGAACAGCAGATTGCCGATCTCAAGGCGCAGGATAATCTCTACACCGTGGCGGAAATGTCTGCCGATGCGTGGACGGCGCGCGTGGTCGGCGTCGTCAAAAAGGCCCTGCACGCGCAGGTTGACGGGCTGGAAACCGTGCTGGCCGCGATGTGCGAGCCGCAGGTGGCGATTGTTTCGCTGACCATCACCGAGAAAGGGTACTGCCACTCGCCGGCGACCGGACAGCTGATGCTCGATCATCCGTTTATTGTTGCCGATGTGCAAAACCCGCATCAGCCGAAATCTGCCGTGGGCGTGGTCGTCGAAGCGCTGGCGCGCCGCAGAGCGGCCGGTTTGTCCGCTTTTAGCGTAATGTCCTGTGACAACATGCCGGAGAATGGTCATGTGATGCGTAACGTCACCTGCGCCTTTGCCCGGGCGGTGGATAGCGAACTGGCGGACTGGATTGAGGCCAACGTGACCTTCCCGTCAACGATGGTGGATCGTATCGTTCCCGCGGTCACTGCCGAAACGCTGGAAAAAATCGAACAGCTGACTGGCGTTCGCGATCCGGCGGGCGTGGCCTGCGAGCCGTTCCGCCAGTGGGTGATTGAAGACAACTTTGTTGCCGGGCGTCCGCAGTGGGAAAAAGCGGGTGCAGAACTGGTGTCCGACGTCATTCCGTTTGAAGAGATGAAGCTGCGTATGCTTAACGGCAGCCACTCGTTCCTGGCCTACCTTGGCTACCTGGCGGGCTATCAGCACATCAACGACTGCATGGAAGATGAACATTACCGCGTTGCGGCACATGCGCTGATGCTAAAAGAGCAGGCCCCGACGCTGAAAGTTAAAGGCGTTGATCTCGGTCACTATGCCGATCTGCTCATCGCGCGCTACAGCAACCCGGCCCTGCGTCACCGTACCTGGCAGATTGCTATGGACGGCAGCCAGAAGCTGCCGCAGCGTATGCTTGATTCCATACGCTGGCATCTGGTGCACCAGAAGAGCTTCCCGCTGCTGGCGCTGGGCGTAGCAGGCTGGATGCGCTACGTCGGCGGCGTGGACGAGCAGGGGAACGTGATAGACGTAAGCGACCCGCAGCTGGCGGTCATTCAGGCTGCGGTAAACGGCAGTGCGGAAGGCGAAAGCCGCGTGAAAGCGCTGTTGGGCATTGAGGTTATCTTTGGTAAAGCGCTCCCGCAGGAAGCGATCTTCGTTGATGCAGTAATGAAGGCGTATAAGTCATTGCTGCTGAAGGGGGCAAAAGCCACGGTTGCGGACTACGCAGCACAGCTGTAATTACGAACATGCCGCCATTCGTGGCGGCATGTCGTTACCCGGATCAGTGCATGCCCAGGCGAATCAGCTCAATCGGTTCGAACTTACCTTCGCATCCTTCCACTTCCACCGTTTTGCTCCGACGCACCTGCGCGGCGTCGAGGCCCTCGCTGTGAATCGCTTTGATCAGGCCGGTGCGGCCCGTGCCGCTGATCATGACCCGGCTGCCGGTGGTAATGGCGTTACGGTTACGGTCGTATGTCATCATGGTATTTTCTCCTCTCTCACTATCCGCTACGGCGCTATTTCACGTGCTGCCGTTGACGGGCATTATTAATACGCCTCTCTTCGCAGGAAATATTTGTTTTTGATCAAGGTCACGCTTTTTTGTCCATTCAGCAGGCTGCTGACGGTTCAGGACGCTAATTTACAAAGTGGACAGTTATTTTCCGTAATGGATAATTTACCCCTGCAAGCGTTGAGGATTTGTTTATATTGCTAATGGCACTCTTAAGGCAGGAAATAATCCTCTCATCGGAATTAGGAGCCAGGCTTATGTACAAAAAGATTTTGATGCCTGTTGACGTATTTGAAATGGACTTGAGCGATAAGGCGGTGCGCCACGCGGCTAACCTCGCAAAGGCGGACGGCGCAACCATTACCCTGGTCAACATATTGCCTAACAGCAGCCGCTCGCTGTTGCGCGGATTCAACGCGGATATTAAGAAGTTTGAAGAGTATATGACCGCGGAGTCTGAGAAAAAAATGACGGCGTTAAAGCGTTTCTTCGATCTCTCTCCGGACAATATTCACTGTAAGGTCTGTTTCGGCAACGTGCGCGACGAAATTATAAGACTGAGCAAAGAAGGGGAATATGACGTGATTGTCATCGGGTCGAAAAACCCGAGCATGACAACCCACCTGCTCGGTTCGAATGCCGAATCAATCCTTCGCTATGCCACAATTCCGGTCCTGGTGGTCCGCTAAAAACCTTCGCCGCAGCCGAAAGGCGGCGGCGAAGTTTATTCTTCGCTAAACCACTCGCTGTTTTCCTGACGAATGAGCTGCACCGATTCGCTAATTTCCTGCAGGTGCAGCGTCATCGCTTTTTCTACGCCATCAGCGTCACGCTTGTTCAGCGCATTAAAAATATCGTGGTGCTGACGGAGCAACATCTCCGGCGGCGAAACGTGATCAAGGCTCATATAGCGCACGCGGTCGATGGTGGCTTTAATGTTTTCAATGGTGTCCCACGCGAGCTGGCAGTCGGCAATTTGCGCCAGCTTCTGGTGGAACTCATCATCCAGCTGGAAAAAGTCGTTCAGCTGCTTACGGTCTATCGCAATACGCTGCTGATGCAGGTTCTGTTCGAGCAGATAAAGCTGGTTGTCGTTAATCAGCGAGGCGGCACGGCGCACGACGGCGCACTCAATCGCCTGGCGCACAAAGCAGCCGTTACGCACCTGAGAAAGCGAAATCTTATTAACATAGCTGCCGCGCTGCGGACGGATCTGAATCAGGCCGTTTTCCGCAAGCTTAATAAAGGCCTCGCGCACGGGCTGGCGGGACACGTCAAAACGCACGGACACTTCTTTTTCCGAGAGCGGCGTACCCGGCGGGATCAGGCAGTGAACGATGTCACGTCGCAAAATTCGATAGATCTGCTGATTAACGGGCTGGGTAGGGTTAAGTTGGGATTCAGCGGCCATGGGTTGTGGTTTCTCAGAGAGTTAACCTGAACATACTACCATTCTTTTACCGGCCATCACATACCCGGCCCGCAGGCCGGGAAGGGCAGATTAGCCGCGATGGACGCTCAGCCCGGCGAAGCTTTGGCTGACCGGCATCATTTCGACGGTATTGATGTTGACGTGTTTAGGCAGCGTTGCCACCCACCAGACCGCTTCAGTGATGTCTTCCGGTGCCAGCGCGTTGGCGTTTTCGTAGGTTTTATCCGCTTTCGCGTCATCGCCCTTGAAGCGCACGTTAGAGAACTCGGTACCGCCCACCAGGCCAGGCTCGATGTCGGTAACGCGCACGGCGGTCCCGTGCAGGTCGGTGCGCAGGTTCAGGCTGAACTGGCGCACGAAGGCTTTTGTCGCGCCATAGACGTTACCGCCCGCGTAAGGCCAGCTTCCGGCCGTAGAGCCGATGTTGATCACGTGACCGCGGTTGCGTTCAACCATTCCAGGCAATACCGCGCGCGTCATGTACACCAGCCCTTTGTTGTTGGTGTCGATCATGTTTTCCCAGTCTTCGACGCTGGCTTTGTGCGCGGGCTCCATGCCCAGCGCCAGGCCGGCGTTGTTGACCAGAACGTCGATGGCCTGCCACTCGGCGGGCAGGTTTGCCATCATCTCTTCGATGGCGGCGCGGTTACGGACGTCAAGCTGTGCGGTCAGGATGCTGTCACCCAGCTCCTCTTTCAGCTCCTGCAGACGTTCCTGACGACGGCCCGTTGCAATCACCTTATGCCCGTTGGCGACGAAGCGACGCGTGATGCTTTCACCAAAACCCGCTGTCGCCCCGGTAACTAAAATAATCATCTCACTGTTCCTCAACGCTTTTTGTGTTGTATTACCATAGCACGCTCTCCGGCACGCCGTTAAGGCAACATTTGTATGACGGCATTGCAGGCATTGGCTGGCTGGCCTACTCTGGGGGGATATACCGTTCTCAGGAGTAAAAGATGTCGGCCAATAATCCTTTCTATGAAATCAGCCAGCTGCCTTATCAGGCTCCGCGTTTTGATGAGATTAACGATAGCCACTATCGCCCGGCGTTTGATGAAGCGATGCGCCAGAAGCGAGCCGATATCGAGGCTATCGTCGCGCAAACTGCCGCGCCGGACTTCAACAACACCGTGCTGGCGCTGGAAAAAAGCGGCGCCATGCTGTCGCGCGTAAGCAGCGTTTTCTTCGCCATGACCTCTGCGCACACCAATGATGACCTCCAGACGCTCGACGAGCAGTTTTCGACCGAGCTGGCCGGGCTGGCCAACGATATCTGGCTTAACGATACGCTGTTCTCCCGCGTGGAGGCGGTCTGGCAGGCGCGAGCGGCGCTGGATGCGGAATCCCGTCGGCTGGTGGAAGAGACGTACCAGCACTTTGTGCTGGCCGGTGCGCGCCTTACCGCCGAAGAGAAAGCGGAGCTGAAAGCGCTGAACACCGAGTCAGCGTCCCTGACCAGCCAGTTTAATCAGCGCCTGCTGGCGGCGGATAAAGCGGGCGGACTGGTTGCCGATGAGGTTGAGCAGCTCGAGGGATTAAGCGCTGATGAGATTGCCACTGCCGCGCAGGCCGCCGCCGAGAAAGGGCTGAACGACCGCTGGCTGATCCCACTGCTCAATACTACCCAGCAGCCCGCGCTTTCTGCGCTAACCAACCGCCAGACCCGAGAAAACCTTTTCAAGGCCGGATGGGAACGCACCCAGAAGGGCGATGAAAATGACACCCGCGAGCTGATTGCGCGTCTTACCGCCCTGCGCGCGCGTCAGGCGACGCTGCTGGGTTTTGCGGATTACGCGAGCTGGAGCACCGCGGATCAAATGGCCAAAACGCCTGCGGCGGCGCTGGCCTTTATGCGCGGAATCGTCCCCGCGGCGCGCGCGCGGGCAGAGCGTGAGCTGGCGGACATTCAGAAAGTCATTGATGACGAGCAGGGCGGCTTCACTGCCCAGGCCTGGGACTGGGCGTTCTATGCCGAGCGCGTGCGGCTGGGTAAATACGCGCTCGATGAGTCGCAAATCAAGCCCTACTTTGCGCTTAATACCGTGTTGCACGACGGCGTTTTCTGGGCCGCCAGCCAGCTGTTTGGGATTAGCTTTGTCGAGCGGTTCGATATACCGGTTTATCACCCGGACGTTCGCGTATGGGAAATTTTCGACCATACCGGCGAAGGCATGGCGCTGTTCTACGGTGATTTCTTCGCCCGTGATTCCAAAGGCGGCGGGGCGTGGATGGGCAACTTTGTTGATCAATCCCATGAGTTTGCCGCCCGTCCGGTGATTTACAACGTGTGTAACTATCAAAAACCGGCAAACGGGCAGACGGCGCTGATCTCCTGGGACGACGTGATTACGCTGTTCCACGAGTTTGGCCATACGCTGCACGGCCTGTTCGCCAGCCAGCGCTTTGCCACGCTTTCAGGCACCAACACGCCGAGGGATTTCGTGGAGTTCCCGTCGCAAATCAACGAGCACTGGGCAAGCCATCCGCAGGTCTTTGCCCACTATGCCCGACATTTTGAAACCAATGAGCCGATGCCGGATGCACTGCGGGAGAAAATGCTTAACGCAACCCAGTTCAACAAAGGCTACGACATGACGGAGCTGCTGAGCGCGGCGTTGCTGGATATGAACTGGCACAGCATTAGCGGTTCAGTGAATGACGTTGAGAATTTCGAAGCCGAAGCGCTGAAAAAAGAGGGGCTGGATCTGCCGGCGGTGCCGCCGCGCTATCGCAGCAGCTATTTCGCCCATATTTTCGGCGGCGGTTATGCGGCGGGTTATTACGCCTATCTCTGGACGCAGATGCTGGCCGACGACGGCTATCAGTGGTTCGTCGAGCAGGGCGGATTAACGCGTGAGAACGGCCAAATTTTCCGTGAAGCGATATTATCGCGCGGTAACAGTTCAGATCTGGCGGAGCTGTATCGCCAGTGGCGCGGACACGATCCGCGTATTGAACCCATGCTGGTGAACCGCGGGCTGAGTGCGTAAGGTACAGGGCCGGGTTGATACCCGGCTTTCAAATTAAGAGACCTTGTTGTAAAACTAACCTCAGGTCAGAATAGGGATAACATGGCGAACAACGCAGGCGAGGGATGATGGCGTACCTGGATTATTTATTAACGTTTATTGAGAGCAATCCTGCACTTGCTATCGGTTTTAACATTGTACTGCTGATTATCTCCGGTTTTTTTGCGCACATCATGTGCAAATTCCTGTTAATTAAAGTTGTCAGAAGGGTGTTCTTTTCCAGCCACAAACAGGACGTTCCATTAGAAAAAGACCGTCGAATTGCTGAGAAACTCTCCAACTTCGTTCCGGTTATCAGCGTATATTACGTTCTGCAGTTTATGCCGAATATGCCAGCGTCCCTGGTGACGGCGATAAATACCATGTGTGGAATTTTGTTTTTTGTTTTTCTGTCGGTGTTTATCAACGAGATGCTGGATATCGTTAACAGCTCTTATCTGCGAAAAACCAAGCGAAAAAATCACTCTATCAAGGGCTACATTCAGATAGGGAAAATATTAGTCCATATCATTGCCGCTATCATGATTATTGCGGTGATGTCTAATAAATCACCCGCCATTATCATTTCAAGCCTCGGGGCGGTTGCCGCGGTGCTTATGTTAGTTTTTCAGCATACGTTACTTTCGCTTGTTGCCAACGTTCAGCTTTCATCAAATGATGTGCTTCAGCTTGGCGACTGGATTGAAATGCCGGATAAAAACTTAAGCGGAGAGGTGACCGACATTGCCCTGCACACCATTACTATCCGCAACTGGGACAATACGATCTCACGTATCCCGACCAAAAATTTCTTAACAGAAACCTATACCAACTGGCAGGCGATGTTTTCGTCCGGGGCGCGCAGAATAATGCGCAGCACGACCATCGATCAGCATTCGGTCGTGTTTCTCAATCAGGACATACTCGCGCCCATGCTGGCAATACGCGGCGTAAGCGAGCCGCTTGCAAAACTGCTCGACGGCCGCGATCCCACGGGGGTTGCCGACAGCTGGTTCGTTGATAACGGGCTGACAAACCTAACGCTGTTTCGTCATTATATGATGGCATACCTGGCCGAACGGCCGGATATTATAAAGGATATGTACATTGTGGTGAGAACGTTGAAACCGTCGGCATCCGGGATCCCGCTGGAAATATACTGCTTCACCACGTCCACGATGTGGATGGACTATGAAAATACGCAATCCGCCATTTTTGAATATATTACTGCCGTGGTGGAGAAATTTTCGCTCCGTTTGTACCAATACCCGGCAGGTCACGACTTCTGGCGTTTGTCTCAGAAAGGGTAAAACAGGCCGGGCGTACTGCCCGGCACGCTTTGCTTAGGCTATCGCGTTAGGGCACTCTTCACCCTTCTCCAGCTGCTGCAAATTCCCGAGCGTGGTTTCGGAAATGCTGATCAGCGCTTCAGCCGTCAGGAACGCCTGGTGGCCGGTAAACAATACGTTATGGCAGGCGGACAGGCGACGGAAGACGTCATCCTGAATCACATCGTTAGACTTGTCTTCAAAGAACAGGTCGCGTTCGTTTTCATAAACGTCCATGCCCAGCGCGCCAATTTTCTGCGTTTTCAGCGCTTCGATGGCCGCCTGGGAGTCTATCAGTGCGCCGCGGCTGGTGTTGATGATCATCACGCCGTCTTTCATCTGATCAAACGCCGACTGGTTTAGCAGGTGATAGTTTTCCGGCGTCAGCGGGCAGTGCAGGGAGATAACGTCTGATTGCGAGAACAGTGTGGCCAGGTCGACATACTCCACGCCAAGCTCCAGCGCGGCAGCGCTCGGGTACGGGTCAAAGGCCAGCAGGCGCATGCCAAAGCCTTTGAGGATGCGCAGGGCCGCCACGCCGATTTTACCGGTACCGATCACGCCTGCAGTTTTGCCGTACATGGTGAAACCGGTCAGACCTTCCAGGGAGAAGTTGGCATCACGGGTGCGTTGATAGGCGCGGTGAATGCGTCGGTTAAGGGACATCATCATACCGACGGCATGTTCAGCGACGGCCTCCGGTGAATAGGCCGGAACGCGCACTACCTTCAGACCCAGCTCCTTCGCCGCGTCGAGATCCACGTTATTAAAGCCCGCGCAGCGCAGGGCAATGTATTTCACCCCATGTTTTTTCAACTCTTCCAGCACCGGGCGGCTGCCGTCATCGTTCACGAAGATACAGACGCCTTCGCAGCCGTGCGCCGTTTTGGCGGTTTTTTCGGTCAGCAGAAAGTCGAAAAATTCAAGATCGAATCCGTAAGCCTCGTTAACATGTTGCAGATACTTTTTGTCGTACTGCTTTGTGCTATAAACCGCGAGTTTCATAAGACTTTCTCCAGTGATTTTGCATTCACGTTAGCATGATTAAAATAATCTTACAATTTATAAAATATTATTGAATTCAATAAGTTCTATGAATAATCATAGAGCATCTATCCTTAAAAAAGGCATTTGCTTCAACTGACTGGCTAAACATGCGACAATGATCGGCAGTGTCGGCTTAATTCTCTCGCTAAATCAGGATATTAACTGCCCATGAAGGGTAAATACAAAGCCGCAATTGCGCTATTACTGCTATTAATTCTGCTGCCGCTGACGCTGCTGATGACGCTCGCTCAGTGGGTGCCAACCCTGGCCGGGATCTGGCTGCCCGTCGGGACGCGGATCGCGTTTGAAAAAAGCCCAAAATTAACGCGCCACGCCCTCGTAATCCCCGATCTTCGCTATCTTGTCGACGAGTGCGAAATAGCACGGATTGAACGCGTCACGCTGTCGCACCCGAGCCGCTGGGATCTTGATATAGGCGAGCTCGAAATAAACTCCGCCTGTCTGAGCAAATTGCCCCAGTCAGCTCCCTCCACGGTGGCGCCCAAAACGCTGGCGCAGTGGCAGGCCGTTTTACCCAATACCTGGCTCACCATTCACCGTTTAACGCTAAGCCCCTGGCAGCAGTGGGAGGGCGAACTTCACGTGTCGCTTACCCCCGCAACGCAGGAGATCGCCTATAAAGGCGAGCAGGTGAATATCAAAGGGCGGCTAAAGGGCCAGGCGCTGACCATCAGTCAGTTCGATATTCAACTTCCAGACCAGCCGCAGCCTGTGAAGCTGGTGGGGGAATTTACCCTGCCGCTGGTTCCGGACGGCGTGCCGGTAAAAGGCCACGCGCTCGCCACCTTTAACGTGCCACAGTTAACCTCGCTGGTCGATGCCGATCTTGACTGGGAGGACAATCAGGGCCAGCTGGTGGTGATGGCGCGGGATAACCCCGATCCGCTGCTTGACCTGCCGTGGCAGATTACGGCCGAACAGCTGAACGTTAGCGATGGTCGCTGGAACTGGGCGCTCTCCGGCATGCCGCTGAGTGGGCGCGTGGGCGTACGGATCGACAACTGGCAGCAGGGGCTGGAAAAAGCCACGGTTACCGGACGCCTCAACGTGCTCACGCAAGGTGATGCAGGCAAAGGTAACGCGGTTCTGAATATTGGCCCGGGCAGGCTCAGCATGGAGAACAGCGATATGCCGCTGTATTTGAGCGGTGAGGCAAAACAAAACGATCTTGTCCTCTACGCCAAACTTCCGGCGAAACTGACCGGCAGCCTGAACGATCCGCAGCTGACGTTCGAGCCGGGTGCACTGCTGCGCTCGCGCGGACGCATCATCAACTCCCTGGATATTGATGAAATCCGCTGGCCGCTGGCGGGTGTCAGGCTCACGCAGAAGGGCGTCGACGGCCGCCTGCAGGCGATCCTGCGCGCGCATGAAAATGAAATGGGCGATTTTGAACTGCACCTTGACGGCCAGGCCAACGACTTTTTACCCGATAACGGCCTGTGGCAATGGCGCTACTGGGGCAAGGGCGGTTTTACGCCGATGCACGCGCGCTGGGATGTCGCGGGTAAAGGCGAATGGCGCGACAAGCTTATCGAATTAACCGATCTTTCAACGGGGTTCGACAGACTCCAGTACGGCACGATGGAAGTCAGCAAGCCGCGTCTGGTGCTGGATAACCCGGTGCGCTGGTATCGTGACCCTGCCAATCCGAAATTTACGGGCGCGCTGTCGCTCAACGCCGGGCAAACCGCGTTCTCTGGCGGCAGCGTGCTGCCGCCCTCGGTATTGACCTTCAGCGTAGACGGCACGGACCCCACGCTGTTCCAGTTTAAAGGCGATCTTCATGCCGATAAAATTGGCCCGGTACAGGTGAATGGACGATGGGACGGGGAACGCCTGCGCGGGCAGGCCTGGTGGCCAAAGCAGTCTCTCACCGTGTTTCAGCCGCTGATCCCGCCGGACTGGAAAATGACGCTGCGTGAGGGTGAACTTTACGCACAGATTGCCTTCTCGGCGGCGGCCGGGCAGGGGTTTGAAGCGGGGGGCCACGGGGTGCTGAAATCCGGTAGCGTCTGGATGCCCGATAACAAGATCAACGGCGTCGATTTTGTTCTGCCGTTCCGCTTTAGCGAAGGCACCTGGTCGCTCGGTACGCGTGGCCCGGTAACGCTGCGCATTGGTGAAGTTGAAAACCTGGTCACCGCGCGGAACATTACGGCCGATCTGCAGGGCGACTATCCGTGGACGGAAGAGAACCCGCTCCTGCTGACTAACGTGAAGGTTGAGGCGCTCGGCGGTAAAATTACCCTGCAGCAGCTCAGGATGCCGCAGCACGATCCGGCGCTGCTGCGCGTGGACAATATCTCCACCAGCGAGCTGATCGGCGCGGTCAACCCCAAACAGTTTACCCTGTCCGGCCCGGTCAGCGGGGCGCTGCCGTTTTGGCTGGACAATGACAAATGGATCATCAAAGACGGCTGGCTGACGAACCCTGGGCCAATGACGCTGCGTATCGACAAAGACACGGCGGATGCCATAGTGAACGATAATATGGTGGCGGGCGCGGCAATTAACTGGCTCCGCTACATGGAAATTTCACAGTCGTGGACATCGCTCAATGTTGATAATCTGGGGATGTTAACCCTGCGGGCGACCATCAAGGGAACCAGCAGGGTAGATGGCAAAAGCGGTTCGGTGAACCTTAACTACACCCACGAAGAGAACGTGTTTACCCTCTGGCGCAGCCTGCGCTTTGGGGACAACCTGCAAACATGGTTTGAGCAACATGCGGTGATACCCGGGATCCGCAGTTCGACAGGCAAGGAAAGTGAGGAACAACAATGAAAATGAGGGCTGGTGTACTCATCGTGGCCGCTGTCGCGCTGCTGACAGGCTGTACGCCGCGTATTGAAGTTGCGGCGCCGAAAGAGCCGATAACCATCAACATGAACGTGAAAATCGAGCATGAAATTCACATCAAGGTCGATAAAGACGTTGAAACCCTGCTGAAATCCCGCAGCGATCTGTTCTGAGGATGGCATGAAACGATTAGCTCTTCTTATTCTGGCGCTGGGGTTCAACGTGCAGGCCGCGACGCTCACGCTGAATGATGCGCGCGCGCAAGGACGCGTGGGCGAAACGCTGAGCGGCTACATCGCGCCCGTCGCGCAAGATGCCGACACGCTGGCGCTGGTTAACCGCATTAATGCCGCGCGCGCGGAAAGTTACCAAAAGCTGGCCGACAGCAATAACCTGCCCGTCGATGAAGTGGCAAAAATGGCGGGGCAGAAGCTGGTTGCGCGGGCGCAGCCGGGTGAATACGTGAAGGGGATTAACGGCAGGTGGCTGAAAAAGTAGCTAGCGGCAACGCTTGCGGTATTCGCCGGGCGACACGCCAAAGCGTTGCTTAAAGGCCGTTGAAAAGTGGCTATGGTCGGCAAAGCCCCAGCTATAGCCAATCCCCGCCAGCTTCTCCTCATCGCCGGCGGAGCGCAGCACCTGCGCGCAGAGGTCGAGCCGACGGTTTTTAATATACTGCGCGACCACCAGGCCTTTATCGGCAAACATGCGGTACAGGCTGCGCACCGACATCCCGCTCTCTGAGGCAATCCATTCCGGGCGCAACGCCTCGGACTGAATATGGTCATCAATCAGCGACAACACGCTCTGAAACTGCCGTTCCTTGCGCGGCTGGACGGCTTCACGCTGCTGAAACGCGGGGCGCAGCAGGCAGATCATCGCTTCCAGCGCGGCTTCGCTTTCCCGATCGCTCAGGTCCGCATTGCCCATACTCTCCTGCAGCAGGCGATGGCTAAGCTGAACCGTTGGCAGGCTGCGCGAGAGCGTGAGCGCGCAGCTGATCTCCTGAAAACGACACTGTTGCTCGACGATCTGACGCGGAACGAGGAGCGAAATCTGTCGGGACGTTTCCTGCCAGAAGATGGAGCAGGGGCGCGAGGCGTCGATCAGCGTGATATCGCCGGTTTTCAGGATCGAACGGCGGTCGTCCTGTTCAATCTCGGCGCTGCCTTCAAGCTGAAACACCGTGTAAAACCAGGCGTCGCTGCTGTGTTTAATCTCCTGACGGCTGCGAAACAGGTTAACGCCAGCGGCGGTCACGGTGCTTAACTTGAGGCTGCGCGCGTAGCTGGTTTCCAGTTCACCCATAAATTCACCCGCTAATGGGCGAGCGTCGAACCGCCCGCACGCCTGGTTAATTTGCGCCAGCCACTGCTGATACTTTTCCTGCTCGCTTGCACACGCCATTGTTTATCTCGCCGCACCGTCAATGTTTTTGCATTGTTGCATTTGTGTTGCATTTTGTCAGAGCCATGAGGCTGACTATAGGAAAGAACACTCACCGGGAACAGCGCTATAAGCCGGAATTATCACGATTTGCGGAGCCTGTCACAGGTGGCAAAGCGAATGTCACAGAGAAAAAAGCGGGAACGCGAAAGGCTTCGTAGACTGCATTAAACCCTGCGAAGAATAACGAAGGAGTACCCTATGTCTGAATCACAGATCGCCGTTCTGCCCGGCGTACAGCAGTTTTTGGATCGACAGCATGGCCTGTGGATTGAAGGCCGTCAGGCTGCATCGGACAGCGAAAAACGTCTGAACGTGTATAACCCGGCGACGGGCGAGGTGATAGCCTCAACGGCGGATGCCAGCGTTGACGACGTGGACCGCGCGGTGATGTCCGGCTGGCGCGCTTTTGTGGCCCGCAGCTGGGCAGGGAAATTACCGGCGGAGCGCGAGCGTATCCTGCTGCGCTTTGCCGATCTGGTTGAGCAGCACGGCGAAGAGCTGGCGCAGCTCGAAACGCTGGAGCAGGGCAAATCCATTAACATCTCCCGCACCTTTGAGGTGGGCTGCACCCTGAACTGGATGCGCTACACCGCCGGGCTGACCACCAAGATTGCCGGTAAAACGCTCGATCTTTCCATACCGTTACCGCAGGGGGCACGTTATCAGGCCTGGACCCGTAAAGAGCCGGTAGGCGTGGTGGCCGGCATTGTGCCGTGGAACTTCCCGCTGATGATCGGCATGTGGAAAGTCATGCCCGCGCTGGCGGCGGGCTGTTCGATCGTTATCAAGCCGTCTGAAACCACGCCGCTGACCATGCTGCGCGTGGCGGAACTGGCGTGTGAAGCCGGTGTACCGGAAGGCGTGTTCAACGTCGTGACCGGAAGTGGCGCGGTGTGTGGGGCTGCGCTTACGTCACACCCGCGCATTGCCAAAGTCAGCTTTACCGGCTCCACCGCCACGGGGAAACAGATTGCACGCGCGGCGGCAGATACGTTGACGGGTGTGACCCTGGAGCTGGGAGGCAAAAACCCGGCCATCGTGCTGAAAGACGCCGATCCGGCATGGGTTATTGAAGGGCTGATGATGGGCAGCTTCCTGAATCAGGGGCAGGTTTGCGCGGCAAGCTCCCGTATCTATATTGAAGCGCCGCTGTTCGACACGCTGGTGAACGGCTTTGAGCAGGCGGTGAAATCCCTGAGCGTGGGGCCGGGTATGTCGCCGCAGGCGTTTATTAACCCGCTGGTCTCGCGCGCCCACTGCGATAAAGTACAGACCTTCCTGGATGAAGCGAAATCGCGCAGCGCGGAGCTTATCACCGGCAACCATGGCCCGGAGGGCAAAGGCTATTACGTCTCTCCTACGCTGGTGGTCAACCCGGATGCGGCGCTGCGCCTGACGCGGGAAGAGGTGTTCGGTCCGGTAGTGAACCTGGTGCGCGTGGCCGACGGCGAAGAGGCATTGCAGCTGGCAAATGATACCGAATATGGCCTGACGGCCAGCGTCTGGACGCAAAATATAGGCAAGGCGCTGGAGTACACCGACAGGCTGCAGGCGGGCACGGTGTGGGTAAATAGCCATACGCTGATTGACGCCAACCTGCCGTTCGGCGGCATGAAGCAGTCCGGTACCGGCCGTGATTTTGGCCCGGACTGGCTGGACGGCTGGTGCGAGACCAAGTCCGTGTGTGTGCGCTACTAGTAAAAGCAAAAGGCAACCGGGAGGTTGCCTTTTTAGTGTGTGTTCCCTCTCCCGTGGGAGAGGGTCAGGGTGAGGGCATCAGGCCACACCGGGCTAATTTTGTAGGCCGGGTCAGCGCAGCGCCACCCGGCATTTTTTAATGCGACCACCGATCCCGCCCGGCCTCCTTCGCCCGATACAGCGCCGCATCGGCTCGAGCAATAATCTCGGTACCGGCCAGACCGTCAACCATCCCTGCAATGCCCATACTTGCCGTGACAATATCGCTGACTTTTGAGGCGCTGTGCGCAATGGCTTCAGCGCGTAACCCCTCCTGAATGCGAGTCGCCACCTGTTCCGCCATTGCTTCCGGGCAGTCAAACAGGATCACCACAAACTCCTCGCCACCGTACCGGGACACCACATCGTGCGGCGTGCGTACCGATCTCTTCAGCACCTGCGCCACGCGGGTCAAACACTCATCGCCCGTCTGGTGGCCGTAGGTGTCGTTAAACAGTTTGAAGTAGTCAACGTCCAGCATAATCAGCGTGAAGGATTTTTTCTGTTCGACCGCATTCTCCAGCACCGTTTCCATCGCCCGGCGGTTTGCCGTTTGGGTCAATGCATCCAGATGCGCCAGCGCATCCAGGCGTAAAATAAGCCGCTGGTTCTGCTGGTTGCGCCGCCAGGCCTCTTCAAACCAGCTCAGCAGGATGAAGCGCCCGCAGAGGAGAATGAGCGTAAATACCCCCCAGACCACGGCGAAGCGAAGGTTAACCTCGTGGTTGAGCATGAAGCTGGCGACAGGCAGGGCAATCCACAGAGGTAACACAAAGGATAAGAGCCCGGGCGGGTGAAAATAGAGCGCCGTCATGCCCGCCAGCAGCAGAATAACGAAGATGGGCCACGCGTGGGGAAGCTGCACGTCGGTAATGAGCCAGTAGCAGCACAACGACCACAGCAGGCTGCAGATAAACAACACCGCGCCGATACCCGCGATGCGGCGCCAGGCCATCACGATCAGCGCCAAAGAGAGGATAATGACCCCCAGCATTGACGCATCCACCGTCAGCGTCAGCCGCTTTGAGACGCCAATCACGCTGTCGATATTACCAAACAGGACGTTGCGCAGCAGGAGCATCAGCGCAAAGCTCACGTTCACAAAGGCCAGCCACGGCAGGTTCATGGCCAGGCCGTGGCGCACCATCGATTTTCGGGTGGGCCATGTTGCAAGCTCTGGGGTGGTGTTGTGTCTTTTTTCTATCAAAACCGATTTCCGTATCAAGAACAGGGAAGAAAACGGGCGGGAGTACCGCCCGTGATGAAGTTACGGTGTCACAATGTTAAACCAGAATTCGAACTTATCCATATACCCAAGCATCGCGTCGAGCCTGGTGCCATCTCCAGTAATCTTGATATCGCCACTGTCCTGCGCCTGTTTCAGCGTGATTTCTTTCAGGATAATTTTGTTCAGCGTGTCGCGGTTAAGTGTCAGCGTGGCGTCAGCGTCCTTCGCCTCGGCGTTGGCCGTGTGGTTCAGCACGCCGTTTTCCAGCTCGAGCTTATATTTGCCGCCGTCGCCGCCGAGATCGACGTTAAACACCGACTTCGCGGTACCCGCTTTTTCACCGTTGATATGCACCGCCAGGTAGTCAAAGAACATTTCTGGCGTCATTGCCCGTACGGTATCCGGGCTGGCGGTATTCGGCGTTGGGCCTTTTACCACGCCGTTACGCAGCTCCTGCGCGCCGGTCAGGTAGAAGTTGCGCCACGGGCCTGATTCTGCCTGATAGCCGAGCTGCTCGAGCGCATCCGCCTCAAGGTTGCGTGCCGCCTGGTTATTCGGGTCAGCGAAGACGACTTTGCTCACCACCTGCGCGACCCAGCGGTAGTTGCCCTGGTCGTAATCGGTTTTGGCTTTTTGCAGAATGGCATCCGCGCCGCCCATATATTCAACGAACTTCTTCGCGCCTTCTTCTGGCGGCAGCTCATCCAGCGTTGCCGGGTTGCCGTCGAACCAGCCGAGATAGAGCACGTAGGTCGCCTTCACGTCGTGGCTCACCGAGCCGTAGTACCCTCGGTTGGCCCAGGTATGCGCCAGCGAATCCGGGAGCTTAAAGTTGGCGGCGATCTCATCGCGCGTCAGGCCTTCGTTAGCCATGCGGAGGGTCTGATCGTTAATATAACGGTAGAGGTCACGCTGGCTTTTCAACAGTTTGACAACATTTTCGTTGCCCCAGGTAGGCCAGTGATGCTGCGCCATAATGATTTCCGCTTTATCGCCCCAGCGCACAATCGCCTCGTTGATGTATTTTGACCACGGCAGCGGCTCACGGATCTTCGCCCCGCGAAGCGAGTAGGTGTTATGCAGGGTATGGGTCACGTCCTCGGCGGATTCAATCAGCTTTTTCTCTTCGATGTACCAGAGCATTTCGGACGGGGCTTCAGAGCCAGGCGCGAGCATAAAATCATAGGTCAGGCCGTCGATGACCTCTTTCTGACCATCTTTCTCGATGATGTTGGTGGGCGCAATCAGGGTCACGGTTCCTGCGGAAGTGGTCGTCCCCAGACCGGCCCCGACCTGGCCTTTGGCATCAGGCTTCAGCAGGTTGCCGTACATATAGCTGGCGCGGCGGCTCATGACGTTACCCGCCATAATGTTCTCCGCGACGGCGGCCTCCATAAACCCGGCCGGGGCGTAGATTTTCACCTTGCCCGCCTTCACGTCGGCTTCGTCAACCACGCCGCGCACGCCGCCGTAGTGATCCACGTGGCTGTGGGTGTAGATCACCGCCACCACGGGCTTTTTACCGCGGTTTTTAAAGTAGAGATCCATCCCGACTTTAGCCGTCTCTGCCGACACCAGCGGATCAACCACGGTAATACCGTCTTTACCTTCAATAATGGTCATATTCGACAGGTCAAGATTGCGTATTTGATATACGCCTTCGGTGACTTCAAACAGCCCGCTAATATTAATCAGCTGTGATTGACGCCATAAGCTGGGGTTAACGGAATCCGGCGCTTTATCGCCTTCTTTAATAAATGAATATTGCTGCGGGTCCCAGACAACATTGCCTTGTTCCCCTTTGATGACGTCCTGAGGAATAGGGGCAATAAACCCTTTGTGGGCGTCCGTGAAGTCGGTGTTGTCGGAGAAGGGTAGCTGATTAAACAGAGCGTTGTTGGCTTGTTGCGTCGCTGCAGTCGCATCCTTTGGGGCTTCTGCGGCATAAGCCGAATTGACGGAAATAAAAAGCCCTGCGAGCGCAAGACTCCTGACGATCGAATTAAATCTCATCCTAAACCTCTCAGTGATGTATTACGTCGTTCGTGGAAACTTCGTGTCCTGGCTGAAAGTGGTTCAAGAGATGCAATGGGAATACGCGAGGTAGAATTAACTATAATCGGGGAGTGGTATTCAGCAAGTAAATAGATGAAAAACCGGGCATTGCGCCCGGTACGTTATTTATTTCTGTTCGTCTTTCTTCTTGCCAAGCGTTGGCGTCTCGTCGAAGAAGTTCCACGGTTTGAGCAGGGTATGCACCCATTCCGTAGGCATGATTGGCCACTCCTCGGCGCGGGCAACGTGCGTGGTGCCGGTGGTCATCCACACCACGTCGTCCTGGTCGTTCAGCGATTCGTTATCCTTGCTGTACTGTCCCAGGCCGGTATCGTGCGTTGAGCGGTTCGGGAATTTCCCTTCCGGGTACATCTCATTCGGGTGGTAGCGCGTCACCCACAGCTGTTTGTCCATAAAGCTCAGGCGGTGGTAAATCCACTCGTCCGGGGCAAACTTCGCCCCCGTTGCCACCGGATGCGTACCGCCCGCGTAGGGGATGATCTGGTACGACACCGGGTTGCCCATGCGGTTCTCTTTACGGGTGTTGCTCAGCAGCCGAATGGTGCCCGGGTCAAACTTCTGCGCGGCCTGCTGTTCGGTATCAATATCGTACTGATTGATCTGCATGGTGCTGGTACGCGGGCCACCGGCGGTGTTCGGTTTCACCTCCGGGTCCATCGCCACCAGCTTGTTGTTGGTGCCGTCGACGTCCATATCCAGGCGGAAGTTATAGATGTGCTGGTGGGTGGTGCCGACAATATTATGGTCGATCAGCGTGCCGTATTGGGTGTCATCTTTGGCAGTCGCGTCATGCATGGTTTTCGCCTGTACGCCTTTCACCGCTTCGATGCCGGTTGCCCCTGCATCAATGCCGATGGTGCCGTTCTCGTGGAATACCCAGTCAAAGATATAGTCGTAGTTGCCAACGGTACTCACCCAGCGCACCACCAGCTCGCGGCGCTCGGTGCTGACGTTCGGCTGGCCCATCTCCTGGTGCTTATACTCCGGCCCGGCGTAGCGCTCAAAAATGGCGATCGCGCGGGGGATCTCCATTGGCGCGCCGGTGTAGTCCGGAATAGTTTCGTTCAGCATCACGGCGTTAGACGGCACGTCTTTGCCGCGCACCAGCGGGGAGGTCAGGGTGCCCATGCCGTAGTCGCCGGAATCCAGATAGGCTTTGAAGTACCAGCCCACGTCCGGATCGCCATAGGGCACGATCATCCCGCCGAGCGACCCCTGATACATGACCTGACGCTTTTTGCCGTTGTCGTTATAGGTGACGGTTGAAATCATCGGGCCGACGCGGGAGTCGAGGCTCAGGTGGAAATCCCAGTTCTGCCAGTGCACCGTGTCGCCGGTGATGGTGTAGTTCTTGCCTTCCGGCTCGACGATCTCCAGCGGTTTTTTCACCGTTTCAATACGGTCGCGGCCGTCATAAGGACGCGGGGTCATCGGAACCGGGACCACCGGGCCTTCTTCGATTTTCTGGATTTTCTTCTGCTCAAGGTCAACAACCGCCACCAGGTTTTCAATCGGGTGCGCCCAGTAGTTGCCATCGCCCACGTCCAGATAGCTCACCACTTTGAGCAGGCGGTCTTCCTGCTTCAGGCCATCCTTGCCGTCAAAGTACCCGACGGTCAGCGGGGTGGTGATCACTTTCTTCGTATCGGTGATACCGCGCTTTTTCAGCACCTCGGCAAACTCGGCGCTTTCGTTAACGATCTGCTGGACGGCGGTAAAGTCATCCAGCAGCACCATGCCGTGCGCGTCTTTTATCGGCTCCCAGCTGAGGATCTTTTTATCCTTCAGATCCACCCGGCTTTCGATGATGTGCTTCCCGTCGAGCATCGTGATGTTGGCCTGGCGAGGCGCATCCACCGCCGTGCCGTTCAGCACGAAGTCCCAGACTTTGGCTTTTTCCGGCTCGGCTAGGGCAATCTGGGTGAAGCGGGTATTGGGTTTGAAGTCCGCAGAGGCTTTAACGATCTCGACGGCCTGCTTAATTTCGTCTGCTGTTAAGGCGTTCAGAGGGTGGGGACGTTTTTCCACCTGGAAAGTCTGATCGAGACCAGACTGAAAAACATCGTTGATGAAGGTCTCGGAGATAAAGGCTTTTTTGCCTTTCATCACCACCGGCACCTGCAGCTTCAGGGTTTTACCGTTGACGATAGCGGTTTTCGCGCCAGGCTTGACCTTCACAAAGGCCCCGTCTTTAGCGATGGTGAACATCTGTGCATAATCATCCCACTGCACGTCCGCGCCAAACGCCTCCAGCGTTTTGTCCATCGGGACCATATGCGCCTCGCCGCCGTGCGCGAAAACAGGGGATTGCCAGGCGCAACACAGCGCAACGGCCATGGCCAGTGCCGTTCTACGGGCAGAAAAAGAAGGATTGCTTCCCATCGTAGACCTCATCTTGTTGTGATTTTTGGGTATTTTGTGTTGTGACAGCCTTATCCTGACAGGCGCGCGCGAAAAGCGTTTGCCTGCATCTGCCAGGTTATTTGTCAGTCTTGCCAGGTTAAAAAAAGAGCGGGGATAAATCACATGCTCGTGCAGAGCAATCCCCTCTCCGTTTTGGGGCTGAGGGTTCCCCACAAAGTAATGTCTGCACGGACGACCCCCTCTCCCTTGAGGGAGAGGGCTGGGGTGAGGGGGAACATACGACTCAGGTGGTCATTCCGTTCACTTTGTGTTCCCTGCTACTCTGTAACGACATGGCCGATGAACGTGCCAGGGTGGCTCAGTCGCCACCACCCTGGCGACCCGGGCTCCCGGCGGTAAATCGCCGCTTCGCGGTACCTTCGGCTTATTCCTTCCGGCTTATCGGGTACGGGCGGAGGCAACGTCCCTGTAAAGCCCGCCCTCTCGGCGCATCCATGCGCCTCGCCCCGGCCTGCAGGAAACGCCTCAACGATTTACAGCCGGACCCGGGAATCGCTGTAACTAATTTATTTTCCAGAAGAAACGTAAATCGCTTCCAGTTTAAAGATAACTGGGGGGCCCTTTGCCTTTGGGGTGAGGAGTAGCTAGCTGAAGTCGCCCTGCTGGCGGGCCACCAGCGTCAGAATGGAGTAGAGCGCCACGGCCTGCTGGTGCTGGTTAAAAATCTCAACGGACCACTCCACCACGCCCGTCGGTTTTTCATCGGCGGTGCGCTGCTTTTTCAGCGTTTTGCGCTTGCAGGTCAGGCGCACCTGAATGGTGTCGCCCGGTTTGACCGGCTCGATAAAGCGCAGGTTCTCCATGCCGTAGTTAGCGATAACCGGGCCAACGCCCGCATCGACGAACAGCCCGGCAGCGGCAGAAATCAGGAAATAGCCGTGCACCACGCGCTCGCCGAAGATCGACTCCGCCGCGCCAATTTTGTCCATATGGGCGTAGAAGTGATCCCCGCTCAGGCAGGCAAAGTTGACGATATCTGCCTCCGTCAGGGTACGGCGCGGCGTCAGCAGGCTGTCGCCCGGCTGCAGCTCTTCGAAGTGTTTGCGGAACGGATGAACGCGATCTTCCTGAACCTCTGCACCGCGCACCCACTGCTTGCCGATAGCGGCCAGCATCGACGGGCTGCCCTGAACGGCGGTGCGCTGAAGATAGTGTTTCACCGCGCGCAGGCCGCCCAGCTCTTCACCACCGCCTGCACGACCCGGGCCGCCGTGGACCAGCTGCGGCAGCGGCGAGCCGTGGCCGGTAGATTCTTTAGAGGATTCCTCGTTGAGGATCTGAATACGCCCGTGGGCGCGCGCTGCACCGGCAATAAACCGGCGAGCGGTGGCTAAATCCGCCGTGACCAGCGTCCCCGCAAGGCTGCCGCCGCCCGCCCGGGCCAGCTCCAGGGCGTGATCTGCATTGCGATACGACATCAGCGTGGCCACCGGTCCAAAGGCCTCGGTGGAATGCACGGCAGGGGTTTCGTCCGGCTGCGGGCAGAAGAGCAGGGTCGGCGGGAAGAACGCGCCAGCCGCCTGCAGATCCGCTTTCCCGCCCAGGCGAACCTGGCAGCCTGCGGCAACAAGCTGGTCGACTTTTTCCTGCACGTCCGCGCGCTGTTCACCGTTCACCAGCGCGCCCATCTTCACGCCTTCCTGCGCCGGATCGCCGACAACTACCTTCTCCAGCCGGGCAATCAGCGCCTGGCTGACGGCATCAGCCTGGCTTTGCGGCACGATGATGCGACGAATGGCGGTACATTTTTGCCCGGCCTTGGCGGTCATTTCGCGCACCACTTCACGAATGAAGAGGGCGAATTCCGGCTGCTCCGGCGTGACGTCTTCGCCCAGCACGCAGCAGTTCAGCGAGTCGGCTTCCATGGTGAACGGAATCGCGTTCGCCACGATGTTCGGATGTACCCGCAGCGTCTGGCCGGTGCTGGCGGAGCCGGTGAAGGTCACCACGTCCTGGCTGTCGAGCTGGCTAAGCAGATCGCCCGCGCCGCCGCAGATCAGGCTGATGGCTCCGTCCGGCACCAGGCCGCTGTCGACAATCGATTTCACCATCGCCTGCGTCACCTGCGCGGTTGCCGTGGCGGGTTTAATGATGGCGGGCATCCCGGCAAGCCAGGTTGGCGCCAGTTTTTCCAGCATGCCCCAGCACGGGAAGTTGAAGGCGTTGATATGCACCGCCACGCCGGATTTCGACGTCAGGACGTGACGCGCCGCAAAGCCGCCCTCTTTTGAGAGGGGGATCAGCTCGTCCTCTGGCCACAGCGTATCGTCCGGCAGCTCCCGGCTGCCCAGGCCTGCGTAGGTGAACAGGGTGCCAATGCCGCCTTCGATATCCACCCAGCTGTCGGCTTTGGTCGCGCCCGTTTGCGCCGAAAGCGCGTAAAACTGCGCCTTGTGCTCAAGCAGATGTTTTGCCACGGCCTTCAGCATGGCCGCACGCTCGATAAAGGTCATGGCGCGAAGGGATTCGCCGCCGCGATCGATGGCGTAACGACGCGCCGCCGCCATATCCAGCCCTTCGCTGGTGACTTCCCACAAAGCTTCGCCGCTGATGGCGTGATGAATGTTCCGCTCGCGGCCCCGGCCAGACTGCCAGACGCCGGACAAGAAGCTGGCTAACTGCTGCATCGCTTATCTCCAGGTGTTTCGTGAATTCACCATAAATAGTTAAGTTGTGAATCATAAAAATCAAGCTGAGTTTTAAAGAATTGTTAACATTGTGATCTGGTCTGATGAAACGCGGCGATCTGTTTGGCTCTGTACGGGCCCCGTTTGAAAAGCCTTGCGAGCGACATCACAAAATAAGCAAACACTCCTTGGGGTTGTATTTAACCTTTGTGTAACTTTTAAGAAACGAAGTGATTCACAATTTCGCATTGTTAAATAGTTTAATGAATCATAAAGGTGATGATGTGACGCAAGAAGAACGCTTTGAGCAGCGCATAGCGCAGGAGACGGCGATAGAGCCTCAGGACTGGATGCCGGAAGCCTACCGTAAAACGTTGATCCGTCAGATTGGTCAGCACGCCCACTCCGAGATTGTCGGCATGCTGCCGGAGGGCAACTGGATCGGCCGCGCCCCGACGCTGCGCCGCAAGGCTATCCTGCTCGCAAAAGTGCAGGACGAGGCCGGTCACGGTTTGTATCTCTACAGCGCGGCGGAAACGCTGGGCTGCGCCCGGGAAGACATCTACCAGAAGATGCTCGACGGCAAGATGAAGTACTCCTCCATCTTTAATTATCCCACCCTGACCTGGGCCGACATCGGCGTCATCGGCTGGCTGGTGGACGGCGCCGCCATCGTCAACCAGGTGGCGCTGTGCCGCACCTCCTACGGCCCGTATGCCCGCGCGATGGTGAAAATCTGTAAAGAAGAGAGCTTCCACCAGCGCCAGGGCTTTGAGGCCTGCATGGCGCTCGCGCAGGGGAGTGAATCCCAGCGTCAGATGCTGCAGGACGCCATCAACCGTTTCTGGTGGCCCGCGCTGATGATGTTTGGCCCGAACGACGACAGCTCCCCGAACAGCGCCCGCAGCCTCGCCTGGAAAATTAAACGCTTCGGCAACGATGAGCTGCGCCAGCGGTTCGTGGATAACACCGTTCCGCAGGTGGAAATGCTCGGCATGACCGTGCCGGATTCCGATCTACGTTTCGACGAGGAGAGCGGCAGCTACCGCTTCGGCGAGATCGACTGGCATGAATTTGACGAGGTGATAAACGGCCGCGGGGTCTGCAATCACGAACGTCTGGCTGCAAAAAACAGAGCCTGGGACGACGGGGCGTGGGTGCGCGAAGCCGCCCTCGCGCACGCCGAAAAGCAACGCGCCAGTCAGGCCGCATAAGAGGAATACACCATGAGCAACGTCTACTGGCCGCTATATGAAGTTTTTGTCCGTTCTAAGCAGGGGCTATCACACCGTCACGTGGGCAGTCTTCACGCTGCTGACGATCGCATGGCGCTGGAAAACGCGCGTGACGCCTATACCCGCCGCAGCGAAGGCTGCTCCATCTGGGTGGTGAAGGCGAGCGAAATTGTCGCCTCCCAGCCGGAAGAGAGCGGCGAATTCTTCGACCCGGCAGAGAGCAAGGTCTATCGACATCCGACGTTTTACACCATCCCTGATGGCATCGAGCACATGTGAGGTCCGGGATGAAAACAGTATCTGCATACGCCCTGCGTCTGGGCGACAACGGTCTGGTCCTTTCCCAGCGTCTGGGCGCCTGGTGCGGCCACGCGCCGGAGCTGGAGATTGACCTCGCGCTTGCCAACATTGGCCTCGACCTGCTGGGGCAGGCGCGCAACTTCCTGACCTACGCCGCAGAGTGTGAAGGCGAGGGTGATGAAGACACGCTGGCCTTTGGCCGCGACGAGCGTCAGTTCCGCAACTTGCTGCTGGTGGAGCAGCCCAACGGCAGCTTCGCCGACACCCTTGTTCGCCAGTACCTGATGGACGCATGGAACGTCGCGCTGTACGAGCGCCTGACCCGCAGCAGCGACGGCCAGCTTGCCGCCATCGCCGCCAAAGCGATTAAAGAGGCGCGCTACCACCTGCGCTTCAGCCGCGGCTGGCTGGTGCGCCTGGGCGACGGCACCGAAACCTCCGCGCAAAAAATGCAGCAGGCGGTTAACGGCCTGTGGCGCTTTACGGCGGAGCTGTTCGACGCCGACGACGTTGAGCTGGAGCTGGCTGCCTCCGGCGTGGCCGTCGACCCGCGTGCGCTTCGTCAGCCGTGGGAAAGCGAAGTTTTTGCCGGACTGCACGAAGCCCGCCTGAGCGTGCCTGACGACGCCGCTTACCGCACCGGCGGCAAGAGGGGGCTGCACACCGAACACCTGGGGCCGATGCTGGCAGAGATGCAATATCTCCAGCGCGTCTACCCCGGCCAGCAGTGGTAAGGAAGGAGAACGCCATGCAACGTCTCGTTGATATCGCGCCCGCGCAAATTCCGCAGATCTGGGCGCTGTTAAGCCAGATCCCGGACCCGGAAGTGCCGGTGCTGACCATCACCGACTTAGGCATGGTGCGCAGCGTAAAGGCGCAGGGGGAAGGTTGGGTTATTGGCTTCACGCCAACCTACTCGGGCTGCCCGGCGACGGAACACCTGCTGGGCGCGATCCGCGACGCGATGAGCGCGCAGGGGTTTACCCCGGTGCATATCGTGCTCCAGCTTGAACCCGCCTGGACAACGGACTGGATGATGGCCGACGCGCGCGAGCGCCTGCGGGCATACGGCATCAGCCCGCCCGTCGGCCACAGCTGTCACGCGCACGCACCTTTGGAGGTGACCTGCCCGCGCTGCGCGAGCGCCAACACCTCGCTTATCAGTGAATTTGGCTCAACGGCCTGCAAAGCGCTCTATCGCTGCAATACCTGCCGTGAGCCGTTCGACTATTTCAAATGTATTTGAGGCTGCCATGACAACGTTTCATTCATTAACCGTGGCCAAAGTGGAACCCGAAACCCGCGACGCGGTGACGATTACCTTCGCGGTGCCGCAGGATCTGCAGGACGCTTACCGTTTCCGGCCCGGGCAACACCTGACCCTGAAAGCGACTCTCGGCGGGGATGAGCTGCGCCGCTGCTACTCCATCTGCCGCAGCGCCGCGCCGGGCGAAATCAGCGTGGCGGTCAAAGCCATCGAAGGCGGGCGCTTCTCCCGCTATGCCCGGGACGAGATCAAACAGGGCATGGCGCTGGACGTGATGGTTCCGCAGGGGCATTTTGGCTACCAGCCGCAGGCCGAACGGGAAGGCCACTATCTGGCGATAGCCGCAGGCTCCGGGATCACCCCGATGCTGGCGATTTTATCCGCCACGCTGGTCACTGAACCAAACAGCCATTTCACGCTGATTTACGGCAACCGCAGCAGCCAGAGCATGATGTTCCGCCAGGCGCTGGCGGACCTGAAGGACAAATACCCGCAGCGGCTGCAGCTGGTGTCCATCTTCAGCCAGGAAACGCTGGACAGCGACCTGCTCCACGGCCGCATCGACGCTGAAAAGCTGCAGGCACTGGCGAAAACGCTGATCAACTTCCGTCAGTACGACGAGGCCTTCATCTGCGGCCCGTCGGTGATGATGGACGACGCGGAGGCGGCGCTGAAGGCGCTGGGAATGCCGGAAAAATCCATTCACCTTGAGCGTTTCAACACCCCGGGAACGGCCGTGAAGCGTGCCGTGAGCGTGCAGGCCGAAGGGCAAAAAGTGACCGTGCGCCAGGACGGCCGCGACCGTGAAATTACCCTGACGGCGGACGACGAAAGCATTCTTGATGCGGCCCTGCGCCAGGGCGCGGATCTGCCGTACGCCTGCAAGGGCGGCGTGTGCGCCACCTGTAAATGCAAAGTGCTGCGCGGCAAGGTCGATATGGCGACCAACTACAGCCTGGAGCCTGACGAGCTGGCGGCGGGGTATGTGTTGAGCTGTCAGGCGCTGCCGTTAACCGCCGACGTGGTCGTCGATTTTGACGCGAAGGGGATGGCATGAACGAACTGATCGTCACCCGCCATGGCCGCGTGCTGCAGCTGACGCTGAACCGCCCGGCGGCGCGTAACGCGCTTAACAACGCGCTGCTGGCGCAGATTGCGGATGAACTTGAACGCGCAGCGCTTGATGGTGATATCTCCGCCGCGGTGATTTACGGCAACGAGCGCTGCTTTGCCGCCGGGGCGGATCTCAACGAAATGGCGGAAAAAGATCTGCCCGCCACCCTGAACGATATCCGTCCGCAGCTGTGGGCGCGGATTAACGCGTTCACAAAACCGCTGATCGCCGCCGTGAACGGCTTCGCGCTGGGGGCGGGCTGCGAGCTGGCGCTGCTGTGCGACGTGGTCATTGCTGGCGATAACGCCCGCTTTGGTCTGCCAGAAATCACGCTGGGCATTATGCCCGGCGCGGGAGGGACGCAGCGCCTGATTCGCTGCGTGGGCAAATCGCTCGCCAGCAAAATGGTGCTGACCGGGCAGAGCATTACCGCCGTGCAGGCGCAGAGCGCGGGGCTGGTGAGCGACGTGTTCCCGGCCTCCCTCACGCTGGAGTATGCCCTGACGCAGGCGGCGCAGATGGCACGCCATTCGCCGCTGGCGCTGCAGGCCGCGAAGCAGGCGCTGCGCCAGTCGCAGGAGGTGGGGCTGCAGGCCGGGCTGGCGCAGGAGCGTCAGCTGTTTACGCTGCTTTCCGCGACGGACGATCGCCGCGAGGGCATCGACGCCTTCTTACAAAAACGCACCCCCGATTTTAAAGGACGCTAACCGTGGAATTTATTCTGAGTCATGTAGAGCAGGGCGTGATGACAATTACGCTGAACCGTCCCGAGCGTTTAAACAGCTTTAACGACGTGATGCACCAGCAGCTATCCGAATGCCTGAAGCAGGCCGAGCGCGATGACGCCGTCCGCTGCCTGCTGATCACCGGGGCGGGGCGCGGTTTTTGCGCGGGGCAGGATCTGAACGACCGCAACGTAGACCCGAACGGCCCGGCGCCGGATCTGGGGATGTCGGTTGAAACCTTTTACAACCCGCTGGTGCGCCGCCTGGCGAAACTGCCGAAACCGGTGATTTGCGCCGTCAACGGCGTGGCGGCGGGGGCCGGTGCCACGCTGGCGCTGGGCTGCGATATGGTCATTGCGGCGCGTTCCGCTCACTTCGTGATGGCCTTCAGCAAGCTGGGTCTGGTGCCGGACTGCGGTGGCACCTGGCTGCTGCCGCGCGTCGCCGGGCGCGCCCGCGCGATGGGGCTGGCGCTGCTGGGTGACAAACTGAGCGCCGAGCAGGCGCTGGCCTGGGGGATGATCTGGCAGGTGGTGGACGACGAACAGCTCTCCGCCGCGGCGCAGCAGATGGCGCTGCACTTCGCCTCGCAGCCGACGTATGGCCTGGGGCTGATCAAGCAGGCAATCAACGCCGCCGAAACCAACACCCTGGACGCGCAGCTCGATCTCGAGCGTGACTATCAGCGTCTTGCCGGGCGCAGCGACGACTACCGCGAGGGCGTCAGCGCCTTCCTGGCGAAACGCGCGCCGAACTTTACGGGGAAATAAGATGGTGAATATTCACACTGTCGCGGTGATTGGCAGCGGCACGATGGGCGCGGGGATTGCCGACGTGGCGGCAAGCTACGGCCATCAGGTTCTGCTTTACGATATCGCCTCCGACGCGATTTCACGTGCGATTGACTGCATCCGCCTGCGCCTGGCCTCAAGGGTGACGCGCGGAAAGCTCTCCGCGGACGCCAGCGCGCAGATCCTCGCCCGGCTGATCCCGGTGACCGACATTCAGGCGCTTGCGGCTGCCGACCTGGTCATTGAAGCCGCGTCCGAGCGTCTGGAGGTCAAAAAAGCCCTGTTTAAACAACTGGCTGAGATCTGCCCGCCGCAGACGCTGCTGACCAGCAATACGTCATCAATCTCCGTCACGGCGATTGCCGCCGATCTTCCCCATCCCGAGCGCGTGGCGGGGCTGCACTTCTTCAACCCGGCACCGGTCATGAAGCTGGTGGAAGTGGTAAGCGGGCTGGCAACGTCATCGGAAGCGGCAGATGTCTTGTGCGAGCTGGCAATGAACTGGGGAAAACAGCCGGTGCGCTGCCAGTCAACGCCGGGCTTTATTGTTAACCGCGTGGCGCGCCCGTTCTACTCCGAGGCCTGGCGCGCGCTGGAAGAGCAGGTGGCAGCGCCTGAGACGATCGACGCCGCGCTGCGCGAAGGCGGCGGTTTCCCGATGGGGCCTCTTGAGCTGACCGACATGATCGGTCAGGACGTCAACTTTGCCGTGACCTGCTCCGTATTCAACGCCTTCTGGCAGGAGCGTCGTTTTCTGCCCTCGCTGGTGCAGCAGGAGCTGGTTCTGGCGGGAAGGCTGGGTAAAAAAAGCGGCAAGGGCGTTTATGACTGGCAGAGCGACAGGCCGGACGTGAGCTGGCTGCAGACCGTCAGCGACAGCTTTAGCCCCATGAGCGCGGAGCGAAAAAGTGACGGTGTCACCGAGCTGGATGAGGTTCTGCTGGTTGAAACGCAGGGCGAAACGGCGCAATCGCTGGCCGTGAAGCATAGCCGCCCGGTGGTGGTCGTTGACCGTATCGAACGCGATGTCGCCGTCATCGCCGCTGCCGCCAGTAATCCGCATTCCGCCACGCAAAAAGCCGTTTTCTATCTGCAGCAGCAGGGCAAGCGCGTGGTTCAGATTGCCGACTACCCAGGCCTGCTGGTCTGGCGCACGGTGGCAATGATTGCCAACGAAGCGCTGGACGCCCTGCAGAAAGGGGTCGCCAGCGAGAAAGATATCGATACCGCCATGCGCCTCGGGGTGAATTACCCAAACGGCCCGATTGCGTGGGGGGAACGTCTGGGCTGGCAGCGTGTACTGGCGCTGCTGGAGAACCTTCAGCGTCACTATGGCGAAGAGCGCTATCGCCCCTGTTCACTGCTGCGCCAGCGTGCGCTTCTGGAGAGTAGCTATGAGTCATAACGCCTGGCACAACGCCCGCACCATGTACGAACAGGACGCCTGCGCCCAGGCGTTAGGCATCGACATCATCGAGATGGACGAAGGCTACGCAGTGGTCACGATGACTATCACCCCGCAGATGCTTAACGGCCATAAAACCTGCCACGGCGGACAGCTGTTTTCGCTGGCGGACACCGCCTTCGCCTACGCCTGCAACAGCCAGGGGCTGGCGGCAGTGGCGTCGGGCTGCTCCATAGAGTTTCTGCGTCCGGGATTTGCCGGGGACAGGCTCACCGCCACCGCGCGGGTGATGCATCAGGGCAAACTGACCGGCGTGTACGACATTGAAATCCAAAATCAACAACAGAAAACGGTCGCTCTCTTTCGCGGGAAATCTCACCGCATTGGCGGCAGTGTGACAGGAGAAGCCTGATGCGTGACGCATTTATTTGTGATGGTGTTCGTACCCCGGTCGGTCGCTACGGCGGGGGATTATCAGGCGTTCGCGCTGACGATCTGGGGGCTGTTCCGCTGCGGGCACTGCTTGCGCGTTATCCGCAGCTGGATCTGGAGCGCATTGACGATGTGATCTACGGCTGCGCGAACCAGGCGGGGGAAGATAACCGTAACGTGGCGCGCATGTCGGCGCTGCTGGCGGGGTTACCGCAGACGGTATCCGGCACCACGATCAACCGCCTGTGTGGTTCCGGCCTGGACGCGATTGGCTTTGCAGCGCGCGCCATTAAGGCGGGCGACGGCGACCTGCTGATCGCGGGAGGCGTGGAGTCCATGTCTCGCGCGCCCTTCGTGATGGGCAAAGCGACCGCAGCTTTCCAGCGCCAGGCGGAGATTTTCGATACCACCATCGGCTGGCGATTTGTGAATCCGCTCATGCATCAGCAATTCGGAACTGACAGCATGCCGGAAACGGCGGAGAATGTAGCTGAATTGTTAAATATCAGCCGTGCCGATCAGGACGCGTTTGCCCTGCGCAGCCAGCAGCGTACCGAGCAGGCGCAGCAGAACGGCGTGCTGGCGCAGGAGATTGTGCCGGTGCGGGTGCCGGGGAAAAAAGGCGCGGTGACGGAAGTGAGCGAGGATGAACATCCCCGCGCGGACACCACCCTGGAGCAGCTCAGCGCGCTGAAAACTCCGTTCCGTAAAAATGGTGTGGTCACGGCGGGGAATGCCTCCGGCGTGAACGACGGCGCCGCGGCGCTGATTATCGCCAGCGAGCAGATGGCGCTTGCGCAGGGCCTGGTGCCGCGCACGCGTATTGTGGCAATGGCGACCGCAGGCGTGGAACCGCGTCTGATGGGGTTAGGCCCGGTGCCCGCTACCCGCAGGGTGCTGGAGCGCGCCGGATTAAGCATTACCGATATGGACGTCATTGAGCTGAACGAAGCCTTTGCATCGCAGGCGCTGGGCGTGCTGCGTCAGCTGGGGCTGCCGGACGATGCCGCGCACGTCAACCCGAACGGGGGAGCCATTGCGTTAGGCCACCCGCTGGGGATGAGCGGTGCCAGGCTGGCGCTGGCGGCGAGCAACGAACTGCACCGACGCGGCGGGCGCTATGCGCTGTGTACGATGTGCATCGGTGTGGGTCAGGGTATTGCCATGATCCTTGAGCGCGTTTGATCAAACTACAATGTGAGCACCCTACAATGACCACGACAAATACAACAAAGCTTGATCCGATCGAAACCGCGTCCGTTGATGAACTGCAGGCTCTGCAGACCGAGCGCCTGAAGTGGACGCTCCATCACGCCTACAGCAACGTTCCCATGTACAAACGCAAGTTTGACGCCGCGGGCGTTCACCCTGACGACTTTAACGAGCTGGCGGACCTGCAAAAGTTCCCGTGCACCACCAAGCAGGATCTGCGCGACAACTACCCGTTCGACACCTTTGCGGTGCCGATGGAGCAGGTCGTGCGTATCCATGCCTCCTCCGGCACTACCGGCAAACCGACCGTGGTGGGTTACACCCAAAACGACATCGACAACTGGGCGAATATTGTGGCCCGCTCCCTGCGCGCCGCGGGCGGCAGCGCGAAGGACAAGATTCACGTGGCCTACGGCTACGGGCTATTTACCGGCGGGCTGGGCGCACACTATGGTGCCGAACGCTTAGGCGCGACGGTGATCCCGATGTCCGGCGGCCAGACGGAGAAGCAGGCGCAGCTGATCCGCGACTTCCAGCCGGATATGATCATGGTGACGCCGTCCTACTGCCTTAACCTGATTGAAGAGCTGGAGCGCCAGATGGGCGGCGACGCCAGCAAATGCTCCCTGCGCGTCGGCGTATTTGGCGCCGAGCCGTGGACCCAGGCCATGCGTCGGGAGATCGAAAAGCGCCTGGGCATTACCGCGCTCGATATTTATGGCCTGTCCGAAGTGATGGGGCCGGGCGTGGCGATGGAGTGTCTTGAAACCGCCGATGGCCCGACCATCTGGGAAGATCACTTCTTCCCGGAAATCGTCAACCCGAACGACGGCACGCCGCTGGCGGACGGCGAGCAGGGCGAACTGCTGTTCACCACCCTGACCAAAGAGGCGCTGCCGGTGATCCGTTACCGCACCCGCGACCTGACGCGCCTGCTGCCGGGCACCGCGCGCACCATGCGGCGTATGGACCGCATCAGCGGTCGCAGCGACGACATGCTCATCATTCGCGGCGTGAACGTCTTCCCGTCACAGCTGGAAGAGGAGATCGTTAAGTTCGAACATCTCTCGCCGCACTACCAGCTGGAGGTAAACCGCCGCGGGCATCTTGATTCACTTTCGGTGAAGGTCGAGCTGAAGCAGAGTAGCTTGACGCTCTCACACGAACAGCGCTGCCAGGTGTGCCACCAGCTGCGCCACCGCATTAAATCGATGGTGGGGATCTCAACGGACGTGACGATCGTCAACTGCGGCAGCATTCCGCGCTCGGAAGGGAAAGCGTGCCGGGTGTTTGATTTGCGTAAAGTCGCGGCCAATGGCTAAGTTATCCCTCACCCCGGCCCTCTCCCAAAGGGAGAGGGTGTAAAGAGTTCCCTCTCCCTTTGGGAGAGGGTTAGGGTGAGGGTACACTCAGAATCGTATGCTATGATTCATCCAGGATAAAAATCACAACAGAATGAATCACATGAATAAACTTGATGCCTTCATCCAGCACGCCGTCAGCTCCGTTCCCATCAGCGGGACGTCGCTCATCTCCTCGCTGTACGGCGACGCGCTTTCCCATCGCGGAGGTGAAATTTGGCTCGGAAGCCTTGCGGCACTGCTGGAGGGGATGGGTTTTGGCGAGCGTTTCGTGCGTACCGCGCTGTTCCGCCTGAACAAAGAGGGCTGGCTGGACGTTTCGCGCATCGGGCGTCGCAGCTTTTACCGCCTGAGCGATAAAGGGCTGCGCCTGACCCGCCGTGCAGAAAGCAAAATCTACCGCGCGGAGCTGCCCGCCTGGGACGGCAAGTGGCTGCTTCTGCTGTCAGAAGGGCTGGATAAAACCACGCTGGCCGATGTGAAAAAACAGCTGATCTGGCAAGGGTTTGGCACATTGGCACCGAGCCTGATGGCCTCGCCGTCGCAGCATCTGGCGGACGTACAGTCGCTGCTCCACGACGCGGGCGTGGCGGAAAACGTCATCTTCTTTGAAGCGCATTCGCCGCTGGCGCTGTCCCGCGCGGCGCTGCGTTCGCGGGTGGAAGAGTGCTGGCAGCTCACCGAGCAGAACGCGATGTACGAGACGTTTATCAATTCGTTCCGCCCGCTGCTGCCGCTGCTGAAAGAGACCGAGCCGGAGGATCTCACGCCGGAACGCTGCTTCCAGATCCAGCTGCTGCTGATTCACTTTTACCGTCGCGTGGTGCTTAAAGATCCGCTGCTGCCGGAGGAGCTGCTCCCTGCGCACTGGGCGGGCCAGAGCGCGCGACAGCTCTGTATCAACATCTACCAGCGCGTCGCGACGGGCGCGCTGGCGTTTGTCAGCGAGAAGGGCGAAACCTCCGTGGGCGAGCTGCCCGCGCCCGGTACGCTCTATTTCCAGCGCTTCGGTGGTCTTAATATCGCATAAGGAGTGAAAATGCCGGTTTATCAAATTGACGGCCTGACGCCGGTCGTTCCTGACGAGAGCTATGTGCACCCGACGGCGGTGCTGATTGGCGACGTGATTCTGGGCAAGGGCGTTTACGTTGGCCCGAACGCCAGCCTGCGGGGTGATTTTGGCCGTATCGTGGTGAAAGACGGTGCCAACATCCAGGATAACTGCGTAATGCATGGCTTCCCGGAGCAGGACACGGTAGTCGAAGAGGACGGGCATATCGGCCACAGCGCTATTCTGCACGGCTGCATCATCCGCCGTAACGCGCTGGTGGGCATGAATGCGGTAGTGATGGACGGTGCGACGATCGGTGAGAACAGCATCGTCGGCGCGGCGGCGTTTGTAAAAGCGAAAGCGGAAATGCCCGCCAACCACCTGATCGTTGGCAGCCCGGCAAAAGCGATTCGTGAGCTGAGCGCGCAGGAGATAGCGTGGAAGAAGCAGGGCACAAAGGAGTATCAGGTGCTGGTGGAGCGCTGTAAGCTCACGATGCATCAGGTTGAGCCGCTGCGTGAGGCGGAAGAAGGGCGCAAGCGGCTGACGTTTGATGAGAATTTACGCCCGAAGTCTGCCAGTTAAAAAGAGCGTCAGTCAGCTCGTGCTGGCATAACCCCAAAATGAAAAACATAAATGCCCTTCCGGGCATTTATGTGAGTAACGTTTATTAAGGCCCTGCTGCTACACGGGCATCAGTGGAAAAACAGGGCAATTAAAATAATAATTGGAATGGGTACGCCTAGAAAGAACAGTAATAAAGAGCGCATTTAAAACCTCCCGCATTTTTAACAATTATAAATCACGTTGACGACCACCGAAGGTCGCGCACAGGCTGGCGACAAAGGCACCTGCCAGCAGAGAAATGAACGTCCAGAGCATCAGATAGCTCGTGGCTTTGCGTGCGGCATCCGCAGCCTGCTGAGCTTTCTCCTTCGTTTCTTTTAATTTAGCCTGGGCTTTGTCATAGGTACTCTGCACCCGCTGTTCAGCCTCCTGCTGGCTGATACCCGTATTTTGAGCAATCAACCGAGCGACATACTGACGGTCTTCCTGGGGCAGGGTGCCGCTGGTAATGCTGTTGACAAATATCCCCGACACCTCGCTTAGCTGTGCAGGAGAAACGGGCTGTTGAGATGCGGAAGGCGTTGCCGGAGCGGTTGGCGATGCGGAAGCGTCGGCGTTGCCTGAGGTGGCGCCTGGGGCGTTCGCCCTGAACATCGAGTTGACGAAATACTGCATCGACGAACCCTGTTCGTCCGGAGCCCCGTTAGCCATACTCGCGGCGCCAGCCGCCGTGGTTAGCGCTGCTCCACCGGCAACATTCCCCACGATTTTAGCCCCCCCTCCGACAACGGAGCTTACGGCGCTCGTGAACAGCGCAGCGGATATGAGCGCCGCGACGGCCCAGGTTAAAAATCCATGTGCAGTATCCCGAAAATAGACTTCATCGCCGTGCGTATCGACCCATTTGGTGCGCAGTCGCCCGGCTAAATAGCCGCCCATGCCTGACGCAACAATCTGAGTAAAGGTCAACCACGCTATAGCGGCAATACCCACCGTACCTGCGTCAAGCCCGCGACTTTCCCAGGGCGAAACTGACGTAAGACCTAACCCGGCGCCCAGCATAAGTAAAATCAAAGAGAGAGAGGCCGCAGCTGCTGCGCCGGCGAAGATTGCGCCCCATGATACAGCGCTGCTGCTCGCGGCGGGCAGCGTCAGACGAGCGTCGGGAGTCGTGCTGTTTATGGCGCTTTCGTGAATGTGAGTCATAACGGTTGTCCTTTAAATAATATATACGTTCGGAACCAGGAACTTATTGAAGAAACAGGAAATATAACCACCTTCAACACCTGTGCTCTAAAGGAGCCGGCTAGTCCATTTATAAAAAGAAATCCGGTAAAACGTGAAAAAATTCCCATCAGGATGGAAATTCATTCCCTGCACTAAGAAGAGTAGATGATTTTTCGCTAAATGGATTTTGAACTTTAAAAATCCGCTACACACTCACAACGGCAGCAGAATTATTCAACATCGGTACTGCGGATGAATAACCGATCGGGTCAGAGACAGACGAGTACATTTTAAACGCCAGCAGAACGTTCAGGGAGGGCAGTAATAACGGGGCGGGAAAGAGCCACTAAAAGTGGCTACGCCAGCCTGCCTGCTGGCAGACGGCGCATCAGGTATGGGGTAGGTTTAAATGCTTTGGCAGATCATGACACGTCTCTTGTAACTCGTTGATCATTCTTGCCACATGGAAACCATCGCACACGGAGTGATGGACAAGAACGGCGAGTGGCAACAGTATTTTCCCCTCCTGCTCAAAATATTTCCCAAGCGTAAACATGGGGGTGAAAAAATTCTGCATCTTCGCGACGTTGGTATCAAAACTGGTAAAACTTACCCAGGGGATCGCCGATACGAAAAATATATTTTCCGGCGACTCGCCCTTCGGCCAGTAAGCAACGCTGTTGCCATAGCGGGCAACGTCTTCTGAATAGGCGTCCAGGAAATGGCGAATATTGCCATCATATGGGCTCCATAATGATGAGAACGTTTCGGTCTCATTATGGAAAATGGTATAGCTGGGGTGGACTTCATTCCAGACTATAAGTTCATCATCCTTCATGGCCATCCGGAATTCAGCATGCCGGTTCACAACCTGAGAAAGGAGAAAAATAATAGTAGGATAAAATTTCCAGCCAAACTTTTTCGTATTTCCAAGCAGCGCGGTAATGTCTAACTGAACGGTCTGGCTGAACGTGCATTGCGCAAAAGACTGAAAGACCTCGAAATGCTCCTTCCTTGCCCAGCGGGATAGGTCAACAGGTGTATATTCTGGAGTTATTTTCTTCATTTATTGAACTGCTTCGGTTGCGAACGCTGCTGTGAGAGTAGCGTATCCCTGTACGGCTGCAAAGGAAATGTGCCCTGCGAAACACATTTTGGCTGCAACATTAACCTGGTGCTGTTATACTGTATATAACCACAGTAAAAGGGGCGTATCATGGCTGTTGAAATAAAATATGTTGTCGTAAGAAAAGGTGAAGAGAAAATGACATTTGCCAGCAAGAAAGAGGCTGACGCTCACGACAAACTGCTCGATATGGCGGAAGCGTTCACCGACTGGCTGTTGCAAAGCGGCATACAGCTGGATGAAACGCAGGCTGAGGATCTTGGGCTGCATCTCGCCGAGCAGAAAGAGGCCGTGCAGCATATTCTGCGTACCAGCAGGCTACCCGAGCTCAACGCCCCGGCGGGAACAGATCGCACGGACTCTGATGCCCCTGACGGGAAAAAAATCAGAGCCGTGAAGGCTGCCTGATCGCCCGTACCCAACTTCATTCAGGGGACGTCTCGCTGCCGTTCCCCCGAATGATGCTTAGAGAGGGGGTGATTGACGATCCCCTCGCGACTCAACCTATAGCCTAAGATCGCTTAAAGAGGGATGGTCATCTGGACGTCTGCCCAGCGGCCAGTGATACAGACGCTCTGACTCTTTGATCGGCATATCATTTACGCACGCGAAACGGCGCGTCATCAGGCCATCCTGGCCAAACTCCCAGTTTTCATTGCCGTAAGAGCGAAACCAGTTGCCCGAATCATCATGCCATTCATAGGCATAGCGCACGGCAATCCGGTTCTCTGTAAACGCCCAAAGCTCTTTGATCAGGCGATAGTCCAGCTCTTTTTTCCATTTGCGCTCCAGGAAGGCCTGGGCTTCTTCGCGGTTAGCGGCAAATTCCGCACGGTTGCGCCATTTTGTATCCAGAGAGTAGGCGACGGCAACTTTTGCGGGGTCGCGGCTATTCCAGCCATCTTCTGCCAGCCTGACTTTTTCGATAGCCGTTTCACGGGTAAAGGGCGGTAACGGTGGGCGTGTGTTCATGTGAATCACCTCTGGTTGATATCATGTAGACAGATCTGTCTACCTGCGTTAATCTAGGCCTGCAAAATAACGCTGTCAACAACTCAATTGAGGCTGAAACGTGGTGAAAACATCCATAGCCAGTAAAGACGAAAAAATTAGCGTCAGAGAGAAAATAGTGTTAACCGCGCATGATCTGTTTTATTCCACGGGATTTAAAGCAACGGGCGTGGATACCATCATCAGGCAGGCGCACGTGACGAAAGTAACTTTTTATCGTCATTTCCCCAGTAAAAGTTTGCTCATTCTTGCCTATTTAAATTATCGGCACGAAATATGGATCGACTGGTTTGAGACCGCGCTGCGTCTGAACGTTGACGAAGGGAGAACGGCGTCGGATGCCCTGGCTGCAACGCTTCACGCGTGGTTTGTCATGCCTTCATTCCACGGTTGCGCATTTATTAACGCCAGCGCAGAAGCGAAATCCGAAGAGGTTGAACACGAAATAAAAGAAATTTGCCGCAGCCATAAAGTAGAGACGAAAGAAAAAATTGCGGCCCTGACTGCTATTTCCGATGAACAGCGGCTTAATGAAATTATGATAGTGATCGACGGTGCCATTATTCATGCCCAAATGGGGATGAATGTCGACGCTGTTATTCAAAGGCTGAAGAGTGGGCTGGAGAAAATAACCGGGCAGGCGGCGTAGCGCGAGGCGTCATCGGCTCAGCGGCAGGGGGAAATGCGTATCCGTTGGGATCTCCGCCAAAATGCACGATACTGAACGAAATGGAAAAGCAAGGATTCAGCGCATGACCCTTCATTTACGACACGCCACGCCAGCCGATTCACGCTTGCTCAGTGACCTCGGCTATCGCATCTATTCCGCCCACTTTAAAGCTCTGTGGGTATCGGAAACGGAGATGAATACTTTCCTGCACGACGAATATTCTCTCCCCGCACTCGAACAAAGCCTGAAGGAGAGCGGCGTAGCCTGGTACGTGGCGCAAACCGAACGCCCGATTGGCTTTATGAAAGTCACCTGGGAAGCGGCCATACCCGGTACGACCGACGTCGGGGTTCTGCTCAATAAACTTTATCTGGACCCTGCTGAAACGGGCAAACACTATGGTAAGTTGATGTTTGAACACGCTGTACAGCTGGCCAGCAGTAACGGCAAACGCTCTTTATGGCTGGAAGTGCTTGAGCAAAACGAAGGTGCTTACCGGTTCTATCAAAGACAGGGCATGCTTTGCGTTAATAAAGTGATGTTTGAGACGGCATCACAGCGGAGCGTACTGAAAATAATGAGAATGCCTCTTCAGGCGTCTATCTAAAACAGGAAAACCCCATGCTTGAACTTCGCCCTAACTGTGAACATTGCGATAAAGATCTCCCGCCCGATACATCCGAAGCCTACATTTGCTCATTCGAGTGCACCTTTTGCATCGAATGCGTCACTCAGGCGCTGAGCGGGCGCTGCCCAAACTGCGGCGGTGAGCTTGTCCGCCGTCCGGTGCGTCCTGAGGCGGCGCTGGTGAAGCACCCGGCATCCACGCTGCGCCGCTACACAAAATAGGCTACCCTTCGTCGTTATCCTCCTCCGGCGCCATCTCCAGCGCGCTGGCGCTGGCGGGGTCGAACAGCGAAATACTTTCAATTTGATTGAGCAAGATGACTCTACGGAAGTCCATGGCGCTTCGGGGATCCGAATCGAGCGTGATGTCGTGCTCGTGGTACCACCTGCTGTAGTTATTCTCGATGCGCAGATTCATCGTCTTCTCATCGCGATAGCCGCTTAGCATCGGGATCAGCACGATATTGGCCGTCTTTTCATATTCGAGCGTGGCGGTATGGATCATGCCGACATAGATACGCCGCGACTTCAGCGCCACCTGCGCCAGTTCCCCTTGCTCCATGCACTGGTAAAGCAGCTGTTCAATCCCGCTTGATTGCGCCAGGCGCTTGTACAGCTTTTTCCGGCCCTCGCCGTCGAGCCTCGCGCTGCCCGCCCAGTTAGAACGATAGAGACAGAACAGAATGGCGAAGGCCAGCATCACCACTACCGGCGCCTGGATCCCCAGGAAACTCCAGTTCATAAAATCTATCTGCCAGTCGGCATATTTCTGCGAGGTAAAGTGAAAGGTATTGTCCGCGGCTGACAGCGCGAACAGCAGCAGCCAGAGCAGGCCGGTGGCGATCACGCCCTGTAAAACGAAAATACAGCCATAAAGCGCGACGAGAAAATAAACGTCCCAGCCGAAGGACCGCTTAATCTTAAACCGCGTCGAGAGATCGCGGCTGGTATACCAGTACCCGCACACCATCAGCACCATAAATATCGCCGTTCCCATATCACGCCCTCTTCAGCGCAGTGACGTGGCGCAGGAAATCCTGCCGAACCTCATTGCTTTTGTAGTTCACCGAGGCGTTTCCGTCCTGATCGATAATAATGCGGTCCCCGTCCTCAACGGCTTCAATGATCTCCTGCTGCGTCATCACCTGAAGCAAAGATTCCGGGCTTGAAAAGAGTGAGAGAAAGAAACGTCTCATCGTGAAGCATCCTTATGAATAAAAAGGATAAGCCTGGAGGATAAACGGCGAGTTTGCCTTAAGGTTTTCCTTAAAAGCAGCAGCTGTTGGGCACGAAAACGCATCCCCGATCTTAAAAATGGCTTTTGTTGTCATTTTTAACCATATGAAAATGTTAGGTAAAAAAATATATTCACCAACAAACTTGGACAAATAACGGTGATTGTGTAAGTTTTAATTATGCGATTACGCCACGTTGTTTACAGCCAGGATGTGACCCATGAGCATGTTGCCCTCCGTCGTCAGTCGGTTTTTTGATTACTACGCCGCGCTGGATGCCCAGCCACCGTCGGCGCTGGCAGGGCTTTACCACCCTGACGCCACGCTTATCGATCCCTTCGGTGAGCATCACGGGCTGTTTGCGCTCCAGCGCTACTTTACCCATCTGCTGGCTAACGTGGACAACTGCCGCTTTTCCATCGACCCCCCGCTGAGCAGCGACAGCCGTTTTGTTGTCACCTGGACAATGCACTGGTCGCATCCGCGCATTGCCGGGGGCGATCCGCTTGAGCTGCCGGGCTGCTCCGTGGTGAACACGGAAAACGATTTGATTGTTCGCCAGCGGGATTATTACGACGCCGGAGAGATGATCTATGAACATCTTCCCGTGCTCGGCTGGGCGGTACGCGGCGTGAAGCGCAGGGTGAAATCATGAAAACGGTACTGATTACCGGCGCGAGTTCCGGCATTGGCGCCGGGCTGGCGAGGTCCTATGCGGATGACGGCTATCACGTCATTGCCTGCGGGCGTGACCCGGCGCGCCTTGAAGCCCTGCATCAGCACAGCCCCAACGTCACGGTTCGCCTGTTCGACTTGACGGACAGGGACGCCTGTCGCCAGGCGCTGACGGGGTGCTACGCCGACGTCGTTATCCTCTGCGCCGGAACCTGCGAATACCTCAACCATGGCGACGTGGATGCCGCGCTGGTGGAGAGGGTAATGAACACCAATTTCCTCGGCCCGGTTAACTGTCTTGCCGCACTGCAGCCGCAGCTGGCGGCGGGGAATCGGGTGGTCCTCGTCAGCTCGATGGCGCACTGGCTGCACTTCCCGCGAGCCGAAGCCTACGGCGCGTCGAAAGCAGCCTTAACCTGGTTTGCCGAGACGCTGCGCCTCGACTGGGAACCGAAAGGGATCGGCGTGACCGTCGTCTCACCCGGCTTTGTCGACACGCCGCTGACCCAAAAAAATGATTTCGCCATGCCGGGTAGGGTGAGCGTCGACGAAGCCGTGAAGGCGATCCGTTCTGGTCTCGCGAAGGAAAAAAATCACATCGCCTTTCCCGTCAGCTTTGGCCTGATTTTGCGGCTGCTGTCAGCACTCCCGGCCTTTCTTCAGAATGCGCTCCTGCGCAGGATGGTGCGCTCATGAACATCGCCATTATCGGCAGCGGCATTGCCGGGTTAACCTGCGCCTGGCGGCTGGCCGGCCATCATCAGGTCACCGTGTTTGAAGCCGGAGCCACGCCGGGCGGACACACCGCGACGGTAGACGTCTCCACGCCGCAGGGGACCTTTGCCATTGACACCGGTTTTATCGTCTACAACGACCGCACCTATCCGCGCTTCATGGGCCTGCTGAGCGAGTTAGGCATCAGCGGGCAGAAAACGCAGATGAGCTTTTCGGTGCACAACCCGAAAACGGGGCTGGAGTACAACGGGCACACCCTGACGTCGCTGTTTGCTCAACGGCGAAATATCTTCAATCCGGCGTTCTGGACGCTGCTGAAGGAGATCGTGCGCTTCAATCGTCTGGCAAAACAGGCGCTGACGGAGGAGATTGACCCGAACGCTACGCTGCAGACCTTTCTGGAGCGGCATCGCTTTACGCCGTTTTTCGCGCGTCACTACATTCTCCCGATGGGGGCGGCCATCTGGTCCTCGTCGCTGCAGGAGATGAAGCGCTTTCCGCTTCCGCTTTTCCTGCGCTTCTTTGAGCATCACGGCCTGCTGGACGTCACGCACCGCCCACAGTGGTACGTCGTGCCCGGCGGATCGCGTGAGTACATCCGCGCGATGCTGGACAAGCTCGGAAACCGCGTAACGTTACGCCTGAACGCGCCCGTGCAGCGGGTGAGCCGCGACGAGCGGGGCGTCACGATCCGGCTGGACAACGACAGCCACACCTTCGATCGGGTGATCTTTGCCTGCCATTCCGCGCAGGCGCTGGCGATGCTGGACGATCCAACGCCCGCAGAACGTGAGGTGCTGGGGGATATTGGCTGGCAGCGCAACGAGGTGGTGTTGCACAGCGACAAACGCTGGCTGCCGGTGCGCGAGCGCGCCTGGGCGAGCTGGAACTACCGGCTGAGCGAACGGGATCAAGCCAGCGCCTGCGTCACTTACAACATGAATATATTGCAGGGGCTGCCCGCCGGAAGCCCGCTGTTCTGCGTCACGCTGAACCCGGAAACGCCGGTGGATGAACGTTTCGTCCTGGAGCGTTTTGTCTATGAACACCCGCTGTTTAATCCGAAAAGCTGGCGCGCGCAGGCGCGGCGCGCGGAGATCAACGGCCATAACCGGAGCTGGTTCTGCGGCGCGTACTGGTACAACGGTTTTCATGAGGACGGCGTGCGCAGCGCGCTGGACGTGGTGCACGGGCTGGCGGCAGAGGAGGGCAACTGAGATGAACAGCTGCCTCTATCACGGCGCGCTGCGCCACCGTCGGCTGCAGCCGAAAGCGCACGACTTTACCTACACCGTCTTTATGGCCTGGCTGGATCTCGACGAGCTGGAGTCGCTGCCCGCCGCTGGCGTGCGCCGCAACCGGTTTGCCGCCGCCTCGTTTTACGATGTGGATTACCCGCTGGGCGCGCCGCTAAAGGAGAACGTGCTGGCGCGTCTCGAGAGCCTGACCGGTGAGCGTCCCGACGGGCGCGTGATGCTCCTGACGCAGCTGCGCTACTTCGGGTTTCATTTCAACCCGGTCAATTTTTACTACTGCTATGACCGGGCAGAAAGCCTGCGCTGGGTGCTCGCCGAGGTGCGCAATACGCCCTGGAACGAGCGGCATTACTATGCGGTGAACGGGCAGAACGCGCAGCCAACGGAAAAAGCGTTCCACGTCTCGCCGTTTAACCCAATGGAGATGGTTTACCACTGGCGCTTCAACAGCCCGGATAACACCCTCAACATGCATATTGAGAACCATCAGGAGACGAAGGTGTTTGACGCCACGCTGGCGCTTCGCCGGGAGCCGCTTACGCGCGCGTCGCTGAGGCGGATGCTGGTGCGGATCCCACTGATGACGCTCAAAACCGTTTTCGCTATTTACTGGCAGGCGCTAAGGCTGTGGCTCAAGCGCGTGCCGTTGCATAACCATCCCGTCAGCAGGAGTGAACGCTCATGACCGATCCCGTCTTTGCGCTTGAACCCGATATCCCGCGCAACGTTCGCGTCGCGCGCTGGCTGCTTTTCCGTCTGTTGAGCGGCATCCGAGGCGGATCGCTTACCGTGCGTGAAGGGGCACAAACCTTTCAATTTGGCGATCCCTCCGCGGCGCTACACGCCGATGTTCAGGTCCTGACGCCGGGGGTTTACTGGCGCGTCTTAACGGGCGGGAGCCTTGCTGCGTCCGAAGCCTGGATGGACGGCGAGTGGGAAACCGCCCAGCTTACGCCGCTTCTGCAGCTCCTGGCCCTCAACAGTGACGTGCTCGGACGGCTGGAAAATGGCTTCCGCCTGTTCGGCAGGCCGGTTGAGCGTCTGCGCCACTGGATGCGACGCAATTCGCGCGCGCAGGCGCGGGATAATATCGCCGCCCATTACGATCTGGGGAACGCCTTTTACGCCCATTTCCTGGACAAGGAGCTGCTCTATTCCAGCGCGCTGTTTACCGCCGAGGAGCAGGATTTAACGTCGGCCCAGCAGGCAAAAATGGCGCGCCTGTGCGACCAGCTCGCGCTCCGCGCGGAGGACCATCTGCTGGAAATCGGCACCGGCTGGGGCGCGATGGCGGAGTATGCCGCCCGCCATTACGGCTGCAGGGTGACCACCACCACGCTCTCAAACGAGCAATATCTCTGGGCAACGGAGCGGATCGCTCGCGCCGGGCTGCAGGACCGCGTGGAGGTACTGCTCTGCGACTATCGCGATCTCACCGGTCAGTACGACAAGCTGGTGTCGATTGAGATGATTGAAGCCGTGGGACAGAACTATCTCCCGACGTTCTTCCGCACCTGCCAGGCGCGGCTGCGCCCGGGTGGACGCATGGCGATTCAGGCCATCACCATTCAGGACCAGCGCTACCGCGACTACAGCAAAAGCGTCGATTTTATCCAGCGCTACATTTTTCCCGGCGGTTTTTTACCGAGCATCACCGCGATGAACGAGCTGATGACGCGCCATACCGATTTTGTCGTGCGCAACCTCTTTGATATGGGCCCAGACTACGCCCGCACGCTGGCCCACTGGCGGCAGCGCTTTGTCCACGCCTGGCAGGAGATTGAAACGCTGGGGTTTGATGAGCGCTTTCGCCGGATGTGGCTCTACTACTTTGGCTACTGCGAAGCCGGGTTTAACGCCCGCACCATCAGCGTGGTGCAGCTGACTGCGGAACGCGTATGAAACAGTATGGGCAGGTTTTCCTGCTGGCCATCGCGTTCGATCTCTACTGGACGCTGGTGGTGCTGTTTCGCGAGCGGGGGCTGGTCATCTGGCTCGCGCTGGCGATCCTGGCCTGCCTGATGCTGTCGCCCGCGCACAGGCTGTACGCCATTTTACTTGCCGCCGCGGGCAGCCTGCTTGACGCCCTCTGGGCAATGACGGGGCTAATTGCCTTTACGGGGGCGTCCCTCATGCCCCTGTGGATGGTGGCGCTGTGGCTGATGTTTGCCACCGTCTGGACCCAGCTGACGCGGACCACAACGCTACCCGGCTGGATGCTAACGCTGCTGGCAACCGTGGGCGGGCCGGTGGCCTATCTCATTGGTGAACGGCTGGGCGCGATTGAGTTTCTGGAGCCGACCTTTATCGTCGTCAGCTGGATGGCGCCGGGCTGGCTGGTATTGATGCTGTTTTTCCACCTGCTGATGGGGAGGCAACAATGAGAGCCGTTCTGCTGATGATGTGTCTCACCGTGTTTACCTCTACGGCTCACGCTGCCGACTGGCTCGGCTGGCGCAAGGTGGGAAGCGCCACGCTCACCTGGGGGCCTTTTACCGTTTACACCTCGCAGCTGCTGACGCCGGACGGGCGCTATGACGGCGAAAAAGGAGACCGGGCGCTGCTTATCACCTACGCGCGCGATATTGACCGCGAGGCGCTGGTTGAGGCAACGCGCGACCAGTGGAAGGCGCAGGGCATTCTGCAGCAAGAGCCGCAGAGCGAAGCGTGGCTTCGCACGCTGGGGACGCTCTGGCCGGACGTCACGACGGGTTCACAGCTGGCGTTTGTGCTTAAGAACAGGCAGGGGCAGTTCTGGTATCGCGCCCCCGCGCAGTCAGGTTTCACTCCACTGGGGCCAGCGCAGCCAGCGGCGTTCAGCACGCGTTTTCTGGCAATATGGCTCGATCCCCGTACCCAATATCCCGAACTGCGTCAGCAGCTGATCGGAGGTCAACAATGAAACGTATTTTGATCGCGGCTTTCGCCCTGACGATGCTGCTGGCAGGCTGCAGCACGGAGGTCACGGAGTACCGTCAGCAGCAGCCGACGCTGGACATTTTCACCTATTTCCAGGGGATAACCGAGGCGTGGGGCATGGTGCAGGATCGCAGCGGGAAGCAGATCCGCCGCTTTCACGTAGAGATCGCGGGCGATGTCATTGGCGATACGCTGACCCTCAACGAGCATTTTGTCTACGACGATGGCGAAAAACAGCAGCGCGTCTGGCATATCCGCCGCGTAGCGGCAGACCGCTATGAAGGGACGGCAGGCGATATCGAAGGCGTCGCCGCCGGCCAGGCGGCGGGTAACGCCTTCAACTGGCGCTACAGCATGAACGTTAAGGCTGACGGTAAAACCTGGCTGCTGCACTTTGACGACTGGATGTATCTGCAGGACGGAACGCATCTGTTCAATAAAACCGAAATGAAGAAATTTGGCGTCACCGTCGCCACGGTGACGCTCTTCTTTACCCGTAAAGCGTGATTCAGTCGCCTGCGGGGCGGGATTTATTGCTGGAGTAAATAAAATACAGGGCAATACCCAGGCAGATGACGGCAGCCAGGCGGCTCGTTGAAAACGGAATGGCTTCATTGTTCAGCCATCCAAAGTTATCAATCAGCATGCTCATGGCCAGCTGGCCCAGAATAACCGCCACGGTGGCAACCGCGGTACCGATACGCTGCACGGCGAGCACCATCACGACGATGTACGGCACGCCGCACAGCGCGCCCAGCAGCTGCCATTTTGGCACGTCCATCAGGCTGACCGCCTGTTTCGGCTCAAAGAAGAAGATGAGCAGGGCGGTCACCAGCGCGCCCACAGAAAAGGTGAGAAACGCGCTTTTAAATACGCCCACGCGGCTGCCCAACTGCCCGTTAATGGCGGCCTGGACGCTCAGCGTCGCGCCGCCGATAACGGCTAACATAATCATAATGACGGTCATAACGTTACCCCTGCGCCACGAGAATAAGCGCGGCAATAATGAACGCCAGCGCGATAATGCGTTTTGTATCGATCCTGCGGTGCGGTGTACCCAGCAGGCCGTAGTGGTCGATGATCAGGCTTTTGAATACCTGTCCCGCCAGAATGCCGATCATCGTCATGGCGATGCCGATGACCGGCGTGGCGATAGTCAGAATAACCACGTAAACCGGTCCGAGCACGCCGCCCAGCAGCTGCCAGGACGGCTGCGCGAAAAACGACGGGCTGTTGCGCGGGCTGAAAAACAGCATCAGCAGAAACGTCAGTGCGGCGCCGACGCCAAATATGCTGAACGTCGCCCACAAATCCCCGACCTGTTCGCCCAGCGGCCCCAGCAGGCCAGCCTCTACGGACAGCCCCATCCCGCCGGCAATCACCAGTAAAATCAAAACAAATTGCATAGTGCTTCTTCTCCCTTATTCCAGGCCGAGAAGATTACGCCTTACCATCGATGAGAAAAATGCCATAATGCAGGAAACACCTGTGCAGGATATGCATTAATGATTGATGCCGGAAACATTAGCATTCGCGCGCTGCTGATCTTCATTGAGGTTTATGAAGCGCAGAATTTTTCCGTAGTCGCGCGCCGGGAAGGAGTATCCGCGTCGCAGGTTTCACGCGTGATCCACCAGCTTGAGGACGCGCTCGGCCAGCAGCTTTTTTACCGCAACACGCGTGCCGTTATGCCGACCGAAAGCGGGCATCTTTTTATTCGCTATGCCCGGGCGATGGCGGGAAACCTTGAGGAGGCGCGACGGGAGCTGGATGAGCGATCCCTTGAGCCCACGGGCCTGATCCGAATTAACTGCCCGGTGTTTTTTGGACAACGGCACGTGGCTCCCGGCCTGGCCGACCTTTCAGCGCGCTATCCGCGGCTCAACATTGAGCTGACGCTCACCGACGACTTTATCGATCCGCACCGGGATGCCGCCGACGTGCTGTTTCGCATCGGCACGCTGACGGATTCCTCGTTTCACGCGCGGGTGCTCGGGCAGCAGTTTTATCATCTGGCGGCGTCGCCGGCCTATCTGCAAAAGCACGGCGTGCCTGAGGCGCCGGAGGATGTTGCGCATCACCGCTGCCTTGTCTACCGCGGCTCGTCCGGGCCTAACCGCTGGCTGATGCGTCGGCCGGGCGAGGCGTGGGTTCACTATCCCGTTGCGCCGCTGATGACCTCCAACAACGCCGAAACGCTGCTGATTGCCGCGCTGGGCGGGATGGGCATCGTGCTGTTCCCCGACTGGCTGGTGAGTGAAAGACTGAAAAGCGGCGAGCTGGTGTCGCTCCTGCCGGCGCATGAATGCGGAATCAACACCGAGCCGCAGACCATTGCGGCGATCTACCCGAACGCGCGTCATCCTCCCCTTAACGTCAGGGCGGTGATTGACTATTACGTAGAGCGGTTCGGCACGCCGCTTTACTGGCAAAGATGAACCTGCGATTGCGCGACCTGGCCGCTATCCCGTACTGTAGCGAAAACGTAAAAGGATAATCCGGGACTATGCATCTAGATTTTCGCCAACTGCGCAACTTCGTCGCGCTGGTTGAATACGGTAGTTTTAATCGCGCGGCAGAGGCGGTCTGCCTCTCACAGTCTGCTTTTAGCCGCAGCATACAGGCGCTGGAGCAGAGCGTCGGCCATCCCCTGTTTGACCGGCAGAGCAAACTGGCGACCCTCACGCTGCACGGACAAACGCTGCTGCCCTACGCCCGACGGTTTCAGGAGCTGAACGTTGAGCTAAGCAGCCAGATGCGCGAAGCGGAGGAGGCGCAAACCGGCGAAGTGACGTTCGGCTGCGGTCCTGCACCGGCTGCTCGCCTGATCCCCGCCGCGGTGGGGGCGTTTCATCGCAGCATGCCGCAGGCGAAGGTACGCTTTCAGGTCGATAACTGGTTTACGCTGCATCAGGCGCTGAGCACGCAACACTTCCCGTTTGTCGTGGCCGATAGCTGGCAGGCGGAGCTGGATCCCCAGCTTCGGGTGCAGCCGCTGAGCCCGCAGCGCTGCTTTTTTATCTGTCATGCCGACCACCCGCTGGCGCAGCAGGATACCGTATCCGTGCAGGCGCTGCTGCGTTACCCCTTTGCGGCACCCTATTTGCCGCCGGGCGTGCGCAAAGTGCTGGCTACCCTCAGCCAGCAGCAGGATTTTACCCCCGCAATTCAGTGCGATCACGTCTATGCGCTGCTCTCAACGCTCGCCTGCACCCACGCGATAAGCTTCGCCAGCGAGGATGGATTTGCGCTGTGCCAGCACAGCCACCGGCTGGTGAAGCTGGAGATAAGCGACCTGCCGGAAGAGTGGCGGCTGATGCAGACCCGATTTGCCATTATTTCCCCGGTCCATGCTGCCCAGCCGCCGCTGGTGGAAAAGATGATTGAGACGATCCTCCATGTCGACCGCCAGCATCAGAATCAGCTGCTGGCGCAGGAGGAGGGGAGTTAAAGCGGCTGGCCCTGAGTATTATACTGCGGCCAGTGGTTTTCCAGCTTCTGCGCCTTAAGGGCCTGCTCGACAAAGGATCCCTCCACCCACTCTTTGGCACTGAAGGCGCTGCGGATCAGCCGCCCCGAATGCGCCTGCTCGACGCTGTGGGTAAAGCTGTCGGTCAGGAAAGGATCGACGCGCGGTGAGGTGGTGAAATTAAGATCCTGCGGCTGCAGTTCTTCCAGGAACAGCGCTTTAGGGATCTGGCTTTGCTGCGCCATCTCCGCCGACCAGGCTTCACGATTGTTCGGATTGCTGATTTCTGCCGCGTTCTTTACCAGCACGTCGATAATCTGCTGCGTCGCCTGCGGCCAGGCATCAATAAAGGTTTGCGTCCCCAGGAATCCCGCCTGCGTGGTGTTCTGACGACCGGAATCGCCGCTCTTCACCACCACGTCGATCTTATCGCCCCGCAGCGCCAGAAGAGACACGCCGCCCCAGACGGCATCCACGCGGCCCGCCGCCAGCGCCGCTTTTCCGGCATTCCAGTCGAGATTAATGACCTGCAGATTTCTTTCCGTAAGCCCCGCGGTTTGCAGGGCGCGGTCGAACGCCAGCTGGTCCGCCGTACCGCGATAGACTGCGACACGTTTACCTTTTAAATCTGCCAGGTTTTTTATGCCCGAGGCACGGGTCACCGCCAGGTAAGACTCAGACCCGCGGCTGCCCAGCAGCAGGCGCGTGGGAAGGCCGTTCGCTTTGCCGATGATGGCCGCCAGATCGCCAAGGTAGACAAAATCAAGCTGTTGGTTAGCCAGGGCTTCATTCACCGCCGGACCTGCGCCCTTAAAGAACTGCCACTGGATTTCAACGCCCTGGGGTTTGAACACCGCCTCAAGCTGGTGGCGGATGTACGCCATGCCGACCGGGCCCTCAATAAAGGGCTGACTGCCCGCACTTTGATCCGGCACGCCGATGCGAATGGCGTGCAGCGCTTCGGCGCTGGCGTTCCCCATCAGGGCGAAGGCGGCCACCATCGGCAGCAGAGCGCGGCTAAAAAATGCTTTCATCATAACAAGTTACTCCCGTGTGTTTTTTCTCACCCTAATGAGCCGTCCGGCCCGCTGTTAAATGCTTTTATTGGAAAAGAACAGGTGAAAATGAGCTAAATCAGCGCCCGCGAGTCCGGCAGGCTGAAATGCATTTGTTGCATCGGGATTATTCGCGTAACGCAATGACGAAGGGGGACGGGCCGGGGTTTTATAGCGGCATGACGGGTTTAAACGTGAAGCACTATGTCGCAGATAATTTTAAAGACGGGCTCATCCGGAAGGCAGAAAGTACGACTTAACGGCTGGCCGTGGATATTGCCCGCGCTACTGCTGCTGCTGTGGTCCATTGCGGCAGAGCGCCACTGGATGCCGGAACAAATTTTACCCGCGCCCTCGGTGGTCGCCGACGCGGCGCTCTCGCTCCTGGCAGGAGACCTTCTCTCCCAGTGGGCGTTTAGCCTGCAGCATCTGCTGCTGGGCCTGCTGGCGGGCGCTTTCTCCGGCACGCTGCTGGGCGCGCTGTTCGGCCTGGTTCCCGGCGCGGCGCGTCGCGTGGAGCCGCTGTTTTACGCGCTGGCGCAAATCCCGACGCTGGGGTGGATCCCGCTGTTCATGGTGCTGTTCGGTATCGATAACGGCCTGAAGCTGGCGGTAATCATCAAGACCACCATCGTGCCGATGACGATCAACACGCAGCAGGCGGTTGCCGGCGTGCCCCATACCCTGAGCGAGGCCGCCAGGGTGATGAATTTTTCCCGCTGGCAGCGTCTTCTCTGGCTGGTGATCCCCGCGAGCCTGCCGGGCTGGTTCACCGGCCTGCGGCTGGCGCTCTCTCAGGCCTGGGTGTCGCTGATCGTTGTTGAACTGCTCGCCTCGTCGGAGGGCATTGGCTACCTGATGGTCTGGGGGCGACAGCTTTTTCAGCTGGATATCGTTTTCGTCACCATCGCGGTGGTGGGCTTCAGCGGCATGCTGATGGAGTGGGCGGCGAATCGGGCCTTCTCCCGGCTGGTGTTCTGGCCCCAGCCCGCCGTCGGGCGGCTTGCCTGGAAACCGCAGGCCAGCTGGCAGGCGCTGCAGCTGCCGATCCTGCTGCTGGCGCTGTGGCAGCTGGCTAGCCGATGGGGATGGATTGACGGGGCGCTGTTCTCTTCGCCGCTGGCGGTCGCCGAGCGCTTTATGCAGGGCGCGGCAGGCGGGGAGCTGGCGACGGCGATGCTGGCGAGCCTCGGGCGCGCCTTTGCGGGCGGGGCGGCGGGTATTGCCGGTGGTCTGTTCTGCGGATTACTGCTGGCGCTGCGGCCGCGCGCCGGACAGATCGTGACGCCATCGCTCAACGTGCTGCGCCATATTGCCCTTTTTGCGTGGCTACCGCTGCTGACCGCGTGGGTGGGCAACGATACCGTCGGCAAAATCGTCTTTATCGCCCTGGCCTCGTTCTTTCCGATGTTCTTTAGCACCCTTCAGGCCGTGCTGCAGCGCAGCCCGCAGCTGGACGAAGCGGCGCGCGTGCTGCGTTTAGGCGGTCTGACGCGCCTGTGGATGCTGATCCTTCCCGGCGCGGCGCCCGGTATTTTTGCCGGACTGCGGCTGGCGATGATCTACGCCTGGCTTGGCAACATTGGCGCGGAATACTTCATGTCCTCGGGCGTCGGGATCGGCAGCCTGATGATCAACGCCCAGCAGCTGCTGGATATGCCCACCATTCTCTGCGGCATGGTGCTGGTCGGTCTCACCGGCGCAGCGCTGGATAAAGCCGGACGTTTACTGGAACTTCGCGCCACCCGCTGGCGCCAACAGGAGCCATCATGACCGCCCAAACTCTGGTCTCATTTCAACATGTGCGTAAAACCTGGCAGCAGGTCACGGCGCTGCAAAATTTTAGTCTCGACATCGCTTCCGGTGAACTGGTGGTGCTGGTGGGCAGCAGCGGCTGCGGTAAGTCGACGCTTCTGCGCATGCTGGTCGGCCTTGAAGAGACGACGCAGGGGGAAATCCGCATCAGCGGTGAGTTAGTCACCGGCGTGGGCAAAGAGCGCGGCATCGTGTTCCAGGAGCCGCGGCTGTTCCCCTGGCTGAGTGTGATCGACAACGTCATGCTGGGGCTGGCGGATGAAAAACTGAGCCGGGCCGCCAAACGCCAGCGCGCGCGGGAGATGCTGGCGCGGGTGCAGCTCACCGAGTTCGAGAGCGCGCTGCCCGCGCAGCTTTCCGGCGGGATGGCCCAGCGCGTCGCCATTGCGCGCGGCCTGGTTGCCCGCCCGCAAATTCTGATGCTGGACGAGCCGTTCGGCGCGCTCGACGCCCTGACGCGGCACACCCTGCAGCAGGCGCTTTTGCATATTCACAGAAGCGAGGGAACCACCACGCTGCTGGTAACGCATGACGTCGAAGAGGCGGTCGCCCTGGCCGACCGGGTCGTGGTGCTTTCCCCACGTCCCGGCCGCATTCGCGAGGTGGTGAGCCTCACGCTGCCGCACCCGCGACAGCGGGACGACGCCGCGTTCGCCGACGCCTGCCGCTATATTCGCACTCTTATTACCTCTGCCTGATAACCTTCACTAAGGAGCAATACATGGGACATCCTTCCGTTTTCCCGACCGGCGCGACGCTTTACGATCCTGCGCGCGCGTGGAGCGGCTATACCCTTTTCCAGGCCACCGAGCGCGGCGCGGTGCTGGTCGATATGAACGGCGCCGTGGTCCGCGAATGGCCTGAACTTCACGGCTTCCCCAATAAAATTCTGCCGGGCGGGGCAATCCTCGGACACAGCGGCGAGCGCGACCCGCGCTACGGCATGCAGGATATGCTCGATCTGATCCAGGTTGACTGGGAAGGCAATGTGACATGGACCTTCGATCGCTATGAGAAAGTGAGCGACCCGGGCAATGAAGCCCGCTGGATGGCGCGGGCGCACCACGACTATCAGCGCGCGGGCAATCCGGTTGGCTACTACGCGCCGGGGCTGGAGCCGCAGGTCGAAGGGGGGAACACGCTGATCCTCGCCCACACTAACCTGGTCAACGAGGCGATATCGGACAAGGTTCTGCTGGATGACACCATCATTGAGGTCGACTGGGAGGGAAACGTGGTGTGGGAATGGCGCTGCAGCGATCATTTTGAGGAGCTGGGCTTCGACGATGCGGCGCGCACCGCGCTGTACAATAACCCCAACATGCGCGCCAGCGGCGGCGGAATGGGCGACTGGATGCATATCAACTCGATGTCCACGCTGGGGCCGAATAAATGGTATGACGCCGGGGACAGCCGCTTCCACCCGGATAACATCATCTGGGACGCCCGCGAGTCCAACATCATCGCCATTATCGACAAGCAGAGTGGAAAAATTGTCTGGCAGCTTGGCCCGGATTACAGCACGCCGGCGCTGAAACATATCGGCTGGATCATCGGTCAGCACCACGCGCACATGATCCCGCAGGGGCTGCCCGGCGCGGGCAATATTCTTATTTTCGATAACGGCGGCTGGGCCGGATACGGCGCGCCGAACCCGGCCTCGGCGGACGGGGTGAAAAACGCCTGGCGCGACTATTCGCGGATCCTCGAAATTAACCCCGTGACGCTGGATATCGAGTGGCGCTACTCGCCGTATGAAGCGGATCTGCCCCAGCCAACCGACTCATACCGTTTTTATAGCCCGTACATCAGCAATATGCAGCGCCTCGAAAACGGCAATACGCTGATTAATGAAGGCTCCAACGGGCGTATTTTTGAAGTGACGCGCAATCATGAAATTGTCTGGGAATACGTGTCGCCGTTCTGGGGCAAGACGCTTAACAACAACATGGTTTACCGCGCGTACCGCATTCCTTATGCCTGGATCCCTCAGCTTTCTCAGCCGCTGGAAACGCCGATAGTCCCGGTGGATGTTCGAACCTTACGCCAGCCGGGCGCGGCGGCGGCTGGCCCGGCGCAAAGCGTGGTGCGGGTCGCAGGCGTGAAGCCCTACAGTAAAAGCGCCGATGCGCTGTGCGTAGCGACGGATAACGACACCCTTCGCCGCAGCCCGAAACTGTTCCGCGTGGCGGAAAGCGCGTTCAAAACGGTGAGCGCATCGAGCGAGCTGGAAGGCGATGGCCCGATACTGCTGTTTGTCGGGGCGGAGCGCTGCGTGCACTGCCGCAGGCTCTGGCAGCTGCTGGCGAACGAGAAGCTGATTCCGCTGACGGCGCGGTTTGATACCCGCTATCTGGACGCCGATCTGAACGCGGAACTGGCAGGCCAGCTTGGCGTGCGCGGCCTGCCCACGCTGCTGGTGATCAAGCAGGGCCAGCCGGTTTCGCGTGCGCCCGCGCAGCAATCGGTAGAAAGCGTGCGTGAGTGGTTGAAAGGCGTGAGTGAATAATGCGATACCCGGGAGAGCGAGCCTCTCCCGGGAGGGGCGAGGTTATTTTGCCAAAATCTCGCGGCGAACGATCTCTGCGCCCGCGCTCAGCGCCTTCAGCTTGCCGTTGGCAACCTGACGGGAGAGCGGGGCCATTCCGCAGTTGGTGGACGGATAAAGCTTGTCCACATCCACAAACTGCAGCGCCTTGCGCAGCGTGTCGGCGACTTCTTCCGGCGTTTCAACCGCGTTCGTTGCCACGTCGATCGCGCCGACCATCACCTTTTTGCCGCGGATCAGCTCCAGCAGGTCCATCGGCACGCGCGAGTTGTGGCACTCCAGGGAAATAATGTCGATGTTTGAGGTCTGCAGCTTAGGGAAGGCCTCTTCATACTGTCGCCACTCGGAGCCGAGCGTCTTTTTCCAGTCGGTATTGGCCTTAATGCCGTAGCCGTAACAGATGTGCACCGCCGTTTCGCACTTCAGCCCTTCAACGGCGCGCTCCAGCGCGGCGATACCCCAGTCGTTGACCTCGTCAAAAAAGACGTTAAAGGCCGGTTCGTCGAACTGAATAATATCGACGCCTGCGGCTTCCAGCTCGCGCGCTTCCTGATTGAGGATTTTGGCAAATTCCCAGGCCAGCTTTTCGCGGCTTTTATAGTGGGCGTCATAAAGGGTGTCGATCATGGTCATCGGACCCGGCAGCGCCCATTTGATCGGCCTGTCGGTGAGCTGGCGCAGGTACTTAGCATCGTCAACGAACACCGGTTTCTGGCGCGTTACGGCATCGACAACGGTGGGTACGCTCGCGTCATAGCGGTTGCGAATGCGGACCGTCTGGCGGTTCTCAAAATCCACGCCGCTAAGGTGCTCAATAAAGGTCGTTACGAAGTGCTGACGGGTCTGCTCGCCGTCGCTGACGATATCAATCCCGGCGCGAACCTGTTCATCCAGCGACAAACGCAGCGCATCCTGTTTACCGGCGATCAGTTCGTCGTTCTGTAATTTCCACGGCGACCACAGGGTTTCCGGTTGAGCCAGCCACGTTGGCTTAGGCAAGCTGCCTGCCGTTGACGTTGGGAGCAATGTTTTCATAATAAAAAGACCTTATTCGTTTAATTAAAGCGTGAAGTTATGGGACCACTGCTCAAGACGTTGCTGGAAGGGCTTAATAAATTGCGCTTCGGTATATTTGCCCTGTTGAATCGCTAGCTGGCTGCGCTCTTCACGGTCATAAACGATTTTCGTTAATGAATGATCCTGCTGATTCAGATCCGGCTGATAGCACTGTCCCGCTGTCGAGTTCGCGTTATAAATTTCAGGGCGGTAAATCTTCTGGAATGTTTCCATGGTGCTGATGGTTCCAATCAGTTCAAGATTCGTATAGTCAGCCAGCAGATCGCCGGAATAATAAAAGGCGAAAGGCGCGGCGCTGTTTTCCGGCATAAAGTAACGTACCTTCAGGCCCATCTTGCCAAAGTACTGCTCGGTGAGCGAGTTGCCGTCCGGCTGGTACTCAATGCCCAATACAGGGTGCGTGTTGCCCGTACGATGGTAGGTATCTTTGCTGGAGACGCTCAGGCAGATCACCGGCGGCTTCTTAAAGTGTTCTCTGTATTCGGCAGAGTGGGTGAAGTGCTTGAAAATATTGCCGTGCAGCTCACCAAAGTTCTCAGGAATACTAAAGGTGGAACGATCCTTATTGTGATCGAGCAGCAAGACGCTGAAATCATAGTCGCGCACGTAGGATGAGAAGTTATTCCCGACGATACCTTCGATGCGCTCATTGGTTTTTTTATCGACAATAAACGTCTGCAGTATTTCAATGGCCGGGAAGCTATTATCGCCATCGATGTTCATATCAACGGAAATAATTTCAAGCTCAACCGCATAACGATCGGCTTTTGGATTATCCCAACGCGCCAGGGCGTTAAAACGGTTGTTAATCATCACCAGCGTGTTGCGCAGATTTTCCTGACGCTTTTCCCCACGCGCCAGGTTGGCAAAGTTGGTGGTGGTACGCGTGTTTTCGGAAGGGTTGTAGTTCTCATCGAAGCAACTGCGCTTAAGCGTAAATGTAAAAGCTTTACTCATGGTGGTTATGCATCCTAAGTTCATGTTGCCAGGAAGTTATTAATGCATAATTTATGCCTTAGCCTGTGGCAGAGGGGAAGTGACTTAATTTCACTGCAACATGAGGGAAGTTCATGACGTGTCATACTCGATGTGTCGCTGCCATCTTGCCGGGTGGCGCTGCGCTTACCCGGCCTACGGTTCTTCATGAACGGCGCACTTCACGTTATACTGCCCAAAATTTCCAACCGGTTTAGAAACAATCATGACAAAACTCACCTTACAAGAGCAGATGCTGAAAGCGGGCTTAGTCAGCAGCAAGAAAGTGGCAAAAGTACAGCGCACGGCAAAGAAATCACGCGTTCAGGCCCGTGAAGCCCGTGAAGCGGTCGAAGAGAACAAGAAGGCGCAGATCGAGCGCGACAAGCTTCTGAGCGAGCAGCAGAAGCAGGCCGTACTGGCGAAAGAGTTTAAAGCGCAGGTGAAGCAGCTGATTGAAATGAACCGCATTACGATTTCAAGAGGCAATATTACCTTTAACTTTACCGACGGCAATCTGATTAAAAAGATTGAAGTCGATAAGCAAACCCAGGCCCAGCTGATCAACGGTCGTCTGGCGATTGCGCGCCTGGTGCTCAATGCTAACGGCGACTGCGACTACGCGATCATTCCGGCGGTGGTGGCGGATAAAATTGCCCAGCGCGATGCCGACAGCATCGTTCTGAACAGCGCGCTGAGCCAGGAAGAGCAGGATGAAGACGATCCGTACGCGGACTTCAAAATCCCTGACGATTTGATGTGGTAAACCCTGTCTAAAACGGTGCGGCGTGTCGGGCGTTAATCGCCTCGCCGCTCACCGGATGCACAAAGTCCAGCCCGCTGGCGTGCAGCATCAGCCGCGGCGCCTCCCCGGCGCCCGGCCATTCAAGACCGCCATATAAATCGCAGCCCAAAATAGGGTGACCTAACTGCTGGCAGTGAATGCGCAGCTGGTGGGTTCGCCCCGTCTCCGGCGTGAGCGCAACCCGCGTCAGCGGTAACCCCGTCGCCTGATAAAAACGCTCGATGACCCGGTAGCGGGAGCGCGCCGATTTGCCCGTAACGGCGCATATCGACATCAGTGGAAACAGCGCCGGGTCTTTGGCAATCGGCGCATCAATAATGCCTTCGTCGTCCTTAACGTGTCCGCACAGCAGCGCGCTGTAGGCCTTATTCACGGCGCGCTGGCTGAACTGATGGCAAAGCGCGGCGTTGATCGCTTTATTAAGCGCAATCACCATAATGCCGGATGTGCCGAAATCCAGACGATGCACCAGCGTGCAGCCCGGGAAGTTTTGCACCAGACGGTAATGAACGGAATCCAGGTTTTGCGGGTTTTTGCCCGACAGGCTAAGCAGGCCGGAAGGTTTATCGATCAGCAGCAGATGTTCGTCCTGCCAGAGAATTTTAATCTCATCTAGACAGGGTGGGGCAATAAAGTTATCGACGATTGCAGACATCAGGCCGCCCGGCTGGAGAGTGGGAGCGGATAATAACGAAATGCGGGGAAAAAGAAAAACCCTCCCGCCGGGCGGCAGGAGGGTGACATCTTAGGCTGCTACAAAACCGTCGATCGCGGCTTTCGCATCGGACTGCGCTTTGGTCGCCACTTCCGGACCGTAAGCGATACCTTCAGCGAACACGAAGTTCACGTCGGTGATGCCGATGAAGCCCAGGAAGACGGACAGATACGGCGTTACCAGGTCAGTTGCGGTATCTTTATGAATACCACCGCGGCTGGTCAATACCACCGCACGTTTGCCCGTTACCAGACCTTCAGGGCCTTTCTCGGTGTAACGGAAGGTCACGCCCGCGCGGGCGACCAGGTCAAAGTAGTTCTTCAGCTGGGTAGGGATGTTGAAGTTGTACATTGGGGCGTTGATCACGATAACGTCGTGCGCCTGCAGTTCAGCAATTAGCTCGTCAGACAGCGCCAGGGCTTCCTGCTGACGTGGCGTCAGCGGCGCATCGCTTGGACGCAGTGCGCCAACCAGTTCGCCGTCCAGTACAGGAATCGGGCTTGCAGCCAGGTCACGCACGGTGATTTCGTCCGCTGGATGCTGTTCACGCCACTGCTCAACGAAATAGTCGGACAGCTGACCAGACTGAGAGTACCCTGCCAGAATACTGGATTTTAATACTAATACTTTGCTCATGGGTGATTCCTGTTTTGCATTTGATTGAAGGGGGTTGCCCCGTTGCTTGTTGACACTCTATTCACAATCCTGTCGCAGGGATAGCGCAATATATCGAAGCCTATGTTCGAAATTTTTGAATAAGGCGCTAAAAGCGCTGATGTGGTACTCTATATCAATCATTAAAAAGAGAATTTATCCGGCAGTGCACTGCCCGTTAACGCTATGACAGAACAACAAAAATTAACCTTCCCGATGCTCCTGAAGCAGCTTGATTCGCTGATGCTGCGCGATAAACAGCGGTTTGCGCGCCGCCTGCACGGGGTGAAGAAGGTTAAAAATCCTGATGCACAACAGGCCATTTACCAGGAGATGGCGAAAGAGATAGAACAGGCCGCAGGGAGAGTTGTGCTGCGCGAAGCCGCACGCCCGGCGATTACCTATCCGGAAAACCTGCCCGTCAGTCAGAAAAAACAGGACATCCTTGAGGCCGTACGCGATCACCAGGTGGTGATTGTCGCAGGTGAAACGGGGTCAGGAAAAACGACGCAGCTCCCCAAAATCTGCATGGAGCTGGGGCGCGGGGTGAAAGGTCTGATTGGCCACACCCAGCCGCGTCGACTGGCCGCGCGCACCGTGGCAAACCGTATTGCCGAAGAACTGCAAACGGAGCCGGGGGGCTGCATCGGGTACAAGGTCCGCTTCAGCGACCACGTCAGCGATAACACCATGGTGAAGCTGATGACCGACGGTATCCTGCTGGCGGAAATCCAGCAGGATCGCCTGCTGATGCAGTACGACACCATCATCATCGATGAAGCCCACGAACGCAGCCTGAACATCGATTTCCTGCTCGGCTACCTGAAAGAGCTGCTGCCGCGTCGCCCTGATCTGAAGATCATCATTACCTCCGCAACCATCGATCCGGAGCGCTTCTCAAAGCATTTCAACAATGCGCCGATTATTGAGGTCTCTGGCCGCACCTATCCGGTTGAGGTGCGCTATCGCCCGATCGTGGAAGAGGCGGACGATACCGAGCGCGACCAGCTGCAGGCCATCTTCGACGCCGTTGACGAGCTGGGTAACGAAAGCGCGGGCGACATTCTGATCTTTATGAGCGGCGAGCGCGAAATTCGCGACACCGCCGATGCGCTCAGCAAGCGCGACCTGCGCCACACCGAAATCCTCCCGCTTTATGCCCGCCTGTCGAACAGCGAGCAGAACCGCGTGTTCCAGGCGCACAGCGGGCGGCGCATCGTGCTCGCGACCAACGTGGCGGAAACCTCGCTGACCGTACCGGGCATTAAATACGTTATCGACCCGGGCACGGCGCGCATCAGCCGCTACAGCTACCGCACCAAGGTTCAGCGCCTGCCGATTGAGCCGGTTTCTCAGGCCTCCGCCAACCAGCGTAAGGGCCGCTGCGGCCGCGTGTCGGAAGGGATCTGTATTCGTCTCTATTCCGAAGATGATTTCCTGTCGCGCCCGGAATTTACCGACCCGGAAATTCTTCGTACCAACCTGGCGTCCGTTATCCTACAGATGACCGCGCTGGGGCTGGGCGACATCGCGGCGTTTCCGTTCGTTGAAGCGCCGGACAAGCGCAACATTCAGGACGGCGTACGCCTGCTGGAAGAGCTCGGCGCCATTACCACCGACGAGCAGGCGACGGTCTACAAGCTGACGCCGCTGGGCCGCCAGCTCAGCCAGCTGCCGGTCGATCCGCGTCTGGCGCGTATGGTGCTGGAGGCGCAAAAGCACGGCTGCGTGCGCGAGGCGATGATCATCACCTCGGCGCTCTCCATTCAGGATCCGCGCGAGCGTCCGATGGACAAACAGCAGGCGTCTGACGAAAAACACCGCAGGTTCCACGACAAAGAGTCCGATTTCCTCGCCTTCGTGAACCTGTGGAATTACCTCGGCGAGCAGCAGAAAGCGCTCTCCTCGAACCAGTTCCGCCGCCAGTGCCGCGTGGAGTTCCTGAACTATCTGCGCGTGCGCGAGTGGCAGGACATCTACACCCAGCTGCGCCAGGTGGTGAAAGAGCTGGGGATCCCGGTCAACAGCGAACCGGCGGAGTACCGCGAAATTCATATCGCGCTGCTGACCGGCCTGCTGTCCCACATTGGGATGAAGGACGCCGAAAAGCAGGGATATACCGGCGCGCGCAACGCCCGTTTCTCCATCTTCCCCGGTTCCGGTCTGTTCAAGAAGCCGCCGAAGTGGACCATGGTTGCCGAGCTGGTAGAAACCAGCCGCCTGTGGGGACGCATTGCCGCGCGCATCGATCCGGAATGGGTTGAACCGGTGGCGCAGCACCTGCTTAAGCGCTCGTACAGCGAACCGCACTGGGAGCGCGCGCAGGGCGCGGTGATGGCGACCGAGAAGGTGACCGTTTACGGCCTGCCGGTGGTTGCCGCGCGTAAGGTCAACTACAGCCAGATTGACCCGGCGCTCAGCCGCGAACTGTTTATCCGCCACGCGCTGGTGGAGGGGGACTGGCAGACGCGCCACGCGTTCTTCCGCGAAAACCTGAAGCTGCGCGCCGAAGTGGAAGAGCTTGAGCATAAATCCCGCCGCCGCGACATTCTGGTGGACGACGAGGCGCTGTTTGAGTTTTACGATCAGCGCATCAGCCACGAGGTTATTTCCGCTCGCCATTTTGACAGCTGGTGGAAGAAAGCCAGCAAAGAGACGCCGGACCTGCTCAACTTCGAAAAGAGCATGTTGATTAAGGAAGGGGCGGAGTCGGTCAGCAAGCTCGACTACCCGAACTTCTGGCATCAGGGCAACCTTAAACTGCGGCTAACCTATCAGTTTGAGCCGGGTACGGACGCCGACGGCGTGACCGTTCACATTCCGCTGCCGCTGCTGAACCAGGTAGAAGAGAGCGGGTTTGAGTGGCAAATTCCCGGCCTGCGCCGGGAGCTGGTGATTGCGCTGATCAAATCCCTGCCTAAGCCGGTGCGCCGCAATTTTGTGCCTGCGCCAAACTACGCGGAAGCGTTTTTAGGCCGCGTGACGCCGCTGGAACTGCCGCTGCTGGATGCACTCGAGCGTGAGTTCCGCCGCATGACCGGCACCACCATCGACCGCGAGGACTGGAACTGGGATCAGGTGCCCGATCACCTGAAAATCAGCTTCCGCGTGGTGGACGACAAAAACAAAAAGCTGCAGGAAGGTCGTTCGCTGACCGAGCTGAAGGATGCCCTGAAGGGCAAAGTTCAGGAGACGTTGTCTGCCGTGGCGGACGACGGTATCGAGCAGAGCGGGCTGCACATCTGGAGCTTTGGTCAGCTTCCGGAAAGCTACGAGCAGAAGCGCGGGAACTATAAGGTGAAAGCCTGGCCTGCGCTGGTCGATGAACGCGACAGCGTCGCCATTAAACTGTTTGATAATCCGCTGGAACAGCAGCAGATGATGTGGCGCGGGCTGCGTCGACTGCTGCTGCTCAACATCCCGTCGCCGATTAAGTATCTGCACGAGAAGTTACCGAATAAAGCCAAGCTGGGACTCTACTTTAACCCGTACGGCAAGGTGCTTGACCTGATTGATGACTGCATCTCCTGCGGCGTGGATAAGTTAATCCACGAGGCGGGGGGGCCGGTCTGGACGGAAGAGGCCTTTGCGAAGCTGCACGACAAGGTGCGCGCCGAGCTGAACGACGCGGTGGTGGAGATTGCTAAACAGGTCGAGCAGATCCTCACCGCCGTTTTCAACATCAACAAGCGCCTGAAAGGGCGTGTGGATATGACCATGGCGCTGGGGCTGTCTGACGTGAAGGCGCAGATGGCGGGGCTGGTGTACCGCGGCTTTGTGACCGGCAACGGCTTTAAGCGTCTGGGCGATACCCTGCGTTACCTGCAGGCGATTGAAAAACGTCTGGAGAAAATGGCCATCGATCCGCATCGCGACCGCGTGCAGATGCTGAAAGTCGAAAGCGTGCAGCAGGCGTGGCAGCGGTGGCTGAACAAACTGCCGCCGGCCCGTCGCGAGGATGATGACGTACAGGAGATCCGCTGGATGATCGAGGAGCTGCGCGTCAGCTTATTTGCCCAGCAGCTGGGTACGCCGTATCCGATTTCCGATAAGCGTATCCTGCAGGCAATGGAGCAGATTTCCGGTTAAAACTCAGTTTTCTCCCTCTCCCTGCGGGCTGAGGAATCCCCAGTAATGATTAAACAGAAGCTATAACGTTGTTTCAGAAAGATTGAAGACTTACAGCGACGCCCTGGTCCGGCTGTAAATCGCTGAGGCGTTTCCTGCAGGCCGGGGCGAGGCGCAGGGATGCGCCGAGAGGGCGGGCTTTACAGGGACGTTACCTCCGCCCGTACCCGATAAGCCGGAAGGAATAAGCCGAGGGCACCGCGAAGCGGCGATTTACCGCCGGGAGCCCGGGTCGCCAGGGTGGTGGCGACTGAGCCACCCTGGCACGTTCACCGGTCATGTCGTTACAGAGTAGCAAGGAACATAAAGTGAACGGAATGACCACCACAGCCGTATGTTCCCCCTCACCCCAGCCCTCTCCCTCAAGGGAGAGGGGGGTCGTCCGTGCTGGCATTATTTTGTGGGGATTCCTCAGCCCTGTGGGAGAGGGTCGGGGTGAGGGCATCCGGCTGCACAATTTTCACCCGTTCACCATTGCCAGCGTAAACCCATCCCACCCCTTAACCCCCACCGTTTGCAGCGCGGTGGCGGTTAAACGCGGGTTATCCCCAATCATCTCAATAAACCGGCGCACGCCCTGCACGCGCGCGTCGTCGCTTTGCCCGTTAATGACCTCGCCGTCGCGCACCACGTTATCGCCGATAATCACCGTGCCGGGACGGGAATAGTGCAGCGCCCACTCCAGATAGCCGGGATTGTTTGGCTTATCGGCATCAATAAAGATCAGATCGAAAGGGGGAACGTCGCCAAACTGTTCCAGTGACGTCAGCGCGGGCCCTTCGACGAGTTCAATGCGATCGTTAAGTCCGGCCAGCTGGATATTCTGCCGGGCAACCTCGGCATGCGCCGGGTCCGCTTCAAGCGTAATCAGCTTTCCGTCCGGCGGCAGGGCGCGCGCCATCCAGATAGAGCTATAAGCACCCAGCGTCCCGATCTCAAGAATGCGTCTTGCCTGCGTCATGCGCACCAACAGCGCCAGCAGCTGCCCCTGATTGGCCGCAACATCGTGTTCAGGTAGCCCGGCGCGCTTGTTGTTTTCCAGTACCTGACTCAGCACGTCATCGTCAGGGATAAGCGAAGAAATCATGTAATTATCTACTGCAGACCACTGTTGTTGCATAGAATGACTCCTTGAGAGGAATTGCCGGGTGGCGGCTGCGCCTTACCCGGCCTACGGGTGCTGGTTGCCTCCCTCTCCCTGTGGGAGAGGGCCGGGGTGAGGGCATCAGCGCGCGAACGGGTTCATGCGCTCTTCCAGCCGCCCCCCAGCGCTTTATACAAATCAATTTGCGCCAGCAGCAGGTTATTTTTTACCTGTACCACGCTGGTTTGCACCGAATACAGCGTACGCTGTGCGTCGAGCACGTCCAGATAGGATGAATACCCGTTGTTGTAGCGGTTTTGCGCAATGCGCAGCGTCTCCCTGGAAACGTCCTGCTGAGCCAGCAGTTCGGTAAGCTGTTCCTGATAGCGCGTAATCGCATCAAGGCTGTTATTCACTTCCGAAAAGGCATTGCGTACGGTTTTTTCGTAGCTGTACAGAGCCTGATTGCGCTGGGACTGTGAAACATCCACCTGCGCATTCAGCGCCTGGCGGTTCAACAGCGGGGCAAGAATGCTTCCGCCCACGCTCCAGAGCTGAAGCGGGTTATCCAGCAGGCCTGACAGGGTACGATCCTGCAGCGATCCGGTCGCCGTCAGGTTGATCGACGGCAGAAGGCTGGCGCGCGACGCGGCAAGCGAGGCGTCTGCAGCCACCAGCTGTCGTTCGGCCTGAACGACGTCCGGACGGCGATTAAGCAGGGTCGAAGGCAGCTGCGAGGGGAGCTTCAGCGGCGTTAGCGCGTCAAAGCTTTCACCGCGCGCAACGTCGCCTGGGTTATTACCCAGCAGCAGGCTCAGCGCGTTTTCCTGCTCAGCGATCTGATGCTGGAGTACCGGAACCTGCGCCCGCGTAGAGCGCAGCTCAGAGTCGGACTGCATCAGCTCCAGCCGCGAACTGTAGCCCGTCTCAAACTGCCGTTTGGCAAGGTTAAACGCCGCTTCGCGGGACTTCAGGGTGGATTCGGTCACGCGCAGCTGTTCATCCAGCGAGAGCAGGGTGACGTACCCGGAGGCCACCGAAGAGGCAACCGTCAAATCTGCCGCCGCGGCTGCGGCTTTCTGCGCCGCCAGAGACGCTTCGGCAGCCGCGGCGGTGCTGCGGTTCACGCCCCAGATATCGACATCATAGCTCGCGGTCAGGCTGCCTTTGTACAGCGTGCTGTAGACAGGTAGCCCCGTAGCGGCAGATTGTGCGCGGGCCCGCGTACCGGTGACGCCAGCATCGAGCGAGGGAAAGAGGCTACCGTCGGCAGCGTAGACCCGCGCCTGATATTCATTGATCCGCTCCCGGGCAATCAGCACGTCGCTGTTGTTTTTAAGCGCCAGGTCCACATAGCGGTTCAGATGGCTGTCGTGAAAGTTTCGCCACCAGATCTGTTCTACAGGGCTGGCGGGGCCTGCATCGGCACGCCATTGGTTCGGAATGTGCAGAGACGGTTGAGCGGGTTTGACGTCGACCGACTGGCACCCCGCCAGAATGGCCGCCATCATCAGGCTGGCGAGCGGGCGCAGCGTCATTGCTTCTCCTCCCGCGTGTCAATCGTCACCTGCACCGACATGCCCGGGCGCAGCAGCCCGTACGCTTCCGGTTTGCCCAGTATTTCAATGCGCACCGGAATGCGCTGGGCAATTTTAACGAAGTTGCCGGTGGCGTTATCCGGCGTGATGGCGCTGAACTCCACGCCCGTTGCCGGAGAGATGCTCTCCACGCGGCCCTGATAGGCTTTATCGTTTAACGCATCGACGGTGAATTTCACCGGCTGCCCGACGCGCAGGTTCGCCAGCTGCGTCTCTTTAATATTGGCAATCACCCAGTGCTGCGGCGGCACCAGCGTGGTGAGGTGCGTTCCGGCGGAAACGTAGGCTCCAAGACGCACGGCAATCTGCCCGAGCTGGCCGTCACGCGGGGCGATAATGCGGGTGTTTTGCAAGTCGATCTGCGCCAGCTCCAGCGCCGCTTTAGCGTTGTCGACATCCGCCTCCAGCGATCCGCGATTGACGATAACGGTCTGCAGATCCTGGCGAGACATCTCAAGCGACGCTTTGGCCTGGTCGATGTCGGCGCTGCCCTGAGCGGCACTCGCCAGCGCCGCGTCGCGCTCGCGGATGGAAAGGGAACCGTCTGCGGTCAGATCCTTCACGCGCTTTAAATCCGCCTGGGTTTTCAGGCTCTGCGCGCGGGCGTTTTTCAGCACCGCCTCGTTTTTCGCGATCGTCGCTTCGGCGCTCTTACGCTGCTGTAGGTTGTTGTTGAGCGCGGCAATCTTCATTGCCAGCTGCGCCTCGGCCTGATGGACGCGCTGGCGATAGATGCGGTCGTCAATCTGCAGCAGCACATCCCCTTTTTTGACGTGAACGAAATCCTGAACATTCACCTCAGTGATATACCCGTTTACCTGCGGGCTGATAAACGTGGTCTGGCCGCGAACGTAGGCGTTATCCGTAAACTGCGCGTGGCGGGTGAACGGGGGGAGCTGCCAGGCGTAGAGGATCACCAGCACCCCGACAATACCGATCGCCGCGGCGGTGAAAACCGAAACAATGCGCACATTCTTGCGGGTGTTGGCCTGCTCTTTGGCGGCATCCTGCTGACTCATACAATCTCCAGAAATATTTCCATTATTTGTTACCCGTGGCGTTCTTCAGGGCCATACGGGCCGTTATGCGCAGGCGCAACAGGCGCCATAAAATCCAGACCAGCGTGGCGGCAGCGATGCTCGCCGTCAGAAGGTAAGTATCGTTGTAAGCCAGAATGTTTGCCTCAAGGGTCGTGACCGTTTGCAGCTGGGTGATGGCCTGCGTGCCCAGCAGGGCGCTGTCCCCGATCAGGCTTTGGTACATCTGGGTATAGGCCTGAATGCGCTCGTTCACCAGCGGGTTTAGCGTAGTGAGCTGGTCAGCCAGCAGGCTGGAGTGGTACTTCTCGCGCCAGGTCTGAAAGGTACCGAGGATTGCGGAACCGAGCAGCCCCCCGATGTTCTGGCTCATGCCAAACATCACCGAGAAGCTCACCAGGTTGCGCGGCTCGGCGATGACGCCGCCGATGGCGGCAAGCATTGCCGGGGCAAGGAAAAAGGCGCTGCCGAAGCCCAGCAGGAACTGGCTCAGCATCAGCTGATCCGGGCGGGTCAGGTTGGTCGACCGGCTGTCGAGCAACGAGGCCACGATCATCAGCGCCAGCGAGGTAATGATGGGCCAGGCGAGTCTGGTGGGCTTGATCGTCAAACAGCTGGTGACAATCCCGCAGGCAATCCCGGCAAAGATAGACCACGCCAGGTGCGTCATCTGCTCATTTTGCAGGCCGACGTACTGTAGCCAGCCGATGACCCCGGTGTTCTGTTCCGCCAGCACGATGCGGATCAACAGCATGATTAACCCCAGGCGCACGATACTGCCGCTCGACAGCCAGCGGGTGTTGAGCAGAGGATTGCTGCGGTTATGTTCAAACATGATTGCGGAGACGATCAGGACCAGCGATAGCGCCAGCGACCAGCCAATCCACGGCGCTTCAAACCACCAGTACAGGCGGCCCAAAGAGAGTACCGCGCACAGTAACGCCATACCGGGCGCCAGCAGAAAGAAGGTGATGAAGTCTTTCTTCTCGAAAACCTTACGGCGGTCGCCCGGCGGCAGCTTGAGCACCATCACGCAGGCCAGCGATATCAGGGCCAGCCCCAGCTCAAAGAAGTAGAGCCCGCGCCACTCGTCAAGCTGGAGCAGTTCGGTGGAAAACAGCCGCGCGATGGGGATCGCCAGCGACGATCCGGTAATCCCAATCGTCAGCGCTTTGAGCCGGTGCTTCGCGGGCCAGGCCTGAATCTGATAATAGATACCGAGCGAACTGAGCGCAGCCGCAACCATGCCGTGCGCGGCGCGGACCATCAGCGCAGAGCTGAGATCGTTCACGAACAGGTGGAAAAAGGTGACCAGCACGTAGAGCACCAGGAACCCTTCCGTAAACGCCCGCAGACCGTACTGCTGACGAAACTTCACCAGCAGCAGGTTGATGGAGACGTTGGTCATCACATAGACCGCGGGCAGCCAGGCGATCTCTGTCGACCAGGCCCCGAAGGTGCCCTGTAAGTTTTGCAGATTGGCGGTCACGACCGCGTTACCCAGCGCCCCGGTCAGGCAGACCAGCAGGCCAACGATGCCGTAGGCAATTCGTTTTGGCGTGGGATGTTCCGGGGTGGAAGGGGAACCCAGCAGGGCGGGTTTCTCATGTGGCTGCCACTCGCGAGGAGCATACGGGTCGCGTTGGGGCAGGCGCATAACGTCGTTTACCTTAGAAAAAGTTGAATAGTGAGCGGGCTAATGATTCTACGTCTGACGCAAATCATAATTCAAGTGAATATGATTATCGCATGTTACGCAAATGTTTAGGGAACGGATAAGGAAAAAGAGCGGCCCGAAACGGGCCGCCGGGGGATCATACTTCCTCAGGCTGGGCCTGCATTACCGAACCACGCTTCACGCGGCTGGCACAGTAAATAGCGATCAGTGAGACAATTACCGTTACCGCCAGATACCACGCCACCGGCACCCAGTCGCCATCGTATTTCGCCAGCAAGCCCGTAGCGATAAGCGGTGCGGTACCGCCTGCCAGCGCGGCACCAAGCTGATAACCGAGAGTGATACCCGTGTAGCGAACGTTAGCGCTGAAGATCTCTGAGCACAGGGTGCCGAGCACTGCCGTGACGGGCGCCCACAGCACGCCAAAGGCAATAACCGTGGCGAGGACAATGCCCCACGTGGTGCCGGTATTGAGCAGCATAAACCACGGCACGATGAACAGGCCCAAAACAAACACGCTGACGGCGTACATGCGCTGGCGGCCAACCTTATCGGAGAGTAATCCCATAAGTGGGATCATGATGGTCGCAACCAGGGCACCCAGCGTTACGGCCTCCAGCGCCTGAGATTTCTGATAGGTGAGGGTGGTCGTGGCGTAGCTGACGACAAACGTCGAGAAAATATAAAACGGCGCGGTTTCAACCACCTTCAGCCCGGCGGCAATCAGCACTTCGCGCCAGTGGTGTTTCAGGGTATCGCGCAGCGGCGCTTTCGCAACCCGACCCGACGCTTTCACTTTCTTGAAGTCTGGCGTTTCATCGATGTCTTTACGGATCCACAGGCCAATGAGTACCAGTACGGAACTCAGCAGAAAGGGAATACGCCATCCCCAAGAGAGGAAATCCTCCTCGCTGAACAGCGTCATCAGCGACACGATAAAGGTCGCCATCAGCATACCGATAGTCACGCCGGCCTGCGGAATACTGCCGAAGAAGCCTTTGCGCTTCTCGGGCGCGTATTCATAGGCAAGCAGCAGGGCGCCTCCCCATTCACCGCCAATGCCCATTCCCTGAATGATACGCATCAGGATCAGCAGCGCCGGTGCCCACATGCCAATCATGTCGTAAGTAGGAAGCAGGCCAATCATCACGGTTGCACCTCCCATCAGCGACAGGGTTAGCACTAGCGTTTTCTTACGCCCGATGCGGTCCCCGATATGGGCGAAGAGGACGCCGCCAATAGGGCGGATGAAGAACGTTAATGAGAAAGAGAGATAGGACAGGATCAGCCCAATAACCGGATCAACCATCGGGAAGAATATCTTATTAAAAACCAGCGCCGCCGCCGTGCCGTAGAGAAAATAGTCAAACCATTCAATAGCGCTGCCGGTGAGGCTGGCGATGAGAACCTTTTTGTTTTTTCGTAAGACCGTTGTCGTGCTTTCACGTTGTGTCATGACCCAAAACCCCGCCACGTAGATGATAGGAAAGGTGTCACCTGGCGCGCTTCAGGTGCAACCTTTCGTGATTAAACGTTATTAAATTGTTAAGCAACTTAGGGTGGGATGTTTTATTTGGCAAGCCAGCTGGGGGCTTTACTGGTCAGATCACGGTGAAATAAGCAGCGACTGTTGCTTTATCATCATCCCGATATGGCACGATGTTTTGAATGACGGATAATCAAAAGCATAAAATGCAGGTGCAACCCAATTGTTTTTAGATGTTTCTGGTTATTTCAAAAAAATGACAAAGAGGCGGGTGTCGAGCGGTTTTGGCTTTCGGAGAGATCCTCTGTTTCCCCAGGACGCATGCGATACTCTGGATCAAAACGCTGTAAGGAGGTCACGATGACACTGGCACTTTTTCCTTCTCTCCCCGAGAGCACGCTGAATGCGGTGAACACCGTCGGAGGATGGCTGGCGCAGGACGAACTCCATGACAGCCAGCCTGTTGATATGGTCATTCTGGCGGGGAATGCGGTCATTCCTGCTATCGATGCCGCCTGTCGGGTCGCGTCCGAACAGGGTGTTCCGCTGCTGATCAGCGGCGGGATTGGGCACTCAACCACCTTCCTGTATGCCGCGGTTGCTCAGCATCCGCGCTATAACACGCTTCCCACGACGGGGCGCGCGGAGGCGGCGATCCTCGCGGATATCGCCCGCGAATTCTGGAAAATCCCGGCCGAGAAAGTTCTGGTTGAGGACCAGTCAACCAACTGCGGCGAGAACGCCCGCTTTAGCTGGGAAATGATGAAGCATCACGGCCAGAAGCCAGAGCGCGTGCTGGTGGTGCAGGACCCGACGATGCAGCGCCGCACCATGGCAACCTTTGCGCGCGTCTGCCGGGATGAAGCGGCTTCGCCCGCGTGGGTGAGCCATCCGGGGCTCACGCCGGTTGTGCAAAACAGCGAAGACGGGCTGAGGTTCTGCGGCAGTAACGAAGGGCTTTGGCCGGTAGCGCGCTATCTGTCGCTGGTGCTGGGCGAGCTCCCGCGCTTACGCGATGACGTCACCGGCTACGGCCCGAGGGGTAAAGATTTTATCGCGCACGTGGACATTCCTGAGGACGTGAATAACGCGTGGAATATCCTGCGCAGTGACGCGATCCTCACCGACGCGCTGGTAAGCCGTTCTCTGCTGTGATGGTCTGCCCGTTTGCGCTGACTTCGCCGCAAACGGGCATCTTATGTTGCCAGTCTGTAATTTTTAAAATCTGCTGACCCGTTTCTTTTATGAGATATCTCACAAAAACAGCCTGATAGGGTAGGCATCCTCGCCAGTAATTATAGTTTTTAACAATGCGTTTACTTGTTAAAAACAGTGTAATTACAGGAGCAGGTCATGACGGTACCCGTACAACACCCTATGTATATTGATGGACAGTTTGTTGCCTGGCAGGGTGATGCCTGGATTGATGTGATCAACCCGGCCACTGAAGAGGTCATCTCCCGTATCCCCGACGGCAGCGCGGAGGATGCCCGTAAAGCGATAGACGCAGCCGAGCGCGCGCAGGCCGGCTGGGAGGCGCTGCCCGCTATCGAACGCGCAAACTGGCTGCGAAAAATCTCTGCGGGCATCCGCGAGCGCGTGAGCGAAATCAGCGCCCTGATTATGGCGGAAGGCGGGAAAATTCAGCAGCTGGCGGAAGTGGAAGTGAACTTTACCGCCGACTATATCGACTACATGGCCGAGTGGGCGCGTCGCTATGAAGGTGAAATTATCCAGAGCGACCGTCCCGGCGAGAACATCCTGGTCTTTAAACGCGCGCTGGGCGTTACCACCGGCATCCTGCCGTGGAATTTCCCGTTCTTCCTGATTGCCCGCAAGCTCGCGCCCGCGCTGCTGACCGGTAATACCATCGTCATTAAACCCAGCGAATTCACGCCGAATAACGCCATCGCGTTCGCCAAAATTGTCGATGAAATCGGTCTGCCGAAAGGGGTCTTCAACCTGGTCTTGGGGCGCGGCGAAACCGTGGGTCAGGAGCTGGCAGGCAACCCGAAAGTGGCGATGGTCAGCATGACCGGCAGCGTTGGCGCGGGTGAGAAGATCATGGCCGCGGCAGCGAAAAATATCACTAAGGTCGGCCTTGAACTGGGCGGCAAGGCCCCGGCCATCGTGATGGACGACGCCAACCTTGAGCTGGCGGTCAAAGCGATTGTCGATTCCCGCGTGATCAATACCGGGCAGGTGTGTAACTGCGCCGAGCGTGTATACGTGCAGAAAGGGATTTACGATCGCTTTGTGAACCGCCTGGGCGAGGCGATGAAGGCCGTGCAGTTTGGCAACCCGGCTGAACGTACCGATATTGCCATGGGGCCGCTGATCAACGCCGCGGCGCTGGAGCGCGTGGAGCAGAAGGTGGCCCGCGCGGTGCAGGAAGGGGCAACGGTCGCGCTCGGCGGCAGGGCGGTTGAGGGGAAAGGCTATTACTATCCGCCAACCCTGCTGCTGGACGTGCGCCAGGAGATGGCCATCATGCATGAAGAGACGTTTGGCCCCGTTCTGCCGGTGGTTGTCTTCGATACGCTGGAGGAGGCCCTGCGGATGGCAAACGACAGCGACTACGGCCTGACGTCGTCAATTTATACGCAGGACCTGAACGTCGCCATGAAGGCGATAAAAGGGCTGAAGTTTGGCGAAACCTACATCAACCGCGAGAACTTTGAAGCCATGCAGGGCTTCCACGCGGGCTGGCGAAAATCCGGTATTGGCGGGGCAGACGGCAAGCATGGCCTGAATGAATACCTGCAAACGCAGGTGGTCTATTTGCAGTCGTAATCCTTAACCCCCTCTCCGCGGAGAGGGGGTTTTGCGTTACAGAGACGCGTATTTATCCAGCGTACGCACCAGCTGCGTAACAAATCCGTATTCGTTGTCATACCAGGCAACGGCTTTGACCAGCTGCACGTCGCCCGCCTCGCTGACTTCGGTCTGGGTTGCGTCAAACACCGAGCCGTAGTGCGAGCCAATCACGTCCGAAGAGACGATCTCTTCATCGGTATAGCCAAACGATTTATTCCCCTGCGTGGCTTTTTTCAGCGCGGCATGGATCTCTTCTACCGTCACCTTTTTCTCCAGAATCGCCACCAGCTCCGTCACCGAACCGGTTTTGACCGGCACGCGCTGCGCGTGTCCTTTGAGCTTGCCGTTCAGCGCCGGGATCACCAGGCCAATCGCTTTAGCGGCGCCGGTGGTGTGCGGGATGATATTTTCCGCTGCGGCGCGCGAGGCGCGCAGATCTTTACCGCGCGGACCGTCCACCAGCGCCTGCGTTCCGGTATAGGCATGAATGGTGGTCATGGTCCCGACTTTAATGCCGAAGGCATCGTGGAGGGCTTTTGCCAGAGGGGCCAGGCAGTTGGTGGTACAGGAGGCGACGGAAATGATGGTATCACTGGCATCAATGGTGTCGTCGTTAACGTTGAACACAATGGTTTTCATCTCTCCCGCCGGGGCTGAGATCAGCACCTTTTTGGCGCCGGCATCCAGATGGGCGCGGGATTTTTCTTCCGAGGTATAAAAACCGGTGCATTCGACGACGATATCCACCCCAGCCGCTTTCCACGGGATATGCTTTGCCTCTTTTTCTGCGTAAACCGAGATGGTTTTTCCGTCAACGATCAGCGAATCTTCCGTGAAATCCACGCTCCACGGAAAGCCACCGTAGTTGGAATCATGCTTGAGCAAATACGCCAGCACTTTGGGGGAGGTCAGGTCGTTGATGGCGACGACGCTGTTGCTGTCCTGGGTTTCAAGAAGGCGACGCAGAACAAGGCGTCCAATACGTCCAAATCCGTTAATGCCAATTTTACTCATGGTTTACTCCTGGTGAACGTGTCGATGCGACAGTTTGAACTCATCCAGGCTTAGACCATGACGGGCGGGGCGGCAATTGAAGATGCTTCATGCGCGGGGAAGTATCTGAAAAACCATACAGAAAAGTTAATGAATTTTTAAGGAAAGCGGATTATGTTGACGCTGTATTTGTCATTCATCAGGAAATTACATGCGCACTAAATATACAGGCCTGCAAATAGGTATCCACTGGCTGGTGTTTCTGTTAGTCATCGTGGCCTATTGCGCCATGGAGTTCAGAGGCTTTTTCCCGCGGAGCGACCGCCCGCTGATTAATATGATCCATGTGTCCTGCGGGATCTCAATTCTGGTACTGATGGTGGCGAGACTGCTTATCCGCCTCAAATTCCCGGCGCCGCCCATTCAGCCAAAACCCAAGGCGATGATCACCGGCATGTCGCACCTGGGCCATCTGATTGTGTATGTGCTGTTTATCGCGCTGCCGCTGATCGGCATTGTGATGATGTACAACCGGGGTAACGACTGGTTCGCCTTCGGTATGGTGATGCCGCACGCGGCGCAAGGGAATTTTGACCTGGTGGATATGCTTAAAGAATGGCACGTCACGCTGGCAAACCTGGGCTATTTCGTTATCGGCCTGCATGCCCTGGCGGCGCTGATGCATCACTATTTCTGGAAGGACAACACGCTGCTGCGCATGATGCCGAAAAAGCGGTCGTAGCCGACCGTATTGCCCGGCGGCGCTACGCCTGCACGGGCCTGTGAACGGCGCTGAGTCGTAGGCCGGGTAAGCGCAGCGCTACCCGGCTTGTTTTTTAACGCAGCAGAGCACGCTCTTCAGCGGTTAATTCCAGCGCCTGCGTTGACCCTTTCTCCGATGATTTAACCGCCGCTTCCAGAACCGCCATCACCGCCAGCGCTTCAACAGGATGAACCGGATTCTCGATCCTGCCCGTCAAAGCATCGCGCACGCCGATGTAGTACTGGCGCTGATCGCCTCTCGGGGTCTCAACGCGTGAGGTTTCACCGTTGGCATCAAACAGCACCATATCGTCGCCGTCTTCGCCCCAGCCATCGCTGCCGGGAATTACGCCCGCCAGCAGCTGCACTTCCTGCTGATCGATACGCGCCTTCACCACGCTGGCTTTGTCGCCGTGTACGGCAAAGCGGGACGTGCCGCCTGCAACCAGCATGCTGCAGTGCAGCACTACTTTATGTTCCGGGTAATTCAGCACCACGTGCGCCCAGTCATTGATTTCCGCGCCAGCGCGCAGCGTTGCAATATTGCCCTGCACGGACTCCGGCAGGCCAAAAAGCTGGAGGGTCTGATCGATAAGGTGCGGTCCCAGGTCAAACCACAGGCCGCTGCCCGGCACGTTTTGTTCTCTCCAGCGTACGCGCACTTCCGGGCGGAAGCGGTCGATGTGGGACTCAAAATGCTTAACCTTGCCGATTTTACCCTGCTCGATAACCTGCTTAATGCCGAGGAAGTCGCTATCCCAGCGGCGGTTATGGAAGACGGACAGGAGTAACTGCTTTTCTTCAGCGAGGGCAATCAGATCCCGGGCTTCCTGCATGTCGAGGGTGAAGGGTTTATCCACCACCACGTGCTTCCCGGAGTTCAGGGCGAGGGTCGCCAGCGGGGCATGGGTGGCGTTAGGGGAGGCAATCACGACCAGGTCAACATCCGGGTGCTGAATCGCCTCTTCCGGCGTGGCGACAACCAGAACCTCCGGAAGATCGCGTTTCACCTTCTCTTCATCACGAGAAGAGACCACCGCCAGCGTAAGCCCGTCGACGGACTCAATCAGCGGGGCATGGAAGGTCGTGCCCACAAAGCCATACCCGATCAGCGCAACGTTAATTGTTTTACCTTTATTCATGACCTTCTCCACGTTAATTTGCGCAAACAGTGACCTGCAGTGCGCTACTGTCCCCGAGCTCAGCCCAGGGCCTGTCTAAAAACAGCTGATGTATCTCAGATAATCCGGAAACCAGATAAGGTTCGCAGTGGTTAAGCTTCAGATGGTCGGCAACGACCCAGCGTTCATGGCTGGCCGCCAGCATTGCGCGCTTCACCTCCGCATCGGCTTCTTTACTGGCGCTTAGCCCAAGCCCGGCGTGGATCGCGCAGGCGCCAAGAATGGCGATATCCGCACGATAGCGCGACAGCAGAGAGAGGGTGGCGCTTCCGGCAAACAGGCGCTGCGCTTTGTCCCATTTGCCCCCGAGCAGGATCAGTTCGATATCGTCCCGGTCGCTGACGTGCTGGGCGATATCCAGTGAGGTGGTGATGACCGTCAGCGGCCCTTTAAGAAACGTTGCTACCGACATCACGGTACTTCCTGCGTCAAGAAACAGCGTCGAACCGGCCGGCACGCATTCTGCGACCTGTTTCCCAAGCCGCTGCTTGGTTTCCGGCAGCAGCGAATTTCTGCCCAGGCGATTCATGGCTGAAAGGTTCAACGCTATCGCGCCGCCGTGGTTCTTCTGAGCCAGTCCCTGGTTCTCAAGATCGGTGAGGTCGCGGCGGATAGTATCAGCAGATACCTGCAGCCTTTCTGCAAGCTCGGTGATGCTGGCCTGGCCTTGTTCGACGATGATATCAAGAACATATTTCTGTCTGGCGGTTTTGTGCATCGGCGTGTAATCCTGCAAAAGGTTGCAATAAGCAGCATATTACAGCATTTGCAGTGAAAGGGAATCAGCGATAGCAACCCAGGACATTTCACAGAGCGAGGGATGAGGACGCAATCCTAATGGTAAGGATGAGTGATTATTAAAATCCTATTAATTAAAAGGAATTAAAGTGTTCTGGAAGTTTAAGGGGCATGTTAATGAGCTGTTTTATATATTCATTTGGCTTATGTATCTGTTTGGCCTGGCTTAACAGATGGTTTTATCTGATAAATTGATTTTAAGCAGATGTTATCGCCTAATTTTAACATTTTATCGGAATATAATATCGCAAGGCTCGGTGGGGTTACTTAAATTGACACTACTTTGAAAATCTTTGTGTTTGACCCATTAAGAAATTAACCCAAAATTGTGCAGCCTCTCTTTTAGGAATTTTACTTAAATAACAATGGCTTTATATGTTTCATTTGAAAGCCCATTTTTCACCAATTGTACAGAAACCTTATGAATTTTCTTAAATGTAACACCTCATTAACATTGTGGGTGTAGTTGCAATTTAAGCATTTTGTTATGCTCCGAACCAGTTAAAAAAATAAGTAAATTCCTAATTTTTGAAATTCTCTGGTCAACTCTCATTTCCGTCAGGAATGGGAATAGGGCACTTACACCTTAAATTTAGCAAATACGGAGAAAAGGATATTTGTCTAATTATCGCTACCTCTTTTGGGTAAGTATCTCGACAACACTCAGAGTCAGGGGGATAAAATGACTATATTTCGAAACGACATGTTATTCAGATTTCCGGCCGCTGTAGCAATTATTGCGATGACGGTAAATACGGCATATGCCAATAGCAGCCAGGCGGGTATTGCGCCAGTTGCCGCAACAACCTTAAAAGAAAGTATTCTGTTTGCTATCGATCGCGATCCCTCCGTGAGCCATCAGGCGGCACAGTTGGGCATTGGTCAGGCGCAAATAGATGAAGCGCGCAGCGGATGGATGCCGCAAATATCATTGAACGGCAGCACGGGCCACAGCCAAACGACTGATTCCAGCGGATCGCTGAGGAATTCCGCTGCCTGGGGATTGAGCCTGACGCAGCTGATTTACGACTTTGGCAAGACCAACAACAGCATCAGTCAGAGTTCAGCTCAGCGTGATAGTTATCGCTTCCAGTTGATGGGTACGCTGTCTGACGTGGCGGAAAAAACGGCCCTCAGCTACGTGGAGGTCAGGCGCTATACGGATCTGTTGCAGGCGGCCAGGGAGAATGTCCAGGCGCTTAAGAACGTCGCACAGCTGGCAAAGCTGCGCGCGGATGCTGGCGTGAGCTCGACATCAGACGAGCTTCAGACCCGCACGCGAATTGCCGGGATGCAGGCCACGGTGGAGCAGTATACCGCATCGCTGAACAGCGCCCGCGCAAGGCTCGCGGTTCTGACCGGCATGCAGGCGGAAAAATATTCCCCTGTGCCGGCGAATCTGGCCGTGGAGCAGGATTCCGTCAACCGTATTGATTATTCATTGATCCCCGCGGTGATGGCGGCGCAGAACATGGAGCGCTCGGCACAGTATGGCGTCGAAACGGCCAGGTCTCAGCACTGGCCGACGCTAAGCCTGAAGGGCGGCCGCACGCGCTATGAATCGGATAACCGTTCCTACTGGGACGACCAGATACAGGTCAATATTGACGCGCCAATCTACCAGGGGGGCGCGGTCTCTGCACGCGTGCGACAGGCAGAAGGTGCACGGGCAATGGCATCGTCTCAGGTTGACCAGGCGCGGTTCGATGTGCTGCAAAAGGCCTCCGTCGCGCAGGCTGACTGGACCGGTGCGCGCGGGCGCATGGAGGCGGGGCGGCAGCAGCTGGAAAGTGCCTTGCGCGCCCGTGACGTTTACAAGAATGAATACACCCTGAGCAAGCGCAGCATTAACGATTTGCTCAGCGTTGAACAGGATGTGTGGCAGGCAACCTCCGCGAAAATAATCGCTGAATATGATGGCTGGAGCTCGGCAATTAATTACGCATCAGCCGTGGATAATCTCATGCCGCTTATTGGAATTGAGAAAAACGCTGCCGCAAAATTACCCGATTTGAGTTAAAAAAGACGCGCCTTTCTGCGCGAAATAAGTCTGACAATAATGGGTGATTTTTCCCAGGGATAGCTACATCCATCTGGTGGACATATCCACAGGAATCCGCGCACCTGCAAGGAGAATAATATGAGTAACGTAAAAGTTGTTGATGTCATCATTCGCAAAACGGCGGAGAAAACGAAATTAACCGGCGAGGGTAACCTGTCGGTCTCTATTTCATCCCCGAGCGTGATTGAAATTCAGGGCTCTGCTCAGGACGTGGTGCGTTATGTTCGCCAGGGTAAAGACCTCCTCATTTATATGAAAGATGGCAGCGTGATCCGCTGCAATAACTATTTTGTCGAAGATCCTGAGACCCATAACCAGTCAGAACTGGTCTTTAACGATAATCAGGAACTGACTCATATTTCTTTTGCCGATGCCGGGGAAGCGTCAGGCGTTGCCGCCACGGAATTAACCGCGCAGGCCGCACCCATTAGCAGCATTGAGCCTTTCCTGGAGCAGGGAAGCGTCTTAAGCGATGCGCCGTGGGGCTGGATTGCGGGAGCTGCCCTGGGCGGCGGTGCCATTGGCGCACTGCTGGCTAACGGCGGTGACGGCGAAACCAAAACCAAAGTTATTGATAATACGAAAGAAGTAGAAAGCGCGACGCCAACATTTTTGCTGACGGACAAGGCGGGTGACAAGCAGGGTGTGCTGAGTGCAAAAGAGGTCACGGATGATAACACCCCAACCTTCAGCGGTACCGGCCAGCCGGGCGCGACCATTCAGGTTAAAGACAGCAGCGGCAGCACCATCGCCAGCGCCATGGTCGGTAAAGACGGCACCTGGACGGTAAAACTCCCGACCCAGGCTGACGGAGAGCATACCTGGTCCGTCGTGCAGATTGACGGCAGTAAAACCACGTCTGCGGGCAGCATTACCGTAACCGTGTCAACGGCCGATGCCGCCTTAACGCTCGCCACCACGGCGGGCGATAACACGATCAACGCCAGCGAGCAGTCTGCAGGCTTTACGCTGTCCGGCGCGAGTAAAAACCTGGCGCAGGGTACGGCGCTTACCGTTACGCTGAACGGCAAAACCTATTCCGCAGAAGTGGGCGCAAACGGCGCGTGGAGCGTGAAGGTGCCAGCCGCAGACGCGCAGGCGCTGGCTGACGGGACCTGGACGGTGAACGTCAGCGGCAAAGACGCGGCGGGTAACACCGTGAGCGGCAGCCAGACCATAGGTGTTGATACCGTTGCCCCAACGCTGTCCGTCGATACGATCGCGCAGGACAACATCATCAACGCGGCTGAACATAATCAGCCGCTGACGCTGACCGGGAAAACCGATGCGGAAGCGGGCCAGATTGTAACGGTCACGCTGAACGGCAAAAATCATACGGCGACCGTGGGCAGCGACGGCACCTGGTCCGTGACGCTTCCGGCCAGTGAAGTTCAGGCGATGGCTAACGGCGGGCACACCCTGACCGTAAACGTCAGCGACAAAGCGGGTAACGGGTCTTCCACCACCGCCGATTTCACGGTTGATACCGCAGCGCCGGTGGTCACCATCAACACCGTCGCGGGCGACGATATTCTGAATACCGACGAGCAGGGGCAGGCGCAGATTATTACCGGCCAGGCGAACGGCGCGGCGGCGGGCGATGTCGTCACCGTCACCGTCGGCGGCCAGACCTTTACCGGCGTCGTCCTGGCGGACGGCAGCTGGAGCGTCGGCGTGCCTGCCTCCGTCATCGGCGGGCTGGGCGAAGGCAGCCACACGATTTCGGTCTCCGTCACCGACGCCGCAGGCAATACCGGCAGCGCGACGCACGGCGTGACGCTGAGCGGCAACCCGCCGGAATTCACGATTAACGCCATCAGCCAGGATAACGTTCTGAACGCGCAGGAGGCGATGCAGCCCCTGAGCCTGAGCGGGACCAGCAACCTGCCGAACGGCAGCGCCATCACCGTGACGTTGAACAACGTTAACTATCAGGCCACGGTTGAAAACGGTATCTGGTCCGTTCAGGTGCCGGTTTCCGACGTGCTCAACCTGGCGAACACCCTTTATACCGTGAGCGTCAGCGGCACCGACAGCGTGGGGAACAGCGGCTCCGCCGAGGCGAATCTGCTGGTGGACACCGCGCTGCCGCAGGTCATCATCAATACGTTTGCGGGCGACAACCTGGTCAATAACGCCGAAGCGGGCGTCGATCAAACCCTCAGCGGTCGCGTTACCGGCGCGGCGGCGGGCGATACCGTCTCCATTACCGCAGGCGGCAAAAGCTACACCGCAACGGTTGGCAGCGACCTGACCTGGAGCGTGAAGATCCCATCAGCGGATCTTCAGGCCTTCGGCGACGGCGATTTAACCTTCGCCGCTTCCGTCACCAATGGACACGGCAATACCGGCACCGGCGAGCGTGATATCAACATCAACGCCGAGCTGCCTGGCCTGCGCGTGAACACCATTTCCGGCGATGACGTGATTAACGCCATCGAACAGCAGCAGGATCTGACCGTTACCGGCTCCAGCACCCATCTGGCCGCGGGCACGCAGATCGTCGTCACCATTAACAACGTTGAGTACGTTACGGCGGTTAACGCCAGCGGCGGCTGGCAGATTGGCGTGCCTGCGACGGACCTGCAGGCCTGGACGGCGGGAGAGGTGACGGTTAGCGTCAGCGCCGAAGATGCCTGGGGCAACCCCGTTGCCGCAGAACACCCGGTTGAACTGGATCTGAACGCCGTGGCGGTCACCATTGATACCGTTTCCAGCGATGACATGCTGAACGCGGCGGAAAAAGGGGCAGAATTAACCCTCTCCGGCCAGACGCAGGGCGTCGAGGCTGGACAGACCGTGGTGGTGAAATTCGCCGACCAGACCTTTACCGCGCAGGTGCAGCAGGACGGCTCCTGGAGCCTGAACGTTCCGGCCAGCGCGATGGAAACCCTGATCGACGGACGCGCGCAGGTGAGCGTCAGCGTGACCAACGTGAACGGCAACAGCGCGGACGCCTCGCGCGTGGTGACTGTCGATACGCAGCCGCCGGCCATTACGCTCGATAACCTGACCGACGACAACATCATCAACGCGGCTGAAGCGCAGCAGGATCTGGTGCTCAGCGGCAGCACAACGGCAGAAGCGGGCCAGACGGTCACCGTAACGCTGAACGGTAAATCTTACCAGACCACCGTCCAGACCGATGGGACCTGGACGCTGAACGTGCCTGCCGCCGACGTTGGCGCCCTGACCGATGGCACCGTCACCGTGACGGCCACCGTCAGCGACGTGGCGGGCAATAGCAGCAGCGCGGACCGCGTTGGGCTGGTCGATGCCACCGTACCGCAGGTGACCATCAACGATTTCGTTACCGACACCAACACCGTTAACCAGCTCGCCCATTCTCAGGCGCAGATCCTGAGCGGGTCCGTCACCGGCGCGGCGGCGGGCGATCGGGTGACTGTCACCATTAACGGCGTGGATTACACTACCGTGGTAGACGCCGCGGGCAACTGGAGCCTCGGCATGCCTGCGTCCGTCGTTCAGGGCCTGACGGACGGCACCTGGACCATCAACGTCTCCGTGACTGACCAGTCCGGCAACACCGGCAGCAGCGCGCTGGACGTCGTGGTGAACACCGTGACGCCGGAAGTGGGTATCAACACGCTGGCCGCGGACGACGTGATCAACGCCGCCGAGAAAGGTGAAGCCCTGCTGCTTTCCGGTACCAGCAACCAGCCGGAAGGCACGACCATCACCGTGAGCCTGAACGGCATCAACTACACGGCCACCACCGACGCCAGCGGCAGCTGGAGCGTTAGCGTACCTGCGTCTGCGGTGAGCGCGCTGGGTGAGGCCCGCTACACCGTGACGGCGAACGTGACCGACAGCGTGGGCAACAGCGCCTCAGCCTCGCATGACGTGCTGGTGGACAGCTCGCTGCCGGTGGTTACCCTCAACACCCTCGCGGGCGACAATATCGTTAACGCAGCGGAAGTGGCGGCAGGGCAAACCCTGACCGGCAAGGTCGCTAACGCGGCGGCAGGTGACACTGTCACTGTTACGCTTGGTGGCCAGACATACACCGCTACCGTACAGGACGATCTCACCTGGAGCCTGCCGTTAACCGAAAGCCTGTTGACCGCGCTCGGCAACGGCGATCTCACCGTATCGGCAAGCGTGACCAACGCGCACGGCAATACCGGCTCGTCGTCGCTGGACGTCACCATCGACGCCCAGCTGCCGGGTCTGCGCATTGACACCGTCGCGGGCGACGACGTGATTAACGTCATTGAACACGCTCAGAACCTGATCGTATCCGGCACCAGCACCGACCTGGCGGCGGGCAGCACCGTGACCGTGACCATCAACGGCAAAGAGTATTCCGCAACGGTACTGGCGGACGGCACCTGGCAGGCGGCGGTTCCGGCGGCGGACGTCTCCCAGTGGGCGGACGGGGCGCTCAACATCAGCGCCAGCGCGCAGGATACCTCCGGCAACCCGGTGAACATTGGCACCGTTGTGGATGTCGATCTCGCGCCGGTAGCCATCAGCATCAACAGCGTGACCGACGACAACGTGCTTAACGCGGCGGAAAAAGGCCAGGACCTGGCGCTGTCCGGCACCTCCTCCAACGTTGAGGCGGGCCAGACCGTGACCATCACCTTCGCGGGTAAAACCTATACCACCACGGTGGATGCCAACGGCGACTGGACCTGGACCGTACCGGCTGCCGATCTGAGCGGCCTGAAGGACGGCGACGCCGGCGTGCAGGTAAACGTCACCAATGTGAACGGCAACGCGGCGTCTTCGGCGCAGGAGTTCAGCGTTGATACCGCCGCGCCGACGGTGACCATCAACACCATCAGCAGTGACAATATGCTGAACGCGGCGGAGGCGGCGCAGGATCTGACCCTGAGCGGCACCTCTACCGCCGAGGCGGGCCAGACGGTCACCGTGACCTTCAACGGCAACCAGTACACCGCGCAGGTGCAGGCGAACGGCACCTGGACGCTCGACGTTCCGGCGGCTGATATGGCAGGCATCACCGACGGCAGCGCGGCGGTCACGGCGACCGTATCCGATAAGGCAGGCAACCCGGCCAGCGCGGATGCCGCTGTACTGATCGACACCACCGTACCGCAGATTTCGTTCAACATCGTGGCGGGCGACGACGTCGTGAATATTGCCGAGCACGGCCAGGCGCTGATTATCTCCGGCAAGGTGACGGGCGCGCAGGCGGGCGACGTGATTACCCTGAGCCTGAACGGCAAAGACTACACCGCCATGCTGGATGCGTCCGGCAGCTGGAGCATCGGCGTTCCGGCGACGGACGTGGGGGCGCTGGCTAACGGCGAGCAGACGATCTCTGCGACCCTCACCGATAAAGCCGGCAACAGCACCAGCGCGACGCACGCGTTTGACGTCTCTCTGACCGCGCCGGTGGTTGCCATCAATACCCTGGCGGTTGACGACGTGATCAACGCGACCGAGAAAGGCCAGGATCTGCTGGTGTCCGGCACCAGCAACCAGCCGAACGGAACCACCATTACGGTGACCCTGAACGGTATCAGCTATACGGCCACCACCGACGCCAGCGGCAGCTGGAGCGTCACCGTTCCGGCGGCAAACGTCTCTGCGCTGGGCGAAGCAAGCTACGTCGTGACGGCGAGCGTAACCGACAGCGCAGGCAACAGCGCGAGCACCGGCCACAGCGTGCTGGTCGACAGCGCGCTGCCGCAGGTCACCATCAACCCTGTTGCCACCGACGATGTCATTAACGCAGCGGAAGTGGCTAGCGGACAAACCCTGAGCGGGAAAGTGAGCGGTGCGGCAAGCGGTGACACTGTCACGATTAGCATCGGTGGCAACACCTATACCGCGACGGTTCAGGACGATCTGAGCTGGTCGGTTAACGTGCCGTCTGACGTGTTAACCGCCATCGGCAACGGCGATCTGACGGTGTCAGCCAGCGTGACCAACGGCCACGGCAATACCGGCTCCGGCGAGCGCGAAATCGTTATTGATGCCAACCTGCCGGGCCTGCGCGTGGATACCGTGGCGGGCGACGATGTGATCAACAGCATCGAGCATGGTCAAAACCTGATTATCACCGGCACCAGCGACGGGCTGGCGAGCGGCTCCGCGCTGACGGTCACCGTCAACGGTAAAACCTACGCCGCGACCGTGCTGGCAGACGGGACCTGGACGGCGGCTATTCCGGCGGCAGACGTCAGCGCGCTGAATGCGGGCACGGTCACCGTGACCGTAGACGGCCAGAGCGCGGCGGGCAATCCGGTGTCTATCAGCCACGACGTGAAGGTGGATCTGGCGGCAGTCGCCATCAGCATTAACCCGATTGCCTCGGACGACGTAATCAACGCGGCTGAGAAAGGCGCGGATCTGGTGCTGTCCGGCTCGACCTCCAACGTGGAAGAAAACCAGACCGTTACCATCACCTTTGGCGGTAAGTCCTATACCGCGACGGTGGATGCCAGCGGCACCTGGACGGCGACCGTACCGTCTGCCGATTTGGCAGGCCTGAAGGACGGCGACGCCAGCGTGCAGGTGAGCGTCACCAACGTGAACGGCAACAGCGCCTCGGCGGGCCGCGAGTACAGCGTAGACGCCACCGCGCCGACGGTATCTATCGAAATCGTCAGCGACAACAACATCATCAACGCGGCCGAAGCCCAGCAGGATCTGGTCGTTAACGGCGTCTCCAACGCCGAAGCGGGCCAGACCGTGACCGTGACGCTGAACGGCGTGGACTACACCACCACCGTGCAGGCAAACGGCGGCTGGAGCGTGACCGTGCCGTCTGCGGACGTGGGCGCGATTACCGACGGCAACTACACCATCAGCGCGGCGGTCTCCGATAAGGCGGGCAACCCGGCCTCGGCGGAACGCGATGTGCTGGTGGATACCACGGTGCCGCAGCTGACCATCAACACCGTGTCCGACGACGACGTGATCAACAGCGCCGAGCACGCGCAGGCCCTGATCGTGACCGGTTCCGTGACCGGCGCGGCAGCGGGCGATGTGGTGACCGTGACCATTAACAACAAATCTTACACCGCGACCCTGGACGCTTCCGGAAACTGGAGCGTGGGCGTGCCGGCGGCGGACGTCAGCGCGCTGATCGCGGGGGATTACACCATTACCGCCGCGTTGACCGATAAAGCGGGCAACAGCAATAGCGCGACCCATGATGTGGAAGTGAACCTGACCGCGCCTGTGCTGACCATCGACACCGTGTCCGGTGACGATGTGATCAACAGCACCGAGAAAACGCAGGATCTGACGATCTCCGGTACGGCTTCCGGGCTGGCGGCGGGCGCGGTTGTTACCGTCATGCTCAACGGCAAAGCATACAGCGCCACCGTGGATGACGGCGGCCAGTGGACCACGACCGTTCCGGCGAACGAGGTGGGGCTGCTGGGCGAAGCGATTTACACCGTCACCGCCTCCGCAACCGACGGTGTAGGCAACAGCACCAGCACGTCGCATACCGTGAACGTGGAATCCGTGCTGCCGGGCGTGACCATCAACACCGTAGCCGGTGACGACGTGATCAACGCCGCGGAGCTGGCTACCGGCCAGACCATTAGCGGCACGGTGGTGAATGCCGAAGCGGGCAACACCGTGACCGTGACCATTGGCGGCAACAGCTACACCGCAACGGTGCAGAGCGATCTCACCTGGTCCGTCAACGTGCCGGAATCCGTGCTCACCGCGTTGGGCAATGGCGATCTGACCGTGACCGCCAGCGTCACCAACGGCGTGGGCAACAGCGGCAGCGGCGAACGTGACATCGTTATAGACGCTAACCTGCCGGGCCTGCGCGTGGACACCGTGGCGGGCGATGACGTGATCAACAGCATCGAACACGGGCAGAACCTGATCGTCACCGGCTCCAGCGATGGCCTGACGGCAGGCAGCGCGCTGACCGTGACCGTCAACGGCAAAACCTATGCCGCTACCGTACTGGCAGACGGCACCTGGAGCGCAGCGATCCCATCGGCAGACGTGAGTGCTCTCGCAGCAGGCACGGTTACCGTGACCGTGGAAGGCCAGAGCAGCGCCGGTAACCCGGTCTCTATCGACCACAGCGTGACGGTAGATCTGGCAAACGTTGCCATCAGCATTGACGCTATCGCCACCGATGACGTGATCAACGCGGCCGAGAAGGGCGCGGACCTGGTGCTTTCCGGCACCACCTCTAACGTAGAGCAAAACCAGACCGTCACTATCACCTTCGCTGGCAAGAGCTACACCGCGACCGTAGATGAAAACGGAAAATGGACAGCTACCGTGCCGTCTGCCGATCTGACCGGTCTGAAAGACGGCGACGCCAGCGTGCAGGTGAGCGTCAGCAGCGTGAACGGCAACAGCGCCTCGGCGGGCCGCGAGTACAGCGTGGATGCGACCGCACCGTCCGTCACCATCAGCACCCTGGCGGCAGACGACATTCTGAATGCCACGGAAGCGCAGTCAGAGCTTGCGGTTTCCGGCACCAGCACCGCCGAAGCGGGCCAGACGGTCACCGTCTCTCTTAACGGCAAAGACTACACCACAGCCGTCAGCGCGGACGGCACCTGGACGCTAAACGTTCCGGCGGCCGACCTGGCAGGATTAACCGACGGCAGCGTGACCGTCACCGCATCGGTCAGCGACAAGGCGGGCAACCCGGCCTCCGTTGACCACAACCTGACGGTAGATATGACCGTTCCTGCGGTCACCATCAACACCGTGGCGGGCGACGACGTAATTAACGTGGCTGAACACAGTCAGGCGCAGATTATCAGCGGCTCCGCGACCGGCGCGGCGGCGGGCGATAAGGTCACCGTCACCATTGGCGGCCAGAGCTACACCACCGTGCTGGACGCGGCGGGCAACTGGAGCGTGGGCGTGCCGGCGAGCGTCATTTCAGGCCTCAGCGACGGCACCGTGACCGTCACTGCGTCCGTTACCGACGCGGCGGGCAACACCGGCAGCGGCACCCATAGCGTGACCGTGGATACCGGTCTGCCGTCGGTCAACTTCAACGCCATCAGCGATGACAACGTCCTGAACGCGGTTGAAAAAGGGCAGGATCTGAGCGTCAGCGGTACCAGCGCCAACCTGGCGGAAGGCACCGTGGTGACGGTGACACTCAACGGTAAAAACTACACGGCGACGACGGCGGCAGACGGCACCTGGAGCCTGACGGTTCCGGCAGCGGATCTGGCCGGTCTCGGTCAGGCCAACTACACCCTGAACGCAACGGCGACCAACGCCGTGGGTAACAGCGTGAGCAACGCCGCGAACCTGCTGGTGGACACCGCGCTGCCGACCGTCACCATCAATACCGTGGCGGGCGACAACGTCATCAACGCGGCGGAAGTGGCGGCAGGCCAGACCCTGAGCGGCACCGTGGCGAATGCCGAAGCGGGCAATACCGTGACCGTAACAATCGGCGGCAACAGCTACACCGCAACGGTGCAGAACGACCTGAGCTGGTCCGTGAGCGTGCCGTCTGACGTGCTGACCGCCCTGGGCAACGGCGGCCTGAGCGTGACGGCAACCGTTACCAACGGCCATGGCAATACCGGCACCGGCGAGCGCGATATTGCTATCGACGCTAACCTGCCGGGACTGCGGGTGGATACCGTGGCGGGCGACAATGTCGTCAACAGCATTGAGCACGCGCAGAACCTGATCGTCACCGGCTCCAGCGCCGGGCTGGCGGCGGGCACGGCGCTGACCGTCACCGTCAACGGCAAAACCTATGCGGCGACCGTACTGGCGGACGGCACCTGGAGCGCGGCCGTTCCGTCCACCGACGTGAGCGCGTGGCCGGAAGGCACCGTCAAAATCAGCGTGACGGGCGACAGCGCGGCGGGTAATCCGATTACCATCAGCCACGATGTCACCGTCGATCTGGCGTCCGTTGCCATCAGCGTCGGTGCGATTGCCACCGACGACGTGATTAATGCGGCGGAGAAAGGGGCCGATCTGGTGCTGTCCGGCGCGACCACCAACGTGGAAGCCGGGCAGACCGTTACGGTGAGCCTGAACGGCAAAATCTACACGACCACCGTGGATGACGACGGCAACTGGACCTATACCGTGCCGTCTGCGGATCTGGCTGGCCTGAAGGACGGCGACGCCAGCGTGCAGGTGAGCGTCACTAACGTGAACGGCAACAGCGCCTCGGCGGGCCGCGAGTACAGCGTGGATGCTACCGCGCCGTCCGTGACGATTAATACACTGGCGGCTGACGACATCCTGAACGCCACGGAAGCACAGTCCGATCTGACGGTGTCCGGCACCAGCACCGCCGAAGCGGGCCAGACGGTCACCGTCTCCCTTAACGGCAAAGACTACACCACGACCGCAGGCACGGACGGCAGTTGGGCGCTGAGCGTTCCGGCGGCGGATCTGGCCGCGCTTGGCGACGGCAGCGTTACCGTGACGGCGAGCGTCAGCGATAAAGCGGGTAACCCGGCGTCTGTCGATCGCAACCTGACGGTGGACGTGACCGTTCCTGCGGTGACCATCAACACCGTGGCGGGCGACGACGTCATTAACGTGGCCGAACACGCGCAGGCGCAGATCGTTAGCGGCTCCGCGACCGGCGCGGCGGCGGGCGATAAGGTCACCGTCACCATTGGCGGGCAGACGTACACCACCGTGCTCGACGCGGCGGGTAACTGGAGCGTGGGCGTGCCGGCGAGCGTGATTTCCGCGCTGCAGGACGGCACCGTGACCGTCACGGCGTCCGTCACCGACGCCGCAGGCAATACCGGCAGCGGCAGCCATAGCGTGACCGTGGACACCGGTCTGCCGTCCGTGGGCTTTAACGCCATCAGCGGCGATAACGTCCTGAACGCGGTGGAGAAAGGCCAGGATCTGAGCGTCAGCGGCACCAGCGCCAACCTCGCGGAAGGCACCGCGGTGACCGTGACCCTCAACGGCAAACAGTACACCGCGACCACGGCCTCAGACGGCAGCTGGAGCCTGACGGTTCCGGCGGCGGATCTGGCAGGCCTAGGCGAAGCCAACTACACCCTGAGCGCGACGGCAACCAACGGCGTGGGCAACAGCATCAGCAATACCGCGAGCCTGCAGGTCGACACCGCGCTGCCGACCGTGACCATCGATACCGTGGCGGGCGACAACGTCATCAACGCGGCGGAAGTGGCTACGGGCCAGACCCTCAGCGGCAAGGTAGCGAACGCGGAAGCGGGCAATACCGTCACCGTTTCGATTGGCGGCAACACCTACACCGCAACGGTGCAGAGCGATCTGACCTGGTCCGTCAACGTGCCGGAATCCGTCCTGACCGCGCTGGGCAACGGTGAGTTGACCGTGTCGGCGACCGTCACCAACGGCCACGGCAACACCGGCGCGGGCGAGCGCGACATCGTTATCGACGCCAGCCTGCCGGGCCTGCGCGTGGATACCGTGGCGGGCGACGACGTGATCAACAGCATTGAGCATGGACAGAACCTGATCGTTACCGGCTCCAGCGACGGGCTGGCGGCGGGCACCACGCTCACCGTCACCGTTAACGGCAAGACCTATGCGGCCTCGGTGCTGGCAGACGGTTCCTGGAGCGCGGCGATCCCGGCGGCAGACGTCGGGGCCCTGGCTGCGGGCACGGTGACCGTCACCGTGGCAGGCCAGAGCACCGCGGGCAACCCGGTCTCTATCAGCCATGACGTAACCGTCGATCTGTCAGCGGTGGCTATTAGCATCGATGCGATTGCCACCGACGACGTGATTAACGCGGCGGAGAAAGGCGCGGATCTGGTGCTCTCAGGCAGCACCTCGAACGTTGAGGAAAACCAGACCGTCACCCTCACTTTTGGCGGCAAGTCTTACACCGCGAAGGTCGATGCCGACGGCAACTGGACGGCTACCGTGCCGTCCGCGGATCTTGCGGGCCTGAAAGACGGCGATGCCAGCGTGCAGGTCAGCGTGACCAACGTGAACGGCAACAGCGCGTCTGCGGGCCGCGAGTACAGCGTGGATGCGACCGCGCCAGCCGTGAGCATTGACACGGTTGCAGGCGACAACGTGATTAACGGCAGCGAAGCGGCTGCGGGCGTGGCCATTTCCGGCACCACCACGGCTGAAGTCGGCCAGACGGTGACCGTCACCCTCGGCGGCAATAGCTATACCGCGCAGGTTCAGCAGGGCGGCGTCTGGAGCGTTAACGTTCCGGCAGCCGATCTGTCCGCGCTGGCGGACAACGGCTACACCGTACAGGTGAGCGTGAGCGACGCCGCGGGTAACCCTGGCAGCGCGGGCACAGCGATTACGCTCGATACCACGCCGCCGACCGTTAGCTTTAACGTCGTGGCGGGCGATGACGTGATCAACAGCGTTGAGCACGGGCAGGCGCAGATCGTCAGCGGCACCGCAACCGGCGCGAGCGTTGGCGATAAGCTGGTCATCACCATCGGTTCGAACCAGTACACCACCACCGTTGACGCCAGCGGCAGCTGGAGCGTAGGCGTTCCGGCCAGCGTAATTTCCGCGTTGACCGACGGCACCGTGACCCTCAGCGCGACGATTACCGACAGCGCGGGCAACAGCAGCACCCAGACCCACGACGTGGTGGTCAACACCGCATCGGTTGCGCTGACCGTCAACACCCTCAGCGGCGACGACGTGATTAACGCGACGGAAGCGGGTACCTCGCTGGTGATTAACGGCTCAAGCGCGCAGTTTGCCAGCGGCACCCAGGTCACCGTGACGCTGAACGGCAAAACCTATACGGCCACCATTCAGAGCGACGGTTCCTGGAGCACAACGGTCCCGGCGGCAGACGTGGGCGCTCTGGCCGACGGCGCGAGCTATCAGGTTTCAGTTTCTGCCCAGGACAGCGCGGGCAACAGCGCCTCGGCGACGCACGGCATCCGCGTGGACACCACCGCGCCGGTCATCAGCGTCAATACGCTGTCCGGCGACGACGTGCTGAACGCAGCGGAAGCGCAGCTGCCGCTGACCGTGCAGGGTTCGACCAGCGCGGAAGCGGGTCAAACCGTGACTGTCACCTTGGGCGGCAAAACCTACACGGCGGTCGTGGCAAACGACGGCACCTGGACGCTGGACGTGCCGGCGGCAGACCTGGCCGCGCTGAGCGAAGGTGCGCTGACGGTCAATGCGTCGGTCAACGATAAGGCGGGTAATAACGGCCAGACCACGCACACCTTAACGGTTGATACCGTGGCGCCAACCGTCACCATCAGCACCGTGGCCGATGACGATATCGTCAACAACGCCGAGCAGCTGGCGGGCCAGACCATCAGCGGCACCACCACCGCGGAGCAGGGCCAGACGGTGACCGTCTCCTTCAACGGGCACAGCTATCAGGCGACCGTTGGGGCGGACGGGTCGTGGTCGGTCTTTGTGCCGGGTCGTGATTTCCTCGGCCTGAGCGACGGGGATTACACCATCACCGCTTCGGTAAACGACAGGGCGGGCAACCCGGGCAGCGCAACGCACGACGTGACGCTGAACGGCGATGTCCCAACCATCACCATTAACACCTTTGCGCAGGACGATATCGTCAACGCCGCCGAGCACGGCACGCCGCTGACTGTCAGCGGTACCACCGACGCGCCGGCGGGCCAGACGGTGACCATTACGCTGAACGGTAAAACCTATGCGGCTACCGTCCAGAATGACGGTACCTGGCGCTACACCCTGGGCAGCGCGGACGTGACGGCGCTGGCAGACGGCGGTTCGTACGTGATTAACGCGCAGGTGAGCAACACCATCGGCAACAGCGCCAGCGACAACCACACCGTCACCGTGGATCTCACCGCGCCGTCGATGGGAATTACGATTGATTCCCTGCAAAACGATACTGGACTCAGCGCGAGTGATTTCATCACTAACGACGCTCAGGTTGTGGTCAACGGCTCCTTGACCGCACAGCTCGGCAACAACGAGAAGGCGCAGATCAGCCTCGACGGCGGCACCACCTGGATTGACCTGACCGTGACCGGCACCACCTGGCGCTACACCGATGGCCGCACCCTGACGGACGGTACGTATCAGTACCAGGTGCGCGTCATTGATAACGCGGGCAACGTCGGCGCGACGGACAGCCAGGACGTGGTGGTTGACCTGACGGCACCGGCGGCAGCCACCATTACCGTGGATTCTGTCACCCAGGATACCGGTCTGTTCAACAACGACTTTATTACCAGCGACAACCAGATCAGCCTGAAGGGGACGCTCGGCGCGGCCCTGGGCAGCGGCGACCACGCGCAGATTAGCCTGGACGGCGGTGCCACATGGACAGATGTGAGCGTCAGCGGCCTGAGCTGGACCTACGTTGATGGCCGCACGCTGGCCGATGGAGACTATAACTATCAGCTGCGCGTGATTGACGACGCCGGGAATATCAGCGCCACCGCCAGCCAGGTGGTGACCATTGATACCGTCGCGCCGGACGCCAGCAAAACGATCGCCATCGACAGCATTAGCGATGACACCGGCCTGAGCGGCAGCGACTTTATCACTAACGATACGTCGCTGACGCTGCACGGCTCGCTCGGCGCGACGCTGGCCGACGGCGAATATGCCCAGATCAGCATCGACGGCGGCGTGACCTGGCAGAACGTGAACGTTACCGGCAACAGCTGGTACTACGTGGACGGCCGAACGCTGGGTAACCAGACCTACGACTACTACGTTCGCGTGGTGGACGCGGCGGGCAACGTCGGATCCAGCGCCCATCAGCAGGTGACTGTCGATACGGTTGCGCCGGATGCGGCCATTACGGTGACCGTGGATAACATCACCGTTGATACCGGCTTCGATAACAACGACTTCCTGACCAGTTCGACCTCGTACACCCTGAACGGGACGCTTGGGGCAGCGCTCGGGACGGGTGAATACGTGCAGGTGAGCATGGACGGCGGCAGCACCTGGGTATACGCCACCGTAAGCGGTACGCAGTGGAGCTACAGCGACACGCGTACCCTGACCGACGGTAGCCATAACTATCAGGTGCGGGTCGTTGACCAGGCGGGCAACGTTGGGGCGACCGCCTCGCAGGCGGTGACGGTGGACACCCAGGCGCCGCAGTACGGCATCACCATCGACAGCATCAGCGAGGATACCGGGCAGTCCAGCAGTGACTTCATCACCATGGACACCACGCTGACCGTTAACGGCTCGCTGGGCAGCGCGCTGGCAAGCGACGAGCGCGTGCAGATCAGCCTCGACGGCGGCAACACCTGGATTGACACGACGGTCACTAACCAGCGCTGGAGCTACACCGATACCCGCGAACTTGCGGACGGGGATTACACCTACCAGGTGCGGATCATCGACCAGGCGGGCAACGTAGGCTCGACCTCATCGCAGGTGGTGACGGTCGATACCACGCCGCCAGCCACGGTGGGTACCGTGGTGAGCTATACCGACGGGGAAGGCGAACGTACGGGCACCTTCGGCAGCGCCGTTGCTACCGACGACGACTCTCCGCTGATCAACGGTACGCTGAACCGCGCGCCGGACGACGGCGAGATTGTGCAGCTGTATCGCGACGGCGTTCTGCTCGGTCAGGTGACGATGAACGGCAGCGCAAGCTGGTCCTTCCAGGACAACGGCCTGCTCGACGGAAATCACACCTACATTCTGCGCGTAACCGACAGGGCCGGGAACTACACGGAATCCGACGGTTTTGTGCTGAACGTCGATACCAGCATCCCGACCACCACGGCGGCGATTACCGCCCAGACCACCTCGGATACCACGCCGATTATTAACGGTACGGTGTCAGCGGACCTGGTAAACGGGGAGTATCTGGTGGTGACGGTGAACGGTAAAACCTACACCTCGCAGACCGGCGGCGCGGTGGTGGTCGATCCGGATCACAACACCTGGTATCTGCAGATCCCGGACGGCGATGCCCTGAGCGTGGCGAGCTACGACGTGACGGCGCAGGTGAAGAGCAGCGCGGGCAACGGTAATACCACCGGCACGGCGACCGGCAGCCTGGTGATTGATACCACCTCGGTGAATACCGACTGGGCGACCACGGCGGGCGCGACGAACAATGAAACCATGTCTGTTGGCCTGAACAGCAGCGGTCTGTGGAATATCACTGCTAACTCGCAGTCCTATTCAAGCAGCGATGCATCAACCTATTCGGCGAATGCACTGACCAACACCCGAAGCAACGCCATGGTGAGCCAGACCCTGGTTGACTTCGACCGTAACGGTACGCTGGACGTGCTTGCGACAGAAACGGGATATGCCGGCTCAACGCAGATCATGTGGACCTTTGACGGGAGTAGTTATAACGGTACGCAGCTGGCGGTGGGCACCACCATCTATTACGGCGGCGTGATTGCCTACGACAAAACCGGCGATGGCTATCTGGATATGGCGTACGGCGATGCCGGTATGGATTCCCTGACCTATCTGGTGAACAACAACGGCGTACTGACGGCGGACGGCACCGGTGGCGAAGGGGGCTTCTACGGCCAGTTTGACTCCGGGCGTGAAATCTCCGGCGTTGACCTGAACAACGACGGCACGGTGGATATCGTGCAGCACACAAATCGTAGCGGAGCTTATACGCTGACGGTGATCTCCAACAGCGGAACCGGGACCTTGTCTGTCGGCCAGGATATTACCAACGTATTTGTTGGCAACGCCGCGAATACCACTACGGCGGCGTCAATGACGTGGGCGGATTTCAACGGCGATGGCTACATGGATTTGTACCTTGGATCGAGTCTCAACAACACCGGCGGGGTGATTTATTACAACGACGGTAACGGAAAGCTGGTGACAACCAAGAGCGCGGTTGAGGCGTCCAACGCCTCGGCGGGCTATCTGTCGGTGGCGGTGGACTGGAACGGTGACGGGCAGATGGACATCATCAAGCTCAGCACCTACGGCACATCACAAACGGCAACCTTGTTCACCAACAACGGCTACGGCTCGACCTGGACCTCAAGCCAGCTGGCATCCGGGCTGAGGAACGTGACGGGTGTTGCTGCGGTAGACTACAACTGGGACGGTGCGCAGGATCTGCTGGTCTCCCTGCAGGCGGGCTCGGTGACGCTGGTGCAGAACAACGCGAAGATTGCTGACGGTACCGCGATGCATCTGCACATTGTCGATAGCGAAGGCATCAACGCCTACTACGGCAACACGGTCAATCTGTATAACGCCGCGGGCGTGCTGGTGGCCTCGCAGATCATCAACGCCCAGTCCGGTATTGGGTCGAACGATGCCTCCGCGCTGGTAAGTTTCTATGGGCTGGATCCGAACGAAACCTACTCGGCGGAGATCGTGAAGATCACCAACGGCGTGTCGGATAACGTCACCTGGACCGGCCTGGACGCGGGCAACGGCAAAGAGGGCTACGTCCTCACCGCCGAAGCGGCCACCGGCGGCCACAGCGGAACCATCACCGGTACCGGGTATAACGACACCTTTATCGCAGAGGATGGCACCTATACCTATAACGGCTCCGGCGGCTGGAATACCCATTCCGACTATGACACCTGGAGCAATACCGGCGGCATGGACGTGGTCGATTACCGCAATGCGACGTCCGGTATTACCGTTGACCTGCGTCTTTCAACCGCGCAGGACACCGGCTTCGGTACGACGCGCCTGCTGAATATTGAAGGGATTAACGGCTCCGACTTCGACGACGTCATTACCGGCAACAGCGGTGATAACCAGTTCGAAGGCCGCGGCGGGAACGACACCTTCAACATCGGCAGCGGCGGCCACGATACGTTGCTCTATAAGTTGATCAACGCTTCAGATGCCACCGGCGGTAACGGCAGCGACCAGGTCAACGGTTTTACCGTCGGCACCTGGGAAGGGACGGCGGATACGGACCGTATCGACCTGCGCGACCTGCTTTCCGACAGCGGCTATACCGGCACCGGCTCGGCGAGCTACGTGAACGGCGTGGCGACGCTGGACGGCAGCGCGGGCAACATTGCCGACTACATCCGCGTGGTGCAGAACGGCAGCAACACCGAAATCCAGGTTGACCTGGACGGGACGGGCGGCCAGTTCTCGCCGACCACCCTGGTGACGCTGAACGGCGTGCAAACGGATCTGGCAACGCTGCTGGCCAACCACCAGCTGTTAATTGCGTAAAACAACGCCGCGGGGAGCGATCCTCGCGGCTTTTTGCGTTTCTTTACACGAACAGCCATAACCCTATATTTCACAAGATTATTTTGCGGGCTCGTTTAGGGAGTGTTCGATTTCTAATCATCTCGCAAGGGTATCATTTCAGTGCGTAATTATCGCACTGGACAGGACGTAGCATTATGAAGACACATCCACAGTACGAACCCTGGCTGCAGGGCATGCTCACCATCGCGAAGCACTATCGGCTGGATTTTTCGGCAGAGCACGTTCGGGTCACGATTAACCATGAAAGTCAGTCTCCGCGCCATCTGGTGCTGGAGGAAATGGCGCGTCAGCTAGGGCTGGGGATGCGTAGGGTAGAAGCGAAGGCCGAATCGCTCGACCCGTGGCGCTTGCCGCTGCTGGCGGAGTTCACCGGCGGTCAGATCGCGGTTATCAACCGTATGGACAATGAAGGGAACGTCAGCCTGCAGTTTAGCGGCGACGGTGGGCTGGAGACGACGCTGACGCGTGAGGATCTCGCTTCACGGTTAACAGGGCTGCTGGTGCTGCGTCCGCTGGAGTCCACGCCGGACGCGCGCGTGGACGACTACATCAAACCCTACGAGAAAAACTGGTTCTGGCAGCTGGCGCTGAAAGACTGGCGTCGCTATAGCGACATTATGCTGGTGGCGCTGGTCGCCAACGTGCTGGCGCTCTCGGGCATGGTCTTCTCCATGCAGGTGTACGACAGGGTGGTGCCGTCACAGTCGGAAGCCACGCTGTGGGTGCTGTTTGGCGGCGTGATGATCGCCATCGTTTTTGAATTCATCATGCGCATGCTGCGCGTGCATATTTCGGACGTGGTGGGGAAACGCGCCGACCTGCGCATTTCCGAGCGCGTTTTTGCCCACGCCCTGCGGATTAAAAACGGCGCACGCTCGAAATCGACCGGGTCGTTTATCGCGCAGATCCGCGAGCTGGAGTCGGTGCGTGAGCTGATCACCTCCACCACCATTGCGGCCATTTCCGACCTGCCATTCTTCCTGCTGTTCGTCTTCATTCTCTGGATGATTGGCGGCCCGCTGGTGCTGGTGGTGCTGCTGGCCGTACCGCTGCTGCTCATTCCGGGCCTGCTGGTGCAGCGCCCGCTGGGCAAACTCTCCAGCGAAGGGATGCGTGAGTCCGCTATTCGTAACGCCACGCTGGTGGAAGCGGTGCAGGGCCTTGAAGATATCAAGCTGATGCGCGCCGAGCAGCGTTTTCAGAACCAATGGAATAACACCAATGACGTGGCTGCCAGCGTCGGCATGAAGCAGCGCTGGCTGACGGGGCTGCTGCTTACCTGGACGCAGGAAGTGCAGTCAATCGTCTACGCCGTGGTGCTGCTGGTGGGCTGTTACCTCGTCATCAGCGGCGACATGACCACCGGTGCGCTGGTGGGAACCTCGATTCTGGCGTCGCGGACCATTGCGCCGCTGTCGCAGATCTCAGGCGTGCTGTCGCGCTGGCAGTCGGCAAAGGTGGCACGCAAGGGGCTTGATGACCTGATGCAGCGACCGATTGACGATCCGCAGCAGGGCAAAAAAGTGCACAAAGCCCACCTGCGCGGGGATTATCAGCTGGACGACGTCGGCTTTTATTACGACGAAGAAGAGAAGCTCACCGTGCTGAACATCAGCAGGCTGAAGATCCGTGCCGGGGAGCGCGTTGCGGTGCTCGGGCGAAATGGATCGGGCAAGAGCACGCTGCTGCACCTGCTGGCGGGGATGCAGGAGCCGCAGCAGGGCAGCATTCTTCTGGATGATATTGCCTTAAACCACCTGGATCCGGCCGACGTGCGTCGCGATATGCAGCTGCTCAGCCAGCAGGCGCGGCTGTTCTTTGGCTCCGTGCGTGACAACATCCTGATGGGTAATCCGCTGGCCACCGATGATGAAATTCATCAGGCGCTGGTCAACAGCGGCGCGCTGGAGTTTGTCCGCAAGCAGAAAATGGGGCTGAACTACATCATCAACGAAGGGGGCGCCGGGCTATCCGGCGGTCAGCGTCAGGCGTTACTGCTGGCGCGCGCGCTGATTACGTCGCCAAACATTCTGCTGCTGGATGAGCCTACCGCCTGGCTGGATGAAGTCAGCGAGAAGCAGTTCATCCAGCATCTTCACCAGTGGCTGGGTAAGCGCCGGACGCTGGTGGTGGCAACGCATCGCCTGCCTATTCTGGACCTGGTTGACCGTATTATCGTCCTGGAGAACGGCAAGGTGGTGATGGATGGCCCGCGTGACGCCATCCTGAGCCAGCACGGCATGGCGGCGCAGAAAGCACCGCAGCGTACCGTCACGATGAAAACGGAGGGCGTGGCATGAATGATTTCTCCCGCTTTAACAGCCGCCTGAAGGAGCCGCGCCTGCCGCGCGCTACCCTGGTCGCATGGTCACTGTTTGCCCTGCTGGTCGTCTTTATCACCTGGGCGAGCCTGTTCCATCTTGATGAAGTGACAACCGGCAGCGGCAAGGTGATCCCGTCCTCACATGAGCAGGTGATCCAGTCCCTCGAAGGGGGGATTATTCACAGTCTGATGGTGCGCGAGGGCGACATCGTTGAGCGCGGTCAGCAGCTTGCCCAGCTCGACCGCACGAAAACCGAGTCCAGCGTGCTGGAAAGTGAGTCTCGACTCAACGCCGCAATGGCAACGGCCGCGCGCCTGAACGCCGAAGTGAACGACACCGCGCTGGTCTTCCCGGCGGAGCTGGATGACGACGTCGAACTGGTTAAGCAGGAGACGGCGCTTTATCAGTCGCGTCGCGAAAGTCTCGACAAAGGGCTGGCAGGGTTGCGTCAGGGCGCCGAGCTGATACAGCGTGAACTCTCCCTGACCCGTCCGCTGGTGACGCAGGGCGCGGCCAGTAAGGTGGAGGTGTTACGTCTTGAGCGTCAAAAAAATGAGCTTGAGAATAAGATCACCGAGATGAAAAACCAGTACTACGTGCGCGCCCGTGAGGAGTTGGCTAAGGCGAACGCCGAGATGGAAGCGCAGCGTTCGGTGATGAAGGGACGAGAGGATTCTCTGACCCGCCTGACGTTTAACGCGCCGGTCCGGGGGATCGTGAAGGATATCGACGTAACGACCGTCGGCGGGGTCATTCCACCCAATGGAAAACTGATGAGCCTGGTACCGCTTGATGACCAGATGGTGATTGAAGCGAAAATTTCCCCGCGCGATGTCGCCTTTATTCATCCGGGGCAAAAAGCGCTGGTAAAAATCACGGCCTATGACTACTCCATCTACGGCGGGCTGGAAGGGGAAGTGACGATGATTTCACCGGACACCCTGCAGGACGAGGTGAAGAGGGATGTTTATTACTATCGCGTCTATATCCGTACTGACAGCAATCATCTGACCAATAAGCAGGGCAAAGCATTCCCGGTATTTCCTGGCATGATTGCCACCGTAGATATCAAAACGGGGAGCAAAACCATTATCGACTATCTGCTGAAGCCGCTGAACAAAGCAAAAGAGGCGCTGCGCGAAAGATAAAAAAAAGGCGTTCGGGGAACCGAACGCCGGTGGGGTTATACGGTGGACGTCACGCCAGGCGCGTGGCGCCGCTCTTTCGGTACAACGTTAATGTAGTGGGTAACGTAGGCAAAATATAAACCGGCGTAGTTTTCAACCAGCTCAATGAATGCCGGATAAATCGACATTCGACCTTCACCGCGATCTTTTAAATAACCTGCCTCCTGCGCCGTTTTGATAATTCTGTTGACGTGAATACGCGAAACGTAAAATTCTTTTGCGAGGGTGCTGGCTGAGTAATCGATTATGGCACCGTGCGCGGTTTTATTCTTCATGGCCTGCAGGTACAGATATAACATAATCATTCGGCCTCCGTCCTTGTCGATAAATAATCCCACCTCAGGCAAGACCTTTTTGAATGTTAATCCCCGAAACAGGTATTCCGCTGCGCGTCTAAAGAAGTTGTTGCGTAATACGTCGCTGTCTAACAGGTTGACATTAATATTAAACGCCGGATAGAGAATGCTGACGGGTAAGAACGCGCCGGACATATAGCGTTTAAGTTCATTGAGTCCTTTTTCTGTTGGGGCGATTCGTGTTTTTCGTCGGTCTTCGCTACAGCGCCAGGTCTTAATACGACCGGTTGTTTTCAATATAGTGATAATCGCAATGACGCTGTTGGGGCTGGCAATATGATATCGTGAGCATAGTTCCTTAATCTCTGATACTGATTCGGCCTGATTTCCAAAAATAAAGCAACACATTGAAAGTATGATATTGAAGCGTGATTCCTGAAGCATGGTTTTGTAGAACAAAGGCTGTTTTTTATAAATGCTGTCGTTAATGGTGTAGTGTTCTATTATTGCCTCGCTGAATCGCGGGTTGCTCTTAATGACATCCCGTCGATGCAGCAAAGCTCTGGATGAGATGTGATTATCCATAGCATTTTCTCTTAATCAAATAAGCGATGAGATGAAGTATCCAGTCTGTTTTTAGGAATTTTCATTATACCATTGTGAATGACATATTCACTGTGGATATTTAAAAATATACTTATATTTACGTCGCATATGGATGCGCGGGTTGATTAACCCAAAGATGTTCCGGGGTGTTGCGTTGATAACGGTTTATTAACCTGAATGGGTGCTGTAAAATTATTTTACACAACGAGCTTATTTCAAGTTTGTTACATTTCAATATTATTTTGCTGCCCTTTTTTCTGGCCATTCTCTCGGTCAAAGAAGTGTGTTTGTGTCCCCAGGAGCAGGATATGATCCAAACTATTTCGCACAGAAATGCTGCACGTTATGAGCAACACTTTGTCATCTCGGCCTGTGGCTTTACCTTCCAGGGATACACGCTTTTTCTTCAGCAGCACGGGATAAATGCCACTCACCTTCGTTTTAATGATGATGAACCTCACTCGCGTGACGTAGAAAACATCGTTTTAAATCAAGAATCTGAGATCTGTGTTTTTCTTGGAAACGATATTGTTCTTCTCCTGGAGAGCCTGAAGAAGCTGGCTTCAATTCTTAACGTTCTTCCTGTGGTTCGACGGGTTACGCTGTATGGAAAAATTCCCGACAGCTGGCTTTACCGAACGCTGGGCAGTCTTCTCCATGATAAACAACATTTAACCAGGGTAAGAGTCGCCCGCGTTTCAGATATTACGGATGCATTTAAAAATACGGCTGACGTGTCGGAAAATCACTCTCGCTTATTATGCGAGGCCTATACGGACTGTTCTTATAAAGAGGTGGCAAAGGGGTTAACCCGTCGCGAGCTTGATGTGTTATTGAATTTCTATCGCGGAATGTCGGTAAAAGAGCAGTGTGAAAAAATGGGCCTGTCGGATAAAACCGTTTATACCCATCGCAAAGAGGGCGTGAGAAAAATACAGCCCATTAGAATGTGGTTAAACGATACGCATGTATTACGAACGGAGGGCAGCGGCGATCGAAAAAATAGTCGAGAACGGTTGTCCAGCCACGAGATAGACATCCTAAACGCTCTTCTTAAGGGCGAAATATTTCCTGCTTATCAGATTATTACCGATCGTAATAAAAAGGGGGTAGGTTTTGAGATCCTGCTGCGCTGGAATCAGAACGGTAAGATCGTCAAGCCCGCGACCTTTTTGTCTGATATTTCAGATATTGAAATCTGGCTGAAGATCACCGCGCTGGTTATCCATGCCGCCGTGTCGGGCATCAATAAATACAACGGTAAGTACTACTTTTCGGTCAATATTCCGCCGCGGCTGGCCTCTGGAAATGCTCTGCCAGGTATGGCCAAAAAGGCGATTGAAATGCTGTTTAAGCCGCAGTGGGCCGAGAAGCTGGTGTTTGAGTTTGCTGAAACGATTGACGTTATGAAGGATACTGCGATCCCTGAAACGATGCGGCGCCTGCGAAATACGGGCTGTCGACTGTTTTTGGATGATTGTTTTTCGAATCATCACACGATGTTCCCGGTGCGGCACATTCATTTTGACGGCCTGAAGCTAGACCGCGATCTTGTTGAACAGTTCGTGGCTAACGACAATGATTATAATCTGATTAAAGCGATACAAATATACAGCGATATGTCAGGAAGTGATTGCGTTGCAGAGGGAGTAGACAGTGAAGAAAAGTTCGAAAAACTGATTGCTCTTGGGGTCAAAAACTTCCAGGGATATTATCTCTCACGCGCGGTAAGAGAGGACGAATTAGATCGCATGGTGAGGCTTTTTAGTTGATGAATTATGCTGCTGGTGGGTGAGCGTAATAGTAGAAATAGGCTTTCTTCAACCCACCAGCTTTCAGACAGAAGTGTAGATTATCGCGATCTTTTAATCAGATGTCGTCCCGGGTAAATCCGACGACAATTTCAAGCGTGTTGCGGATCACATCACACGCTTCAGGCTCTGGTGTAATTTCAAGCGCGTGGATCAGCTGCAAAATAATCTCTTTGTTCGAAAGATTATCACCACAAAGCAAAATACAGCGTATTGCAGAACCTAACACTTCGGCCTCATCGTTGAGATGCTTACCCGCGTTAAGAAAATGTTCGGCCAGTCCTTTATCGTGCAGTGCTTCAAAATTATACGTCTGCTGTCTCATCGCCTTGCTCATGGTGGTCACCGTGTCCGTTGCAAATTAGTGTTTCTTATCGGGGAAAAGAAGAGTGTCTTTTTTGAAGAGAGAACGGATACGACCTACGTCATAGTCGCCGATCACTCTTCCTCTGTCTTGTGATACGCCCGTCACGCGCTGGCGTACTTCATCTTCAGCAGCAACTAATGCATTTTTACGTTCATCATCTGACTCAACGCCAGCCATTGCACGCAGGCGCTCGGCAAGCGACGCAAAGGTGATGGGCCCGTTCTCTTTTAATATGGATAAAACGGCCTCACCAATCAGGTCGTCTTTGAGTCGTTCAAATCTGGTTCTATGCATAGCTTCAATCTCACTCTGCTACATGCGGATGGCTGTAGCATTGGGTTAGTCATCGCTTAGGGTAAAGATAGCCCATCAGCGTAACTAACTTAGTAAGTTAAAAAACAGTATTTCTTCACGTTATCGCTCGAAGAAGAGGGCGATCAGCCCGTTGTAATGCGCCTTTTCCTCCTCACAGGAGGACTCTTCGATACGCCTCAGCAGCTTTGTACAAATTGTCATTCTGCTCAGTTGTACATTTTCCTTAATGATTTCACTGACAATCAGCCCAAGCGTCTCCTGCTGGCCGGGAATATTGTTTTTATTGAAATACAGTGTGATAGCGCTTTCTGCGGATGAGGGAGCCAGGTTGCGACGCATAATTTTCCACCGTTAACAAACATTTTAGCAACATTGATGCAAATGAATTTATACCATCACGCTAAATCTGTACAGGGAAAATGTACAACTTTTTCAAAATGGAAAAATTTTATCCTCCTTTCCCACCAGATTGCTGGTTCTTTGCAATACTTTATCCATGCCAAAAAGGAGGGTATGCCATGCAAGACGGTTACTACTGGATTAAGTTTAGGGGGATTGTTCAGAAAGCCCGCTACTCGGATATACCAATCACGGATATTGAAACGGGAGGGATAACAAGAGGGGTTTGGCATCTGATGGGCGAAGATATCGAGATTTGCTCGACCTCTGAGGCCGTCGTGCTATCGGGCATTTTGGGTCAGGGGGTACAGGAGCCTGGCTGAGGCAAACGGGATAGAAAAAAGGCCCCGAGGGGCCTGAGATTACTTACGGCCCAGCAGCAGGCCCAGTACGACACCTACCGCCCCGGCTGCAATCAGGCCGGTCAGTGGGTTATTTTTTACGGCTTCAGTCACATCAGATACGGCATCGCTGGCCTGTGCAGCATATTTTTTTGCCGCGCCTTTCACCTGGTGTTTAGGTGAATCAACGAAGTCGCCAAACTGCTGCTGCGCAGAGCCTGCAAGTTCATCAAGTTTGTTTTTGGCTTTATCGCCAGCAAATTGAGCGTTCTTATCAGCGTCGAAATCAGACATTCTTACCTCCTTTTGTGGATAGTTTAAGGATAGCCGCTCGAATCAGGTTTACGGATTTTTAGGATATGTCTCCCTGCTGAACAGGCATAGCGCGTCGCTGTAATTAACGCATTTACATCAATACAACAATACAGGTACCATACCCCCCTATAGTATCTTTCAGGAGGGCGTATGCCACATTCACCCGAAGATAAAAAACGTATTCTGACTCGCGTCCGGCGAATTCGGGGACAGGTTGATGCCCTTGAACGCGCGCTGGAGTCGGGCGAGCCCTGTCTGGCCATCCTGCAGCAAATTGCCGCCGTGCGCGGTGCTGCCAACGGCCTGATGGGCGAAATGGTCGAAATTCACCTCAAAGATGAGCTGGTGACGGGGGAAACAACTCCGGATCAGCGAGCCGTTCGGATGGCTGAAGTCGGCCATTTGCTGCGCTCTTATCTAAAATAAACCCACAGACCTCACAATAAGGGAAACATAATGAAATCTCGCGCAGCCGTTGCATTTGGCCCTGGCCAGCCGCTGAAAATCGTTGAAATCGACGTGGCGCCGCCGAAAAAAGGCGAAGTGCTGATTAAAATTACCCATACCGGTGTTTGCCATACCGATGCCTTTACGCTGTCGGGTGACGATCCTGAAGGCGTATTCCCGGCGGTACTCGGCCATGAAGGCGGCGGTGTGGTTGTCGAAGTGGGCGAGGGCGTGACCAGCCTGAAGCCGGGCGACCACGTTATCCCGCTGTATACCGCTGAGTGCGGCGAGTGCAAGTTCTGTAAATCCGGTAAAACCAACCTCTGCCAGGCCGTTCGCGCTACCCAGGGTAAAGGCCTTATGCCGGACGGAACCACGCGTTTCTCCTACAACGGCGAGCCTGTCTACCACTACATGGGCACCAGCACCTTCAGCGAGTACACCGTCTGTGCGGAAATTTCGCTGGCGAAGGTGAACCCGCAGGCTCCGCTGGATAAAGTGTGTCTGCTGGGCTGCGGTGTGACCACCGGTATCGGCGCAGTGCATAACACCGCGAAGGTCAAAGAAGGCGATACCGTTGCGGTGTTCGGTCTTGGCGGAATTGGCCTGGCGGTTATCCAGGGCGCGGTGCAGGCGAAAGCTGGCCGTATCATCGCCGTGGACACCAACCCGGAAAAATTCAAGCTCGCCGGCGAGATGGGCGCGACCGATTTTGTGAACCCGAAAGATCATGATAAGCCGGTTCAGGACGTGATCGTTGAACTGACCGACGGCGGCGTTGACTTCAGCTTTGAATGTATCGGTAACGTGAACGTGATGCGTTCCGCGCTTGAGTGCTGCCACAAAGGCTGGGGTGAGAGCATCATCATTGGCGTCGCAGGTGCAGGCCAGGAGATCAAAACCCGTCCGTTCCAGCTGGTGACCGGTCGCGTGTGGCGCGGCTCGGCGTTTGGCGGCGTGAAGGGACGTACGCAGCTGCCGGGTATGGTTGAAGACGCCATGGCTGGGAAAATTCAGCTCGACCCGTTCATTACCCACCGTCTGCCGCTGGATCAAATCAACGAGGCTTTCGATCTGATGCATGAAGGTAAATCCATTCGTACCGTCATCCATTTCGGCGACAACTGATTATTCTGCCAGCGGTTTTTGCCGCTGGCATTTCTTGAATAATCTTCTCTAAAGTGTGACCTGGCTGGCGCTTTTAGCCGTAATCAAATTTCCTGCCGTGCCGATGACTATTTTACAGGCGTGTTTTTACGCATCTTACCTATAAGAGAGTCGACGGTCATGGACAACACAACTTCGGTGCAGGCGCAGCACAAGCTGGGCTTCTTGCACCACATCAGGCTGGTTCCGCTGTTTTCCTCCATTCTCGGTGGCATCATTCTTCTGTTTGCCTTGAGCTCAGCGCTGGCGGGCTATTTTCTGCTGCAGGCGGATAACGACCAGCAGGATGTTACGGCTGAAATTCAGGTACGCACTGGTTTATCGAACAGCTCTAACCATCTGCGAACGGCGCGAATCAACATGATCCATGCGGGTGCGGCAAGCCGTATCGCGGAAATGGATGCGATGAAGCAAAACATCAGCGAGGCGGAGACGCGCATCAAGCAGTCGCAGCAGGGGTTTGCCTCCTACATGGGCCGTAACGTACGCACGCCCGCGGATGAAGCGCTGGACGCGGACCTGAAAGCGCGGTACGACGCCTATATTGCGGGCCTTCAGCCGATGCTCAAATACGCCAAAAACGGGATGTTCGAGGCGATTATCAATCATGAAAACGAATCCGCGCGCCCGCTGGACGACGCCTATAACGCCGTGCTGCTGAAGGCGATTAAGATCCGTACCGACCGCGCCAATGCCCTGACGGCGCAGGCGCATAAACGCACCCAGCTGGGCCTGATGTTTATGGTGGGCGCCTTTGCGCTGGCGCTGGTGCTGACGGCCATGACCTTTATCGTACTGCGCCGGACGGTGATTAATCCGCTTCAGCGTGCCGCCACCCGCATCGAGAATATCGCCAAAGGTGATTTAACGATGCCGGACGACGCGACGGGGCGCAGTGAAATTGGCCGCTTAACCCGCGATCTGCAAACCATGCAGCACTCGCTGGTGACCACGGTGGGTACCGTGCGCCAGGGGGCGGAAGAGATTTATCGTGGGACAAGTGAGATCTCAGCCGGCAACACGGACCTCTCTTCCCGCACCGAGCAGCAGGCGGCCGCGATTGAACAGACGGCCGCCAGCATGGAGCAACTGACCGCGACGGTGAAACAGAACGCCGATAACGCACACCATGCGAGCAAGCTGGCAGAAGACGCCTCCGGCAAGGCCAGCCGCGGCGGTCAGATGGTCTCCGGCGTGGTGAAAACGATGGGCAATATCTCCACCAGCTCGAAGAAAATCTCTGAAATCACCGCGGTGATTAACAGCATTGCGTTCCAGACCAATATCCTGGCGCTGAACGCCGCCGTCGAGGCCGCGCGTGCCGGCGAGCAGGGCCGCGGCTTTGCGGTGGTGGCGAGCGAGGTGCGTACGCTGGCTAGCCGTAGCGCCAACGCGGCGAAAGAGATTGAAAGCCTGATCAATGAATCGGTAACGCTGATTGACCAGGGCTCGGGCGAGGTGGTTGCCGCAGGTAACACCATGAATGAGATTGTCGACGCCGTTAAGCGCGTGACCGATATTATGCTGGAAATTGCCGCCGCTTCTGATGAACAGAGTCGCGGTATCGTGCAGGTCAGCCAGGCGATTTCTGAGATGGACAAAGTGACCCAGCAAAACGCCTCGCTGGTGGAAGAAGCGTCCGCTGCAGCGGCATCTCTGGAAGAACAGGGCGCACGCCTGACCGAGGCGGTTGGCGCGTTTCGGTTGAACGGTAAAGCTCAGGGGCGCACTCAACAGCAGACCACTGCGGCGGTAAAACAGGCTGCGTTGCGTCCGGCGGTGGCTGATAACGGGGATAACTGGGAGACGTTCTGAGTTGCGAATTGTGTCGGGTGGCGGCTTCGCCTTACCCGACCTACGCGATCTGGTCTGCGTAACCGGTTAAAAAAAGGGACTTTTCAGTCCCTTTTTTCATTTCTTACTTTTTATCCGGTAACGCGTAGGCGATAACGTAATCACCGCGATCCGGCGACTGGCGAGCGCCACCCGCGTTAATGATGATGTACTGTTTACCGGTTTTCGGTGACACGTAGGTCATCGGGCCAGACTGGCTGCCTACCGGCAGGCGGTCCTTCCAGATTTCTTTCCCGGTGGCGGTATCAAACGCGCGCAGGTAGAAGTCCTGTGTGCCGGCAAAGAACAGCAGGCCAGACTGGGTAGACAGCGATGCGCCAAGTGTTGGCATGCCGATTGGAATTGGCATGTGCATGCGGATACCCAGCGGGCCGGTGTCTTCTACGGTACCTACCGGAACCTGCCAGACCAGCTTGCCGGATTTCAGGTCAACCGCGGACATGGTACCGAACGGCGGTTTCTGGCAGGGAATACCCAGCGGCGAGAGGAAACGCTCGCGCATTGCGCCGAACGGCGTGCCGTCCATTGGAACAATACCCATCTCAATGCCGCTGGCATCTTTCGCCACGTTGGCGCGCGGCACCATGTAGTTTGCCAGGCCCAGGCGCATATCGTTAACGAACATCAGGCCGTTGTTCGGGTCAACCGATACGCTGCCCCAGTTCATCCCACCGAGCGAGCCCGGGAACTGCAGGGAACGGTCCAGGCCAGGCGGGGTGAAGACGCCCTGATGACGCATCTCTTTAAACTGAATACGACACAGCAGCAGGTCAACAGGCGTTGCTCCCCACATATCGGATTCGGTCAGCGTCTGGTTGCCAATCATCGGCATGCCAACAGAATAGGGCTGGGTCGGGGAGTAGCGTTCACCTTCAACGTTACCCGCTGGTACAGGACGCTCTTCAACCTTCGCCACCGGCTTGCCGGTTTCGCGGTTGAGCATAAAGATCATGCCCTGCTTGCTGGTCTGCACCAGCACCGGCGTGGTGCCGCCTTTACCGTCAGGCAGATCGTACAGCAGCGGCTGAGAAGGGAGGTCAAAGTCCCACAGGTCGTGGTGGGTCGTCTGGAAATGCCAGCGAACCTGACCGGTCGTGGCGTCGACGGCCACGATGGACGAGCTGTATTTATCATCCAGCGCGGTACGCTCACCCGCCCAGAAATCTGGGGTGGCGTTGCCGGTAGGCAGATAGATTAGGTTCAGTTTGGCGTCGTAAGACATGGCTGACCAGACGTTCGGCGTACCGCGCGTGTAGGTCTGTCCTTCCGGCGGCAGGCCGGTCAGGTTCGGGTTGCCCGGATCCCATGCCCAGGCCAGCTTACCGGTGTGTACGTCATAGGCACGTACGACTCCCGGCGGTTCACCCGTGGAGAAGTTATCCGCCACGCGTCCACCGACCACGACAACATTCCCCGCCACCAGCGGCGTTGAGGTTTGCTGGTAATAGCCCGGTTTGATATCGCCCATGCCGACGCTCAGGTCAACGATGCCGCGATCGCCAAAGTCTTCGCAGACCTTGCCGCTGTCGGCGTTGATGGCAATCAGGCGCGCATCGGTGGTAGGCAGGAACAGGCGACGAGAGCAGGCGGCAGGCTGTGCCTCAGTCTGTGACGCTGTCACGTTTTGGTGATCTTCAAAGTAGCCCAGGCCGCGGCAGCGCTGCCAGTTTGGCGCGGTGGCTTTTGAGTCATAGCGCCATTTTTCTTTACCAGAATCTACATCCAGCGCCAGCACTTTGCTGTAAGGCGTACAGACGTACAGCGTGTCGCCAACCTGCAGCGGCGTATTCTGGTCTTCCGCACCCGAGCCGTTGCTCTGCGGAATATCGCCCGTATGGGCAACCCAGGCGACTTTCAGATCGCCGACGTTCTGCTTGTTGATTTGATCCAGCGCGGCGAAACGGTCACCGTGGGTGGTATTCCCCCAGTGCTCCCAGTTTTTCTGCTGCTCGCCCGCCGCCACAGGCTTCACCGGAACCGCTTCGTTCGCCGTGACCAGGATCTGCGGCTTGAACATCCAGCCAATAGCGATCAGCATTGCGACGGCCAGAACGGCGGCTACGCCAAAGGCCGGGGCTTTGTTAACCGGCGCGGTGCGGTTTGCGGCGCGCAGGAACGGCCATACCACGGCACAGAGGAACGCCAGGACGGCAAAGGTAAACAGGCGCGAGAAGAGCGGCCAGAAATCCCAGCCCGCATCGCTCACCGCCCAGAACAGCGAGGCGATAAAGGCGATGGCGTAAAGCACTATCCCGCTGCTGCGGTTCATGAAAATGAGGATCGCGGCAATGACCATCACCACGCCCACGATCAGGAAGTACCAACTTCCGCCTACGGTAGCGAGCTTTAAGCCAAGCCCGCCAACTGCCAGACCGATGATCGCCATCAGTCCGGCAAGGAGCCACTGCAGGATACGGGGTATCCCACGTGGCGCGCTGCCAAATGCCATTTCTATCTCCTTAAATGCTCCCGTCTTCCCGGCCTGTGCTGTGTGGCATCTGTACCAATTGGATAATAAAAGACGAAAGTTGCGAGGGTTTACGGTAATCAGTGCGTATAAATACGCGTGAATTCGCGGCTATCACTGCGTGAATGAACCATTTGGTGAATTCGCCGCTATGATAAAACTGTTAAATTGTTTTGCGCAAATGTTAATGAATGATTTCGCATTATTTGGTTAGAGAAGGGATCAAACCCGTCATGACGACGGGTTAGAGGACGTGCTCATAAAGGAGTATCAGGCGGGCATGGACTTGCGGATTGTGCTTAACAGCGTCAGCGCGCCCGTCGACAGGGGGGTATCAACGCGGGTCAGGATGCCGATCGGTTCACCGGCTCCCGGGGAGGTAACGGGCAGCGACGTCAGCGTACCGTGGCGCAGATCGTCTTTCACCGCGCCGGACGGCACGAACCACACGTAGTCATAGTCCACGGTCAGCTGGCGCGACAGGGAGGCTGAGAGCGTTTCAATACATCCCGACGGCAGGGTGCAGCCGTGCATTTCCAGCAGCGCTTCCGCATTCTGACGCGGGACGGTCCCCTTTGGTGAGACCACGACGGGCCATTCCATCACGCGGCTCAGGGTGACGGTGTCATGCAAAAGCGGGTGGCCAGGACGCACCACCAGCTTCAGCGATTCCAGGAACAACAGCTCGTAGTTCAGGCCACTCATCAGTTCAGGATCGGACATTCGTCCTATCCCCAGATCCAGCTCACCGGATTTCAGCCCGGCGAGAAGCATGGTGTTATTCATGGTCGCCACCTGAATCGTGGCGTGCTTCTGCTGTTTGTGGAACTGACTGATTACCGCAGGCAAAATTCCCAGCGCGGCTGTCGGAAGGGCGCCCACGCGAACGACGTCACGCGTGACCTCCTCTTTGCGGTTCAATGCCTGGCCCGCCGTATTGAGCGCGTCCAGAACCTTGACGGCGTGCGTCAGGAATTGCTCCCCCACGAGCGTAAGCTGCGCGCCAAGGCGGCCACGGTCGAAAAGGCGGGTGCCGGTAAGCTGCTCCAGTTCGTTGAGTGTTTTTGAAAGTGCGGGCTGACTCAGGTTAAGGGTTTCAGCCGCACGCCCCAGCGTTCCCTGTTGAGCGACGGCCACAAATGTATGTAAATGGCGCAAGCGTATGCGCTGACTGAAAAGACCATTTTTTTCCATAGGCGATGTTAAAAACAGAGCGATGCGGGTGACAAGTTAAGTTGTTTAATTTTGATAACCTGATAGCAAAATATTTTTAACATCTAATCTATTTGAGTTACAACCAGTTTTCGGCGTCGCGCAGGGTTTGACCACGCATCTGTCTGGATCACAATTCGTAAATTCTTCCCGCCGGAAGGAACGGGCTTCTCTACACTCCAGATATTATTCACTGGAGGCATGACATCATGGCGAACACCATCACGGCTGATGATATTCGGGAACACTTTTCGCAGGCTATGTCGGCGATGTACCAGCAGGAAGTTCCACAGTACGGCACCCTGCTGGAACTGGTGGCGGACGTAAACCTGGCGGTGCTGGAAAATAATCCGCTCTTACATGAACAGCTCGCGAATGCGGATGAACTGGCGCGCCTGAACGTTGAGCGTCACGGTGCGATCCGCGTCGGTACGGCGCAGGAACTCTCTACGCTCCGCCGGATGTTCGCCATCATGGGGATGTTCCCGGTCAGCTATTACGATCTCTCTCAGGCGGCCGTGCCCGTGCACTCCACGGCGTTTCGACCGGTTGAGGACGCCGCGCTGTGCCGCAATCCGTTTCGCATTTTTACCTCGCTGCTGCGCCTGGAGCTGATCGAAAATACCGCTCTGCGTGCGCGTGCGGCTGAGATCCTTTCGCATCGCAACATCTTCACTCCGCGCTGCCTTGAACTTATCGACCTGCACGAGTCAGCCGGGCACTTCACCGAGGCGCAGGCGCGCGAGTTTGTGAAGGAAGCGCTGGAGACATTCCGCTGGCACCGCCATGCCACGGTCGATCGTGAGACCTACCTGGCGCTGAGCAACGAGCACCGCCTGATTGCCGACGTGGTCTGCTTCCCCGGCTGCCATATTAACCACCTCACTCCGCGCACGCTGGACATCGACAGGGTGCAGGAGCTGATGCCGAAATACGGCATTGAACCCAAAGTGCTGATTGAAGGGCCGCCGCGCCGTGAGGTGCCGATCCTGCTGCGGCAGACCAGCTTTAAGGCGCTCGAGGAGCCGGTATTTTTCTCCGGTGAACACAAGGGCACCCATACCGCTCGCTTCGGTGAAATTGAACAGCGTGGGGTGGCGCTAACGCCGAAAGGCCGTGAGCTTTACGACAGCCTGTTAGGGCAAGCGGGAACGGGAAAAGATAACCTCACGCACCAGCTGCATCTGCGCGAGGTGTTTAGCGCCTTCCCGGACAGCGAGATGTTTCTGCGTCGCCAGGAGCTGGCCTACTTCCGCTATCGCCTGACGCCAGCGGGCGAAGCGCATCGCCACGCTTTCCGTCCGGGTGATGACCCACAGCCGCTGATCGAGCGCGGCTGGGTCGTCGCACAGCCCATCACCTATGAAGATTTCCTGCCCGTCAGCGCGGCGGGTATTTTCCAGTCCAACCTCGGAAACGAAACTCAGGCGCGAAGCCAGGGCAATGCCAGCCGCGAGGCCTTCGAAGCGGCGCTCGGTTGCCCGGTGTTTGACGAGTTTACCCTCTATCATCAGGCGGAAGTGCGCAGTAAACAGCGTTGCGGTTTGCTCTGAAATCGTTACTCTGCTGGGGTGTGATGGAAAAAGAAGGTTGATATGCAAAATCCCTCCGCCCCTGTGGTTGAAACGCGCCAGGGCGCACTGATTGGTTTTACCGACGACGACGTTCATGTCTGGTGCGGCATCCCCTATGCGTCACCGCCGGTTGGCGCGTGGCGCTGGCGTTCGCCTCGTCCCCCGGAAGGCTGGGAAGGCGTGCGTCAGGCGACGGCGTTTTCCCCCTCCAGCTGGCAAAGCAGCGAATACTGCCAGGAGCTGGGCGGGGGCGATCCCGGCCAGTTTTCTGAGGATTGTCTTTATCTCAACGTCTGGTCTCCCGCATCTCGCGCGGCGCCGCTACCGGTAATGGTCTGGCTTCACGGCGGGGGGTTCACCCTCGGCGCGGGCGGGCTTCCGCCCTATAACGGCAGGGCGCTGGCGAAGCGGGGTGTGGTGGTTGTCACGATCAACTACCGCCTTGGCCACCTCGGCTTTTTTGCCCATCCGGCTCTGGAAGGGGAAGAAGATCGGGTCGTGCATAATTTTGCACTGCTTGACCAAATCGCGGCCCTTAACTGGGTGCGCGACAATATCGCCGCATTTGGGGGCGATCCCGACAGCATCACGCTGTTCGGCGAGTCCGCGGGCGCGCGCAGCGTCCTCTCGCTGCTTGCTTCTCCTCTGGCCGGCGGGTTATTTCACAAGGCGATTATCCAGAGCGGCTATACGTTGCCGGACACGCCGCGAGCGCAGGCGCTGGAAAAAGGGGAAGCGTTATCGCGTCATTTTGGCTTAGAGAATGCCACTGCAGACCAGCTTCGGGCCATCCCGGCTGACGCCTTCTGGCCGCTCGCGGCGCCGCTGAATATCGCGCCTGCGCCCGTCGTGGGAGACTGCGTTCTGCCGGAAGCGATGCTCGATGTGTTCTTTGCCGCCCGTCAGCACCCCGTGCCGGTGATGATCGGTTCAAACAGCGATGAAGCCAGCGTGATGGGCGTATTTGGCGTGGATCTTGCCGGACAGATCCAGAAACTTCGGCGCGAGCGGCGCTTTGGCCTCGGGCTGATTAAGCTGCTTTATCCCGGCGTGAAGGGCGATGAAGAGCTGGGCAGGCAGGTGTGCCGCGATATGGCTTTTACCACGATGGGATATGTGGTGATGCAGGCGCAGCAGCGCGTCGGCGCGCCGTGCTGGCGCTACTGGTTTGATTATGTCGCAGAGGCGGAGCACGCCACGTACATCAACGGGGCCTGGCACGGAAACGAGGTACCCTACGTCTTTGATACGCTTGGGCAGGTTGAGCCGTCGCGCCGCTACGTGAACGAACGCGACCTGCAGTTTTCGGCTCAGGTGGCCGATTACTGGGCAAGCTTCGCGCGGGAGGCCGGAGCGCGCGACAGCTTGCCCGGCCCCGTGCGCTGGCCCGCCTGTCGTAAAGGCCGCGACGTGCTGCTACGTATCGGAGTGAATAAACATGCAGGTTTCAGGCTTGAAAACCGCTTTATGCGCGCCCGTATGAGCCTCTTTAAGCGGGTGATGAAGCACCACGTTAGCCTCGACTGAGCAGACACGAGCGAAACGCCGCGAGCCCGTTCTCAGACCCGGGCGATTCGCGCAACACCAGCCGGTAGCTCGCGCCGGTCTTAATGCTCGTTTCATAAGGCCGCGCCAGCCGTCCGGCGCGGATATCTTCCTCCACCAGCGTCTCATCGGCGATGGCCACGCCCAGCCCCTGAATGGCGGCCGTTATCGCCAAATCCATCGTATCGAAGTGTTGATTTTTGAGCATGGCTTGTGCCGGAAACGCCTGTTGAGTTAACCACAGCGACCAGTCCGTTTTGTCTCGCGTGGGGTGGAGGAACGTCAGCGACGTCAGCTCGGCGCCCGCCCGCAACGGGCTGACGACCGGCGTGAGGGCCTCCTCGAACAGCAAATCCCCCGCGCTCATATGGGTGCCAAACACGATGGCGGCGTCGTAAGACTCGGTTTTGAAATTGACGTTGTGGTCGGTCGTGGTGGTTAGCGCAATTTGCAGGTCGGGCTGTTCACGCTCTACCTGCAGCAGACGCGGGACAAGCCAGCGCATGGCGCAGGTAGGGGCCTTCAGGCGAATGACGGTTTGATGCGCCCGGGCCCGGTCGGCAACCGTCAGCAGGTGTTCGAAAGCGGACTGCAGCTCGGGAAGCAGGGCGCTGCCCTGCGGCGAGAGGCGCAGCCCGCGGGCGTGGCGCTCAAACAGGGGAAAACCAAACCACGCTTCCAGCGAGGCAATTTTGCGGCTCACCGCACCCTGCGTCAGGCACAGCTCTCCGGCAGCATGCGTGAGGTTGAGGTGACGTGCGGTAACCAAAAAGGCGTCAACGGAATTGAGCGGGAATGAACGGCGCGACATAAACCACCTCAGCTATGCGTTTTTCTCATGGCTATTATGACAACAATTCGATTGTCGCGGCAATGGAGTTATTGTTTGAATAGTTATGCAATGACCATGAGAAGGGACAGACGATGACTTTGAAAACCCCGGTGCACACCCGTTCGAAATTACCCGACGTGGGCACCACCATCTTTACCGTTATCGGCCAGCTTTCTGCGCAGCATAACGCCATTAACCTTTCTCAGGGCGCGCCGAATTTCTCCTGCGATCCCAAGCTTGTCGCCGGGGTGACCCGCGCGATGGAGGCGGGTCATAATCAGTACGCGGCGATGACCGGCCTCCAGGCCCTGAAGGCGCGCATTGCGGAGAAAATTGCCGCGCTCTATGGCACGCAGTATGACCCCGACGGTGAGGTGCTGATCACGGCGAGCGCCAGCGAAGGGCTCTATTCCGCCATTAGCGGGCTGGTGCATCCCGGGGATGAGGTTATCTACTTCGAGCCGTCGTTTGACAGCTACGCGCCGATTGTGCGCCTGCAGGGGGCAACGCCTGTCGCCATAAAGCTGACGGTGCCGGATTTTGCCGTTAACTGGGATGAAGTGCGTGCGGCAATTACTCCCAAAACGCGCATGATAATTGTTAATACGCCGCATAACCCGAGCGGACAGGTCTTCTCTGCGAACGACCTGCAGCAGCTTGCGGCGCTGACCCGCAATACCGATATCATTATTTTGTCTGACGAAGTGTATGAGCACGTGGTTTTCGACGGCGAGCCGCATCACGGCATGGCCACGCACCCGCAGCTGGCGGAGCGAAGCGTCATCATCTCTTCTTTCGGAAAAACCTATCACGTGACCGGCTGGCGCGTGGGCTACTGCGTTGCACCCGCCCCGCTGATGGACGAGATTTGCAAGGTCCATCAATTTTTGATGTTTTCTGCCGATACCCCTATGCAGCACGCGTTTGCCGAACACATGACCGACCCGCAGACCTGGCTCTCGCTGGCGCCGTTTTATCAGCGCAAGCGGGATCTGCTGCAAAGTTTGCTGGCGGAATCACCGTTTAAACTGTTACCCAGCGCGGGCTCGTTCTTCCTGCTGGCGGATTACAGCCATTTCAGCGACGAAAGCGACAGCGAGATGGTGAAACGCCTGATCGTTGAGTGCGGCGTTGCCACCATCCCGCTGTCGGCGTTTTATGCTGACGGCACGGATAATAAATTGATTCGCCTCTCTTTTGCGAAAGATGAGGCAACGTTACGGGCAGGTGCCCAAGCCCTGTGTCGGGTCAAACCACGCTGAGCCTATCCCACCAGGTTCTGAGGAGTATGAGATGAAATTACGCGCGTTGATTGTCGGCATGGGATTGCTGTGTACGTTTTCTTCCTTCGCCGCCACCGAGTTACGCTACGGCCTTGAGGCGGAATATCCGCCATTTGAAAGCCGTAACGCCTCTGGGGAACTGGAAGGGTTCGACGTTGAGCTGGGCAATGCTATCTGTAAAGCGGCAGCGCTGAAGTGCAGCTGGGTCGAAACGTCGTTTGATGCCCTGATCCCGGGTCTGGTCGCGAAGAAATTCGATGCCATTAACTCGGCGATGAACATCACCGAGCAGCGCCGCAAAAGCATTGATTTTACCCAGCCAATTTACCGCATTCCGTCGCAGCTCGTGGGCAAAGCCGGTACGGCGGTCGATACGACGCCCGAAGGGCTGAAGGGAAAAACCATTGGCGTACTGCAGGGTTCCATTCAGGAAACCTATGCCAAAGAGCACTGGGAAAAACACGGTGTCACCGTGGTGTCTTATAAAGATCAGAATATGGCGTGGGGAGATTTGCTGAATGGCCGCATCGACGCCTCGCTGGTCATGTCCGCGGCCGGGCAGGCGGGTTTCCTGAGCAAGCCGCAGGGTAAAGGGTTTGGCTTTATCGGCAAACCGGTCTCTGACGACACTATCCTCGGCAGCGGTATCGGCTTCGGGCTGCGCAAGGGGGATGAGGCCACCCAAAAGCAGCTTAACGCCGCAATAGATAAAGTCCGTGCCGATGGCACGATCGCAAAACTCGCTGATAAGTACTTCCCGGGTATCGATGTCAGCGTAAAATAACCGCCTCGTTTAGCCCCGTCTGCTGATGTCATGACGGGGCTTTTTTTATACACCCGCTTTTACGGTTTTTTACACCACTTTCAGGCCGTTCTGGTCGACAGAAAATATTTCTCACTTTGTGCATATATTCACCGGCCAACAATTGGATTCTTAACCATTTTTGTTTAGGCTGTGCGTTCTTTCTTGCCGTCGTTTCGCCGAGTGCGAAACTCATTCACACGACCATAAGGACGTTTTCTCAGGCATGAATCGCAGACGTTTTCTAAAAGGCTCGCTGGCCATGGCTGCCCTGAGCGGCACTTCTGGCCTTGCTTCACTGTTCTCCAAAGCGGCTTACGCTGCAGACTCTGACATTGCCGACGGCCAGAGCCGTCGTTTTGACTTCTCCGTGCTGCAGTCCATGGCCCATGACATGGCGAAAACCCCCTGGGGCGGTGCGCCGCGTCCGCTGCCGGAAACGCTGGCGACCATGACGCCGCAGGCCTATAACGCCATTCGGTACGATGAGAAGCAGTCGCTGTGGAATAACGTTGAAGGCCGTCAGCTGGACGTGCAGTTCTTCCATATGGGAATGGGTTTCCGTCGCCGCGTGCGGATGTTCTCGCTGGATCAGACAACGTCTCTCGCGCGTGAGATCCACTTCCGCCCGGAGCTGTTCAGCTACGGTGAAACGGGTGTGGATACCAAACAGCTGGAAGGGCAAAGCGATCTCGGTTTCGCCGGCTTCCGCGCCTTTAAGGCGCCTGAACTGGCGCGTCGCGATATTGTTTCGTTCCTGGGGGCGAGCTACTTCCGCGCGGTGGATGATACGTACCAGTATGGGCTCTCCGCCCGTGGCCTGGCGGTGGATACCTTTACGGATACGCCAGAAGAGTTTCCGGACTTCACCGCGTTCTGGTTCGAGACCGTTAAGCCCGGCGACACCACCTTTACGGTTTACACGCTGCTCGACAGCCCAAGCATCACCGGTGCCTATAAGTTCGTGATCCACTGCGAAAAGAGCCAGGTGATCATGGATGTTGAAAACCACCTCTACGCGCGTAAAGACATTAAGCAGCTGGGCATCGCGCCGATGACCAGCATGTTCAGCTGCGGCAACAACGAACGCCGCATGTGCGACACCATTCACCCACAGATTCATGACTCTGACCGTCTGGCCATGTGGCGCGGTAACGGCGAGTGGATTTGCCGCCCGCTGAACAATCCGCAGAAGCTGCAGTTCAACGCCTTTGTGGACAAGAACCCGAAAGGCTTTGGTCTCCTGCAGCTCGATCGCGATTTCTCGCACTATCAGGACATTATGGGCTGGTATAACAAGCGCCCGAGCCTGTGGGTTGAGCCGCGCAATAACTGGGGTAAAGGCTCCGTCGGGCTGATGGAGATCCCGACTACGGGGGAAACGCTCGATAACGTGGTCTGCTTCTGGCAGCCAGAGAAGACGGTGGAGGCGGGCGATGAGCTCGATTTCAAATACCGCCTTTACTGGAGCGCGCAGCCGCCGGTGCGTTCACCGCTGGCAAACGTCTTCGCCACCCGCACCGGCATGGGCGGGTTCCCGGAAGGCTGGGCGCCGGGTGAAAACTACCCGAAAGTGTGGGCGCGTCGCTTCGCTATCGACTTCGTCGGTGGGGATTTGAAAGCGGCTGCACCGAAAGGGATTGAACCGGTGATTACGCTCTCCAGCGGGGAAGCGAAGCAGGTTGAGATCCTCTACGTTGAGCCGTTTGACGGGTATCGCATCCTGTTCGACTGGTATCCAACGTCGGACTCAACGGAACCGGTGGATATGCGTCTGTTCCTGCGCTGTCAGGGTGATGCCATCAGTGAAACCTGGCTGTATCAGTATTTCCCGCCGGCGCCGGACAAGCGTAATTACGTTGACGACCGCGTAATGCGTTAGTCCCTGTGGGATTGTGCCGGGTGGCGCTAACGCTTACCCGGCCTGGAAATGCGTCCAGAGTAGGCCGGGTAAGGCGAAGCCGCCACCCGGCAATTGAGAGGCACCATGTCTTCAGAAATCATCCCCGTTACTCAGCACATTGAACTGCGCGCCGTCGAAGAGCGCTACACCGCCGACCTGCACAACCTCGTCATTAAAAATAAAACCTTTCTGCAAGCGGCCTTTGACTGGGCGCAGCACGTGGGTAGCGAAGAGGATACGCGGCGTAACGTGCAGAGCAACCAGATGCTCCACCAGCGCGGCTACGCCAAAATGTTCCTGATTTTTTACGATGAGGCCTTAGCCGGCGTGCTCTCCTTCAATGCCATTGAGCCCGCGAACAAAACGGGCTATATCGGCTACTGGCTGGATGAGAGCCGTCAGGGGCAGGGCATTCTGTCACAGGCGCTGCAGGCCTTTATGCGCTACTACGTCGAGCGCGGTGAGGTTCGTCGTTTTGTGATCAAGTGCCGCGTGGATAACCTCAGCAGCAATCAGGTGGCGCAGCGAAACGGCTTCCATCTGGAAGGGTGTCTGCGCGAAGCTGAATACCTGAATGGCCGTTTTGACGACGTGAACACCTACGCAAGACTCTTCCCGCTATAGCGCGCCCAGCAGGGGCGTTCGGGTAATGCGCTGGCTGCCGTTAATCACCTTTTCTCCCCTTATGTGAATGCTCTCTCCGGCAAAGGCTTCGATGACGGCATCGTCAGTTATTTCAATTCGATGCTCGATCAGCACATCGCCGCTGATGCGCGCGCGGCCCTGGATCACCACCCGGTCGTCAACCAGAATTGGCCCGCCGCGCAGCCACGCCTCGCCGCCAATCAGCACGTGGTGTTTAATCACGCAGTTACCTTCGACAACGGCGTTTTCCGCCACCTGAGAGCTGTAGCGCAGGGTGGGGATGGCGTCTTCCTCATGTCCTGCAATCAGGCGCGCGTTTCCGTAGACCTTTGCGCAGTCGCAGACCCAGACGTTATTCATTTCGTTACCGTCAAGGATGGCGTTATCGAACACCTCCGCGCGATGCTCAATAAACGCGTAGCTGACCATGGCGTTGCCGTAGATTTGCGCCTGGTGAACCACGCGGGACTGGCAGACCGTTGCGTTGCCATAAATTTTCAGCGTCAGCTCGCGATCGGGCGTCAGCCCTTTGGCAGCAATGACCTGGCTGCGGTGAAGCACGCGGGCGTTGCCAGAGATGCGGCACTCGCCGCGGATCGCGGATTGTTGAACGGTGACGTTGTCACATATTTCGGCGCCGTGGCTCACCTCAGCGGCGTCCAGCCAGCAGCTGCCGCTAACCCGGGCGTCATGGCTTATCACGCAGGGCTGGGTGAGGCGCGCATTGCCGGAGATTGTGGCACCGGCAAACGCCACGCTGTTTTCGTCGTAGATCCAGCACAGACCGTCCTGCGAGAGGGCGTTCTCATCCTCAACCCAGCCGCCTTTTGTCCCAGGAGTGACGTCGTTAAAATTCGACGTAGCGATAATCTGCCGTAGCGTAGCGGTGGATTTCGTTTCACCGTTTTGCCAGTGCCAGAGGCGTGTTTCATCACCCAGCCGATACTTTTTCATCGTGTTATCCCTGAATAGCGTCTTAACTAAACGTAGCAAAGTTTGGGATTTTCGAAGTGCTGGCATCCGCTGCGGAAACGCCTTAAAATGGCATTTAAAATACATTTTAAAAATTAAAATAAATGCATAAAAGTAACAAAAATCAACAGGTCCTTAACTTGCCCGCAGGGTACTTCGGCATGGTGCTGGGCACCATTGGCATGGGGTTTGCGTGGCGCTACGCCACTACCCTGTGGCCCGTTCCCCGCTGGCCTGGCGAGAGCCTTGTGGCGCTTGCCGTTGGGATCTGGTTTCTGCTGACGGTGGCTTTTATCACCCGCGCCGTTCGCTTTCCGCATAGCGTAATCGCCGAGATGCGGCATCCGGTCATGAGCAGCTTTGTCAGCCTTTTTCCGGCGACGACGATGCTGGTGTCTATCGGCTTTGTGCCGTGGTGTCGCCCGATTTCGCTGGTGCTGTTTAGTATCGGCGTGGTGATTCAGCTCGGCTACTCGGCGTGGCAAAGCGCCGGGCTGTGGCGGGGTAATCACCCTCAGGAAGCCACCACGCCTGGGCTCTATCTCCCGACCGTTGCGAATAACTTTATCAGCGCCATGGCCTGCGGCGCGCTGGGGTTCAACGATGCGGGACTGGTGTTTTTAGGGGCCGGGGTCTTCTCCTGGCTCAGCCTTGAGCCGGTCATCCTACAGCGCCTGCGCAGCGCCGGGGAGTTACCTTCTGCGCTGAGAACGTCGCTCGGGATCCAGCTCGCCCCCGCGCTGGTGGCCTGCAGCGCCTGGCTTAGCGTAAACGGTGGCGAGGCGGATACCTTTGCTAAAATGCTCTTTGGTTACGGCCTGCTGCAGCTGCTGTTTATGCTGCGCCTGATGCCGTGGTATTTATCGCAGCCGTTCAACGCTTCGTTCTGGAGCTTCTCGTTCGGCGTCTCGGCGCTGGCGACCACGGGCTTACACTTGGGGCAGAGCAGCCCGTCGGGCTTCTTTCATGCTATTGCTATTCCCCTGTTTATCTTCACCAATGTCATCATCGCGATGCTGCTGGTGCGAACGTTTATCTTGCTGATTCAGGGCAAACTTCTGGTGCGCGCTGATAAGGCACTGCTTATGCAATCTGAGGAAAAAAAATGACTGTTGATGAGAGCTACTTTACCGAGAAATATGGCCTGACCCGCACGCACTCAGAGGTGCTGTACAGTGCGGAAATCGTTAAGCCGGGCAAAACGCTCGATCTCGGATGCGGCAACGGCCGTAACAGCCTCTACCTGGCCGCCAACGGGTTTGACGTAACGGCGTGGGATAAAAACCCGATGAGCATCGACAACATCGAGCGCATCAAGGCGGAAGAAGGGATCGTCAACCTGCAGACGGCGATTAAGGACCTGAACAGCCTGAGCTTTGACGGTGAGTATGATTTTATCCTTTCCACCGTGGTCATGATGTTCCTGGAGGCGAAGACCATCCCTGGCCTTATCGCCAATATGCAGCGCTGCACGACGCCGGGCGGCTATAACCTGATCGTGGCGGCGATGGATACCCCGGATTACCCGTGCACCGTCGGCTTCCCGTTTGCGTTCAAAAGCGGTGAACTGAGCAACTACTACGAAGGCTGGACGTTGCTCAAGTACAATGAAGAGGTCGGTGAGCTGCACCGCACCGACGCGAACGGTAACCGCATCAAGCTACGTTTTGCGACGATGCTGGCGCGTAAGCCGCTTTAACGAGCCGCGAGCAGGCAGATTTGCAGGGCAGTTTTGTAAGAGGCCTCGAACGACGACAGCGGTAAAAACTCAAACTTCGAGTGGAAGTTATGCGCGCCGGTGAAGAAGTTCGGGGTGAGAAGCCCTTTGGCAGATAAGGCTGCGCCGTCGGTGCCGCCGCGCATCGGGGTCGGTTTTGGGACGATCCCGAGTGATTCCATTGCCTCAAACATCAGATCGATGGCCCGACGATCGTCGCCTATCGCATTGCTGATGTTGCTGTAGGTGTCCTCAATGCGGTACTCCACGCTGGCCGTCGGATACCGGGCCGCAATCTGGGCTACCGCGTCGGCAACCTGCTGCTTGCGCGCGGCGAAATTATCTTTGTCAAAATCACGGATGTTGGCCTTCAGGACCGCCTCGTTTTGTCCGGCCTGGATCCCGTTAAACCAGATATAGCCTTCACGCCCTTCGGTGCACTCCGGCGTTTGCTGCCGGTCGAAGCGGCTGATGAAGTCAGTCGCCATCAGTAAAGGATTCACCAGCACGCCTTTCGCCGACATTGGGTGCGCCGTCACGCCCGTAAACCGGATCTCCGCGGCGGCGGCGTTAAAGTTTTCATAAACAATCTCACCCAGCTCGCAGCAGTCGATGGTCCAGGCAAAGTCAACGTCGAAGCGCGCGAGATCCAGCGCTTTTGCGCCGTTAAGCCCAATCTCTTCGTCAGGCACGAACGCCACCACGATGTCGCCATGCTGATGTTCCGCCGTCAGGTTTTCCAGAACGGTCATCACAACGGTAACCGCAGATTTATTATCTGCGCCTAATACGCTGGTTCCGTCGCTGAAAATAATCTCTTCCCCCGGGTAGGCCAGAATTTCCGGGTGCTCTTTAACGCGCAGCCAGACGTCTTTCTCTTTATTCAGACAGAGGTCTTCGCCTCTGAACGTTAATATTTGTGGATGAATATCCGGTGATAATCCGACGTCCACGGTATCGATATGGGTAATAAAACCAATTCGCGGCGCGCCCGCAACATTGCCTTTTTTCACCGCCGTTACCGTGGCAAATTCATCAATTACGATGTCGTCTAAGCCCAGCTGCGCCAGTTCCTGCGCCAGCTCTCTCGCCATGTCGTGCTGGCCCGGCGTGGAGGGCAGCGTTTTCACTTTAGGGTCGCTCTGGCTGGTGATGGAGAGGTAGCGGAAAAATCGGTGGGTTAATTGTCTGGAAAGCAGCGAGCTCATAGTGTTTCTCTCTTTATTTATTTTTCAGGTGTTTGCATCGTCACTTTAATGTTATTTATGAAATGGCAAAAGAATTAATTAGCCGTCGAATTAAAAAGACAGGAATAAATGATGAAAAGCACACTTACAACATTAGCGCTGGCGCTTGCTGCACTGACGGCCAGTTCCACCGTAGCGGCTAAAACGCTGGTGTATTGCTCCGAGGGATCCCCGGAAAACTTCAATCCTCAGCTTTACACGTCCGGCACGAGCGTGGATGCCAGCGCGGTGCCGGTGTATAACCGCCTCGTCGATTTTAAACCCGGCACCACGGAACTGGTGCCGAGCCTTGCCGAAAGCTGGGACGTCAGCGAGGATGGCAAGGTGTACACCTTCCACCTGCGCAAGGGCGTAAAATTCCAGAGCAACAAAGCCTTCAGCCCCACGCGAGACTTTAACGCGGACGACGTGATTTTCTCGTTTATGCGTCAGAAGGATGTGAATCACCCGTACCATAACGTCTCCAACGGCAGCTATTCCAACTTTGAGAGCCTGGAGTTTGGCAGCCTGATAACGGGGATTGATAAGGTCGATGACCACACCGTGCGCTTTACCCTGGCGCATCCTGAAGCCCCGTTCGTTGCCGATCTGGCCTGGTATTTTGCATCGATTCTTTCGGCGGAATATGCCGATGCCATGCTCAAAGCCGGCACGCCGGAGAAAGTCGATATGGATCCGATTGGTACCGGGCCGTTTAAGCTGGCGCAATATCAAAAAGATTCCCGCATCCTGTTCACCGCCTTCCCGGAGTACTGGCAGGGTAAATCGAAGCTGGATCGTCTGGTGTTTACCATCACCCCGGATGCCTCCGTGCGCTTTGCCAAGGTCGAAAAAAATGAGTGTCAGGTCATGCCGTTCCCGAACCCGGCCGATCTGCCGCGCATGAAGGCAAATAAAGACATCAATCTGATGAGCAAGGCGGGGTTGAATACCGGATTCCTTGCGTTCAATACGCAAAAACCGCCGCTGGACAATGTGAAAGTGCGTCAGGCGCTGGCGATAGCCATTAATAAACCAGCCATTATTGACGCGGTGTTCCACGGAACGGGCAAGGCCGCGAAAAATCTGCTGCCGCCGGGCGTCTGGAGCGCGGATAGCGAACTGAAGGATTACGACTACGATCCTGAAAAGGCGAAAGCGCTGCTGAAAGAGGCGGGGTTTGCCAACGGGGTGAGCATCGAGCTGTGGGCTATGCCCGTCCAGAGGCCGTATAACCCGAACGCCAAACGAATGGCGGAAATGATCCAGGCCGACTGGGCGAAAGTGGGCGTGAAGACCCGCATTGTGACCTACGAATGGGGCGAGTACCTCAAGCGCGTGAAGGGCGGTGAGCATCAGGCGGCGCTGATGGGCTGGACGACGGCCACGGGCGACCCGGACAACTTCTTTGGTCCACTGTTTACCTGTACTTCCGCGAACGGCGGGTCCAACTCGGCGAAATGGTGCTATAAACCATTCGATAAAATTATCGCTGAGGCAAAATCGATAACCGATCGCGACAAGCGCGTGGCGTTATACAAAGAGGCGCAGCAGATGATGCACGACCAAATGCCCGCGGTGATGATTGCCCACTCGACCATTTTCGAACCGGTACGTAAAGAAGTGACGGGCTACGAAATAGACCCGTTTGGCAAACATCTGTTCTGGCAGGTGGATATAAAACAGTAATTTTTCACTGCCCGACGCGCGCTCGGGCAGTCTTTTCGCAATTTGTGCTCTCCGCATCATTTTTTGCCACAACAAATCCCCCCATCTTTTGCTATAACTTCAATTGCATACTTGCAGATAACATGGAATACCATCATGCGTACTCACACTTTTTTTAAAGTTGCAGTGCTTTCTGGTCTGTTGGCGTTGGCTGGCTGTGCATCAAAAGTTGCGGCTCCCGAACAATTTTCAGGCTTTTTAAAAGATTACTCTGGCTTGCAGCAAACGACGTCTGCGACGGGTAAACCGACGCTGCGCTGGGTTGATCCTTCGTATAACGAAGCGAATTACGACAGCATTATCTGGACGCCGATTACCTATTATCCAACGCCAAAACCCACCACTCAGATTGGGCAAAAAACCCTCGATGAGCTGTTGAACTACACCAATACCAAAATGAAAACGGCGATTGGTACCCGTAAACCTATTGTGACCACGCCTGGAAAACACAGCTTGATCTTCCGCGGCGCTATCACAGGGGTGAGTTCGCAGAAAGAGGGCCTGCAGTTCTATGAAGTGGTCCCAGTGGCCCTGGTCGTTGCAGGTACGCAGATGGCAACCGGTCACCGCACCATGGATACGCATCTCTTCTTCGAAGGCGAGCTGATTGATGCCGCGACCAACAAGACGGTGATGAAGGTGGTTCGTAAAGGCGAAGGTAAAGAGCTGAATAACGAAAATGCACCAATGACCTTTGCGACCCTCAAGCAGGTTGTTGACGATATGGCGACGGACGCCACCATGTTTGATGTGAAAAAGACCGCGCAGTAACGTGTAAACGGCCTGCATCAGCAGGCCGTTTTTTTTATGCCGTCCGTAACCGTCTGAACCAGGTTTCCGGTTTCGTAAACATCACCATATTCCCACCCAGTATCAGCAATAGCCCGACGATCCCATTCATATGCCACACGTAGCCTTCATAAACCGTTGAGATAGACAAGGCGACCAGCGGGAACAGCAGTGTGCTGTAGGCCGCTTTACCGGCGCCAATTCGGCCTACCAGCGTGAAGTACACGCCAAACGCAATCACCGAGCCAAAAAGGGCAAGATAGAGCAGCGCGCCAATGTAGCTCACCGTCCATTCCGGCATAAAGCTATCGCCGCGGAACAGCGCAATGCAGCCCATCACCAGCGTGCCGTAAAGCATGGCCCAGGCGTTGGTAGTCATTGTCTCCAGCCCGTTGCGCTGGTGGCGAAGGCTTATCATGTTCCCCAGTGAGAACCCGTAGGTGCCCAGCGCAGACAGGCCAATTCCTGTCAGAAGCGACACGCTCCAGCCGCTCGCCAGCAGGTCGTCCCAGAAGAGGGTGACGATCCCGATGAGGCCAAGAGCGGCTGCCGTCCAGAAGCGGGCGGGCGGACGCTGTCCGAAGAAGATGAAGCTGTTGATGGCGTTATAGAGCACCGCCATGGAGAAAATCACCGATTCCAGCCCGGTATTGATGTGCGCCGCCGCGGTGTAAAAACACCAGAAGTTGAAGCAGAACACGCAGCATCCCTGAACCATGCAAAACAGATGATCGCGCAGCGACAGCTTGCGCAGGCGGCGAAGCGCGAGCAGAACAATCATCATTGCGGCGCTGGCCAGGGCAAAGCGCCAGAATATCGAGACGGGCGCCGCGACGGGCCCCTGTTGCAGAAAAATGGCGATCCACGTCGTGCCCCAGATAACCACCACCAGACCATAGAGTAATGCGTTCATTTTTTCTCTCTTCTCACACAGCGGATAAACAGTGTGGGGCGTTTTGCCTGCGTTTGCTTTCATGCGCTTGCGCCTGACTTGCAAATTCTTGCGCTTTTTTATTCCCTGAGATCTGGCAACGGGGGGCAACACTTCTTAGACTGAGCGTCTGATTAATGACGTGTAAATGGCTATGTCCCGCGCTTACGACACCTTTGAAACGCTACGCCAGCAGAATGCGGTGCTGCGGGAAACCGTTGCGCTGAATTCCGGTATTCAGCTGGCGGCGTGGTACAACAAGCACGATACGATTACGGTTAAAAGCAATCACCATACGCTCAGCCTGTACGTGGCGGACGGGTACGAAAGCTATCAGAAGACGCCGGGAGGCTGGAAAAATGGCGGCGGCCCGGATCGCTTCTGCCTGATGCCTCAGGAGAGCGAATCCACCTGGGATATTCGCGATGATCTCTCTTTTGTGCATCTCTACTGCACGGATGAACACCTGCGGGACGTCGGGGAGAAAATCTGGGATAAGCGCCCGCTGTCCCTGACGCTGGATGAAAAAATCTTTGGCAGCGACCCGAAAATCACCGCGCTCTATCGCCAATTTTTACTCGGCTGCGACTGGCAGCAAAAGGCTAACCAGCTCACGCTGAGCACCGCTTCTACGCTGCTGATGACGCACCTCCTTCAGCATTATGCCAGCGTGCAGTGGAAGCTCCCGGTGGTTACCGGCGGGCTGTCGCCCTCCGTACTGCGAAACGTGCTGGCGTTTATCGAAGAGCATCTTGCCCAGCCGCTGACGCTGATGGCGCTGGCTGACCAGGCCGCCCTCAGCGAATACCACTTCGCCAGAATGTTCCGTCAGTCGACGGGGCTGGCGCCGCATCAGTACGTTATGCAGCGTCGAATGGAGAAAGCGAAAGTGCTGGTGCAGCATACCGCAGCGCCGCTAACGGATATTGCGCTCGCCTGCGGGTTTAACTCAGCCAGCCACTTCAGCAACCGTTTTCGCAGCGTGATGGGGATGACGCCGTCGCAGCTACGCGCGGCGAAGGCGTGAAAACAGGGCATAGCAGCACCCGCCCAGCACCAGCCCCCAAAACGCGGAACCAATGCCCCCAATCGTTACGCCGCTGGCGGTCATCAGAAAGGTGACAATCGCCGCGTCGCGTTCCGTTTCGCTATGCAGCGCCTGATACAAACTCCCGCTGATGGTGCCCAGCAGCGCCAGCCCGGCCAGCGTCTGGATCCAGCTGAGCGGCAGCGCGGCCATCAGCCCGGATATGGAACCGCCAAACACGCCCGCCAGCAGATAAAAACCGCCTGCCGCCGCGGCGGCGAGCCAGCGTTTAGAGGCATCCGGATGCGCATCGGGGCTCTGGCAGATAGCGGCAGTGATGGCGGCGATGCAGATGGAGTAGACGCCGAAGGGGGATAACAACAGCGCCAGCCCGCCGGTGAAGATCATCAGCGGAGACACCGCCAGCGGATAACCCGATGCCTTCATGGTGGCGAAGCCGGGGGCGTTCTGTGAGGCCATCGTCACCAGAAAGAAGGGCAAGCCAACGCTCACCAGGGTGGTGAAGGTAAACGTCGGGGCAATAAATTCCGGTAACACGACGGAAAACGCGATGTTGCTTGTGACAACGTCACCTCCCGCCCAGGCGACCATACCGCCCGCCAGCAGCGTGGCAACGATGGCATAGCGGGGGGCGAATGCTTTTGCAATCACCCAGGCCGCCAGCATGCTGCCGCACAGCAGGATATGGCCCTCAAGGTTGCTGAACGCCTGCAGGCCAAACCGCAGCAGCACGCCTGCCAGCATGGCGGCGGCCAGGGAATGCGGAATGAGCTTCATCAGACGCGCGAACACGCCGGTGACGCCACACAGCAGAATGAGCGCATTGGCAAAGATAAACACACCGATGGTTTCCGCGAGCGACACGCCCTGCAGGCTGGTGGCAAGCAGCGCGGCGCCGGGCGTCGACCAGGCGGTGAGCACCGGCGCTTTATACCACCACGATAGCGCAAGCGTGCTGACGCCCATCCCTATGCCCAGCGCCGTCATCCAGCCGGCGATCTGCTGTGCGCTGGCCCCCGCGGCGGCGGCGGCTTGCCAGATAATGGCGGCGGAACTGGCGTACCCCACCAGAACGGCCACGAAGCCGGCAAGTACGGCGGGAAAGAGAGAGGCTGAGCTGCGCATAAAAACTCCGTTGTGCGTTATAACGTCCGCAGTAAGGTAACACTGTGCGCTATAGCGTACAAGTGGTATGCTCTGGCACAACGGGAGGAACCATGGAAATTACACAACACCTTGCTATGACACTGAAAACGCAGCGCCAGGCGCGGGGCTGGAGCCTGTCCAGGCTGGCAGAAGAGACCGGCGTCTCAAAAGCGATGCTGGGGCAAATCGAACGTAACGAGTCCAGCCCGACGGTATCGACCTTGTGGAAAATTGCCACCGGGCTGAATGTGCCATTTTCGGCCTTCATCACGCCGGAAACAGACACCCAGGCCGCTTTTGACCCGCAGCAGCAGGCCATGGTGGTAAAACCGCTCTTTCCATGGGATGAGACGCTCAGGTTCGATCATTTTTCCATCACGCTGGCACCCGGCGCGATGAGCGAGTCCACGCCGCATGAGGCGGGGGTGATTGAACATGTGGTGGTGATCGGCGGCGAGCTGGAGATGAACATCGACGGTGAGTGGCGCACAATTTATGCCGATTCCGGCGTGCGTTTCGCCGGTGATAAACCGCACGCGTACCGCAACAGCAGCGCCCGGACGGTGCATTTCCACTCCCTGATCCATTATCCCCGCTAAAGCCGCGCAAAACTGTTTCGCTGATGCATACTTCTGACTACAATAGCCGCCATTTTGACCATAACGGATAACGACGAAGTATGCGCCTGCAATCCCATCATCTTGAACTTTTAAGCCCGGCCCGCGACGCCGCCATTGCCCGTGAAGCTATTCTTCACGGTGCGGATGCCGTCTACATTGGCGGCCCGGGCTTCGGTGCCCGCCATAACGCCAGCAACAGCCTGAGCGATATTGCCGAGCTGGTGCCGTTCGCCCACCGTTTTGGTGCGAAAGTGTTCGTGACCCTGAACACCATTCTTCATGATGATGAGCTGGAGCCTGCGCAACGTCTGATTACCGATCTCTACCAGACCGGGGTCGACGCCCTGATCGTCCAGGACATGGGCGTGCTGGCGCTGGACATTCCTCCCATCGAGCTGCACGCCAGCACCCAGTGCGATATCCGTACGGTCGAAAAAGCAAAATTCCTCTCCGACGTGGGCTTCTCCCAGATTGTGCTGGCGCGTGAGCTGAACCTGAACCAAATACGCGATATTCATCAGGCGGCGGACGCGACCATTGAGTTCTTTATTCACGGCGCGCTGTGCGTGGCCTATTCCGGCCAGTGCAATATTTCCCACGCGCAAACCGGGCGAAGCGCGAACCGCGGCGACTGCTCGCAGGCATGCCGCTTACCCTATACCCTGAAAGACGACCAGGGCCGCGTCGTGGCGTTTGAAAAACACCTGCTTTCGATGAAGGATAACGACCAGACCGCAAACCTGGGTGCGCTGATCGACGCGGGCGTACGCTCCTTCAAGATTGAAGGGCGTTATAAAGACATGAGCTACGTGAAGAACATCACCGCGCACTACCGCCAGATGCTGGATTCCATTATCGAGGATCGCGGTGACCTGGCGCGCGCGTCGGCCGGTCGGACGGAGCATTTCTTTATTCCTTCTACGGATAAAACCTTCCACCGCGGCAGCACGGACTATTTCGTGAACGCGCGCAAGGGCGACATTGGCGCGTTCGATTCACCGAAGTTTGTCGGCCTGCAGGTTGGCGAAGTGCTGAAGGTCGCCAAAGACCATCTTGACGTTGAAGTGACCGAACCGCTGGCGAACGGTGACGGCCTGAACGTGATGATCAAGCGTGAGGTGGTGGGCTTCCGCGCCAACACGGTGGAGAAAACCGGTGAAAACCGCTACCGCGTCTGGCCTAACGAGATGCCTGCCGATCTCTACAAAGCGCGTCCGAATGCTCCCCTGAACCGCAACCTGGATCACAACTGGCAGCAGGCGCTGTTAAAAACCTCCAGCGAGCGCCGTATTGCGGTGGACATTGAGCTGGGCGGCTGGGAAGAGCAGCTGATACTGACCATGACCTGTGAAGATGGGATCAGCGTGACGCATACCCTCGACGGTCAATTTGAGGTGGCTAACAATGCGGAAAAAGCGCTTAACAGCCTGAAAGACGGTGTGGCTAAGCTGGGGCAGACCCTTTATTACGCACGCAATATTGAGGTCAACCTGCCGGATGCGCTCTTCGTACCTAACAGCCTGCTAAACCAGTTCCGACGTGAAACTGCTGACCTGCTTGATGGCGCGCGTCTTGCTAACTACCCGCGCGGCAGCCGCAAGCCCGAAGCGGTGCCAGCGCCCGTTTATCCTGACACGCATTTGTCCTTCCTGGCGAACGTCTATAACCATAAAGCGCGTGAGTTCTATCATCAGCACGGCGTGCAGCTGATTGATGCCGCCTATGAAGCGCATGAAGAGAAGGGCGACGTGCCGGTGATGATCACCAAGCACTGCCTGCGCTTTGCGTTTAACCTCTGTCCGAAGCAGGCCAAAGGGAACATCAAAAGCTGGAAAGCGACGCCCATGCAGCTGGTGAACGGCGACGAAGTGTTGACGCTTAAGTTTGACTGCCGTCCGTGCGAAATGCACGTCATTGGTAAGATGAAAAACCACATCTTCAGAATGCCACAGCCCGGCAGCATTGTGGCCTCCGTGAGCCCGGATGAGCTGATGAAAACGCTGCCGAAGCGTAAAGGCAGCTAATTAGCGAAAATGACTGTCCGGTTTGCGCGATTTTTGCCAGTGATGGTGGTCGCGCAAACCTTCTGCCGACTCCTCTGCAGCGCTGCGAATTTCATCGCTGTCGGCCTCATGCCGCAGCTGATGCTCCACATTTTTAACCCACAAATATTCATGTCCGTTGTGCCCGGCCATCAGCTGCCCCGAAAAGAGGGCGCAGACCAGCATCATCAGCGATAGGCCTTTTCTCAACATATTCTCACCGCAGAAAGAGTAATCACGGCTATTTTGCGGGTAATTTCGTCGGGTTATTATTCGACTATTCAAATTAGTGCAAAGTGAATGTCAATTATCGTGCGGTAAACCCCTGGTAACTGTGTATATATTCCGCCTCACATCCCGGCTAACCATTATTTGAAAATGTATACCGGCAACATCCAGAAATGAGAAAATCCTAAATTAGAGGCCATATTAGGAAAAGGCTGAATTTTCATGTCCTGCCAATTATGGTATGAAATCAGTGCGCCCAAAAATAGATTATTCCTATATAATGAACCTTTCTGGCTAAGGAATAGGTCTGATCCAATGAAAAAAGTATTATCGATTGCTCTGGTGGTGGTTGCCGTTGGTGCAGTTGCGGGCATGAGCTATGACTGGGATAAGAAACCAGACTATATCCAGTCAGCGGAATCCCGGGTGGGCTCATATTTAACCAGTGATTACGGAAGCGTGGCCTGTAATAGCACGCGTATGAATGAAGAGCGTTGGGAATTAGGCTGCGTCAACAAGGCCCGAGGAAAAACGTTCCAGTTTGCCGTTTATCCGTCTGAAAAAGCGCCTTATGGCGTCTCACGTTCATTCTATCTTGAAGCCATCAACGATGACGCGAAACAGAGTGCGGATCAGGGGCTGATGCGCTACCTGCAAATTAATACCAAATCCAGTTAACGCATCTGTTTAACTCTCGTTGAATTTCGCAATGATAGGTTATAACGGATCCGCTGCCCGGCATGGAATGTCGGGGACGTAGAGACGAAAATACAAATCTATCCATGCAAGCATTTACCGCCAGATTCTGGCGGTTTTTTTTTGCCTGTTTATCGGGCTGCCTGAGAGAACTGTTTACGGTACCGGGCAGGAGAAAGGGCGTAATGCTGGCGGAAATGATGCCGTAAGGTGGCGGCCTGGCCAAAGCCCGTCTGCTCGGCGATGCTGTCGATGCTTAACCGGCTATTTTCCAGATAGTCTTTGGCACGAAGCAGGCGTTCATTAAGCAACCATCGCGAGGGCGTGGTGCCGGTCGCGTCCTGAAAGCGGCGCAGAAACGTACGCTGACTCATCCCAACCCGACGCGAGAGGGAGTCGACGGTGTGCGAGACCGCAAGATGCTGGTGCAGGTAATCAAACAGCTGGCCCAGCCGCTGGCTCTCGCGCAGCTGGGCTACCGGTCGGCTTAGCTGCTGGGTCTGGGAGCCGTCCCGGTGCGGTGGGATCACAAGACGCCGCGCAACGCGGTTTGCCGCCTCCATGCCGTAATCCCGGCGCACTACATGCAGACACAAATCGATACCGGCAGCGCTGCCTGCGGAAGTCAGAATATCACCTTCATCCTGATACAGGACGTCTTCGACAACATCAATGGCAGGATGACGGGTTTTCAGTGCGTCAATATAGCGCCAGTGGGTCGTGGCTTTTCGACCATCGAGCAGGCCCGTGGCCGCCAGAACAAACACGCCAGAGCAAATAGACAGGAGCTGGCAGCCGCGGGCGCTGGCCTGCCGCAATGCCTCACACAGCGGCGCCGGAACGGGCTGGTCTGTTCCACGCCAGCCGGGAACGATGATGAGATCCGCCGCGTTGAGGAGGCTAAGATCGCCATCGGTCAGGATACGGATCCCGCCCGTGGCCCGCAGCTCGCCCTCATCAACTGCCGCGACGGCAAACCGATACCAGGCTTCACCCATTTCCGGACGAGGAAGGCCAAATATCTCGACCGCCACGCCAAACTCAAAGGTGCACAAACCGTCATAGGCCAGTACCACCACGTTCGGCGCAGAGGCGTGTCTTACGTTTGTCATCTTTTTGCGGTTTTCTGGCATAAGCGGGGACATTCACTGGCTCTATTTACGGATAGAGTAGTGTTAACACAAACGCCAAAGATGAGGAAGGATCATGAGCTATGTTACTGAATTTCCGGCAGCTGAGCCGCAGGAGGCCGTTGCCCATTTTCTGCGCCGCCTGAGCGTCGAGACGGACTGTGCCGACGTTCACCACGCGCTGGTCAACCAGGAGCAGGACTTCGTGCTGCTGCACGTGGTGGGCAAGGCAGAGCAGTTCGCGCGTCGACACGTGCCGGGTGCAGTGCATTTACCGTGGAGCCAGATAACGCCAGAGCGGATGGCGCAGTGGCCCGCAGGAACGCTGTTCGTGGTGTACTGTGCCGGACCGCACTGTAACGGCGCGGACAGGGCTGCGCTGAAGCTCGCCCGCCTGGGGTTACCGGTCAAGATCATGCTGGGGGGGATTACGGGCTGGGAGGATGAACATTTTGAATTTGCCCATCAGGAAACCGTCCCGGCAAGGTGAACATGAATTTTTTTCAACACACGTGAAATTTTCTCGTTTGTCGTCAGGCGGCAGGTATGACATCTTTTTTAGACATTTAGACATCCAGAAGTCTAAAACTTCAAATGATGAATTATCACTGTTGGTAATTATCGCCAGCAGAAAGAGGAGATTTTCATGCAGCGACAACACGCCCCGTACCGCGCCGATGTAGTTGGCAGTTTTTTACGTCCCGACGCCATCAAGCAGGCTCGTCAGAAATTTGCCAGCGGTGAAATTGATGCCGGGGAGCTTCGTGCGGTAGAAGATGAGGCTATCCGTCACGTTGTCGAGCAGCAGTGTGCCTGCGGGCTTCACGTGGTGACCGACGGCGAGTTTCGTCGCGCCTGGTGGCATTTTGATTTCTTCGACGGCCTGCAGGGCGTGGAACGCTACGATTCTCAGCAGGGCATTCAGTTTAACGGTGTTCAGACCAGGGCCCACGGCGTGCGCGTGACGGGCAAGCTGGGCTTTGGCGACCACCCAATGCTGGAAGATTTCCGCTACCTGAAAAGCATTAGCGGTAACGCCGAGCCGAAAATGACCATTCCAAGCCCGAGCGTGCTGCATTTTCGCGGCGGCCGCAAAGATATCGACGCCACGGTTTACCCCGATCTGAATGATTATTTTGACGACCTGGCGACCACCTGGCGTGATGCGATCCACGCATTCTATAACGCCGGCTGCCGCTACCTTCAGCTGGATGACACCGTCTGGGCCTACCTTTGCTCGGACGACCAGCGTCGTCAGATCCGCGAACGCGGTGATGATGCGGACGAGCTGGCGCAGATTTATGCCCGCGTGCTGAACAAAGCGCTCGAGGGTAAACCGGAGGATCTGACCATCGGTCTGCACGTCTGCCGCGGCAACTTCCGTTCAACCTGGATTTCCGAAGGCGGCTATGAGCCCGTGGCGGAAGTGCTGTTCGGCACCGTGAACGTGGATGCCTTCTTCCTGGAATACGATAACGACCGCAGCGGGGATTTCGCGCCGTTACGCTTTGTGCGTCCGGGCAAGCAGCAGGTGGTGCTGGGTCTGATCACCACCAAAAACGGTGAGCTGGAAAATCCGGAAGGCGTGAAGGCGCGTCTGGAAGAGGCCGCGCGGTACGTGGCGAAAGAGCAGATCTGCCTTAGCCCGCAGTGTGGTTTCGCCTCCACCGAGGAAGGAAACAGCCTCAACGAAGCCCAGCAGTGGGACAAAGTCCGCCTGGTGACGCAAATCGCCAGCGAAGTCTGGTAAGCCTTTAACCACGGCGCTGCATTATAACGGTGCAGCGCTGTGCCATTCTGAGTCGTTCCCGTTTTTCAACACCTCCGTCCCCTTGTAAATCCGTCCCCCTCATCCTGGCATCCTTTTTGCTCTCGTTAAGCTGACGTCTCTATTTTCTGCGTTCTGCGGTATCGGACGCTTTCGCACAGCTTTCTTTTTCAGGAGTGAAAATATGCACCGTCGTACCTTAATTAAAGCCTTTGCCTTGTCCGCCTCTGTTGTTGCGATGGGGATGAGTTTTGGCGTGCAGGCCGCAGATACGATTAAAGTCGGGATCATGCACTCCCTCTCCGGCACGATGGCGATCTCTGAAACGCCCCTGAAAGACGTGGCCCTGATGACGATTGATGAAATCAACGCCAAAGGCGGGGTGCTGGGTAAAAAACTGGAACCCGTGGTGGTGGATCCGGCATCTAACTGGCCGCTGTTTGCGGAAAAGGCCCGGCAGCTTTTGAGCCAGGACAAGGTGGCCGTCGTGTTTGGCTGCTGGACCTCCGTTTCACGCAAATCCGTTCTGCCGGTCTTTGAAGAGCTTAATGGCCTGTTGTTCTACCCGGTGCAGTACGAGGGCGAAGAGATGTCGCCTAACGTCTTCTATACCGGGGCAGCGCCTAACCAGCAGGCGATCCCAGCGGTGGAATACCTGATGAGCGAGGACGGCGGCAGCGCCAAACGTTTCTTCCTGCTGGGCACGGACTATGTCTATCCGCGCACAACCAACAAAATCCTGCGCGCCTTCCTGCATTCGAAGGGCGTTGAAGATAAAGACATTGAAGAGGTTTACACCCCGTTCGGCCATAGCGATTACCAGACCATCGTCTCCAGCATTAAAAAATTCTCCGCGGGCGGCAAAACGGCGGTGGTTTCCACCATTAACGGGGACTCCAACGTGCCGTTCTATAAAGAGCTGGCTAACCAGGGGCTGAAAGCGACCGACGTGCCGGTCGTGGCGTTCTCTGTGGGGGAAGAAGAACTGCGCGGCATCGACACCAAACCTCTGGTGGGTAACCTGGCGGCGTGGAACTACTTTGAGTCCGTCGATAACCCTACCAACCAGACCTTCGTGGCGGATTACAAAGCCTATGCCAAAGCCCACAAGCTGCCGAATGCGGATTCTGTGGTAACCAACGATCCAATGGAAGCGACGTATGTGGGTATTCATATGTGGGCGCAGGCGGTCGAAAAAGCCGGAACGACCGATGTGGATAAAGTGCGTGCGGCCATGGCGGGTCAATCCTTTAAGGCGCCGTCGGGCTTTACGCTCACCATGGATGCCACCAACCATCACCTGCATAAGCCGGTCATGATTGGTGAAATCGAAGGTAACGGCCAGTTTAACGTGGTCTGGCAGACGGATGCACCGGTGCGCGCGCAGCCATGGAGCCCGTTTATCGCCGGGAATGACAAAAAGCCCGACCAGCCGATGAAAACCGCCAGCAACTAGGCCATTACTCCAGGGAGAACGTCATGAACGCCATGCGCATGTTCATTGCTCTTGTATGGCTTACCGGACTGCTGCCAGGGATGGCGCAGGCATCGGATGCCGATGAGTTCGTTGCCGCAACGCGCGGCCAGCAGGCCGCGCTGCTTGAGCAGTGGGCCGCCACGCCGACGCCGCAGCGTTTGCCGCTGCTTGAGGCGCTGCAAAAAGAGAATCTCTATGTCGACGGCCAAAAGCATGCTTTTGCGCGCAGCAACGGTGAAACGGTCGCGCTGGGTGAGTCAACGGCGGCAGAAGGGCAAACCAAAGCGGTTCGCCTGACCAACCGCCTGCGCGTCTTAGCCGCCACGGCGCTGGCAACGCACCAGCTCATAGGTGACAACGTCACGCAGCGGCGGGAGGCTGCCCGGCAGCTGCAGCGTGATGCGCAGCCTGAAATGCTCGGTTTCCTGCAAAAACGCGTGGACGTCGAAACCGATGCCGTCGTACGCGACGCGCTGATGATGGCGCTGGCCAACCTCCAGCTGGCAAGCCCGCAGGCGGACGCGCGTCTGCACGCCGTCGAGCTGCTGGGCCAGTCTGACGATCCGGACGTTCAGTCAAAACTTGCGCCGTTCACGCAGACGCAAAACGAACCTGACGCCCGCGTTCGCGCTGCCGCTCAGGAGAGCCTTAACCATATCAAGCATCGTCTGATGTGGGGCGATCTGCTCGGGCAAGCCTTCATGGGGCTCTCTCTGGGCTCGGTGCTGCTGCTGGCCGCGCTCGGGCTGGCGATCACCTATGGCTTGCTGGGGGTGATCAATATGGCGCACGGCGAAATGCTGATGCTGGGCGCCTACGCGACCTGGATGGTTCAACAGGCGATGGGGCAATTCACGCCGCAGTGGCTGGCGCTCTATCCCGTCGTGGCGCTGCCCGTCGCGTTTTGTCTCACGGCGGGTATAGGCATGGTGCTCGAACGGACGGTGATCCGCCACCTCTACGGTCGTCCGCTGGAAACGCTGCTGGCAACCTGGGGTATCAGCCTGATGCTTATCCAGCTGGTGCGCATGACCTTCGGCGCGCAAAACCTGGAGGTAGCAAACCCGGCCTGGCTTTCCGGCGGCGTGCAGGTGTTTGCCAACCTGACGCTGCCCTGGAACCGCATTGTGGTGCTGATTTTTGTCCTGATGGTGCTGTTCTTTACCTGGCTCATTCTGAATAAAACGCGTCTGGGTCTTAACGTGCGCGCCGTGACGCAAAACCGCAGCATGGCGGCCTGCTGCGGCGTGCCGACCGGGCGCGTCGACATGCTGGCCTTTGGCCTGGGTTCCGGTATTGCCGGTCTGGGCGGCGTGGCATTGTCACAGCTTGGCAACGTCGGGCCGGAGCTGGGCCAGGGCTACATCATCGATTCATTCCTGGTGGTCGTACTTGGCGGCGTCGGTCAGCTTGCCGGTAGCGTGGCGGCGGCGTTTGGCCTGGGAATTTTCAACAAAATCCTTGAGCCGCAGATGGGCGCGGTGCTGGGCAAAATTGTGATTCTGGTCGCGATCGTTCTGTTTATTCAGAAACGGCCGCAGGGGCTCTTTGCACTGAAAGGGAGGGTGACGGACTGATGAGCCAGCCACTGACCTTAACGCTGGCGCGTAGAGCGCCGCGCACCGCGCAGGCTATCGGCGGCCTGCTGATGGCGTTTCTGCTGATACTGCCTTTTCTGGCCCTGCTGCCCGCAACCCATCCGCTGGCGCTGTCGACGTGGATGCTGACGCTTATCGGCAAGATCCTCTGCTATGCCATCGTGGCGGTGGCGCTGGATCTGGTGTGGGGATACGCCGGCATGTTGTCTCTGGGGCACGGTATTTTCTTCGCGCTGGGCGGCTATGCGATGGGCATGTATCTGATGCGCCAGGCCGCGGGCGAAGGGCTGCCCGCGTTTATGTCCTTTCTTTCGTGGAGTGAACTGCCCTGGTTCTGGTGGGGCACCCAGCATTTTGCCTGGGCGCTGGTGCTCATCGTGACGGTCCCCGGCCTGCTTGGCCTGGCGTTTGGCTGGTTTGCCTTCCGCTCAAAAATCAAAGGGGTCTATTTCTCGATCATGACTCAGGCGATGACCTACGCGGGGATGCTCCTGTTCTTTCGCAATGAGACAGGCTTTGGCGGCAATAACGGCTTCACCGGCTTTACCACGCTGCTCGGGTTTTCGGTGACGGCGACGACGACGCGAATTGCGCTTTTTCTCGCGACCGTGATGCTGCTGCTTCTGGCGTTAGGCATTGGCTATGCGCTGGCAAAGAGTAAGTTTGGCCGCATTCTGACGGCGGTGCGGGATGCGGAAAACCGGCTGACGTTTTGTGGTTACGATCCGCGCGGGTTCAAGCTGCTGGTGTGGACGCTTTCTGCCGTGCTCTGCGGCCTGGCAGGAGCGCTGTATGTTCCGCAGGTGGGCATTATCAACCCGGGAGAAATGTCGCCGACGAACTCCATCGAGGCGGCAATCTGGGTAGCGCTGGGAGGCCGCGGAACGCTGGTCGGTCCGGTCATTGGCGCGGCGCTGGTCAACGGCGCGAAAAGCGTCTTCACCGTGGCCATGCCGGAGTACTGGCAGCTGTTCCTGGGGTTGATTTTTATCGCCGTCACGCTGTTTTTGCCGCGGGGCGTCTACGGCCTGTTTCGTAAGGGAGACAAATAATGCAGCCTTCAGAAGGATTATTTACCCGCCAGCTGCCCGGCGATCGCTACCGCGACAGGACCGACCCGGTGCTGCAGCTGGAGGCGGTCAACGTGAATTTTGACGGCTTTCAGGCGCTGACCGATCTCTCGCTGAATATCGGCGTGGGCGAGCTGCGCTGCGTCATCGGCCCCAACGGCGCGGGCAAGACCACGCTGATGGACGTCATCACCGGCAAAACGCGGCCGAAAAGCGGGAGGGCCCTATACGATCAGTCCATCGACCTGACCACCCTCGAACCTGCCGCCATTGCGCGACGGGGGATCGGGCGAAAATTTCAGAAACCGACGGTCTTTGAAGCATTGACCGTTTGGGAAAATCTTGAAATTGCGATGAAGAACGACAGGTCCGTCTGGGCAAGCCTGCGGGCAACGCTCAGCGGTGAGCAAACGGACCGCATTGATGAAATGCTGGTTTTGCTGCGCCTGAGCGCCGAGCGGGATCGCCGTGCCGGGCTGCTTTCGCACGGGCAGAAGCAGTTTCTGGAGATCGGCATGCTGCTGGTGCAGGACCCGCATCTGCTGTTGCTGGATGAACCCGCGGCGGGAATGACCGATGCGGAAACCGAATACACCGCTGAGCTGTTCAGAAGGCTGGCGGGCAAGCATTCGCTGATGGTGGTGGAGCACGACATGGGCTTTGTCGAAACCATTGCCGATCGCGTCACGGTGCTGCACCAGGGGCGCGTGCTGGCAGAAGGTTCGCTTCGCGAGGTGCAGGCCAACGAGCAGGTGATTGAGGTCTATCTTGGACGCTAAGGAGCCGTGATGTTGCAGGTTAACGAACTGAATCAGTACTACGGCGGAAGCCACATTCTGCGCGGCGTGAGCTTTGAAGCCGTTACCGGCGAAGTCACCTGTTTACTGGGGCGTAACGGCGTGGGTAAAACCACCCTGCTGAAGTGCCTGATGGGGCTGATCCCGGCGAAAACGGGCGAGGTGATATGGCAGGGCAAAAAAATTACCCACAGCAAGCCGCACCAGCGGGTGCAGTCCGGCGTGGCGTATGTGCCGCAGGGGCGTGAAATATTCCCGCGTTTAACGGTGGAAGAGAACGTGCTGCTGGGGCTGTCCCGGTTCCCGGCGCGAGAGGCGAAGGGCGTACCCGAGGAGATCTGGCAGCTGTTCCCGGTGCTAAAAGAGATGAAGCACCGTCGCGGCGGCGATCTCTCCGGCGGCCAACAGCAGCAGCTGGCGATAGGACGCGCGCTGGCCAGCCGCCCGCAGCTGCTGATCCTCGATGAGCCTACGGAAGGTATCCAGCCGTCGGTGATCAAAGAGATAGGCCAGGTGATCCGCACGCTGGCGGACCGGGGGGATATGGCCATCCTGCTCGTCGAACAGTTTTATGACTTTGCGGCCGAACTGGCGGACAGCTATCTGCTGATGTCCCGCGGCGCTATCGTTCAGCGGGGACGTGGCGAAAATATGGAGCAGGACGGGGTGCGCGGATTGGTTGCGATCTGAGATGTTATAATATAACATTCTCACTCTTATAAAACGGAGTGAGGGTTTTGTTTTGGCTGCACATATTGGGAAATTTGCAATGACTCTGGGGGCGCTGCTGGTCAGCGGCCAGCTGTTTGCCCACTCGCACGGACACCAGATGACCGAGGCGGAGCAGAAGGCGGCGAACGGCGTGTTTGAGGATAAAGACGTCAAGGACCGAGCGCTCTCTGACTGGGACGGCACATGGCAATCCGTCTATCCGTTCCTGCTGGACGGTTCGCTCGATCCGGTGTTTAAGAAGAAAGCGGAGAAAGAGCACAAGTCCGTTGAGGCCGTGAAAGCCTATTACCGCACCGGCTATGCCACAGACGTGGACGCCATCGGTATAGAAAATAACGTGATGGAATTCCATCAGGGGAAAGCGGTCAGCAGCTGCCGTTACGACTACAGCGGCTACAAAATCCTGACCTATGCCTCAGGCAAAAAAGGCGTTCGCTACCTGTTCGAGTGTAAGGACGCCGCCAGCAAGGCGCCGAAGTTCGTCCAGTTCAGCGACCATACCATCGGGCCAAAAGCCTCCGCGCATTTCCATATCTTTATGGGCAACACCTCTCATGAGGCGCTGCTGAAAGAGATGGATAACTGGCCGACCTATTATCCGAATGAGATGTATAAAGAGCAGGTGGTCGAGGAGATGTTGCACCACTGATGTTTATTTCCGGGTGGCGGCTACGCCTTACCCGGCCTACCTGATTACGCGACTTTGGGCGCTTCGCACCACGCTTTCACGCTCATTCCGCGCAAAATCATCAGCCATGCAATCACAATGGCGACCATCATAATGACAAACAGCGACCAGTGCGGGAGATGGGTCAGAATAAGCCCGGTGATCATCGGGTTGGCCGCCGCGCCCAGCCAGCCCAGCGCCTGCGCTGAGAAGTAGCTTGCCTTCATTCCCGGCGGGGCGATGTTGTCGATCAGCATGTATTCGCCCGGCGCATAGATAATCTCACCCAGGGTAAAGATGGCAGCAGCGATGCCCCAGTAAACCAGGTTTTCCCCAGAGAGCATAAAGCCGCCTAAACCGACGATGAAGAACAGCGTCGCAACCGTCATCAGCGGACGGATGTTGGCGGCGGAGATCCTGCGCCCGAGGGCGTACTGCAGCGTCACCACGACCGCCGCGTTAACGGGCAGCACCACGGCCACGACCTTTTCAGCAAAATCGCTGCCCGCGTTTGCCGCCAGGACATACTGCGAAATACAGGTAGCGAAAGAGCCGCCAACGTACGACGCCAGCAGGCCGGACAGCGTATACCAGAACAGCGCGCGGTCCTTGAGCAACACGGAAGGCTGCCACGGGGTCTTCTCCTCAACGGTATCTAAGGCAATGCTTTTCTGCACAAAGAAATGGATAAAGCCCAGCGGAAGCGCGGCGCAGAAGGCCGCCAGCCAGAACGGCAGCTGCAGGCTGTACATCACCAGCAGGGTGCCGATCGGGGGGCCGATCGTCCAGCCAATGTTCAGGAAGCTATAGTTCAGCGAGAAAACGCGCGCCTTTTCGCTGGAGGTCAGCACATCCGCGAACCAGGCCTTCAGCACCGTGGAAAAGACGGAATAGGCGCAGTTGATGAGCGCAAAGAACAGCACCACCAGCGTAACGTTATTCACCAGCGGGATCGCCACAAAGCCGGCAATAAACGCCATGATGGCGATAAACATGTAGCGTTTCTTATCAAACCGGTCGGCCAGAATGCCAAACCCCAGGCTGAACACTACGCCAATGGTCAGCGCCACGGTCAGGGCATAGCCAATATTCTCCACGCTCATGCCGTAAACGCGCGTAAGGTAAATGGTCATGAACGGCAGCGTTGCGCCACGACCAATTGTTAATAACAATGACGATGCCAGCAGCGCTGCGGTTGAGCGCCTGAGAGATGCTTTCATATACCTGTCCGACAAATGCTTATGCTTTTTTTGTTGTGTTCTAACAGGATTACCACGCCATAAGGGGCTTGTATAGCGCCTAATTTATCCCTAAGTGCTTCGCCTGACTGCCAATATTAATGATCTGTTCGCGGCGCTATTTTTTCTGTTACCTTGAAGTGTTTACAAAAATTTAATAATTCAGGGGCAGAGTATGACGCGTAAAGACGGGCTGCTGGCGTTGCTGGTGGTGGTGGTATGGGGGCTGAATTTTGTGGTCATTAAGGTCGGTTTACACAACATGCCGCCGCTGATGCTGGCCGGTTTGCGCTTCCTGCTGGTGGCCTTCCCGGCGCTGTTCTTTGTTGCCCGCCCGAAAATCCCGCTGAAACTGCTGCTGGGCTATGGCCTGACCATCAGCTTTGGTCAGTTTGCATTTCTGTTCTGCGCCATCAAGTTCGGCATGCCTGCCGGCCTTGCCTCCCTGGTGCTGCAGGCGCAGGCGTTCTTTACCATCATTCTGGGGGCGTTCGTGTTCGGCGAGCGCCTGCAGGGCAAACAGCTGGCGGGGATCACCCTGGCGGTATTTGGTGTTCTGGTGCTGATTGAGGCCAGCCTGAACGGACAGCACGTTGCGCTGCTGGGCTTTATGCTAACCCTGGCGGCGGGGCTGAGCTGGGCCTGCGGGAATATCTTCAACAAGCTCATCATGCAGCACGAGACGCGCCCGCCTGTGATGTCGCTGGTGGTCTGGAGCGCATTAATTCCGATTGTGCCGTTTATGGTCGCGTCGTTTATCCTGGACGGGGCGGACGCCATGCTGAACAGCCTGATAAACATCGACCTCACGACCATTTTATCGCTTATCTATCTGGCGTTTGTCGCGACCATTGTGGGCTACGGGATCTGGGGCTCGCTGCTGGGGCGGTATGAAACCTGGCGCGTGGCGCCGCTGTCGCTGCTGGTGCCGGTGGTTGGCCTTGCCAGTGCGGCCGTTCTGCTGGATGAGAAACTGAGCGCGCTACAGCTTCTGGGCGCAGTGCTGATTATGGCCGGGCTGTACATCAACGTGTTTGGCCTGCGTTTTCGTCGGGCGACGCGGGTGCGGGGATAGGGCAAAAAAAAGCCCCGCATCGGCGGGGCAAAACGAATCAGAGGTCGTGGTTGTAATACGGCACGCCTAATTCGTCGGATTTGTCGCTACCAGCGCCCATATGGTTGAAATCATAGGGTGACTGGTCATGTGCTGACGGCAAAATCATCGCTTCGCGATTATTTTGCTGCGTTGCACGGGGAGTTTGCTCCGCGAAGGTCTGGCTGGAAAACAGCACCAGCAAGGCGAGGGCGGCGGAGGCGATAACTTTCATGATTTCCTCAATTACGTCTGTACAGGCGATGATTAACTACAGTGTTTTAACGGATAGAGATATCGGGATTCACCCGGCATGCTGGTGATTCGATACTTATGCGGCGGCACGTCAAAATAGTTCTTGAACGTACGCGTCAGGGTTTGCTGCGATTCAAATCCGTAACGCTCGGCCAGATAAAGGATCGGCTCATTGCTTTCTTTCAGTTTTTGGGCAATTTCCGTCAGCTTGCGGCTGCGAATATATTGACCTAATGAATGACCGGTCTCTTTTTTAAACATCCGTTGCAGGTGCCATTTTGAGTAACCTGAACGCTCAGACACTTTTTCAAGGGAGAGCGGCGATTCCAGGTTATCTTCGATCCAGTCCAAAATGCTATGAATGGTGATAGCGTCAGTATTGCGTCTGGACATCGTCATACCTCTTTTCTGTTTACGGCAGTATTTTCTTAAGCAAAAGCTCAAGCGTTGCCACTTCGTCTGCCGTTAAGTTTTTTGTTAGTTCCTGGTGCAGTGTTTGTCCTACTAGTTGATGACATTGCTCGCACATGGCCGCGCCGTCCTGGGTGAGTTTCACCAGCACGCCACGCTTGTCATTCGGGTTAGGGCTTCGTTCTATCCATCCTTTGCAGACGAGACGATCCAGCATGCGGGTCAACGCACCCAGATCGACAGAGAGCACCTTTTTTAGCTCAACCGGCGTGATGCACGCTTCACAGCGAATGGAACACAGCACTTTGAACTGTGTTGCGGTGATATCCAGCGGCGACAGGTAGTCATTGAGCAGGCGATCTTTTTTCTGGTTAACCATATGAATAAGACGACCCAGTGGAATTATGTCGTTAAAGAGATCACTGGTGCTTTTCACAATGGTTGCCCTGGCAAGTAGTTTAGTCACGGCAGATATTATTGCTCAGGCAAGTATAAGTCAACTGAATGAATCAGCCGATGCCACGAATTGCTAAAACGTTTCATGAACTTTTTTTGGGGTCTTTAAAATCAGAAACATAACGTAGGGTTATCCTTTCGGACCGAAAATAATCCTTACGTTGTGTGGATGGCTCAAACAGCCGGTTTCACCCTATAATTGCGGTGATGATTATGGATAAGGACAGCGAAGCATTATGGTGGATTTGATTAAAGCGATTGGTCTTGGGCTGGTGGTGCTGCTGCCGTTAGCGAACCCGTTAACGACGGTTGCGCTCTTTCTGGGGCTGGCAGGGAACATGAACACGGCGGAGCGCAATCAGCAGTCGATGATGGCCTCCATCTACGTGTTTGCCATCATGATGGTGGCCTATTACGCCGGGCAGGTGGTCATGAACACCTTCGGGATTTCGATTCCCGGCCTGCGTATCGCCGGGGGGCTGATTGTGGCCTTTATCGGTTTCCGCATGCTGTTTCCCGCGCAGAAAGCGCATGAATCGCCGGAGGCGAAGAGTAAATCCGAGGAGCTGGAAACGGAGCCCAGCGCGAACATTGCCTTCGTACCCTTAGCGATGCCGAGCACGGCAGGCCCGGGGACGATTGCGATGATCATCAGCTCTGCCTCAACGGTGCGCGATAGCTCAACCTTCCCGGACTGGGTTCTGGCCGTTGCGCCGCCGCTCATTTTTGCGCTTATCGGCATTATCGTGTGGGCATCTCTGCGCAGTTCAGGTGCGATCATGCGCTGGGTGGGCAAGGGCGGTATCGAAGCGATTTCCCGCCTGATGGGCTTCCTGCTGGTGTGCATGGGCGTGCAGTTTATTATTAACGGCGTGCTGGAAATTATTAAGACCTATCATTGATGTTTTGCCCGGCGGCGCGTCGCCTGCGCGGGCCTACGGGTTTTGTCGGCCGGGTAAGGCGAAGCCGCCACCCGGCACAAACACACCTCACCCGTGCTGACCCTGTTCTTCCATCGCCACCGGCCATTTACGGAAGATAAGCACGGACCAGATAAGCGCAACCAGCGCTGGAATCGCCCCCAGATAGCCAATCGCCGACATCGATACGTGCAGTATTACCTGATTTCCCACCAGCGCGCCCGCGCCAATGCCGAGATTGAATATTCCCGAGAAGAGCGACATCGCGACGTCCGTTGCATCCGGCGCCAGCGCCAGTACTTTCACCTGCATGCCGAGACCAATAATCATGATCGCCACGCCCCAGAAGATACTGAGGATCGCCAGATGTGTCTCGCTGCCCGCCGCAGGCATCAGCAGCAGCAGGCAGGCTAACAACAGGCCGACGGCGCTGCTGACGAGAACGGACGCATGCTGATTGCCCAGCTTGCCAAAGAGAACGCTGCCAATAATTCCCGCACCGCCGAGGATCAGCAGCAGGACGGTGGCGAAGTTGGCGCTAAACCCGGCAACCACCTGCACAAACGGCTCAATATAGCTGTAGGCCGTGTAATGTGCCGTCACCACAATGACGGTGAGCAGGTAAATGCTCATCAGCGCCGGACGGCGAAAGAGCAGCGGCAGGCTTTTCAGCGAACCGGAATGCTCGCTTGGCAGCTTAGGCAGCAGTTTGATCAGGCAAACCAGCGTGACAAGCGCCCCCATGCCGATAGCAAAGAAGGTGGTGCGCCAGCCGAAGTACTGCCCGACGATACGCCCAATCGGCAGCCCTAACACCATTGCCAGCGCGGTACCCGTGGCGATCAGGCTTAGCGCCTGGGCGCGCTTACCCGCCGGAGCAAGTCGGATCGCCAGCGACGCAGTAATGGACCAGAACACGGCGTGCGCAAAGGCGATACCGATGCGACTCACCACTAGCACCGTAAAGTTCCACGCCATAAACGACAGCACGTGGCTGAGGATAAAGACCACGAACAGGCCAATCAGCAGCTTGCGGCGCTCCATCCTGCTGGTAAGCAGCATAAAGGGAAGCGACATGAGCGCCACCACCCAGGCATAGATGGTTAACATAATGCCGACCTGAGCCGTCTCCATCTGGAAACTTCCGGCAATGTCAGACAACAGCCCAACGGGCACAAATTCAGTGGTATTGAAGATAAACGCAGCAATGGCGAGCGTGACCACACGTAGCCACGCCACCTTGCGGGAAACAGTGTTTGTTGTCATAGGGATGTCTGGGATTCGTTGCGTAAAAGATGAGGAGACGATCTTAAAGGGTTGTATGGCGAAAACTCAACCATTATGTGACCTGGATCTCAAAATTTACCTTATGACAGCGGTAGCGGACGACGTTGTTTTCAATGAATATAAAGGACAACACAACAACAGCGGACGGCAGGACGATGCAGGAGATTGATTTTTATCTGGTAGATGCGTTTAGCGATGTTTCCTTTGGCGGCAATCCCGCCGCGGTGTGCCCCCTGAAATCGTGGCTCCCAGATGAAACGCTTCTGAAGATGGCGCAGCAGCATAACCAGTCCGAAACCGCGTTTTTCGTGTGCAGTAAAGGCGGGATTGAGCTGCGCTGGTTTACCACCCTGGTTGAGGTCACTCTGTGCGGTCACGCCACGCTTGCCGCGGCGCATGTATTGTTCAACGAGCTGGATTACCCCGACTCTCGCATTCACTTCGACACCGCCTCAGGGCGTCTGACCGTTAGTCGGGAAGGCGACTGGATGACGCTAGATTTTCCGGCCTGCCCAACGCAGGAACGGACGCCGCCAGCGGAAATGCTCACCGCGCTGGGCATCAGCCGCTACGCTGCGGCTCGTAAAGGGCGCGCCTGGGTTATCGAACTGGAAAACCGCGAGCAGGTGGAGGCCGTCACGCCGAATTTTTCCGCCATGACGCCCGGCGAGCATAAAGTGGCCGTTACCGCACCGGGGGACGGGAAGTATGATTTCGTCAGCCGCTTCTTTTCGCCCGGAGTTGCCGTGCCGGAAGATCCCGTTACCGGCTCGTCACACACGATGCTCATTCCCTACTGGAGCGAGAAGCTGGGCAAAACGGCGATGTTCGCCCGTCAGATATCGGCGCGCGGCGGAGACGTTCGCTGCGAGCTAAAAGGGGACCGCGTCCTGATGAGCGGGCAGGCGTCGCTCTATTTGAAAGGCACCGTCTTTCTGCGCTCAATATGAATAACAACAGAGGAAGAGACAATGCAGGAAATTGATTTCTATCTGGTCGATGCGTTCAGCGACGCGACCTTCGGCGGCAATGCCGCGGCTGTGTGCCCCCTGACAGAGTGGCTCCCTGATGAAACGCTTCTGAAGATGGCGCAGCAGCATAACCAGTCCGAAACCGCCTTCTTTGTCCGAACGGACAGCGGGTTCGAGCTACGCTGGTTTACCACGCAGGATGAAATTAACCTGTGCGGCCACGCGACGCTTGCGGCATCCCACGTTATTTTCGAATACCTTGATTATCCACACGCGGAAATACGGTTCTCAACGCGCTTTGTCGGTGACCTGACGGTGAGCCGCAGCGGTGACTGGCTGACCCTCAATTTTCCGGCCTGGTCCACGGAGGCTGTCGACGCGCCACCGCCGTTGCTGCTTAGCTCGCTGGGTATTGATGCTGCGAAAGAGGTCCGCGTCGGGCGGGATTATATGGTGGTGCTTGAAAGCCAACAGCAGGTGGAAGCCTTAACGCCGGATATTGCAGCGATGATCCCGCTGGATAAAATGGTCTGCGTGACGGCTCCGGGCGAAGAGTACGATTTTGTCAGCCGCTTCTTCTGTCCGGGCGAAGGGGTGCCGGAAGATCCGGTAACGGGTTCAGCACACAGCATGCTGATTCCGTACTGGAGCGAAAAGCTGGGTAAAACGACGCTGAACGCCCGTCAGGTCTCCTTGCGAGGCGGAGATTTACGCTGTGAACATGTGGGTGACCGCGTGTTGATTGGCGGCCAGGCAACGCTGTATCTTAAAGGGAAAGTCTTCCTGCGATAGCCGTTCGGCGTCATAGATAAATACTATGACGCCAGCGTACAGGGTGGGCGCTATGTTGACATCAAAACGACAAGGAGCCTGCCATGTATTCCATTACCTCTGAATCTGCACACCATCCCGATATTCACAACCTCATTGCGGCCCTTGACCGCTATCAGAGCGAACTGTATCCCGCCGAGAGCAATCACTTGCTCGATCTGACAGAACTGCCGGATGCCTCACTGATTCTGATGATCGTTCGTGACCAGCAGCTCAACGCGGTAGGCTGTGGCGCCGTTGTTCTCAACGGTGACGGGACGGGTGAGATGAAACGCGTTTATATCGATCCTGCCCACCGGGGGCAACATCTCGGGGAGAAGCTGCTGTCCGCCCTGGAAGATGAAGCCCTGAGCCGGGGTTGCCATACCGTACGGCTGGAAACCGGGATCAAACAACACGCCGCGGTGCGTCTCTATGAACAGTGCGGTTATGAACTGCGATCCGCGTTTGCCCCGTATGAAGAGGATCCGCTGAGCCTCTTTATGGAGAAGGCGCTGGCGGTTGATGTTCGTTTAGCAGTGCTATAAACGCTTCGAGCTGGCGGGTCATTGCCCCGCGCCGCCAGACCAGCCATGTCGTCAGCCAGCGCCAGTTTTCGGCCAGCGGCCAGGCTTCAACCTGATGATGCCCCGGCATGCTTTCCAGCATGGACCGCGGCATCAACGCAATGCCTGCGCCCGCAATGACGCAGGCGAGCATCCCGTGATACGACTCCATTTCGTGAATGCGCCCCGGCGTGGCCCTGTCGGCGTGAAACCAGCTTTCAAGATGACGACGGTACGAGCAGTTCGCACGAAAGGCATACACGTCGCTGCCGCTGACCTGCGTGGCTTTTGTCACTCTCGTATGTCCGGCAGCCGTGACCAGCATCATCTCCTCCCGAAAGACAGGCATACCTTCCAGCTCGGGGTGCGATAACGGGCCGTCGACGAACGCGGCGCTCAGGGTTCCCTCCAGCACGCCGTCGATCATCGTCCCCGAGGGGCCGGTAGAGAGGGCAAACTGGATGCGCGGATAGCGCTGGTTAAAGCGGGCCAGGCTTTCAGGAATACGCACTGCGGCGGTACTCTCCAGCGCGCCGAGCGCAAACAGTCCCTGCGGCTCATCCCCGGCAACCACCATTCGCGCCTCGTCAACCAGCGCCAGGATCTGCTTGCTGTAGCGCAGGAAGTTATGCCCGGCGGGTGACAGACGCAAACGCTGGTTCTCGCGAATAAACAGCTCAACGCCCAGATCGGCCTCCAGCTGGCGGATGCGGGTCGTCAGGTTTGACGGAACGCGATGCACCTTATGCGCCGCCTGGGTGATGCTGCCGGTCTGCGCAACGGCGTTGAACATTTCAAGCTGAGTTAGGTCCATGGCATTCTCAATTCGTGAACAAGGTGGTTAGTATTATTCATTTTTAAGAAATAGCAGAGTGGGCCACAATGAATCAACCCTAATTACGTGGAGAACATCATGACTTATTCATCTGCTACACATGCCCTCTCGGTGAACCCTGCGACGGGGGAAACGCTGGCCGCCTGTCCGTGGGCGACGGCCGACGAGGTTGAACGCGCGATTGCTCTGGCCGGTGCGGGTTTTCGCCAGTGGCGGGGTGAAAGCGTTTCACGTCGCGCACAGAAACTGCGGGATCTCGGTACAGCACTGCGTAACCGCGCAGAAGAGATGGCGCAGATGATGTCGCGCGAAATGGGCAAACCCATCCTGCAGGCGCGTGCTGAAGTCACCAAGTCCGCTAACCTGTGCGACTGGTATGCCGAACAGGGTCCGGCGATGCTGCAGGCTGAACCTACTCAGGTCGAAAACCACAATGCGGTCATTGAGTACCGCCCGTACGGCGCAATTCTGGCGGTGATGCCGTGGAACTTCCCGCTCTGGCAGGTGCTGCGCGGCGCGGTACCAATCCTGCTGGCGGGGAACAGCTATCTGCTTAAGCACGCGCCCAACGTGCTGGGTTCCGCCAGCCTGATTGCGGATATTTTTAACGATGCCGGTTTCCCGCAGGGCGTCTTTGGCTGGGTGAATGCCACCAACGACGGCGTCAGTCAGGCGATTAACGATCGTCGTATCGCCGCGATTACCGTGACCGGCAGCGTGCGCGCCGGGGCGGCGATTGGTGCCCAGGCTGGCGCGGCGTTGAAAAAATGCGTGCTTGAGCTTGGGGGTTCCGATCCGTTTATCGTCCTGAACGATGCCGACCTGGATCTGGCGGTGAAAGCGGCGGTCGCGGGTCGCTATCAGAATACCGGGCAGGTATGCGCAGCGGCTAAACGCTTTATTGTGGAGGAGGGTATTGCTGATGCCTTTACCCAACGCTTTGTGGCGGCAGCCGCGGCGCTGAAGATGGGCACCCCGGATAGTGAAGAAAACGACGTAGGCCCGATGGCGCGTTATGACCTTCGGGACGAACTGCATCAGCAGGTGCAGGATACGCTGGCGGAAGGGGCGACGCTGCTGCTCGGCGGGGAGAAAGTTGCCGGTAAGGGGAACTACTATGCCCCCACCGTGCTGGGTAACGTCACCCCGGAGATGACCGCGTTCCGCCAGGAGCTGTTTGGCCCGGTGGCCGCCATTACGGTAGCCAAAGATGCAGACCATGCGCTTCGCCTGGCTAACGACAGTGATTTTGGTTTGTCCGCAACCGTCTTTACCGCGAATCAGGCGCTGGCTGAAACCTTCTCCCGCGAGCTTGAGTGCGGCGGCGTGTTTATCAATGGCTTCAGCGCCAGCGATCCCCGCGTGGCATTTGGTGGGGTGAAGAAGAGCGGCTTTGGCCGTGAGCTTTCCCACTTTGGCCTGCACGAGTTCTGTAACGTGCAGACGGTGTGGAAAGACCGGGTCTGAGTATTTTTGCCGTGTAAGAGGGCGTCGCCGCGCGGCGCTCCCTGCACGCTGTCATTTTTTTGCCATGGTTCTGTCATTTTCGTTTCGTAGACTCGCTCGCGTCTAACGTATTGTTACAGAAGAAAATAATGAACCTAACGCAAATTTCTCGCCGTATTGCGCAGCGTATACTCCCTCGTCAGTTTGGTTTGCTCGCCGGCATCTTTTGTATTATTGCGCTTTTCTCCGCGCTCCAGCTCTCTTCCTCGTTTCTTCTTACTGCCTCCCTGAAAGAGGCCCAGCGCAACGAGCAGCACAATCAGCTGGCCTTACAGCAGCAGGGGAAGCTCGATCTGGCGCGCGTTTCCCTCTTAGCCGCGAGCGACCTGCTAAACCGTTCGGGCGTCTATTTTATGCAGGACAAAGAGACGGGTTCGGAGGGAAGCTGGCATAGCCTGATGGACGAGGCGCAAAAAGCGCTCGAAACCTCGCAGCAGGCCTGGAGTGCGTGGCTTGCGCTCTCGCCGCCAAAAGACGAGGCGCTGGTGAACAGCTATCAGCTTTTCTACGGTGCCATCAAAGAGCAGGCGGAAGGGCTGATCAAAACCCATTCTATTGACGCCTTCTTTGCCGTACCCGCGCAGGCTTTTCAAACCGATTTTAACGATAACTATGCCCGCCACCAGCAGTGGAGTGAGAAGCAGGCTATGGCGGGGCGAGAAGCGCTTATGGGGCAACTCTCCGGTCTGCAAACGTTGTTCCTGCTTGCGCCCGTCGTGCTGTTGGCTATCGCCATTATGGTGTGGTTCGGGATGGCGAAGTGGGTGATTGTGCCGCTTCGTCGCGTCATCACGCATATTAACCGGCTCGCCGCGGGGGATTTGTCCGGTACGCCGCCGGATGTCACACGCTTTAACCGTGAAATTGGCCAGCTGAGCGACAGCGTGTTTACCCTGCAAAATGGCTTACAGCAGCTGGTTACGCAGGTCAGCGAGGCGACCGCCTCAATGGTCGAAAATATTGGCTCTCTGGCACAGGGCAATCAAAAGCTGTATCAGCAGTCAGCGCGTCAGGTGAAAGAGCTTGAGGATGTTACCGCGCACATTGCCGCGCTGGAGATGCACGTTGAAGGAAATACCGGCTACGCGAAGCTTGCCAGCTCCCGTGCCGACGAGGCGCGGCAGGCGGCTGCAGGCGGCGATCGCATGATGTCGACGGTAAATGCGTCAATGCAGACGATCGTCGACCGATCCTCAGAGATGCGCGGGATCGTCGCGATGATCGACAGCGTGGCGTTTCAGACCAATATTCTGGCCCTGAATGCGGCGATTGAAGCCGCGCATGCGGGGAACCAGGGGCGCGGGTTTGCGGTCGTTGCCAGAGAGGTGGGCTTGCTGGCAAGAAAAAGCAGCCATTCGACGCAGACCATTCAGGAGCTGATCAATTACTCCCTTCAGGGGATTGAGGACGGCTCCAAAGCCGTGATCCGCCTGGAGGATAACCTCCAGCAGGTGACCGGGCTGGTGGCGAATCTCAGCAGCCTGCTGAACGACATCTCCAGCGCCACGATGAGCCAGGGGGAAAGTATTCATCTGATGACCCGTCAGCTTCAGGCGCTGAATCAGGTGTCGCGTCAGACGGATGTGCTGGTCTCCAACGCGTCGGATGCGTCCGCGCGTCTTCATCAGGAGTCGGATCTTTTGCTGCAGGCCGTCTCGCGTTTTCGCCTCCCGGCCTGACGTGACGGTTAAGCCTCTGGTATACTCGCAGCCCGTTTTAGCCTGAGGGCAAGGAGCAAAGTGTGGCTGCGGTCATCCATAATGAGATGCTGGACGATATTCTGGCGCAGGTTCGTCCGCTACTGGGACAGGGTAAGGTTGCCGACTATATTCCCGCGCTGGCCTCGGTCAGCGGTAATAAGCTGGGCATAGCCATCTGCACGGTAGACGGACAGCGTTTTCAGGCCGGGGACGCCAGCGAACGCTTCTCCATTCAGTCAATTTCGAAAGTGCTGAGCCTGGTGGCGGCGATGCGTCAGTACGAAGAGGATGAGATCTGGCAGCGCGTGGGTAAGGATCCGTCCGGCCAGCCGTTCAACTCGCTCCTTCAGCTTGAAATCGAGCAGGGCAAACCGCGTAACCCGTTCATCAACGCCGGTGCGCTGGTGGTCTGCGATATGCTGCAAAGCCGGCTCAGCGCCCCCCGACAGCGGATGCTTGAAATTGTGCGCCAGCTTTCCGGCACGTCAGATATCGCCTACGATCCGGTTGTGGCGCGTTCGGAGTTTGAACATTCAGCGCGGAATGCGGCGATTGCGTGGCTGATGAAATCCTTCGGCAATTTCCACAATGACGTTGCCACCGTGCTGCAAAACTACTTCCACTACTGCGCGCTGAAGATGAGCTGCGTTGAGCTGGCGCAGACGTTTTTATTCCTTGCCCATCAGGGCTTCGCGCCGCATCTTGCTCAGGACGTTGTTTCGCCCATGCAGGCCCGCCAGATTAATGCCTTAATGGCGACCAGCGGGATGTATCAGAATGCCGGAGAGTTTGCCTGGCGCGTTGGGTTACCGGCGAAATCAGGCGTAGGCGGCGGCGTCGTGGCGATTGTCCCGCATGAGATGGCGATTGCCGTCTGGAGCCCGGAGCTGGATGAGACCGGAAATTCACTTGCCGGCGTGGCGGTACTGGAGCAACTGACGCAGCGGCTGGGACGTTCCGTTTACTGATGTCGACATTCGATCCGTTATTCGCCCGCCTGGCGCGGTCAACCTTTCGCTCGCGCTTTCGTTTAGGCCAAAAAGAGCGAGCCTACTGCTGGGAGAAGGGCGCTGAAACTATCGACAGGCATGCTGCTGATTTTATTGCGAAGCGCCTGGCCCCGGCACAGCCTGCAAACGACGGTAAACAAACGCCAATGCGCGGCCACCCGGTGTTTATCGCTCAGCATGCTACCGCCACCTGCTGTCGCGGGTGTCTGGCAAAATGGCATGACATTCCGCAGGGCGTTCAGCTGAACGCTGAGCAACAGCATTACATCGTCGGCGTGATCCACCACTGGCTGGTGCAGCAAATGAACGCCTGAATTTTCGTTTTGGCAGGGATGAAACGTTCGTAAAAAGCAGTGTGAAATCGCACCAGTGCGCGTCTGGCGTACGAACTTTTTGCCTCCGAACAACCGAATGGCCCCTCTTGGGTGTAAACGTAACCAATTCAGCGACAGTGCGGCGTCAATGTTAATGATTATCGGATAAATTGCTTGCTACGTATTTTTAAGCTCAATAAGATACCGCAAGAAACATATCGGAAAAATCTTAGCATGAATGCAACTGACAGACTCACTACGAAGCCTCGCTTACCGGGAAGTCGGTTTGTCAAACGCATGTACTGGATGCGCATGCTCGGTACGTTTCTCTGCTTTATTCCCGTCCTGTCCGTTTTGATTGAACATCAGCGCTCAGTGTGGCTGATGATCCTCCTCGGGGCGAACGCCTTTATCTGGCCGACCGTTGCCTGGCTGCGCGCGCGATCGTCACCTACGCCTCTCGCCGCCGAGCACCAGAACCTGGTTTTCGATGCGGGGGCCGGGGGTTTTTGGATCGCTATGATGGCGGTTAACCCTCTGCCTTCGGTGGTCATCGCGACCATTCTGCTGGCTGACAGGCTCGCTGCAGGCGGCGTCAGGCTGCTGATAAAGGCGGCGTTGACCATGCTGGGCGTGTTCCTCGTGAGCTGGCTGACGCAGGGGATGGCGGTCAATCTGTTTGTTACTCAGCAAACGATGCTTGCGACCCTGCCGCTGATTGCCATCTACGTCATTGCCCTGAGCGTACTCACTGACAGTATTGCGCTGCGGCTACGCGTCAAAAGCCGCGAACTTGAACGGATCGCGATGCTGGATCCTCTGCTGGATATTGCCAACCGCCGCCTGCTGGAAAAGCGTATCGATCATGAGCTGGATAAACTGCGTCAAACCTGCCGTGAATCTGCACTGATGTTCATTGATATCGACAATTTTAAGGACGTTAACGATCGGTTCGGCCACAAGGTGGGCGACGCGATGCTGGCGACCGTATCGCAGATACTGCACCTGGCCACGCGTCCTACGGACACCCCGGCGCGCCTGGGGGGCGATGAGTTTGTGATTTTACTTCCGGATACCACCGCCGATGAGGCCCAAATTGTTGCCACGCGCATTATGGAAGCGACGGCGGTCATGAAAGAGGTCGCGCAAGAAGCCGTGCACTGCACGCTCAGTATTGGGATCGCCTGCGCCACGCGCGATATGGACAGCGTGACCGACTGGCTGCAGGCGGCCGATAGCGCCCTTTACCACGCCAAGCGTGAAGGCAAGAACAGAATATTCGCTCACTGACAAAGCTTCTGTTTAAGCTACGCTTTTAGTAAAGCCAAGCGTCAGGAGACGTTATGAAAGCACCTGCAACCCCTGCCAATGAAACGGAACGTCTGAACTCGCTGCGTGAGTCCGGGCTGCTTGAACTCGACGGTTCTCCGGCGTTTGACCGCCTGACGCGTCTGGCGAAGCGCTTCTTCAACGTACCGCTGGCAATGGTCAACCTTATTGACGAGCATTCGCTTATCGTGAAGTCTGCCGAGGGGCAGGCGAGCAAGACGCTGCCTCGCCGCATCTCCTTCTGCGGACACACCATTCTCAGCGAGGCGCCGCTGGTGGTGGGCGATACGCATCAGGACGAGCGTTTTGCCGATAACCCGCTGGTGGCCGGAGACCCCGGGATCCGCTTCTATGCAGGCTTCCCGCTGCGTTTGCCGGACGGCGCAAGCGTCGGCGCGCTCTGCCTGATTGATTTTTCTCCCCGTGAATTTTCCGCAGCCGATCTCGCCGTGCTGAGCGACCTCAGCGCCCTGGCGGAGGACGAATTTGCAGCGGTCAGCGCGGCAACCACCGACGATCTCACCGGGCTGTTTAACCGTCGAGGCTTTAATCAGCTGGTGAAGTTTGCCCTTTCAGTCGCAAAGCGTCGGGCCGAACCTTTAACGCTGGGTTGGCTTGATCTCGACCATTTCAAAGCCATCAACGACCGTTTTGGGCACGAAGAGGGGGATAAAGCGCTAAAAGTTATGGCCAGCCTGATGCGCGCTTCGTTCAGAGAGGCGGACCTGCTGGTGCGTTTTGGCGGCGATGAGTTTGCGGTGCTGTTTGCCGATACGGATGAGCAGGGTGCCTGGATTGCCATGCAATATCTCACGGAGCAGACCGAAAACTATAACGCACGCAAGTTACACCCCTGGTCGCTGCAGTTCTCCTGGGGGCTGAGTGAATACGACCATAGCAGCAATGATATGCAGCAGTGGCTTAAAAGCGCCGATCAAAAAATGTATGCCATGAAGCAGCAGCGCCAAGCGGACAGGTGACATAACAAAAGCCTATGCCTAAGTCGTTGCGTTAAATAAATGTTAATAGCAATGTGGAGAGATTCATCATAAGGAAAAACCATGAACTCTCCACTGCGCATTCAAACCCTCTCGCGGGACGATATTCTCTCCAGCATTGACGTTCTGTCCGGCATCCTCGAAAACTGCGTCAACGGCGGCGCGTCGGTGAGCTTTATGCTGCCCTTCAGCGGTGAAAAGGCACGAGCATTCTGGCTCGGCGTGGCTGAAAGCGCAGGGCGCGGCGAACGTACCGTTCTGGCCTGTATCGATGAGCAGGACGGCATTATTGGCACCGTACAGCTCATTACCGATCAGCCCGAGAACCAGCCGCACCGCGCGGATGTGGCAAAGCTGTTGGTGCATGAAAAAGCGCGTCGTAAAGGGGCGGCTATGGCGCTGATGGAAGCGCTGGAAGTGGCTGCGCGTGAGAAAGGGCTCTCGGTGCTCGTGCTCGATACCTCAACCGGCAGCGGAGCCGAGACCTTTTATCAGCGCGCAGGCTGGCAAAAAGTGGGCGAGATCCCGCGCTATGCCCTGATGCCTGACGGTGCAATGACGGCGACATCGGTGTTCTATAAATTCCTATGAGTATTTTTCACAACTGCACCATGAATTGATCAAAACAGGGGTCTTGGTCGTGAAGTTTTGATAAGTTATTACACCAATCTTATCAGGCTGTATGACTAATCATAAAAGGACCCCACTGTGAACACACTCAACCGTCGTGATTTCCCCGGAGCGCTCTATCCTGAACGTATCATTCAGTTTGGCGAAGGCAATTTCCTGCGTGCCTTCGTGGACTGGCAAATTGACCTGTTAAATGAGCACACCGATCTGAATGCCGGCGTGGTCATCGTGCGGCCCATTCAGAGTGATTTCCCACCGTCGTTGAGCACCCAGGATGGCCTGTACACCACCATCATCCGCGGCCTGAACGAGCAGGGCGAGGCGGTCAGCGACGCGCGGCTTATCCGCTCAGTGAACCGCGAAATCAGCGTTTACGGTCAATATGATGAATTCCTGAAGCTGGCTCATAACCCGGATATGCGCTTTGTGTTCTCGAACACGACGGAAGCGGGTATCAGCTACCATGCGGGCGACAAATTCGACGATGCGCCCGCCGTAAGCTATCCGGCGAAGCTGACGCGCCTGCTGTTCGAGCGCTACAGCCACTTCAACGGCGCGCTGGACAAAGGTTGGATCATTATTCCGTGCGAGCTCATCGACTACAACGGCGACGCGCTGCGTGAACTGGTGTTACGCTATGCGCAGGAGTGGGCGCTGCCCGCAGAATTCACCCGGTGGCTTAACGATGCCAACAGTTTCTGTTCTACCCTGGTTGACCGTATCGTGACCGGTTATCCGCGTGATGAGGTGGCGGCACTGGAAGCTGAGCTGGGCTATCACGACGGGTTCCTGGATACGGCTGAACACTTCTACCTGTTTGTGATTCAGGGGCCAAAATCTCTGGCGGCCGAGCTGCGCCTGGATAAATTCCCGCTTAACGTCCTGATTGTTGATGACATTAAGCCGTACAAAGAACGCAAGGTTGCGATCCTGAATGGCGCGCACACCGCGCTGGTGCCGGTTGCCTTCCAGGCCGGGCTGGATACGGTAGGCGAGGCGATGAACGATGCTGACGTTTGCGCATTTGTTGAAAAGGCGATTTATCAGGAAATTATCCCGGTACTCGATCTCCCGCGTGACGAGCTGGAATCCTTTGCCAGCGCCGTAACGGGCCGCTTCCGTAACCCGTACATCAAGCACCAGCTTCTGTCGATTGCCCTCAACGGCATGACCAAGTACCGCACGCGCATCCTGCCGCAGTTGCTGGCAGGGCAGAAGGCTACCGGCAAACTGCCTGCACGCCTGACGTTTGCGCTGGCGGCGCTGATTGCGTTCCACCGCGCCGAGCGTAATGGCGAGAACTACCCGGTTCAGGACGATGCGCACTGGCTTGAGCGTTATAAGCAGCTGTGGGCGCAGCATCACGACAAGCAGATCGGCACCCGCGAACTGGTAAACGCTGTTCTGAGCGTAAGCGATCACTGGGAACAGGATCTCACTCAGGTTCAGGGATTGGTAGAACAGGTTACGTTGGATCTCGATGCGATTTTGCATCAGGGCATGCGTGCCGCTGTGAAACCGCTTTGCTAATTTTTCCCCCCGGCTACGGCCGGGTTTTATTACTCCTTATATTAGTTACAACATACTATATGCCGCTTTTTTAAAAAGCACCTGCGGCACCGTGCGTTTTAAGTCAGGCAGGGCGGAATATGCAATGTCCTGTTAACAAGCTTGCAACTGTGAGAGGGATCACGTTTAATAGCCGCGCTCTTTCCTTTCCTGAAGCTGACTATGATTGTTCGTCCACAACAGCACTGGCTACAACTGATTTTCGTCTGGCACGGTTCAGTCCTGCCAAAAATCTATACCCGCCTGCTGCTTAACTTCCTGCTCTCTATCGCCGTCATTCTGATGCTGCCGTGGTATACCTCGCTGGGCATCAAATTCACCGTTGCACCGTTTAGCATTTTAGGTGTGGCCATCGCCATCTTCCTCGGGTTCAGAAACAACGCCTGCTATTCACGCTACGTTGAAGCTCGCCAGCTTTGGGGGCAACTGATGATAGCGGCACGCTCGCTGTTTCGCGAGGTAAAAAACACCTTACCTGAAGATAAGCACCTCGGTGAGTTCGTTCGGCTGCAGATTGCCTTTGCAAACTGCCTGCGCATGACCCTGCGCCGGGAAACCAACGCTGAACAGCTTTCGCCGTATCTTGCGCCTGACGATCTGCGTAAAGTGATGGGCTCGAACTCGCCCGCGAACCGTATTTTGCTGATCATGGGGGAGTGGCTGGCCGTACGACGCCGCAATGGACAACTTTCAGACATCCTGTTCCACAGCCTGAACAACCGGCTGAACGATATGTCTATCGTCCTTTCAGGCTGCGAACGTATCGCTACAACGCCCGTTCCGTTTGCATACACGCTGATCCTGCACCGCACGGTATATTTATTCTGCATCATGCTGCCTTTTGCACTGGTCGTGGATCTGCATTACATGACGCCGTTCGTCTCCGCGCTGATTTCCTACACCTTTATCTCGCTGGATACGCTGGCAGAAGAGCTGGAGGATCCTTTTGGGACGGAAGACAACGACCTGCCGCTCGATGCCATCTGCAACATGATGGAACGCGACCTGTTGCAGATGAACGATGAAGAGAACATCCCCGAAAGGAAATTCCCGGATAAGTACTATCAGCTGACCTGATGGGCGTTCCACTCGTCTCGGGTGATTTCCCACAGCTCGGAATCCAGCAGGCCGCTGACGTACTCTTTCTTTTCCGTCCTGATGAGCCGCATACCGCTACTGGCTGAAATACGCCGGGAGCGGTCATTGTCAGCCGCCTTAGGTGCGCGCAGCACCGGTTTGTTCAGGGTATTAAACCAGTAGTCGGTTGCCGCAATGCTGGCTTCTCGCATATATCCCTTGCCCTGAAATTCCGGCGCCAGCCAGAATCCCCGATTGTTATCCTCCACGTCGTACAGGCAGATGATCCCCATCAGTTCGTCAGGAGCTTCACGCCGCCGGATGCTCCAGAACCAGGCGATGCCTTTTGCCATGTCCGGCAGCGCAACGTTGTTAACGTAATATTCCGCGCCGTTATCCGGATAGGGCCAGGGCACTGAAGACACCATGTAACGTACGATCTCCCAGCGCGGATAACGCTGCTGGATTTGAGGCGCGTCGTCGGCGACCAGGGGTTTGAGCATCAAACGTTCAGTGGTAAGCGTGGGGATCGTCATCCGCGCATCTCCTTTTTTTAAGCGTTATGTTTTTGTTTGCCTTCTGGTATTTTCATCATTATCACAATCCATTCCGACATGCTGTAAATCATTCACCACTAAAATTCGCAGAGGGAATCATGGTAATAAGACGGGCAGAGCCGCAAGAGGCTGAAATACTCTGGAACATCCGTAACCAGGCGATCCGTAGCGGCTGCACATCCTGCTACGGCCCAGACGTCATTACGCGCTGGACGCCCGACGATATGCCTGAGCACTACCGGACAATGGTGGTGGAAAATCCCTTCTATGTGGTTGAAGACGACCGCGGCGCGGTGGCCGCAACCGGTTATCTGGATCTGGAAACGAACTGCATTGAAGCGGTGTTTACCTTGCCCGCGGCCTGCGGAAAGGGAATGGCTACGCAAATTATCGATGCGCTGAAAGAAGAGGCGCAGGTGCGGGGCATTCCGCGCTTAACCCTCGCGTCGACCCCAAACGCCCATTCGTTTTATCAAAAATGCGGGTTTGTCACGCTGGGCGAGAATCTGTGGTTTTCCCGCCTGGCCGGCGCTGAACTGCGCTGTTTTGACATGGCTATTGATGTGTAGACCCGCAGTACGCGACCGCCGTATTCCGCATTAAGGGCTGTGTTTGTATCACACTGTATCCGGGCAGGAGATACATACACAGGCTTGCAAAAAAGCCGAAATCGCACATATCCCCTATACAAAAAATTGGTGTTATATCCCCGTGAACTGTATTCAACCGGAGATACCAACATGTTTAATAAACTCGCTTATTCTACGCTTGCTCTGACCGTTTCCCTCGGCACCGTGATGTCCTGTCAGGCTGAAGCCAGCGGCACTGACTACGCGGCTGCATTCAATCAACCTCAACAAATTAACGCCGGTGATTTGAACGTTGGCTATATAGATATCGGCCCGAAAAATGGCCAGCCGGTTATTTTATTACACGGCTGGCCTTATGATATTCACAGCTATGCCGAGGTCGCCCCCGCGCTGGCGGCGAAAGGGTACCGCGTAATCGTTCCTTCACTGCGCGGATACGGAACCACGCGGTTTCTCTCGGATAAAACCCCGCGTAACGGCCAGCCCTCAGCGATGGCTAAAGACATCGTAAACCTGATGGATGCGTTGAACATCAAACAGGCGGTTTTCGCCGGCTACGACTGGGGAGCACGCACGGCAGATATCGTCGCCGCCCTTTGGCCTGAACGGGTGAAATCGCTGGTCTCGGTCAGCGGCTATCTGATCGGCAGCCAGGCGGTTGGCAAACAGCCGCTGCCGCCGAAAGCGGAACTCCAGTGGTGGTATCAGTTCTATTTCGCCACCCCGCGCGGTGCTGCAGGGTATGCTAAAAATACCCACGATTTTGCGCGCCTGATCTGGTCTCAGGCCTCGCCAGACTGGAAATTTAGCGACGCCACCTTTAACGCCAGCGCCAAATCCCTGGACAACCCGGACCACGTTGCCGTGACCCTCAGCAATTATCGCTGGCGTTTAGGGCTGGAAAACGGCGAACATAAATACGACAGCTATGAACAAAAGCTGGCGAAACTGCCGAATATTACCGTACCGACTATAACCATAGAAGGCGGGAACAACGGGGCGCCGCATCCTGCTCCGCAGGCTTATGCCAGCAAGTTTACCGGTAAGTATGAACACCGCACCTTCGGCGCAACGGTAGGGCACAACCCGCCACAAGAAGATCCCCAGGCGTTCGTTAAAGCGGTTGTCGACGCGGATAAACTCTGACATGTGCTATTTTCAATCCGTTACCCTTTATTCAGGAGCCAGCGGTGGAGCATATTGATCGTATCCTTGTCGTCGATGACGACAGGGATATTCGTGAACTGATTGTCGATTATCTCGTGAAGTCGGGTTATCACGCGACGGGGGCCGCCAACGGCAAAGAGATGCGCGTCGTGCTTGATAAGCAGCATATCGACCTCGTGGTTCTGGACGTGATGATGCCCGGCGACGACGGGCTCACGCTTTGTCGACAGCTGCGCAGCAGCAGGCATAAAGATCTGCCGATCCTGATGCTTACCGCACGCAATGAAGAGACGGATCGCATCCTTGGCCTGGAGATGGGGGCAGACGATTACGTTGTAAAACCCTTCGTCGCCCGGGAACTGCTGGCGCGCATAAAGGCGATTATGCGCCGATTTCGAACCATGCCTCCAAATCTACAGGTCACCGAAGCGGGGCGTCTGGTTGAGTTCGGTGAATGGCAGCTTGATACCGTCGCGCGCCATCTGATTGACGGCGAAGGGATGATTGTGGCCCTGAGCGGTGCTGAATACCGTCTGCTGCGCGTTTTTCTCGATCATCCGCAGCGCGTGCTGACCCGCGACCAGCTGCTGAACCTGACGCAGGGCCGGGATGCTGAACTGTTCGAACGCTCCATCGATTTACTGGTCAGCCGCGTTCGCCAGCGGCTGAACGAAGATGCTCGTACGCCCGCCTATATCAAGACCGTGCGCAGCGAAGGCTATGTCTTCACCATGCCGGTGACGATCAAAGAGGTTAATGAATGACGCTCTGGCCTCGTTCGCTAATGACCCGGCTACTGATTATCGTCCTGCTCGGGCTGTTGCTCGCCAACTCACTCAGCCTGACCCTGGTGATGGTTGAACGCATGCGCAGCGCCCGCACCGTCATGCTGGGTAACCTGGAGTATGACGTGGCGACCAGCGTAGCCATTCTCGACCGGCTTCCGGCGAACGAGCGGGCCGAATGGCTTGAGCGGCTCGATCGGGGAAACTACCGTTACCTTCTTGGCCCCGGCGAACCGGGCGCCGCGCCGCAGGATAAACGGTCTCAGGATGCGATCCGTACCTTAACAGAGACGCTGGCGGCGAACTATCCGCTTCACTTTACGGCCGTACCCGGGCCGGTCTCGCATATCCAGGCGCACCTGACGTTAAGTGACGGCGCGCCGCTCACCATTGACCTTATCCCCCGCATGCCGCCCGTGGCCCGTTGGCTACCGGTAGTGCTGGTTCTGCAGCTCCTGCTGGTCGCGCTCTGCTCATGGTTCGCCGTACGTCAGGTGGTACGGCCTTTTTCGCAATTTACGCGCGCGGTGGACTCGCTCGATCCGGCCGCCAACAGTCCGATGAGCGAAAACGGGCCGATCGAGGTGCGTCGCGCGGCACACGCGTTCAATGCGATGCAATCGCGAATTCAGTCTTATCTTCAGGAGCGAGCGCAAATACTGGCTTCAATATCTCACGACCTCCAGACGCCGCTCACGCGCATGAAGCTCCGCGTTGAGATGGCCGAACAGCCCGAGCTGCGCGACAAGCTCATGAGTGACCTGGACAATATGTCGCGCCTGGTGCGGGAAGGTATTGCGTATGCCCGGTCATCAGAAACACTCGAAGAGACGCCGCTCAAGCTGGAGCTCAACGCCTGGGTTAACAGCATCGCATCTGATTACCAGGACATCGGTAAAAACGTGCAGTTTCAGGCCCAGGCGCTGCGTTTACCCCTTGTCACGCGACCGCAGGCGCTTCGCAGGATCCTGACCAATCTTCTGGATAACGCCCTTAAGTTTGGCGACTACGCCGCCGTTGAAATTGCGCTTTCACACCCTGACTGGGTTGTCATCCACGTCATCGACGGCGGCCCGGGAATACCCGATGCCGAGCTAGAGGCTGTTTTACAGCCATTCTATCGCGTGGAAACGTCACGCAATCGTGATACCGGAGGCACCGGGCTAGGGCTGGCGATCGCCGCGCAGCTTGCTGCAAAACTGGACGGACATCTGACGTTGACGAACCGCGCCGAGGGCGGGCTGGATGCCGCCATCAGGCTTCCGAGACGTTAATTGTAGGGTTTTGTATCTGGCGTCTGTATCGATACGTAGCCAGACAAAACCCGCCGTTTGGCACATATCCTGAACACATCACTACGTTGAAATGACCTCACTGCAGCTTCGCAGCAATACTGTAATGTGAGGTCATTATGTTTCTGATAATCGCTTTTTTAGGCGGCACGATCAGCCTGCTTAGCCCCTGTACGCTCCCCGTTATTCCACTGCTTTTTGCCGGATTTCAGGGGCAACGGCGACACATTCTTGCGCTACTCGGCGGAATGGTTGTGATGTTTACCCTGGTGGCCATGGCCGTCACGGCCGCCAGCGCGTGGATCGCCCAGGCCACGATAGTTGGCCGCTGGCTCGCGCTCTTCATTCTGGCTATTGCGGCCCTGACGCTGATTTTCCCCACGTTTGCTCAGCGGATCGCAGGGCCTGCCGTTAGCGTGGGAAACAGGCTTAACGCCCGCAGCGGGCAAACGCGCGGGATGCCTTCCGCGTTTCTGGCGGGGCTGGCGGTTGGTTTGCTTTGGTCCCCCTGTGCGGGTCCGATCCTGGGCGCGATTTTTAGTATCAACATTGCCGGTCATTCCTCGATGACGACCGCCTCACTGCTTATGGCTTACGGCAGCGGATGCGCAGCGATGCTGGGCCTGCTCGTTGCCGGAGGGCGTAGGCTTATCGTGCCGCTGAGAGGAAAATCCGCGCTTATGGAAAGGCTGCGTCAGGTGGCAGGTGCAGCGATGCTGGCGGCGGTCGTATTGAACGTTACCGGGATGACCTCCGCCTTTAAGGGGGCGAACGGGATTGCCGACCGTCTGGAAAATTCCCTCTTAACGCTGGCCAAACCCCGCTCAACGCCGTTGAAATTACAGCCGGTGGTACAAACCGCACCGAGCAGCCAGCTGCCGTCATTAAGCGGAGGGACAGGGTGGCTAAACGGTGACCCTGTCACGCCGGAATCTCTGAGAGGCAAGGTGGTGCTGATCGACTTCTGGACCTGGGACTGCATTAACTGCCAACATACGCTTCCACACGTTCGGGAATGGGCGAACAAATACCAGCCGCAGGGGCTCGTTGTGATAGGGGTACACACCCCCGAATACCCGTGGGAAAAACCGCTCGCGTCCGTCAAAAATGCGGTCAATAAATGGCAGCTGCCTTACCCGATCGTGGCGGATAACAACTATCAAATCTGGAATGCATTTGGTAACCAGTACTGGCCCGCGCATTACTACTTTGATGCCAGGGGCCAGCTGCGCTATACCTCGTTTGGGGAAGGGAATTACGAGAAGCAAGAACAGGTCATTCAGCAATTACTTAAAGAGGCGCGTTCGTAGCCTTAGCGCCTCAGGGCTCACGCTTAGCGACGATAAACAATCGCGGAAAGGCCAGCAGTATCTGCCCATTCTCCTGGAGCGGATACTGCTCTTCCAGCAGCTGGTGATAACGCTTCAGGAAATTTTTCCGCTCGCTTTCGTTTAGCGCCTGCAGCCAGGGGCGCAACCCCGTCGCACTCACCCAGTCAATTATCGCCTGATGCGAACTCATCTTGTGGAAGTATGTAGTCCGCCAGATGTCTACATCACAACCCGCATCCGTCAGAATATCGTAATAGGCGTGAACGCCCGGCAGCGGCTCGCGTCCCCTGTCGGGATAACCTTGCTCATAGGCCACTTCGCGCATTAACACGTGCGTAGGTTCGAGCCAGTTGTCCGGCATTTGAACTGCCAGCACGCCGTTTAAACTCAGCAGCGAAACAAGGTGCGGCAGAAGGTCATAATGGTCCGGGATCCACTGCAAAGAGGCGTTAGCATAGATAAGGTTGATGGGGTGCTTTGGCTTGTACTGGCGAATATCCGACTCGACGAACAGGCAGTCCGGCAGGGCGTTACGGGCTTCCTCCAGCATGGCGGGGGAGTTATCCACCCCGGTTACCTGTGCAGAGGGCCAGCGTTGTTTCAGCAATGCGGTGCTATTCCCGGGACCGCATCCTAAATCAACGACGGCGTTAACATCATTCAGCGGAACCCGCGCGAGCAACTCCGCTGCGGGACGTGTACGTTCTGCGCTGTATTGCAGGTAAAGAGAAGGGTTCCAGTCAGCCATTTCGCATCTCCGCTTTTGCCGTGTTCAGCAAGAATAGCACAGCCAGATACCTGCGCTGCGGCAGGTATCTGAATCAGCGCAGTTTATAATACCCCTTTCAGCGCCACGTGATAGAGCAGCATGATGGTTTTGCCATCGACGATTTGGCCGGTTTCAACGTACCGAAGCGCGTCTTCCAGCGTGATTTCCAGTACGTCGATATCTTCACCTTCTGATTTAACCCCGCCGCCCGCGCCGGTTCGATCCTGAGGCTGGTATTCCGCGACATAGAAATAGAGTTTCTCCGTTACCGAACCGGGGCTCATGTATGCTTCGAATATCTTCTGCACGCTTGTGACCTTATAACCGGTCTCTTCTTCAGCCTCCGCCTTGATTCGGCTTTCCGGATCCATGTTGTCGAGCAGCCCTGCCGCGGCTTCAATCAGATCGCTCTCGTGACCGTTAATAAACACCGGAAAGCGGAACTGGCGGGTGAGGATGACCGTTTTCCGGTCGCGGTTGTAGAGCAATATCGTCGCGCCGTTGCCCCGATCGTAAACTTCGCGACTTTGTCGTTGCCATTCGCCGTCACGGCGCTGTTGTTCAAAGATATATTTCTTCAGGCTGTACCAGTTATCGGACAGGATTTCACTCTCGATAATGCGTATATCTGCGCGTTTTGATTGCACGATTGTCACTCCTTACGTAGAGTAGACATCATAAACAGCATTATCGTGCACTATCAAGATAAAACATGCAATATCAGGAAGGGAAGATGCTCACCAGCCAACGCAAGAAGTTAATCCTCGAAAAGCTAGAGGCTGAAGGTCAGGTTCAGTCCACGGCGCTCAGCCTCCATTTTGCGGTATCCGAAGACACCATTCGTCGCGATTTGCGCGAGCTGGCCGCAGAAGGACGTTTGCAGCGCGTCCACGGCGGCGCGCTGCCGGCGTCTTCCGCGACGGTGCCGTTTGCCGAGCGCAAATCCGTAAAAATGGATGCGAAGAAAAAGGTCGCCAGAAAGGGCGCAGAGCTCATTTCCGCAGGCCAGGTGGTGATCGTTGACGGCGGGACGACAACCTCAGAGCTGATCGCCTTTTTGCCGCCAGACCTGCAGATTACCGTGGTTACCCACAGCCCCAGCATTGCGCTGGCCCTGGTCGAACACCCTGTCATTGAGGTTATCCTGATCGGCGGCCGCCTGTATAAACACTCCATTGTCACGGTGGGCGCAGCGGCGATTGAAGGCATTGAGAACATTCACGCCGATCTGTTCTTTATGGGCGTGACGGGTATCCATCCTGACGCGGGGCTAACCACCGGCGATTTTGAAGAAGCGTGCATCAAACGTGCATTTTCCGGCAGAGCGGCAGAAACCATCGTGCTAGCGTCGCCTGAAAAAATTAACGCCGCATCATCCTTCGTCATTGGCAACCTGACGCTGGCGAACACCCTTGTGGTTGAAGACGATACGGACGAAAGCTGGATCGCTGCCGTAGAAGAGAAGGGCGTGACGATTGTAAAAACCTCCGGTTGAACATGCGGATCACCGGATTTCTGCCAGCTTACCGGCCAGGCTGTCGGTGAGGTAAAGGTTATCCTGTAAGCCGGTTCTTATACTGCGGATTTTCACCAGTATAAGGCCCTCACATGGCAGACATTTCTATCCTTACGTTTGGCGCAGACCCCCGCGCTGAACGTCTTTCAACATCCGCTTTCCAGCAGGCCATCGACATCGCGCAGCCTGGCGATACCGTCGTGATTCCCGTCGGGCGTTTTCTCACTGGCGCCATCTTCCTCAAAAGCGACATTCGGCTGCACGTTGAACCCGGCGCGCACGTGCTTGGCAGCCAGCGTCTGGAGGATTATCCGCTTATCGACACCCGTGTAGCCGGCATTGACATGCGGTGGCCGGCCGCGGTCATTAATGCGATCGGCTGTAAGAACGTGAGCATTACCGGCTCGGGCACTCTTGACGGGCAAGGACGTGTCTGGTGGCAGCGTTTCTGGGGCGATGACGAACAGAGCGGAATGGTCGGGGAATACAGCGCCAAAGGGTTACGCTGGGTGGTCGACTATGATTGCCAGCGACCGCGTAATATTCTTGTTTATGAAAGCGAAAACATCCTGCTAAACGATTTTACCAGCCGCGAATCTGGCTTCTGGAATGTGCATCTGTGCTATTCACGGCATGTTGTCGTCGAAGGTGTGCATATCAGCAATTCTGCAGGCCCAAGCACGGACGGGATTGATATCGATTCCTGCGAGCAGGTTCGGGTTGAGCGCTGTACGGTCTCCTGCAATGACGACAACATCTGTATCAAAGCGGGGCGTGGTCGTGAAGCCGCGCAAAAAGCCCGTGCCGCCAGGGACATCGTTATTCGTGATTGTACGCTGAATAAAGGATCCGGGATTACGTTAGGCAGCGAAACGTCCGGCGGGATTGAGCGCGTGCTGATCGAAAACAACCATTTTAATGGCACCGGCGTTGGGTTTCGTATCAAGTCGGCACGCAATCGCGGCGGGTTCATTCGCCATATCACCGTCCGCCACCTGCAGCTTCTGGATGTGCGTTTTCCTGTCCTCATCCAGCTAAACTGGTTCCCGCAATACAGCTATGGCGATAATGCCAACCTGGCGGATAAACCTGAACACTGGCGCAAGCTGGCGGAGGGCGTAGAAGGAGAGGAGGGGCTGACTGACGTCTGCCATCTGACGCTGGAGAACATCACCGCCTGCCGTTCAAACAGCAAACCTTTCTCACGTGCATTTTTTATTGAGGGTTACCCGGACCGTCCCATAAGGGCGCTGGCGCTGGAGTCTATGAGTATCGATGCCTGTGAGTTTGGCAAAATATCGGGCGTAGACGGACTGCGCTTTAATCATGTTCTGGTCACCGCAGCCGCTATTACTCAGGATAAAAATGACGAATACGCGCGCTAACCTGCTCGCTTATCCCTTACTGCGAATAACGCAATTGATATCCGCAGTAAGGGATAATGTCATCTGAACATTGACACTATCCCCTTGTAGGGATAATACTTCCTGTATCCCCACAAGGGGATAAACACTTTGGGAAGTAGATCGCATGACACCACCAATGATTTACAGTCCGGTTCAGCTGGCAAACCACATGAAGCTGGTTCGTCAGAAAAACAACTGGACGCAGAGCGAGCTGGCCAAAAAAATCGGCATTAAGCAGGCCACCATCTCCAATTTTGAAAACAATCCTGATAAGACAACCCTGACCACCTTTTTTAAGGTTTTACAGTCGCTCGGTATGACCATGGCGCTGTATGAAAGCGGTGATGTTCAGGCCGAGGCGAATAATGGTTAACGCCATTTTACGACATTATCTCCGCGTTTCCTGTACTCGGCGGTGCGGGCATTCATATCAGCGATCTGAAGCTGGCAATGAGCCTGAATGCATCAAAAGGCCGTAAAAATGCCGTCGACAAAATACACCCGCGTCATTTTCTGGCAACCGCAAAGGCGGTGCATTTCCCGCAGGATCAGATGCTGGAGATTATGCATGCGTTTGCAGAAAACGTACCGCAGGCGCTCGAACGCGTTAAGGACTCACTGCCGGATGGCTTTTCAGAAAAGGTTGCAGTATCAATCATATCTAATGCACTGAGACTGCACGCGCGATTAGCAAAAAGCCTGTCTGCAGCCGGGACAGGCGTACGTTGAATCTTTAAGCCTGAGGAATGTTGAGGGGTAATGCTATGCACGTTCGGGTGCGTGACAAACGGCTTCGATGTTATGGCCATCAGGCGCTATAACAAATGCAGCGTAGTAGTCCTTGCCGTAGGACCGCAGTCCCGGAGCGCCATTATCCTGTGCGCCAGCGCGAAGCGCGGCATAATAAAAATCATCGACGTGCTGACGGGTTTCGGCCACAAATGCCAGGTGAAGTGGCGAAGGTTTCTCATTCGTTTGAAAAAGACATAGCGACACATTTCCAGAACTCATTTCAACACCGTAGTCGGGCGTGCCTTCATCAATGATTTCGATGCCAAGGGGCCGAAGCGCGTTCAGGAAAAAGGTTTTACTTTTTTCGTAATCGCTGACGCCGAATTTGAGATGGTCAAACATTGTTGATACCTGCAAATCAGTTGGGAGACAGTAAGTATAGAATCAGCGAAGAGTCGCGGGCTGGATCGGGGATGACCGTGTGACGGAGGTCCTAAATCAAGCAATCAAACTATGCAGCCAAAACGGTAGAAATCATCTCATATGAGATTGGTGCGCATAATGTATATTATGTTAAATGGAATATGGCGTAAGTTCATAAGCCACGTAGTTAAAACCTACCCGCTTCCCTCTGATTGATTTCCTGCCTGCCCGTGATATCAACCACTACATCATTTCATTGATGAATCTTGCTCATAGTGCTTATCCTCCACGTAACCATTATCATCAGACCTGGATCCGTTAACATGCAGCAGTTCCCTCCTGTTACATGCGGATTACCATGTTCAATCAAAATGCACGAACGCAGTCTTTGACAGCTAAAAAAAACGGTCTGTCATTTGTTCTCATTCTCAGCGCCTTGATGGCTGTTACCTCTTTATCAACCGATATCTATCTTCCGGCTATGCCCGTCATGGCAAAAGATTTACAGGGAGATGCAGAGCTGACAATCACAGGGTTTCTTATCGGGTTTTGCATTGCACAACTGATTTGGGGCCCTGTGAGCGATCGTTACGGGCGCCGTCTCCCGCTGTTCATCGGTTTAGGTCTATTTATTGTTGGCTCGGTGGGCTGCGCGTTATCAACGGATATCGTACAAATTGTCTTCTGGCGTGTTTTTCAGGCGTTAGGTGCCTGTACCGGTCCGATGCTGGCCCGAGCAATGATCCGTGACCTGTTTAGCCGCACTCGTGCAGCACAAATGCTTTCAACTCTGATGATCATTATGGCCATCGCCCCGATTGCCGGTCCCCTGATCGGCGGGCAGATGATTAAAGTCACCTCATGGCATGCCATTTTCTGGCTGCTGGCAATTATCGGAACATTAATGCTCATCTCTTTATTCTGGTTGCCGGAGACTTTACCTGCTGAAAAACGCTCGCAAGCCTCCGTAACCAAAGCCTTTCACAACTACTATGCCTTGCTCACCAACGCCCGCTACATGCGGTTCACTTTGTGCCTGACGTTCTACTACGTCGCGGCCTATGCCTTTATCACAGGCTCTCCGTTTGTGTACATCACGTACTTCGGCGTTGACCCGCAGCATTACGGTTGGCTGTTTGCAGTAAACATTGTTGGACTGATGGCGGTGAGCATGGTCAACAGACGCCTGGTTCACCGCTATCCTCTGGAAGCGTTGCTCAGGAATGCCGTCTTTATCGCCACTATTGCGGCAATAGTGCTGGCGGTCATGACCGGCTTGGGCGTAGGTGGAATTACCGTGATTGTCGGCGCTGTGTTCGTATTCTTCTCTATGAATGGCATCATCGCGGCGACATCCACGGCTTGCGCTCTGGACGCAGTGCCTAATGTGGCTGGCTCCGCGTCGGCGCTAATGGGCGCGTTACAATACGGCAGCGGCATCATCTCTTCACTGCTTCTCGCTCTGTTCAGTGATGGCACGCCATGGACGATGGGCTGGATAATTGCGTTGTTTACAGCAGCCAGTGCCCTGATGGCACTGACCGTTCAGATAAAAAAATAAAACGTCGTTATTGATGCCAGACGACACTTTCTTCCAGAGATACCCGCCCTTCCCTGTAGCTCAGGGAGGGATGCGTTTTTTCTGGGATCCCAAAAGAAATACCGTAAAGCAGCCTGAAGCCCTCAGGAACATTTAATATTCGACGCACCGTTTGGGCAAAATAACTCAGCACTGCCTGTGGAACGCCTGCGTAACCTCGAGCTGCCAGAGAAAGCAGGAATGTCTGCGCATACATACCGGCGTCCGAGGCTACGCGAACGTTGTCCCCTACAGCAGGAATAAACAGCAGGGCAACATGAGGCGCGCCGAAAAATCTCACATTACGCTCGACCACTTCTGAGCGACTTAAGCTATCCCCCCGCGCAACGCCCAGTGCCTGATAGTACGAACGCCCCTGCTCCGAAGCCCGTTGCCTGAATGGCTCGGGATAAGCTTCTTTATCAAACGTAAAATCAAGACTGTAGTTCCCAGCTCTCAGATCTTCCGTCAGCGCATCGCTTAGTTCACGAAGCTTCTCTCCTGCGATGATATGCAGGGACCAGGGTTGAGTGTTGCAGTTGGATGGTGCGCATTGCGCTTCGAGCAAAATGTCTTTGAGGATATCGCTGGGGATAGGAGATGGAAGAAAGGCCCTTGCCGAGTACCTGTTTTTTACTACCTCACTAAATGTTGACCCTTGCGTACTCATTTGCTTCTCCGCCTGAAAGTAATTTGAAGTGAATGATTCAGTCTCTCCCGATCCATCCTGTCACATCAGGCTCATCGTTTTCATACCCTGCTCCAGATTAGGTCTATGAATTCCATTCATAGCGCCTATTTAAGCAGCGTAATTATCTTTAACCGCAACTTCGTTAATCTGGGTCTATCGCGTGAACACGCAAGCGGAAAGTGGCTACAGCTGATGGATATACCCCAGCCTGCGCGGCTGGGGCATCATCGGAGGATAACTAAATATTCTTATCGAAGAAGACGTCTAGCTTTTGCAAAGCCTTATCAACGTATTCAGGCACCCAATACGTCTCGATATGGGTAGCGCCATCGATCAGGAAGAGTTCTTTGTCCTTTGTACCGGTGGCTTTCGCGAACGCATCTTCAGTCATATAGAGCGTATCCGCTTTTGTACCGGCAATCATCAGCAGTGGTTTGTTGATGAGATTGATGTGATCCGTTACGTCAAAGCGCATCAAATCTAACAGGCTGCTTGTGGTGTATTTGAACGTTGAATTCGGGTGTGCGTGGGTTTTCCAGTAGTACTCGTAGCCCTGGCGATACAAGGCGAAAGGTAATTTAGCAATCTGTTCATCAGTCAGGTTGGCGTCGCCGGAGTAAAGCACTTCGCCTCCGGCTGCTTCCTGAGCGCGTGCGTCAGAAGCCTGCTGAAGACGCTGCTGGATAGTATCCAGCTGTGAATCCTGCATACCGTTGCGGCGCACAAGGCCTGAATTAAACATGCTGATGGTTGCAATCGATTTAAACCGTTTGTCCGTCTCGGCAGCAACCAGTGAATAACCACCACCACCGCAAATGCCAAGCAGACCGAGGCGGGCGGTATCGACACCAGGATACTGGCTGATGTAGTCAGCCATGCCGTGGATATCCTCAATGCGATTAGCGGGTTCATCCACGCTGCGAGGCATCCCACCGCTGGCACCCTGATAAGCCGCGTCGGCGGTAATCGTGATGTAGCCCTGCTCGGCGAGACGCTGGGCATACAGCCCGGCGACCTGTTCTTTTACGCCGCCATTAGGATGTGCAACCACCACGGCCGGGTATTTTTGGGCGGGATCGTAGTTAGCAGGGGTATAGACATTCGCAGCAATCTGGATGCCATGCAGATCGTATTTCACTGGGTGAATGTTGACCTTACCTTTGACGTTCTCGGTGATGGCTCCGTCATAGACGAGAGTGAATGGATTTTTTTTGTAATCAGCCGCATTGACTGAGGTCACTCCAGCCATTGCCGTGAGTAGCATTGCACTGATAAGCGTGAATTTCATGGTCTCTCCCGATGAGTGTCGGCCTGGTTATTCAGGCTCGCGCTCAGATTAGGGAGAGAGGGCTGTCAGCATCGTGACAGGGAAATAACATTTTTGTCAGGCAGCCACCACCTTTCTGTCAGAAATGTCAGCGTGTTGTCAGTCAACTGTCGGCGACGGTCACCTATCATCGCCAGAGCAATCATGTAAACAAAGAGCTGAGGAAGAAAACAGTATGAGATTGCTGTTAGTCGAAGATGAAGAAAAAACGTCAACCTATCTCTCCCGTGCGTTGAGTGAGTCCGGATTTACGGTAGATGTCTCTGCAGACGGAGCTGAAGGTCTTCATTACGCGCTGGAGTTCGACTACGACGCGATAATACTGGATGTGATGCTGCCGGGGATGGATGGT